>JAESGM010000030.1_pt1 | contig 525052 bp, 510 predicted proteins | sample 9269721 | NCBI WGS metagenome assembly JAESGM01 (sample SAMN15720920, study PRJNA650825) | algae metagenome | isolation source: Komarekiella atlantica HA4396-MV6 and co-occurring heterotrophs from... | place: USA: Theobald House, Kauai, HI | collected 2009-07-29 | reverse complement strand
ACCGTGCCGGTGGCGGTGAAGGTGTACTCGGTCTTGAGCGCATCCTCCCAGCGGCCCGACATCGTCACGCCGCTGGCGCGGTTCGGCGCCCGCGACCGCGCCATTTCCTGGCGTGCGGAGACGATGGAAGCGGCCTTCTGCTCGACCATCGCGCTGCGCTCCGACTGCGATTTCGAGGCGTTGGCCGAACTCGTCTGGATTTCGACGACCGCCTTCATGACTTCCAGAGCGGCGGCGTCGGCTTCGTTCTGAAGCTTGGCGCGCATGTTGCTGGCCGCGTGATAGTCGAGCGCCGAGCCGGCCGCGCCGACCATCGGAACGAGCGCGATGCCGAATGCGAGAGCGACGTTGCCCCGCGCGTCGTTCCAGAATCTGCACTTCCCAAATGCAACCGAGAGCATGTGCGATCTCCGAAAGATACAACCCAGAGGTGTATCGCACGGGAACTCTGTAGATGACGTTACCGCGCATCGAAGAGTTGACGCGGCGTCGGAAGGATTTCTTCACCATCAAGGGCCGGTTGGGGAGCGCGTGATCTCTAGGGCGGCGCAGGGATCACGATCGGTCACGGCCGTCGTGGCGGGTCGGTGCCCGTGCGCCATGCGATCAACGACGACGGCCCGCCCCAGGGGAAGGGCGGGCCGGCAGCCTCGGATCGAAACGGTCCGTCAGGCGTCGGGGACGCCTTGACGGTCGCGGCGCTTCATTTGATCAGCCAGATCTTGCTCTTGTACTCGGTGATCTTCTTTTCCGGACAGGAGATGACGAGCGTGATGTCGTCGTAGTCTGAATCCGTCCACTGGTGGCTGTTGTTCGTCGAGTAGTCGTTGATCATGGTGTTCCGCATGAGGAACGGTCGGTCCTCCCAGCCCATGAACATGAACTTGCCGGGCTGGCAGGCCACATTCTGCGGGTTGGGATTGCGATTGCGGCCGGTCGCGACGATGGAGCCGGGCCTGCCCGGCGTGCATTGGTCCATCGTGTCGCAGACCACCGTCTCCATCATCCTGATCGGGTTGTTGTAGTCGAAGGCGTCGCCGCGAAAGGCATATTCCTCAAGGCCTGAGGTGGAGTTGATCTTCGTGTCCGAGTAATGGTTGTAGATCTCGTAGCCGGACCGGTCGGTCTGCTCCCAAAGCTTGGTCGTGCTGTTCCAGGTGTCGCGCGGCCACGCACTGGGGTTGGTGCGCTGGCCGCGCACGTTGTAGAGCCGCCAGGACAGGACCTCGTTGCCTTCGCAAGCCGGCATCTCGACGTTCCTGAAGGCGTTGTTGGTTTGCAGTTCGGGGCTGCCCGTGGAGCCGTTGGTGGAGACCGGCGTCATCTTGCTGCGGCCCTTGCTCGTCTCGTTCTTCTTCGTATCGTCGTAGCAGTAGGCGTAGATGCGGTTGTAGTCGCCCGCCTCGAAGCCCGGGTTGGCGATCGTCGGAACCGACGTGCTGGTCGAGGTCGTCACGTCCATCTTGGCGGTGGCGCTGATCTTGACGGGGACCGTCGTCTCTCCGCCGCCCATGCCGCCAACCTTGAAGTAGCGCTTCACGGTGCCGCTGGCGGTGAAGGTGTATTCGGTCTTGAGCGGATCCTCCCACCGGCCCGCCAACGAGACGCCGGTCGCCCGGTCCGCGGTGCGGGACTGCGCGATCGCCTGCCGCGCCGTGAGGATCGCGGCGGCGCGCTGCTCGATCAGGGCATTGCGCTCGGCCTGGGTCTTCGTGGCGTTCGCGGGGCTGGTCTGCACCTGCACGGCCGCGCGCAGCACTTCGAGCGCGGCGGCGTCGGCTTCCGTCTGCAGCACCTGCCGCGTGTTGCCGGCCGCCTGCAGATCCAGGACAAGGCCTGCCCCACCGACCATCGGCACGAGCGCCAGACCGAACGCAAGCGCGACATTCCCGGCGCGATCCCTGCGGAACCTGCGCATTTCCTTGGCGAGTGCAACCATAATTGCCTCCGAGGAGCAAGCTATGGTTGCGTTATCGCACGGATGTCTTCAGCGATGCTTACGTTGCGTCAGCAGAATTCCGCGAACGGGGAAGGATCTGTTTACCGCGAGCCGACGGCCCGGTTCGCGCACTCAGTCGTCTTTCTCCGCCGCGAGGAAGCCGAGGCGGCGAAGCGCCTGGCCGAGCACATGGCGGCCCGACAGGCTCGATGGACCGGCCACGCGCCGCGCCGAATGGATCGTCCAAGTCGCCTTCGTCTGCATGCCTTCGCGTGCGTTGAAGGCCGTCATCGCCTCGTTGTAGCGCGCGATCGCCGCATCCTGGCCGGGAAGATCATAGCGTCCACGGTGCAGCACGGCCTCCTGCGGCAGCCGCGGCTTGACCGATCCCTCGTGGCCCGCGGCAGCATAGCCGATGCAGAGCCCGAAGACGGCCGCAGCGCCCTGCGGCAGTCCCAGCAGGCGCGCGACATCCTCCGGGCGATTGCGCATCGCGCCGATGTAGACCGTCGAGAGCCCAAGGCTCTCGGCGGCGAGCGCTGCATTCTGCGCCGCGAGCGCCGCGTCGATGGCCGCGACCAGGAACATCTCCAGCGTATCGTTGCCCGCATGCGGCAGCCCCGCCTCGTCCGCGATGCGGTTGAGCCGCGCGAGATCGGCGAGGAAGACCAGGAAGACCGGGCATTGCTGGATGTGCTCCTGACCCCCCGCCCAGGCGGCAAGCTCCGCCTTGTCGCCGGCGTCGGTCACGGCCACCACGCTCCAGGTCTGCAGGTTGGAGGAGGTCGCGGCCGACTGCGCCCCGGCGATGATCGCCTCCAGCGCTCCGGCCGGCAGCGGATCCGGCCGGTAGCCCCGCACCGACCGGTGCGCCAGCATCAGGTCGAGCGTCGCATTCGTGAGCGCCGCCGGCGCATCGGCGGCGCTGTAGCGGAGGGCGAGAGCGTCAGCGGCCTTCAAGGCTTGGGTCTTCATGGTGCGATGGCCCGGATGTTGGAAGCGAATTCGCAATGGGAACGATCAATGGTTCGCGCTTGGCGGTCGCGCACGGCTGCGATAGCGGAAAGGTGATAGCCTGACCATTGAGAGCAAGGCCGCAGCCGATGACCGCCACCACCCTGACCGCCGCCGCCCGGGGCGTCTACCCGATCGCCCCCACGCCGTTCCTGCCCGATGGCGCGATCGACTGGGCGAGCCTGGACCGCCTGATGGAGCATTATCGCAAGATCGGCTGCGACGGCGTCACCGTGCTCGGCATGATGGGCGAGGCGCCGAAGCTGGAGCCCGAGGAATCGCTCGAGATCGTGCGGCGCACCACGCGCGTCATGGCGGGCCTTCCCGTCGTCGTCGGCGTCTCGGCGCCCGGCCTCGCCGCCATGCGCCGCCTTGCACGCGAGGCGATGGAGGCCGGCGCGGCCGGCGTCATGATCGCGCCGCCGAGCAACCTGCGCACCGACGACCAGATCGTCGGCTATTACGCCCAGGCCGTCGAGGCCATCGGGCGCGACGTGCCCTTCGTCATCCAGGATTATCCGCTGCTGCTCACCGTCGTCATGACGGCGAGCGTCATCCGCCGCATCGTCATGGACAATCCCTCCTGCGTGATGCTGAAGGCCGAGGATTGGCCGGGCCTGGAGAAGATCAGCGCGCTGCGCGCCATGCAGAAGGACGGTTCGCTCCGCGAGCTCTCGATCATGGTGGCGAACGGCGGCCTGTTCCTCGATTTCGAGATGAGCCGCGGGGCCGACGGCTCCAACACCGGCTACGCCTTCCCCGAGATGCTGGTCGGCGTCGTGCGCCTGATGACCGAGGGCAAGCGCGACGAGGCGCATGACCTCTTCGACGCGCATCTGCCGCTGCTGCGTTACGAGCAGCAGCCCGGCGTCGGCCTCGCCGTGCGGAAATACGTGCTGATGCGGCGCGGCCTCCTGACGTCGGAGGCGCAGCGCAAGCCGGCGGCCGGGCTCTCCGCCGCCGCGAAGCAGGAGGTCGAGTACCTCCTCGGCCGCTTGGCGAAGCGCGACGCGATCGCGCGGCTCTGAGCCGCCGGATGTGCGCCCGTTGCGACGAACAGGCGGGGCGGACGAAGGCTGTCCGCGATCCCGCGATCGTCGCCATTTTCGATCAGCTCGCGGCGCGCGGCCTCGCGCAGCTTGATCCGGCGATCCATGGCGTGGATGAGGCCCGCAGCGTCAACGAGGCCTATTTCGCGGCTATCGCCGAGCCACGCGCTTCGGTCGCCCGCCTCGAGATCGTGGAGGCTCCGCGCGACGACGGCGGCCGGGTGCAGGTGAAGGTCGCGGTGCCGCACGGGGCGGAGCCGGGCGCGCCCGGCATCTTCTATGCCCATGGCGGCGGCTACACCTTCGGCGATCTCGACACGCACGACCACGTCATCCGCGCCATCGCCGCCTCGAGCGCCCTGCCGGTCTTCGCGGTCCATTACCGCCGCACGCCCGAACATGCCTGGCCCGCGCCGCTCGACGATGCGCTGGCGGTCGCCGCCGCGATGCGGGGCGCGGACTGGGCCGGCCGCTTCGGCCATGACCCCGCAAGGCTCCTCGCGATCGGCGATTCCGCCGGCGCGCATCTCGTCCTCACCACGATGCTCGCGCTGAAGCAGCAGGGCCTGCAGCAATTCGTCGGCGCGGGTCTGTTCTATGGCATGTATGCGCGCCGTTTCGACAGCTGGTCGCACCATGCCTATGGCGATGGGTCGGTGGGCCTCTCGACGGAGCGGATGCGCTGGTTCTGGAAGCAGCTGATGGGCGAGCAGCAGGCAGGCCCCGCCGATCCGCTGCGCGAACCGCTCGACGCCGACCTCGCGGGCCTGCCGCCGCTGGCGCTCGTGGCGGCCGAAGTCGATTGCCTCCTCGACGACACGCTGGACCTGATCGAGACGCTCAAGCGCCAGGGCCACCGCCACAGCTTCGACCTCGTGCGCGGTGCGCCGCACGGCTTCCTGCACATGGTCAACATCTATCCGCCGTCCCGCGCCGCGCTGGAGCGGCTGGTGGGCAGGCTTGCGGCGATGGTCAGTCGAGGCTGACGGTACCGAGATCGGCGATCGCGCCCTCGTCGTTCAGCCCGCGCACCTGCAGGGTGATCGTGGCACGGTCCCCCTCGCGCGCGATCCGGTAGAGATGGTAGCCCGCCCGGTGGTTGATGCTGCCCGGCACCGCCGAGGCCGAGGCTACGCCGATGATCGGCACGCTCGTGCCGTCGGGGCCAGGAATCCGCTCCACCGAATAGCGGTGGTTGTGGCCGTGGATCACGAGTTCCGCGCCCTGCACGGCGATCACCTTCTCGAAGGCGCGGGCGTCGCGCAGGCCCCGTCCCATCGACGCGCCGGTGCGGTGCGGCGGGTGGTGGATCATCACGACGCGGACATGGCCGCTCGCCTTCGTGGCCTCCAGCGCGACGGCGAGCGCCCGGAGCTGGCGGTCGCCGCATTCTCCCGATGCCAGCAGCGGGGCGGTCGGCACGCCCGAGGAGAGGCCGATGAGCGCCACGCCGCCGCGGACCCGGACATAAGGAAAGGCGACGGTCGCCGTGCCGTCGCCCGTCATCCAGGGCGCGGCCGAGGCGGCGAAATACCGGAAGGAGGAGCGCACGTAGACGTCGTGATTGCCGGGGATCACGCTGACGAAATCCGCGCCGCCGACCCGCTCGATGTAGCGCTGGGCCGTGACGAACTCGCTTTCGAGCCCGATGTTCACGAGGTCGCCGGTCAGCGCCACGTGGTCCGGCTTCTGCGCCAGCAGGTCGGCCGTGATCCGCTCCAGCATCGCCATGTCGTGGATCAGGTGACGCCCGCGCCGCCAGTTGATGTAGCCGGTGAAGCGCTTGCCCGCGAGCTCACGCCAGCGCGGACGCAGCACAGGTCCGACATGCGGATCGGAAATATGGCCGAGGAGGAACGACAAGCGGAGGGGGACCTTGCGCCAAGCGGCCCCGTCTCTCGCGCCACCGGCGGCGGGTCAAGCGCTTTCGGGCAGGCCGGCGAAGCGGACGGCTGCATGGAGCGGTCCTGCGGCCTACAATCGTGGGCATGGAGCCGCCGGCCGCCGATTCGCCACCCCATCCGCTGTTCCGCGTCGCGCAGCGCCTGTTCCTCTTCTCGGCGCGCCTCACGCGAGGCATGACGCTGGGCGTTCGCGGCCTGGTGCTGGACGGGGAGGGACGGGTCTTCCTCGTGCGCCATTCCTACGTTCACGGCTGGCACATGCCGGGCGGCGGGGTGGATCCCGGCGAGACGCTGCTCGACGCGCTTGCGAAGGAGTTGCGCGAGGAAGGCAACATCGAACTCACCGGCGAGCCGGAGCTGCTCGGCATGCATCTGAACCGGACCGCCTCCGCCCGCGACCATGTCGCGGTCTACAGGGTCACCCGCTTCCGCCAGACGGCGCCCCGGGCGCCGGACCGCGAAATCGTCGAGGCCGGGTTTTTCCCTCTTGCCGCCCTGCCTGAAGGGACGACGGCGGGCACGCGGCGCCGGATTGCCGAGGCGCTGGAGGGGCGGCCGCGCAGCGCGGATTGGTGAAGCGTGTCTTCAAAAAACAGCCGCAATCCGGCAATTATCTCACGCGCGTGCGTCGACGCGGCTCCGCGTCGGCGGAATTCGTTCGAGAGGGCTTCATGACGAAGGTTTCGGGCATCCTGCGGATGTCCCTCAAGGCCGGCCTCGCGGCGGGTACCCTGGTGCTGGCCACGGCGGGCGGCGCCGAGGCCCAGTTCTTCGGGTTCCGCCATGACTACGACTACGGGGAACCCTACTCCTACTGGGGCTGGGGCCCGCGTTACCACCGGCCGCCTGTCGTTCTTGACGAGTTGGGGCCCCGCGAAATCGTGGCGGCGTTGCAATCGCGCGGCTTCACCCGCGTCTCACAGCCCGTCTATCGCGAGGATTTCGCGATCGTCCGCGCCGTCAATCCTGCGGGTCGCCCCGTGCGCCTGACCATCGACATCTTCTCGGGCCGAATCGTCGATCGCGAGGTCGATCATGTGGAACCGCGCCCCGAGCGCCGTCCCCAGGTGACGCAGCGGGCGCCAGGGCAGGCGCCGGCCGTCCGCGAAGCCGTTCCGGAGACGACGGCGCCCACGCGCACCGCGCCGGAGCCCCGGCCGGAGATCAGGCGCGAACCGGTGACGCCGAGGCAGGCCACGCCGCCCGCGCCGCCCCGCAACGACCGGATCGTTCGGCCGGAAAGGCCTGCGCCGGCGGCAAAGCCGCCGGAAGCCGCGGTCGGCACCAAGCAGCAGCCCCGCCGCATCGAGATCGCGCCGCCCGCGCCGCTCGACGCGCCTCCGGCGCCAGCGCCGAGGCCGACGGAGCCGCCCATCAACAGCGTGCCACCGGCGCCGCTCGAATGACAAAAAAGCCCCCGTTTCCGGGGGCTTTCTCGTGTTGGACGGGAGTTCGCGTCAGGCGGCCTGCGGGACCTGCTCGATGACCTGCGGCTTCGCGGCCTCGGCCTTGCCGATCTGGATCAGGCGCGGCTTCTTGGCTTCGGGCACCTCGCGCACGAGGTCGATGTGCAGGAGGCCGTTCTCCAGCTTCGCGGCCGTCACGTTGACATGGTCGGCGAGCTGGAAGCGGCGCTCGAACGAGCGGCCTGCGATGCCGCGGAAGAGCACTTCGCCCGAAGCGTTCTCATTGGCGGCCTTCTCGCCCTTGACGGTCAGCGTGTTGGCGGCGGCCTCGATGGCGAGGTCCGACTCGCCGAAGCCGGCGACGGCGAGGGTGATGCGGTAGGCGTTCTCGCTGGTGCGCTCGATGTTGTAGGGCGGATAGGTCTGCGCCTGGGACTCGGCGCCGGTCACCTGGTCGAGCAAGTTGAACAGCCGGTCGAAGCCGATGGTCGAGCGATGGAACGGGGTGAGATCGAACGTACGCATAGCATGTCCTTTCAAAGCGACGGTTGCGCGTTTCTGCGATCAGTCCCGAGGTCCGCCCCGCCGATGCGCGAGCGATGGTCCCGGAACCTATGGCCGCAGCCCTTGGGGCCTGCGGTGACCAGGAGTTGGTGAGCCGGATCGAGCCTTTCAAGGGGTCCGCGGAAGGCGAAAATTCCCCGTCAGTCCGACATGCCGGGCCGCTTCTTCTCCACATGGTAATAGGCCCAGAGGACACGCGCCGCGACCGCCCGCCAGGGCCGCCAGCGCTCCGCGATCAGGCCGGTTTCGCGCTCGGTCGGCCGCTCGTCGAGCCGGAAGGCGATCCGCATCGCCTCCTGGAGCGCAAGATCGCCGGGCGCGAAGGCGTCGGCATGGCCGAGGCAGAACATGAGGTAGATGTCGGCGGTCCAGGGGCCGATCCCCTTGACCCGCGTCATCAGCGCCTTGGCCGCGTCGGCCTCCATCGCGCCCAGCGCCCCGAGGTCCAGGCCGCCTTCCGCGAGCGCGGCGGAAATGGCGCGCACCGCCCGGATCTTGGGCCCGGAGAGGCCTGAGGCCCTCAGGCGATCCTCGTCGGCCGCGAGAAAGACGGCGGGCGTCCGTTCGGGGAAGTTGTGGCAGACCTTCGCCCAGATCGCCTTGCCGGCGGCGACGGAAACCTGCTGGTCGACGATGATCCGCACGAGGCCGTCGAAGCCGCCGAGCGAGCGGCGCATCGGCGGCGGGCCGGCGACCGGCACGATCCGGCGCATCACCTCGCACTCCGCCTGCAAGAGCGCCACGGCCTGCGCCATGTCCTGGTCGGTTTCGATGAGGCGATGCATCCTATGTCCCGCGGCTCTCGTGTTCAGTCTTTGTTCGCGATTCACCCATACACCTGACGTGATGATGTCGACACCCGTTTTCCGCTTCGCGCCGAGCCCGAACGGGCGGCTGCATCTGGGGCATGCCGCGTCGGCGCTACTGAACGCGCGGCTTGCGACGGAAACCGGCGGGCGCTTCCTGCTGCGGATCGAGGATATCGACGTCACGCGCTGCCGGTCTGAGCACGAGCGGGCGATCTTCGAGGACCTCGGCTGGCTTGGCCTGGAATGGGAGCGGCCGGTGCTCCGGCAGTCCGAGCGCTTCGCCTGCTACGGCGAGGCGCTCGCCACGCTGGAGGCGCGCGGGCTCCTCTATCCCTGCTTCTGCTCGCGCCGGCAGATCGGGCTGGACAGCGCCGGCCTCGGCCGTGATCCGGACGGGTCTCCGCTCTATTCCGGCCGCTGTCGGTCGTTGCCCGCGGATGAGGCGCTGGCCCGACGGAGCCAAGGCGAGCCCTACGCGCTGCGGCTCAGGATGGAGGAGGCCATGCGCCTCGCGGGGCCTCTCTCCTGGCGCGAGGGACCGCCCGGCGGGCCCGTCGCGACGATCGAGGCGCGGCCCTCGCTCTGGGGTGACGTGGTGCTCAGGCGCAAGGAATTCCCGGCGAGTTATCATCTCGCCGTCGTCGTCGACGATGCGGAGCAGGGCGTGACGCATGTGGTTCGCGGCCGCGACCTCTTCGAGTCGACGGCCGTGCATCGGCTGCTTCAGCGGCTCCTCGGCCTGCCTGAGCCTCGCTACCACCACCATCCGCTGATCCGGGATGCGGAGGGGGCCAAGCTCTCGAAGAGCCTCGGCTCCCGCTCGCTTGCCGACCTCAGGGCGGCGGGGCTGACGCCGGAGGCCGTCAGGGCGATGGCGTCACTTCACGCCTGACACGAGCCAGACCCAGAAGGTCGTGGTCCCCACGGCCAGCGCGGTCGTGGCCGCCAGCGCGCTGGAAGTCAGCGCCACGCCGGCCTTGTAGCGGGTGGCGAGCAGATAGGCGTTCACCCCGCAGGGACAGGCGGCGAAGAGCACCGCCACCGCCGCCCAGACGGGCGGCATCGGCAGGACGTGGAAGGCGAGCAGATAGACGATCGCCGGCTGGACCAGCAGCTTGAGCGCGGCCACGACGCCGAGGATCCGGACGGGCGCGTCGAGGCCGTAGCGCCGGAGCGTCATGCCCAATGCGAAAAGCGCCGTCGGCAGCGCCGCGTCGGCGATGAGCTTCATCGTCGATCCGGCGAAGGAGGGCAGGGGCAGCCCGGTGAGCCGGTAGGCCGTGCCGGCGAGGATGCCGACGATGATCGGATGGAGCAGCATCTTCCGGGCCATCCCCGGCAGCTTGCCCGCCGTGCCGCCGTCCGAGCGCTCGACCATCAGGGTCGCCGCCGTCATCGCAAGCGGCAGATGGATGGCGATGAGCAGGAACATCGGCACGGCCCCGGCCTCACCGAAGCTGCGCAGCACCAGCGGGATGCCCACGAACACCGTGTTGGATTGCACGGTCGCGAAGCCGAGGATGGGCACCTCCTGGCCGCTCATGCCGAAGACGCGGGTCGCCAGCGTCGCAGCGATCCACCAGACGAGCGCCAGCGCGCTGAAATAGGCGGTCCAGTAGCCCCAGGGTTGCGCCTCCGGCAGCGGCGCGGTCGCCAGCGTGCGGAAGAGCAGCACCGGAATCGCGATCACGAAGACGAATTCCGACAACCCGTCCGCCGCCCGGTCGTTGAGCAGCCCCAGCGCCGCGGCCGCGGCGCCGAAGGCGATGATGGCGAAGATGGGCAGGACGATTTGCAGCGTGTCGAGCATGTCCGCCTCTCTGCCCACGCCAGCCGTTCCTTGGAAAGGAATTGTTTGCGCTGATACCCGAGGGTCGGGCGCCGGCTTCTTTCCTTAGGCAAGCGTAAGGGTCTCGGCGCTAGGGATGGATCAGGCCCGCAACTGGGCCTGATGTGGGTTTGATGACGACGAAACGGCCCGACGACCGCCCTGTGACGCCCCTGGCCGAAGTGGCGCATGAGCTTCGCTCGCCGCTGGGCGGGGTCGAGGCGATGGCGCGCCTGCTGTCCGAGACGACCCTGACGGACGAGCAGCGCCGTCTCGTTGATGCGCTTTGCGCGGCCTCCGCCCATTTGCGCGCCATCGCCAACGACGTGCTGGACGGCGGCGGCGAGGTGAAGGCGCCCAGCATCGAGGAGCATCCTGTCGATCTTCCCGCCTTCCTGACGATGTTCGCGACGGCGGCGGAGGCGCGCGCCCGCGCCAAGGGCCTCTCCTTCTCCGTCCGCATCGACGATGTCATCGCGCCCGTGATTCTCGCGGATGGCCGCCGCCTGCGGCAGATGCTGGAGAATCTGATCGACAACGCAATGAAGGTCACCGAGGCGGGTCGGGTCGAACTCGCCATCGAGCGCCTCGACCGCCGCGGCGGTTTCGAGGCAATCCGCTTCGCCGTGACGGACACGGGGCCGGGCCTTACGGCCGAAGAGGCGGGGCAGCTCTTCCGCGCCTACAACAGGCTCGCCAACAGCGTCGCCGGAACGGGCCTCGGGCTGTCCATGGTCCGCCGGCTCGCGCGCGCCATGGGCGGCGAGGCGGGCTGCGATTCCGAGCCCGGCCGAGGCGCCACCTTCTGGTTCACGCTCCGGCTCAAGCAGGCCGCGGCCACCCGCGGCCCGGGCCGCATCCTCGTGGTCGACGACAACCATGCCAATCGCCTGATCATGGGAGCTGTGCTCGAGCATTTCGGCCATGCGATGGTGGAGGCTGCCTCGGCCGAGGAGGCGCTGGAGCTCTTGCCCTCGGGCGCCTTCGCGGCCGTCCTGCTGGACCATACGCTCCCAGGCCTCTCCGGCCTTGAGGCGCTCAAGCTGATCCGCACCATGCCGGACCCGCTCGGATCCCTGCCCGTGATACCGGTCACGGGTCGTGTCTCTGGCGCCGATCGCGAGGCTTTCGCCGCCGCTGGTGCGAACGGCTTCGTCGAGAAGCCGGTCACGGCGCGCGCGCTCAAGGAAGCGCTCGACAATGTCCTGATGGACACGATGGCCCGGGTGGCCTGAGTTTCGAAGATCCGCCCTGGATCCGGCGGAAAGTGGGGCTGAACCGGCGTCAGTCCGAAGCCGGTGGTGCGTGGCCGATCAGCTTCTGTCCCACGATCTCGCCCGATCGCTGATCGACGACGATCCGCCAGGATAAGCTCTCGCGGGTGACCGTCACGATCAGGAAATCGCCCTTGCGACGCGGTTCGCCGACGAGCTCGAACCCGGCGCGCTCCAGCCGCGTCTCGGCGCGCCCGCGCCGTGGCTCATGCCCCTTGGTCTCATGCGCTTCCAGCATTCCGCTGGAGCCAAGTGCCATGCCGCCCGCGAGCGTCAGGAGCGCCAAGCCTCGCCGGAGGGTATGGAATGAGCCGAGCATGGGGCCATTGTCCCGCTTCGGCCTGAACGCGCCCGGTCCCGGGGATTCAGGCGCAATTCAGCTTCACGCTTTCGGCGTCGCTGCTTCGCTGCTATCCGCTGGTTCGAACCGGGAGGACAGAATGGCCCTGATCGATGGACCTCGATTGCCGGCGCGCTCGGGCAAGGCGCGGCAGCTCGTCGTGTTCCTGCACGGGTACGGCGCCGACGGAAACGACCTTATCGGTATCGGCCGGCAATGGGCGCAGTTGCTGCCCGACGCGGTGTTCGTCTCCCCGCACGCGCCTGAGCCCTGCGGTGGTGCGCCGATGGGCCGGCAATGGTTTGGCCTCACCTTCCGCGATCCTGGCGAACGCTGGCGCGGCGTCGTGCAGGCGCGCCCCGCGCTTGACGCCTTTCTCGACGCCGAACTCGAGCGCCACGGCCTGACCGAGGACAGCCTGGCGCTCGTGGGCTTCAGCCAGGGCACGATGATGGCCCTGCATGCGGGATTGCGCCGCAAGGTCGCTCCTGCCGCGATCGTTGGCTATTCCGGCACGCTCGTCGGCGAGGAGCATCTGCAGGCGGAGGTGACCGTCCGTCCGCCCGTCCTGCTGGTCCACGGCGATCAGGACGAGGTGATTCCGGTCCAGGCGCTCTTCCACGCCGCCCAGGCGTTGTCACAAGCTGAAATTCCGGTGGAATGGCACATGAGCCCCGGCGTCGGCCATGGCATCGACGGCGAGGGACTGATGCATGGACTGGGCTTCATCGCCCGCGCTTTCGGCCTGAGGCTCGGCTGAGGGCCGGCTGAGGCGGGCCGGTCAAGGTTAGGAACCGCCTGAATCTCCGGACGTTGGTTTCTGTAACGGCAGTGCGAGCCGGCGCCATGCGCTGGCCGCGCCGTGGGGAAACCAACAGAAAATGGAGATAATCCCTATGAAGACGCACTTTCTCGCCTTGGTGGCCGCCGTTGGGCTCGCTGCGCCCGCTTTCGCCCAGTCCGGACAGACCACCCAGCCCCAGATGCAGAATCGCGGCGCCCAGCAGGGCGCGCAGGCTCCTGCGGCCCGGAGCGGCCAGGCCATGACGGCCGCTCAGTTCATGACGCAGGTGATGCAGAGCGACTCGTTCGAGATGCAATCCGCCCAGCTCGCCTCCGAGCGCGCCCAGGACGCGGCGGTGAAGACCTACGCCCAGAAGATGCTGGCCGACCATGGCAAGACCAGCGCTGCGTTGATGCAGATGCGCGGCGAAACGACGGCCTCCACCGGACAGGCGGGGCATGGCAACATGGCGCCGCTCGACCAGAAGCATGCGACCATGATCCGTGAGCTGCAGGCCGCCAATGGCGCGGCCTTCGACAAGCGCTACGTCCAGCAGCAGGTCATGGCGCACCAGGAGGCCGTAGCGCTCTTCACGGCCTACTCGCAGAACGGCACGGACCAGAACCTGCGCTCCTTCGCCAGCCAGAACCTGCCGACCCTGCAGGGGCACCTGCGCGACGCGCAGGCGCTCATGAGCCAGATGCGCTAACACCTTGAGACCTGGACCCGCCGCGAGGCGGGTCCAACCCCCTGAACAGGAGAAGCGCGATGCCGATGCGTCCCATCCTCGCCAGCGCCGTGATGGTGCTCGGCATCTCGGCCGCCCAGGCCCAGCCGACACCGGCGGGTCCAACGCCGACGCAGGATCCTTCAACCGTCATACCCGAAAAGATCGAACCCGCCCCGAGCGGACGCGATTCCGCTCCCGCCCGGACGTCAGAAGCGCCGACCGCGCCAGCACCGGGACTGCCCGACGCCTGCCGACGCGCCGCCGCTCTCGGCGGCCATGTGGACATGCCGATGGACGGTGGCCTCCCGCCGCCCGCTCTCGAGGCCGAGAAGCGGCTGAACGGCACGCAGCGTGCCCTGATGCAGGCGATGAGCCGGATGCAGGCCGCCATGATGCAGGGCATGGCCGCGAAGGATGCCGACGTCGCATGGATCTGCTCCATGATTCCGCACCACCAGGGCGCCATCGAGATGGCGCGGGCTGGTCTGCTCGCGGCCGACAACGCCGACTCGCGCCGCATGGCTGAGGAAACGATCCGCATGCAGCAGCAGGAGATCGTCCGGTTGACCCGCTGGGTCGAGCAGAATGCGGAGCGCGAGAGCCGCGACGAAAGCGGCGCGCCGCCCGCGCGGCCCTGAGGGCGAGGCTCAGTAGGCGCTCTGCTGCGTGGCCTTGCCGGTCGCGCTGGCGGCCTCGAGCCCGGCCTTGCAGCCGGCGCGCAGCAGCACGGAATCCGTACCCACCGACATGAGCTGGTAGCCCTTGGCGGCGACCTCCGCCGCGCGCTTGCCATCGGCGCAGAAGGCGGATGCGAACTTGCCGGCCGCCTTGGCGCGGCCGACGATATGGTCGAGCGCCTTGTCCACCTCCGGATGCATCTGGTTCACCGTCGCGCCGTTCGTGAGCGCGATGGAGAGGTCGGAGGGGCCGACGAACACGCCGTCGATCCCGTCCACGGCCAGGATCGCGTCAAGCGCCGCCATGGCCGCGCGTGTCTCGATCATCGCGATCGTCAGCGAGAAACCGTTCGCCTGCTTCAGGTAGTCGAGCAGCGTGAGGCCGGAGATCGAGAGCGCCCGCGCCGGTCCCCAGCTCCTCTCGCCCACCGGCGGAAACTTGGTGAAGCTGGCGAGAAGCTTCGCGTCCTCGACCGAATTCACCATCGGCGCAATGATGCCGCTCGCGCCGGCATCCAGCATTCGCGACGCCGTCGTGAACTCGCCGACGGGCACGCGCACGATGGCCGGTTTTCCCGCGGCGGCGACGTTGGCGATGGCCTGGCTCGCGACCGCGTAATCATAGGCGCCATGCTGCATGTCGAGCACCGCGCAGTCGAAACCCTCGCGCACCATCAGCTCGGGCACCAGCGGATCGGGAATGCCGCACCAAGCCGCGAAGCTCGGCGCTCCCGTGCGGACGCGCTCGGCGAAGGCGATGGCGGGGTGGGTCATGAGAAGGCCTGCTCTGAAGGTGCGGGACAGGGGGAGAGCAGGTCATGCCTGCGCGAGGTCAAGCCTAGCTGCGGGCCTGTGAAAGCGGAAGCGCCGGGGGAGGCGGGACCGATGAAATTCAGCGATGGCTTGCCTTCGCTGCGCCGATGGTGGTGACGGCCGGCGACGACGCTTGACCGTTCGCCCCGCGAGCGGCGACAAGGCTGCTCCCCAGCGGGAGAGGTCCCATGAAGCTCACCGTCGCCGTCCAGATGGATCCCATCGCCGGGATCAGGATCCAGGGCGATTCCACCTTCGCGCTGCTCCTCGAGGCGCAGGCGCGCGGCCATGCGCTCTGGTTCTACACGGTGGATTCGCTGTCGATGCGCGACGGCTCGGTTTCGGCGCGGATGCAGCCGCTGCAGGTGCGCGACGTGGAGGGCGACCATTTCACACTCGGTCCGGCGGAAAACCGCGCCCTCGACAGCGTCGATGTGGTGCTGATGCGGCAGGATCCTCCCTTCGACATGGCCTACATCACCGCGACCCATCTGCTGGAGCGCGTCCATCCGCGCACGCTCGTGGTCAACGACCCGGCCCATGTCCGCAACGCGCCCGAGAAGATCATGGTCACGCTCTTCCCGGACCTGATGCCGCCGACGCTGATCAGCCGCGACCGCGAGACGATCCAGGCCTTCCGCCGCGAGCATGGCGACGTCGTGATGAAGCCGCTCTACGGCAACGGCGGCGCCGGCGTGTTCAAGCTGACCGGCGACGACCCGAACTTCGGCTCGCTCTTCGACATGTTCACGGCCATGTCGCGCGAGCCCTGGATGATCCAGCGCTTTCTCCCGCAGGTCAGCGAGGGCGACAAGCGCATCATCCTCGTCGATGGCGAACCGCTGGGCGCGGTCAACCGCGTGCCGCAGGCCGGCGACATCCGCGCCAACATGGTGCGCGGCGGCGCGGCGGAGACGACGCAGCTCTCCCCGCGCGAGCGCGAGATCTGCGCCCGCATCGGCCCGGCCTTGAAGGAGAGGGGGCTCCTCTTCACCGGCATCGACGTGATCGCCGGCAACCTGACGGAGATCAACGTCACCTCGCCGACCGGCATCCGCGCCATCAAGCGCCTCGGCGGGCCGGACCTCGCCGTCGCCATCTGGAATGCGATCGAGGCGAAGCGCGCCTGACGGTCATTCGGCGCGGCGCCCGTCAGCGCGGCAGGAAGATCTCGTCGATGATCGCGCGCGCGCCCGCCGCGTCGATCAGCGCGTCGAAGTTTCGCGGTGCGACGAACTCGCGGCGGAACCAGGGAAAGAGCCGGGGATCGAACGCGTTGTTGAGCCACTCGATCACCCGCGCGATGCGCTGCGTGCGTCTGGCGTCCTCGTGGAAGCACAGCCAGACGTCGAGCACGTAGCGCAAGGGCACCGAGAGCGGGACGACCTTGGTGCCAAGCCCGAAGATGTAGCTCGGCAGGAAGCCGATCCCCAGGCCCTTCTCGACGGTCAGGTAATGGGCGGTGCTGTTGCGCAGCACCAGCGTCTGCGATTGCGCGAGCTCGCGGCCGACCGCCCGCTCGATCAGCTGGCGGTCGCTGGATTGCGGGCTCATGTGGAAGATGAACTTGTGCTGCGCGAGATCCGCCATCTGGCGCGGTTCGCCGTGGCGCTGGATATAGCTCGGCGAGGCGGCGAGCATCATGTGCAGCCGCGCAACCTTGACCCGCTTGATGCTCGGCAGGGTCGGCTCGACGACCTGCAGGGCGAGGTCCACCTCGAACCGCCGCATGTCCGCGAGCGCCATGCTCGGGTTGAGCTTGATCGAGATGCCGGGATTGCTGCGGTTGAAGGCGGCGATCTGCGGCGAGATCCAGAAGGTGCCGAGGCCCTCCGTCGTCGCTAGCAGCACCTCGCCCTCGGCCTGGTTGTCGAGCGTCCGGCCGAGACGCATGACATTGGCGACGATTGCCTCAAGCTTGCCGGCTTCCTCGAGGATCAGCTGGCCCTCGCGGGTCGGCACGACGCCGTCGGCCGTGCGGTGGAAGATGACGAAGCCGAGGGTCTTCTCGAGATAGTCGATCCGCTGCTGGAGCTTGCGGTAACCACTTCCGGTCCCCCGCATGGCCGCGCGGAAGCTGCGCTCGCGCGCCACGATGGCCGCGCTGGCGATGGCCTGCAGGATTTCGACCGGATCCCTCATGACGTCTCCGATGTCGCTGTGTTACTGATTCGGCAACAGAGCGTGGCCAAATCAACAACACTACCGAGGCTGTAAATCCTTACCATTCAGTTAATATAGGCCTTCCAACAGGAGGCCAGTCATGCGTAAACTTCCCTCAGATCATCATCATTCAGATCAAATCGGAGATCTGAATAGGCAAAACCCGACTCTTCCCCAACGGAATGACGAGGTGAATAATACCAAAAAACATCCCGAATATGATGACTACAACCCACTAAACGCAAACGATACTGGCTATCGCGTCAAGGTTGTGCGGGATTTCGAGGATATGGCGAAGGTTTTTGCCATCCGTGGGTCCGCCTGCCTGACCGACCCTGAACATCTTTACGATAAACACTTCGACGGCAATGACTTTTCGTCGACCCACCTGCTCGGCTTCATCGACGGTGAGCCCGTGGGCACGATCCGCATCCGCTACTTCGCCGATTTCACGCGCATCGAGCGCCTGACGGTGCGGCCGACGCACCGCAAGTCGCGCATCGCCTTCCGCCTGGCGCGGGCGGCCTTCGCCTGGTGCCGCGACAAGGGCTACCGCACCGTGGGCGGCGTGGCGCGCGCCGAGCTCATCCCCTTCTGGACGATGCTGGGCTTCCGCCTCACCGAGGGCAAGGATCCCGTCTACATCTACGGGCTGCCGCATTTCGACATCACGCTCAAGCTGGAGCCGGGCGAGGATGCGATGCAGCACATGACGGACACCATGGTCCTGCTCAGGCCGGAAGGGCGCTGGAACGAGGCCGGCCGGCACGAGACGATCAACGCCACCGCTCCGACGGGCGTCGCTGCTCCCCCGCCGATGGTTCGTGCGGCGCGCAATCCCGCCGACGTGGCGAAGCGGCTCGCCGGCGGACGGACGGCCCCGGCCGCACGGGCGGCCGAAGGGCAGCCCGGCTGGACCGGCCCCGGGAATGGCGGCGCCGTCCCGAGACCGGAGACGCAGGTCTGAGGCGGCTCCGACGCAAGTCCAGCGTCCCAGGGGCGCGGGGCTTGCGGGCAGCGACAATGAAGCAAGGCCGGCATGGAATGCCGGCCTTTTCGGCTTTTCGCTCCACTGGACAGACGTGGTCGCCCTGATAAGCTCATTTTCGGTCGTCCTTTCGGGACGAAGGAGGAGTCACTTCGCATGATCAAGAAGTTGGTCGCCGCGTCGCTGTTCGCGGCGCTTTCCGCAGGCCTCGCGCCTGCGCACGCGCAGCAGACGCTGCGCTACGCCTTTCAGGGCAATCTCAACACGCTCGACCCGCACAGTCTCAACGAAACCACGACGCTGGGCCTCCAGGGCAACGTGTACGAGGGGCTGACGAAGCGGGACAAGGAACTGAAGATTATTCCCGGCCTCGCCGAGCGTTGGGAGGTGCTGGACAGCGGCAAGCGCTGGCGCTTCCATCTGCGCAAGGGCGTGAAATTCCACAATGGCAACGACTTCAACGCCGATGACGTGGTCTTCAACGTGACGCGCACCCGCGCCCGCAACTCGCAGCTCTCCGTCCGCCTGCCGCCGGACCTCAAGGTCGCCAAGGTGGACGAGCACACGGTCGATTTCACTGTCGACGTGCCGAACCCCATCCTGCACTACGCCTGGGACACCTGGTACATGATGGACAAGGAATGGTCGGAGACGAACAATGCGCTCCAGCCATCCGCGCCGCAGGACACGACGCCGTCCTTCGCGGTCCTCAACGCCAATGGCACGGGCCCCTTCAGGATCGGCGAGCACCAGCTCGGCGTGCGCACGATCTTCGAGAAGAACCCCAACTGGTGGGGCAAGCCCGAGCATAACCTCGACCGGGTGATCTTCACGCCGATCCTGTCGGCGCCGACCCGCGTCGCGGCCCTGCTCTCCGGCGAGGTCGACGTCATCGACCCGGTTCCGCTGCAGGACGTGGCCCGCATCAACGCCTCGGCCAACGCCCGCGTCCTCGAAGGTCCGGAGATCCGCACGATCTACCTCTCCTTCGACCAGATGCGGCCCGAGCTCACGGCCTCCTCGGTCAAGGGCAAGAACCCGTTCAAGGACGTGCGCGTCCGCAAGGCCTTCTACCAGGCGGTCGACATCGAGGCGATCCGGCGCCAGGTCATGCGTGGCGCCGCGACCCCGTCGGCAACGCTGATCTCTCCGCTGCTCTTCCCGAAGGCGGCCGAGATCAAGCGCCACCCGTTCGACCTGGCGGCGTCCAACAAGCTGCTCGACGAGGCCGGCTATCCGCGCGGCGCCGACGGCAACCGCTTCGAGGTGGATCTCGACTGCCCGAACGACCGCTACGTGAACGACGGCCCGATCTGCCAGGCGGTGACCGCGATGCTTGCCCGCGCCGGCATCAAGATCAACCTGCAGGCCGTGCCGCGCGCGCAGTTCTTCGCCAAGGCCAACTCGCCGGTCTACAACACGCCGTTCTACCTGCTCGGCTGGACGCCCGGCACGATGGACGCCCACAACGTGCTGAACGACCTGATGATGTGCCGCACGCCCGACGGCTCCGGCGGCAAGGGCCAGTTCAACAACGGCGGCTACTGCAATCCGAAGGTCGACGAATTGTCGCAGAAGGTGCTGGTCGAGGCCGACACCGCGAAGCGCGACGCGATGATCATGGAGGCCTTCACGATCCTTCATGATGAGGTCGGCTACATCCCGCTGCACCAGCAGGCGCTGGCCTGGGGTGTCGCGAAGAACGTCGACATCGTGCAGCGCGCCGACAACCAGCCGCTGTTCTATTGGGCCACGAAGAAGTAGCCCGCGACCGAACAGACACCACGCGATGGCCGGGCTTGTCCCGGCCATCCTCGTTCTGGACCCGGCGTTTCGCCCGGCGGCCGCCCGGCTGGGCACGGCGTTTGCTATCGGCCCACGAAACGATTAGGCGAATTCGATGCTCGCTTTCATCCTCAGGCGCCTGGGCCAGGCCATCATCGTCCTGCTGACCGTGGCGCTCATCGCCTTTTCGCTGTTCCGCTTCGTCGGCGATCCCACCAACCAGCTCGTCAGCCAGGACACGACGGTCGAGGAGCGCCTGCGCATCCGCAAGGACCTCGGCCTCGACGATCCATTCTACGTGCAGTTCGGCCGTTTCGTGGGCAACGCGGCGAGGCTCGAGTTCGGCCGCAGCTACCAGGTGCGCCAGCCGGTCTCCAAGCTGATCGCCGAACGCTTCCCCGCCACGATGGAGCTGGCCCTGGTATCGGCCCTCTTTGCGATCCTCGTCGGCGTGCCGATGGGGGTCTATACGGGCCTCTATCCGACGTCGGTCCTCGCAAGGTTGTTCCAGACCGTCTCCCTGGTCGGCGTCTCGCTCCCGACCTTCCTCATCGGCATCCTGCTGATCTTCGTCTTCTCCGTCACGCTCGGCTGGCTGCCCTCCTTCGGGCGGCAGGGCGTCGTCAATGTGGGCGGCTGGCCGACCAGCTTCCTGACGATCGACGGCTGGCGCTCGCTCATCCTGCCGTCGGTGACGCTCGGCCTGTTCCAGATGACGCTCATCATGCGGCTCGTGCGGTCCGAGATGCTGGAGGTGTTGCGCACCGAATACATCCGCTTCGCCAGGGCGCGGGGCCTCAAGGATCGCGCGATCCACTTCCGCCACGCACTCAAGAACACGCTGATTCCCGTCATCACCATCACCGGCCTGCAGATCGGCGCGCTCATCGCCTTCGCGCTGATCACTGAGACCGTGTTCCAGTGGCCCGGCATGGGCGCTCTCTTCGTCATCGCGGTGCAGACCGTCGACATCCCGATCATGGCCGCCTACCTCATGCTGGTCGCCACGCTCTTCGTGCTGATCAACCTGATCGTCGATCTGCTCTACGTCTCGGTCGATCCGCGCATCCGGATCACCGGCAAGCCGGCCTGAGGCGGGAAAAGCCCATGACCAGCCGTCCCGACGCCTCTCCGCAGCTTCAGGCAAAGCCACCGCGTGGCCCGTCCCTGATCGCGCGCTTCTTCGACTCCGACCTCTGGTACTCGTTCACGCGCTCCTGGTTCACGATGATCGCGGCTGCGGTGACGCTGCTCCTGATCCTCTCGGCCCTCCTTGCGCCCTGGATTGCGCCGAACAATCCCTTCGACCTGCAGACCGTCAGCCTTCTCGACGGCTCGAAGCCGCCGATGTGGTCCCCCGACGGCGAGGCGCGCTTCCCGCTCGGCACCGACCAGCAGGGCCGCTGCGTCCTGTCCTCGATCCTCTTCGGCATGCGCATCTCGCTGATCGTGGGCTTCTTCGGCGTGCTGCTGGCGGCGATCATCGGCATTACGCTGGGCCTCGTCGCGGGCTACTTCGGCGGCCGCCTGGACACCATCATCATGCGCGCGGCCGACGTGCAGCTCACCTTCCCGGCGATCCTGATCGCCTTGTTGATCGACGGGACGACGCGGGCGCTGGTCGGGGGCCATGGGTCCGAAGCGCTGATATTCTGGGTCCTCGTGCTGTCGATCGGTCTGTCGTTCTGGGTGCAGTACGCCCGCACCGTGCGCGGCTCCACCATGGTCGAGCGCAACAAGGACTATGTGCACGCGGCCCGGCTGATCGGTCTCTCCAAGACGACGATCCTCTTCCGCCATGTGCTGCCGAACGTCATGGGCCCGGTGCTGGTCATCGCCACCATCAACCTCGCGCTGGCCATCATCACGGAGGCGACGCTGTCCTTCCTGGGCGTCGGCCTCCCGCCGACCCAGCCCTCGCTCGGCACGCTGATCCGCGTCGGCAACGAGTTCCTGTTCTCGGGCGAATGGTGGGTGGTGATCTTCCCCGGCATCGCGCTCGCGGCGCTGGTGCTCGCCGTGAACCTGCTCGGCGACTGGCTGCGCGACGCGCTCAATCCGAAGCTGCAGTGAGCGCCTGCTGTCTCCTCCCCCTGCAAGAGGGAGGCGGGGTGGGGGTCACACACGCCTCAGGATCAAGCCTGCGTTGACCCCTCCGACCCTTCCCTTGCAGGGGAGGAAGTCCGATCGGCACGCCTCCCCCGTGACTTCCCCGGCCAGCGCGCTAGTCTAGGGCCCATGAGCCGCGAACCGCGGGCTCTTCGGGAGACGACAAACATGCTGAAACGGACCCTCGCGCTGACGGCTGCGTTGCTGGCCGGCACGCTGCTGACCTCGTTCGAGGCGGATGCCCAGTCCAAGACGATCCGCTGGGCGCGCTCGCAGGATGCGACGACACTTGATCCGCATTCGGGCAACACCGGCCCGAACCACGTGATGATGCACAATTTCTACGATCCGCTGGTGATCCGCGGCTTCGACGGCAAGCTCGTCGCCGCGCTCGCCACGGAATGGCGCGTGCTGCCCACCGACCCGACGATCTGGGAATTCAAGCTCAGGCCCAACGTCAAGTTCCACAACGGCAACGCCTTCACCGCCGACGACGTCGTCTTCTCGATGAAGCGCGCCATGAAGCCGGCCGCCGACATGAAGTCGCTTCTGGGCTCGGTCGAGGACGTGATCAAGGTCGATGACCTCACCGTCCATTTCAAGACGAAGGGGCCGAGCCCCCTGCTCGTCAACAACCTGACCAACCTCTTCATCATGGACAAGGAATGGTCGGAGGCGAACAACGCGGCCGATCCGCAGAACCTGACGCAGAACGTGCAGAACGGCGCGACCCTCGCCGCCATGGGCACCGGCGCCTACGTCCTCGTCTCGCGTGAGCCGGATGTCCGCACGGTGATGAAGCGGAACGATAACTACTGGGGCAAGGGCTCGATGCCGCTCGAGTTCGACGAGATCGTCTATCGCCCGATCAAGGAGAACGCGACCCGCATCGCCGCGCTTCTCTCCGGCGAGGTCGATTTCGTGCAGGATCTGCCGCCGCAGGACATCCAGCGCCTGCAGTCCACCGACGGCATCAAGGTGAACGCCGGCGCCGAGAACCGTCCGATCTTCCTCGGCATGAACATCGGCGTGCCGGAGCTGCGCGGCTCCGACGTGAAGGGCAAGAACCCCTTCGCGGACGTGCGCGTCCGCCAGGCCGTGAACACGGCGATCAACCGTGAGGCGATCCAGCGCGTCACGATGCGCGGCCAGTCGCAGCCGTCCGGCGTGATCCTGACGCCCGCGGTCAACGGCTACACGAAGGAGCTCGACACCTGGCCGAAGTTCGACGTCGCCGCGGCGCGGAAGCTCCTGACCGACGCGGGCTACCCGAACGGCTTCTCGGTCACGCTCCACTGCACCAACGACCGCTACGTCAACGACGAGGGCATCTGCCAGGCGGTCGTCGGCATGCTCGGCCAGATCGGCATCAAGGCGACGCTGGTGGCGCAGTCGCTGCGCGTGCATTTCCCGGGCATCCAGAGGGGCGAGTACGACTTCTACCTGCTGGGCTGGGGCATCCCGACCTATGACAGCCACTACATCTTCCATGACCTCTACCGGACGAAGACGCCCACGGCCGGCACCTGGAACGGCACGGGCTATTCGAACCCGGCGATCGACGCCAAGATCGATGCGCTCACCAGCGAGGTCGACACGGCCAAGCGGAACGCCTCGATCGCCGATATCTGGAAGGAGCTGAAGGCGAACGACGTTTATGCGCCGATCCATGTCCAGTTCATCGCCTATGCGATGCGGCGCGGCTTTGACATCCCGGTCGATCTGGAGAACACGCCGAAGATGAAGTTCGTCTCGACCCCGCGCTCCTGAAAGCGCGCCCCCCGACACGGAAAAGGCCCGCTCCGGCGGGCCTTTTTTGTGCGAAGCGCTTTCTTCAGCGTGCGGCGGACTGCGCCGCCAACCCGACCCAGCCGCAATCGAGGCCGGTCTTCTCCGTCAGCTCCGCGAGCTTGGCCCGGCCTTCGGGCGCGGTGAGGGCGCAGGCGGTGAAGTTGCCGACGGGTCGACCGCCGACGGCGGCGTAGGTCCAGTCGCGGATTTCGCTCGCCTCGAAGCTGATGCGGTCGCCGACGCGGAGCATGTTGCTTTCGGTCGGCGCATTGGTGAGCCGGCCGCTCCAGCGCTCGCTGGTGCCGAACAGCAGGTTGCGCTCCACGCGGCGTTCCAGCGCCGAAAGCCACAACGCCTCGCGCGCTTCCTTCGGGCCGACCAGCACCTTCACCGAAAATCCGCTTGTGCCCTCCGGTGGCGCGGCCGCCTTCGCCAGGAAGTCCTGGAGCGATGTCCGTGCGCGGCGGAGCGCCTCCGACATCAGGACGTTGCCGCTGCCGGCGACCTTCATGTTGTCGTCGATGACCGGTGCGACTGCGTTGGAAACGGGGGGACGCGGCGGCACCGCACCTGTCGTCACGGGATCCGGGGGCAGCGTGGCTGAGATGAGACCGAGCGCCTCGGCCAATGGCGCGACCGGCTCGGCAGCAGATTCTTCCGGCAGGGTCGGCGACGGTGCAGGCGTCGGCAAGGCCTCGCGCAACAGGGGAGCGTCTGGCTTCATGGCGGCCGGCTCCACGATGGCCGGCTCCACGACGGCCGGCTCCACGACGGCAGAGGGAGGGATCGCCCGCGGGGGAGGCGGTGTTGCCGGGCTGGGGCGCGCCGCTCCGGCTCCGGCGATGATCTCGAAGCGGCCGCCGGTGGCCCTCAGCTGTTCGAACGGCTTCCCGTCCCGTGCAACCGCGGCCTGCGGCCACGCAGCCGCCGCCAGCCAGAGCGTGGCCGCGCCCGCGGCCAGACCCGATCGATACCCCATGCCCCGGACCCCTCAGTCTCAGAGCCCGGACCATAATCTGAATATGGTTGACGTTTCGTCACCTGTTGCGTGCAGCGCAACAGGTGACGCAGGGGAAGGCCAGAAATGCCTTACTTGATGAGCTGGTAGGCCGGCGTCGTCAGGAAGTCGGCGAAGTCCGGCGCCAGGCTCAGTTCCTTGAAGAGCTTCGCCGCTTCCGGGAAACGGCCCTTGTCATACGTTTCGGGGCCGATCTCGTTGCGCACCTTGGCCAGCTCTTCGTCATAGACCTCGGCAAACCATTCGCGCGTCACCTTCCGGCCGCCCTCCAGTTCGACGCCGTAGTTCACGAACTGCCAGATCTGCGCGCGGCTGATCTCGGCGGTCGCGGCGTCCTCCATCATGTTGTAGATCGGCACGGCGCCGCGGCCGCGCAGCCACGCCTCCATGTACTGGACGCCAACGCGGATGTTCTCGCGGAAGCCGGCTTCCGTCCGGGTGCCCTGATGGACCTCGAGAAGATCCTTCGCAGTGACGTTCACGTCGTCGCGCTTGCGGTCGAGCTGGTTGGCCTGCGGCATCATCCGGTTGAAGACTTCCATCGCGACCGGGACGAGGTCGGGATGCGCCACCCAGGTCCCGTCATGGCCGTTGCCGGCCTCGCGCTCCTTGTCGGCCTTCACCTTGGCGAAGGCGGCGGCATTGGCCTCCGGATTGTTCTTGATCGGGATCTGCGCCGCCATGCCGCCCATCGCGAAGGCGCCACGGCGGTGGCAGGTCTTGATCAGCAGCAGCGAGTAGGCGTTCAGGAACGCCTTGCCCATCGTGACCTGCGAGCGGTCGGGCAGGATGAAGTTCGGGTTCTTGGCGAGCTTCTTGATGAAGGAGAAGATATAGTCCCACCGGCCGCAGTTCAGGCCGACGATGTGGTCCTTCAGCTCATAGAGGATCTCGTCCATCTCGAAGCAGGCCGGCAGCGTCTCGATGAGGACCGTCACCTTGATCGTGCCGGTCTTGAGGCCGAGCTTCTCCTGCGCATGCACGAAGACGTCGTTCCACAGCCGCGCCTCGAGATGGCTCTCCATCTTCGGCAGGTAGAAGTAGGGACCGGAGCCCTGCGCGATGGCGGCCTTGGCGTTGTGGAAGAAATACATGCCGAAGTCGAAGAGCGCGCCGGACATCGGCTCGCCGCCGACGCTGACATGCTCCTCCAGCAAGTGCCAGCCGCGCGGCCGCACGATCAGGACGGCCGGGTTGGCGCCGAGCTTGTAGGCCTTGCCCGTGGTGGCGTCGGTGAAGTCCAGCTTGCCGGCCCAGCGGTCCTTGAGGTTGAGCTGGCCCTCGATGCAGTTCGTCCAGGTCGGCGAGTTCGCATCCTCGAAGTCGGTCATGAAGACCTTCGCGCCGCAATTGAGCGCATTGACGACCATCTTGCGGTCGGTCGGGCCGGTGATCTCCACGCGGCGGTCCTGCAGGTCGGCGGGGATCGGGCCCACCGTCCAGTCGCCCTCGCGGACATGCTTCGTCTCCGCCAGGAAGTCGGGCGTCTCGCCGGCGTTGAAGCGCTTCTGGCGCTCGGCGCGCAGCGACAGCAGCCGCTTGCGGGTGGCGTCGAAGCGCTTGTGCAGGTCGGCGACGAAGGCGAGCGCCTCCGGCGTCAGGATTTCGTCGAAGCGGGGGTTCAGGACGCCGGTGACGTCGGCGATGGGCATGTCGCTCATGGTTCCTCCTCAAGAATGGGACGGAGGTAGCTCACCCGGCCTGCTTTCCCAAGATGGCGAAGACGGCAAGCATTGTTGCCTCTTTGGAAAGAATGCGCGTCATGCGCCGCCTGCGCCGGCCCAGTGGCCGGTCAGCAGCGCCAGGCCGAGCAGGGTCACGGCCAGCGCCGCCATGACCTCGAGCCCACGCGCCACCCAGAGCGCCGCCATCCCGCGGCCCGAGGCGAGCCGCACCGCGAGCGCCTTGAAATAGACGGAGAGCGCCGCGATCCCGGCCGTGGTGAGCGCCGTTCCCGCCGACATGGCGGCCACGGCCGCGGCTCCGGCCCAGAGCACGCCCTGCGACAGGGTGAAGACAAGGATGAGGATTGCGCCGGAGCAGGGCCTGAGCCCCGCCGCGACGATCGCGGCCGCCGCATCCCTGCGCGACCAGGCCATGACCTCCTTGGGCCCCGGCATGTGGAAATGATCATGCGCTGGAGCAGGTGCGTCGGGCCGCGCGAGCGCCAGCAGGCCGCGCAGCTTCTTCACGAGGAGCCAGAGGCCGAAGAGGAACAGGCTCGCATAGCTCGCGGTCTCGATCCAGTTGACGGCTGATGTCATGGTCCGGCGCGTGCCGCCGAGCGCGAGGGCGACCGTGGCGACGAGGAGGATCGCCACGAGTCCTTGCAGGGCCGCCGCCAGCACCGCGATCGCCGCCCCGCGCTTCAGGGCATTCTCGTTCGCCACGACGTAGGAGGCGACGATCGCCTTGCCGTGCCCGGGCCCCGCCGCATGGAAGACGCCGTAGGCAAAGCCGAGCCCGACCAGCGTCCAGACCGCGCCCGCGTCGTTTCGCAGCGACCGGGCGGCGATCGTCATCGCGCGCGTGTACTCGGCCTGCTTCGCCAGGATCCATGCGGCAAGGCCGCTCTCCGGTCGGCCGCCGGCGCCTTCGAGCCCCCCGAGCGAGAAGGGGCTTTGCGGTTGCGCCTGCGCCAGCGCGACGGCCAGACCGGTGACCGCGAGGCCGGCCGTCGCCACCGCAGCGATGCGCCGCGCCGTCAGGGGCAAGCCACGATCGCCCGGTTGCCGAAGGCGCTGGAAACTTCGCTCTTGCCGGAGAGCTGGGCAAACATCTGGTCGGAGAGCCGCGCGAAGTTCGAGAGCTCTCCCTGGTTCGGGCGGCGCACCGTGACGCTGCAGCCCGCCGGCGCGCGCGACAGGACCACGGCGTCGGCCGCCTCGTCGAAGGCGAAGGCGACGAAATAGGTCGGATCGCTCACGTCGATCGAAAAGGTCTTGCCGGAAACCGGCGCCTTCAGCGGCAGCGTCATGAACAGGGTCAGCGCAGCGCCGTTCTGCTCGATCCGGTAGTTCTGCGGCGGGGCGAACTCGACCTTGCGGCCGCTCGACTTGCCTTCGGTGAAATAGCCGAAATCGCCGAGGGATTCCGTGTTGACCTTGGCGAGCTCGGCAAGCTTCGCCGCCTCGAACTTTCCGTCCTTGTCCTTCGGGAAGCCCATGGTCGCGAAGGCGGAATATTGCTCGTCGAAGGTCCAGACATGGTTGATGGCGAGCACGTTGCCCTGGCCATCATAGAGGATCTCGGCCTTGGCCGCGACGAAGACATGGGGATGCGCCTCTGCCGGAGCCGGCGCCAGCAGGGCGGCCAGGAGAAGGCCGGCCGGTGCGGCGATCGTGCGGAACATGCCTGTCGACCTCATCAAGCGAACGCCTGTCGCAACTGCTGCGTTGATTCCCGTTATAGTGCCCGCGATCACGGCGCAAAGACGACACCGCAAGCGCCGGAGCCGAACGCCGAAGTTTGACCGCAAACGGCAGATATGACAGTGTTGCTGCCATATCTGCCGGAAGCGACTCAAGGGCGCTCCGGTGGAGGGGACCGTCCGGCGTGAGCCGGACAAGGAGGAGGTCCGGACATGACGGAAGCATCGGTTGCCGGCGCGATCCGAGAGGTGACGCTCGACGACAAGTTCGACCTGTCGCAGCGCCGCATCTTCCTCAACGGCAACCAGGCCGTCATCCGCATGCTGCTCATGCAGAAGGCCCGCGACCGCGCGGCCGGGCTGAACACGGGCGGCTTCGTCTCGGGCTATCGCGGCTCGCCGCTGGGCGGCCTCGACCAGCAGCTCTGGCGCTCGAAGAAGCTGCTCGCAGCCTCCGACATTCTCTTCCAGCCCGGCCTGAACGAGGAGCTGGCGGCGACGGCCTGCTGGGGCTCCCAGCAGGCGGAGCTGACGGGCGAGGGCAAGTTCGACGGCGTCTTCTCGCTCTGGTATGGCAAGGGTCCCGGCGTCGACCGGACGACGGATGTCTTCCGCCACGCCAATCTCGCGGGCTCCAGCCGCAACGGCGGCGCGATCGCGCTCATGGGCGACGATCACACGGCCGAATCCTCGACCGTCGCGCACCAGACCGAATTCAACTTCGTCGACACGATGATCCCGATCCTCAATCCGGCCGGCGTGCAGGAATTGATGGATTACGGGCTGTACGCCTACGCGCTCTCGCGCTTCGCCGGCACCTGGACGGCGGTCAAATGCGTGAAGGACAACATCGAATCGACGGCTTCCGTCGATGGCTCGATCGACCGGGTGAAGATCATCCTGCCGACCGACTTCGCCATGCCGCCCGGCGGCCTCAACATCCGCCACGAGATCGACTTCCTCGGCCAGGAAGCGCGGCTGCACGAATTCAAGCGTGCCGCCGCCGTCGCCTTCGTCAAGGCGAACAGGCTGAACCAGATCGTCATGTCGGGCGGACCGAACGCGCGCCTGGGCATCGTCAGCGTCGGCAAGAGCTACCTCGACGTCCGCCAGGCGCTCGATGAACTGGGCATCGACGAGGTGGCGGCGAACCGCCTCGGCATCCGGCTGTTCAAGGTCGCCTGTCCCTGGCCGATGATCCCGGAGGAGATCCTCGAGTTCGCCAAGGGGCTCGAGACGATCATCGTCGTCGAGGAGAAGCGCTCGCTCATCGAGGTGCAGGTCCGCGAGGAGCTCTACGGCCAGCCGCACCAGCCCAGGCTCATCGGCAAGCGGGACGAGCGCGGTGAGTGGCTCTTCCCGGTCAAGGGCGCGCTCGATCCGAACGAGATCGGCGTGGCGATCGGCGAGCGCATCCTGCGCTATGCGCCGAGCGACGACCTCGCGCGCAAGGTTTCAAGCCTGAAGCAGGCGCAGGCGCGCCTTTCCGAAACGGTCGATGTCGCGACCCGCACGCCCTATTTCTGCTCGGGCTGCCCGCACAACAGCTCGACCAAGGTGCCGGAAGGGTCGCGCGCCTCCGCCGGCATCGGCTGCCATTACATGGCGCTCTGGATGGATCGCGAGACGGTCGGCTTCACCGCGATGGGCGGCGAGGGCGCGAACTGGGTGGGCGAGGCGCCGTTCTCCAAGCGCAAGCACATCTTCCAGAATCTCGGCGACGGCACCTACAACCATTCCGGCGTGCTGGCGCTCCGCTTCGCCGTCGCCGCCGGCACGAACATCACTTACAAGATCCTCTTCAACGACGCGGTCGCGATGACGGGCGGCCAGCAGCATGAAGGCGGCCTCACCGTCGACAGGATCGCGAGCCAGGTCCGCGGCGAAGGCGTCGAGCGCATCGCCATCGTCACCGACGATCCGGACAAGTACGCCGCTGCCGGCATTGTCTTCCCGGCCGGCGCCACGGTCCATCACCGCACCGAACTCGACGCCGTCCAGCGCGAGCTGCGCGAGGTCGACGGTGTCACGGTAGTGATCTACGACCAGACCTGCGCTGCCGAGAAGCGCCGCCGCCGCAAGCGTGGCACCTTCCCCGATCCCGACAAGCGCGTCATCATCAACGAGCTCGTTTGCGAGGGTTGCGGCGACTGTTCGGTCAAGTCGAACTGCGTCTCCGTGCAGCCGCTGGATACGGAGTTCGGCCGCAAGCGCCGCATCGACCAGTCCTCCTGCAACAAGGACTTCTCCTGCGTCGAGGGCTTCTGCCCCTCCTTCGTCACGGTGCATGGCGCGAAAATCCGCAAGGCGGAGGCCTTGGCCTCCGGCGGCGCGCCGGCTCCGCTGCCGCCGGAGCCCGAGCTGCCCTCGGTCGAGCGGGAGACCTGGGCCTGCATCGTCACCGGCGTCGGCGGCACCGGCGTCGTCACCATCGGTGCGATCATCGGCATGGCCGCCCATCTGGAGGGAAAGGGCTGCGGGATGATCGACATGGCCGGCCTCGCCCAGAAGGGCGGAAGCGTCTACAGCCACGTCAAGGTCGCGCGCAGCCCCGAGGCGATCAACGCGATCCGCGTCAGCGCCGGCCAGGCGAGCCTGATCCTCGGGGGCGACCTCGTGGTCTCCGGCACACGCAAGGTGCTGGCGGCCGTGAAGCAGGGCAAGACCTTGTTCGTCGCCAACACCGCGGAGGTCTTCGGCGGCGAGTTCACGCGCAACGCCGATTTCTCGCTGCCCGTCGAGCGCCTGAAGCGCGCCATCCTCTCGGCCGCCGGCCGCGACAGGGTGGCCTTCGTCGACGCGACGGGGCTCGCGACGGCGCTCTTCGGCAATTCCATCGCTGCCAACATGTTCCTGCTCGGCTTTGCCCAGCAGAAGGGCGGCGTGCCGCTGGGGTCCGCCGCGATCGAGCGCGCCATTGCGCTCAATGGCGAGGCCGTGGCGATGAATGTCGAGGCCTTCCGCTGGGGCCGCCGTGCCGCGCATGACCTCGCCTCCGTCGAGGCGCTGGTCGCCGCGGCGCGCAAGCCCACAGGCTCCCGCCAGCTCTCGGAGACGCTGCAGGAAATGGTCGACCGTCGCGCCGGCTTCCTCACGGATTATCAGGACGCATCCTACGCCCATCGCTACCGCGTCGCGGTGGCGCGCATCCAGAAGGCGGAGATGGAGCGGACGCCGGGCCGCAGCGAGCTGACGGAGTCCGTCGCCCGCTACCTGTTCAAGCTCATGGCCTACAAGGACGAGTACGAGGTGGCGCGCCTCTACACGGACGGCAACTTCCGCAGGCAGTTGGAGCGCGAATTCGAGGGCGATATCAGGCTCGAATTCCATCTCGCCCCGCCCTTCATGGGCCGCAAGGATGCTCAGGGTCATCCGGTGAAGACGACGTTCGGCCCCTGGATGCTGAACGCCTTCGCCCTGCTCGCGAAGCTCAAGCGCCTCCGCGGCACGCCGCTCGACCCCTTCGGCCGCACCGAGGAGCGCCGGACCGAACGCCGTCTCATCGGCGAATACGAGGGGCTCATCGATTATGTCGCGGCCCGGCTGAACCCGGCCAATCACACCGTTGCGGTGGCGCTGGCGGGCCTGCCGGAGAAGATCCGGGGCTACGGCCACGTCAAGGAGCGCCATCTCGCCGCAGCGGAGAAGGAGCGTGCGGAACTGCTGCGCCAGTTCGACGCGCCCGCGCCGTCTCCGCTGGCCGTGGCAGCGGAGTAGCGGCTGCGGCCCGTATTGAGAAAATCCCTCCCTTGTCCGGCTGCTCCGAACATGGGAAGGGGAGCCAACGGCTCAAGGAGTATCGAGCGATGACCTATGTGGTCACCGAGAACTGCATCAAGTGCAAGTACATGGACTGCGTCGAGGTCTGTCCAGTGGACTGCTTCTACGAGGGCGAGAACATGCTCGTCATCCATCCGGACGAATGCATCGACTGCGGCGTCTGCGAGCCGGAATGCCCTGCCGAGGCGATCAAGCCCGACACGGAGCCGGGCCTCGAGGATTGGCTGAAGCTCAACACCGAATATGCCAAGAGCTGGCCCAACATCACGATCAAGCGCGAGCAGCCCGCCGACGCCAAGGAATGGGACGGCAAGCCCGACAAGCTCAAGCTTTTCTCCCCGGAGCCCGGCCAGGGCGATTGAGGTAGGCCCACCGACCTCGTCACCTCAGCGCCACCATCCCAACGTCCCTCATCCTGAGGAGGCCGCTCTGCGGCCTCCTCAGGATGAGGGACGTTGACGTCTGGCTGTCCCAAAGCAACCGCCCGCCTCACCGAAGCGTGACGCGCCGTGACACGCGCGTGTTTTGCAGGGACGCGCTTTCCCCGGCATTCTGCCTTGGCCAATCCGGGGTCCGACGGTGCCAACGACCGACAGTCCAGCCGCCAGACCGACGCGCGACCAGCGCCTCGATCTCGCGCGCGGGATCATGCTGCTCGTCATCTTCGTTGCCCACGTGCCGAACAATCTGTGGGCGGACTACATCCCCGCGCGGTTCGGCTTTTCCTCGGGTGCGGAGATCTTCGTCTTCGTTTCCGGCATCGCCAGCGGCATCGCCTTCGGCGGCGCTTTCCTGAGAAAGGGCTTCGCGGAAGGGACGCGCCGCATCGGCAAGCGCATCCTGCAGCTCTATGGCGCGCATCTTGGCACGCTTCTCGTGCTCGGCGGCCTCGCGCTGCTCGTCGATGCGGCCCGGGGCGAGGGCGTGCTCGCCCAGCGCTACGGCCTCGAATGGCTGCGCGATCGTCCGGCGTCGGCGGTGCCGGATTTCGCGATGCTCCGCTACATCCCGCCCTTCTTCGACATCCTGCCGATGTATGTCGTCATGCTCGCGCTCGTCGTGCCGGCGATGGCGTTGGCGCGCCTCTCGCCGCCCGCCGTCATCGGTCTTTCGGCACTGCTCTGGCTGGCGATGCAGCAGGGATTGCTGAGCCTGCCCGGCGACCCCGTGAGCGGCGCCGAATGGTATTTCAATCCCTTCGCCTGGCAGTTGCTGTTCCTGCTCGGCTATAGCTTCGGTATTGGCTGGTGGAAAGCGCCGCCGCGTGGCGATCCGCGCCTGTTGCTCGCCAGTCTCGCCATCCTCATCGCCTCCGTGCCCCTGACCTTCTGGGGCTTCGCCGGCGCATCGCCCGTCCTCGATGCCATCCATGCCGCGATCTATCCCGCCGACGCGATCACCATCCTGTCACCGGCGCGCCTGCTGCATTTCCTCGCCCTGGCCTACTGCGCCTGGAGCCTCGTCGATCCGGCTGCCGGCTGGCTGCAGAGCCCGCGGCTCGCGCCGCTCTACCGGATCGGGCGGAATTCCTTCGGCTGCTTCCTCGCCGGCCTGGGATTGTCGATGCTGGGCGGCATCGCGATCGATCGCCTCGGCGACGGCTGGGTGCCGGCGTCCGCCGTCAATCTGGCCGGCCTCGCGCTGCTCGTGGCGGCTGGCTGGCTGCTGGACCGCCGGCGCACGCGCGCTCGGAGGGCCCCAGCTACGCTAGCGATAGCGGAGCAGCGGCGCGAGCCCGCCGCCATCGCCTGAGAAGACATCCGGCAGGTCGCGCGGCGCATCGGCGAAGGCGATCTCCTCGCCGAGAAGGCACTCCAGCCTGTCGTCCTTGAGGAGCTCGAGCGCCTTGCCCATGCGGCGCGCTTGGGTCCAGCGCGGGCGCCGGCTCGTCGCTACCTGCCCGACCTGGCTCGAGACGAGCTTCAGCCGGCCGCTGTGGAAGAGGCGTCCCAGCGGCACCTCGACCGGCCGGTCGCCGAACCACGAGACCTCGACGACCGTGCCCTCGAAACCCGCCATCTCCAGCGCCGCCGCGAGGCCCCGGTCGCTGGCGCTGGCATGGAACACGATGTCGCAGTCGGTCGGCCCCGCCGGAGGGGCCGCGTAGCCGATGCCGAGCGCCGCCGCGATCGCCGCCCGCGCCGGGGCGGGGTCGATCAGCGTCACGTCGGCCCCCGGCAGGGCGCCAGCGAGCGCCGCAATCAGGCAGCCGACCACGCCGCCCCCGACGATGGCGATCCGGTCGCCTGGCCCCGCGCCCGAGTCCCACAGGGCGTTGAGCGCCGTCTCCATGTTGGCCGAGAGCACGGCGCGCCGTGGCGGCAGGTCCTCCGGCAGGAGCGTCAGCGCGGCGGCGGGGAGCACGAAGCGGTCCTGATGCGGATGCAGCGCGAAGACGGCGCGGCCGACCATGTCCTCCGGCCCCTCCTCGACGATGCCGACCGCCTGGTAGCCGTATTTCACGGGATGCGGGAAATCGCCGCCCATGTTCGGCCCGCGCATCCGCTCATATTCGGAGGAGGGCACCAGCGCCCGGAAAACCAGCCGCTCGGTGCCGCGGCTGACGCCCGAATAGAGCATCCGGACGAGCGCATCGCCCTCCCGGAGCGCCGGCAAGCGCTCCTCGCGCAATTCGGCGCTGGAGTCGCCGACATACCAGAGGGCGCGGGCGGTGCTGGGGTTGGATGGCATGGCCGACCTCTAGCCGAAAGCCGGGTGGCTTGCAGCCACCATCTCACCGAAGCGTCGTGAACAGGCGCGGCCATTCAGCCCGAATTCACCTGCCCGGCCCCATGGCCATCAGCGCACCATGAGCACGCCAGACCTCGCCCCTCGCAGCCTCCCGGCCGCAGCCCTGATCGAGACGACGCCCGCCGGCCTGCAGGCGAGCGCCGAGCTCACCTGGCGACGGCTTTTCGTCGCCGCGCTCAATATCCTGACCTATCTCTTCATGGCCGGCTGGATGGCGGAGATCCTCGGCGCCGGCGGCTGGTCCGTCGTCGATGGCCTGATGATGGCGTGCTTCCTCGTCGGCCTGCCCTGGACGGTGCTCGGCTTCTGGAACGCAGTGATCGGCCTCTGGCTGCTGAAGGGCTCGCGCAAGGCTCTGGCCGCCACCGCGCCCTATCTGGCGGCGGCGGAGCGCACGGACCCGATCCGCATCCGCACGGCCGTCTTCATGACGCTGCGCAACGAGGATCCCGAGCGCGCGCTGCACCGGTTCGACGTCATCCGCGAAAGCGTCCTCGCCACCGGTCAGGGCGCGGCCTTCGGCTGGTTCGTCCTCTCCGACACGCCCGACGGCACGGAGGCGGCGGAGCGCGAGGAGGCGGCCTTCGAGGCCTGGAAGGCCCGGCGCGGCTCGCCGTCGGACCTGATCTACCGCCGCCGCGCCAGCAACGAAGGCTTCAAGGCCGGCAACGTCCGCGATTTCTGCGAGCGCTGGGGCTCCGGGTACGAGCTGATGCTGCCGCTCGACGCCGACAGCCTGATGTCCGGCGACGCCGTCGTGCGCCTCGTGCGCGTCATGGAAGCGCATCCGAGGATCGGCATCCTGCAGAGCCTCGTGGTCGGCATGCCGTCGAAATCCGCCTTCGCCCGCATCTTCCAGTTCGGCATGCGCCACGGCATGCGCGCCTACACGATGGGGCAGGCCTGGTGGGTCGGCGATTGCGGGCCGTTCTGGGGCCATAATGCGCTGGTGCGCATCAAGCCCTTCGTTGAGGAATGCCACCTGCCCGTGCTCCCCGGCGGCCCGCCGCTCGGCGGCCATATCCTCAGCCACGACCAGGTCGAGGCGACCTTCATGCGCCGCGCCGGCTATGAATGCCGCGTGCTGCCGGTCGAGATGGGCTCCTGGGAGGAGAACCCGCCGACCATCCTCGACTTCACCAAGCGCGACACGCGCTGGTGCCAGGGCAACATGCAATATTGGCCGCTGGTGATGTTGCCCGGCCTCAAGCCGATGAGCCGCTTCCAGCTTGCCTGGGCCATCCTGATGTTCCTCGGCACGCCGGCCTGGACGCTCTTCATCGCGCTCGCGGCCGTGAAGCCCTTCCTCGCGGATGCATCGGTGTTTCCCGCCGCTTCGGCGATCGCGCTCTATGTCACCTTCCTGCTGATGTATCTCTCGCCGAAGATCGCGGGCTTCATCGACATCCTCGCCTCCGCCGATGAGAGCGCCCGCTACGGCGGCCGGCTGCGCTTTATCGCCGGCGCGATCGTCGAGCTGGTCTTCTCCTTCCTGCTCGGTGCGGTCTCGACCTTCCGCGTCACGATCTTCATGATCGGGCTTCTCTTCGGCAAGACGGTGAGCTGGAATGGCCAGGCGCGCGACGCGCAGCGGCTGCCCTGGGACGTCGCCTTCCAGGGGATGTGGCCGCAGCTCGCCTTCGGCGTCGTCGTGATGGGCCTCGCCTTTATCGGTGCCCCGGCCCTGTTTTGGTGGGGTCTCGTCATGACGGCGGGCTACGTGCTCGCCATCCCCTTCGGCGTCTGGCTGGCCGAGCCCAAGCTCGGCGAATGGATGGCCCGCTGGCGCCTCTGCGCCATTCCCGAGGAGATCGAGACGCCCGCCGAGGTCCTCGCCGTGCAGACGGTCCGGTCCTGATGCGCCCGCACACCCAGAGCGCCGTCCGTCGTGCCCGTGAAGCGCTCGGCTCCCATGCCGGCGCGCTGGAGCGGTCGCTGTCCGTCTACTATGGCCATGCCGAGCGCGATGCCGCGATGGACGCGCTCTATGCCCGCTTCGTTCCGAGGGGCGGCCTCGCCTTCGACATCGGCGCGCATGTGGGCGACCGCATCGCCTCGTTTCGCCGTCTCGGCGCGCGCGTCGTGGCGCTGGAGCCGCAGCCGCTCTGCGCATTGGCGATCCGCGCCATCCATGGCGGCGATCCCGACGTCACGCTCGTGCAGACGGCCTGCGGCGCGGCCGAGGGCATCCTGAAGCTGCATGTCAACAGCGCCAACCCGACCGTGACGACAGCCTCCCCCGATTTCGTCCGCGCCGCCGACGGCGCGAGCGGCTGGGAGGGCCAGGTCTGGGACCAGGTCATCGACGTGCCCGTGACCACGCTGGATGCGCTGATCGCCGCGCATGGCCGGCCGGATTTCGTCAAGATCGACGTCGAGGGATTCGAGGATGCCGTCCTCGCCGGCCTCTCGGCGAAGCTGCCGGCGCTCTCCTTCGAATTCACCACGATCCAGCGCGATGTGGCGGACCGCTGCATGGCGCGCCTCGCCGCCCTGGGCTATCGCCACTTCAACGTGGCGCTGGGCGAAAGCCAGGTCCTGGCCTTCGAGGCTGACGTTTCGGCCGACGTCATGCGCGCCCATCTTGCCGGATTGCCGCACGAGGCCAATTCCGGTGATGTCTATGCCGTTGCATAGGCTGGGTGCTTGCTTCGAGGCTCGCCTTCGGCCCCCACCTCAGCATGAGGATCCTTTGGGGCCTGCAAGCCTCCCAAGGTCCTCATCCTGAGGTGGCCCGAAGGGGCCTCGCAGGACGCACCAGGCCCATGCCACCCACCGAATTCCGCAGGAGCCGTTTTAGCATGATCCTCACCCGCCGCTCCTTCGCCGCGATGTCCGCGAGCCTGCTCGCCGCGCCGGCCGCCCTCGCACAGGGCGCGCCGCCGCCGCCCGAGGGTCCGGTCCCCGGCGCCGTCGAGGCCATGATGCTGAACCGCTCGGAGCCCGTGCTCTGCGCGGAGAAGGACAATGTCGACATCCGCTTCAGCCAGCAGCAGCTCCGGAGCTTCCGCGTCCAGGCGATCCACCCCGCCTATATCGGCGGGCTTTTCGCCGACAATTTCGCGGCCGACTGGACCAATTGCGACTTCACGGCGGATCCCGCCTTCAAGCCGCCAGCGCCGCCCCGCCGCGTCACGATCTACGAGAACGAATGGCTCTGGGTCATCGGCTACACCTATCCCACCTTCTGGCGGCCGGCCGACGTGCCGGTGCGGATCGGCGATCGCGTCGAGCAGGGACTGCACCTGATCCAGGTCTGGGTCCGCCGCAACGAGCGGTCCGAGGAGGTCGCTGTCGTCTATCCGCCGGACGGCTACTGGCGCATCCGGCCGCTGCCGCCGACTCACCTGAAATGGTCCGCCTACGGCTCGTCCTTCCTCGCCGGCCCGGTCGAGGACAAGGGGCGGCCCATCGTCGAGTTCAGGGAGATCGTCTTCGACCCCGAAGCCATGACCTTCACGACGCCCTTCCGCCGTGGCGGCCAGGCGACGCTGAAGATCGCCACGCTGGACCGCGACCGGCTGACGATGGATGTGCGTTTCGACCGGCCGATCGCCGACGTGCCTTTCGCGGCGCTCCGGTCGATGTATGTGACGGAGTTCAACAACGATGCGGCGAAGGTCGCGATCCGCCAGAAGGGCGCGAGCCGCTGGATCGAGGAGAACATCATGGACTTCAAGGAATCCCGCGGCGTCGAGTTCTGGGCCGGCCGCCACAGCTACTCCCGCCACAACACCTCGGCGCCGGACATGGTGTTCGACCGCTTCTCGACGGCGGGCTGAGCGATGGCGGAGAACGTCAGGCGCATCGTCCTTTCCAGCGACCACGCGGGGCTCGCGCTCCGCAAGGCCATCGCGGATCACGTCGCCACGAAAGGCTGGGTCGCGGTCGATATCGGCCCGACGACGACCGAATCCACGCCCTATCCCAAGCATGGCGCGGAGGCGGCGCGCCGCGTCGCCTCAGGCGACTGCGATCTCGGCATCATCGTCTGTGGCACGGGCCAGGGCATCATGATGGCCGCCAACAAGGTCAAGGGCATCCGCTGCGGCGTCTGCAGCGACACGTTCTCGGCCCGCATGATCCGCCAGCACAACGACGCCAACATGCTCTCGCTCGGCGCGCGCGTGGTGGGCGAGGGCCTGGCCCTCGACATCGTCGACGCCTTCCTCGCGGCGGAATTCGAGGGTGGCCGCCATCAGGTGCGCCGGGACATGATCGAGGCGGCGGAAGGGTAGGGCAGGGCGCCGGGGCGGCAACGATGTGCTCGCCCCATGCCATCTGCCAGCCTCCCTCATCCTGAGGAGCCCGCGTGAGCGGGCGTCTCGAAGGACGCATAACGGTCCTGCGTGCTTCGAGACGCCGCCTGCCGCGGCTCCTCATCCTGAGGAGCGTCCAGCGGGGCTTGCCTTCTCAGGCCGAAAGCCCGCCCCGTTCGACGATGAACTTCTCCACCGCCTCCACGCCCTCGCCGCCGCGCACGTTGGTGAAGACGAACGGCCGCTGCTTGCGCATCATCTTGGAATCCCGGTCCATCACCTCGAGGCTCGCGCCGACGTAGGGCGCGATGTCGATCTTGTTGATCACCAGCAGGTCCGAGCGGGTGATGCCCGGCCCGCCCTTGCGCGGGATCTTGTCGCCGGCCGAGACGTCGATGACGTAGATCGTCAGGTCCGCGAGCTCCGGCGAGAACGAGGCCGCGAGATTGTCGCCGCCGGACTCGATCAGGATCACGTCGAGGTCTGGAAAGCGCGTGCGCATGTCCGCCACGGCCGCGAGATTGATCGAGGCGTCCTCGCGGATCGCCGTGTGCGGGCAGCCGCCCGTCTCCACGCCCATGATCCGCTCCGGCGGCAGCGCGCCGGATCGCGTCAGGAACTCGGCATCTTCCTTGGTGTAGATGTCGTTGGTGATGGCCGCGACGTCGTAGCGCTTGGCGAGCCGCTTGCAGAGCGCGTCCATCAGCGCCGTCTTGCCGGAGCCGACCGGGCCGCCGACGCCCACGCGCAGGGGGCCGTTGGGAGATTTCGTCATGACCGGAACAACCTCGTGATCTGCGTTTCGTGCCGCATGGATGCGATGTCGGAGCGGAAGGCAAGCCCGCCCGCGTCGCGAAGCGAGGATCGTGCCGCGGCATCGGCCGTCTCCGCGATGGCGGGCTCCAGCGCCGCGAGCACGCGCAACCCGTCGCTCTGGCCGATGGGCGCGAGCCTGACGGCGGCCGAGACGAGATTCTGGCAAAAGCCCGTGAGGAAGGCGCGGAGGGCCGTTTCGCGCTGGAAGCCGGCCCCACCCGCCGCCGCGCCGGCAGCGGCCGCGAGCGCATAGGGCGGGTCGCAGGCGGCGCGCAGCAGCGCGAGGCCCCGGTTCTCCCAGGCCGTCTCCACCGCCTTTACGAAGGCGTCGCCCTGCATCGTCGCCTCGAGGCGGCGCTCCTTCGTGGGCTGCAGCGCGACGGCGAACTCCGCCGCCGCCCTGAGGCGCGGCAGGCTGCCCGCCTCCGCCGCGCCATGGCAGGCCGCGAAGACGACGGCGTCTGACCAGCCGCTGCCCTGACGCACCAGCCCCTCGAGCCAGGCCTGCAGCCCGTCGCGGTCCGCGATGTCGCCCGCCTCCACCGCCCATTCCAGCCCATGCGAGAAGGAGAAGGCGCCGATCGGAAAGGCGGGCGAGAACCAGAGCAGCAGTCGCGCGAGGCTTTCCGCCTCAGTGGCCCTGCTTGTGGCCATGGTGGTGATGGTCGTGTCCGCAGCCGCAGTTCGCATGGTCGTGGTCATGTCCGTGCGCATGATCATGGTGCGCATGGCCATGATCGCCATGGTCATGGCGATGGCCGTGATGATCATGCGAATGCCCATGGTCGTGCCCATGCGCATGGCTCTGTCCATGGGAGTGGCCGCCGTGGTCGTAGGCCCCGCCCTCCGGGTGGAACGGCGCCTCGATCTCCATGACCTTCGCGCCGAGTCCCTTCAGCATCTCGGCGATGACATGGTCGCGCCGGATACGGATGTGTGGGGCCGAAATCTCGCATTCGAGGTGCCGGTTGCCGATATGATAGGCGAGGCGGGTCATGTGCAGCGCATCGCGCGCCCGGAGCTCCAGCAGTTCCTCCGGCGCGGCGACGATCTCGATGAGACGCCCGTCCTCCAGGAGATAACCGTCGCCCGCGCCGAGCATCGGCGCGTCGGGCAGGTCGACGAGGAATTCGAGGCCGCCCACGGATTTCACCACGCCGCGCCGCCGGCGGCGCTCTTCATGGTCCAGCACGACGGTGTCCGCGACCGGCTTGTGGTAATGGCCCGCTTGGGTGGCTCGCAGCATGGAAGGCTCCTGTCGTCGGTTAGGAAGCACGGAGGGCGCAAGGAAGGAAGAGCGAAAGTGCAGCACGCCAGCCCCGGTGCTGGCTCCATCACCCACCAACTGACCTCATGCTGAGGAGCCGCCACGGGCGGCGTCTCGAAGCACGCACAATCGTCCTGCGTGCTTCGAGACGGCCGCTGCGCGGCCTCCTCAGCATGAGGGAGGTTGAGTCTGGGACTCCCGGACGCTCACATCCCGCCCATACGGCAGACCTCCGCCCATTCCGCATCGGTGACGGGCTGCACCGAGAGTCGCATCGAGGTCACGAGGCTCATCTTGGCAAGCGCTGGACTGGCCTTCACCGCCGCGAGCGGCACGGGCTTGGGCAGCGGCTTCACCGCCTTGAGATCGACTACGACCCAGGGCTCGCCGGGCTCCGCGGTCGGGTCGGGATAGGCCTCGCGGATCACCTCGACGATGCCGACGATCTCCAGGCCTTCGTTCGAATGGTAGAAGAAGCCCCGGTCGCCGAGCTTCATCGCCATCAGGTTCAGCTTGGCCGAATGGTTGCGCACGCCGTCCCAGAAGGTGCCCTTCGCGCCGGCCTTCACCTGGTCGTCCCAGGACCATTTGAACGGTTCGGACTTGTAGAGCCAGTGGCGCATGGATTGCTCGTGCTTGGGGAAGGAAAGCTTGGCGGTGGAGCCTTGCTGGACCCCTACTTGGGGTCCGCGGCCCGCGCAACAAGCCCGCCCTTCACTCCTCGCGCTGCGGTCTTTTCATCAGTGCCTCCAGCGCGCCGTCGACCGTGACCCAGCCCTGCAGCAGCGCGTCCACCATGCCGGAGATCGGCAACTCGACGTCTCGGGCGCGCGCCAGCTCCATGAGCGCGGAGGCCGTCGCCGCGCCCTCCGCCAGCCTGCCGGCGGCGAGCGCCGCCGCCACTGGCATGCCGCCACCGAGCCGGAGGCCGAGCGCGTAGTTGCGCGATTGCGGCGAGGAGCAGGTGAGCAGCAGGTCGCCGAGGCCCGAAAGGCCCATCAGCGTCTCTGGCTTCGCGCCATAGGCCGCGCCGAAGCGGCGGATCTCCGCGAAGCCGCGTGTCACGATCGCCGCCCGGGCGCTCTCGCCGAGCCCGCGGCCCGTCACCACGCCGGCCGCGATGGCGAGCACGTTCTTCGCCGCGCCGCCGACTTCGACGCCGCGCACGTCGGTCGCGTGGTAGATGCGGAAGGCCGGGATCGAGAGCGCCTGCGCCAGCGCCTGCGCGAGAAGCCCGTCGGCGGCGGCGAGCGTCACCGCCGTCGGCAGTCCGGCGGCGATGTCGGCGGCGAAGCTCGGGCCGGAGAGAATGGCGGATGGATGGCCCGACATCAGCTCCCAGACGAGGTCCGTCGCGAACAGCAGCGTCTCCTGCTCGATGCCCTTCGCCGTGCAGATGACCGGCGTGCCGGGTTTGATCACCAGCGACAGCGCCTCGGCGACGGAGCGTGTCGCCTGCATCGGCAGGGCGAGGATCACCACCGCGCAGTCCCGGAGGGCGGCCAGATCGGACGTCGCGCGGATCGCCTTGTCGAGCCTGCAGCCCTTGAGCGCCTTCGGATTCACGTGCTTCGCGTTGATCTCGGCCGCCTGCGCGGGATCGCGGGCGAAGAGCGTCACGACACGGCCGGCGCGCGTCGCGGTCAGCGCCAGCGCCGTGCCGAAGGCGCCCGCGCCGACGATGCCCACATGCTGGAACAGCGTCGGGCTCATGCGGCGCGTGCTCCGACCGTCACACCTTCGCTCCCAGGCGTCCGGAGCCGACGATCGCCTCCGCCTTCGCGTCGAGCGGCCAGCGGGCCCTGGCGGGCGCGTCGAGGCCGTCGACGAGATTGAGCGCGAGCCGCTCGATGCCGGCCCAGGCGATCATCGCGCCATTGTCCGTGCAGAGCTTCGGCGGCGGCACGACGAGCTTCAGCCCCGCCTCGAAGGCGAGGCGCTGCAGCGCGCGGCGGATTGGCTGGTTCGCCCCCACGCCGCCGGCCACGACCAGCGCCTGCGCGACGCCGAAGCGCTCGCGGAAGACGCGCAGGCCCGCGCGGGTGCGCTCCACGATCACGTCGACCACCGCCGCCTGGAACGAGGCGCAGAGGTCGCTCACGTCCTGTGTCGAGAGAGGCGCGATCTGGTCCGCCGCCATGCGGCTCGCGGTCTTGAGGCCGGAGAGCGAGAAGTTCGGCTCCGGCCGCCCGGCCATGGGCCGCGGCAGGTCGAACCGCTCGGGATTGCCCATCTCCGCCTCGCGTTCGACATTCGGGCCGCCGGGGTAGGGGAGGCCGAGCATCTTGCCGACCTTGTCGAAGGCCTCGCCGATGGCATCGTCGATCGTCGTGCCGATCCGCGCATAATCGCCGACGCCGTTGACCGCGACCAACTGCGTGTGGCCGCCGGAGGCGAGCAGCAGCAGATAGGGAAAATGCACGCCCTCCGTCAGGCGCGGCGAGAGCGCGTGCCCTTCGAGGTGATTGACCGCGAGCAGCGGCTTTCCCGACACGAGCGACAGCGCCTTCGCGGTGGTGAGCCCCACCAGCACCCCGCCGATGAGGCCGGGACCCGCCGCGGCCGCGATGCCGGAGAGGTCGGCGATCCTCGTCTGCGCCGTCGAGAGCGCCCGCGCCACGAGCTTGTCGAGGTAGTCGACATGCGCACGCGCCGCGATCTCGGGCACCACGCCGCCATAGCGCGCATGTTCGGCGATCTGCGACAGGATCTCGTTGGACAGGATCTCGCCGCGCCCGTCCGGCAGTCGCCGCACCACGGCCGCGGCTGTTTCGTCGCAGGTCGTTTCGATCCCGAGGACGATCATGTCCTTCATGATGAGAATTCCTCGGTAAATCTGCGCAGGGTCCGGCTGCTTGAATCCACGGACGCGACCCTTTAGCCCTGTATGGCAAGGTGCCGCTTTGGCGACAACCCGTGAAGGCCTATTCGTGCAGAGCAGCTCCGAGTCCAGTTCAGCCGAGTCCCGTTCCGCCCCGCTCCTGACGATCGGCACGCGCGGCAGCCCGCTGGCGCTGGCCCAAGCCTATGAGACGCGCGCCCGCCTCGCCCGTGCGCTCGGCGAGCCGGAGGAGCGCTTTCCCCTCGTCGTCATCAAGACGAGCGGCGACAAGATCCTCGACCGCGCGCTCTCCGAGAGCGGCGGCAAGGGTCTGTTCACCAAGGAGATCGACGAGGCGCAGCTCGCCGGCGAGGTTGATATCTCCGTCCATTCCGGCAAGGACCTGCCGACCGCGCTGCCCGATGGGCTCGCCGAGGCCGGTTTCCTCGAGCGGGAGGACCCGCGCGACGCCTTCATCTGCCTGAAGGCGCGCACCTTCGCCGAACTGCCGCCGGGGGCTGTCGTCGGCACGGCTTCGCTGCGCCGCCAGGCGATGGCGCGGCGGCTCAGGCCCGATCTGCGCATCGAGCTCCTGCGCGGCAACGTCCAGACCCGCCTCGCCAAGCTGAAGTCGGGCGAGGTGGACGCCACCATTCTCGCGCTCGCCGGCCTCAACCGGCTCGGGCTGGCTGGAGAGGCGGCATCGGTGATGGACACGGACGGATTTCTTCCGGCCGTCGCCCAAGGCGCGATCGCGCTCGTGGTCCGGGCCGGCGACGCGAAGGCGCTTGCCGCCGCGAAGGCCATCACCCATGCTGAGACGACGCGCTGCGTTGCGGCCGAGCGCGCCTTCCTGACCGTTCTCGACGGCTCCTGCCGCACGCCCATCGCCGCCTATGCGACGCTCGATGGCGGTAAGGTCCACTTGCGTGGCCTCGTGCTGTCGCCCGACGGCAAGCTCGCCTTCGACGGCGCCGAGAGCGGCCCCGACGCCGTGGCGGTGGGGCAGGCGCTCGGCCGCCGGATCAAGGCGCAGCTGCCGCCGGACATCTTCGTCGCCCATTGAGCCGATGCGCGTCCTCGTCACGCGCCCGATCGAGGATGCGGACCGCACGAGCGAGGCTCTCGCGGCGGCGGGTCACAAGGCGCTGATTGCGCCGCTCTTCGCCGTGGCGCCGTTGCCGCACGCGATGCCTGCCGTCGCCGACGCGGTCGTCGCCACCAGCGCCAACGCCATCCGCCAAGCCGACCTTTCCGACATGCCGCGCGACAGGCCGGTCTACGCCGTCGGCCGCGCCACGGCCGCGGAGGCGGGGCGCGCCGGCTTCCGTGACGTGCGCTCCGCCGATGGCGACGCGGGGGACCTAGCGGCCCTGCTCGCCGCCGGTCCGCACCGCAGGCTTGTCTACCTCGCCGGCCGGCCGCGTCGCGATGCCGCGCTCAAGGCCCTCGGCGCGCCCTTCGAGATCACCGTGGTGGAGACCTACGAGACCCGCGCCGTCGAAGCCCTGCCTGCCGCCGCAGCCGGGGCGCTTCGGCTGGGTGAGGTCGAGGCGATCCTGCATTTCTCGCCGCGCGCCGCCGTCGTTTTCGAGCGGCTGGCGACGCAGGCCGGGCTCGGTGCCGAAGCCGGGCTCCTGCTCCATGTCTTCATCTCGGATGCGGCCGTGACGGACGCCTTTCCACATCGCCGGATTGCGGAACGGCCCAATCTCGCCGCAATGATCGCGGCACTGGACGGACCGCCCCCGGTCCGGAATTGAACGTGGTTGCCAGACCGGCGTTCTTGTGGTCCGACGGCGGCGCCGTCATGATCACTTCGAGGGGTGCGCCATGCCTGATCCGGACAAGCCGATGGAGGAACCGAAGCTCGGCAAGGGCCGGCGTCGCGCCGCCGTGATCGACCTGCAGGCCGAGGAGGTGCGCACCGTCGGCGAACCATCGGCGGAAGCCGCGACGACCGCCGCCGTGGCTCCCGAAGCCGTGGCGCCGGAGACCCCGGCGTCGGAAAAGTCCGCCGATGGATCCGCCGCGACGGACGCCGCCGCCGCGCCTCAGGAGCCGGCCGCGGCGACTCCTCCCGGGCCCGGGGCCCCTGCCGCCGAGCCGGCGCGCGAGGAAGCGTCCCCACGCGTCGAGCCGATCAATGTGCCGCCCGCGCCAGAGCCCGGCCGACCGTCGCTGGTCCTCCCGCTCGCCACGGCCGCTGGCCTTGGGCTGATCTTCGGCGCCGTCGGCGGCATCGTGGCTCCGCGCTTTCTCGCCTCGGATGATGCGGAATCGGCGAAGATCGCCATCATCGAGCGCACGCAGCAGCAGATGGCGAAGGATCAGGCCGGGCTCGCGAGCATGGCGGAGCTCGACAAGGTGCGGCAGGCCATCACGCGTCTTGAGGCGCAGGCGGCCCAGCGCCCCGCCCCGGCCGCCGAGGCACCCGTCACTGCCGCGACTCTCCCGCCAGCGATCGAGGAGCGCATCGCCGGGCTTGAATCCAACCTCAAGGCGCTGGCCGACCGTCCTGCGCCGGCAGCCGCGCCCACGCCGCCCGCCGTCGATCTCAAGCCTCTGCAGGACCAGATCGGCGCAATCCAGGCGAAGGTCGCCGAGATCGACGCTGCTGCAGCCGAACGCAACGCGCTGCAGACGCAGGTCGCCGCCCTGGATGCGGCGCTCAAGGAGCTCGCCGGCCGTATCGACGGTGCCGCGAAGGCGGCCGAGGCCGCCCCGCGCGCAGCCCAGCAGGCCGTTAACGCCGCGCTCGATCCGAAGCTCGCCGCGATAGGCCAGCGCGTCGATCAGGCGGAGCAGCGGCTCGAGGCCAGCCGGGCCGCACCGCTGTTCGCGGCCGTGCAGGCGCTGGCGCAGACTTTCCATCGCGGCGCCCCCTTCGCCACGGAGCTGACGGCCGTCGAGGCGCTTGGCGCGCCTGCGGGCGCTTTGCAGCCCCTGAAGCCGTTCGCGGAGCGTGGCGCGCCGACGCCGCAGCGCTTGCAGGAGAGCTTCGCCGGCCTTGCCGGCAGGCTGGCGGGGGACGCGTCGCAGCCCGGCCTCATGGGCTATGTCAGCCGTTTCGTGACGGTGCGGCCGACCGAGGAATCGGCGAGCGCCACGCCGGCGGCCATCGTCGGCTCGATCGAGGCGGCGCTGCGCCGTGGCGACGTGCCTGCAGCCGTGGCGAACTGGAACCGCCTGCCGGAGCCGGCCCGCAGCGCCTCGGCCGAGTGGGGCGCACAGGCGACGCGCCGCGCCGAGGCCGCCAAGGCGCTGAGCGATCTGCAGGCGTCTTCCGCAGCCGCCCTGAGGAAGTGATCCCATGATCCGCGTCGTCATTTTCCTTGCCGTCATCCTCGCCATCGCCCTCGGCGTGGCCTGGATCGCCGACCGCCCAGGGCAGGTCGTGATCACCTGGCTGGGCCGCACGGTCGAGCTCGATATCCTGACCGCCATCATCGCCTTCCTCGTCGCGACCATCGCTCTCATGGTGACCTGGAGCCTGATCCGGCTCGTGCTGCGCCTGCCGAGCATGATCGCCTTCGCGAGCCGCGCGCGCCGCCGCCAGAAGGGCTTCGAGGCCGTGGCGCGCGGCATGGTGGCCGTCAGCGCCGGCGACGCCCGCACGGCGCAGAGGCAATCGGCCGAGGCGCAGCGCCTGCTTGGCCGCGAGCCGCTCACCATGCTGCTCGCGGCGCAGTCGGCGCAGCTCGCCGGTGACGGCGGCAAGGCGGAAAAGGCCTTTACCGCGATGCTGGAGCACAAGGACACGCGCCTCGTCGGTCTGCGCGGCCTGCATATCGAGGCGAGCCGCAAGGGCGATGGCGAGGCCGCGACCTTCTACGCCTCCGAGGCCTACAAGCTCGCGCCGTCCGCCGATTGGGCGAGCGAGGCGGCCCTGGCGCAGCGCTGCCGCGAGCGCGACTGGCTGGGTGCCATGGCGCTCGTCGAGCAGGCGGTCAGCCGCCGCCTCGTCGACAAGGAGACGGGCCGCCGCCAGCGGGCCGTGCTGCTGACGGCCGACGCGCTGGATCGCGGTCCGGGTGAGCCGGACGCTGCGCTCCGCGCCGCGCAGGAGGCGGTGAAGCTCGCGCCCGCGCTCGCCCCGGCCGCCGCCTATCTCGGCCGCAGGCTCAGCGACAAGGGCGATTACCGCGGGGCTTCAAAGGTCCTGGAGAATGCCTGGAAGCAGCAGCCGCATCCCGAGGTGGCGGAGGCCTACCTCGACGTCCGTCTCGGCGATGCCGCCCTGGATCGACTCAAGCGCGCCAAGGTGCTGCAGCGCCTGGCCCCGCGGGATCCGGAATCGCGGCTTGTCGTCGCCCGCGCCGCGCTCGACGCCCGCGATTTCCGGCAGGCGCGCGAGAATCTCGAGACGCTTGTCCTGGAGAGCCCGACGGTCCGCGCCTGCCTGCTGATGGCGGAGCTGGAGGAGGCGGAGAGCGGCGACATGGGCCGTGTCCGCGAATGGCTGTCCCGCGCCTCGCGCGCCCCGCGTGACAAGGCCTGGGTCGCCGATGGCCGGGTTTCGGAAACCTGGGCGCCTTTGTCGCCATCCGGCAAGCTCGACGGCTATGCGTGGGAGGTGCCGCCGCAGGCGCCCCATGGGTTGCTGATCGACGAGATCCGCTCCACGCCTCCCGCCGCGCCCGCGATCGTCGATTCCACGCCGATGCCGCCGCCGATCGATGTCGGCCTGCCCGAGACGAAGGTCGTCGAACCGAAGGCGCCGGAAGCGAAACCGCCTGAATTAAGCGTGTCGGAGCCGAAAGCGCCTGAGCCCGCGGTGATCGAAGCGAAGCCGCCCGAGCCCAGGCCGCCCGAACCCAGGCTGCCCGAACCCAAGGCTCCTGCCGAGGTGAGGCTGCCTGAGCCTGCGCCGGTTGAGCCGAAGCCCGTGGAGCCCGCGCCAGCCAGGAAGAAGGCAGCGGAGGCGAAGCCCGCCGAACTGAAGCCGGTCGAGTCTCGCATCGTCGAGGCCGCGCCAAAGCCCGCGCCGCAGCGACCGGCAGCAAGAGTGGCGCCGCCGCGTCCCGCCAATCTGAACGGGGCCGCTCCCGCGCCAGCCATCGAGCCTGCCGCGCCCCCGGTCGGCTTGTCGGCCGTTGCTGCGACGGCGGATACGGATCGCGCGCCCGAGGCGAGAGAGAAGCCGCTTCGCTGGTACCAGCCGTCGGAGCCGCCTCCGCCGCCCGCTCCGCCGCCGCCGGACCTGCCGCTCGCCGAAGAGCCGGCCCCGCCACCTCCGGCGAAGCCGAAGCGCTGGTTCCAGCCCTGAGGCCGGTCAGGCGCTCCTGAGCGCCTCGACCGGATCGAGGCGGCTCGCCCGCCAGGCGGGATAGAAGCCCGACAGGATGCCGATCAGGCCCGAGACGACGACGGCCAGCACGATGGCCGTCACGTCGATGTAGAGCGGCCAGCCCGCGATACAGGAAACGATCTGCGACAGGCCGCCGCCGATCACGATGCCGGCGACGCCGCCGATCAGGGCGAGCGTCGTCGCTTCGATCAGGAACTGGCCCATGACGTCGCGCGGCCGGGCGCCGACCGCCATGCGCACGCCGATCTCACGCGTCCGTTCCGTCACGCTGACCAGCATGATGTTCATGATGCCGATGCCGCCCACGAGCAGCGAAACGGCGGCGACGGCGGACAACCCGATCGACAGCACGCGCGCCGAGGCCTCGACGGTGGACAGGATATCCGTCAGGTTCCGCAGCGTGAAGTCGTCGTCGTCACCCTCGCGCAGGCGGTGTCGCTGGCGGAGCAGGCTCTTCACCTCCGCCTCCGCCTCGCTCATGGCCTCGCCCTCGCGGACCTTGACCATGATGGAGCCGACGGACCGCGTCTTGGCGCGGCTCTGGCCGATGACGCGCTGCCGCGCGCTCTGCAGCGGCAGGAAGACCGCGTCGTCCTGGTCCTGCCCCTGCGCGCTCTGGCCTTTGCGGGCCAGCACGCCGACGACCTCGAAGGGCACGTTCTTGACGCGGATCGTCTGGCCGATCGGGTCGTCCTCGCCGAAAAGCTGCATCTTCGTGGTCAGTCCGAGGATCGCCACCTGCCCGCCGCGCTGGTTCTCCTCCGGGCTGAAGAGACGACCCGTGTCGATCTCCCATTCTCGCGCCTCGAAGAAATTGTTCTCGACGCCGAAGACGCTGGTGCCCCAGTTCGTGCCGGCAAAGACGACCTGCGCCCCGCCGCGCATCATCGGCGCGGCCACCTGCACGGCAGCGATCTCCCGCTCGATGGCGCGGGCGTCGTCATCGGTCAGCGTGGCGGATTGCCCGGTGCCCAGCCGCACGCCGCCCTGCGTGATGTTGCCGGGGATCACCACGATCAGATTCGCTCCGAGCGACTTGATCCGCCCCACCACCTCCTCGCGCGCGCCGCCGCCGATCGAGACGGTGGCGATCACCGCCGCCACGCCGATGACGATGCCGAGCATGGTGAGGATCGAGCGCAGCTTGTGTGCCCTGAGCGCCTCGAAGGCGGAGCCGAGGGAGTCCGAGAGCTTCATCGCCTTCTCCCTCTCCCCGCCTGCGGGGAGAGGGCCGGGGTGAGGGGCTTGGCGATTTCACGCCGTGCCGACCCACCCCGCCCCTCATCCTGTCCTTCTCCCCGCATGCGGGGAGAAGGGACGCGCCTCGAAGCCGCGATCATCACGCCGCCGCCTCCTTCTGCTCCGCGTCCAGCATCCGCAGCGCCGCCGCCGCGTCGCGCGGCTCCTGTCTCCTGTCCTCGATCACTCTGCCGTCCCGGAAGCGCACCACACGCCGCGCGAATTCCGCGACGTCTGGCTCGTGCGTCACCACGAGCACCGTCATCCCGTCGCGGTTCAGCGCCTGGAACAGCGCCATGATGTCGAGCGAGGTGCGACTGTCGAGCGCGCCGGTCGGCTCGTCGGCGAGCAGGATGCTGGGATCGTTGACGAGCGCCCGCGCGATGGCGACGCGCTGCTGCTGACCGCCCGAGAGCTGCAGCGGCGTATGGCCCATGCGGTCGCCGAGCCCGACGCGGCTCAGCGCCGCCTCGGCCTTCCGCCGGCGCTCCTTGCGGTCGGCCGAGGCGTAGATCATGGGCAGCGCCACGTTGCCGACGGCGTCGGTGCGTTCGAGCAGGTTGAACTGCTGGAAGACGAAGCCGATGCGCCGGCTGCGCACGCCCGCCAGCGCATCGGCCGAGAGGCGCGACACTTCATCGCCGGCGAGTCGGTAGCTGCCCCCGTCCGGCCGGTCGAGGCAGCCCACGAGATTCATGAAGGTCGACTTGCCGGAGCCGGACGGCCCCATCACGGCCACGAACTCGCCCTCCTCGATGTCGAGCGAGACGCCGGCCAGCGCCGTGACGATCTCGTCGCCCATCCGGTAGGCGCGGCGCAGATCGCGGGTTTCGATCAGCGGCATGGCTAGGACGTAACCTCATCAACGGAGGTCATTTTGATGGGCTTGAGAGGCAAAAATGACCGGGAGCGGCTCGAAGCCTTGGCGTCCGCCAAGGCAAGAGACGGTCTCGAGGCAGTTTCGCCTCTCAAGCCCACCGCAGGCGCGGCGACTTCGGGCCATCTGTCTCCGCCTTCTCCTCGCAAACCGGACGGTTTGCTTCGAAGAAGCCGAAAACAGCTGATCTCCGAATTCGCTCGCGTCAAAATGGCCTCCGTTGATGAGGTTACGTCCTAGAACATCCGCGAGCCAAGGCCGCCGGGCTTTGGCCGAGGTCCCCCGCCGATGATGGCGCGCTGCCCTTCCGTGGCGCCTGCGATCACCTCGGTGTTGGTGCCGTCCGTCGCGCCGAGCCGCACTTGCAGTGCCGTGGCGTTGCCCTCCGCATCGATCACATGGATGCGACCCGGCACGCCGTTCGCGCCGCCGCGACCGCCGCCCCGCGCACCCTGCCAGGCTTCGAACAGCGCCTGCTGCTCGGGCCGGAGCAGGGGCTTCAGCCGCTCGCCGATCTGCCGCGCGCTCTCCCGGCCCCGCTCCCGCCGCGCCTCCGGCGTTTCCGCCGCGCCCGAGGCCGCAAGGGCCTGGCGCACCTCCCGGCTGATCGCCTCCAGCTCGCGCTTCTGCGCCTCGTCGAGCTTCAGCTCCGTCGCAAGCCGCTCCAGCATCTGCTGGCCGGCATTCTGCCCGCCGCCGCGTGGACCGCCCTGCGGTGCGGCCGAGAAGGGATTGGGCGCCGCCTGCGGCTGCGCCTGCGCCGTGGCCCCCCCCTCGCCCGGCGGGCGCCAGCGCAGGGCGGCGTTGGAGACGCGCAGCACGTTCTCCTTGCGCTCCGTGAAGATGCGCAGCGTCGCCGTCATGCCGGGCTTCAGGGAGAGATCCCGGTTCTCGACCGCGATTACCGCCGTGTAGATCACGACGTTCTGCACGGTCTGCGACCCGAGGCGCACGGTTTTCACGCGCCCCTGGAATTCGCGCGCCGGGAAGGCCGTGACCGAGAAGGTCACCTCCTGCCCCTCGCGCACCCGGCCGACGTCGGCCTCGTCGACATTGGCGTAGATCTCGATCCGCGTCAGATCCTGGGCCACGAGGAACAGGGTCGGCGCCTGCAGCGAGGCCGCCACCGTCTGGCCGAGCTCGATCGAGCGCTGGATGACAACGCCGTCGACCGGCGAGCGGACCTCGCTGTTGCGGATGTCGACCTGGATCTGGCGGAGCACCGCCTCGCGCTGAGCGATCTGCGCCTCAGAGGAGAGCACCTGCGCCTCCGCCACCTTGCGCTCGGCGGCGAGCGCCTGGATCTGGGCGGCCGTGGCGCGGATCTGCGCCTGGGACTGGTCGCGCGCGGCGGCGAGGGACAGCGCCTGCGTCTGCGCCTGCTGCAACGCAACCTCGCTGGAGATTCCGCCGCGGCGCAGGTCCTCCTGGCGCGCAAGCGTCCGCTGCGCATCGGCGAGCTGCGCATCGGCGCGCCGCGCGCTCGCCTCGACATCGGCGCGTGTGGCGTTCAGCCGCTCGATGTCGGCCGTCACCTTCTCGATCGCCGCCTTCTGGATCTGGTTGGTCGCGCGCGCCTGGTTGAGGTCGGCCTGGGCCGCGTCGAACTTCGCGCGGATCTGTTCGGAATTCAGCCGCGCCAGCACGTCGCCGGCGCGCACGTTGCTGTTGTAGTCCGCGAGGATCTCGACCACCTGGCCCGACACCTGCGAGCCGACGATGGCCGTGGCCGTCGGGTTGATCGTCCCGGTGGCGCTCACAGCGGCGACGATGGCGCCACGGTCGATCGTGGCCGTGCGCCACGTGGCTTCACCCACGGTCTGGGTGCGGGAATGGCCCACGCCGTACCAGACGCCGGCTGCGCCGACGACGGCGATCGACAGGACGAGGAGCAGGCGGCGCATGGTTCGGGCTCGTGCCTCCGGCACGGTGACGCGCTTACGTTCTAGCAGGAGGAGGGGGCGCGGTCATCCTCACGCCCGATATGGTGTTCCGGCCGGCGTTTCCGAAGGATGACGGCCGTGTAAAGAAAGTCGCAGCCTCAGCTTCGGCGCGAGAGATTGAAGGCGAGGAGCGCCGCCAGCGCGGAGGCCCGGCGTCCGAACGGCTCCAGCGCCGCGCGCCCCTGTTCGGTGACCTCGGCGAGCCGCGCCTTCGCGCCCTCCGCTCCCAGCAGGCTGACGAAGGTCGCCTTGCCGGCCGCCGCATCCTTGCCGGTCGCCTTGCCCACGGCCGTGGCGTCGCCCTCGAGGTCGAGCAGGTCGTCGCGGATCTGGAAGGCGAGCCCGAGCGCCCGGGCGTAGGCGCGGACCGCCTGCCGGTCGCGCGCCGTCGCCCCGCCCAGCGCCGCCCCCATCGCGGCGGCCGCCTCGATCAAGGCGCCCGTCTTCATGGACTGGATGCGGATCACCGCCTCGATCGTCCCCTCGTTCGGCGCGGCCGGGTAGCGCCCCTCCGCCGCGAGGTCGAGCACCTGCCCGCCGACCATCCCGCCGACGCCGGCGGCCTGGGCGAGCAGGCGCGTCAGCTCGATCCGCGTCGAGGCCGAGGCGGCGGTACGCCTGTCAGCCAGAACGTCGAAGGCGAGCGTCAGAAGCCCGTCGCCGGCGAGGATCGCGAGCGCCTCGTCATAGGCCTTGTGGACCGTCGGCTTGCCCCGTCGCATGTCGTCGTCGTCCATGGCCGGCAGGTCGTCGTGGACGAGGCTGTAGCAATGCACGAGCTCGAGGGCGGCGCCCGCCCGCACCGGTCCGCCGCCGGAGCGGCCGAAGAGCTTCGCACTCTCCACCACCAGGAAGGGGCGGAAGCGCTTGCCGCCGCCCAGCGCCGCATGCCGCATCGCCGCCATCAGGATCGGCGGGCGCAGGGCCTCCCCGCCGAGCGCCGCGCCGTCGAGCGCCGCCGCCAGAGCCTCCTCCGTCAGCGCGGCGACGGCGGCCATGCGGCGCGCGAGCGCGGGCTGCGGCAGCGGAGAAAGGCTTGCGGACATGGCAGCAGGAAGCGCATGACGATTGCGGCCGGTCAAGCCGGCGCCGCTGCCCAGGGCGGCATGCCGAGATTCCGTCGAATGCCACTAGCCAAGCCGGCCCATTTCCACTATGCGGTCGCCTTCGAATTTGAAGACCGCGCTCCGGTCCGCCGGCGCAGGAGAGATTCCATGGCCGTTCCAAAACGCAAGACTTCGCGCATGAAGCGCGGCTTCCGCCGCTCGCACGACTCGCTCGCCGCTCCGTCCTACGTCGAGGACAAGGACTCGGGCGAGCTGCGTCGTCCGCACCACATCGACCTGAAGACCGGCATGTATCGCGGTCGCCAGGTGCTGAAGGTCAAGTCGGAAGCCTGAGGCGTCGCGTCCCGGCAGGGATGCACTAGGTTTTGAAGGGCTGGCGGAGACGCCGGCCCTTTTCTCATGCCTGCGTGGCTGAGGCTGGCTGCGTCGGGAGACGGTCGAGGCGATCGCGGTAGGCCGCCACGCCCAGCGCGGGCTCGATGCGCCGCCGCTGCCGGAAGGTGGGCGAATCGAGCCGCATGGCCAGGAGCTGGGCCGTGAAGGCCGCCTCGGCCCGTCCAGCAATGGCGCTGCGCGCGCCATATCCGCGGTCCATCGCCGTCAGCGCCGTGCCATTGTGGGTCATGGGCTCGCTCCCTCACGGATCAGTTCTGGCTCCCAACGTGACCAGAGCAAGGAGGATGCCGGCCGGTTGAGAGTTTGTTAACGCGAATCGTCCGTTCTGGATGCTGGCGCACCCATCGATCCGTTGGTGCTGGAGAGGGGCGACCGCCGCGTGAGCAGCATGTGTCCAGCGACAGAGAGCCACACCGACTCCGGGTCGGCGACGGTGACGCCGCGGCCCCAGGTCGATCCTCGCGTCGTGCTGACCTCGATCGGCGAAGCCGTCTACGACTGGGATATCGCCGAGGACACCCTGTCCTGGAGCGGCAACGCCGCCTCGCTGTTCGAGCGGGAGGTCGGCGAATGGCTGGCTACCGGCGCCAGCTTCGACAGGGTGCTCGATCCGATCAGCCCGTCCACCCGCGCCGAGGCGATCCTGCTGTGCGAGGGCAAGGATTCCGGCAGCGGCGTGCCCTACCGCTTGATCTTCGCCCTCTCCAAGCGCGACGGCGCGCTGCTCTGGTTCGAGGATACGGGGCGCTGGTTCGCCGGCGCCGACGGCCGCGCCACCGCCGCCCACGGCGCCGTGCGCCGCATCGCCGGGCCGAGCGAGAGCGAGCGCCAGGAGATCGCCTCATCGAAGTTCGACGAGCAGACGGGCGCCTACCTGAGGGCACCGTTCCTGCGCCTCATGACGGGCGACCTTGCCCGGGCCTGGGAGGCGGGCAAGACCGCCGTCTTCTGCCTGATGGCGATCGAGGATCTCGCCTTCATCCGCGCCACCTACGGCTTCGCCGTTGCGGACGAGGTGGTGGCGGGCCTGGCGCGGACGCTGCGCACGACGATGCGCCGCAAGGATCGCTTCGTACGCTATTCCGGGACCAAGCTCGGCGTCCTGCTGACGCTCTTCGACGACGGAGCGGTGGTCGAGGAGGCTGCCAGGCGCTTCATGAACCTTGCCTCCGCCGAACCCATCAGAACCTCGGCGGGTCCGGTGGCCGTGCGCCTCCGGGTCGGCTGCGCCATCGCGCCGAGGGGGGTCGAGACGATCGCTTGCATCCGGCAGGCGGAGGAAGCCCTCGACGAGGCGCGAGACCCCGGCTCCGAGGGCGTCCACGTCTACAGGCCGGACGCCGAGCGCGAGGCGGCGCGGCGGCGCAACCTGAGTGCATCCGACGAGGTCGTGCGGGCGCTGAACGAGCGCCGCGTCCTGATTGCGCTGGAGCCCGTGGTCAGCGCCCAGTATCGCGTCCTGCAATTCCACGAGGCGCTGGTGCGCGTCCGCTCCGAGGACGGCGTCGTGCTGGGCGCGGGCGCCATCATCCCGGCCGCCGAGCGCTTCGGCCTGGTCAAATTCGTCGACATCCGCGTACTCGAGCTCGTCGTCGACGCCCTCAAGGCGAAGCCGGGCCGTCGCCTGTCGGTCAATGTCTCGATGCGGACGGCGGTCACGCCGGAATGGATGGACACGCTGAACGTGCTCGTCTCCTCCGATGCGAGCCTGGCGGGCCGGCTGATCGTCGAGATCACCGAGACCGCCGCCATGACCGACATCGAGGCCACCGCGGCGATCATCCGCCGCATCAAGGATCTCGGCGTGCGCGTGGCGATCGACGATTTCGGCTCCGGCCATACCTCCTTCAAGAGCCTGCGGGCGCTGCCCATCGACGTGCTGAAGATCGACGGCGCCTTCGTGCAGAACCTCGCCCGCTCCACGGACGACCGCTTCTTCGTCCGCACCCTGGTCGATCTCGCCAGCCATCTCGGCGTGCAGACCGTCGCCGAATGGGTGCAGGACGAGGAAACGGCGCGCCTGCTGGCAAGCTGGGGCGTGACCTTCCTGCAGGGCGAGTTCTGCGGCCCGGCCCAGGTCGAAGACGCCGATCCGCCAGTCCTGCGGAAGGTGGGCTGACGCTCAGCCCAAAGAAAAAGCCCCGGTTTCCCGGGGCTTTTCCGTCTCTGGCTTGTCAGCCGTTCACTCGCGGTTGCCGAAGAGCGACAGCAGCAGCTGGAACATGTTGACGAAGTTCAGGTACAGCGACAGGGCGCCCATGACGGAGGCCTTGCCGAGCATCGCGGCGTCGCCGGCGACGTAGTAGTACTCCTCCTTCAGGCGCTGCGTGTCGTAGGCGGTGAGGCCCGCGAAGATCAGCACGCCGAGGACGTTGATCGCGAACTGCAGGGCGGAAGCCTGCATGAAGATGTTCACGATCGACGCGATGATGAGGCCGAAGAGACCCATCATCAGGAACTTGCCCATGCCGCTGAGGTCCTTCTTCGTCGTGTAGCCGAAGAGGCTGAGCGCGCCGAACGAGGCGGCGGTGATGAAGAAGACCTGCGCGATCGAACCCAGCTTGTAGACCAGGAAGACCGACGCCAGCGACATGCCCATCACGGCCGCGAAGGCCCAGAAGGTGCCGAGCAGGCTGGTGTAGCTCATCCGGTCGAAGCGCCAGGACAGCACGAAGATGAAGGCCAGCGGCGCCAGGATGATCGCCCACTTCAGCGGCGACGCGAAGAGCAGCGCGCCGAACGGCGTCAGGTAGCGGCTTTCGCCAGCGAGGCGGAGCGCCGCGCCCTGCGCGTTGCGCGCAGCCGAGCCGACGTCGCCGGTCATCGCGAGCATGGCGACGCCGATCGCGACGAGACCGGTGATGGCCAGGCCGATCGTCATGTGGTTGTAGATGCCGAGCATGTAGGACCGCAGGCCCTGGTCGATGGCGAGCTGGTCAGCCCGCTGGACGCCAGCGCCGTACTGGCCGTAGGCGTTGCGTTCATAGTTGGACATCGGAAAACCTCTCCTTGCCCCGGTAGGGGCGCTTTCCCTTGGCATCGGCGATCATTCCCGCCGATTGCGGCCGAATATGGGGCAACCGCCTCGATTTAACAAGGGGTGCTCCCGCCGCTATCCTTAACCGGGCAGTGTCTCGGTTCATAACACAAGCAACTTACGTATAATGCAGACCATGTTGCGTTGGTCTGCGCAAGAAGATGTTTCAGAGTTCGCGCAGATGCGCCGCCGGCTTTTGTCCAAGAATACGCCAGGTGCCGGCAAGTCCAAGTATAACAGTGACAAGCAGGGACATCGTAATCGACGTTGCTGCGACGCCCCAATCCATCGCGAAGGGCAGGCGCATGATGCCGGTGAGGATGCCATACGCTGCGGCGATACCCGCGGCGAGGCCGAAGCTGGCCGTCACGAGGCCGAGAGCGCCGTACTCGATGAGATAGGCGAGAAACAGCTGGGGGCGGGTGGCCCCGAGGGTCTTCATCACCACCGCGTCCTTGACGCGCGAGGCCCGCCCCGCAGCCAGCGCCCCCGCCAGGACGAGGATGCTGGAGACGAGCGCCACCGCGGAGGCGCCGCGCATCGCCAGCGTCAGCCGGCCGATCAGCTCGCTCGCCTGCTCGAGCACGTCGCGCACCCTGACCGCCGAGACGGCCGGGAATGCGGCGGCGACGGCCCGGGCGATCGCCGTCTCCTCCGCGCCGGTCGGCTGCCGGCCGTAGGAGAGCGTCGCGAGATGCGTATGCGGGGCGCCCGCGAAGGTGTTCGGCGAGAAGACCATGACGAAATTGATGCCGACCGAACGCCATTCCACCTGCCGGATGCTGGCGAGTTCGGCCGTGATGTTGCGGCCGAGCACATTGACGGTGATCTCGTCCCCGATCTCGAGCGCAAGCCCCTCGGCGATGTCGCGGGTCATCGAGACGAGCGGCTTGCCGCGGTAATCCTCCGGCCACCAGCGTCCCGTCAAGACGCGGCTATTGGTGGGCACGGTCGCGGAATAGGTGATGCCGCGGTCGCCCTCCAGCACCCACGAGGCGTTCTGGGAGGCGCGGTAGGTCTCGGCCGGCTCGCCCTTCACCGCGACGATGCGGCCGCGCATCATCGGCACGCGGTCGATCGTAACACTCTGTCCGGCGTCCTTCGTCCCCGTCTCCTTGAGGAGGGCATCGAAGCGCGCTGTCTCCGCATTGGGAATATCGAGGAAGAAGAAGCTCGGCGCCTTGTCCGGCAGGGTCGCGGTCAGCGCCTGGCGGAGGTTCGTGTCGATCAACCCCAGCGCCACCAGCAGCGTCAGCCCGAGCCCGAGCGACAGCGTGACGGACGGCGTCAGCGCGCCGGGCCGGTGCAGGTTGGCGAGCGCGAGGCGCGCCTCCGCCTTCCGCGGCCGGGGCAGGCGCCGCGCCACCGCCATCACCAGATGACCGACGAGCCTGAGGGCCGCGAAGGCGGCGGCGGCCGAGCCGACATAGATGAGGGCGATCCGCCGGTCCCAGGCGAAGGTGACCGCGAGCGCCACGAGCGTGGCCGCCGCCGCGGCGGTCAGCAGCAGGTAGCGCGGCCGCGGCAGGGTGCGGCCGCCCTCCAGCGCGTCCCGGAACAGGGCCGAGACCGGCACGTCATGCGCCCGGCCGATCGGCCACGCCGCGAAAGCGAGGGTCGTCAGCAGGCCGTAGGCGATGGCGAGAAGCGCGTCGCCGGCGGAGAAGGCCATCGACAGCGGCAGCGGCAGCAGATGCCCGAAGGCCGCATTCAGGCCGGACGGGATGAGTGCGCCAACGACGAGCCCGATGAGCGAGCCGGCGAAGGCGAGCGCCAGCACCTCGGCCATGGACAGCGCGAACACGAAGCCGCCCGTGGCGCCGAGGCTCTTCAGCGTCGCGAGATCCGCCTTCTTGCGATCGACGAAACCTTGGGCCGCATTGGCGACGCCGACGCCGCCGACCATGAGCGCGGTGAGGCCGATCAGCGTCAGGAACTGGGTGAACCGATCGATCTGCCGCGAGAACTGGGGCGAGGCGTTCATGCGGCTGCGGATTTCCCAGCCGGCTTCGGGAAAGCGCGCCTTGGCGTCGCTGATGAGCTGCTGCACGCTGGCTTCCGACGGATCGCCCGGCAGCGTGACGCGGTAGCTCCAGCGCACGAGGCTGCCCGGCTGCAGGAGGCCCGAGGCGCGCAGCCCCTCCGCCGAGATCATGAGGCGCGGGCCGAAGCCGACGCCGCCCGCCAGCTTGTCGGGTTCGTTGACGAGTTCAGCCCTGAGCTGGAAGCGCCTTTCGCCGAGCGTGACGGCGTCGCCCACCTTGAGGTTGAGGCGGGCCAACAGCAACGGATCGGCGATCGCGCCGAAGGCCCCGTCGCGCTCCGCCAGGAGTTCGGGCGCGGGGCGGTTCGGCTCCGTTTCCAAGACGCCATGGATGGGGTAGGGGCCTTCCACCGCCTTGCCCTCGACCAGCATCGAGTCGCCGGTCTCCGCCCGCGCCATGGCGCGGAGATAGGCGACCGGCGCCACGATCGCGCGCGCCCGGAACCAGGCGAGTTCGTCCGCCGTCGCCTCGCGCTGCAGCGTCACGAAGGCGGCGTCCGCGCCCAGGATCGTGCGCCCCTCGCGGGCAAGGCTGTCCGTGAGGCCGCGCGACACGGTGGCGACGGCGGTGATGGCCGCCACGCCGATGGCGATGCAGGCGATGAAGATGCCGAAGCCGCCGAGGCCCCCGCGCAGGTCGCGCCGGGCGAAGGCGAGGATCAGCCGCAGCGTGCTCGGGCTGGCGACGAAGGCGTTCATGGCAGGTCCCGCATGTCAGGCCGCGACCGTGTCGGACTCGATGAGCCCGGAGCGGATCCGCACCATCCGGTCGCAGCGGCGCGCGAGGTCGAGGTCATGCGTGACGAGCACCAGCGTCGCCCCGCGCTCCCGCTTGAGCCTGAACAGCAGTTCGATGATCTGCTCGCCCGTGCCGCCGTCGAGATTGCCGGTCGGCTCGTCGGCGACGAGGATCGCCGGATCGGGCGCGAGCGCCCGCGCCAGCGCCACGCGCTGCTGCTCGCCGCCCGACAGCTGGCCGGGATAATGCGAAAGCCGCTCGCCAAGGCCCACTGCCTTCAGTTCGGCCGCGGCGCGGTCGAACGCGTCCGGCACGCCGCCCAGCTCCAGCGGAACAGCGACATTCTCGAGCGCCGTCATGGTCGGGATCAGGTGGAAGGACTGGAAGACGATGCCGATGCGCCGGCCGCGGAAGCGCGCCAGCCCATCCTCGTTCAATCGGCCGAGATCCTGCCCGTCGATCTCGACCTTGCCGCTGTCCGCCCGCTCGAGGCCGGCGAGCGTCATCAGCAGCGTCGACTTGCCGGAGCCGGAAGGGCCCACGAGACCCACCGCCTCGCCGCGCGGGATCAGCAGGCTGATGCCCTTCAGGATATGGACGCGCGACGCCCCCTGGCCGAGGCTCAGATGGACGTCGTCGAGCAGGATGGCGGGCGGTTTGGCGCGGTCGAGCATCGGCGGGAGTAAAGCCTGTCGGAGGGGGTTGCGGAGCGGCCTGAGGCAACCGAGATAAGGCGGCGATGGCCGATTTCCAACCGACACGCCGCTTTTGCCTGGGGCTGCTTCCCGCGATGCTCGCAAGTCCAGCCTTCGCGCAAGGCAAACGCATCCGCATCGCTGCCTTCGGCGACAGCCTCTCGGCGGGCTATGGCCTGCCGCAGCGCGCCGCCTTCTACTCCGTGCTGCAGCGCGAGCTGAGGGCGCGCGGCCTCGACGTGTCGGTCGAGAACGCCGCCGTGTCGGGCGATACGGCGAGCGCCGGGCAGGCCCGGCTCGACTGGTCCATCCAGGACGGGACCGACCTCGTCATCGTCGAGCTCGGCGCCAACGATGCGCTGCGCGGCATCGATCCCGCCATCACCGAGCGCGCGCTGGACGACATCATCACGCGCCTGAAGGCCCGGGGCATGGCCGTGGTGCTCGCCGGGATGCTGGCGCCGCCCAACAACGGGGCGGATTACGCGCGGGCCTTCAACGGGATCTATCCGCGGCTGGCGCAGAAGCATGGCATCCCGCTCTATCCCTTCTTCCTCGACGGCGTGGCCGGCGTGCAGCGTCTCAATCTGCCGGACGGCATCCATCCGACCGCCGAGGGCGTGGAGCAGATCGTGCGCCGCATCCTGCCGACGGTGGAGGCGGCCGTGCGCGCTCTGGCCCGGTGACGGGCAGGCTGTTCCGACGCGCTCGTCCGAGCCGGAAGTTTCGGGCAAATTCAAATAGTTGCGCCAGTTCTGATCAAAAAGTGGTTTCACTTCTTCAGAACTTGCTCTAACAGCCCAGCTTCGCCTCCCGCCTGGACTTTTCCCCGATGAAATACCGCAAGCTCGGCCGCACCGGCCTCGACGTCAGCCTGATCTGTCTCGGCACCATGACCTGGGGCCAGCAGAACACGGAGGCCGAGGGCCACGAGCAGATGGATTACGCGCTCGACCAGGGCGTCAACTTCTGGGACACGGCCGAGCTCTATTCGATCCCGCCCAAGGCCGAGACCTTCGGCTCGACCGAACGCATCATCGGCTCCTGGTTCAAGTCGCGGGGCAAGCGCGACAAGGTGATCCTCGCCTCCAAGGTCGTGGGCCGCACCGACATGGAATGGTTCCGCGGCGGCCCCGGCCGCCTCAGCCGCGCCCATATCCATGAGGCAGTCGAGGGCAGCCTCCGGCGTCTCGGCACCGATTACATCGACCTTTACCAGCTGCACTGGCCCGACCGGCCGATGGCCTGGGGCTCGAACCCGACGGTCTTTCAGGCGCAGGACCCGGCCGCCGACGAGGTGCCGATCGCCGAGACGCTGGCGGCGCTGGGCGATCTCGTGAAGGCCGGCAAGGTCCGCCATGTCGGCCTCTCCAACGAAAGCGCCTGGGGCACGATGACCTTCCTCAAGGAAGCGGAGATGAAGGGTCTTCCCCGCGTCGCCTCGGTGCAGAACGCCTACAGCCTGATCAACCGCACCAACGAGACGGCGCTGGCCGAGATTTGCTTGCGCGAGGATGTGGGGCTCTTGCCCTATTCCCCGCTGGCGCAGGGCTACCTCACCGGCAAGTACCTCGACGGCGCGCGTCCGGCAGGCGCCCGCACCACGCTCTTCAATCGCGGCCAGCGCTACGAGAAGCCGGGTGCCGACGTGGCGATCCGGGCCTATCTCGCGCTCGCCCGCGAGTTCGGCCTGGACCCGGCACAGATGGCGCTGGCTTTCGTGAACTCCCGGCCCTTCGTCGCCGCCAACATCATTGGCGCGACGTCGATGGCGCAGCTGAAGACGAACATCGCCTCGGTCGATGTCGCGATCACGCCCGAGCTGGAGGAGCGCATCAACGCGATCCACCAGCTCCACATGAATCCGGCGCCCTGAACGGCAGCGTCGCGCGGGAACCGAAGGCTGCCGCCTCCTGTTCTGGCCTGATCAGCAGGCAGGAGGCCAGGATGCCCCGTGGCGACAAATCGAAATACACCGACAAGCAGGTCCGCAAGGCGGAGCACATCGCCGGCAGCTTCGAGGAGCGCGGCGTGCCCGAAAAGGAAGCGGAGCGCCGCGCCTGGGCGACGGTGAACAAGGATGACGGCGGCGGCAAGAAGCAGGGCGGTTCCGGTCGCGGCCGCGACACCGGCCATCCCGCCTCCCATCGCGGCGGCGAGAAGGGTGGCAAGGCCGCAGCCTCGCGCTCGGCCGAGGATCGCTCGGCCTCCGCCCGCAAGGCGGCCGCCACGCGCAAGCGCAACGCCGAGGCGAGGACCTGATAGGCGATTTCCCAGCTTGGCCGTTGGCGCTTCCCGAGCCTAGGATAGCATTTTAGGCTATTGGCGAAGCGGGGGCGTCGCGATGCAGCTTTTTCCGGAAGGACTCACAGGCGTCCGCCTCTTGCGCTCGCCGCCCGTCGTCATGGCGGTCCTCTGGTTCGTCCTGACCTACCTCCATCTGTCCGGCTATTTTTTCAGGACGACGTTCACGCATGGCGCCCTGCAGCAGCTCGCCGCCTCGGCGATGGCCTGCGTCATGATGCTCGTCCTCTATGCCGCGATCGTCCGCGTCTTCGAGCAGCGCGACGCGGATGAACTCCGTCTGGGACCGATGCCGCGCGAGTTCGTCGTGGGCCTGCTGCTGGGATTCGGCCTCTACAGCGCCTGCATCGCAATCCTGATGGCGCTCGGCATCTACCGCATCGATGGCGTCGGCTCCTGGCTTGTCCTGCTGTCGGGCCTGGCCGTGCCACTCGCGACCGGCGTCTATGAGGAATTGCTGTTTCGCGGCGGCGTCTTCCGCCTGGCGGAGCGCTGGTTCGGCACCTGGATCGCGCTCGTCGTCTCGTCGGTCGCTTTCGGTTTCGCGCATCTCGGCAACGCAGACGCGACGATGCAGGGGCTTCTGTCGATCTCGACCTGGGCCGGCGTCCTGCTGGCGGCCACCTATGTGCTGACCCGCCGTCTCTGGCTCGGGATCGGCCTCCATGCCGCCTGGAACTACACGCAGGGCACCGTCTATTCCGGCATCGTCTCCGGCAATGCGAACGCCGGCACCGGGCTCGTGCGCTCGCACATGGACGGGCCTGGTTGGCTTACCGGCGGGACCTTCGGCGTGGAGGCCTCGGTCGTCGCCTTGCTCGTCTGCACGCTGGTCGGCGCGGCGATGCTCGTCGTCGCCAGCTGGCGCGGCGAAATCATCCCGCCGCCCTGGAAGCAGAGGCTTTGAGCGTGCGGGCGTGGGTGGTCTGATTCGACCCGCATCCGCCGCGTCCTCGCCATCCAGGTTGCTGCGATCCATTCCTGCGGAGGTCGTTTTGTGTCTTCCGGGCCACGCTCGCGTCATCCACAGGCCCGTCATGCGTCTGACGCATCTTTCGCCTATTGAAAACGTTAAGCAGACGTCACTACCTTGTGACGGCGCAGCGGGCGGGACCCCGCCGCCAGGAGCCTGAGTGTTGAACGCCGGAATCACCCGGCATCAGAGGATTGAAACCACTGTTCACCCCCGCTCACGCCGGAAGGACCGGGACCGCCCAGACGTCCGCGCCCTTCCACCCGTCGGCTCTTCCCCAGGAAGGCATGTCGGCGGAAACCCTTCAGCTCGTGATGTCCGTCCTCGACGACGGCAAGGCTGAAGACGCCATCGCGATTGATCTCGCAGGCAAGACCACTCTCGCAGACCATATGGTGATCGCTTCCGGCCGCTCCGACCGTCATGTCGGCGCGCTGGCGGAGCAGCTGCTCTCCCGTCTCAAGGACGAGGGGCGGGGCACCGCGCGGGTCGAGGGCATGCCGCTCTGCGAATGGGTGCTGATCGATGCCGGCGATGTGATCGTCCATCTCTTCAAACCGGAGATCCGCAGCTTCTACAATCTCGAGAAGATGTGGAGCGGCGACCGGCCCGAAGAGAGCAGACGCCGCTGAACCAGCGCTGACGGCGCCGCGATGCGCATCGACATCGCGGCTGTCGGCCGCCTCAAGCAGGGGCCCGAGCGCGAGCTCGTCTCGCGCTACGGGGACCGGCTGACCGCAAGCGGCCGTGCCATCGGCCTGTCCGGCCCCCACGTGACCGAGATCGCCGAGAGCCCGGCCCGCTCGGCGCCGGAACGCATGGCCCAGGAGGCGCAGGCGATCCTCGCCGCCCTTCCGGCCGAAGCCATCCTCGTGGCGCTCGACGAACGCGGCGCGACCATGGCGAGCGACGCCTTTGCCGCGCGCATCGGACGCTGGCGCGACGAGGGCCGGCGCAGCCTCGCCTTCGTCGTCGGCGGCCCCGACGGCCTGTCCCCGGTGGTGCGCGACCGCGCCGCCGAACTGTTGTCGTTCGGCCGCATGACCATGCCGCACCAGCTCGTCCGCGTTCTGCTGCTGGAGCAGCTCTATCGGGCCGCGACGATCCTCTCGGGGCATCCCTATCATCGCGTCTGACCACCGGGGCCCGGCATGTCTTCCGGCCCGTCGCGGCTTGTGCCAGACAGGGCCCATGGCGTCGCGGACTCCGCTTCATGCAGGCGCGCTGGCAGGCCTCCTGTCGGCGACCATTCTTTCGACGGGCGTCGCGATCGCTCCCGCGGCGCGCGCGCAGACGGTCGCGCCGCGGCCAGAGGCCGTCACCCCCGAGCAGAAGGCGGAGCGCGAGCGCGAACTCAAGCGCGCCGAGGAGCAGTTGCAGAGGAGCCAGGCCGAGAGCGCCGCGCTCGCCGCGGAAATCGCCCAGATCCGCGGTGACCGCGCCCGTCTCAACGGCGATCTCGTCGCGACCTCGCAGCGCGTGCGCGAGGCCGAGGCGCGGGCGCTGGCGGCGGATCAGCGGCTCGCGGCGCTGACCGTCAGCGAGGAGGCCATGCGCAAGTCTCTGGCGGCGCGGCGCGGCACCATTGTCGAGGTGCTGGCCGCCCTGCAGCGCATCGGCCGCAAGCCGCCGCCCGCCGTTCTGGTGCGGCCCGAGGACATGCTGCAGGCCGTGCGCACCTCGATGCTGCTCGGCGCCGTGCTGCCAGAGCTGCGGCAGGAGGCCCAGACGCTCATCGAGGATCTGACGGCGCTCGTCTCTGCCCGCGAGGAGATGGCGAAGGAGCGCGACGTGCTTGCGGCCGAGACGGAGCGGCTGAGGGCCGAGCGACAGCGGCTCTCCCTGCTGATCACGGCGCGCCAGACCCAGCTCGAATCAAGCGAGGCGCGGCAGGCCGAGGAGCGCCGCCGCGTGCAGCTTCTGGTGCGCGAGGCGCAAACTCTCAAAGAGTTGATCGCGCGGATGGAGGCGGAGATCGCCTCCGCCTCGCGGGCCGCCCAGGCCGCGCGTTCCGCGCCGCCGCCCAGCCAGAACCCCGCCCAGGCGGCCCTGCTGGCCCCGGGCGCGCTTCGCGACATGGCGCGGCTGCAGCCGAAGATCGCGTTTCAGGACACAAAAGGAACACTTTCCCTGCCTGCAACGGGGGCTGTCGTGAAGTCCTTCGGTGCGCCGGACGGGCTTGGCGGACGGGAGAACGGCATCGCGGTCGAGACGGGCAAATTCGCGCTCGTCACCACGCCCGTCGATGGCTGGATTTCCTATGCAGGCCCCTACCGGTCCTATGGACATGTCTTGATCATCAATGCCGGCGGGGGCTATCATATCGTGCTGACCGGCCTCGACCGAGTCAACGTCGACACGGGACAGTTCGTCCTGGCGGGAGAGCCCGTGGCGACGATGGGAGGATCGCCGGCAGGCGCGCTGGCGGGCGAGTCGGGAACGGGTCTGCCGGTGGTCTATATCGAATTCCGCAAGGACGGGGCGCCGATCGACCCCGGCCCGTGGTGGGCGAAGAACGACGGCGAGAAGGTTCGCGGATGATGCGCAAATTGTCCTATCTGATGCTGGGCGTCGCCATCGGCGCCGGCGGCGTGGCGCTGACCAGCCAGACGCGTTTCCTGCAGGGCGGGATGGCCGTCGCGGCGGGCGCGGACACCTATCGCAAGCTCAATCTCTTCGGCGACATCTTCGAGAAGGTCCGGACGGACTATGTCGAGCCGCCGAACGAGGCCAAGCTGATCGAGAGCGCCATCAACGGCATGCTCACCTCGCTCGATCCGCATTCGAGCTACATGGATCCCAAGTCCTTCTCCGACATGCGCCAGCAGACGCGCGGCGAGTTCGGCGGCCTCGGCATCGAGGTCACGATGGAGGAGGGCGTCATCAAGGTCGTCGCCCCGATCGACGAGACGCCGGCGGCGAAGGCCGGCATCATGGCCGGCGACCTCATCACCCACATCGACGACGACCAGGTCCAGGGCCTGTCGCTCAACGACGCGGTCAACAAGATGCGCGGGCCGATCAACACGCCGGTCCGCCTCAAGGTCATCCGCGCCACCAGCAAGAAGACCGAGGAGATCAAGCTCGTCCGCGACCGCATCCAGGTTCGCGCCGTTCGCTGGCGCAAGGAGGGCGACGACGTCGTCTACCTGCGCGTCACCTCCTTCAACGAGCAGACCTTCGAGAACCTGAAGCGCGGCATCGAGACGACGGTGCAGGAACTCGGTTCCGAGAAGGTGAAGGGCTTCGTCATCGACCTCCGCAACAATCCGGGCGGCCTGCTCGATCAGGCCGTGTCCGTGTCCGACGCCTTCCTCGAGCGCGGCGAGATCGTCTCGACGCGCGGACGCGATCCGGCGGACACGCAGCGCTTCACCGCGAAGGGCGGCGACCTCACCCGCGGCAAGCCGGTGGTGGTGCTGATCAACGGCGGCTCGGCGTCGGCCTCGGAGATCGTGGCGGGCGCCCTGCAGGACCACAAGCGCGCGACGATCGTCGGCACGCGCTCCTTCGGCAAGGGCTCTGTCCAGACCATCATCCCGCTGCGCGAGCAGGGCGCGGTGCGGCTGACGACGGCGCGCTACTACACGCCGTCCGGCCGCTCGATCCAGGCGAAGGGTATCGACCCGGACATCAAGGTCGAGCAGGAGATCCCGGAGGCGCTGAAGGGCAAGGACGAGACCAAGGGCGAGGCGGGCCTTCGTGGCCATCTCAGGTCGCAGGACAACGAGGAAAAGGGCGGTTCTTCCGCCTATGTCCCGCCCGAGGCCAAGGATGACAAGCAGTTGATCTACGCTCTGGATCTGCTCCGCGGCGTCAAGGTCAACCAGGCGCCGTCGACCCAGCAGCAGAAAGCCAACTGAGGCCTCTCGCGGGATGAACTTCGGGAAAGCCGCCTTCGGGCGGCTTTTTCGTGCCTGGTCGCGGCGGAGGGGCCATCACAAGTCCGTCATTGGCGCCGGCCTACGGCAAAGTCATCTTCCATTCATGTCTTTGCAGTGAAAAACGCCAAGCTGGCAGGCGTCCGGTATTGCATCCCGCAAGACGGTCCCATCGCCCCGTGCGAAGCGCGTCAAGCGCCGTGCGGCAAGGGAGTGCGAGGCGTTCATGAGCGACTGGCTTGAGGTCTTCCAGAACCGGAACGGCCTCGACGAGATTGTGGTGGAGCGTGCGATCGCGGAATTCCGCGCCGGACGACCGGTCGTGGTCGCGGGTGTGTCCGAGGCGCTTCTGGTCTGCGGCGTCGAGGCCCTGGATGCCACGATGGCGCAGGATCTCGATCGGCTGGCGGAAGGCCGCGCCCGGCTGATCCTGCCCGCAGCGCGCCTGCGCCGGCTGGGCCTCGACCGCACCGTCCCGGGCACGGTCGCCCTGCCGACGATCGACCCGCAGCGGATCGAATGCCTGTCGCTCAGGATCGACGCGCGCATCGACGCGCCGGTCGCTCCCGTCTCCGCGATCGACGGCACGGCGCTGGAACTGGCGCGGCTCGCTCTCACGCTGCCAGCCATCATCGCCTTCCCGGTCGATGCCGCCGCCTTGCCCGATGGCCTGTTCGTGCGCGTCTCCGAGGAGGCTGTCCGCGGTTTCCGGGCAAGCGAAGCCAAGGCGATGAAGATCGTCGGTCGCGCTCCGGTGCCGCTCGAAGGGGCCCCTGAAACCGAATTCGTCGTCTTCCGCGGCGGCGAGGGCCTGCGCGATCAGGTGGCGATCATCGTCGGCAAGCCGGATTTTTCCGAACCCATTCCGGTGCGCATCCATTCCGCCTGCCTGACGGGGGATCTGTTCGGTTCGCTCAAGTGCGACTGCGGGGACCAGTTGCGCGAGACGGTGCAGTGGATGGCGACGAACGGCGGGGGCATCCTGCTCTATCTGGACCAGGAGGGCAGGGGTAACGGCATCTCCAACAAGATGCGCGCCTACAAGCTGCAGTCCCAGGGCTGGGACACCTACGACGCGGACGAGGTGCTCGGCTTCGACCTGGACCAGCGCCGCTTCGACTTCGCCGGCGTCATGCTGACGACGCTCGGAGTCCGCCGGGTCAGCCTCATGACCAACAATCCCGAGAAGATCGGCGCGCTTCATGCAGCCGGCCTGGAGGTGGTCGAGAGCAAGCGCGTGTTGGGTCGGCCCAACCCGAACAACGTGCGCTATCTCGCCTCCAAGCGGGACCGCGCCGGCCATTACATCGATTTCGAGGCCCTCGCCGCGCGCGCGCCGGCGGAGTGACGGCGGCCTGATCCTCCCCCGCGGAGCGGGGGAGGTGGCGAGCGTCAGCGAGACGGAGGGGGAAGGCCCCACCCGTCCGGCTTCGCCGGCCACCCTCCCCGCGAGCGGGGAGGGATCATGCGCGGCCCCGCCCTTCACTTCACGCCGTTCAGCTGTGCGATCGCGTCCGACACCATCGGCACATATTCCTCGCCGCGGCCCTGCGCCACCGCGATGGCGTAGGAGTTCTTGACCGCGTTGCCGACGGGGTTCGAGAGCTTCGCCGCATCGGCCATTGCTTCCAGATAGCGCATGTCCTTCAGGGCGTTGTTCAGCGTGAACAGATGCGCATTGCGGTCGCCCTCCAGCACATAGCGGAAGAAGGTCTGGTAGAAGCCGCAATCCATGCGGCTGCCGCGCAGCACGCTGTCGAAGACCTGCGGCGTGATGCCGACCTTGCGCGAGAGAGCCAGCGCCTCGGCGTAGATCGCGCCGTAGCCCATGGCGACGAAGTTGTTCAGCAGCTTCATCTGATGGCCTGCGCCGACATCCCCGACGTGCCTCACGCGAGCGGCCCAGGCCTCCACGGCTGGCCGGATCCGCGCGAAGGTCGCGTCGTCCGCGCCGATCATCGCGCCGAGCTCTCCAACCTCCGCCTGCGCCGGCGTGCCGTTCAGCGGCGCGTCGCAGAAGCTGACGCCGAGCGGTTTGAGCTCGGCCGCGAGCTCCTGGGTGGAGACCGGATTGGCCGTCGAGCAATCGACGATGACGAGGCCCTCGTGCGCGCCGGCCTTGATGCCGTCCGGTCCGCGCACGAGCGCCTCGACGACGCTGGAATCCGTCACGCACAGGAAGATGATGTCGGAGGCGCGGGCGATCTCGGCCGGCGTCTTCACTTCCGTGGCACCCATCGCGACGAGGGCGTCCACGGGCTTGCGGTTGCGATTGCCCATGATCGAGAGCGGAAAGCCCTTCTCGATCAGGTTCTTGGCCATCCCTTGGCCCATCAAGCCGACGCCGATGAAGCCGATGCGATCCTTGGCCTGTCCCGCCATGACGTTTCCCCTTTTTTTGGTGGGGATCATCAGTCGGGCGGCAGGAGACGCCCGTCAAGCACGGAATGCCGGCGGCGAGCGGACCGGCTCACACCATCGCGGCGGCGGCGTCCGGATGGCGCTCGAGCAGCGCACGCTTCAGCTTTTCAAGGGCGCGGTTCTCGATCTGGCGCACGCGCTCCTTCGAGATGCCGAGGTTAGCGCCGAGCGATTCCAGCGTCGAGGCGTCGTCCTGCAGGCGGCGCTCGCGGATGATCCTGATCTCGCGGTCGGAGAGCACGCTGAGCGCCTGCCGCAGCCAGCGCACGCGGCGGTCGCCGTCGATCGCGGTCTCCACCGCCTCGTCGGGCAGCGGCTTGTCGTCGACGAGGAAATCCATCCGGTCGCTGGCGCCGCCCGGCTCCTGCTCGCTCAGCGGCGCGTTCAGCGACGTATCCGGTCCGGAGAGCCGCGCCGCCATCGTCGCCACGTCGCTCTTGGTCACGCCGACCGCCGTCGCGATCTCCGCATAAACGGAGTCGAGGGACACGGCGGAGCCGGCGGCCTGCGTGATGCGGGCGCGCAGGCGGCGCAGGTTGAAGAAGAGGGCCTTCTGGGCCGAGCTCGTGCCGCCCCGCACGATCGACCAGTTGCGCAGGATATGGTCCTGGATCGAGGCCCTGATCCACCAGGTGGCATAAGTGGAAAAACGGACCTCGCGCTCGGGCTCGAAGCGGGCCGCTGCCTCCAGCAGGCCGACATGGCCCTCCTGGATCAGGTCCGCCATCGGCAGTCCGTAGTTGCGGAAGCGCGCGGCGAGCGCGATGACGAGGCGCATATGGGCATGGGCGAGCTGATGAAGAGCACGTTCGTCGCGGCGTTCGGCCCAGGCGATGGCCAATTCGCGTTCCGCTTCACGTGTCAGGAACGGCGCGTCCATCGCGGCCTTCACGAAGCCCCGGCGCACGCCGATCAGCTGAGCCATCATACCCTCCCCGTATGTGCATCGCTGAATTCACGTACGACGAAGGGTTTTGGATCGCCATCCGACTAAAGAATTTTTAAGAAGATGGAACTTTCGGTCGATGCTGGCCCGAACGGCAGCTTCTGACGGTCAAATTGCCGGTTTGCTGCGGCCAAAGTCAGGCTCGGGCGTCTCCTGGCCCATGTCGATGATGCCCCGCCGGATCGCGCGCGTGCGGCTGAACAGGTCGAAGAGCTTGTCGCCCTCGCCCCAGCGGATCGCGCGCTGCAGCGAGAAAAGATCCTCCTGAAAGCGGCCGAGGACTTCCAGCACCGCTTCCCGGTTGTGCAGGAACACGTCGCGCCACATCGTCGGGTCCGAGGCGGCAATGCGCGTGAAATCGCGGAAGCCGCCGGCCGAGAACTTGATCACCTCGCCCTGCGTCACGGTCTCCAGATCATCGGCCGTGCCGACGATGTTGTAGGCGATGAGATGCGGGATATGGCTCGTCACGGCGAGCACGAGATCGTGATGCTCGGCCGTCATGATCTCGACGCGCGAGCCGAGCGCCTGCCAGAAGGCTGCGAGGCTGTCGACCGCTGCGCCGTCAACGCCCTCCGGCGGTGTGAGGATGCACCAGCGCCCGGCGAAGAGATGGGCGAAGCCGGCGTCGGGCCCGGAATGCTCGGTGCCAGCAACCGGATGGGCCGGCACCAGATGGACATCGGACGGCACGTGCGGCGCGACCGCCTTGATGACGGCGCCCTTCACCGATCCCACGTCCGAGAGGATCGCGCCCGGCTTCAGCGACGGCGCGATGGCGGCCGCGATGGCGCCGTTGGTGCCGACCGGGGTGCAGAGGATGATGAGGTCGGCGCCCGCCACGGCCTCGGCCGCGTCCGTCGTCGCGACGTCGGCAATGCCGAGTTCCAGAACGCGCCGCACCACCTCGGGCGAGGCATCCGCCGCCGCGATCGTGTCGGCCAGCCGCTTCTCGCGCACGGCGCGGGCGATCGACGATCCGATGAGCCCGAGGCCGATGAGCGCGATGCGCCCGAACCGTCCCTCCATGGCTCAGCGCGCCATGAAGTCGGCAAGCGCCTGGACGACGAACCGGTTCGCCTCCTCGTCGCCGATGGTGAGGCGGAGCGCGTTCGGCAGGCCATAGGCGCCGACGGCGCGCAGGATCAGCCCGCGCGAGGCGAGAAAGGCGTCGGCGGCCTTCGCCGTCTTGGCCCCCGTCGCGGGAAAATGGATGAGCAGGAAATTGCCGACGCTCGGCGTCACGCTGAGTCCCGTCTTTTCGATCTCCGCCGTCAGCCACGGCAGCCAGTGGTCGTTGTGGGCGACAGCCGCATCGACATGGGCCTGGTCCGCCATCGCCGCCGCGCCCGCCGCAATGGCGGCGCCGTTGACGTTGAAGGGTCCACGGATGCGGTTGATCGCATCGACCACCTCGGCAGGGCCGACCATCCAGCCGAGACGCAGGTTGGCGAGACCATGGATCTTCGAGAAGGTCCGCGTCATCACGACGTTGCGCGCGCCGGAGACGAGTTCCAGCCCGGCCGCGTAATCGTTCCGCCGCACATACTCGGCATAGGCCGCGTCGAGCACCAGAAGCACGTGCGGCGGCAGGGCGGCATGCAGCCTCTTCACCTCGTCGAACGGCAGGTAGGTGCCGGTCGGGTTGTTGGGGTTGGCGAGATAGACAATCTTCGTGCGCGGCGTGACGGCGGCGATCATCGCATCGACGTCGGTCACGAAATCGCGCTCCTTCGCCACGACGGGCGTGCCGCCGGCCGCGAGAATGGCGATCTTGTAAACGAGGAAGCCGTACTCGCTGTAGAGGCCCTCGTCGCCCGGCCCGATGTAGGCGTTGGTGAGCAGCGACAGGAGTTCGTCGGACCCGGAGCCGCAGACGATCCGGTCGGGATCGATGCCGTAGCGCTGGCCGATCGCCTGGCGGAGCGCGGTGGCGGAGCCGTCGGGATAGAGCTCGAGCTTGCCGGCGGCCTCGACATAGGCGGCGCGCGCCGCCGGGCTCGGTCCCAGCGGCGTCTCGTTGGAGGAGAGCTTGTGCACCTTGGCCACGCCGGCCGGCGCGGCCGACTTGCCCGGCACGTAGGCTTCGATCTGCATCACGCCCGCGCGGGGAACGGGGCTCTGGAGGGCGGCGCTCATCGGTTCGGTCCTGGAGGCGAGAATCTGGAGGCGAGAATCTGGAGGCGAGGATCTGGAGAACGGGTCTGGCGGAAGCGGCTCAGCCTGTAACAGAAAACGGCGCGGTGTGACCACCGATCTCGGCGTAGCGGACCGAGCCGCAGCCCAGGTCGGTGAGCGCCGCCGTGACGAAGGAGGGCGACAGCGACTCCGGATGGGCCGCCAGCACCGAGAGGGCGGCATGCGTCCCGCCCATCGTGACGACCTTCATGCCGAGCTTGGCGAGCTTGGCCGGCGCGTCCGGCTTCCACCGCTCCACCGTGAGCGAGGCGACCACGACCTCGCGCACCGCGGCCTCCGCCAGCGGCTTGGAGACGACATAGACCGGCAGGCCCGCGGGATGGTCCGGCCGGTCGATGAAGGGCAGCCGCGCGATGATCTTGGGCGCCTGCGGCTCTTCCAGCATGCGCCACCACGGACCGGCCTCCGCCGACTGGTCGAGCCGGAAGATGCCGAGATCGCCGCGCGAGGCGTCGACGGCGGCGATGACGTTGGCCGCGCCGCGATGCGTCACGAAAGGCACCGTGAAGCCGAAATGGAAGCGCGCCGTGTCGCGGATCGCGGCCGCATCGTCGGTGACGTCGGCATGCACCGCGTGCGGCGCCTGCACGTAGGTGAAGGTGGAGATGATGACGCGCCAGATGCTCTCCACCGTGTCGAGCGGCAAAAGGCCGCGATGGCGCTCGACCAGCCGGCGCAGCACCTCCGCCTCCCGCGCCGGGCGGAAGGCCGAGCCGCTCTGGCCGGTGCCTTTCACCTTGATGAGTGTCTCGATGACCTCGCTCCGCTCCATGAGCAGCCCGTGCATCGCCGCGTCGAGCCGGTCGATCTCAGCGCGGATGTCGGCAAGCGTGGGTTGAGGAGGCAGCGGCATGGCACCAAGGGATCCAGACGGCGGGTCCGGACGTCATAGCCTTCGCCGGTTGCATGGCCAAGCGGCGACGGTGCGGCCGGATCGTTCATATGGCAGCGACTTTCGCTTGCCTGTTGCCAATCCTGCCGCGACAATCATACGAAGCACGGCAGGATCAGGGACAGTGAGTTAATGGCCGCGATAAGGAAGGTGGGCGTGATCGGCGCCGGTCAGATGGGCAATGGAATCGCCCATGTGATCGGACTGAGCGGTTGCGACGTGCTGCTGCACGACGTCAGTGAGGACAAGATCGCCGCCGGCCTCGCCACGATCACCGGGAACCTCGCGCGCCAGGTGCAGAAGGGCCTCATCGACGACGCCCAGCGCAAGGCCGCGCTCGACCGCATCGCCAGCGGCCCCTCGCTGGACAGCCTCGCCGATTGCGACCTCGTCATCGAAGCCGCGACCGAGCACGAGGAGACGAAGAAGAAGATCTACGCCGCCGTCTGCAAGGTGCTGAAGCCCGAGGCGATGCTGGCGACCAACACGTCCTCCATCTCGATCACGCGCCTCGCCGCCTCGACCGACCGCCCCGAGAAGTTCATCGGCATCCATTTCATGAACCCCGTGCCGGTGATGCAGCTCGTTGAGCTCATCCGCGGCATCGCGACGGATGACACCACCTACCAGACCTCGCGCGAGTTCGTGACCGGCCTCGGCAAGACGGTGACGCTGTCCGAGGATTTCCCAGCCTTCATCGTCAACCGCATCCTGCTGCCGATGATCAACGAGGCCGTCTACACGCTCTACGAGGGCGTCGGCACCGTCGATGCCATCGACACGGCGATGCGGCTCGGCGCCAATCATCCCATGGGCCCCCTCCAGCTCGCCGACTTCATCGGCCTCGACACCTGCCTGTCGGTCATGCAGGTGCTGCACGAGGGGCTGTCGGACTCGAAGTACCGGCCCTGTCCGCTGCTGGTGAAGTACGTCGAGGCCGGCTGGCTCGGCCGCAAGGCCAAGCGCGGCTTCTACGACTACCGCGGCGAGAAGCCGGTGCCGACGCGGTGAGCCGGGAGCCGCTTTTGGTCCACGGCGCAAAATAGTTGCATCCGCAACCGGTTCTGGCATCACCGGCGGCATGAGCCAGCGCAAGACGCTCTTCCAGTACGCCTACCGCCGCTCGCCCGACCAGGATGCCGCGAAACCCGCCCATCATCCCGTGGTGATCGTGGGTGCGGGGCCTGTGGGGCTGGCGCTTGCGATCGATCTCGCCCAGCGCGGCGTTCCGGCGGTCCTGCTCGACGACGCCGACCGGATCGGCGAGGGCAGCCGCGCCATCTGCTTCTCGAAGAAGAGCCTCGAGATCTTCGACCGGCTGGGCTGCGCCGGGCCGATGCTGGAGAAGGGCGTGCGCTGGTCGCGTGGCCGCGTCTTCCAGGGCGAACACGAACTCTACGCCTTCGACCTGCTGCCCGAGGGCGGCCACAAGATGCCGGCCTTCGTCAACCTGCAGCAATATTACGTCGAGAAGCACCTGGTCGACAGGGTCGGGGAATGCCCCGAGATCGACCTGCGCTGGCGCAATCGCGTGGTCGCGGTCGAGCGCCATGCCGACCATGCCGCGCTCACGATCGAAACGCCCGACGGCCCCTATGATCTGACCGCCGGCTGGCTGATCGCCTGCGATGGCGCGCGCTCGCCGGTGCGGGCGATGCTGGGCCTCGACTTCGGTGGAGAGGTCTTCGACGATCAGTTCCTCATCGCCGACGTGCGCATGACCGCGGCCTTCCCTGTGGAGCGCTGGTTCTGGTTCGATCCGCCCTTCCATGGCGGCCAGTCCGCGCTGCTGCACAAGCAGCCCGACGACGTCTGGCGCATCGACCTGCAGCTCGGCCGCAACGCGGACGTCGAAGCCGAGAAGCGGCCGGAGGCCGTGATCCCCCGCATCGAGCGGATGCTCGGCCATCGCGATTTCACGCTCGAATGGGTGTCGATCTACAAGTTCCAGTGCAAGCGGCTCGCCAGCTTCGTGCATGACAGGGTCATCTTCGCCGGCGACAGCGCGCACCAGGTCTCGCCCTTCGGCGCGCGCGGCGCGAATTCCGGCCTGCAGGATGCCGAGAATCTCGCCTGGAAGCTGGCGCTCGTCGTGAAGGGCGAGGCGCCGCATGCGCTCGTCGAAAGCTACGATCACGAGCGGTCGCTCGCGGCGGACGAGAACATCCTGCATTCCACCCGCGCGACCGACTTCCTCAGTCCGCATTCGGCGGCTGAGAAGACCCTGCGGGATGCTGCGCTCCATCTCGCCCGACATGCCGATTTCGCCCGCCGGATGGTGAATTCCGGCCGGCTCTCGACGCCTTCAGCCTATCGCGACAGTCCGCTCTCGACCGCTGACGATGAACCGTGGGACGGCGGGCCGCCGCCCGGCGCGCCGATCCCCGATGCGCCGCTGGAGGACGGGACGGGCCGCCGCCGCTTTCTTGGCGAGGCGCTCGGACGGGGCTTCACGCTGCTGGTCAGCGGCGCCGCGCCACAGGACCTGCCGGCCGACGTCACGCCCATCGCGCTCGGCGCGGGCTGGCGCGACGCCGAGGGTCTGGTCGCGCGCCGCTTCGCCCTGCCGCCGGACGGCGCCAGCCTGATCCGTCCGGACGGGCATGTGGCGGCGCGCTTCCGCCGTCACGATTCGTCGGCGCTCGCGCGGGCCTGGCGCCGGGCGCGTGGAGATGCGGCATGAGCGAGTCACGCGTTGCGACGGAAAACCGTTTCGCCGATCCCGACGCGGCCTTCCGGCTGATCGTCGAGGCGCACCGCGGATTGAGCGATGCGGACAGCGCCGCGCTGAATGCGAAGCTCGTCCTCATTCTCGCGAACCACATCGGCGATCTCGAAACCCTGCGCCAGGCCATCGCTCTGGCGAAGCGATAGCCCGAGGTTGGCCTCGCGCCGCCGGACCTGCTAACCCTCGCGCATGCGTCGCACATTTTATTTCCTTATCCTCGGCTGCATCGCGCTGGTCTGGCTGGCGCACCGCATGCGGCAGGAAATGCTCCGCCTCGCGACGGGGCACCCCGGCGACCATGCGCTTGACATGCGCGTCTTCGGCTACGGGCTGGAGGATGTGCGCGGTTACTTCGAGCGGCTGGGGCCCGATCGCCGGCGGCGCTATCTGCGCCTGCAGGCCTTCTGGGAACTCGCCTTCATCACGGCCTACGGCATCGCCGGCGCGGCCGGCGGCATCTATGTTTCCGCGACGCTCTACAACGACGGCTGGCGGCTGCTCTCCTGGGGGCCGTTCGTCGGCGGTCTGTTGATCGTTGCCGGAGCCCTTGTCGATCTCGACGAGGGGCAGGCGATCCGCAAGCTGCTGAAATCATGGCCGCGGCTGGAGGAGGCGCAGGTCCGCCGCGCCTCCAACGCCACGCGCCTCAAGTGGCTCTGCGTCATTCCGGGCCTGGCGCTGGCGGTCGCCGGCCTTGTCTTCGTGGTGATCGCCAAGCTGAAGGGCGCCTGACCCGGCCCGGATTGACAGGCTCCGGGGCCCGTCGCACGCTCCCCTGACAAGGCTTCAGGGAGGGTCGTGATATGTCGGGACATCGGCTTCGGACGGTCGTGGCGTCCGCCGTCCTCACGCTCTCTCTAGCCGCGGCGGCGCCCGCTCTGGCCCAGCCGGCAGACCTGATCCTGCAGAACGCTCGCATCCATACCGTCGATCCGACGGGACGCGTGGCCGAGGCCGTCGCCATTCGCGGCGAGCGCATCGTCGCGGTGGGCGACAGGGCAACGGTCGCCGCGCAGGGCGGCCCCGCCACGGTCACGATCAATCTCGGTGGCCGCACCGTTCTGCCCGGCCTGATCGACACGCACATGCACCAGCTCTTTGCCGGGCTGAACGGCCCCGCGGTGCAGCTGCTGGCGGCCCGTTCCGTGGCCGACGTCCAGCGCGCCGTCGGCGAGCGCGTGGCGCGCACGGCGCCGGGCCAGTGGGTCACGGCCTCCTCGGGCTGGCACGAGAGCATGCTGGCCGAGGGGCGCATGCCGACGCGCCACGAGCTTGATCCGGTGTCGCCCAACAACCCCGTCTTCATTCCGCGCGGCGGCCATGTCGTGACGGTCAACAGCAAGGCGCTGGAGCTCGCCGGCATCACCAAGGATACGCCCGATCCCGAGGGCGGCCGCATCGTGCGCGATCCGGCGACCGGCGAAGCGACGGGCATGCTGTTGCAGAACGCGGCGAACCTCGTCCGCCGCATCCTGCCGCCGCCGCCCTCCAACATCGCCGATCTGCTGACCGACGCGATGAAAACGCTGAACTCCTACGGGATCACCGGTGTCGTCGAGCCCGGCGTCGACGAGCGGCAGATGGCGCTCTACCGCGCGGTCCATGACGCCGGCCGAATGACGGTCCGGACGGACGTGCTGTATCGGGCCATGCGCCGCGACGATGTGGCCAAGGGCGTCGCGCTGATCAAGGCGCAGTCGAATTCCGACATGCTCCGTTTCGTCGGCATCAAGTTTCCGCTCGACGGAGGCGTGGAAGGTGGCCGGATGCGCTGGCCCTACCGGCTTGTGCCGGGCGAGCAGACGGACCCGGAGTACCGGGGCGTCCTGCTCCTGCCGCCCGGCGGCGAGGATGAATATGTCGAGGGTCTGAAACTGGTGGCCGCGGCTGGTCTCCAGGCGCAGACCCATGCCGTCGGCGACGAGACGATCGACGTGATCGTGCGGTCCTATGGCCGCGTGAACCGCGAGCAGCCGATCGCGCCGCTCAACTGGACCATCATGCACCTCTTCCATCCGTCCGACGAGGCGCTCAAGGGCATGAGGGAGATCGGCATCCGCGCCACGATGCAGAACCATCCCGTTCTGCTCGGCCATAACCAGCGGCGCTGGTGGGGCGACGAGCGCGCCGCCTATGCCATTCCCATCCGTAAGGCGATCGACGCGGGCATCCTGGTCGGCGGCGGCACGGACGGCCCCGTGCTGCCCGTCGATCCCTTCCTGGCGATGTGGTGGATGACGACGCGCCAAGTGCTGAACGGCTACACGCTCGGACCCGAGCAGGCCATCAGCGCAAAGGAGTCACTGCAACTCTACACGATCAACAACGCGCGGATTCAGGGCGTCGAGAAGGACCGCGGCAGCATCGAGGTCGGGAAGCTGGCTGACCTCGCCGTCGTGTCGCAGGACGTTCTGGCGGTGCCGCCGGACAAGCTGCGGGAGACGCGCGCGCTCATGACGATCGTCGGCGGCCGGATCGTCTACCGCAACGGCCTCTGAGAAGTCGCATCGGCCGGGAGGAAGTCCCGGCCGATGCCGAACCCTCAGAACTTGTAGGTGACGCCGACGCCGAAGATCCAGGGATCGAGGTCGAGCTTCGCCTTGACCGGCGTGACGCCGAGCAGGCCTGTCGCCTCGGGCCGGAGATAGAGTTTCTTCACGTCGAGGTTCAGGCCCCAGTGCCGGTCGATCATGATGTCGACGCCGGCCTGCAGGGCGAAGCCCAGGCGGTTGCTGACCTTGAAGTTCCGGAGCGCCGCATCCTTCTCGCCGAAGAACACCGTGTAGTTCACGCCCGCGCCGACGTAAGGCTTGAAGGCGCCGAGACCGGTGAAATGGTACTGCAGCGTCAGCGTCGGCGGCAGCAGCGTGACGGAGCCGAGCTTGCCGAGGGCTGCGAGCGAGCCGGCGGCCGTCGCCTTGTGCGGCGTGACGCCGAGGATGAGTTCGGCCGCGATGTTCGGCGTGAAGAAGTAGGTGATGTCGAGTTCCGGCACGAAGCTGTTGGAGATGTTCGTGCCGCCGCCCGGCACGAGCGCGCCGCCGGCGAACACCTTGCTGCTGTCGTTCGGCATCACATAGAGGCCGCGAACGCGCACCATCCACGGGTTGAAGGCGGCGATGGCGGGAGCCGGCGCGATCGCCGCACGGCTCGGGATGTCGGCCGCCTGGGCCTGGAATGCGCCTGCGAGCCCGGCCAGCATCGTCGCGCCGGCCAAATATCCGATCCTGTTCATGATCTGCCTGTCAGAAGTTGCCCCACCGATACGGTGACGCGCCATTGTGCGTCGCAGCACAGCTTGGCTGTTTGATCAGGGTCAATCGATTGAGACGACGCGGGCAGATGTTGCGGATATGCAACAACTGCGCGGCGGGGGCGAGGGCTTGGCGCCTAGGCCGCCCGCACCTTCTCGACGAAGCGCTGCATCGCCTGACGGAGATCGGTGGCGATGGCCGAAACGGAGCCGGCCGACGTGTCGGCGTCATTGGCCGCGAGCGAGGTCTTGTCGACGGCCATCGACACTTCCGTCGTGCGGGCCTTCAGCTCTCCGGCGATGCGGGAGGCGGTTGCGATGTTGACCGAGAGGTCCGTGGTGCTTGCGGTCTGGCGTTCGAGGTTCAGGGCGATCTGGGTGGAGATCGCATCGATGCTGTCGAACGAGGCCGCCATATGGTCTATCGAGGCCTTCACGTCGCCGGTCGCGACCTGCACGGCGGCGATCTGCGCGCCGATCTCGGAGGTGGCCCGGCTGGTCTGGTTCGCGAGTTCCTTGACCTCCTGAGCCACCACCGCAAACCCCTTGCCGGCGGGTCCGGCGCGGGCGGCCTCGATCGTGGCGTTCAGGGCAAGCAGGTTCGTCTTGCTCGCGATGGTCTGGATGATCGCCACGATCGTCCCGATCCGCTCCATCGCCGCCGCCAGCTCGTTGAACTGCGAGGCAGCCGCGTTGCCCTCCCGCGCGGCCCGGCTCGTCATGTCGGCGGCCGCGCTGGTCTGGTCGACGATCTGCCGGATCGAGGCGTCGATCTCCGCTGTTGCCGACGCCGCCGACGCGGACGCTTCCGAGGCCTCATGGGCGGCCTGCAGCATCTGCTGCGTATGGCGGCGCGCCGTGTCGGCGACGACGGTGAGGGTGCCCGCTGATCCCGCCATGGTCACGGCGGATTGGGCGAGCTTGCCCGCGAGCGCCCCCACGGCGGCTTCGAAGGCCTGGGCGACCTGCTCCATTTCCTCGCGGCGCATGTCCTCGGCCCGCCCCGCCGCCTGAGCCTTCTCGCGCGACAACTCGGCGATCTGGCCGACATTGCGCTTGAACACGGTGACGGCGTTGGCCATCGCTCCGATCTCGTCGGAGAAGCGCAGCTTTTCCGGCTCGACGCTCATGTCGCCATTGGCGAGGCCAGTCATGATCAGCGTCAGCCGATTGATGCGGCGCGACACATGGATCACGCAGAACCAGACGAGCAGTCCCGCGATCGCCGCCAGCACGGCCGAGATCGACAGTTGCAGGATGAAGGCCTGCGAGGCCGCTGTCGCCCGCGCGCGGCTCTCGTCCACCATCGCCGTGCTGAGCGCGAGGGCCGATTCCTCGACGGCGAGCATCGCGGCGCTGGATTGGGCGAAGAACTCGTCGAACGTCACCGCGTAATTGCCGGTCTGGTATTGCGCATACATTGCCTGGCGCAGCGCACCGTAATTGTTGAAGTAGACCCTCTCGATCCGCTCGAGGATCGGCGGCAACTGGTCCGGGAGGCTGTGCACCGCCGACCGGAGCGCCTGCCAGGTCTGCAGGACATAGCCGTGCTTCTCCCGCATGTCCGCCACGCGGGACGGTGGAATCGGTTCGCGATGCAGGGCTGCGATGGCGAACTGGGTCCGGCCATGGCCGCCATACTCGCGGACGCGCCAGAGACGGTAGGCGGCAAGTTCCACGGCCAGGATGTTGCCCGCCACGAGCGCCTCGCCACGCTTGATCTCGTTGGTGGCCGCCTGCATCTCCGTGATGAGCGCGATCAGTCGCGCCGGCACCGTCTCGACGGCGGCAGGACGCCAGACACGGTCGAGCTTGAGGGCGGAGTCGACCTCCTGCCGGATCGCGCTGGCGCGGCCGAGGGCGGAGTCGACCGCGAGGAGAAGCTGGGGCGCCCGGTCAATCCGCGTCGCTTGCGCCAATCTTTGCCGCAGCGCCTGCATCGCCTCGTTCGAAACCGCCCGCTGTTCGTCGATGATGGTCCGGAAGCTGACGGGAAGCAGCCCCTCGAGGCTCAGTCCCACCTGCGTGACCGACCTCTCCAGCGAGAGAGGGATGAGGGCGCGGTAGGAAAGGTCCAGGACCTCGGCGATTTCCACCGCCTCGGCGGTGAGCTGCTGCTGCTTCAGCCTGTCCGACGTCGCCAGCACGGTGATGGCCACGACCACGCCGGCCACGAGGCAGCTGATGGACACGCCAAGGCTGCGGATCGACAGATACATGAAGGGTCCGGAATGGCGGCGCTGAGCGGCCAGTCATAATATGATTTCGTTAACGATGATTTACCTGGGTTTTTTCAAGGGTTTCCGCCTAGACGAACCGATCACGGGCAATGGTGATGATCAGAATTGGACGTTGCCGCAATAGTAGAATATTCTACAAATAATCATTGTATATGACCTTGCGGCAGGCGGCTTGTCCGGTGGAGCTTGGAACCAACGGTACCTGCAGGGTTGCTGGCCGTGCCCAAGCTGTCGCTTGAGGGCGCAGGGGAGCCAAGCGCAATCGCCGCTTTCCAATCGGTGGAATTCGTGTATAGCCCCACGCGACCCTGCTGGACGACATCCCGGCCGGGCCTTTTTGTTCCTCCAGAAGACAGGAGTTTCCGATGTCGATCACTGCCGAGCGCAAGACCGCGCTCATTGCCGAAAATGCGACCAAGGCCAACGACACGGGCTCGCCCGAAGTTCAGGTGGCCATCCTCACGGAGCGCATCTCCAACCTGACCGAGCATTTCAAGACCCATGTGAAGGACAACCATTCACGCCGTGGTCTGCTGAAGCTCGTGTCGCAGCGCCGCACGCTCCTCGACTACCTGAAGCGCAAGGACGAGGGCCGCTACCGCGCTCTCATCGCCAAGCTCAATATCCGTCGTTGAGTCGATAACAGGGCGGCCCGGACGGGCCGTCCTTCGTATGTCGCGGGGGCAATGGGGCCTCCGCACCGCTGGCGGAACGAGATGACATCAGCCATGGCAGGATCGCCGGACGTCCGGAGCGGCAGCGCTTCCGGGCTTCTCGCCGTCTTGCGCATGGCTTTTGGCATGTCGTCCGCCTCCAACGCCGACCCGGGAAGGCCCGGGCTCCGGCCTGAAGGACCGTTATGTTCGACCACCAGAAAGTCACCATCGACTGGGCCGGCCGGCCCCTGACCCTCGAGACGGGCAAGATCGCCCGTCAGGCCGACGGCGCCGTGCTCGCCACCTATGGCGAGACCGTCGTCCTCGCCACCGTCGTCTCCGCCAAGGAGCCGAAGCCAGGCGTGGATTTCTTCCCGCTCACCGTGAACTATCAGGAGAAGACCTTCGCGGCCGGCCGCATTCCCGGCGGCTATTTCAAGCGCGAGGGCCGTCCGACCGAGCGCGAGACGCTGATCTCGCGCCTGATCGACCGTCCGATCCGTCCGCTCTTCGCCGAGGGCTACCGCAACGACACGCAGGTGATCGTCACGGTGCTTCAGCATGACCTCGAGAACGACAGCGACATCCCGGCCATGGTCGCCGTCTCCGCGGCGCTTACGCTCTCAGGCGTGCCCTTCATGGGCCCCGTCGGCGCAGCGCGCGTCGCCTACATCAATAACGAGTACGTGCTGAACCCGAGCGTCGGGCAGATGGAGGAGTCGAAGCTCGACCTCGTCGTCGCCGGAACCGAGGACGCCGTCCTCATGGTCGAGTCCGAAGCCAAGGAGCTCTCCGAAGAGGTGATGCTCGGCGCCGTCGTCTTCGGCCAGAACGGCTGGAAGCCCGTGCTCGACGCGATCATCCGGCTTGCCGAGAAGGCGGCGAAGGAGCCGCGCGACTTCGAGCCGGCGGATCATTCCGCGGTTGAGAAGGCCGTTCTCGCCATCGCCGAGAAGGAGCTGCGCGCCGCCTACAAGATCACCGCGAAGGCCGAGCGCTACAAGGCCGTCGACGCCGTCAAGGCGAAGGTCATGGCCGAGCTTTGCCCCGAGGAGGGCGCGAAGTTCGACAAGGAGGCGGTGAAGGCGCAGTTCAAGGAAGTCCAGGCCAAGATCGTGCGCTGGAACATCCTCGACGACGGCGTCCGCATCGACGGCCGTGACCTGAAGACGGTCCGTCCCATCGTCTCCGAGGTTGGCATCCTGCCGCGCACCCACGGCTCGGCGCTCTTCACCCGCGGCGAGACGCAGGCGATCGTCGTCGCCACGCTCGGCACCGGCGACGATGAGCAGTACATCGACGGCCTCATGGGCACGACGAAGGAGACCTTCCTCCTGCACTATAACTTCCCGCCCTATTCCGTGGGCGAGACGGGCCGCATGGGTTCGCCCGGCCGCCGCGAGATCGGCCATGGCAAGCTCGCCTGGCGCGCCATCCGGCCGATGCTGCCGGCGCACCACGAGTTCCCCTACACGATCCGCGTCGTGTCGGAGATTACCGAGTCGAACGGCTCCTCCTCGATGGCCACGGTCTGCGGCACGTCGCTGTCGCTGATGGACGCGGGCGTCCCGCTGAAGAGCCCGGTCGCCGGCATCGCCATGGGCCTCATCCTCGAGGGCGAGCGCTTTGCCGTGCTCTCCGACATCCTGGGCGACGAGGATCACCTCGGCGACATGGACTTCAAGGTGGCCGGCACGTCGAATGGCATCACCTCGCTGCAGATGGACATCAAGATCGCCGGCATCACCGAGGAGATCATGAAGGTCGCCCTTGAGCAGGCGAAGGGTGGCCGCGAGCATATCCTCAGCGAGATGGGCAAGGCGCTGACCGGCGCCCGCGCCAGCCTCGGCGAGCATGCGCCGCGCATCGAGACGATCAAGATCAACCCGGACAAGATCCGCGAGGTCATCGGTTCGGGCGGCAAGGTCATCCGCGAGATCACGGAGAAGACCAACACCAAGATCGACATCAACGACGACGGCACGATCCGCGTCGCGGCGTCGGATGGCAAGGCCATCCAGGCCGCGATCAACTGGATCAAGGGCATCGCCTCGGATCCTGAGGTCGGCCAGATCTACGACGGCACCGTCGTCAAGGTGATGGAGTTCGGCGCCTTCGTGAACTTCTTCGGTTCGCGCGACGGCCTCGTGCACATCTCCCAGCTGTCGAAGGAGAAGGTCGCGCAGACGAAGGACGTCGTGAAGGAAGGCGACAAGGTCAAGGTCAAGCTCATGGGCTTCGACGACCGCGGCAAGACGCGCCTCTCCATGAAGGTCGTCGACCAGCAGACGGGCGAGGACCTCGAGGGCAAGCAGAAGGCCGAGCGCGACGCGGGCCGCGCGGAGTAATCCGCGCCTCGACCGCACCGACGATCCGAAACCAACGGACGCCGCCCCTCGGGGCGGCGTTTTCGTTTGTCGGGTTCCCGACATTTGACCCAGCGTTAACGAAGCTGTGCCAGAAATTCACACGTGAACAAGGCGGTTAATTTCCATCGGGAGCGTTGCGACGTCCTGGCGCGGACCTGTCGTGGCTCTGTGGGTCAAAGTCCGATCTGATGTTTGTTCAATACAAGAACCTGTCGCTCAGGAAGCAGCTCTGGGTCTGGGCGGCGGTCTGTATCGCGCCGGCTCTCACCATCGGGCTGATGCTCTATTCGCAGATCAGCGTCAGCTACCATTCCAGCCAGCGGGAAATGACGGGACTGCGCTACATCCGCGTGGTCTGGGACGTCGTCGGCATGCTCACCGACGTGGCGCCCGAAGGCAACCAGGCGGACAGGGCGCGCGTGCTGGAGGCGCGTCTGCAGGCCGCCCACGCGAGCTACGGCGCGAAGATCGACGCAGAAGCCGCGTTCCAACGGTTCCACGAGAAGATGCAACCTCTCGGGTGGCCGCGGGTCGACGAGGTGGCGAAGACGCAGGCCGGTCCCTCGACGGCCGCAACGCGGGCCTTCCTGCGCGAGATCGCCGATGTATCGAGCCTCACGCTCGATCCCGCCCTTCCCACCACCTACCTCGTGGAGCTTACGACGATCCGCCTTCCGCTCGTGCGGGAGCGTCTGAGCAGCTTCCGCAATGGGGCTTCCGCCGGCGCGCAGGCGAGGGCCGATGTCTCCTCGCGCGCTGCGGTGCACGGGTTGATCGCCACCTTCGAGGCGGATCTGTCCGAGATCGATCGCTCCGTGTCACGCGCCGTCGGGAGCGACGGAACGGGCGCCGTCGAGCGCGCCATCGCCCCGGCCTACAGGGACTTCCAGAACCAGGGACGTCGTCTGCTCGGCAAGCTCATGGCGCTGGGCGAGCGGCTCGAATCCGGCGCGCCTGAGGGCGCGAACGAGGCCGTCGACCTGCAGCGCGACCTGTTCACCGTGGCCGCGGCCATCAACACGCTGTGGCGCGCCGCGTCAGGCGCGCTGGAGCTGAAGCTCCAGGCGCGCATCGACGAACTGGCGGCCTTGATGAACCGCGCCACCGGCATCAGCGTCGGCGCGACCGCGCTCTGCCTGGTGCTCATCATCCTGTTTTCGCGCATCCTGCTCTACAACATCCGGCAGCTCGAGCGCTCGATCGACCATTTCGCGGCCAGCGACTTCTCCGCGCCGATCGCCAAGGTCGGCCAGCAGACCGAGTTCGGCGCCATCGCCCGGGCTGTCGACAGGCTCCGCGCCGCCGTGATCGACAAGCTCAGCGCCGAGCATGCCAGCGAGCGCGAGACCGCGATCGCCGCGCAGCGGCGCGCCTTCGTCGCCTCGATCGCCGACGAGATAAGCGCCAGCGTCGAGCGCCTGCTGGCCGACCTGAACGCCGCCTGCGCCGAACTCGTCCAGATCGTGGCGCTGGTCAGCGCCAACGCCGAGGACACGCAGGAGCGGATGGGCGAGGCAACGACGCGCCTCGATGGTTCGACCGCCAGCGTGCAGCGCATCGCCGGCGCGATCACGGAGCTGGCGCAGAGCACGCGCGAGATCGCCAGCCAGTCCGCCACGGCGGCCATGGTCGCCGACCGCGCGCAGCGCAGCTCGGAAGAGGTCAACGGCTGCATCGTCACCCTCGACGCGGCGCTTCGCCAGATCGGCGATATCGGCGGCATGATCTCGACGATCGCGGCCCAGACAAACCTGCTCGCGCTCAACGCGGCCATTGAAGCAGCTCGCGCCGGCGAGGCGGGTCGCGGCTTCGCCGTGGTGGCGGGCGAGGTGAAGACGCTGGCCGGCCAGACCGCGCGTGCCACGGACGAGATCGCCGCCCAGCTCGGCTCCGTGCGTCAGGCCATGGCGACGGTCACGTCGGTCGTGGCCGACGTGGTCCGCGTCAACAGCGAGATCACGGCTGTCTCGACGACCATCGCCGCCGCGACCGAGGAGCAGTCGGTCACCACCGACGAGGTGCACGCGAGCATCGAGAACACGGCGAGGGGCGCCCGCGCGGTCTGGGAGGGCCTGCGCGACGTCGCCGCCAGCACCGACGACACGAGCCGCCGCGCCGGCGACCTCGACCGGATCGCCGGCACGCTCAGCCGGCAGGCCGGCGAGGTCGAGCGAACCGTCGCAGCCCTGCTTCGCAAGCTGAAGGCGGCCTGAACCTCAGGCCGCCCGGCCTCACGACCAGCGAATGGCGCGCCTGTAGAGATGCCAGCTGGCGTGGCCGAGGATCGGCAGCACCAGGACGAGCCCCACGAACAGGAGCGCCGAGCCCACCATCAGGCCGATGGCGATCGTTGCGGCCCAGAGCGCCATGACGCCCGGATTGCGCCTCACTGTCCTAACCGAGGCGGCGATCGCCTCGCCCGCGCCGACCGGGCGGTCGAGGAGCATGGGAAAGGACACGGCGCTCAGCATGAAGGCCAGCGCCGCGAAAACGAAGCCGACGACATGGCCGACGATGATCAGCGCCCAGCCCTCAGGCGTGGTCAGCACCATGCCGAGGAATTCAGGCACGGAGGCCACCGTCCGGTCGCCGATGATCAGCGCGTAGAGCCGGTCCGCCGCGAAGAGCCAGGCGAAGAAGATCGCCGTCAGCACGAGGCCGACGAGGAGCATAGAGCCCCAGGCCGGCGAATGCTGGATCTCGAGCACGTCCCGCCAGGTCACCGTTTCGCCGCGCTCGCGCCGCCGGCTGATCTCGTAGAGGCCGACCGCCACGAACGGCCCGACGATGGCGAAGCCTGCGATCAGCGGGAAGAACAGCGGCAGGAGATCGAGGCTGTAGGTCAGCTGCGCCAGCAGGAAGGCGCCGATCGGATAGATCGCGACGATGAAGAGGAGGTGGCTCGGCATCGCCAGAAAGTCCGCGAGGCCGCTGCGAAGCGACGCGACGAGGTCGCCTGTTGTGAGAGTATTGATGGTGAAGCCATCATCCGCCGCGCGGATGTCGGAGACGCGGTGGGTTGCAGAAGGGGAATCGTTCAGGATGGTCTGGGTCGGGGCCATGGCGTTCCTCCCGGTTTTGCCGGCGGAGCCAGGCTGGAGAGCACCGCCATGCGCCAACGTCCAACGCCGGCAGGAGAACCGGTCAAAGCGGCGGAAGGAAGGCGGGTTCAGGCCGCTGCGGCAGGGGGCGCCATGCGTCCCTCGCCCCAGGCCGCCATGGCCCTCAGGATCGGAAGCAGCGTCTCTCCGTCGGGCGTCAGCGCGTAATCGACCCGCGGCGGCACCTGGCTGGCCACGGTGCGGGACACGATCCCGTCACGTTCGAGTTCACGCAGCTGGAGCGCCAGCATGCGTGCCGTTACGGCGGGGATGAGACGCCGGAGGACGTTGAAGCGGGTAGGGCCGTAGGCGAGATGATAGAGGATCGTCGGCTTCCATTTGCCGCCGATCACATCGACGCAGAGATCGACCGGACAGCGTCCAACCGTCGTCTGCTCGCGGTCGACGATCTGGCGCCCCGCCGACTGATCCAAGGCGATCACGGTGTCGATCATGATACTAGGTTCCAGAACTGTGCATACTTCCGGCAAGCGTATCAGGGGACCATCCTCCGTCAAGCCGAACAGGCGAACGAGAGGACGAAGCGATGATCTACGCCATCCTGGGCGCGACCGGAAACACGGGCGGCGCGGCCGCGCGACATTTGCTGAAGCGAGGCGCGAAGGTTCGCGCGCTGCTTCGCGACCCGAGCAAGGGCGAGGCCTTGCGTGCGGCTGGCGCCGAGGTCCGAGCCGCCGCGATCGATGACGAGGCCGGCCTGGCCGAAGCGCTGGCCGGGGTCGCGGGCGCCTATCTGTTGATCCCGCCGGCCTTCCCTGCGCCTGACTTCCTCGCCGAGGCGGGTCGGATCGGCGCGGCGCTCGCCTCTGCTGCGCGGCGGGCCGGCGTGCCGCATGTGGTCGTTCTCTCGTCGATCGGCGCGCATGAGCCTAGCGGGGCGATTGCGTCGCTCACCATGTTCGAGCGACAGATCGCCGACGCGGGCCTGAGCCATACGATCCTGCGTCCTGCCTACTTCCTGTCGAACTGGGGCGGCGTCGCGGCGCTTGCACGCGCTGAAGGCGTCCTGCCGAGCCTGCTGCAGCCGCTCGACCGGAAGGCGCCCATGATTGCGCCGGCCGATATCGGCGCCGCGGCGGCCGATGCGCTTCTCTCGCCCGACCGCAGCGGGCGCATCGTCAACCTTGCCGGTCCCGAGGATTACAGCCCCGCCGATGTGGCTGCCGCCTTTTCCAAAGCGCTCGGCCGGAGCGTCGCACCGGTCGCGCCTCCGCAGGAGGCGTGGCAGGGCATCCTGACGGGGGCCGGCTTCAGCGAAAGCTACGCGGCGGAGCTTGTGGCGATGTACCGCGCCATCAACGCCGGCAGCATCGGCTTTCCGCCCGGCGAACGCGTCACGCGCGGCGGGACCACGCTCGAGGAAACGCTGCGGACGCTGATCTGACGACAGACGAAAACGGCCGCGGTGATGAACCGCGGCCGTGCTGAGCGAGGGTCGGCGACCCCGTAGGTCGAGCAGCCGTCAGGCGGCCTTGGCCTTCTCGACGAAGGCCGCGAAAGCGGCGGGCTCCGCCATGGCGATGGCCGAGAGCATCTTGCGGTCGACCTCGATACCGGCCTTCGCGAGGCCGCCGATGAAGGTCGAGTAGGTCAGGCCATGCTCGCGCACGGCGGCGTTGATGCGCTGGATCCAGAGGGCGCGGAAATTGCGCTTCTTGATCCGGCGGTCCTTCGTCGCCCACTGCATCGAGCGGTCGACGGCGGCCTTCGCGGCGCGGATCGTGTTCTTGCGGCGACCATAAAAGCCCTTGGCGGCCTTCAGGGTCTTCTTGTGCTTGGCGTGGGCGGTGACGCCCCGTTTGACGCGGGCCATGGTTGTGCTCCTCGTGTCCGGTCGGCGTTAGCGGGAATTCGGCAGGCGGAAACGGATGACGTTGTCACCGTCCGTCTTGAACAGCACGCGCGTGCCGCGATGATCGCGGATCTGCTTCTTCGTGCGCTTGATCATGCCGTGGCGCTTGCCGGACTGCTGGTACTTGACCTTGCCGGTGGCCGTCACTTTGAAGCGCTTCTTGGCGCCCGAGTGGGTCTTCAGTTTGGGCATTTGTCTCTCGTGTCGTTGTGGTCTCGCGGGGAGACCGGAGTTCTCGCGGGAGAACGAAAAAGACCGCCTCGGCAGCCCTCACTGGCCGGGCGATCTGGAACGAGCGGGTCTATGGCGGAAACGGCTCCGTTTGGCAAGGCCCGGCGCGTCCGGGAACGTCGACCCTTCGCGGAACGTTGCTGGCCATCCACCCATCAGAAGGAGTCCTTGCCATGCGTCGCCTCACACCTCTCGTTCTCGTGCCCGTCCTCCTGCTCGCGGCCTGCGGGGACAACGACCAGCAGGCCCAGGGCAATAGCGAGGAGCGCCGGAGCGGCCAGCAGGTCGCGACCACGCCGAACCCGGCGCCCTCGGTGCCGGAGACCACCGGCTCCACCACGCCGCGCACCGCCGGCACGCAGCCCGCCTCGGCGCCCGGCGCCGGCGCCGCGATGCTGGCCGGCCGCAGCTTCACGACGTCCTCCGGCACGCTCTCCTTCGCGCCGGACAACCGCTTCACCTGGCGTGACCATGCCGGCAAGACCATGACCGGCCGCTACGTGCAGGAGGCCGAGCGCATCGCCTTCAACGACGTGCAGGGCGGCGAGTCCGGCGCAAGCATCCCCATGACCTGCCGCTACCGGATGGATGGGCAGACCCGCTTCATCATCGAGGACAGCGGCACGACCTGCCCCGTCTTCCGCGGCCTGACGTTCCAGGCCGCGAGCTGAGTCCCCCGTTCCCTCCCGGCGCGCCTTCCTCTAACGAAGCGCGTCGGGAGGTCCCATGGGGCAGGCGAAGCGGCGGCGCGAGGCAGGGGAGCGCATCTCCTGGTGCAGGACCTGCACGCTCTGCTGCGTGCTTCCCGCCATCGGCGCGCTGGACAAGCCGATGTACCGGCCCTGCCGCCATATCGCCAATCGCGGTTGCGGCATCTTCGGGCAGCCGGAACGGCCGGACGCCTGTCGCGCCTACGCCTGCGCCTATCTCGCGGCGCGGCTCGCCGACAGCCCGGACCGCAACCGCATCCCTCATCCCCTGGACGCCGGCGCCTATTTCCACCGTGACCCGCAGGAGCGCGCTGTCGTGCTCTTCGTCGATCCCGCGAAGCCGGAGGTCTGGAAGCGCTCCGCCATCCCCGACCTGCTGCGCCCGGTGATCGAGCGGGGCGAGACCCTCGTCATCTTCGACCGCGGCCGTCAGATGACCATCACATCGCCGGAGGTCTTCGAGGCCGTGCTCCAGCGCGACATGGTCGCCTTCGCGGAGAGCGAGGGGAGGGCGCTGGATGTGGAGACGTTCGGCGAGTGGCGGGCCGTCTAGTTCATCGGCCGCTCCGCGGCCCCCTCATCCCGCCGCCTTATCCAGGACCTCCTCGGCCCACTGGTTGAGGCTCTTGCCAGCAAGCTCTGCGGCCGTAGCCGCACGCCGGTGCAGGTCGGGATCGACACGGAACATCATCTGGCCGGAATAGGCCTTCTGCGGGGACTTGCCGATCTTGCGGCAGGTCTCAATGTAATCATCGACCGCTTCGCGGAAGGCCGTCCGCAGACCCTCGACCGTATCCGCGTGGAACGTCACTCCATCGCGGATGCCGGCAATGCGCCCGAAGAAAATGCCGTCGGCGTCATCATATTCGATGCGGGCGGAATAGCCCTGATGGTTCATCGTGCCGGTCCGGGTCATGGCCTCATCCCGATCCTTTCCAGATACGCGCGAGCGGCGCGAACCTGGTAACGCTTGGCTTCCTTCTCAGGATGAGGCCGATGAAAAGTCTCGACCTCCCCATCCTTTTCGAACCGAATGCGTGACCCTCGTCCCTCGATGAGACGCGCGCCTGCCGCCAGCAACAACCCCTCGATGTCCGCCCAAGCGAGCGTGCCTGACACCGGCTCGCGGAAGACGGCTTCGAGCGTCTTGCGATGACGATTGTTCATCCGGGCAAAAGCATAGATCCTGCTTGCAATTTTTGCAAGCAGGATCCGATTCTATTTCCAGAATGCAGCGGGTACGACGGTTCGCCCGCCGGTTACGCCCGACGGTTCTGCCGGTTCTCGATCAGGTCGTCGACGACCGTCGGATCCGCCAGCGTCGAGGTGTCGCCGAGGCTGCCGAATTCGTCCTCGGCGATCTTGCGCAGGATGCGGCGCATGATCTTGCCCGAGCGCGTCTTGGGCAGGCCGGGCGCGAACTGGATCTTGTCCGGCGTCGCGATCGGGCCGATCTCCTTGCGCACCCAGCTGACGAGCTCCTTGCGCAGGTCGTCGCTCGCGCTCTCGCCGCCCATCAGCGTGACATAGGCGTAGATGCCCTGGCCCTTGATGTCGTGCGGATAGCCGACGACGGCGCTCTCGGAGACCTTCGGATGCGCGACGAGCGCGCTCTCGACCTCGGCCGTGCCCATGCGATGGCCCGAGACGTTGATCACGTCGTCCACCCGGCCCGTGATCCAGTAGTAGCCGTCGGCGTCACGGCGGCAGCCGTCGCCGGTGAAATACTTGTTCGGATAGGTCGAGAAATAGGTCTCCATGAAGCGCTGGTGGTCGCCGTAGACCGTGCGCATCTGGCCAGGCCAGGAGTCGGCGATCACGAGGTTGCCCTCGCAGGCGCCTTCCAGCACCTTGCCCTCGGCGTCGACGATCTCGGGCTTCACGCCGAAGAAGGGCAGGGTGGCCGAGCCGGGCTTCTGGGCGATCGCGCCGGGCAGCGGCGTGATCAGGATGCCGCCGGTCTCCGTCTGCCACCAGGTGTCGACGATCGGGCAGCGGCCGTCGCCGACGACGCGGTGATACCATTCCCAGGCTTCCGGGTTGATAGGCTCGCCGACGGAGCCGAGCAGCCGGAGCGACGAGCGCTTGGCGCGCTTCACCGGCTCCTCGCCGGCGCCCATCAGCGAGCGGATCGCGGTCGGCGCCGTGTAGAAGATGTTCACCTGGTGCTTGTCGATCACCTGCCAGAAGCGGCCGATGTCCGGATAGGTCGGGATGCCCTCGAACATCAGCGTCGTCGCCCCGTTGGCTAGCGGGCCGTAGACGATGTAGCTGTGGCCCGTCACCCAGCCGACGTCGGCGGTGCACCAGTAGATGTCGCCGTCGTGATAGTCGAAGACGTACTGGTGGGTCATCGAGGCATAGACGAGATAGCCGCCCGTCGTGTGCAGAACGCCCTTCGGGCGCCCGGTCGAGCCGGAGGTGTAGAGGATGAACAGCGGATCCTCCGCGTTCATCTCGGCCGGCGGGCAATGCGCCGTCACCTTGGCGGCTTCCTCGTGGTACCAGAAGTCGCGGCCGGCATGCATCGGGATGTCGCCGCCCGTGTGCTTGACGACGAGCACCTTCTTGATGCCGCCCTTCACCTTCGGATCGGCGACGTCGACGTTCTTCTTCAGATGCACGCCCTTGCCGCCGCGCAGGCCCTCGTCCGCGGTGATCACCAGCTTGGAATCGCAATCCTCGATGCGGTTCGCGAGCGAGTCCGGCGAGAAGCCGCCGAAGACGATCGAATGGACCGCGCCGATCCGCGCGCAGGCGAGCATGGCATAGGCCGCCTCGGGGATCATCGGCAGGTAGATCGTGACCGCGTCGCCCTTCTTGACGCCATGGGCCTTGAGCACGTTGGCGAAGCGGCAGACCTCCTGGTGGAGCTGGCGGTAGGTGATCGACTTCGAAACGTTCGGGTCGTCGCCCTCCCAGATGATCGCCACCTGGTCGGCGCGCTTGGCAAGGTGCCGGTCGATGCAATTGTAGGAGACGTTGGTCACGCCGTCCTCGTACCAGGCGATCTTCACCTCGCCGGGCTTGTAGGAGACGTTCTTGACCTTGGTGTAGTTCTTGAACCAGTCGATCCGCTGGCCGTGCGCGGCCCAGAAGCCCTCGTTGTCCGTGACGGAACTCTTGTAGAGGCTCTCGTATTTCTCGGCGTTGACGTAGCCGCGCGACGCCCAGGCTTCGGAAACGGGATAGATCTTTTCGGACATCGCTCACTCCCAGGATCGCAGGCGTGCTTCCCCGCCTTGTTGCGGTTTTCTTAACCGAAAGGCTACGCGCGCAACAAGGCTGCGGGTGTTCAGACTTTGGTTGCCGTGACGAAGGACTTAGAACTTTCGGCGCGACCGAGCACCGGTCGTCAGGCGATTTCGCGAACCGCCGCGACCAGCCGTTCGATGTCCTGCGGCCGCGACAGCCGGTGGTCGCCGTCGTTGATCAGCGTCGTCAGCACGATGTCGAGCGGCAGATGCTCGACGAGCCGGAGCGCGTGGGTCCAGGGCACGTCGGGGTCCCTCATGCCCTGCAGGATGTGGACCGGGCAACCGACGCGGAAGCTGCGGCCGAAGACCAGGTTCCGCCGGCCGTCCTCGATCAAGGCGCGGGTGATCGGCGTCGGCTCGGGCGCATAGGCCGAGGGCAGGTCGAACGATCCGGTCTCCATGACCTGTCGGCGGATCTCCTCCGGAAACTGCGGCCACATCAGCTCTTCGGTGAAGTCGCAGGCCGGCGCGATCAGCACCATCCCCTTGAGCTTCCCCTCGTGCCCCGCCTCGATCCAGCGCTTCGCCAGCAGCATGGCGATCCAGCCACCCATCGAGGAGCCGACGACGATCGCCGGCGCGACGGCGACCTGCTCCAGCACCGCACGGGCTTCCTCCGCCCAAAGCGAGATCGTGCCGTCGCGGAAGTCGCCGGGGCTCAGGCCATGGCCGCTGTAATCCATTCGGATCATCGGCCGTCCGGCGGAGCGGCACCACTCCTCGATCGCCAGCGCCTTCGTCGACTCCATGTCGGACTTGAAGCCGCCGAGCCACACCACGGGCGTGCCCGCGCCCTCGAGCCGTCGCCAGGCGATCCGCCGGGCGGCGGGTCCCTCGCCCACAGTGATAAATTGCGGATTGTCGCGCATCACTTTAAAGCCAGCCCCCAGGGGACCCAGTCGCCGCCAGCGAGTGCAGCGGCGGCATCATCCCCGGTATGCCTATGCCCTAATCGCCGGACGAGCCTTTGTCAGCCTTTCCCACGCACGCCCGTCACGTCCTTCACGGCCGCACCATCCTGCAGCTCATCCCCGAGCTCGAGGCCGGCGGGGCGGAACGCACGACGATCGATATCGCCGAGGCGCTGGCGGCGCTCGGCGCCCGTGCGCTGGTCGCGACGGAGGGCGGGCGGCTCGTCGGCGAGCTGCAGGCGAAGGGCGGCGAATGGCTGCCCTTCCCGGCCGCGTCGAAGAACCCCGCCCGGATGGTGCTGAACGCCAACACCCTCGCGCGTCTCATTCGCCGGCAGAAGGTCGATGTCGTCCATGCACGGTCCCGCGCCCCGGCCTGGGTCGGTCTCGCCGCCACGCGCATGACGCGCACGCCCTTCCTCACGACCTATCACGGCAGCTATTCCGGCCAGTCGGCGCCGAAGGTGCTCTACAATTCGGTGATGGCCCGCGGCGATGTGGTCATCGCCAACTCCGCCTACACGGCCGAGCTGATCCGCCGCCAGCATCCGTTCGCGGCGGGACGGATCCGCGTCATCCCGCGCGGAACGGATCTCGAGGCCTTCCATCCCTCCGCTGTCGAGCCGGCGCGCGTCCTGGCGCTCCGCGAGGGCTGGGGCGTCGGCCCGCACGAGCGGATCATCCTGCATCCCGCCCGTCTCACCGGCTGGAAAGGCCAGCGCGTGCTCATCGACGCGGCCGAGATCATGATGAGCCAGGGCGTGCGCGATGTCGTCTTCCTGCTGGCCGGCGACGCCCAGGGCCGCGACGGCTACGTCCGCGAGCTGGACGAACAGATCGGGGCGCGCGGCGTCTCCGGCATCGTGCGCCGCGTGGGCCATGTCGCCGACATGCCGGCCGCGATGATGGCGGCGGCCGCCGTGGCCGTGCCCTCGACGGAGCCCGAGGCCTTCGGCCGCGTGGCGGTGGAGGCGCAGGCGATCGGGGCGCCCGCCGTCGTCTCCAATCTCGGCGCAGTGCCGGAAACGGTGCTGGCGCCGCCCGACGTTCAGGCCGAGGCGCGGACGGGCTGGCGCGTGCCGCCCGGCGACGCCGTGGCCCTCGCCGACGCGCTCACGCAGGCGCTTGCGCTCCGCCCCAGCGCCCGCGACTCGCTGGCCCAGCGTGCGCGGGCGCATGTCGAGCAGCACTTCTCGCTGGCGCAGATGGTGGACAAGACGCTCGATGTTTACGCGGCGGTGATCGAAAGCCGGGCGAGGCGCTGAATTTCACGGGCGATTTCTTGACTTCCAAAGCTTTAGACACGATTTTCGCACACCCGCGGCCATGAGGCCGTTCAGCACAGGAGCCGACCGCCATTCGCCGCCCCATGAGATCTCTGCCGCCGCCCGTGAAGGACGGGCCGCGGGTCAATAAGGACATTCGCGCTCGCGAGGTCCAGGTCATCGATGCCGAAGGCAACAACCTCGGCGTCCTGCAGACGCTCGATGCGATCCGCATCGCCGAGGAGGAATCGCTCGATCTCGTGGAGGTCGCGCCGAATTCCGTTCCGCCCGTCTGCAAGATCATGGATTACGGCCGCTTCCGCTTCCAGGAGCAGAAGAAGGCGGCCGAGGCCCGCAAGAAGCAGAAGATCATTGAGATCAAGGAGATCAAGCTGAGGCCCGGCATCGATGACCACGATTTCGAGGTCAAGATGAAGGCAGCCAAGGGCTTCTTCGAGGAAGGCAACAAGGTGAAGTTCACCCTGCGCTTCCGCGGCCGTGAGATGGCGCACCAGGAGATCGGCATGCGCGTCCTCGACCGCGTCAAGCAGCTGACGGCGGAATATGCCAAGGTCGAGAACGAGCCCTCCTTCGAGGGACGTCAGGTCGTCATGGTGGTGGCGCCGCGCTGAGGCGCGGCTCCGCTTCTGCTAGACCGGCGCAGGGCGCGCCGCCTTTTCGTGATCACCCCTGCGATTCGAAGCGCTTGCCGCTCAGCGTGGCACAACCCGCGTCCGACCCTTCGATCTCGAAGGTCTGCGGGGTCGGCGTCATCATGCGGCAGGTGAAGGGGAAGTTCAGGCCCCGCGTATCGCCCTGCGGGTCGGCGAAGGTGATCCTGTCTCCCTCCAGCGCGTAGCGCCCGCGCACCTCCCGCTCCGCCGCGGTGTCGCGGAGTGTGAACCTGTTGTCCGACGAGAACTGGATCCAGCTCCCGCTTGCCGCGAAGGTGCGGCCCGTGATCGCAGGCGCGATGCGGTCCGGCGCCGGCGCGGTGGCGGCGGGCGCGGCCGGCTGGCCTGCGGAGGGCGTCGCGGGGCGGATCACCGAGCCCGTCGTTTCGGGACCGGGCTCCGGCAGGGCGGGCGGCTGCGGCGGACGGTTCGTCGGCTGGCCAGGACGAAAGTTCGGCCCGTCGGACGAGGCCGTGTCGCGGGAGCCGCTCGCGTTCGTGCCTGATGCCGCGCTCCGGCCGGCGGTGCCGTCGCGCAATTCCGAGTCCGTTGGGGAGCGGGCCTGCTGGCCCTCGTCGCCGCAGGCCGCGAGAAGCAGGAGAGGGGCAAGGATCAGGGAATGGACCGGGCGCATCGGTAGCTCCTGTGACAGGCCGGGACGGCATTCAGCCGTGGTGGCGTGCAGGGAAAACGTCACGGCGTTCGCGGACGTTCCCGGATCAAGCGGCGATGCGGGCGGCTGGCGTTGGAACCCGTCGGTGAACCAAACGCTAACCAGACCGTACTTAGACTTAAGTCTGAGACGGGCGTGGCTGGCGGAGGGTGTGATGCTGCCTTCGGGTTCGGAAGTCGTGCAGTCGATTCAAGGCGTATGGCGTTCGATGGACGAGGGGGAGCGCGCCTTGGGCGACCTCGACATGTCCGTCCGGGGCCTCATCCGATCGTTCGGAGCCATCGCGCTGACGCTGCCTGCGGCGGTCGCCATGATCGCGGCCGAGCGGCTGCGGCACGGGCTCAGCAACGAGGCTGGACTGCTCGACGCTCCCTGGCTCGCCGCGTCGGTGATCGCAATGCTCCTGCTCTCCTTCCTGGCGCCGCCCGCCTTCATCGTCGGGCTCTTCTGGCGGGTGGCGCGGACCGCGCGCGGGACCGGCTTCATCGTCGCCTGGAACTGGAGCTGCGTGCTGGTGATGTTCATCGTCGCCGCCCCGCTGGCGCTCTTCGCGGCTGGGCTGGTCAATGGCGCGCTGGCGGTCGTGGTCGTCGCCGCCTTCGCGATCATCGCGATGCGGCTGCGCTATGCCGTGGCGCGGTCGGCCCTCGGTCTGGACGCGAAGTCCGGCGCCGCCGCGGTCGGCGTCGCTTTCAGCGTCGAGATGGCGGCTGGCCTGACCCTGGCGGCGATCGCGAGCTGAGCGCCTGCCAGGACCGCGTCAGGAACTGCCGATCACGATGCCGACGGCCAGCACCAGCGCGCCGCCCACGACGACCTGGATGATCGACCGGAAGAACGGCGTCTCCATGTAGCGCGTGCGAACCCAAGCGATGACCAGGAGTTCGACGGCGACGATGATCGCCGCGATCGTGGTGGCGAGCCAGAAGGCGTTCGGCCAGGAATTGGGGATCAGGTACGGCAGGCTGTGCCCCACGCCGCCGATCGTCGTCATCAGGCCGCAGACCGTGCCGCGGATCCAGGGGCTGCCGCGCCCCGAGATCTTGCCGTCGTCCGACATCGCTTCCGTAATGCCCATCGAGATGCCGGCGCCGACCGAGGCCGCGAGGCCGATCAGGAAGGTCTCGTAATTGTTCTTGGTGGCGAAGGCGGCCGCGAAGAGGGGCGCCAGCGTCGAGACCGAGCCGTCGATCAGGCCGGCGAGGCCCGGCTGCACGTAGGTCAGCACGAAGCGCCGGTGGTTCGCCGCCGCCTCGACGCCCTTGGCCTCGTCGGTCAGGAGCTCGTCCGTCAGCGACTCGGCCTTCTTCTCGTGGCCGCGCTCGACCTCTGCCAGATGCAGGAACAGCTCCCGCACGCGCGTGTCTCGGGCCTGCGTCGCCGCGCGATCGTAGAATTGCGCCGCGACGCTCTCCATCAGCGCGGCCTCGGCACGCAGCTTCTCGGCCGGCACGTCCTTCTGCCACCAGAGGTTCCGGCGCTTCATGAAGCCGCGCACATCCTCCCGCCGGATGGGTGGCAGGTTCTCGCCGAACCGCTCGCGGTAGAGTTCAAACAGGCTTGAGCGGTGGCCGCGCTCCTCCTCCGCCATCTCGTCGAAGATCCGGGCGGAAGCCGGGAAATCCTCGCGGCACGTCTCGGCGAAGCTCGCGTAGATGCGCGAATCCTCCTCCTCGTTGGCGATGGCGAGGGCGAGCACTTCGCGCTCGGAGAGCTCGGACAATTCACGCATGATTCAGTCCTTAGAATAGTTCCAAACTAGGGACTCAATGCCTGCGGCGCAACCCTTGTTCTGCGGTGTTCGCGGACTTGTGGCGGGCGGGCAGTCGGTGCATAGAATCGCCATGAAACCTTCAGTCGAATTTCCTCCCACGCCCATTGCCGAGCCAGCGTATTTCACCGACGCGGCCGCCGCCGTCGCCCGTCTCGCCGAGCTCTATTCTGCTTCCGTCGTCCATCTGACGGATGCGTTCCGTCGCTTCATCAAGGGCGAGCGGCCCGATACGCGCGTGCGGGCGACCTATCCCTACATCGCCGTCACGATCCCCAACCATCCGGCGGTCGATCCGCGTCTCTCCTACGGCTTCCTGGGTCAGCCAGGCCGCTACGAGACGACGATCACGCGGCCCGATATCTTCCGCGATTATCTGCTGCAGCAGCTTGGCCTCATCCTGAAGAACCACGACGTGCCGCTGGAGGTCGGCTATTCGCAGACGCCGATCCCCGTGCATTTCGCCTTTCCGGTCGGCATGCATGTCGACGGCGCGGTGGCCGGCGACTTCGATCTCTGGCTCAAGGACCGGTTCGACGTGCCCGACCTTACGGTCGTCGACGACGCGATCGTCAATTCGACGCCGCGGCCATCAGGCGCAGCCGACCCGCTCGCCTATTTCACCGCCCCGCGCACCGACTATTCCTTGCAACGCCTCGCGCATTACACGGGGACGCAGCCCGAGCATTTCCAGAACTTCGTCCTCTTCACGAACTATCAGTTCTACGTCGACGCCTTCATCCAGTTCGCCAAGCGCCTGATGGCGGAAGGCGCTTCGGGCTACGAATCCTTCGTCGAGCCGGGCAACGTCGTCACCCTCTCGGGCCAGCTGCAGGGCACCGGCGAGCCACCGCCCCGCCTGCCGCAGATGTCGGCCTTCCATCTGAAGGCGCCCGGCCATTCCGGCATCACCATGGTGAACATCGGCGTCGGCCCCTCCAACGCCAAGACCATCACCGACCATATCGCGGTGCTGCGCCCGCATGCCTGGCTGATGCTCGGCCATTGCGCCGGCCTGCGCGGCTCGCAGCGCCTCGGCGACTATGTGCTGGCCCACGCCTATGTGCGCGAGGACCACGTTCTCGACGCCGACCTGCCGGTCTGGGTGCCGATACCGGCGCTGGCCGAGGTGCAGGTGGCGCTCGAGGAGGCGGTGGCCGACGTCACGAAGCTCGCCGGCTTCGAGGTGAAGACGGTCATGCGCACCGGCACCGTCGTCACCATCGACAACCGCAACTGGGAGCTCCGCGATCAGGCTGAGCTCGTCGAGAAGTTCAGCCAGTCGCGCGCCATCGCGCTCGACATGGAGAGCGCGACGATCGCCGCCAACGGCTATCGCTTCCGCGTGCCCTACGGCACGCTGCTCTGCGTCTCCGACAAGCCGCTGCACGGCGAACTGAAGCTCCCCGGCATGGCCTCCGCCTTCTACAAGAAGCAGGTGGACCAGCACCTCGCCATCGGGTTGCGCACGCTGGAGAAGCTGCGCGCCCTGAAGCCGGCGGAGCTGCACTCGCGCAAGCTCCGAAGCTTTAGCGAGGTGGCGTTTCAGTAGCCGGGATTGGTCAGAGGTGGCGCGTGAAATCCATGTGGCCATGGAGGATGCGGACGATCTCGATGGCGTCGTTGCCTTGTCGGAAAAAGACGATGTGGGCTCCGACTCGAAAGCGCCGGTAGCCGGTCCGGATGGCGTCCGAATTCAACGTCAGCGCGGGATTGTCAGCATGGCGCTCCAGCGACAGCTCGATTTGGCGCATATAGCTTTCGGCCTGCTGCGCACCCCAATTCGCCACCGTGCGATCCCAGATGTCGGAGAGGTCGTCCCGCGCCTTGGGCGTCAGCCGGTAGCGCTTCACGCGCCAGACTTCTTGTGCCGGATGAAGTCGTCGAAGTCGAAGGACTCTGCCGCTCCGCTTGCCTCGCCCTCTTCGAGAGCGGAGCGCAGCAGCTCCAGGCGAATTTCCTCGGCTTCCAACAACCGGAGTCCGGCTCGCACGACTTCGCTCGCGGAGCCATAGCGCCCGGACGAAACACGGCTTTCGATGAAATCGCCGAGTTGGTCGCTGATTATGATCGATGTGTTCTTGGGCATGTCACATCTATACCAGATGATGGTATCTCCGGCAAATGCCGCAGATCCTTCCCATCGCCGTCCACCGACGATACATCTTTGAAATGACCGACACGCTCAAGATCGCCGTCGCCCAGCTCAATCCGATCGTCGGCGACGTCGCCGGCAATGCCGCGAAGGCGCGGACCGCGCGCGCCGAGGCGGCCCGCATGGGCGCCGACCTGCTGGTGCTGACCGAGCTTTTCCTCTCCGCCTATCCACCCGAGGATCTCGTGCTGAAGCCGGCGTTTCTCGACAGTTGCCGCGCTGCGATCGACGAACTGGCGAGGGAGACCGCCGACGGCGGCCCGGCCGTCATCATCGGCACGCCCTGGGGCATGGGCCGCCGCCACCCGGATGAGCGCGACGCGCAGAAGGACGCTTTCGAGGTCTACAACGCGGTCTGCGTGCTCCAGCACGGCCGGATCGCGGCCGTCCGCTTCAAGTATGACCTGCCGAACTACGGCGTCTTCGACGAGAAGCGTGTCTTCGACCAGGGGCCGATGCCGGGCTCCGTCGCCATCAATGGCGTCCGCATCGGCATCCCGATCTGCGAGGATATCTGGGGCCCGGACGTGGTCGAGTGCCTCTCGGAAACGGGCGCGGAAATGCTCATCGTGCCGAACGGCTCGCCCTACCGCCGCGGGCGGCAGATGGAGCGGCTGAACGAAATCGTGGCGCGCGTGACCGAGAGCGGTTTGCCCCTGATCTACGTGAACCAGGTCGGCGGGCAAGACGAGCTCGTCTTCGACGGCGCCTCGATGGGCCTCAATGCCGATCGGAGCCTCGCCTTCCAGCTGCCGGCCTTCGTCGAGACGATCGCGCTCACGACCTGGCAGCGCGAGAAAGGAAGCTGGGTCTGCAAGGGCGGACCCGTCACGCCCGTCGAGGACGGCGAGGAGGCCGATTACGAGGCCTGCGTGCTGGGGCTTCGCGATTATGTTGAGAAGAACCGCTTTCACGGCGTGGTCCTCGGTCTCTCAGGCGGCGTCGACTCCGCCATCTGCACCGCGATGGCGGTCGATGCGCTGGGTCCGGAGCGCGTGCATTGCGTCATGCTGCCCTACCGCTACACGTCGGAGGAGAGCCTCGCGGACGCCAGGGGCGTCGCCGACGCCACGGGCGTGCGCTACGACATCGTTCCGATCGCCGACGCGGTGGAGGGGCTGGAGAGCGTGCTGAAGCCGGTCTTCGCCGGCCGCGAGCGCGATCTCACCGAGGAGAACCTGCAGAGCCGCGCCCGCGGCACGGTCCTGATGTCGATCTCCAACAAGTTTGGCCCGATGGTCGTCACCACGGGCAACAAGTCGGAGATGTCGGTCGGCTATGCCACGCTTTACGGAGACATGAACGGCGGCTTCAATCCCATCAAGGATCTCTACAAGATGGAGGTCTTTCGCCTGTGCGCGCTGCGCAATCGCTGGAAGCCGGCCTGGGCCAAGGGGCCCGATGGGGTGGTGATCCCGGAGAACATCCTGGTCAAGCCGCCCTCGGCCGAATTGCGCGAGAACCAGAAGGACCAGGATTCGCTGCCGCCCTACGACGTGCTCGACGCGATCCTCGTCAGGCTGGTCGAGCGTGAGATGCGCGTCTCGGACATCATCGCGGAAGGGTACGACCCGGAGACCGTGCGCAAGGTCGAGCGGCTGCTCTACATCGCCGAATACAAGCGCCGACAGTCCGCGCCGGGGGTCAAGGTGACGACCAAGGCCTTCGGCCGCGAGCGGCGCTATCCCGTCGTCAACCGGTTCCGCGATTCAGGCGCACCCGCCTACGCGCCGGACAAGACGATCGCGCCCGAAATCATCCGGGCGCAATCCGACGTGGTGGATTTCTAGACTTGTCTCAGGCCGCTTGCGGCGGCCGCGACGCCTTCGCGAGGCGCGACGCCTGCGCCTGCCAGCCTTCGCGCTCGATCCGGCCCTTGAAGCCGATCCTGTCGTTCAGCCACGCCGCCTCGGCCGGGGCCAGCGCCGCGATCTGGTGAAAATGCCAGATGCCGAGGCCGTTCAGCGTCTGCTGCAGCTTCGGCCCGATGCCGCTGATGCGCTGCAGATCGTCCGGATCACCCTCCGGCCTGGGCAGGAGGATCGGCAGCGCGGCCGCGACCGTCGTGGCGGCCGACGGGAGGGGATCGGCCTGCAAGGGATCTGCGGGCAAGGATTCTGCAGGCAGGGGATCGGTGAGGGCAGGCTCCTCGACGGGAACCGGCGGAGCCGCCGAAGCCACGGCCGCCGGCTCCGGATCCGGCGCGTCATGCACCGTGCTGAGCGGCAGCAGCCAGAGCGTCAGGACGGTGCGGTAGAGATCCAGCTGGAGCTTGTGGATTTCCGCGAACGCCTCCGTCGCGCCATGGGGCCAGCGGGCCACGGTCTCGCGCATGAGGGCCGTCGGGTAGAAAGGCGAAAAGGGACCGAACGGATCGCGAAGCGTGTCGGCATCGGTGAATGACGAAAACATTCGGAGCCTCCTGCGTGCGTTGCGGCAGCGATGGTGCAATGCACAATAGGAAAGATCAATCACAAAGATTGTCCAGGCACGGATGCTTGATCCATGTCATGAAACTGGCAAGAAGCCGACGTAGCGCGGCGGTCAGACACGAGCACCGGGAGAAGACCTGCATGACGATCGATCGCCGCCATTTCGCCGCTGGCGTTTCCACCTTCGCCGCCGCGACGCTGACGGGTGGATTGTCCCGCGCGCAGGCTCCGGCGGGCAAGCTCGTCCTCTATACCTCTCAGCCCGATCGGGACGCGCAGCAAACCATCAACGGCTTCCGCGCGGTAAATCCGGGCGTGGAGGTCGAGATCTTCCGTTCCGGCACGACGGAGATCATGGCGAAGCTCGCCGCCGAGATCGCCGGCGGCCAGCCGCGGCCCGATGTGCTGCTGATCGCCGACGCCGTCAGCATGGAGCTTCTCAAGGCCGAGAACCGGCTCGAGCGTCACGAAAGCCGCCATCTCGAGGGCCTGAGCCGGGTCTCCTACGATCCGGACCTCACCTATTTCGGCACGAAGCTCATCACCACCGGCATCATCACCAACCGGGCGGCGAAGCTCCAGCCGACGTCCTGGCTGGATCTCGCCAGGCCCGAACTCAAGGGCCAGATCTCCATGGCGAGCCCGCTCTATTCGGGCGCGGCAGCCATCAAGCTCGGTGCGGTCGTGGCGCGCCCCGATCTCGGCTGGTCTTTCATCGAGGCGCTGAAGGCGAACGAAGCTTCGGCCGTGCGCGGCAATGGGGCGGTCCTGCGGGCGGTCGCCACCGGCGAGAAAGCCTACGGCGTCATCGTCGACTTCATGGCCTACAATGCCAAGGCGCAGGGCTCGCCGGTCGAGTTCATCTTTCCCCGCGAGGGAGTGACGGCGGTCACCGAGCCTGTCGCCATGCTGCGCACGGCCGCCAACAAGCCGGCGGCGCGCGCCTTCATCGATTTCATCCTCTCGGAGCCCGGGCAGAAGCTCGCGCTCGCCCAGGGCTATCTCCCGGCGCGCGCCTCCGTGGGCCAGCCAGCGTGGCTTCCGCAGGGCGCGGATGTGAAGCTCATGGAGTTCGACATGAAGAAGCTGATGGCGAGCACGGAATCGGACAAGAAGCGCTTCGCAGACCTCTTCGGCGCCTGATCGGCAGCCCCTGGTCCAAGGTCAGGCCTCAATGAAAAAGGCCCCGCTCGCGCGGGGCCTTTCGCATGAAGGCTTGTGGCGTCAGTTGCAGACGCGCACGCGGCGGACAACCACCGTGTCGTAATCCACGCGCTCGCGCACGCGGCGGGTGTAGCAGGTCGGCTGATAGGCATAGGCCGGCGCGCCGTAGTAGGTCGAGCCGCCGTAGTAGGCCGGCGCATAGCCGTAGCTCGGCTGATAGACCGGCGCGTAGCCGTAGCCGTAGGACGGGGCCGCATAGGCGTTGCTGGCGCCTGCGATCAGCGCGCCGGCCGCGAGGCCGCCGATGATGCCGGCTGCGACGCCGATGCCGCGTCCACCGCGATAGGGGCGGTAGGCGTAGCCGCGATGCCCGTGCCAGCCGCCGCCGGCGATATGCCGGCCGCGCCACTGCGCCTCGGCCGAGCCTGTCGAAGCGACGGTCGCTCCCGTCGCGAGCGTAGCGACGGCGGCAGCGGCCATCATGGCCTTCGTGGTGGTCTTGAACAGATTCGACATCGTCGTCTCCTTCGGATGACGGGCCCGGTCCGGCGAAAGCCGTTCCGGGCCATGCATGTGTTCTATTGCGGGACAGCTGACGGCAAGCTGAACGCGGTTGACAGGAAACGACAACTTTTCGTTCATCATCCGGGCGATAAAGCGGATCTTATCCTTTTTCCCAGAGTCGTCAGCGCCTCTTGGTCTGCATTCGCAAAAGCAACGCGGAGCCAGTCCTCCTGTTCCGGACCGAAGTAGCTGGCGGGCAGCGTCAGCACGCCGTGCCGGCTCGCCAGTTCCTGCGCCAGGCCCGCCGCGCCGTCCCTGTGCGAAGGTGGCCTGACATAGGCGAAATAGGCGCCGATCGAGCCCAGCCTCCAGTCGGGAAGCTCCTTCATCATCGCCCGGAACGCCTCGGCCCGCGCCGCCATGGCGCGTCGGTTCTCCTCGCGCCAGGGCAGCGTCTCCGCCATCGTGGCCGCAACAGCGACCTGGCCGATGCGGGGCGGGCAGATCTGCACCGTATCCAGCGCCTTCGACAGCTCGGCCTGCAGCGCGGGCGGGGCGGTCAGTGCCCCGAGCCTGTAGCCCGGCAGGCAATAGGCCTTCGAGAAGCTGTAGAGCGAGATGACATGGTCCGGCAGGCCCTGCGTGAACAGCCCGTGTGGCCGCTCCTGCTCGGGCGGAAGGAAGTCGCGGTAGGTCTCGTCGAGGATGAGCCACAGGCCGCGCTCCGCCGCGAGACTTGCGAAGGCGGCGATCGTCTCCTCCGGATAGATCGCGCCGGTGGGGTTGTTCGGTGTCACGAGCACGATCGCCTTCAGCCGCGGCGAGGCCAGCGCCGCCGCATCCTCGACCGACGGGACGAAGCCGTTCTGCGCACGGCACGGCAGGGGCAGCGTCTCGATGCCGAGCATGTCGAGCGCCATCTTGTGGTTGAAGTACCAGGGATAGGGCAGCATCACCGCGTCCCCCGCCTTCGCCACCGCGAGCATCGCCAGGATGAAGGCCTGGTTGCAGCCCGTCGTGATAACGCTGTCCCCGGCGGCGAACCTGGCGCCGTAGCTGCGGCTCAGCTCCGCCGCATAGGCCTCGCGCAAGGCCGGATCGCCATGGATGGCGCCGTAGCGCGCCGTCGCGGGGTCGGCGGCGGCAGCGGCCAGCGCCGCCAGGATCGGCGGCGGCGGCGGTTGCGCGGGCGCTGCCTGCGACAGGTCGATCGGCGGGCCGCGCTCGCCCCGATAGGCCTGCAGCCACGCCTTGGCCTCCGGGATCGGCGGCGTACCGGTGTCGACGAGATGCGGGTTCGCCTGTGGCCGAAGGCTCATGCCGCGACCCTCACCAGCGCCGCGACCGCATCGGGGAGCATGGCGAGATCGTCGATGACGATGTCCGGATCGAGTTCGCGCACCGGCACGGCTGTGTAGCCGAAGGTGACGCCGACCACGGGAATGCCCGCCGCCTTCGCCGTGTCGATGTCGGTGCGGGAATCGCCGACCATGACGGCGCGCGCCGGATCGCCGCCGGCCCGCTCGATGGTCTCGAGCAGATGCCGCGGGTCGGGCTTGCAGAAGGCGAAGGTGTTCTTGCCGGCGACGAAGGCGAAGCGCCCGAGGACGCCGAGCACGCGCAGCAGTTCGAGCGCGTGCGCCTCCATCTTGTTGGTGCAGACCGCCAGCCGGAAGCCCTGCTCGGCGAGCCTGTCGAGAGCCGGCACGGCGGAGGGAAACAGCATCGAATGGTCGGCGATATGGTGGTGGTAATAGTCGAGGAACTCGACATAGAGCGCTTCGAGGAGCTTGTCCGGCAGCGGCGCGCCTGCGGCCGCGTAGCCTCGCTCGATCAGCGGTCTGGCGCCCGCGCCGATGAGGTCGCGCGCCTGCGACAGCGGCAGCGCAGGCAGGCCCTCGCGCGTCAAAAGGACGTTCAGCGTCGCGATCAGATCGTGCGCGGTGTCAGCGAGGGTGCCGTCGAGATCGAAGACGACGATGGGCGGCTTGGACATGGCTTCGATCCTTGTCACAGCGCGCTTCGGAAATCCACGCTTACCCGATGGCAAGGCAAGGCTACGGCCGACGGCGCGCCTGGGGGCAACTGCGATTTTCCCTGATTAATCTGAATAGACCGCACCGCCGGATCATGGTCTCAAGGGGCGGGGCAAGGGGGCGATCGTCGATGGAGACTTGGCCGTTTCTGGCGGTCCTGGGCAGCGCTTTGCTCCATGCGGTCTGGAACGCGGCGGCGAGGTCCGGCGTGGAGCCGGGCGAGGTCATGGCCTGCGGCGTGGTCGTTTCGGGAGGAGTCGGGCTCGCCGGGCTGCTCTTCGCCGGTCTTCCCGACTCTCCCTCGCTCCCCTGGCTCGTCGGCGGCGTCGTCATCAACACGATCGGCATCCGCTTCGCCATGGCTGCCTACCGCTCGGCAAGCTTCGGCCTCGCCTATCCGGTGATGCGGGCCGGCATCCCGCTGCTGGTCCTGCCGATCGGCGTCGTCGTGCTGGGACAATGGCCGGGGCCCATCGGCGTGGTGGGGGTCCTGCTGGTGGCGGCGGCGCTGATCATGCTCGCATTCGCTGCCAGCCGGGCTGGACGCGGCGAGCTGCGCGGCGTCGGCTTCGCACTGCTCGCCGCGATGGCGGGCGCAGGCTATGTCTCTGCCGACGCCGTCGGCGTGCGCCTCAGCGGCAACGTGCTCGGCTACGCCTTTCTGGTTACGATCGGCAACGCCCTCGCGATCTGGCTCCTGAGCGCCGCGGAGGGCCGCAATCTGATCCTGCTCCTGCCCCGCCATGCGAAGCGGGCCGTCTTCATCTCCCTCGTCTCGACGGCGAGCTTCCTGCTCTATCTCGATGTCGTGGCCAGGAATCCCGTGGCGCTCGCCGCGGCGCTGCGCGAGACGAGCGTGCTCTTCGCCGTCGCCATCGCCCGATTCGCGCTCGGCGAGCGGATCGGCCCGTTCCACTGGGGCGCCGCCACGCTGGCGCTCGCCGGCGTCGCCGCCATCCGCCTCGCCTGACGCGCCTCTCCTGAACCTTGGCCTTGCGACCGGCGTTGTCTAGAACGGAGCTCCAGCTGCAGGAGGGGGAAGTCTCATGCGTCTCGACGACATCGCGCAATCCGACAATGTCGAGGATCGCCGCGGCTCCGGCGGCGGCCTTGTCCGCGGCGGCGGGCTCGGCATCGGCGGCATGCTCCTGGCCGGCGCCGTGGCCTGGTTCCTGGGCGTCGATCCCCGCATCATCATCGGCGGCGCCGAGATGCTGTCGCGCACCGGCGGTGGGGCGCCGACCACGCAGCAGGGCCGCCGCGGCCCGGTGCAGGACGAACTCGGCCAGTTCGCCTCGCGGGTCTTCGCCGCCAACGAGCAGGTCTGGCGGCAGGTCCTGCCGCAGCAGGCCGGGCAGCTCGTGCGCAATGGCGAGGGCCAGCGCTATGCCGAGCCCGGTCTCATCCTCTATGCCGGCGGCACCCGTTCAGGTTGCGGCAGCGCTCAGTCGGCCATGGGCCCCTTCTATTGCCCGAACGACCGGCGAATCTATCTCGACACGACCTTCTTCCAGGAAATGGCGACCAAGATGCGGGCCGGCGGCGATTTCGCCTATGCCTATGTGATCGCGCATGAGGTCGGCCACCACATCCAGAACCAGCTCGGCATCCTGCCGCAGGTGCAGCAGCGCCAGCAGCAGGTCTCGCGCCGCGAGGCGAACGCGCTCTCGGTCCGGGTTGAGCTGATGGCGGACTGCCTGGCCGGTGTCTGGGCCCACCACGCGCGCCAGATGATCCAGATCGACGAGGGCGACGTGCGCGAAGCGATGAACGCCGCGCAGGCCATCGGCGACGACAAGCTGCAGAAGCAGGCGCAGGGCTACGTCGTGCCGGACAGCTTCACGCACGGCACATCCGAACAGCGGACGCGCTGGTTCATGCAGGGGCTGACCACCGGCCAGATGGGCCGGTGCAACACTTTCGCACGAGACGCCTGAGGATCAGGCCGCGACCGGCAGGAGCGGCTGGATCATCGCCCGGATCGAGAAGGGCAGGTCCTCCCGCGCCGCGAGCGCCAGGCAGAACGGCCGGTCGCCGGGGGCGATCGCGGCGAGCATCGTCAGGCTTGAGCGGGAGAAGCGGGCGCCCGGATTGGCGAGCGCCTTCAGCAGGGGCTCCCGCACGCCGCGCTGGACGATCACGTTCGTGATCGACTCGGGCAGCATCGGCAGCTCCGCGATCCTCGCCAGATCGTCAGGGCGCGCCCGCCGCGCCATCGCGATCGGATTGTCCGCCTCCGTGGCCGGCGTCCGCGGCGTGGCGCGCCGCTCGGCCACGCGCATGGATCCTTGGTCCGGCGCCGCCGGCCCGCCAGGGCGCATCAGCCCCTGCAGACGCGCCTCCAGGGCGACCCTGAGGCTCGCCGGCGTATCCGGCGTGGCGATGGCATCGGCCGCGATGGCGAGCACGGTCATGTCGTCGAGTTCCGCGGCCACCAGGGCCAGCGCCTCGTCGAGCATTCGACTGGCCTCGTCCGGCAAGCCGCCGAGAGCCCGCATGTCGAGGAGATGTCTGAGGATGACGGGTAGCCCTCGGCCAGGCCCGTCGGCCACGATGGTATTGAGCGCCCTCAAGATTGCCCCCTGATTTCTTGCGCTGACGCAACGTAAGGCTGTACCGTTAAGAGGGTTCCAAGGCGAAAAGGCGAAATCCGGTCAGCCTTAGCGCATCGTCAACGATTGCGATAAAATGCGCCATACGGCAGGGCTTGCCTGCCGCCTGCCGGAGTGTCCATGTCGCGCATCGATGAAAGCAAAACCTTCATCCCCGTCGGGATCGCGGTCCTGACCGTCTCGGATACCCGCACGCTGGCGGACGACCGCTCGGGCGACGTGCTCGTCGAGCGTATCGCCGCCGCCGGGCACAGGCTCGCCGGCCGCGACATCGTGCCCGACGACCGCGACGCGATCCGGGGAAAGGTCCAGGCGTGGATCGCGGATCCCGCGGTCGATGTCGTCGTCACCACCGGCGGCACCGGCTTCACCGGACGTGACGTCACCCCGGAGGCGCTGGAGCCCCTGTTCGAGAAGCGGATGGACGGGTTCTCCTGGGTCTTCCACCAGATCTCCTTCCAGAAGATCGGCACCTCGACCGTGCAGTCGCGCGCGACCGCGGGGGTCGCCGGCGGCACCTACATCTTTTGCCTGCCCGGATCGCCCGGCGCCTGCCGCGACGGCTGGGACGGCATCCTCGCGCTGCAGCTCGATTTCCGGCACCGGCCCTGCAACTTCGTCGAGATCATGCCGCGTCTCGACGAGCATCTGCGCCGCGAGAAGGCCAAGAGCTGAGCAGGGCGCTCTGAGCCTTAGAGCCGCCCGACCGTCATTTCGCTGATGTGCATTGGCCCGTGGCTCTTGATCGAGCCGGCCCTGTAGCCCGGTAGCAGGAACCGCGGCACCAGCGCGCCATGTGCAAGCGGCATGCGCCCCCGTAGGCTGACCTTCGCGATCAGTTTCCAGGCCTCGCGCCGGCGCTCCGGCCGAAACAGCAGCGCCATCTCGGGATCGGGCTCGCCGCGCTTCCGGAACTCGTCCCTGAGCCGCGCAGGCCAGCCGGCCGGTGGCAATGCGCCTGCCGCGAAGGCGAGCGTATGCGTCGTGACGAGATGACGCTTCAACGCCTCCGGCAGTCGATCACCGGTCACGCCCAGTTCGACCCGGCAGCCCGCAGCGTCGGCCAGCGCGGCAAGCTCCTCGCTCTGGGTCGCAGAGATCACGAGGACATGGTTCAGCAGTCCCTCGACCGCGCCCTCGACGAGGCAGGCGAGGGTGCGGGCGGCCGGCTCCGGATCGGCCTCGGCGAAGATGACGGCGTCGTACATGATCCTGGCTTGCCATGCCGGGGCCGCGAGGGCTAGCCAAAGCCGAGCTCGTTCTCTATAGCGAACGTATTGGACTGAAGGCAGGAAATTGGCCTGCCTGGCCTGCCGCGAAACGAGCCAAGACCCTTGCCATCAAGACCGTTCGTCGTGCATCGCTCCCAGGCGGATGAGCCCGACAGCCTCGTCGTACGCTTTCCCGAAAACCGGCCGCTGGTGCTCGATTCCGGCCAGTCGATCGCGCCCCTGCAGATCGCCTATCAGACCTACGGCACACTGAACGCGGGCCGCACCAACGCCGTCCTCGTCTGCCACGCGCTGACCGGCGACCAGCATGTCGCCAACGACAATCCCGTCACCGGCAAGCCGGGCTGGTGGGAGAATCTGATCGGCCCCGGCCGCATCATCGACACCGACCGCTTCTTCGTCATCTGCTCGAACGTCGTCGGCGGCTGCCTCGGCACCACCGGCCCGGCCTCGACCAACCCGGCGACGGGCCGTCCCTACGCCCTCGACCTGCCTGTGGTCACGATCCGCGACATGGTTCGGGCGCAGGCGATGCTCGTGGACCACCTCGGCATCGATACGCTCTTCGCCGTCATCGGCGGCTCGATGGGCGGCATGCAGGTCCTCGAATGGGCCTCGACCTACAAGAACCGCGTCTTCGCGGCCATGCCGATCGCCACGGCGGCCAAGCATTCCGCGCAGAACATCGCCTTCCATGAGGTCGGCCGGCAGGCGGTCATGGCCGATCCCGCCTGGGCCGGTGGCCGCTACCGCGACGAGGGGCGCCGTCCCGAGAAGGGCCTATCCGTTGCGCGCATGGCGGCCCACATCACCTACCTCTCGGAGCCGGCGCTGCAGCGCAAGTTCGGCCGCCGCTACCAGGACCGCGACGCGCCGACCTTCTCCTTCGACGCCGACTTCCAGGTGGAAAGCTATCTGCGCCACCAGGGCTCGACCTTCGTCGAGCGCTTCGATGCCAACAGCTACCTCTACCTGACCCGCGCCATGGATTATTTCGACCTCGCGGCGGACCATGGCGGCGTGCTGGCCAAGGCCTTCGAAGGCTCGAAGACGCGCTTCTGCGTGGTCTCGTTCACCTCCGACTGGCTGTTCCCGACGGCGGACAGCCGCGCGCTCGTCCATGCGCTCAACGCCTCCGGCGCGCCGGTCTCCTTCGTCGAGATCGACAGCGACAAGGGCCACGACGCCTTCCTGCTCGACGAGCCGGCCTTCTTCGCGACGCTGCGCGGTTTCGTGAAGGCGGCGGCGCAGGCAAGGGGGCTCAACACGGCGCTCGCGGAGGGGCTCGCATGAGCATCTCCGATCCGCACCTGAGCGTCGGACCCGGCGCCCGCGTCGACCTCCTGATGATCGCTGACATGGTGGAGCCGGGGAGCCGCGTGCTCGATGTCGGCTGTGGCGACGGCCAGCTTCTCCAACTGCTCGCGGAAGGGCGCGGCGTCGATGCGCGCGGCATCGAGCTCTCGCGCGACGGCGTCGCGAAATGCGTCGCCCAGGGCCTCGCCGTGATCCAGGGCGACGCCGACACCGACCTCGTCGATTATCCCGACGACAGCTTCGACTACGTCATCCTCTCGCAGACGATCCAGGCGACGCGCAACCCGCGCTGGGTGCTGGAGCAGATGCTGCGCGTGGGCCGCCGCGCCATCGTCTCCTTCCCGAACTTCGGCCATTGGCGCATCCGGGCGAACCTCATGTTCCGTGGCCGCATGCCGGTCACGGAGAACCTGCCCGACGCCTGGTACGACACGCCGAACATCCATTTCTGCACGATCCGCGATTTCGACGATCTCGTCCGCCAGGTCGGCGCCGTGACCGAGCGCGCCCGCGCCCTCGACGCAGCCGGCCATCCGCTGCGCCTCAACGCGCCCTGGTGGTTCTGGAACCTGTTCGGCGAGCAGGCGGTGTTCCTACTGAAGCGGGGGTGAGGGGCGGTTGCAGGCGTCATGGCCGGGCTCGACCAGGCCACCCACGTATTCTTTTCAACGCCGCCAAGACGTGGATGGACGGGTCAAGCCCGTCCATGACGCGTTACCCGGCCTCACCCCTCGAACATCGGCCCACCCTTGTGGGCCGGAAACCCGTAGCCGTTGACCATTACGAGGTCGATGTCCTCGGGCCGCGCCACGATGCCCTCGGCCAGGATCGCCTCGCCCTCGGCGCGCATGGCCGCAAGCAGCGCGTCGCGGATGGCGTCTCGCGTGAATCTCCGGCTCTCCAGACCTTTCGCTGCGCGATGGGCTTCGATCAGCGCCGTCGCCTCCGGATCGGGAGCGCCGCTCCGCGCGCCCTCCGGATAGGCGTACCAGCCCTTGCCGTTCTTGCGGCCGAGCCGTCCAGCCTCCACCAGCGCCTCGACCAGGCCGAGCCGCGATCCGTCCGGCCTCAGCGCCGGCTTCAGCTTGCGGTTGGCGTAGGCGATCTCCAGCCCCGCCATGTCCTGCACGGCGAAGGGGCCCATCGGGAAGCCGTAATCCGTCATCGCCGCGTCGACCTCCTCCGGCGCGGCCCCGTCCTCCACCATCGTCTCGGCCACGATCCGGTAGGCCTTGAGGATGCGGTTGCCGCAGAAGCCTTCGCAGACGCCGGTGACCACCGGGATCTTGCCGAGCTTGCGCCCGAAGGCGACGCCCGAGGCCAGCGTCTCGGGCGCGGTCCGCGCCCCGCGCACGACCTCGAGCAGGCGCATCACATGCGCTGGCGAAAAGAAATGCAGGCCCAGGAAGCGGGAGGGATCGCGCGTCGCCGCGGCGATGGCGTCGAGATCGAGGTAGGAGGTATTGGAGGCGAGGAGGCAATCCGACCGCACCACGGCGTCCAGCTGGCCGAAGACCGCATGCTTGACGGCCATGTCCTCGAAAACGGCCTCGATCACGAGGTCGCAGGCCGCGAAGGCGCCGTAGTCCGTCGTGAACTGGACGGCCGCCTCCATCGAAGCGCGCTTTGCGGGCGACAGCCGGCCGGACTGCGCGGCGCCCGCGATCAGCTCCGCCATGCGGGCCCGGCCACGCCCCAGCGCCTCGTCCGATCCTTCCGCGACGATGACCGTCAGCCCCGCGCTGAGCGCGGCGAAGGCGATGCCGCAGCCCATCAGCCCCGCGCCGACGACGCCGACCGTCGCGACCTGGCGCGGCGCGATGTCCTTGAGCTCCGGCAGGCGGCCCGACTCGCGCTCAGCAAGGAACAGCCGGCGCAGCGCCTTCGCCTCCCGGCTCGCGCGAAGCGCGAGGAACAGCGCGCGCTCCTCGGCGAGGCCTTCGGCATAGGAGAGGCTCGCCGTTCGCTCCAGGAGGTTCAGCGCGGCGACCGGCGCAGCCTGTCCCTTGGCCGCCTTCGTCACGTCGCGCCTGAGCGACTCGAGCGTCGCCGGGTCCGGCCGGGCGGCCGCCCGCGTCTCGATGTCGGACGACGGCCTCGTGCCCTCCGCTTCACCGGATTCGAGGAGCGCGAGGGCCGCGCCGATCGCATCCGCCTCCACCACGGCGTCGATCAGCCCGAGCGTCAGCGCCTCCGCGGCTGCGATGGGCCGGCCTGACGTCACGAGCCGCACGGCGGTCGCGAAATCCACGAGCCTTAGCAGGCGCTGCGTGCCGCTCGCGCCCGGGATGAGGCCGATCTTCACCTCGGGGAAGCCGAGCTGCGTCCCGGCCTCGGCGATCCGCGCGCGGCAGGCGAGGGCGATCTCCAGTCCGCCGCCGAGCGCGCTGCCCGTGAGCGCCGCCACCAGAGGCTTGCGGCAGGACGCGATCGCAGCCACGAGCGCGGGCAGCTGCGGCTCCTCCAGCGGCCGGTCCATCTCGCGCATGTCCGCGCCGGCGATGAAGGTGCGCCCCGAGGTCGTGACCACCGCGCCCTCGACGGCGGCATCGCGCTCGATCTCCGCCACGGCGGCGAGCAGGCCTTGGCGCACTGGCGTCGACAGTGCGTGCACCGGCGGATTGTCGATGACGATGACGGCGAAGCGGCCGTGCCGCTCGATGCGAACCTGAGGCATGCTTCCAAGAGCCCAAGCAGGGCCCCGAAAGCAAGTCCCGCGCCGGGGTCGACCGCTGGCGGGCATCGACGCTGCACCCGGAAAACCACGTTCGAACAATGTATTAACGCTGGCCGCCGACGAAAAAAATTGGCCGGGCCCCTGACAAAACCACAATCGCTTCCTAGCTAGGCTGTCAGGATTGCCCGACTTCGCCAATGCGTCGGCGCGATGCCAAGAGGAGGTTGGAATTTCCATGTCCCCCGAAGAGAAGAATGTCATCAGCGGCATCTTCGAGCGCCTCAAGGGCGCTGCGAACGCCCCGCGCGATGCCGAGGCCGAGCGCTTCATCGCCGACCAGATCAGGGCGCAGCCCTATGCGCCCTACGTGATGGCGCAGTCGATCTACGCGCAGGAGCAGGCGCTCACCGCCATGCAGCAGCAGATGGAGCAGATGCAGGCCCGCCTGCAGGATCTCGAGGCCTATGCCCAGCAGGTGCAGGGCCAGCAGCAGCAGGGCGGCGGCTTCCTCGGCGGTCTGTTCGGTGGCGGCGCCAAGGCGCCTCCGCCGCCTCCGCCGATGGGCCGTGCGCCCTTCCAGCGCGGCCCCATGGGCGGGCAGCCTCCCGGACCGCCTCCCGGTCCCTGGGGCGGCCAGCCCGGCATGGGTCAACAGGGCATGCCTCAGCATGGCATGGGTCAGCCGATGGGAGCACCCGGCCCCTGGGGGCAGCAGGCGCAGCCGCAGCGCGGCGGGATGGGCTTCCTCGGCACGGCGGCCATGACGGCGGCGGGCGTCGCGGGCGGCATGCTGGCGGCGAATGCGCTGACCAGCATGCTTTCGGGCAGCGGTGCTGGCGCCCAGGCCGCGACTCCGGCCGCCACGCCGAGCGCCTCCTCGGACCAGACTGCCGCGGCGCAGCCGTCGACCTACGAGGAGCCGGGTTACGGCTCGCAGGCCGAGCCGGCGTCCTACGAGGATGGCGGCGATTTCGGTGGCGGAGAGGATTGGGCCTGAGCCCGGTCGGATCGCGAAAAGAAAAGGGGTCGGTCGAGAGACCGGCCCTTTTTTCGGCCCTCAGGGCGCCAGCCAGCGCCCGAACCAGCCGTCGCCCGTCCAGTCGAAATGGGCCCGCCTGTGTCCGCTCTGGGCGAGATAGAGCCATTCGAGGCTGCCGATCTCGACCGTGACCGCGCAGAAATGCTCCCGGCCGCGCGCCGTCTCCTCCGCCGTCGGCTCCGGCAGCGTGAAGGCGCCGCCCTCTGCGATGGCGCTGCCCGGTCCCGGCTCCGTGCCGTAGCACTGGCGGCTCATCAGCCGCGATCCGGCCCAGGCGGCGTCGGCGACGGCGTCGTCGACATGCTGCCGGGCCCAGCCCTCGATGCGGATCTGGATCTTGGCGGCGGGATCGTAGCCGTGCACCGCGACCTGCGGGTTGGCCCGGATCTCGGCGATCTTCTGCGAGCGCCGGTCCGTGTGGAAGCGCAGCGACGGGCGCTCGGCCTCGAAGGCGCGCAGCACCACGGTCCGCAGCCGCGGATGGGCGTTGCTCAGACCGATCGTGGCGAGCGTCGGCGTGTGGAAGGGCGAGCGCCGGTCGCCGACGCCGGCGGCGAACAGCCGCAGCGCCTCGGCCCGCGTCGCATCGAGATCGTCGTAGAATGCAGGCTCGCTCATGCGCCGCCGGAGTCCCGCTCGCCCTTCGCGCCGCCGCCTTTGCGGATCAGCATGATGTTGCGGATGTAGATGACCACCGCGAGCCCTTGGCCCAGGATGATGATCGGCTCGCGCCGCACCAGGCCGTAGATCAGCAGCATCAGCCCGCCGGCGATGGAGAGCACCCAGAAGGCGAGGGGCACCACGCTGCGGCCCGCCCTCTCGCTGACGAACCACTGCACGAGGAAGCGCGCGGTGAACAGCAACTGCGCGGCGAGGCCGAAGGCCAGCCAGAAATCGAACCGCGCCACGAACACGTCGTAGAGATAGGCCCTGAGGTCGGTGACGACGCTGATCATCCAGCGATCTCCCTGGCCGCCGGCGACGGCTTCTTGCGCCGGATCAGCCACCAGACCCCCGCGAGATCGAGGATGCCGACGAAGAGCCTGTTCCAGACCGTGTAGTTGGAGACGCCCGAGAGGCGCGTTCGATCCACGACGTCGACATGGACGACGCGCCTGCCCTCCCTGACGACGAGCGCCGGCAGGAAGCGATGGATCGCGTCGAAATAGGGCAGGCTCAGGAACAGCTCGCGCGGGAAGCACTTGAGTCCGCAGCCGGAGTCGCGCGTGCCGTCCTTCAGGATGCCGCCACGCACTGCATTCGCGACACGGCTCTGCAGCTTCTTGAAACCGGACGCCTTGCGGCCGAGCCGCTGGCCCGCCGCGATTCCGTTCTCCGGCGAGGCCGTGAGCGCCCGGTAGAGGTCGGGGATGTAGGCTGGGTTGTTCTCGCCGTCGCCGTCGAGCGTGGCCACGATCGGCCCCCGGGCCGCGCGAACGCCGGTACGGACGGAAGCTGACTGGCCGCCGGACCGTTCGTGCCGGATCTGCCGGAGCCAGGGCCGCGTCGCCTGGAGGCGCAGGAGCTCGGCCTCCGTTCCATCGGTCGAGCCATCGTTGACATAGATGACCTCGAAGGCCCCGAGCGGCGCGACGGCAGCCTCGATCTCGTCGACGAGCGGCGCGATGTTGCGCTCCTCGTTCTTGGCGGGAACGACGATCGAGAGGACGAGCGGGGAGGACGGCTGGGTCAAACCGGACATGCTGAAGGACGAAGGAGCCGCCTTTTAGCGAAGCTTGCCGAAAGGGGCCAGCCTTCAATGGGCGGCGCTCGATCGGCCTCACCGGTCCCGCGCATAGACCCCGATATCGACCATCCGGCCGGAGTTGATGTTCAGCCCCGTGATCCGCGTGCGGAGCGCCGGCGGATCACCGACCGCGGCGAGGCCCTGCCGGAAGGCCGCCTCGTGCCGGCGTTCGACGAAGGCAATGCGGCAGCCGGGGGCAGCGAAGCCGGCCGCGGCCTTCGCGCCGTCGGTCAGGTCGATCTCCGTGTCGGTCAGGAGCACGAGGCTCGGCTCGTTGAAGCCGGCGCTGGCGTAGGCGGGCTTCGCGCAATCCGTCGTCCGCGCCGCCTCGGCCAGCCGGTTCGACAGATTGATCGTGCGGAACTCCGGCATGGCCAGCGGATAGACCGCCGCGGTCAGCGCCAGCGCCGAGACGACGGCGAGAGCGGCGCCCGCCATCGGCTCAGCCTTCTGCAGCGCCCGCATCGCCCAGAAGCCGGCCGCCGCCGCGAGCAGGATCAGCGGCACGGCGAAGAAGGGCAGCGTCCGCTCGAAATGCCAGAAGCCCGCCAATGCCGCGAGGATGAGAAGCGGCGTCAGCAGCACGAGCGCCGACACCCATTTCGCCGAGCGCCAGCCGAACGGCACGGCGTCGCGCTCGATGGCGAGCATCGCCAGCACGGTCACCGCGGGATAGAGCGGCAGCACGTAGTGCGGGAGCTTCGTCTGCACGACCTCGAAGATCAGCCAGCTCGGCAGGATCCAGGCGAGCAGGAAGACCACGCCGTCGTCCCGGCGCTCCACCCAGCTGAAACGGAAGGCCAGCGCCATGAAGGCCGCCATGGGCCAGGCCGTCACCCAGAACAGCAACGCGTAAAGGCCGGGCGGCCCCCAGTGCCGCTCCTGTCCCTGGCCGACCTTGCCCAGCATGTCCTTGCCCACGCTGTCCGCGAAGAACGAGCCGCCGGTCTTGATCGCGATCGCCGTCAGCCACGGCGCGACGATAACGAGCAGGATCAGCAGGCCGAGCCAGGGCCGGAGCGGCGCGAGCCAGCGCACAGACCGCTCGCGAAGCGCGAGCAGGAGCGCCGGCAGGAAGACGATCAGCGGCGTGATCGGCCCCTTGACCAGGATGCCGACGCCCATCGCGATCCAGAAGGCGAGCACAGCGCCGAGGCCCGGAGGCCGCGCGGTCGACGGGCTGACGGCCGCGAACCAGAGCCGCGCCAGCACGCCAAAGCCCACGAGGCAGGTCAGGAGCAGCGTCGCGTCGGTCTTCGCAAGCCGCGCCTCGACGCCGAGCAGCAGCGTGGAGGCCATCAGCGCGGCTGCCACGAAGGCGCCCCGACGCGACAGGAAGGCCAGCGCTCCCCAATAGGTGAGAAGCACCGCACCGATCGCGGCCGCGAAGGACGGCAGCCGGTAGAAACCGATCATCCGCCGGGCATCCGGGAAGCCGGCCGCCTCCGCCGCCGAAACGGCCGCCGCCTGCAGCCAGTAGATGCCGACCGGCTTCTTGTGTCGTGCATCGTCCTGGAAGCGGATGTCGATGAAGTCGCGCGTCTCCAGCATCTGCTTGGTCGCCTGCGCGAAGCGCGGCTCGTCGCGGTCCATCGGCTGCAGCGCGAAGAGGCCCGGCGCGAAGGCCAGGAGGGCGAGCGCGAGGAGCGCCGCCGCGGCACGGCCATGCGTAAGCGTCAGCCAGCCGAGGATCCGTTCGATCCTCGCGGAGAGGCGGGCGGTGCGCGAGAAGGCGTCTGAGCTGGACACGAGCGGCTGCCAGGGATGGGCTGGGGCGGCGGTCCGGCGATCCCAGCAGGAAAACATCTTCGGCCCGGACGCCGCCGCGCCCCGGTGTCCGCCCGGCCCAGGGGCTGGCTAGCCCAGCCGCTCCCCGCTGTCGAGAGGGCGCCGGCGGTCCGAAGGCTTGGCCCTTGCGCCCTCATCCTTTAGCGGCGGTTGACGCAAGGAAAAGATGCCTTCTATTCTTTCTGCCGTTCCGGAGGACTCGATTTCACATATGTCGTCCATGTCAAACTCTTCGCCAGCGCCGAAATTCTGACAATCCATGGAAAAGTCGGGGGTGGATCCAGGCGTGTTGTCTGTGATATCGCCGGTCCACGGCTGGAACGCCCAGCATATGTCGATAATATATTCAGAAATTTCCGCTTGTTTAGAACCACAGCAAACACGAATTTCAGATAACGATGAAACCGCAAGAATTCATGGCATGGAGAAACGCGACAGGATGTCGCTTCGCCGAGCGCTTCGTTGATGCCGTCGGCGTCTCCCGCGGCACGGCGCAGGGGTATTATCGCGCAGCGAAGGACGGCAGGGACGTGCCCATCTCGAAAAGCATAGCGCTCGCGATGGCGGCCGTCGCCGCAGGCCTGAGGCCCTGGGGAGAGCAGCCGGAGGACGGCAAGGACGAGTGACCGCGCCGGCCAGGGGCGGTTGGCGATCCCAGCAGGATTCGAACCTGCGACCTACTGCTTAGAAGGCAGTTGCTCTATCCGGCTGAGCTATGGGATCCGCGCCCGGATGCGGCGTTGGAGATTGGCCGAAAGCCGTGCTCTCGTCCAGTTCGGCCGGGCCCCCTCAGTGGGTCCACTGACCGATGCGGTTGAAGCGGAAATTGTCGGAATAGGAGACCGCCTTGCGGGTCGCCGGCTTCGGCTCCTCGATCCGGTAGGCGATGCCCTCGCGTTCGGCGTAGGCCACCGCCTCTTCCTTCGTGTCGAACCAGAGCTTGATCTGGCTCTTCATGTCCGAGCTCGAGGTCCAGCCCATCAGCGGCTCGATGCCGCGCGGCGTCTCGGGGTCATATTCGAGAAGCCAGCGATCGAACTTGGCCGTGCCCGACTGCATGGCGGTCTTGGCGGGTCGATAGATGCGCGCGCTCATGTTGCGTTCCCGGAGGAGCAGGGCGAGGCCGATGGTCGGGGCGGCAGGATTTGAACCCGCGACCCTCTGGTCCCAAACCAGATGCGCTACCAGACTGCGCTACACCCCGATCGATCGAACTCGGTGCCGGCGAGGTATCATGCGGCCGGGAAGGCCACAAGTCGCTTGTCGGCCAGGGAGCCGCCGATCAGCGGATCAGCCCATGCTTCACCCGGTCGCCAGCCTTGATGCCGAGCTTCGCCGCGACGCCGGCGTTCAGCTCCAGCACGAATCGGACCGGCGCGCCGGCGGGGATCGTCGTCTCGTCCAGGGGCTGCGCCCGCTCGTGCACCCGATGCACGACGCCGTTCGCCTTGATGAACAGCATGTCGAGCGGGATGTAGGTGTTGCGCATCCACATCGCGACCGGCTCCTCGCGCTCGAAGTCGAAGAGCATGCCGCGGTCTTCGGCCATGTGCTGGCGGAACATCAGACCCTTGGCCCGTCCCTCCGGCGTCTTCATCACCTCGACCTGGAAGACGTGGCTGCGGTCCCCGGACACGATCTCGAGGCGCTCGACTCCCGTCGCCGCCGCCTTGCTCTCCGCCTGCGCCACCATCGCACTGAAAGGTCCGTTCCTGAGATTGGTGAAAAGCGAAATGGCGGTCACGGCCAGCATGGCCGCGACGATGCCGCCGACGATCCACTTCTGCCGCTTCGGCCGGTCCGGCGCGATATCAGGTTCAGCCATGCGCAAATCCTCGCTGTCCGCGACCTATAGGTAGTGGCGAACGCGCATGGAAGCCACTCCTGCGCCGAAAGAACATGAGGCGCGCCGCGGCGAGCCTCAGTGTGAGGCTGGCGGCGCTCCGGTGAGGGGGCGGATCTCGGCCGCCATGAGCCCCTTGGGGCTGTCGCCGTAGCGCACCAGGACGGACTCGCCCGGCACCAGCTCGGCGATGCCGTAGCGCCTGAGCGTCTCCATATGCACGAAGATGTCCGGCTGGCCCTCACCGGTCGTCACGAAGCCGAAGCCGCGGAGCCGGTTGAACCACTTCACCACCGCGCGCTCGAGACCGCTGCTCGGCGTCACCGTCACATGCGTGCGCGCCTGCGGCAGCTGGGACGGGTGGATCGCCGTCGTCGGATCGATCGTCAGCACGCGGAAGGCCTGCAATCCGCGCGGCCGCATCACCGCCTCGACGACGATGCGCGCCCCTTCGGGCGCCGCCACGAAGCCGCCGTTTCGAAGAACCGTCACATGGAGAAGCACATCGGGCTTGCCATTGTCCGGCATGATGAAGCCGTAGCCCTTCGCGGCATCGAACCACTTGATGAAGCCGGAAACCTCGATCAGCTGAAGCGGTTGTTCCTGCGAACTGCCGCTGCCCATGGTCTGGGCCGAAAAACCGCCCACGTTCGACTTGTTCGCAATATCGTCACTATTCATACGCCGCCTCACTCAGGTCGATCCGACCGCCCTGCGAATCTCCCGAATCGATCATAGCACCGGGCCGACGCCTTCAAAGTGGCATTTTACCATATCTCAAGAAATGCCGAGGTTTTCGCTGGCGCGTGACAACACATCGCCGATGTCGGCGTGGATCACGAGATCGGCGATGGGGTCCAGCGCGGTCGGCTCCCCGTTGAGGATGACGAGCCGCGCCCCGTTTTCCGCTGCGGCGCGCGGCAGGGCCGCCGCGGGAAAGACCACCAGCGAGGAGCCGACGGCCAGGAAGAGGTCGCAGGCCAGCGTCGCCGCCACCGCGCGCCGCATCTCCGTCTCCGGCATCGCCTGGCCGAAGGAAATCGTCGCCGACTTCAGGAGCCCGCCGCACCAGCGGCAGGGCGGCGCCTCGCCCTCGGCCTCGAAGACGGCGCGAATGCCCGGCAGCTCATGCCGCGACTCGCAGGTCAGGCATCTGGCGAAGCCGCCGTTGCCGTGAAGCTCGACGACGCTCTCCGGCGGCAGTCCCGCCGCCTGGTGCAGGCCGTCGATGTTCTGCGTCACGAGCAGCGGCATCTTTCCGGCCTTGTGCAGCGCCGTGAAGGCGGCGTGCCCTCGGCCTGGCCGCGCACCGGCGTAGCTGTCGTCCATCGTGAATTTGCGCCGCCAGGCCTCGCGCCGCGCCTCCTCGCTCCCCATGAAGGCCGCGAAGGGGATCGGCTTGTTGACCATCCAGGGGCTGCCGGGCGAACGGAAGTCCGGCACGCCGCATTCGGTCGAGACGCCGGCGCCGGTGAAGCCCAGCATCATGTCCGATTCGGCGAGGAGGGCGGCGAGGCGGAGGGCGCCTTCTCGGGGGCTGGTGATCGGCGGCATCACCCCTCGATGTGGGGACTGGCGACGACCGGTCAAGCCTGCTTTGATCGAGCGGTTGCGGGAGAGGGTGGCATGACGGAAATCGCGCGGATGTCGGCGGCGGAGATCGCGGCCGCCTACAGGGACCGCAGCCTGTCGCCGGTCGAAGTCCTGAAGGACGCGCTCGGCCGGATCGACCGCTTCGAGCCCTCGGTCAACGCCTTCACCTTCGTCGATTCCGACGGCGCCATGGCGACGGCCCGTGCGTCCGAGACGCGCTGGGTCAGGGGCGAGCCGCTCGGCCCCGCGGACGGGATCGTCACGACGGTGAAGTCGAACGTCGCGGCCGCCGGCTGGCAGCTGCGACGCGGCTCCACCACGATCGGCTACGAGGCGGCGGCCTTCGACGCGCCGCCGGTCGCGAGCCTCAGGGCGGCGGGCTGCGTGCTCGTCGGCCAGACCACGATGCCCGAGTTCGGCTGGATCGGCGTCACCCACAGCAAGCTGACCGGCATCACGCGCAATCCCTGGAACCGGTCCCGCACGCCGGGCGGCTCCTCCGGGGGTGCCGCGGCGGCCGCCGCCCTCGGCATCGGCTCCTTCCACATCGGCACCGACGGCGCCGGCTCGATCCGCATTCCCTCCGCTTTCTCCGGCCTCTTCGGCATCATGCCCGGCGTCGGCCGCGTGCCGGCCTTCCCGGCGTCGCCCTTCGGGCTGCTGGCGCGGCTCGGACCCATGACGCGCCGCATCGACGACGGCGCGCTGATGCTCAGGATCATGGCGCGGGCCGACGCCCGCGACATCTACCACGATGGCGCCGAGCCGCCCGATTACGCCGCCGCGACGGTCGCCGGAATCCGTGGCCTGCGGATCGGCTGGAGCGCGACGCTGGGCTGGGTCGAGAGGCTGGACCCCGCGATCCGCGCGGCCACGGCGGCCATCGCCGCGCGGCTTACGGAGTTCGGGGCGATCGTCGAGGAGGCCGATCCCGGCTTCACGCGGGACGAGGCGCGCCGGCCCCTGAAGGCGCTCTGGGACGCCGGTTGCGCCCAGGTGCTGAAAGGCGTGCCGGAGGCGCTGCGCGAGGATGTCGACCCCGGTTTCCGCCGCTGCGCCGCCGCGGGCGACAGGCTCGCCGCGACCGACGTGCTGCAGGCGATGGCCGAGCGCGCAGCCCTCTACGAAACGATGCGCCGCCTCCACGAGCGCTATGACCTGCTGCTGACGCCGACCATGCCCGTCACCGCCATCGAGGCCGGCGTCGAGGTGCCGCGCGACGGATCCTTCGGCAGCGAATGGTTCGACTGGTCGCCCTACACCTGGCCCTTCAACGTCACCGGCCAGCCGGCGGCGAGCGTGCCGGTCGGCCTCGCCCCTGACGGCCTGCCGATCGGCCTGCAGATCGTCGGCCCCAAGGGCCGCGAGGATCTCGTGCTGCGGGCCGCCAAGGGCTTGGAGTTGCTGGCGGACTTCCCGCTGCTGGACGAGGTTAGGGGGTAGGCGGGCAGGGGGCCGCTGGCTTCCGCTCCAACCGTCCTCATCCTGAGGAGCCCGCGGAGCGGGCGTCTCGAAGGACGCACAACAGTCCTGCGTGCTTCGAGACGCGACCCTGCGGGTCGCTCCTCAGAATGAGGACCGTGGCGGCTATGGCCCGCCTTACGACACCGCCTCCACGCCGCACCACTCCGCGATGAAGAGCGCCATCGTCCCGGTGATGCGCCTGATCGAGCTGATGCTGGCGCGCTCGTCGATGCCGTGGATGTTCTGCGTCTTCGGCCCGTAGCAGAGCGCCGGGATGCGGTCGTAGAGCGCATGGACGCGCGTATCGAGATAGCCCGCCGTCATGAAGCTCTGGAGCGGCCCGCCCGTCGCCGCCTCGTGCGCGCGGCCGAGTGCGGCTTCGGCATCGGAGCCGGGCGTCAGCTCATAACCCTCCGTGAAGAAGCCGTTCCAGGTGATGCGCGGCGGGTTGTTCGCGAGGAAGCGGTCAGAGCGCGCGAAGGCTGCCACGTGGCTCTCGATCTCGCGCGCCGCCTCGGCGGCGCTCGTGCCGGGATAGATCGCGATGCGGCAATCGATCCGGCACCAGGAGGGCACCGACGAGGCCCAGTCCCCGCCCTCGATCTTGCCGATGTTGAGGTTGATCGGATGCGCCTCGCCCTCGAAATGCGGACGGCCCGCCTTCAGCCCGTTCCAGCGCTCCTCGAGTTCGCGCAGGTTGCCGATGACGCGATAGATCGCGTCGATGGCATTCGCGCCCGTGCCCATTTCCCGCACATGCACGGGCACGCCGCGCACCTCGACCTGGAACCAGAGCACGCCCGTGTTGGCCCGCACCAGCATCTCTTCCTCGGGCTCCGGGATCAGGCAGGCGTCGGCCCGGTAGCCCCTGAGATGCGTCATCAGCGCGCCGTTGCCCGTCGATTCCTCCTCGACGACGGATTGCAGATAGACGGTCGCCGCCGGCTGCAGGCCAATGCGCCGGAGCGCGTCGAGCGCCGCCGTCATCGCCGCATGGCCGACCTTCATGTCCGCGCCGCCGCGCCCGTAGAGCCAGTCGCCGTCGATCACCGGATCGAACGGCGGATGCGTCCACATGTCGGCGGGGCCCGTCGGCACCACGTCGACATGGGACTGCAGGATCAGCGAGCGGCCCGTCTCCGCGCGCGGGCGGTGGATGGCGACGACGATCGGCGCTTCCGAATGGTCAGCTGAGAATTTCGAACCGCCGGGATGCCGCTCGATCGCCGCGCGATCCATGGCGAACCGCTCCATGACATAGCCGCGCTCCTTCCAGGTCCGGAAGACGAAATCCTGGATCGCATGCTCCTGCCCCCGAAGCGACGGGAAACGGATCAGATCCTGCGCATGCGCGATCTGCGCCGGGAAGCCCTCCTCGACGGAGCGGAGGATGCGGGCGGAGAGGTCTGGAGAGAGGGGCATGGGAGTCCGTGAAGATCTCGACGGTCAATGATGCTTCCCCGCTAAGCGGGGGAGCTGGCTCGGCGAAGCCGAGACTGAGGGGGGCTTCCCCACCCGACCGGCTTCGCCGGCCACCCTCCCCGCAAGCGGGGAGGGATCAGGTACAAGACTTTCAATGTCCCGCGAAGGCGTAGCCGCGGCCAGGTGCCGCGTCGAAGAGCGCCTTGGTGTAGGCATGCTGCGGGTTGGCGAAGATCGCCGCCGTCGCGCCCTGCTCGACCACGACGCCCCGCTGCATCACCGCGATCCGGTCGCAGATCTGCGCCGCGACCCTGAGGTCGTGCGTGATGAAGAGCACGGCGAGGTCGAACTTGGCGCGCACGTCGTCGAGCAGCTTCAGCACCTGCGCCTGCACGGACACGTCGAGCGCCGACACGGCCTCGTCCGCGATCAGCACCTTCGGCTCCATGGCGAGCGCCCGCGCGATGGCGATGCGCTGGCGCTGGCCGCCGGAGAACTGGTGCGGATAGCGGTCGAGCGAATCCGGCTGCAGCCCGACGAGCTTCATGAGGTCCCGCGCCCGGGTCATCGCCTCCGACTGGCTGACGCCGTAGTTCATCGGCCCCTCGATGATGGAGGCGCCGACGGTGCGGCGCGGGTTCAGCGAGCGGTAGGGATCCTGAAAGACGATCTGGATCTCCTTCCGGTGCGGGCGGAGCTGGCTCTCGCGCATCGTCGCGACGTCGAGGTCGCCGATGCGGATCTCCCCCGAGGTCGGGTCGATCAGCCGCGCGATGCAGCGCGCGACCGTCGACTTGCCGGAGCCCGATTCGCCGACGATGCCGAGCGTCTCGCCGCGCCGCACCGTGATGTTGACGTCGTTGGCGGCGCTGACGACGCGCGCGTTCGGCCGGAAGAAGCTCTTGGCGCCGAAGACCTTCATGAGGCTCTTCGTCGACAGTGCCACCTCGCCCGTCTTCGCGTCACGCTGGGGCGGCGTCATCGTCGGCACGGAGGCGATCAGCATCTTGGTGTAGGGCTCGCGCGGTCGCGTCAGCACCTCCTCCGCCGTGCCGGTCTCCACGAGCTTGCCGTGCTGCATCACGACGACCCGGTCCGCGATGTCGGCGACCACGCCGAAATCATGCGTGATGAAAAGGACGCCTGTCCCTTTGCGCTCCTGCATCTCGCGGATCAGCTTGAGGATCTGCGCCTGGGTCGTCACGTCGAGCGCCGTCGTCGGCTCGTCCGCGATGAGGAGCGCCGGATCGAGGATCAGCGCCTGGGCGATCATGACACGCTGGCGCTGGCCGCCCGAGAGCTGGTGCGGGTAGGAATCGACGAGCTGCGCCACGTCGGGCAGGCGCACGGACTCCATGATCTCCATGACCTTGCGCCGCTTCTCGGCGCCCGAAAGGTTCGTGTGGATGTCGAGCACCTCGGCGATCTGGTCGCCGACCTTCATGACCGGGTTGAGCGCCGTCATCGGCTCCTGGAAGATCATCGACATCTTGGTGCCGCGCAGCTCCCTGAGCCGCGCCGGCGTGGCCGTGACCGTGTCCTCGCCTTCGAGCAGGATGCGGCCGCTGCTCACGGTCAGCTGGCGCTTCGGCAGGAGGCCCATGGTCGCTTGCGCGGTCACCGACTTGCCGGAGCCCGACTCGCCCACCACGCAGACGATCTCGCCGGGGTTCACCGTCAGCGACAGGTCGCTGACCGCAAGGGCGCGGTCGCCGCCTGCGGGCAGGGCGACGGAGAGATTCTCGATCTGCAGGACCGGTTTCGTCATCGCTTCTCTCACACTCGCTCGGTCACATGCGCTTGGCGATCTTGGGATCGAGCCTGTCGCGCAACCCGTCGCCCAGCACGTTGACGGCCAGGATGGTGAGCGAGAGCGCGATTCCGGGATAGAGGATGTTCCACGGCGCGATCTGGAAGAACAGCCGGCCCTCCGCGATCATGTTGCCCCAGGAGGGGATGATCGGGGGCGTGCCGGCGCCGAGGAACGACAGGATCGCCTCGGTCAGCATCGCGGATGCGGCGATGTAGGTGGCCTGCACGATCAGCGGCGGGATGCAATTCGGCAGCACGTGCCGGTAGAGGATCTTCGGCAGCGGCGTGCCGATGGAGATGGCGCTCTCGACATAGGGCTCCTCGCGCACGGAAAGCACGACGGCGCGCACGAGCCGCACCACGCGCGGCACCTCCGGGATGGTGATCGCAACGATGACAGTCAGCGTGCTCGCGCCGGAGAGGGAGACGAGCGCAATGGCGAGCAGGATGCCGGGGATCGCCATCAGTCCGTCCATCGCCCGCATCACGACGGCGTCGAGCCAGCGGATGTAGCCCGCCACCATGCCGATCACGAGGCCGAGCAGGATGGAGATCGTCGCCACAGCCGTGCCGACCACGAGCGAGACGCGCGCCCCGTAGACGAGGCGGCTCCAGACGTCGCGTCCGAACTGGTCGGTGCCGAGGATGTTCTGCGCCGAAGCCGGCTTCAGCCGATTCGCCGGCGAGAGCGCCGTCGGATCGACGGTGCCGAGGAAGGGCGCGAGGATGGCGCCGAGCACGATGCAGATCAGCAGCACGGCGCCCAGCGCCGCGAGCGGATAGCGCGCGACGGCCGAGCGCCGGAAATCGCTGAAGGGCAGGGGAAGTGCTGCGCTCATCTCAGTACCGGATCCTGGGATCGACAAGCGTGTAGGCAATGTCGATCAGCAGGTTGAGCATGATGTAGACGAAGGCGAAGAACAGGATCAGCCCCTGAATGATCGGATAGTCGCGCCGCGTGATCGCGTCCACCACGAGGCGGCCGAGGCCGGGGATGTTGTAGACGCTCTCCGTCACCACGACGCCGCCGATCAGTAGCGCCACGCCGAGGCCGATCACCGTGACGATCGGCACGGCGGCATTCTTCAGTGCGTGTGTGAACAGCACCTTTCGCTCGATCTGGCCCTTGGCCCGCGCGGTCCGGATGTAATCCTCGTTCAGGACCTCCAGCACCGAGGCCCGCGCGATGCGCGCGATCAGCGCCACATAGATGAAAGAGAGCGTCAGCGTCGGTAGTGTGATGGTGGCGACGAAGCGCCCGAAGTCGGTGAAGGGGCTGACATAGCCCTGCACCGGGAACCAGCGCATGTTGATGGCGAGGCCGAAGATCAGGAAATAGCCCATCACGAAGACGGGGACCGAGAAGCCGACGACGGCGAAGAGCATCACGGCGCGGTCGATCCAGGTGCCGGCCTTCCAGGCTGCCAGCACGCCGAGCGGCACGGCGACCAGGATCGAGAAAAGGATCGTCGTGCCGGCGAGCACGAAGGTCGGCTCCAGCCGTTGCCCGATCAGGGTCGCAACGGGAAGCCCCGTGAACAGCGAGGTGCCGAGGTCGCCGCGCAGCAGCTTGCCGAACCACTCGAAGAACTGGACGACGATCGGCCGGTCGAGGCCGAGGCTCTGCCGCACCTTCTCGATCTGCTCGAGCGAAGCCGTGTCTCCGGCGAGGATCGCCGCTGGATCGCCCGAGATGCGCAGAAGCAGGAACACGATCACGGCGACGAAGCCCATCACGGGCAGCGTCGAGAGGATGCGCGAGAGGATGAACAGGGGCATGATGATCGCATGGGACGACGAAGAGCGTCCCTTCTCCCCGCCGACGGGGAGAAGGACAGGATGAGGGGCCGGGTGGGTTCGTAGGGGCCTATCCCCAGGCCCCTCACCCTAACCCTCTCCCCGCATGCGGGGAGAAGGAAAAATATCAACCCTTCTTGATGTTCCAGAAGAAGGGCGGCGCATTGAGGATGCCGCTCACGTTGTCGCGGTAGCCGGTCGCGACGAAGAACTGGCCGAGATAGACCTGGAAGTTGCCGACCTCGAACTGCCGCTTCTGGATGGCGTCGACGATCTTCTTCTTCTCGTCGACCGAGCCCGATTCCGCGAACTGCGTGCGCAGCGCCTCGGTCTCCGGATCGTTGGCCCAGCCGACCCAGGCCCTGTCGCCGGCGCCGGACATCGCGAACTGCACGACCGGGTCGAGCACGTCAGCGCCCTCCCACCAGGTGAAGAACATGTTCCAGCCGCCCTGGTCGACCGGGTTGCGGTTGGTGCGGCGCTGCAGCACGGTCGCCCAGTCCATCGCCTGCGCGTCGACGTTCATGCCGATGCGCTTCAGCGTGTCGGCCACGACGGTGGCGAGCGCGGTCTGGATCGGGATGTCGGTGGTGGCGAGCAGCACAATCTTCTCGCCGTTGTAGCCGCTGTCCTTCAGGAGCTTGCGCGCCTCGTCCAGCTTGCCCTTGCCGATATCCTCGATGCCCGCCTTGCTCTCGAAGGTCGTGCCGCAGGGCGCGATCGAGTAGCAGGTCTGCATGAAGTCGTTCTGGCCGATGGCGGCCTTGAGGGCGTCAGCCTGGTTGACCGCCATGGCGATGGCGCGGCGCACGCCCGGGTTGTTCGTCGGCCCGACCAGATGGTTGAAGCGGCCCATGGCCACGTTGCCGAGCGGGTTGAAGTTGCCGAGCTTCACGCCCGGCACGCGCGAGACGACCTGCATCAGGTCCGCCGGCACCTGCTCGTAATAGTCGATCTCGCCCGACATCAGCGCGTTCAGCGCCGTGGTCGGATCGGGAAAGTTGATCCATTCGACGCCTTCGAGATGCACGTTCTTGCCGCCGGCCGCGTTGGAGGCGGGCTCGGAGCGGGGCACGTACTTCGGATTGCGCACATAGACCGTGCGCGCGCCGGGCTTGTACTCGGAGCCGACCCAGCGGAACGGGCCGGAACCGATCATGTCGTTGGCAGTCAGCCGGTCGGTCGGGGCCTTCTCGGCCAGCCGCTTCGGCATCATGAAGGGCACGTTCGTCGAGAGCTTGCCGATCGACTCGAGCACGAAGCCGTAGGGGCGCTTCATCTTGATGACGATGGTCTTCGGACCGTCCGCCTCGATCTTGTCGACATAGGTCATGAGCCGGATGCCCATGCCGTCGACCTTGCCCCAGCGCTCCAGGCTCGGCACGCAGTCGGCCGAGGTCACGGGCGTGTCGTCGTGCCAGGTGAGGCCGTCGCGCAGCGTGATGCGGTAGGTGAGCTTGTCCGGCGAAATCTCGACGCCCGAGGCCATCTGCGGCTGGACCTCGAGCTTCTCGTTCATCGCGAAAAGCGTATCCCAGATCATGTAGCCGTGGTTGCGGACGATGTAGCCCGTCGTCGCGACCGGATCGAGCGTGGTCAGGGACGCGTGCGGGATCACCTTCAGGATGCCCTTGGCCTGCGCGCTCGCGGGCGCTGGCATCGAGGCGGCTGCGGCCGCAGCGGCGGTTCCCAGCATCAGGTCGCGGCGATTCATGCTCATGACGATCTCCCAGTCGGCGTTCGGCGCAGCACCAGCAATTCGCGTGCCGGTTTCCCAGCGCTGTCGCCTTTTGCGGCATTTAGATGGGGCGCTTCGGAAAGTGTCAATGGAGTGCTGATCGCTCTTTACGCAGGCCCCGCGGCGCGCTCATTCTGCGGGCATCCATCCCTTCGAGGTTGTCCTGATGCCGCGCCGCCGCCGCTTTCTGCTCGCCATGTTGAAACATGAGACGAACACCTTTTCTCCCATCGCGACGGACCTCCAGCGCTTTCGCGACTGGGGGCTCTACGAGGGCGAGGCTGTGGTGAAGGCCTACCGCGGCACGAACCATCCGATCGCCGCCTACATCGACCTCGCGGACGCGATGGAAGCCGAGATCGTCTCGCCCGTCGCCGCGGAGGCGATGCCGTCGGGCTACGTGCAGCGCGAGGCCTATGGGTATCTTACCGGCCGCATTCTCGGCGCCGCCCGCGACGAGGGCCCCTTCGACGCGATCCTGCTGGATCTCCACGGCGCCATGGTGCCGGAGGGCATGGACGAGGGCGGCGAGGGGCCGCTGCTGTCGAAGCTGCGCGCCATCGCGCCGCAGACGCCGATCGGCGTCACGTTCGACATGCACGGCAACATGACCCAGGAGGTCATGGACAACGCGGACGTCGCGCTCTGCTACAAGATCTATCCCCACACCGACATGGCCGAGGTCGGCCGCACCACGGCGCGCATCATCCGCCGCATGATCGAGGAGGGGCTGAAGCCGGTCATCTCCTGGGGGCAGGCCGGCATTCTCGCGCAGACGCTGCGCATGGGCACCGCCGACGAGCCGATGAAGACGGCCCAGGCCATGACCCACGAGGCGGAGAAGCGCCCTGGCATCCTCGCCGCGTCGGTCTTCGGCGGTTTTCCGATGGCGGACATCCCCGATGCCGGGCTCTCCGTGGTCGTCGTGGGCGAGTCCCGCGATGCCGCGGACCGTTCGCGCGACGAGATCATGGCCTATTGCAAGGCCCAGCGGGACGAATGGGCCTATCGCCATGAAGACCTGACCGCGGCGGTCGGCCGCGCCAAGGGCGCCAACGACTTCCCGGTCATCCTGCTTGATCACGCCGATAACGTCGGCTCCGGCGGCTCGTCCGACACGATGACAGTCATTGCCGAGGTGCTCCGTCAGGGCCTCGACGGCGTGGCGGTCGCGACCGTCTGGGATCCCGCGGCGGTGAAGAAGATGAGCGAGGCCGGCGTCGGCGCGACGCTCACGCTCGATCTGGGCGGCAAGACGGACATGCCGTCGATCGGCGAGACCGGCAAGCCGCTGACGCTGACCGGCCGCGTCAAGCGCTTGTCCGACGGCGAATGGATCGTGCGCGGCCCCATGTACACCGGTTCGCGCGTGACCTCAGGACCGACGGCCGTGTTCGAGACGGTGGGGCAGGGTGGCGGGACGATGCAGATCGTCGTCACCAGCCTGCATCACGAGCCGTGGGATCTCGGCATCTTCACCCATATCGGCATCGACCCGCAGCATTGCCGCTACCTGCTGCTGAAGTCGCGCATCCACTACCGGGCGGGCTTCCAGCCGCTCGCCAAGATGACGGTGACGCTCGACGGCACCGGCGTCACCACGAGCGACAACCGCATCCTGAAGTTCGACAAGATCAAGCGGCCGATCTGGCCGCTGGATGCCTGAGCGCTGTCCCGAAAAGCCAATGGCCGGGGCTAACCCGGCCATTGCTCATTCTTCGTCCACAACCCTCGATCAGCGATCGTTGGGGGGCGCGATATAGCGTCCGCCGGCTCCGGGATTCGGGTTGATCTGAACGCCGCCCGGACGGCCGATGAGACCGCCCTGTCCATAATAGCCCTGGGGCTGGCGATAAATCGGCTGCGCATAGCCCTGTGGCTGGCGGTAGGCAGGCGCGCCATAGCCATAGCCCCGCGGCTGACGATAGACGGGCGCTCCATAACCATAGCCATAGCCGCGCGGTTGCCGATAGACAGGCGCGCGATAGCCGTAACCCTGCGGCGGGATTCCGTACTTCTGATAGATGCGCATCTGCTTCTCGCGCTGCTTGCGCAGGACGCGCGGCGGCACGTAGCCGGGCGCCCCATAGCCATAGGCCGGACCCCCGTAATACTGCGCCTCGGCTGGCGTTGCGGCGCCGATCCATGCAGTCGCCGCGGCCGCGGCGGCCACCAGGCCGATGCGCTTCAGGCTGCTGGTCAGTGTCATGTGCTCTCCTCGCCGGCGCCCCATGGCGCATGTCGGATATCGTAGGATTCTCGACATAGCGCATGAACGCAAGCGGAACGGCGCTGTTCCTCTTCCGTCAGGAACGAGGAGATCAGCCGACGACGACGACGCCCTTGTGCTTGGCCTTTTCCGGCGGCTCGACATGGATCGTCGTCACCGCGCCCTCGACCTCGGCCTTGATCGCCGCCTCGATGCGGTCGCAGATCACATGCGCCTCGCCGACCGTCATGCTCTCGGGCACGACCAGATGGAACTCGATGAAGGTGGCGCTGCCCGCCGCGCGGGTGCGCAGGTCATGCGCCTCGATCGCGCCCTCCGCGCCGCCGGAGATCGCGGCCCGGATCGCCGTCATCGCCTTGGGCGCCACGGCCTCGTCCATCAGACCGCTGACCGATTCCGTGATCAGCCGCCATCCCGACCAGAGGATGTTGACCGCCACGAGGCAGGCGAGCGCCGGGTCGAGCCAGGGCAGGCCTGTCAGGTAGGCCGCGACGAGGCCGACCATCACGCCGAGCGACGAGACGACGTCGGCGAGGAGGTGCCGCCCGTCCGCCACCAGCGCCGGCGAGCGGCGCTTGCGCCCCACGCGCAGGAGAACGGTGCACCAGATGCCGTTGATCGCGCCGGCGATCAGGTTGATGCCGAGGCCCTCCCAGGGGGCGTCCACCGGCCTGCTGCTGGAGAAGGCGGCATAGGCTGCCGTGAAGATGGCGAAGGCGGCGGCGAGGATCATCGCGCCCTCGATCACCGCCGCGAAATACTCGGCCTTGTGGTGGCCGTAGGGATGCTCGCGGTCGGCCGGCTTCTGCGCCAGCTGCACCGCATAGAGCGCGACGCCGGCCGCCACCACGTTCACGACGCTCTCGACCGCATCCGAATAGAGCGCCACCGAGCCGGTGATGCGCCAGGCGGCCAACTTCAGCACGAAGACGACGACGCCGACGATAAGGCTCCCGATGGCGATTTGCGTGAGCTTGGACATGGCCTTGGGGTCCGGTGGGCGCTGGTCACGCGCCTCTACCAGAGGCGGCCGGCCCTGCCTACACGCGCTCGCGCAGGGCAGCCACCTCCGCACGCAGGGCCCTGATCTCCGTGAGCAGGATGTCCTCCGTGCTGCCGGTCTCCCTGGCCTTGGCGGCCTTGAGCTCGGCCGTGACGTCGTCGAGCGCCGTCACGACCACGCCGATGAAGAGGTTCAACACCATGAAGGCCGACACCACCATGAAGACGATGATGAAGAAGGGGGCGGAGACGTTGCCCTTCTCGACGAGCGGCTTGACGATGCCGCCGGACCAGTCGTCAAAGGTCATTGACTGGAACAGGGTGTAGGTCGAGGCGCCGAGGTCGCCGAAAAGCTCGGGGTTCGTATCCCCGTAGAGCTTCGTCGCCATCACCGCGAAGACGTAATAGACGATGCCGAGCAGCATCGCGATCGAGCCCATGCCCGGCAGGGCGCCGATGAGGCCGGCGGTCACCTTGCGCAGCGACGGCACGGCGGTGACGAGCCGGAGAACGCGCAGGATGCGCAGCGCCCGCAGCACCGAGAGCGATCCCGTGGCCGGGACGAGGGCGATCGCCACCACGGCGAAATCGAACAGGCTCCAGGGGTCGCGGAAGAAGGCCGCCCGATGGACGATGATCCGCGCCGCGAGCTCCGCCACGAAGGCCGACAGCAGCAGGCGGTCGATGAAGACCAGCAGGCTGCCGAACCGCTCCACCACAGAGGGCACCGTCTCCAGCCCGAGCGTGATGGCGTTGATGACGATGAGGATGATGACGAGCCGCTCCGTCCGCGGGTCCGTCACGATCTTCTGCAGCCGCTCCATGGCGATCCTGATCCTCTGTCCTCGTCGTGCCCCATCTGTCGCGACGGGCGGCCATTGGCAAGCATTCTCACGGGAGGGCGCCGGCGGGCCGGATCGCTGCGGAATGCGGGGAGCTTCCTTCCGGCCGCTTTCCTCGCTAAAGCGTCGCCTCCCGACCTTTGCGGCCCCGAAGCCGCCACCTGGAAAGTTCCGCCTTCCTCATGATGCGCGCCTATCTGGATTTCGAGAAGCCGGTCGCCGAACTGGAGGCGAAGATCGAGGAACTGCGCAAGCTCGCAGAGGCCGGCGATCCGCAGGCGATCAGCGAGGAGATCGGCAAGCTCGAGGGCAAGGCGAAGCAGGCGCTGGCCGACCTCTACGCGAGCCTCACGCCCTGGCAGAAGACGCAGGTCGCCCGTCACCCCGAGCGACCGCATCTCCAGCATTACCTCGCCGGGCTCATCGAGGATTTCACGCCGCTCGCGGGCGACCGCTATTTCGGCGAGGACGAGGCGATCGTCTGCGGTTTCGGCCGGTTCCGGGGCGAGAGCATCTGCATCATGGGGCAGGAGAAGGGGATCGACACCGATTCCCGCATCCGCCACAATTTCGGGATGGCCAAGCCCGAGGGCTACCGCAAGGCGGTCAGGATGATGGAGCTGGCCGACCGCTTCGACATTCCCGTGCTCAGCCTCGTCGACACGGCGGGCGCCTATCCCGGCATCGGCGCCGAGGAGCGCGGCCAGGCCGAGGCGATCGCCCGCTCGACGGCGAAGGGACTGGAGATCGGCGTGCCTTCGGTGGCGGTCGTGATCGGGGAGGGCGGCTCCGGCGGGGCCGTCGCCATCGCCACGGCCAACCGCGTGCTCATGCTGGAGCACGCGATCTACACCGTCGCCTCGCCCGAGGCCTCGGCTTCGATCCTCTGGCGCGATTCCGGCCGCGCGCAGGACGCCGCCACCAACATGAAGATCACCGCGCAGGACCTGCTGCGCTTCGGCGTGATCGACGGGATCGTCCGCGAACCGCAGGGTGGCGCGCATCGCGACCCCGAAGCCGTCGTCGCCTCGACCGGCGATGCCGTGGCCGCCGCGCTCTCGGAGTTCGCCGGCATGGAGCGCGACGCGATCCGCCAGGCGCGCGCCGACAAGTTCCTCGCCATCGGCCGCAGGCTCTAGACTCTTCCTTCTCCCTTGGGAAAAGGTGGCCGCCCGAGGCGGTCGGATGAGGGGGATCCACCAACGCCGGTCTTCTCCCTCATCAGTCAGCTCCTCCTGACAGCTTCTCCTGCCTCATATCGGGCTTGCCCGATCTGAGCACTATGGAGCCAATCTCGGGCAAGCCCGAGATTGGTGGGGAAGCGGGTGCTCTTCCTCACACCCGTGGGACAGGGAACACACGGAAACGTCCAAGCCAGTTTAGTCGGCCCGCGGCGCGACAAGCTCAACGCATCCGCCGCATCACGCTTTCTCATTGGTCCAGGCGTCGTCCTTCTCGCATCATCGCGGCATGAAGCTTCGCCGTGCCGGACCGGGAGATGCCGCGGCGCTCGCTGCGCTGGCGGCGCGCGCCTACGCCGGCTGGACGCGGATCATTGGGCTGCCGCCGCTGCCCGTCATCGCCGATTACGCCACGATGACAGGCGATTCGAGCGGCGTCTGGGAGTGCTGGATCATCGATGGGCCCGACGGCGCCGAGGCGTCGCTCTGTCTCGAAATGCAGCCGGAAGGCTGCGAGCTCTATTCGATCGCGGTCGATCCCGCGGCGCAGGGCGCGGGACTGGGCCGCAAGCTCATGCTCTTCGCCGAGCGGCGTGCGCGCGAGCGCGGCTACCGCGAGATCGCGCTCTTCACCAACGTGAAGATGGTTGCCAACCGGGCCCTCTACCGTCGGCTCGGCTACGAGGAGACGGGCCGCGTCAGCAGCAAGGGCCGTAAGGCCGTGACCATGGCGAAGCGCCTGGACGGAACGAGGATGATGCCAGTGACCGACACCCGCTACGCCGACCGCCGCGCCGCCTATCGCCGGCTGCATGACTCGGGCTGCTTCGTTCAGCCCAACCCCTGGGACGTGGGCTCCGCCCGCTGGCTGCGGGCGCAAGGGTTCCCGGCCCTTGCCACGACGAGCGCCGGCTTCGCCTGGGCCAGGGGTCTCGCCGACCAGGACGTCTCGCTCGACCAGATGCTCGGCTATATCGCCGAGATGGTGGAGGCGACGCCCGACCTGCCCGTGAACGCCGATTTCGAGAACGGCTATGCGACCGACGAGGAGGCGCTGGCGCGGAACGTCAAGCTCTGCATCGAGACCGGCGTCGCCGGCCTCTCGATCGAGGATGCGACGGGCGACCCGGCCGCACCCCTCTACGACTTCGACACGGCGCTCGCCCGCCTCAAGGCAGCCCGAAGGGCGGTCGACGAGACGGGCTCCGGCGTCATGCTGACGGCCCGCGCCGAGGCCTATCTGCATGGCCACCCCGATCCGCTTCCCGAGGTCTGCCGCCGCCTCGCCACCTTCGCCGAGGCCGGCGCCGATGTGCTCTATGCGCCGGGGCCGAAGACGAAGGAAGACATGCGCGAGGTCATCGCGGCGGCCGGCGGCAAGCCCGTGAACATCATCGTCTTCGCGGACATCGGCCTGACCGTCGACGAGATCGCCGCGCTGGGCGCCCGCCGCATCTCCATCGGCTCGGCCCTCGCCAAGGCGGCCTGGACAGGCTTCGCGGCCGCAACCGAGCAGCTGAAGGCCGGCAGCTTCAAGGGTTTCGCCGCCAACATGCCGAGCGCAACGCTCAATGACTTCTTCGAAAGAGATGGTGCGGAGCGGAAACAATCATCATGACGGACCTTTCCCGCTGGACCCCGCCGCCCTTTCCGCCGCGCGAGCCGCTCGACGGCCGCTTCTGCCGGCTGGAGCCGCTCTCGGTGACGCGTCACGCCCCGGATCTCTGGCGGCATCTCGCCAACCAGGATGCGGTCTGGGACTACCTGCCGATCGCAGCGCCCAGGGGTGAGGCCGAGTATCACGCGATCCTCGCCGCGATGGTGGCGAACGAGGCGGTCGTGCCGCTGGCGGTGATCGACCGGGCGGACGGCGAGGCCAAGGGCCATTGCTGGATCATGGAGATCCGACCCGTTCATGGCGTCTTCGAGATCGGCTACATCACCTGGTCGCCCGCGATGCAGCGGACGCCGATGGCGACGGAGGCCGTCTATCTCGTGGGCGATCTCGGCTTCCGACTGGGCTACCGCCGCTACGAATGGAAGTGCAACAACCTGAACGAGCCCTCGAAGCGCGCGGCCGAGCGCTTCGGCTTCACGTGGGAAGGGCTGTTCCGCCAGCACATGGTGGTCAAGGGCAGGAACCGCGACACGGCCTGGTTCTCGATCACCGACGGCGAATGGCCGGCGCGCAAGCGCCGCCTCGAGGCCTGGCTCGATCCGGCGAATTTCGGCATGGACGGACGGCAGATCAGGCGGCTGGAGGACGTAGCGATCTAGCGTTTTCCAGTCGGATGGATCGCTGCGACCAAAAGAAAGACATCCGAGTGCTACGTCGATCATGGCCACGAGTGTTCTTCATTTGGAGCTTGCGTTTGGAATGTGGCTACTGTCCGTTCTCAAGTGAGCGGATCATTTTCAACAAAGAAATTGCAATCACTTCATGTCTGTTCCGCGGGCCGTCGTGCAAAGAATTTTTTGTGCGTTAGCTTTGTCGTTCGCGTCAGCGGGCTGTTCGGCATTGCACGGAGAGATGCTTCTCACCGCCGCTGTCGATCCGCCTGGAGAGCATGTCATCGCAGCGCGGGACGGGGCGTCCTTGCGCCTGTATGAAGTGCGCCCCCCAGGTACTCCCGCTGGCACGATCTACTTCGTGCAGGGATCGGGTTGTGCATCCTTGTCCGTTTACCTGCGCACCTATGCAAAGGCGCTTTCCGAAAGGTGGCGTGTCGTTGGTTTGGACAAACAGGGAGTCGCGCGAGGCGACCTCGGGCTGTTCTGCTCCCGGGATTTCGACGACGGCTACACCTGGAGCGCGATGTTGCGAAGGCATCGCGAGGCGCTCGCATTCGTGACCGCCGCCCATGGCGCACCAGCGGCGATCATCGGCGTCTCTGAAGGGGGGACAATGGCAGCGCAGCTCGCCGCGGAGCAACCAGGGATCGGCAAGCTTGTCGTCATCGGCTCAGGAGGCCTTCCGTTCCGCCAATCCTTGCGCATCCTGGCCGACAGGGAGGGATGGCGGGATGCGCTCGAAAGCATGTTCATCCGCCTGGCGGCGAACCCTCAATCGTCCACCGATAAAGAATGGGGATTTCCGCACCGGTACTGGACGTCAATGCTGGACATCGAGCCCACGCCGCTTTTCCTTGCCTTCCGCAAGCCTATCCCTCTCATCATCGGAGAAAAGGACGAGCGCGTGCCCTTGGAGTCGGCGCTGTCCTTGCGGCATCGCTTCACGGCTGCCGGCCGAACGGATTTGTCGCTTCGCATCGTTCCGGGTGCTGGACATGCCCTCACGCGGGCGGGGCACGACCTGAAAGAGGCCGTCTTGCGCGAGACCGGGGACTGGCTGTCGCAGTGACAGAGCTCGCGTTTCGCCCTTGCGCTGTCGGAATTTTCTAATCGTCACAATAGATGGGCGACAGATCAGGCGGCTGGAGGAGGTCTGACGCCGAGCCTCCAGCCTTCACCCATCACGAAAGAAACGCGACCATTCCGGTGTCGAGATCGTAGTAGGCGGCAACGACCTTGACCTTGCCTTTTGAGACGAGGTTCGCGACGATCGAGCTCCGCCCCGCCACGCGCTGCGCCATGCGCCGCGCATTCTCGCGGATGGCGTTGTCAATCCAATCGCCAGGCGCCCATCGGACGGCGTTCACGGCGGGAACGATCGGCGAAACCATCGGCCCGATCGCGCCCGGAAACCGCGCCTTCTTCCTGACGACGTCGCAGGCCGCCGCAACCGCCCCGCATCGCTCGTGCCCTAAGACCACGATCAGCGGAACGCCCAGCACCGCGGCGCCATATTCGATCGTACCCATGGTCGCGGTGTTGACCATGTTGCCGGCGTTTCGCGCCACGAACAGTTCGCCGACGTTCAGCCCGCCGAACAGAAGTTCCGGCGGCACGCGACTGTCCGAACAGCTGAGGATCGTGGCCCATGGCGCTTGGCTCTGCGCGACCCGGTTGCGGCCCTGCGCCAGCTCAGCAACGCAAAGCTGCGGATCCCTGACGTATCGGTCGTTGCCTTCCCGCAGCTTCCGTAGAGCTTCGTCCGCGGTCACATGGGTCGTGGCGCCGCCGGCGGCGAGCGTCGCACCGGGCAGAAGGCCGTTAAGAGCGCCCGAGGCGGCAAGGCAGAGAAATGAACGGCGTGTGAGAGAAGGCGTGCAATTTTGGCACATGGAAAAATCTCCGTTTTGAAAAAACTTGTGCTCGATGCTTATGCCTCCCTGTCCCCGAGAGGACCGAAGCCTTGATGCACCGCGAATCAATTCATCCGAAAGCGCGCCGAACTAGCCGTGGCGCTCAAATAATACAATCAAAAGTTGTATAATCAGACCTTGTAAACCCTGCAACAAGAACCTGCGCCTCCCGCAGGGCGCACGGTTCACGCCTCGGCCAGAGACCTCAAGAGCCGAGCTTCAGGCAAATTGCCCGTGGCAATGCTTGAACTTTTTGCCTGACCCGCAGGGGCAGGCCTCGTTGCGGCCGACCTTGCCCCAGGTGGTCGGATCGTTCGGATCCCGCTCCGGCCCATCGACGACGGGCGTCGCCGCGAAGGTCGTGGCGGCGGAGAGTTCCGCCGGTCCGCTGTAGCTCATCGCATCCTCGGGCGGCGGCGTCGGCTCCTGGAACATCACGTCGATGCGCATGAGCTGGCCCGTGACGCTTTCTCGCAGCCGCGTCGTCAGCTCCTCGAAGAGCTGGAAAGCCTCCGACTTGTACTCGTTGAGCGGGTCGCGCTGCGCCATGCCGCGCCAGCCGATGACGTTCCGGAGGTGGTCCAGCGTCACGATATGCTCGCGCCAGAGATGGTCGAGCCTTTCCAGCACGACCTGCTTCTCGATGTAGCGCTGCAGCTCCGCCGTGTTGCGCTCGGTTCTTGCGGCGTAATCCTCGTCCGCCGCCTTCACGAGACGCTCGCGGATCTCCTCGTCGGCGATGCCCTCTTCCCGGGCCCATTCGTCGACCGGCAGGTCCAGGTTGAGATGGGCGAGCACATCCGCCTTCAGCTCCTCCGTCCGCCAGGATTCGGGGTAGGATTCCTCCGGGATGTGCCGACCGACGATCTCGTCGATCACGCCATGGCGCATGTCGGTCACGGTGCCCGACATGTCCTCCTGGTTCATGAACTCGCGCCGCTGCTTGAAGACCGCCTTGCGCTGGTCGTTCATCACGTCGTCGTACTTCAGGATGTTCTTGCGGATGTCGAAGTTGCGGGCCTCGACCTTGCGCTGCGCCGTCTCCAGCGCCTTGTTCACCCACGGATGCGCGATCGCCTCGCCCTCCTGCAGGCCGAGCTTCTGCAGCATGGAATCCATGCGCTCCGAGCCGAAGATGCGCATCAGGTCGTCGTCGAGCGACAGGAAGAAGCGCGAGCGGCCGGGGTCGCCCTGGCGGCCGGCGCGGCCGCGCAGCTGGTTGTCGATGCGGCGGCTCTCATGCCGCTCCGTGCCGACGATGTAGAGACCGCCCGGATAAGTCTTGCGGGTGGACTTCTTCGAGCCGGGATCGGACTCGACCGTCTCGCCGGCATTGAGCACGATCTGGCGGAATCGCTCGACCTCCTCGCGGATCTCCGCGATCTTGGCCTCGCGCGCCGCCTCGTCCTCGATCGGCATGGCCTCGGTGCGGATGCGCATGTCGACGTTGCCGCCGAGCTTGATGTCGGTGCCGCGTCCCGCCATGTTCGTGGCGATCGTGATGGCGCCCGGCACGCCGGCTTCCGCCACGACCAGCGCCTCCTGCTCGTGGAAGCGCGCGTTCAGCACCGCGAACTGGCGGGCGCTCTTGCCCGAGCGGGCGGCTGCATAGAGCTGGTCGAGCGCGTCGGGCCTCTCGAAGTCGATCTGCTTGAAGCCCGCCTGCCGGAGCCGTTCGGCGAAGAGCTCCGACTTCTCGATCGAGGCCGTGCCGACGAGCACGGGCTGCAGCCGCTCCGACGCCTTGGTGATCTCGGTCACGATGGCGTCGAACTTCTCCTTCTCGGTCCGGTAGACCTCATCATCGTCGTCGACGCGCGCCACCGGCACGTTGGTGGGGATCTCGACGACCTCGAGATTGTAGATCTGCTGGAACTCGTCGGCCTCCGTCGCCGCCGTGCCGGTCATGCCGGCAAGCTTCTCGTAGAGCCGGAAATAGTTCTGGAAGGTGATCGATGCGAGAGTCACGTTTTCCGGCTGGATCGGCACATGCTCCTTCGCTTCGAGCGCCTGGTGCAGGCCTTCCGAATAGCGCCGCCCCGGCATCATGCGGCCCGAGAATTCGTCGATGATGACGACCTCGTTCGTCCGGTTCTCGGGATTGAAGCGGACGATATAGTCCTTGTCCTTCGTGAAGAGCGTGTGCGCCCGCAGCGCCTGGTTCACGTGGTGCACGATCGTGGCGTTGTGCGCCTCGTAGAGCGTGCCCTCCTTGAGGATCCCGGCCTGCATCAGCAGCTGCTCGACATTCTCCGTGCCGTCCTCGGTGAGCGACACCTGCCGCTGCTTGAGATCGACCTCGTAGTCGCTCTTCACGAGCTTCGGCATCAGCGCGTCGATCGACACGTACATCTCCGACTTGTCGTCGGTCGGGCCGGAGATGATGAGGGGCGTGCGCGCCTCGTCGACGAGGATCGAGTCGACCTCGTCGACGATGGCGTAGGCATGGCCCCGCTGCACCATCTGGCCGAAGTCGTACTTCATGTTGTCGCGCAGATAATCGAAGCCGTACTCGTTGTTGGTGCCGTAGGTGATGTCGCAGGCGTAGGCGGCGCGGCGCTCGTCGTCGGTCAGGCCATGCACGATCACGCCGACGCTCAGGCCCAGGAAGCCGTAGACGCGGCCCATCCACTCGGCGTCGCGCTTCGCGAGATAGTCGTTGACCGTCACCACATGCACGCCGCGACCCGCGAGCGCGTTGAGATAGACCGCGAGCGTCGCCACGAGCGTCTTGCCTTCGCCGGTCTTCATCTCGGCGATGCCGCGCTCGTGCAGCACCATGCCGCCGATGAGCTGCACGTCGAAATGGCGCTGCCCCAGCGTCCGCTTGGCTGCCTCGCGCACCGTGGCGAAGGCGGGAACCAGGATGTCGTCAAGCGTCTTGCCGGCGGCGAGCTCCGCCTTGAAGGCCTCGGTCCTGCCCCTCAGCGCCTCGTCGGACAGCGCGGCCACTTCGGCCTCCAGCGCGTTGATCGCCTTGACGCGGGGGGCGTATCCCTTGACGCGGCGGTCGTTCGCGGAGCCGAAGATCTTCTTGGCGATGGCGCCGAACATGGGCAGTGGGACCTTTGGCTGCGGCGCCGGAACGAGGGCAGCCGTCATTGCGGCCGTCGGGAGACAGCCTGAACACGGTATCGTGCAGATAGGTAGGGAGGTCCGGGGTTGTCAATGCGAGCGTTTCCGGGGAAACAGCCGGCCACGCGACCCGTTTCATGCAGGCGCACCGGCGATTCGCCGGCGCCCCGCCCGGAGGCCCCGATGATCCGCAGCCCCCTTCTCTCGACCACCATGCTGGCGCTGGCCCTCTTCGCCGCTCCCGCCCTCGCACAGGACGCCTCGAAGCCGGTCGCCCGCGTCGAGGGGCAGACCATCACCGAGGAGGATGTGCGCATCGCGCTCGACGAACTCTCCCCGACCTTGCCGCAGCAGCTCGACGCCACCCAGCGCCGCACCTACGCGATCGACTACCTGATCGACCTGAAGATCGTCGCCGCCCAGGCGGCGAAGGACAAGCTCGCAGAGACGCCGGAGTTCAAGAAGCGCCTCGACCAGACGCGCGATCGCCTGCTGATGGAGGCAATTCTCACCCGCGAGGGTGACAAGGGCGCGACCGACGAGGCGATGAAGAAGTTCTACGACGAGACCGTGAAGGGCCTGAAGCCGACCCAGGAGGTCCGCGCCCGCCATATCCTCGTGGAGACGGAGGCCGAGGCGAAGGCGGCGCTCGAGCGCGTGAAGAAGGGCGAGGATTTCGCGAAGCTCGCGGCTGAACTGTCGAAAGACCCCGGCTCGGGCAAGGAGGGCGGCGATCTCGGCTGGTTCGAGAAGGAGCGCATGGTCCCCGAATTCGCCGAGGCCGCCTTCAAGCTCGACAAGGGCCAGGTCTCCGAGATCGTGAAGACGCAGTTCGGCTTCCACATCATCAAGACCGAGGACAAGCGCGACAAGCAGCCGCCGGCCTTCGACGCGGTCAAGGAACAGCTGAAGCGCTACATGACCCAGAAGGCCCAGCAGGATTTCGTCCTGAAGCTGCGCGAGACCGCGAAGGTGGAGCGGCTTGAGGAGAAGAAGTAGCCTTTAGAGCCAGTTGGCTCTATCGCGCGCTCCGTGGATGACGCGGAGGACATCCGCGCCTCCGTTCTCCTCCATATAAAGGATGCGGTAGTTCCCGACCGGAGCGATGCGTAGCCCATCGGCAACGTCCGGCCGAGGAGCACCGATGCCGGGCATCTTGCCGATGCGCCTGCAGTGGGATTGAATCTGCTCCACCCATGACTGTGCTGCTCGTGGATTGTCGGCAGCGATATAGAGCGCGATCTCAGCGATATCCTCTTCAGCCCTCGGCCTGAGCTTGTAGCTTATGCCGACTTGCGCGCCGCCGCGATTCTCTGATGGATCCGTTCGAAGGCTTCCTCGCCATCGCCTGCAAGCCCGCTCGCGATCCCCTCCTCGTACGCCTTCCTCAGTCGCGCGACTTCCAGAGCGCGAATCTCCTCCTGCCGCTCCCAGAGTCGCAGCGCGTCGCGCAGCACCTCGCTGTTGGAGGCGTAGGCACCGCTTTCGACGGCTTTCTGGATGCGCTCCAGCTGCTGCGGCGAGAGCGAGATCGTGAGGGGGCGCATCGCGTCAGACTTCATGCGGGAAGATAGCATCTTGTGAGAATCTCACAAGGCCGAGCTGCCTTTCTCCCGCAAGGGGAGAAGGATCCCTCATCACCGCGCCAGCGCTCGCATCGCCCCTTCAAGCCCCTCCAGCGTCAGCGGGAACATGCGTCCTTCCACCAGCCGCTTGAGCATCTGGATCGAGTGCGTATGCCCCCAGTGCGGCTCCGGCACCGGGTTCAGCCAAACGGCCTTGGGGAAATGGTCGAGCAGCCGCTTCATCCAGGTCTCGCCCGATTCCGCGTTCCAGTGCTCGACGGAGCCCCCCGCATGGCTGATCTCGTAGGGGCTCATCGAGGCGTCGCCGACGAAGATCAGCCGGTAGTCGCCGCCGTAGGTGCGGATCACCTCCTCGGTGGAGACGACCGCCTCGTGACGCCGGCGGTTCTCCTTCCAGAGCCGCTCGTAGGGGCAGTTGTGGAAGTAGAAATGGTCCATGTGCCGGAACTCGGCCTTGGCGGCCGAGAACAGCTCCTCGACCTGGCCGACATGCCAGTCCATCGAACCGCCGATATCGAAGAAGAGCAGCACCTTCACGGCGTTGCGACGCTCGGGGCGCATGTGGATGTCGAGGAAGCCGCGATGCGCGGTCCCCTTGATCGTGCCGTCGAGGTCGAGTTCGTCGAGCGCGCCGGTGCGCGCGAACTTGCGCAGCCGCCGGAGCGCGATCTTGATCGTGCGCGTGCCGAGTTCGACGCCATCGTCGAGATCGCGGAATTCGCGTTTGTCCCAGACCTTTACGGCCCGGAAGTTGCGGTTCCCCTCCTGCCCGATCCGGATGCCCTCGGGATTGTAGCCGTAGGCGCCGAAGGGGGAGGTGCCCGCCGTCCCGATCCATTTCGAGCCGCCTTGGTGCCGGCCTTTCTGCTCCGCGAGGCGCTGCTTCAGCGTCTCCCAGAGCTTGTCCCAGCCGAGCGCCGCGATCTGCGCCCGCTCCTCCGGCGTCAGGTGCTTTTCCGCGAGCTTGCGCAGCCATTCTTCCGGCAGCGCCGCACTTTCCACGCCCTCCGCCCCGCCAGCCGGGTCGCCGAGGCCCTTGAACACCTGCCCGAAGACGCGGTCGAACTTGTCGATGTTGCGCTCGTCCTTGACCAGCGCCGCGCGCGACAGGTGATAGAAACCCTCGACCGACTGGCCGGCGAGATCCTGCCGCATGGCCTCCACGAGCGTCAGATACTCGCGCAGCGTGACGGGGACCTTCGCCTCGCGCAGCGCGGTGAAGAAATTCAGGAGCATCGCAGGACGGTGCTGATCGCGAGCCGGCGCGTCAAGGCCGGGGGACCCGGGTCCCCTCCAGCGCGTCGCGCCAGTCGCCGTTCCAGGCCTTCCCGAAACCGCCGTTGAGGAAGACCTTCGCCGGCGTGATCCGCCAGAACCAGAAGCCCGGCAGGTCAACGTAGAGCTGCGCCTTCGGGTTCTGGGCGAGGTAGAGCTCGCGAATCGCGTCATAGGCGGTGTCGCCTGGCCGCGCCGCTTCCGCCCGCCCGGTCAGGGTCAGGCGCGGATGGGCGAGGGGATCGCCCTTGCCGATCGCCGCGATCAGCAACGATACGCGCGGGTCCGCCTCCAGATGCCCCGTATGGCTGGAGAGGTGCGAGGTGATGATGAGCGGCCGCATGGCCTCGTCGCGCGCCAAGGCCACAAGCGAGGCGAAGGGCGCGCCCATGCCATCGAGCGTGCCGAGCGTCGCGTGGGTCGCCTCCGCGATCAGCGCGCGGATCATGCCGGCATGGTCGAAGGCGGCCTGGACCGGTTCCTGCGGCATTGTGATTCCCTTTACCTCATTCCCTACCCGACGTTCACAAGCCTGTGTCCGTCCGGTAGCTTGTCCCCATGGCCCGGTGGGGGAGCGGCTACCCCTCGGCATCGCAAATGCTGTGCACCCCTGGTTCGAGTCCAGGGCTGGGCCTCCAACATCTCCGCGGATCGATGCTGTCTCCAGGACGCGAATCCTGTGTCCGCGGCGCAACGCTTCTCGACGGATACTCGCCTTCCACGGGCAAGCGCAACGTGCGGCTCCCGAACGTCTTGCCAAAGACCTTCCTGGGCGACATGCAGTAACCGAGGCCGAAAGTTCCGCGTCCGCGGCGCTTGGAGGCTGCGCGGAGTACGGACGTGTCTGCCCTGAAGTCGATCAAGGTTCTCATTCCTTCGCCGGCGATGCCGCTCATCGTCGAGGGTGTCGACAAGGCCTTCACGCTGCTGAAGCTCTGGGAGCAGCCGGACGAGGAGGCCTTCCTGCGCGAGCATGCCGGCTCCATCCGCGCCATCGCCGGTGGCGCCAAGAAGCGCATGGACGCCGCCTACCTTGGCCGCTTCCCGAAGCTGGAGATCGTTTCGAACTTCGGCGTCGGCTATGACGGCGTCGATGCCGCATGGTGCGGGGGCAATGGCGTCCTTGTCACCAACACGCCGGACGTGCTGACCGACGAGGTCGCCGATCTCGCGATCGGCCTGCTCCTCTCGACCATCCGGCAATTGCCGCAGGCCGACGCCTTCCTGCGCCGGGGCGAATGGCTGAAGGGACCCTTTCCCCTCACGACGACCCTGCGCGGGCGCAAGGTCGGCATCCTCGCCCTCGGCCGCATCGGCAAGGCCGTGGCGCACCGGCTCGAGGGCTTCGGCGTCGAGATCTCGTACCACGGCCGCTCGAAGCAGGCTGACGTGTCCTATGCCTACCATCCGACCCTGAAGGGGATGGCCGAGGCGGTCGACGTGCTGATCTCGATCGCGCCGGGTGGGGCGGAAACGAACAAGATCATCAACGCCGAGGTGCTCGAGGCGCTCGGTCCCGAGGGCATCCTGATCAACGTCGGCCGCGGCACGGTCGTCGACGAGCAGGCGCTGATCGCGGCGCTCCGCGACCGCCGCATCCTGTCCGCCGGCCTCGATGTCTTCGAGGACGAGCCGCGCGTCCCGGCCGCGTTGATCGAGATGCCTCACGTCGTGCTCCTGCCGCATGTCGGCTCCGGCTCGCACCACACGCGCCGGCTGATGGGGCAGCTCGTGGTGGATAACCTGACGTCCTGGTTCGAGGGCAAGGGGCCGCTGACGCCGGTGCCCGAGACGCCCTGGCGCAAAGGCTGATCGATGATCCGACTATCCGGCGACAAGACATCCGTGATCGGCCTGGCCGGGCTCCTCGCCCTGCTGGCGTCAGGCCTGGGAGCCGCGGCGCAATCGGCCGCCCCGGCGGGGCAGGCGACGGCGCCCGACGTTCTGTTGCCGACGTCCGACGCCTCGCGCACGGTGTCGGGCCAGTGGGATCTCGCGGTTCCCACGAACAACCTGAAGTGCCGGATCCAGCTCAACATCGTCGGCAATCCCGCGCAGGCCACGGTCGGCATGCCGACGCCTTGCCGCCGCTCCATGGGTGCCATGGGCCGCGCCGAGTTCTGGGGGCTCACGACCAAGGGCACGCTGCGCATCATCGGCGCCAAGAACGAGATGCTCGCCGAATTCTCCCGCTCCGACGCCGGTGTCCTGCGGGCGACGGTCGGCGCGAACGAATTCACGATGGAGCCGATGAGCGGACGTTATCCGTCGCCGGATCGCGTCACCAGCGTCGACGCCGCGGTCCAGCGCCTGACGGCGCCGCAGGCCGACAATCCCGCGACGCCGGCCGCCATCGCGGGCCGGTACCAGCTCTTCCGCGCCGCCGGCGCGAACACGGGCTGCGTGCTGCTGCTCGACCGCGGCCAGCCGGGCCCCATTGCCAACAGCGGGCGCGCGTCCCTGGAGCGGGGCTGCGAGGACAAGGGCCTCCAGACCTTCGATCCGGCCGGCTGGATGGTCGAGAGGGACCGGATGTTCCTCTACGCCCGCAAGGGCCACCGCTTCGGCTTCAACATCGAGCGTGACGGCAGCCTCACCAAGGATCCGCCGCAGGGCTCGCCGCTGCTAGCCCGCAAGCTTTAGCGCCCGCCCCCCGGCCACCACCACGACGCCGACGACCGCGGAGATCAGGTCGCTGCCCGTCAGCTTCATCGTGGCGGCCGTCGCCAGCAGCGCCACCGCCTCGACGATTCCGCCCTTGATCGCCGCCGGCGCGACCAGACCCACCATGACGGCGAGCGGCGTGGCGCGCAGCGCAGCCTCGACGCGCGGCGTGATCGTGACGAAGCGCATCATCCAGAACCCGCCGAGCCTGCAGGCGAGCGCCGCCGTGCCGATGATCAGCACGAACACGAGGAATTCCGGCCGGATGCTCACGCCGTGGGCTCCTCGTCGCGAAAACTCAGCCAGGCCGTGAGGCCGCCGGCGAGGCCGGCGCAGAGGATCGCCGATCCGCTCATGAGGAACCGGTCGGCCAGCGCTGCGGCGACCGCGGCGACGCCCACGATCTTCAGGTCGCCCCGGCCCTTGAACATGCCGACGCCCATGGCGGCGGAGAAGGAGACGAGCAGGAAGTCGAGCGCCAGCGCATCGGGATTGCGGATCAGCCCGCCCGCCGAGAGGCCGATCCAGCTCCCCGCAAGCCACGGGATGAACATGGCGAGGCCGGAGCCCAGCACATAGGCCGCGTCCCGTTCGCCCTCGGCATGGGCCTTCATCGACAGGATCCAGTTGCCGTCGCCCAGCACCGCGAGCGCCGGATAGACCGTCCAGCCGGACGCTCCGCCGAGCCAGGGCCTGAGCGCTGCGCCATAGAGCATGTAGCGCGCGTTCAGGAGCAGGATCGTGCCGGCCACGGCGATCATCGCCGCGCCGCCGGGCACTGCGCCGCCCCGCATCGCATTGACCGCGACGAGTTGTGCGCTGCCCGAATAGACGAAACCGCTCATTGCGAGCGCTTCGGCGAGCGAGAATTGCGCCTCGCGCGCCAGCAGGCCGAAGGCCATGCCATACAGCAGCACGCCGACGCCCAGCGGCTGGGCCGTGACGAAGCCGCGCCGGAAACCGGCGAAGGTCGTGGGTGCGGCGGAAGCCGCTGCGGCGCTGGAAGGATCGGGAGTCACGCCCTCGTGGCTAGTGCGCCACGCCTGCCGAAGTCCAGTGCGCAAAGGCGAATGGGTCGATCAATCCTTCTGATGCGACAGGCGTTCATGCTCTGCTCAGGCGGCCGGCAGCAGGGTCCCGCCGACTTCGGGACGGGTTTGGAATGAGCGGCAAGGACCGGCTTCACGTCAGCTATCGGCCGGCCCTGCTCGTCCTCGTCGCGGCATGGCTGGTGCTCGCCTGGCCCTGGCTCAGCGACAACGTCACCGTTCCCTGGGACGCGAAGGCGCATTTCCAGCCGCAGCTCGCCTTTCTGGCGCAGAGCCTCCATCGCGGCGAATCGCCCTTCTGGACGCCGAATGTCTTCGCGGGCCATCCCCAGGTCGCCGACCCGCAGTCGCTGATCTTCTCGCCGCCCTACCTGGTCCTCGCGCTGCTCAGGCCCTCGCCCGACCTCGCCGATCTCGACGCGGTCATCTACGGCAGCCTGCTCGCGGGCGCCGTCTTCGTGCTGCTCTATTTCCGCGATCGCCGCTGGCATCCGGCCGCAGCGGTCGTCGCTTCCCTCTCCTTCGCCTTCGGCGGTGCGGCGGCCTGGCGTGTCCAGCATGTGGGACAGGTGCTCAGCATCGCCTATCTGCCCATCGCGCTCTTTCTGCTCGACCGCGCGATGCGGCGATCCGGCTGGGTCTATGGCTTCCTGGCCGGGGTCGTGGCGGGCTTCATGCTGCTCGGCCGCGATCAGGTGGCCTATCTCGGGCTCATCACGCTGGCCTGCTACGCCGTCCATCGTCTGGCCACCGACGGCTGGGCTTTCAGGCGGGCGCTCCCGCCGCTTGCGGCCGGAGGCCTCGGCGGGATCCTCGTGGTCACCGTGCCGATGGTGATGACGCTGCTGCTCGCCGCGGATTCGAACCGCCCCGCGATCACCCTCGTCGAGGCGGGCAAGGGATCGCTGCACCCCTGGTCGCTGCTGACGGCGGTGATTCCCCACCTCTACGGCATCTCGCGTCCGCTCGGCGATTACTGGGGTCCCCCGAGCCCGGACTGGGGCCCCGTCGACCTCTATCTCGCCCGCAACATGGCGACCTTCTATTTCGGCGTCCTGCCGCTGCTGGGGCTGCTGCTCTTTCCCTTCGTCTGGCGCTTCCGCCCGCGCTTCGCCGGATCGCCCGAGGCTTTCGCGGCGGGGCATGATCCCCACCGGGGCGACGCGCTGTTCCTCTTCGGCGCCTTCGTCGCGCTGATGCTCTACAGCCTCGGCCGCTACACGCCCTTCTTCGGCATCGTCTTCTCGCTGGTGCCGGGCATCGACAAATTCCGCAGGCCGGCCGACGCGCTCTTCGTCGCCTGCGCGCTGGGCAGCATGGCCGGCGGCTACGCCATCCACCGCTGGATCACGGCGCCGACGATGCGGCTGCCCGCCTGGGCAACCGCAGCCTTCGTGGCGATGGCCTTGGCCGCGGGGACGGCGGGCGTCGTCCTCGCCTCCAGCGTCGGCCGCCTGACGCAGGCCACGACGCCGATCGCAGCCGCCGCCTGCTTCCTGGCGGCGGGCGTCATTTCGCTGCAGCTGCTGCGCAGGATGGGCGGTCGCGCAGCGCTCCTGCCGTTCGTCGCCGGTCTGGTCATGCTCGTCGATCTCGGCTGGAACAACGCGCCCAACGAATCGACGGGCCTCAATCCTGACAGCTACGCGGTGCTGCGCCCCGGCACGACCAACGAGACGATCACGCTCCTGAAGCGCAAGGTCGACGAAACGCGCGCCCCGGACCGGATCGACCGCGTCGAACTCGCCGGGCTCGGCTTTCACTGGCCGAACGCCACGATGATCCACGGGCTGCACAACACGCTCGGCTACAATCCCGTCCGCTCGGCGATCTACAGCGCCAGCGTGGGCGCAGCCGATCATAGTGCGGGCCCCGACCAGCGTCTCCTGACGCCGCTGATGCCTTCCTACCGCTCCGTCATGGCGGACCTCGTGGGCCTTCGCTACATCGCGACGAGCGTGCCGCTGGAGGAGCTGCATCGCGTCGCGGCCCGCGCGCCCGGCACGCCGCAGGTGGCATTGCAGACGGCCGATTTCCCGCTGATCGCCCGCACGCCGGACGCCTACGTCTACGAGAATCCCCGCGCTCTCCCGCGCGTGCTCTTCCCGGCGGAGGCGCGGCAGGCGGATTTCAGTGAGCTGATCAGGACCGGCGCCTGGCCGGACTTCGATCCCACCCGGACGGTGCTGCTCGCGCGCGCCGTTCCGCCGACGGCTCTCGCCGATGGCGAGAGGCGATCGATCCGCATCGTCAGCTATCGCAATACCGAGGTGATCGTCGAAGCCGAGTCGCAGACGGGCGGCTTCGTCGTCCTCAACGATTCCTGGGACGATTGGTGGCGCGCCGAGGTCGATGGCGCGCCGGCCGCGCTGGAGCGGGCCAACGTCGCCTTCAGGGCGGTCCAGGTGCCGCCCGGCAAACATACCGTCAGGTTTGTCTTCCGCCCCTTCCGCGGAGCCTTGGCGGAGCTTCTCGGAAGGCGATAGGATCATCGCCGGGACGCCGTGCCGAGGACGTCCATGCAACCCCTGGTTATCTCTCCATGAATAGAACGTCCGTCCTGTCGCCGAACCTCTCGCGGCGCATCAGCATCCGCAAGCCGTCGGTCCGCTCCTCGGGCGGCATCGTGGTCAGCCAGAACCGCGTCGCGTCCGAGGCGGGCGCCCGGGCGCTCAAGGCGGGCGGCCATGCGGTCGACGCCGCCGTCGCCGCCGCCTTCACGGTCGGCGTGGCCGAGCCCTGGATGAGCGGCATCGGCGGCGTCGGCGGCATGCTCGTCTATGAGGCGAAGACCGGCGCGGTCACCGGTTACGATTTCGGCGGCCGCTCGCCGAAGGGGCTGAAACCGGAGGATTTCCGGCTCGTCGCGGGTGCGGACGCCGATCTCTTCGGCTGGCCGGCCGTGGAGGGGGCGGTCAATACGGTGGGGCCGAAGGCGATCGTGACGCCGAGCCAGCCCATCGGCCTTTGGACCGCCCATGGCGCGCATGGCCGCCGCCCCTGGGCCGAGCTGCTGGCTCCCGCCGTCCAGTTGGCAGACGAGGGGCCCGTCGTCGACTGGGTCACGACCCTGATGGTCGCCACCGCGCAGGCCGACCTCGCGAAGGATCCCGGTTCGACGGCGCGCTTCCTGCGCGGCGGCCAAGCCCCGGTCGCGCCCGCCGCGAACATGGGCAAGGCGCTCCGCCTGCCGACGAAAGCCCTGTCCGACACGCTGGCGACGCTGGCGGAGGAGGGCGCTCCAGCGCTCTATCGCGGCCGCCTCGCCGAGAGCATCGCTGCCGACATCCAGGCGATGGGCGGCTATCTCTCGACCGAGGATCTCGCCGATTATCGCGTCCGGACCGTCGAGCCACTGCAGATCGCCTATGGCGACCACCGTATCCACGTTCTCCCCGAGCTCAACGGCGGCCCGACGCTGCATGTGGCCTTCGGCGCCTTGTCGAAGCTCGTTCGAAGCAAGGCAGCTGCTCCGGAAGGCTCGGACTACGTCGCCTACGCCCATGCGCTCCGCGCGGCTTGGGAGGATCGCTTCAATCGCCTCGGCGACGCCGGCGAGCGCTCGGCGCCGACCTGCACGACCCACCTGACTGTCATCGACCGGGAGGGCAACATCGCGGTCCTGACGCAGACGCTGCTCTCGCTCTTCGGCTCCCGCGTGACCCTGCCCGGCACCGGCATTCTGATGAACAACGGGGTCAACTGGTTCGATCCCCGGCCTGGCGGGCCGAACGGCATCGCGCCGGACCGCCGCGTCCTCGCCAACTACGTCCCCTCCGTCATGACGGGACCCGATGGCGTGATGGCGGTCGGCGGCTGCGGCGGGCGCAAGATCATCCCGGCCGTCTTCCAGCTGCTGGCGATGCGCGCGGACTTCGGCTTCGATCTCGACCGGCTGTTCGACACGCCGCGCGTCGATGTCTCCGGCGGGCCCGAGGTGGTGACCGACCGGCGCATGACGCCCGACACGCTGGCCGCCCTGGACGCATCCTTCGAGACGATCCTGGCGGAGCCCGTGGTCTATTCGAACCCCTATACGCTGGCGAACGGCGTGCTGCGGGTGGGCGACGTCAACGAGGCCCAGTGCGAGCCGCTGCAGCCCTGGGGCGAGGCGGTCGCCGAGGACGAAGTTTAGGGCAGATGCGGCCGAGTGATTGGCGCCTCGGTTTCTTTCTGATGTGGTTTCCACTCGCCTGTCTCAGCCTCGCAGGCTGTCAGATGCATACATTTGTGCAAGATGAGTTCAAGTATCAGCAAGCGTCGGAGATCGCCGCGCAGGCCAGTTGGCCAGGCACGCTGGCGGAAGCTCATCGCTGGCTTGATCGGCTCCTCGAGCCAGATCAACGTCGCCAAATTAAGCAGACCGCACCTCGCGAGCTCTACCGTTTCAGTCGAACGCTAGGGAGTTGGATCAGGAACCAAATGGGTCTTTGGTCGAACGGTCCAATAATGAAACCTTTCGCCGACGCAGGGCTCTTCCAGCCTGAGGACGTGTCGTTGATCATTACCAGAACTTACTGGCGCAGCCTCAACGGCCAGTCATACTCTATCGAGCATGAGATTGCGTTGTGGCGGGCCGAGATCGCTGCCCTCGATTTGGAAATACACACGGCCCAGCCGAAGAAGCGGCGCACTTCTTATCAGCCTACCGGCGGGTTTTTCTGAAGATGCTAAGAGAAAACGCTCGCTCCGCTACGAAGATGGCCGCGGAGACGGCAGAGGCCCCCGCCGCCGTCGCCCGCTTCCTCGACCTGAACGCCGGGGCGCTCGCTGACCTCGGCGAGCGCCTGCGCCGGCTCGGGCCGCCCGTCGTGGTCACCTGCGCGCGCGGCTCGTCCGACCATGCTGCGGCGTACTTCAAGTATCTGTGCGAGATCACGCTGGGCGTGCCCGTCGCCTCGCTGGGCCCTTCCGTCGCCTCGATCTACGCGGCTCCGCTCCGGCTCGCCGGCACGGCGCTGGTGACCATCTCCCAGTCCGGCCGCAGCCCGGACATCGTGGCGCTGCAGCAGGCGGCGAAGCGGGCCGGGGCGCTCACGATCGCGATCGTCAACGACACGGATTCACCGGTGGCCAACGAGGCCGATTGCCTGCTGCCGCTCCAGGCCGGCGCGGAACTCAGCGTCGCCGCGACCAAGAGCTTCATCGCCTCCTGCGTCGCGGGCGCTGCCGTCACGGCGGCCTGGACCGGCGACGCGGCGCTCGCCGCCGCCGTGCGCGGGCTTCCAGACACGCTTGGGCGCGCCCTGGCGGCGGACTGGTCCGCGGCGGAGGAGCTTGCCGGGGAGCAGTCACTCTATGTGCTGGGTCGTGGCCCCGCGCTCGCCATCGCGGCCGAAGCGGCGCTGAAGCTGAAGGAGACCGCCTCGCTCCATGCGGAGGCCTTCTCGCCGGCGGAGGTGATGCACGGGCCGCTCGAACTCGTGGAGCCGGGCTTCCCGGTGCTGGCGCTGGCGCCCGGTGATGCCGCGGCAGAGACCACGCGGCTTGCCCTCGAGAAGCTCGCAGCCTCCGGCGCGCGGCTCTTCACGGCGTCCGCCATGCCGATGCCCGGCCTGAACCTGCCGGCAGTCCCGACAGGCCATGGCCTCGTCGATCCGATTGCGCAGATCCAGTCCTTCTACCGTCTGGCGGAGACGGTGGCGCGCCTGCGCGGCCGCGATCCGGATCGGCCGGAGCGCCTGCGGAAGGTCACGCGGACGGTCTGAGCCTCAGCCCTTTTGCAGCGCCTGCCACATCGCCACGTCGCGCTCCGCCGTCCAGATGCGCGGATGGTCGATGCCCGACGCCTCGTCGAAGGCGCGGCTGACGTTGAACGGCAGGCAATGCTCGTAGATCGCATAATCGCCGAAGGGCCCGTCCATCGCGGCCCGGACGGCGGCGAAGGCGGCCTTGAGATCGCCCCCGGCGGCGACGCTGCGCTCGACCGCGCCGTAGAGGGCCTGCAGGAAGTGGCGCGTGCCCTCCATCGCCGCCGCGACCTTGGCGCGGCCCACCAGCGCGTCGCCGCGTCCAGGCACCAGCGCGACCGGATCGTAGGCCGCGAGCCGCTTCAGCGTCTCCGGCCAGTCGCGGAAATGCGCATCGCCGCAATAGCAGGCGGAGCGGTACTCCACGAGATCGCCCGAGAACATGACGCCCGCGTCCGGCACCCAGGCGATCGTGTCGCCGGCCGTGTGGCCGCGCCCCGGGTGGGAGATGCGCACCTCACGGCGGCCGAGCCAGATCGACAGCTCGCCCTCGAACGTCACGGTCGGCCATGTGAGGCCGGGAATCGTCTCCTTGCCCCGGAACAGGCGCGGAAACCGGCCGATCTCGCTCGCCATGTCCTGCTCGCCGCGCTCCACGATGAGCGCCCGCGTCCCGGCGGAGGCGATGATCGTCTTTGCGTCTTTGTAGGCGGAGGCGCCCAGCACGCGCACGGCGTGATAGTGCGAGAGCAGCACGTGCGTGATCGGCTTGTCGGTGACGGAGCGCACCCGCTCGATGACGGCCTCCGCCATGGCCGGCGTAGCCTGCGCATCGACGATCAGCACGCCATCGTCGCCGATGATCACGCCGGTGTTGGGATCGCCCTCCGCCGTGAAGGCGTAGAGGCCGGGCCCGATCTCGGCGAAGGTGATGGTCTTCTCGGCGAGGTCGGTCGTGGAGGCGAAGCCGGTCATGCTGCAGATCCCGCGGAATGGTTTCAGGTGCAACTATACCTTGGCGAGAAGGGAGGGAAGGGTGGGCAATTTTTCCTTCTCCCCTTGCGGGAGAAGGTGTCATGCGCAGCATGACGGATGAGGGGTCTGGCGAAGCCATGCACCCTGCCCATCGCCCCGTGCGGTGTATCGCTTCGCGATTCCCCTCATCCGACCTTCGCTGACGCGAAGGCCACCTTCTCCCGCAAGGGGAGAAGGAGCGATCCACGCCAAAGCAAGAACGGCCGGCGGTCCCATCCCGGGACGCCGGCCGTTTCATGGTCCTGTCGACGGGCGCGGAAGGGCCCGGACTGGACTGCCTGCGACCCCCGTTTCCACGTCCCCAGCTCCGCGGCTCATGCGCAGAGGGAGGGCGGGGGTCATCACGGCTCGCCTCATGGACCTGCGATGCGGCTGGCATGGCCGCGGAGGCATGGGGAGGCGAGCCGGGATCCCGGATCAGCTGGAGGCGCCGCCCCCGAGCACGGTGACGCCGCGCCGGTTCTTGGACCAGCAGCGGATGTCGTCGCACACCTCGACCGGCCGCTCCTTGCCGTAGGAGATGGTGCGGATGCGGTTGCCCGCGACGCCGCGCGCCGCGAGATAGTTCTTCACCGCTTCGGCGCGCCGCGCGCCGAGCGCGAAATTGTACTCGCGCGTGCCGCGCTCGTCGGCATGGCCTTCGACCGTGAAGGCGTACTGGGAATAGCGGGTCAGCCACTGCGCCTGCTTGTCGAGCGTCGCGACGGCGGTGGCGTTCAGCTCCGAGGAGTCGGAATCGAAGAACACGCGGTCGCCGACGTTGACGGTGAAATCCTGCGCCGAGCCGGGCGTCGCCATGCCGGCGGCGCCGCCCGCGCCGAAGCCGGCGCCGGCCGCGGTGTCGGCGCTGTTGCGGGCGCAGGCCGAGAGCGCGAGCCCTGCGGCGAGCGCCAGGCCGAGCCGAAGGCCTCGGCTCGCAGTGTCACGCGAAATCATGGATGGTCTCCTGTGAGATGGGGTCGCCCGCCCGACAGTTCTTGACGGCGACCCTAGACTTTGACGGGTTAACGAAAAGATGCGTCAACCTTAAGGGCGGCCCGCCAGAACGCCCAAAGACCGGCCGAAATACGGCGATGGTTAAGGAAAGACTGACGCCGGGCCAGGAGCAGGCCGGCGTCTATTCGGCGGCTTGCCGCTGCGCCCCGACCTGGGAGAGCCAGGCCCGGAGCGCCGCCGGCTTCACCGGCTTCGCGAAGACCTGGGCCTCGATCCCCGCCGCCTTCTCCCGGAGCGCCCCCGAGCGGTCCGCGCTGAGGATGATGGCCCGGACCGGCTGCCGCATGGCACGGCGCACCGCGCGGATCGCCGCGATGCCGTTGCCCTTGTCCAGGTGGAAATCGGCCACGATCGCGTCGGGAGGACCGTCGAGCCGCTTCAGCGCCGCGATCGCGCTGCGATCATCCTCGGCCGCGATCACCTCGCAGCCCCAGCCCTCCAGCAGCAGGCGCATGCCCTCGAGGATCGCCGGCTCGTTGTCGATGCAGAGCACGCGCAGGCCCGCGAGGCCGATGGTCGGGACGGGCCCCGCGACGAGCGGCTCCGGCGCGGCGCTCGCGGGCGCCAGCGGCGCCTCGATGGTGAAGATCGAGCCCTTGCCCGGAATCGAATAGAGCCCGACCTTGTGGTCGAGCGCGCGCGCGATCCGCTCCACGATCGAGAGGCCGAGGCCAAGCCCGCGCGCGATGAGCGCGCCCTGGTCGAGCCGCTGGAATTCCCGGAACACCTGCTTCTGCCGGTTCTGGGGAATGCCGATGCCCGTGTCGCAGACCTCGATCCTGAGCCGACCGCGGCGGCGGCGGCAGCCCACCAGCACCCGGCCCGACGGCGTGTACTTGATGGCGTTGGAGATCAGGTTCTGCAGCAGCCGGCGCATCAGCCGCCGGTCGGTGCGGATCGACAGGCTGCAGGGCACGAACGTGAGCGGCAGCCCCTTCGCCTTCGCCGCAGGGCCGAATTCGATGGCGAGCTGCCGGAACAGCTCGTTCATCGACACGCTGCCGACCTCGGGCTTCATCGCGCCGGAATCGAGCCGCGAGATGTCGAGGAGCGCGGTGAGGATCTCCTCGACGGCGTCGAGGGACGCGTCGGCGTTGCGGGCGAGCTCCGCCGCCTCGCGGCCCGAGACGCGCTCGACCAGCGACGACGTATAGAGCCGGGCCGCGTTTAGCGGCTGCAGGATGTCGTGCGACGCCGCCGCCAGGAAGCGTGTCTTGGAGACGTTCGCCTCCTCGGCCTCCGCCTTGGCCTTGCCCAGCGCGATGTTGGCGGCGGTCAGCTCCTCGGTGCGCTCCTTGACGCGCCGCTCCAGCGTTTCGTTGGCGCGCTCCAGCGCTTCCTCGGCCGCCACGCTCGCCGTGATGTCGGTGTATGTCGTGACCCGGCCGCCGTCCGGGAGGTGGTTGGAGCGGATGTCGATGACCATGCCGCGCTTCGGCAGCCGCAGGCGCACCGGCTCCGTGTCCTGCACGAGGCTGCGCAGCCTTTCCCCCACGATGTCCGGCCCGCTGTCCTCGCCGTAGAAGCCGCGCTCCGCGTTGAAGGCGACTATGGCTTCGAGCGCGGTGCCGGGCTGCACAAGCTCCGTCGGCAGGTCGAAGATCGCCCGGAACGCCTGGTTCGCAGCCAGCAGGCGAAGGTCCGCGTCGAAGACGGTCACGCCCTGCTGCGCATGGTCGAGCGCATGCTGCAGGATGGCGCGATTGTGCTGGATCGCCGCCGAGGCTTCGTCGAGCACGCGAAGCGCCGCGTCGGACGAGAGGTTGCGTCGCCGCAGCATCAGCGACAGGACGAGCCGCGACGAGGAGGCGCCGATTGCCGAGGCCAAGAGATGCTCCGCGAAGCGCATCGTGTGGGGATCGGCAGCCTGGCGGCCGTCCAGTGCGGCGTTGCGGGTGGTGGCGAAGCTCTGGAAGGCGGCGCGCGTGCGCTCCTCGCCGAGATAGCGCGCCACGGTGTGCCTCAGTTCGTCCACCGTCACGACGGAGCGGAAGAAGCGGAAGGCCGGCCCCGATGCGGCGCCGTCGGTGGCGATGAAGACGTTGGCCTGCAGCCGCTCGATCGGCGTCGGCTGCCGGGACAGCGAGACGCCGACGAAGGCCGCCACATTGGCCGCGAGACTCACGAACACCCCGTGCACGAGCGGATTCGCCTCGATGCCGAACAGGGCTTCCGGCCGCAGCAGATGGATGCCGAACAGCCCGTCGCGCGTGATCCAGCCGACGATGGCGTTCTCCGGGCCGAAGCTCGGCAGCAGCAGCGTGTAACTCCAGACCGCGATGCCGGTGACGAGACCGGCGATGGCGCCGCGCGCCGTCGCCCGCCGCCAATAGAGGCCGCCGATGAGGGCCGGCCCGATCTGCGCGATGGCGGCGAAGGCGAGCAGGCCGATCGCGGCGAGCGCCGCCTCGCCGGCCGCGCGGTAATAGGCATAGCCGAGCAGCAGCACGAGCACGATGGCGACGCGCCGCACGATCAGGATGATGCCGCCCATGTCCTTGATCGGCCGCATCGAGCGCCGGCTCAGCGCGAGCGGCATGAAAAGGTCGTTGGAGATCATGATCGCCAGCGCGACGCACTCGACGATGACCATCGCCGTCGCCGCGGAGAGGCCGCCGATCAGCACGATCAGCGCCACGACGCCCGCCTCGACCTTCAGCGGCAGAGCGAGGACAGTCAGGTCGCGGTCGATCGCGCCCGGCGGAAAGAGCAGGAGCCCCGCCGCCGCGATCGGGATGACGAAGAGGTTGATGGCGATCAGGTAGGCCGGGAAGAGCCAGGCCGCCTTGCGCACGTCCGAGACGTCGCGGTTCTCCACCACCGCCACGTGGAACTGCCGGGGCAGCATCAGCACGGCCCCGGCCGACAGCAGCGTCATGGTGAACCACAGGCTCCAGTCCGGCTGGTTCGAGAAGATCGTGGCGATCTCCGGCCGCTCGTAGGCCTGCGTGAAGATGTCGGACAGTCCGTCGAACATCCACCAGGTGACGAAGACGCCGACCGTCAGGAAGGCCACGAGCTTGATCGCCGATTCGACCGCGATGGCGATCATCAGGCCGTCCTGATGCTCCGTCGTGTCCACCTGCCGCGTGCCGAAGACGATGGCGAAGAAAGCGAGGATCAGCGCCACAAGAAGCGCCATGTCGCCGAAGAACGGCACGTTCGCGACCTCGGCCGGCGCCGCGCCCCGCGTGCCGATGAAGACCTCGATCGAGGCCGAGATCGCCTTGAGTTGCAGCGCCACGTAGGGCAGCACCCCGATCACCGCGATCAGCGTCACCATCGCCGCGACGCCCTGGTTCTTGCCGTACCGCGAGGCAACGAAGTCGGCGATCGAGGTGATGTTGTTCTCCTTCGCCAGCCGCACGATCCGCTGCAGCAGGAAGGGCGCGAGGCCGACCACGAGCATCGGCCCGATGTAGATCGGCAGGAAGTCGTAGCCCGCGCGCGACGACAGGCCGACGGAGCCGAGGAAGGTCCAGGAGGTGCAGTAGACGCCCAGCGTCAGCGCATAGATGACGGACCTGAGCGGCCCGTTCATCAGCCGCCGCCCGCGGCTCTCGCCGACATGGGCGATGGCGAACAGCGCGGTCAGGTAGACCAGCGCCGCAAGGACGACCATCCAGTTCTGGATCAAGGCGGCGTCGGGGCTCCAGGAGTGGCGCTAGGCGCCGGAGGATAGTGGGCCGGGGAGGGCGAGGGAAAGGGGAAGATAGGGGGACGGGCGAGAAATCATCGCCGCGCCATGCCAGCTTAATTGTCGGGGCGAAAAATGCTGGCAAATGGGTTGATCGCCGTCAGGTCCTCAAACCGCTGGCCATCATGCAGATCCTCGGTGAACAGGGTTGTGCAATTCGCCTCAAGTGCGGCCGCCACGATAAGCGCGTCATAGAATGACAAGCGGTGGGCTTCCGCCAGCTGCCGGGCAGCGTCGCTCAACGCTAGCGTGACGGGAAGAGGTGGTGGCAGGACCGCTAGGATGTCGGCGACGGCCTGGTCGATATCTTTCCACGAATGACCAAGCTTGCGCCGCGAGACATGCGCGAATTCGTTGACGACCTGTACGCTGATGAATCCGCCATCCGCGAGCAAGCGCCGCGCCATCTCGGCTTTCTCGCCATGCTGTTGGGCATAGATCAGGATGTTGGTGTCGAAGAAGACGCTCAACGTTCATTCGCCTCGTCGCGGTCGAAGCGGAAGTCCGCCGGAGCATCCCAGCCACGCTCCGCCATGCGAGCCAGCGCCGCGAGTTTCCGGTCAGCCTTGGCAACCGCGAGCCTGTCGGCAGATGCATCTACGATATCGATCTGGTCGCCGACCTTCAGACCGAGCTCATCCACCAGCGATTTCGGCAGACGCACGGCGAGACTGTTGCCCCATTTCGCGATCTGCATCTCGTTCTCCACACGTGTATATCTCCATCAAGATATACGCGCGTGGATCTGTTGGCAAATTCTGGAGCCCTCACGCCACCCGCACGCGCACCGGCTGCAGGTCGCCGATCCGGCCCTCCATCACGTCGCCCTGCTTGACCGCGGCGACACCCTCCGGCGTGCCGGTCATGATCAGGTCGCCGGGCGCGAGCGTGAAGAATTGCGACAGGATCGCGATCTGCTCGGCCAGCGACCAGATCATGTCGGCCGTGGTCGCCTGCTGGCGGACGTCGTTGTTGACCGTCAGCTCCAGCCTGGCCGAAAGGATGCCGCCCGCCTTCGTGGCCGGCGTCAGCGGGCCGACAATTGCCGACTGGTCGCCGGCCTTGCCGACCTCCCAGGGCCGCTGCAGCTTCTTCGCCTCGGCCTGACGGTCGCGGCGCGTCATGTCGAGGCCGACGGCGTAGCCGAAGACATGCGAGAGCGCATCGGCCTCCGCGATGTCGCGCCCGCCCTTGCGCAGCGCCGCCACCAGCTCGAGCTCGTGATGATAATCCGACGTGCCCGGCGGATAGGCGTGCGTCGCCAGCTTGCCGCCGCCCACGCATTGCACGGCGTCGCCTGGTTTCATGAAGAAGAAAGGCGGCTCGCGGTCGGGGTTGCCCCCCATCTCGCGGGCATGCGCGGCGTAGTTGCGTCCAATGCAATAGACGCGGCGGACCGGGAAGTACTTGGCGGATCCGACGACCGGCAGCGCAACGGGTGGTTTCGGCGAGAAGACATAGCTTTTGGTCATGTTGACACTGTCCTGCCTTGGTTAAGCGCCATAGCCGCCATAATTGCGTCGGGGTCAAGCCCATTCGCTGCTGCAGTGCCGAAGGCGCGCCGGACGCGCGACGGGGCGCTTGACGGGCCTCGCCGCCCCGGCCAAAAGCCAGCGACTTTTCGAGAGAACGTGCAACAGATGACCGATCCCGCCGCCGTCGAGTCCGACATCATGGCGCGCGTCGCCGGGGCCGCCGACGAGGCGGCGCTGGAGGCGGTGCGCGTCGCAGCCCTCGGCAAGTCAGGAGTGATCTCCGGCCTGCTCGCCTCCCTCGGCAAGATGCAGCCCGAGGAGCGCAAGGCGGCCGGCCAGGCCTTCAATGCGATCCGCGACCGCGTGCAGAGCGCGATTGCCGAGCGCAAGGAGAGCCTGTCCGAGGCCGCGCTCGACGCGCGCCTCGCCGCCGAGACGGTCGACGTCACGCTGCCCATGCGCGAGAGCGCGCTCGATCTCGGACGCATCCACCCGATCAGCCAGGTCGTCGATGAGCTGACCGCCATCTTCGCCGACCTCGGCTTCGCCGTCGCGGAAGGGCCGGACATCGAGAGCGATGATCTCAACTTCACCAAGCTGAACTTCCCCGAGGGCCATCCCGCCCGCGAGATGCACGACACATTCTTCTTCCGGCCGGGCCCCGACGGCAAGCGGAAGCTGCTGCGCACGCACACCTCGCCGGTTCAGGTGCGCACGATGCTCGCCCAGAAGCCGCCGATCCGCGTCATCTGCCCGGGCCGCACCTACCGCTGCGACTGGGACCAGACGCACCTGCCCATGTTCCACCAGGTCGAGGGCCTCGTCATCGACAAGACGGCGAACCTCGCCCAGATGAAGTGGGTGCTGCAGGAGTTCTGCAAGGCCTTCTTCGAGGTGCCGAACGTCGAGATGCGCTTCCGGCCCTCCTTCTTCCCCTTCACCGAGCCCTCCGCCGAGGTCGACATCCAGTGCGACCGCTCCGGCAAGGAGGTGAAGTTCGGCCAGGGCACGGACTGGATGGAGATCCTCGGCTGCGGCATGGTCCATCCGAACGTGCTGAGGAACTGCGGCCTCGATCCCGACGAATACCAGGGCTACGCCTGGGGCATGGGCATCGAGCGCATCGCCATGCTCAAGTACGGCATGGATGATCTCCGCCCCTTCATGGAGGCGGACATGCGCTGGATGCGCCACTACGGCTTCCGTCCGCTGGACATGCCGACGCTGGCGGGGGGCCTTTCGTCGTGAAATTCACTCTCTCCTGGCTCAAGGACCACCTCGACACGAGCGCCTCGCTCGACATGATCGTCGAGACGCTGACGAAGATCGGCCTCGAGGTCGAAGGCGTCACCGACCCGGCGGCGAAGCTGCGCGGCTTCACCATCGCCCGCGTGATCGAGGCGAAACAGCATCCCAATGCCGACCGGCTGCGCGTCTGCATGGTGGACACCGGCGCGGGCGAGCCCGTGCAGGTCGTCTGCGGCGCGCCGAACGCGCGCACCGGCATGTGGTCCGTCTTCTCGCCGCCCGGCACCTACATTCCGGGCAAGGACATCACGCTCGGCAAGGGCGTGATCCGCGGCGTCGAGTCGAACGGCATGCTCTGCTCGGCGGCCGAGCTGCAGCTCTCCGAGGATCATGACGGCATCATCGACCTGCCCGAGGGCGCGCCCGTGGGCCGGATCTACGTCGACTGGCTGGGCGAGCAGGATGCCGGCGCGGTCGATCCCGTCATCGAGATCAACCTGACGCCCAATCGGCCGGACTGCACCTCGGTCCACGGCATCGCCCGCGACCTCGCCGCCGCGGGCCTCGGCAAGCTGAAGCACCGCGATCCGAAGCCGGTGCGCGGCGCCTTCCCCTGCCCGGTGTCGGTCACGCTCGACTTCACCGAGAACCACCGCAATCTCTGCCCCGTCTTCGCCCTCCGCCTCGTGCGCGGCGTGAAGAACGGCCCCTCGCCGGAATGGATGCAGAAGCGCCTGCAGGCAATCGGCCTGCGCCCCATCTCGGCGCTCGTCGACATCACCAACTACGTCACCTTCGACCGCGGCCGGCCGCTCCACGTCTTCGACGCGGACAAGGTGAAGGGCGGCCTTGTCGTCCGCCGGGCCCGCAACGGCGAGGAGCTGCTGGCGCTCGACGGCAAGACCTACGCGCTCGACGAGGCAATGGTCGTCATCGCCGACGATCAGGGCGTCGAGTCCCTCGCCGGCATCATGGGCGGCGAGCAGTCGGGCTGCGGCCCGGACACCGTGAACGTGCTGATCGAATCCGCCCTCTGGGATCCGCTGAACATCGCCCGCACCGGTCGGACGCTCGGCGTCGTGACCGACGCGCGCTACCGCTTCGAGCGCGGCGTCGACCCGCTGTTCAACAACGCGGGCTGCGAGCTGGCGACGCAGCTCGTGCTCGATCTCTGCGGCGGCGAGCCGTCGGACATGATCGTCGCCGGCGCGCTGCCGGAAGACAACCGCGTCATCGACTTCCCCTGGAGCGAGACGAAGCGCCTGACCGGCGTCAACGTCCATCCAGCGGAGCAGAAGGTCATCCTCCAGTCTCTGGGCTTCCATCTCTCCGGCCAGCTGCCCAACCATGCGAGCGACAAGGTCAAGGTCTCGCCGCCCTCCTGGCGCCCGGACGTCGAGGGCAAGGCCGATCTCGTCGAGGAGGTGATCCGCATCGTCGGTCTCGACCAGGTGAAGCCGGAACCGCTGCCGCCGCAGCAGCAGGTCAACGGTCCCGTGCTCACGCTGTTGCAGCGCCGCACGCGCGCCGCCAAGCGCATCCTCGCGGGCCGCGGCCTGATGGAGGCGGTCACCTGGACCTTCATTGCGGAGGCTGAGGCGCTGATGTTCGGCCGCAGCGCCAACGCGCTGCCGGCCTTGAAGCTCTCGAACCCCATCGCGACCGATCTCTCCGACATGCGGCCCTCGCTGCTGCCGGGACTGCTGGCCGCCGCCCAGCGCAACGCCGACCGCGGCATGCCCGACGCCGCGCTCTTCGAGGTCGGCCAGATCTACCAGGGTGACGGCGACGAGGACCAGAAGATCGCGGCCGCGGCCGTCCGCCGCGCCTCGGCCAAGGCCGCCGGAGCCGGCCGGCACTGGAGCCAGCCTGCCGCCGAGGTCGACGCGTTTGACGCAAAGGCCGACGCCATGGCGCTTCTCGCCGGCCTCGGCGTCGCCACCGGCGGCCTGCAGGTGGTGCCGGGCGGTCCCGCCTGGATGCATCCCGGCCGTTCCGCCACGCTGCAGTTCGGCCCGCAGAACCTGATCGGCTGCTTCGGCGAGATCCACCCGCGCGTGCTCAAGGCCCTCGACATCAAGGGGCCGATCGTCGCGGTCGAGATCCTGCTGGACGCCATCCCCGCCCCGAAGGCCCGTCCGACGAAGATGCGGCCGAAGCTCGAGCTCTCCCCCTTCCAGCCCGTGAGCCGCGACTTCGCCTTCATCGTCGATGCCGGCCTCAAGGCGGAGGAACTCCTGAAGATCGCCCGCGCCACCGACCGCGCGCTCGTCTCGGACGTCACGCTCTTCGACGTCTACGAGGGCAAGGGCATGGAGCCCGGCAAGAAGTCGCTCGGCCTCGCGCTGACGCTCCAGCCGAAGGAGCGCACGCTGACGGACGCGGAGATCGACGCCATCGGCCAGAAGCTGGTGGCCGAGGCTCAGAAGAAGCTGGGCGCGGTGCTCAGGGGGTGAGGTCCCGCTTCTCCCTCCCCTGCAAGGGGAGGGTCGGGGAGGGGTCCACCGAGGCGCTCAATTCTGAATTGCTGCTGACCCCCACCCTGCCTCCCCCTTGCAGGGGGAGGAGAGGCGCTACTGCGCCGTCCAGCCGCCGTCGATCGAGTAGGTCGAGCCCGTGATCGGGGCGGCGCCCTCGGAGCAGAGGAAGAGCATGAGTTCCGCCACCTGCTCGATCGTCACGAACTCCTTCGTCGGCTGCGCCGCGAGCAGCACCTCGCGCTTCACCTGATCCTCGGTCATGTTGCGCGCCTTCATCGTGTCCGGGATCTGGTTGGCGACGAGCGGCGTCCAGACATAGCCCGGCGCGATGGCATTCACCGTGATCTTCTGCTGGGCCACCTCCAGCGCCACCGTCTTGGTGAGGCCGGAGATGCCGTGCTTGGCCGCCACATAGGCCGACTTGTAGGGCGAGGCCACGAGTGCGTGGGCCGAGGAGAGGTTGATGATCCGGCCCCAGCCCGCCTTCTTCATGTGCGGCAGGGCCGCCTTGATCGCATAGAAGGCCGCGACGAGGTTGATGCGGATGATCGCCTCCCACTTGTCGTCCGGGAACTCGTCGATCGGCGCGACATGCTGGATGCCGGCGTTGTTGATCAGGATGTCGACGCCGCCGAAGGTCTCGACCGCAAGCGTCACCATGCCGGTGACCTCATCGCCCTTCATCATGTTGGCGGGCGAATAGACGCACCTGACGCCGAAATCGCTCTCGATCGCCGCACGCTCCTTCTCGATCGCGGCCGCGTCGCCGAGGCCATTGATGACCAGATTGACGCCTTGCCCCGCGAGCGCCCTGGCGAAGCCGAGGCCGATGCCCGACGTCGAGCCGGTGACGATAGCGGTTTTGCCTTTCAAGGACATGGGTCAGCTCCAGCGTTCTCCTTCTCCCCCTGCGGGAGAAGGTGGCCTTCGCATGAGCGAAGGTCGGATGAGGGGTCTTGCGCAGCAAGCCTTGTTGCGCCGCAATATGTCAATCCAGCGAAATCTGTGAGCTGTCTTGGCCGTCATGGCCGGGATCGGCCCGGCCACCCACGTCTTCCCTTGAGCGCGGCAAACGTGGATGGATGGGTCAAGCCCGTCCCTGACGCCGTGTGGGTCGCCTCAGCCGAGAGCCGCGCGCACCTTCGCCACAAGCTCTTCGCGCTTCACGGCATATTGCGCCTCGGCCGAAAGCCGCTGGTATTCCTCGCGGTCGGTGATCGATTTCGCCCGCGCGGCGAGATCCGCGCCCTTCACGAGGTCCTTGATCTGCACCTCGCCGCGCTCCGCCTCGTCGGAGCCCTGGATGATGGCGAGCGGGCTGTTGCGGCGGTCGCAATATTTCATCTGCGCCTTGAAGCCGCTGTCGCCGAGGTAGAGCTCGGCACGGATCCCGGCATTCCTGAGCTCGCTGACCATCACCTGGTAGTCGGCGATCCGCGCCTTATCCATGACTGTCACGACGACGGGTCCGCGCGGCGCCGCGCTCGTCAGCTTGCCGAGGTGCGTGAGCGCCGCCTGCAGGCGCGAGACGCCGATCGAGATGCCGGTCGCGGGCACATCCTCGGCCCGGAAGCGGCCGATCAGGCCGTCATAGCGCCCGCCGCCGCCGACGGAGCCGAAGCGCACCTTCTGCCCGCCCTCGTCCTCGACCTCGAAGGTCAGCTCGACCTCGTAGACGGGGCCGGTGTAGTACTCGAGGCCGCGGACGACCGTCTGATCAATCCGGATCCGATCCGAGCCATATCCGGCCGCTTCCACAATTTTGCTGAGTTGAGAAAGCTCGTTGAACCCTTCATCAAAGACATTAGAAGTGTTCAGGTTCGCCTGCATGTATTCCAGCGTCCGTCTACTCGTCGGCATGGCGACACCGTCCACAACGTCCAACATTGGTCCCATACAGACATTCCGGATCAACAGGTCGGCGGATTGCTCAGTTAGACCCGCACCCTTTGTGAAATCGCCACTCTCATCCTTCCGACCCGTAGTTAGCAGGAGCATGATTTCTGAGGGTGGAAATTTGTCAGACTTATCAATGGCTCGAAGGACAGCAAGCTTCTGGTGGTCCTCGACCTTTGCGTACTCAAGGATTCCATCCAGCACCTTGCGATTGTTCACCTTTACCACATAATTCCCGCCCAGACCCAGTGCCTCCATCGCGTCGGCGAACATCATGCAATTCTCCGCGTCCGCCGCCACGCCCGATGCCCCCACCGTGTCGGCGTCAAACTGCATGAACTGGCGGAAGCGCCCCGGTCCCGGCTTCTCGTTCCGGAAGACGGGACCGACGCGGTAGGAGCGGTAGGGCTTCGGCAGCCGGTCGAAATTCTCGGCCACGTAGCGGGCGAGCGGCGCGGTCAGGTCGTAGCGGAGGCTTAGCCACTGCTCGTCGTCGTCCTGGAAGGAGAAGACGCCGGCGTTCGGCCGGTCCTGGTCGGGGAGGAACTTGCCGAGCGCGTCCGTATACTCGATCAGCGGCGTCTCCACGGGCTCGAATCCGTAGCGCTCGTAGACCTGCCGGATCGTCTCCAGCATCTGCCGCGTCGCCTCGATCGCGGCCGGGCCGCGGTCCTCCAGCCCACGCGGGCGGCGGGCCTCGGTTGTTTTTGGTTTGGACATCGTTCGTTTCGGTCTTGCGCGGCGGACGGATTGGGGAGAGACAGCGGTTAGGGGATGGGCATCGGATTCACAAGGGGAGAGCCGGGCGCATGATCCCATCCGGGCGCTCTGATGCTCCCTCGCGAAGCGGGGGAGCTGGCTCGCCGCAGGCGAGACTGAGGGGGCGGCTCGGCCGGGCCGCGGCCCCCCTCCGCCTCGCTTCGCTCGCTGCCTCCCCCGCGCGCGGGGGAGGATCCTGGAGCCTGCGCCCATGAGCGCCGCGTCGCCCCAGCATCTGGCCGCCGACCCGCGGGCCTCGGTCTGGGTCAGTGCCAACGCCGGCTCCGGCAAGACGACCGTGCTCGCGAAGCGCGTCGTGCGCCTGCTGCTCGCCGGCAACGATCCCGCGAAGATCCTCTGCCTCACCTTCACGAAGGCCGCCGCGGCCAACATGCAGGACCGCGTCTTCACCAAGGAGCTCGGCCGCTGGGTCTCGCTGACGGATGCGGAGCTTTCCGCCGCCATCCTTGAGACGACCGGCGAGCGGCCGACGCCGGCGGAGCTTCGCCGCGCGCGTCGGCTCTTCGCCAAGGCGGTCGAGACGCCGGGCGGCCTCAAGATCCAGACGATCCACGGCTTCTGCGAGCGGCTGCTGCACCTGTTTCCATTCGAGGCGGGCGTCCCGGCCCGCTTCCAGGTCATGGACGACCGCGAGACGCTGGCCGCACGCGAGGCTGCGATCAACGCGACGCTCGCGGCCGCCGTCGCCGAACCCGAGCAGCCGCTCGGACGCGCGCTCCGGATCGCGACGGATGCCGCCGGCGAGGAGACGTTCCGCGAGGCGCTCCGCGCCTTCATGGAGGGCCGCCGCCACATCGAAACACCGCCGATCGAGCGCAAGTTCGTCGTTTCGCCGCTGCGGGCGAAGCTCGGCGTCGCTCCCGACGAGACGGTGGAGACGGTGCGCCGGCGGATCGTCGGGGAGGGGCTCTATCGCGGCGACTGGCGGGCCATCTGTGCCTGGCTCAAGTCCTCCCTGAAGGAGCGTGACAAGGAGATCGCCGACTTCCTGGAAGGTGGTTTCCGTCACGATGGAAGCCATCTGCTCGAAAGCTACGTGCGCTGCTTCCTGACCGGCGAAGGCAAGCCGCGGGCGGACAAGGGATGGTTCGTCTCCGCCGAGCTGCGCAAGCAGGATCATCCCCATCTCGACATTCTCCTGCAGGAGCGCGAGCGCATCGTCAGCCTGATGACCCAGCTCGGCTGCGTCGAGGCCTGCGAGCGCTCGGAAGCCATCACCCTGCTCGCCGACGAGGTGAACGCCCGCTACCGCGCCGAGAAGCGCCGGCTTTCGCGTCTGGATTTCCCCGATCTCATCGGCAAGGTCGTGAAGCTGCTGCGCGAGGATGCCGCGCGCTGGGTGCTCTACAAGCTCGATCAGGGCCTCGATCACGTGCTGGTCGACGAGGCACAGGACACGAGCCCGGAGCAATGGCGCATCGTCAAGGCGCTCGCCGACGACTTCTTCGCCGGCCATGGCGCGCGGGGAGACCGGATCCGCACGATCTTCGCGGTCGGCGACGAGAAACAGTCGATCTTCGGCTTCCAGGGCGCGCGGCCCGAGGAATTCGACCGCACGTATCGCCATTTCGGGGCGCGCATCGCCGCCTACAACGCCGAGACCGCCGACCCGCATCCCTTCAGCAAGGTGCCGCTGCAGATCTCCTACCGCACCGTCGACGACATCCTGAGCTGCGTCGACCAGATCTTCTCGCTGGAGCAGAACTACCGCGGCCTCACCAGCGAGAACCAGCGGACGGTGCACGAGAGCATCCGGCGAAACGAGCCCGGCCTCGTCGAGCTCTGGCCGCCCATCGTCGCGGAGAAGACGCCGGAGCGCGATCCCTTCGCCGCGGTCGATTCGACCCCGGTCGACGCGCCGCCGGTGCGTCTTGCCCAGAAGGTCGCGAAGCGCATCCGGCACTGGATGGACCACGAGCTTCGTTTCGAATGCGACGGCCGCCGCATCCTGCCCGGCGACGTGCTGGTGCTGGTGCGCAGCCGCGGCCCCCTGTTCGACTGCGTGATCCGCGAGCTGCGCCGCGCCGGCGTGCCCGTCGCGGGCGCGGACCGCATGAAGCTGATGGAGCAGATCGCGGTCATGGACCTGCTGGCGCTCGGCCGCTTCTGCCTTCTGCCCGAGGATGATCTGACCCTCGCCGCCCTGCTGAAGTCGCCGCTCGTCGGCCTCGATGAGGAAACGCTGCTGACCCTCGCCCACGGACGGGGGGACAGGAGTCTCTGGGAGGCGCTGGAGGCGCGCGCCGCCACCGACGGCGAGCTCGCGCGCACCGTGGATCGCCTGCGCGACTGGCGCGGCAAGGCGAGACGGCTCGACCCCTATGCCTTCTACGCCGACATCCTGGGGGCGGGGCACGGCCGTCGCGATCTGGTGGCGCGGCTCGGGCCCGATTCCGCCGAGGCGATCAACGTCTTCCAAGCGACCTTGCGCCAGTGGCAGGCCGCCAATCCGCCCTCGCTCCTCGGCTTCCTCGAGGCGATGGCCGCCAGCCAGGCCGACGTGAAGCGTGACATGGAGGAGGGCAACGGCCGCGTCCGCGTCATGACGGTGCATGCTTCCAAGGGGCTGGAGGCGCGGGTCGTCTTCCTGATCGACACGCTGCACAATCCGAAGGGCGGCGGCTCCGGCCCGCGTCTGCTGGAGGTCGACGAGGGCGACGCCGAGACCGCCGTGTGGGTCCGGGGCGAAAAGGCCGACCCCGCCGCCCTCCAGCCCGCGCGCGAGCGGGCGAACGCCATGGTCGCGGCCGAGAGTCGGAGGCTTCTCTACGTGGCGCTGACACGGGCCCGGGACCGCCTCTACATCTGCGGCGCGCGCGGGGAGCGTGAGCACAAGGACCACTGGCGCGGCCTCATCGACGCGGCTCTCGACGGCCACGAGGCCTGCGTCGATGGCGAATGCGAGCATGGCGACGGGCCGGTGAAGCAATGGCGGACCGTGAAGGCCCCGCCCGCGAAGCCGAGGAACGACGAGCGACGGCTGGATGTCGCCGACCTGCCGTCCTGGCTCCGCACCCCCGCGCCCGCCGACCTGCCGCGCCCGCCGCCGCTGAGGCCGTCCCGGATCGTCGATGCGGCCGACCCGCCGCCGCTGCGCGACGGGCTGACGGCGAGGGCCGCCGCGCGCCTGCGGGGCGAACTGATCCATCTGCTCCTGCAGCACCTTCCCGGCGTCGCCGAGGCCCGGCGGGAGAGTGCCGCCCGGACCCTCGCTGCGGCGCGCTACCCCGCCCTGACCGAGGAGGATCGCACCGAGGCCGTGGCGGCGGCGCTCGCCCTGATGGCGGACCCCCGTTGCGCCGGGCTCTTCTCGGGCGAGGCCCGCGCGGAGGTCGAGATCGCCGGCAAGGTCCGCATCGGCGGGGCGAGCGCCGAAGTGGCGGGCCGCATCGACCGGCTGGCGATCGCGCCCGGGCGCGTCACGCTGATGGATTTCAAGACGGGCCGGCCGCCGCGCGATCCGGCTTTCATTCCGGAACATCACCTGAAGCAGCTCGCGATCTACCGCGCGCTGCTGCTCGACCTCTACCCGGAACGGGAAGTGGAGGCGCTGGTCGTCTGGACTGCGCTGCCCGCGGCCGTCACCATTCCGCCCCGCCAGCTCGACGAGGCCCTGGCGGCGATCACCCTCCCGTGACGCAGTCAGCCATGCACAGGTGCTGCCTTGAAAACGGCCGCGGTTGCGACCATTCCTAATGCGACAGCCTGAGTCCATGGAGGACCGGGCCAACCGAAGAGAGTGATGTCATGGGCGCCGGCACGATCAAGGTCACGGACCAAACCTTCCAGCAGGACGTGCTCTCCTCCGACACGCCCGTCGTGGTCGATTTCTGGGCCGAATGGTGCGGTCCCTGCCGCATGATCGCGCCGCATCTCGACCAGCTTGCGACTGAACTCGCCGGCAAGGTGAAGATCGCCAAGGTCAACATCGACGAGAATCCCGAGATCGCCGGCCAGGTCGGCATCCGCTCGATCCCGACGCTGATGGTCTTCAAGGGCGGCAAGCACGTGAACACCAAGGTCGGCGCGGACTCCAAGGGCGGCCTGCAGAAGTGGATCGAGGCGTCGATCTGACGATTGCCACACCCTGACGTCATGGACGGGCTTGACCCGTCCATCCACGTCTTTGCTGCGCTGAAGGAACAACGTAGGTGGCCGGGTCAAGCCCGGCCATGACCTCTGTCATCGGCTCCGACTGGTCTATAGCCTCAGAGCATTAATGCGCGTCGTCCCAGTTCGCGGCGGCTCGCGCGTCGACCTGCAGGGGCACCGACAGGCTGACCGCCGGCAGGGGCGCCTCGATCATGATCCTCTGCACGATAGGGATCACTGTCTCGACCTCGCCTTCCGGCGCCTCGAAGATCAATTCGTCATGGACCTGCAGCAGCATGCGGGTCGAGAGCTTCGCCGCGGCCAGCGCCGGTTCGATCCGGATCATCGCGCGCCGGATGATGTCCGCCGCCGAGCCCTGGATCGGGGCGTTGATCGCCGCCCGCTCGATGTTGGCGCGCTCCGAGGGGTTTTTCGAGCCGCCGATCATGCCGAAATGGCACTTGCGGCCGAAGACCGTCGAGACGAAGCCGTCGCGGTGCACGGCCTTCTTCGTCTCCTCGATATAGTCGCGGATGCCGGGAAAGCGCTCGAAATAGGTGCGGATGTAGGCCCCGGCCTCGTCCCGCCCGATGCCGAGCTGCGCCGCGAGACCGAAGGCCGATATGCCGTAGACGATGCCGAAGTTGATCGCCTTCGCCCGCCGGCGCACATCAGACGGCATGCCCTGGATCGGCACGCCGAACATCTCGGAAGCCGTCATCGCATGGATGTCGAGCCCGTCGGCGAAGGCCTGCTTGAGCTGCGGAATATCCGCCATGTGCGCGAGTAGCCTGAGCTCGATCTGGCTGTAGTCCGCCGAGATCAGCTTGTTGCCCGGCTCCGCCACGAAAGCGGTCCTGATCTTGCGGCCCTGCTCGTTGCGGATGGGGATGTTCTGCAGGTTCGGATCGGACGACGAGAGCCGCCCGGTCGAGGTCGCGGCCAGCGCGAAGGAAGTATGGACCCGATTCGTCTGCGGATTGACGAAACCGGGGAGGGCGTCCGTGTAGGTGGACTTGAGCTTCGAGAGCTGTCGCCAGTCGAGGATGCGGCGCGGCAGATCGTGGCCCTGCGCCGCGAGATCCTCGAGCAGCTTCGCATCCGTCGCCCATTGGCCCGTCGGCGTCTTGCGGCCGCCCGGCAGCCCCATCTTGCCGAAGAGCACGTCCCCGAGCTGCTTGGGCGAGCCGAGATTCAGCGGCTCGCCGACGAGCGTCTTGATCTCGTCCTCGAGCCCCGCCATCCGCTGCGCGAACTCGCCGGAGAGGCGCGAGAGGATCTGCCGGTCGATGGCGACGCCGTGCCGCTCCATGCGCATCAGCACGTCGACCAGGGGTCGCTCGAGCGTCTCGTAGACCGTCGTCATGCCCTCGGCCGCGAGCCGCGGCTTCAGCGCGCGCCAGAGCCGGAGCGTGACGTCGGCATCTTCCGCGGCATAGGCCGTGGCGCGATCGAGCGGCACGCGGTCGAACGTCACGCGCGCCTTGCCGGTGCCGGTCACCTGATCGTAGCTGATCGGCCGGTGGCCGAGCCAGCGCAGGCTCAGCGAGTCCATGCCGTGGCTGGCGTTCAGGCCGCCGTCGAGCGCGTAGGAGATCAGCATCGTGTCGTCGATGTTGCGCACCGTGACGCCATGCTGTGCCATCACCAGCATGTCGAACTTGGCGTTCTGCGCGATCTTGAGCACCGCCGGGTCCTCGAGCACCGGCTTGAGCCGCGCTAGCGCCGCATCGGCCGGCATCTGCCCCGCCACGAGATCGGCCCCGCCGAAGAGGTCTCCCGAGCCCTCGCTTCTGTGCAGCAGCGGCGCGTAGGCCGCCTTGCCGGGCGCCAGCGCGAGGGAGAAGCCCACTAGATTCGCCTGCATGGCGTCGAGGCTGTCGGTTTCGGTGTCGAAGGCGACGAAGCCCTGGTCGCGCGCCTCGTCGAGCCATCGATCGAGCTGGTCGAGCGACAGGAGGGTCGTGTAGGCGGTAGTGTCGATCGCCGTCTTCTCGGCCTCCGCCTTGCGCGTCGCGGCGAGGCCGGCCGGCGTCATGCCCTCGCCGACGGGAACCGTCGCCGCGGGGGCCTCCGCCGCCTGCAGGAAGTCCTGGACGCTGCCGTCCGCCGCGGCCGCGGTCGCCCCGCCGCCGGGCCTGACGCCCTTGCCGTTGTAGACGCCCGCCTTCAGCCGCTCCTCCGGCTCGACATGCTCGACGTCGATCTCACCCTTTTCCGCTACGCGGCGGGTTAGGGTGGTGAATTCCATCGCCTTGAGGAAGGCGACGACCGGTTTCGCCTCGAAGGGCGGCAGCGCAAGCTCCGCGAGCGGCGTCATCAGCGGCACGTCGCGCACGAGCTCCACGAGCTTGCGCGACATCCGCACCCGCTCCACGACCGCCGGGTCCGTCAGGGTCTCGCGCTTCTTCGGCTGCTTGATCTCGCCGGCGCGGGCGAGCAGCGTGTCGAGGTCGCCGTACTCCTGGATCATCTGCGCGGCGGTTTTGACGCCGATGCCGGGCGCCCCCGGCACGTTGTCGGTTGAATCGCCCGCGAGCGACTGCACGTCGACGACGCGCTCCGGCGGCACGCCGAAATACTCGATGACGCCCTCGGGCCCGATCTTGCGCTCCTCGCGCGATCCCTTGGCCCCCGCGACGCCGGAGGCCGGGTCATACATCGAGACGCCGGGCTCGATCAGCTGCATCAGGTCCTTGTCGGCCGAGACGATCAGCACCTCGGCCCCGGCGTCGACGGCCTGGCGGGCGTAGGTGGCGATCAGGTCGTCGGCCTCGTAGGTGTCCTGCTCGATCGGGATCAGCCCGAAGGCGCGCACGGTCTCGCGCATCAGCGGCATCTGCGGCACCAGATCCTCGGGCGGGTCGCTCCGGTTCGCCTTGTACTGGGGGTAGAGCGCCTTGCGGAACGAATTCTCGGACTTGTCGAAGACGATGCCGAGATGCGTCGGCTTCTGGCCGAGCACGCCGTCGGTCACGAACTGCAGCATCTTGGTGGCGAACAGCCGCACTGCGCCGGTCGGCAGGCCGTCCGAGCGATAGAGATACCGCCTGTCCTGGTTCATCGACTGGAAGTAGGCCCGGAAGATGAAGTTCGACCCGTCGATCAGGAAGACGCGGTCGCCGGGTCCGATGGGCTTGCTGGTCATCGTGGCTTTCTAGGCGGGCACGGCGGATTTGTCATGCCGCTGCTTGGCGCTTGTGCGTGCTTCGAGACGCCGCTTCGCGGCCTCCTCAGCATGAGGAATGTTGCAGATTGCAGCTTCAAACGATCCTCATGCTGAGGAGGCTGCGAAGCGGCCGTCTCGAAGCACGCAGGACGGCCCCGCTACTCCTCGAATTGCCGCCGATGCAGGCCGGCATAGACGCCGCCCCGCGCCAGAAGCTCCGCGTGCGTCCCTTCCTCGGCGACGCGGCCCTCCTCCATGACGATGATCCGGTCGGCGTCACGGATGGTTGAGAGCCTGTGCGCGATGACGATCGTGGTGCGGCCGGCCATCAGCTTGGCGAGCGCCTGCTGCACCAGCGCCTCCGATTCGGCGTCCAGCGCCGAGGTCGCCTCGTCGAGGAGCAGGATCGGCGCATCCTTGAGGAAGGCGCGGGCAAGCGCGACGCGCTGGCGCTCGCCGCCGGAGAGCCGGCCGCCCCGGTCGCCGACGCGGGTGTTGTAGCCCTCGGGCAGCGCCATGATGAAGTCATGCGCCGCCGCGGCGCGGGCCGCCGCCTCCACGTCGGCGTCGCTCGCATCCTTGCGGCCGAAGCAGATGTTGGCGCGGATCGTGTCGTCGTAGAGGACGATATCCTGGCTCACGACGGCGATATGGTCGCGGAGCGAAGTGAGCGTGACGTCGCGGACATCCTGCCCGTCGATCGCGACGGTACCGGACGTGACGTCCATCAGCCGCGGCACCAGGCTGAGCAGCGTCGACTTGCCGGAGCCGGACCGCCCGACGAGCGCCGTCGTCCGGCCCCCCGCCGCCGTCAGCGTCGCGCCGCGAAGCGCCGGCTTGCCGTCGCCATAGGCGAAGGTGACGTCCTTGAACGCGACTTCCCCCGCCGTGACGGCGAGCGGCCGCGCATCGGGCTTCTCCTGCACCGCCGGCTTCTCGTCGAGCACGGCGAAGTAGCGGGCGAGCGCCGCCAGCGCTTCCTGCACGATGGCGTTGAGGTTGCCGAGCGTGCGCACGGGCTGCGCCGCCATGAGGAGCGCGCCGGCATAGGCCGCGAAATCGCCGAGCGTCGTGGTGCCGTTGGCGAGCCGCCAGCCGATGAAGACGATGACGAGCGCGATGGCGAAGCCCGCGCCGATCTCCAGCACCGGCTCCATCCGCGCGCGGGCGTTGGCGGCCTTTATCTTGAGGTCGCGGATCTCGTCGAAGGTGCCGGCCGCGCGCTCCTTGAGATAGCCCTCGAGCTGGTAGGTCTTGGCGACGCGCGCCCCGGCGAGGCTCTCGGAGACGTTGGCCGCCATGGTGCCGATCTGCTCCTGCGTGGCGGTCGCGACGCGCCGCAGCTTCTTGCCGATCCGGGCGATGGGCGGCACCACGAAGGGCGCCACGAGACCGGCGATCAGCGTGCTCTTCCAGTCGATCCACAGCAGCACCGCGACGAGCGCGATCAGCATTGCCACGTCGCGGAAGAACACGGTGAAGAGCCGCGTCAGCGCCTCCTTGATGAAGGCGAAGTCGGTGGTGAACCGCTGCGTCAGGCTGGCAGGGCTCTCGCGGGCGATGCGGGCGAGGTCGGCGTCGATCAGGTGCGCGTAGAGCGCGCTCTGCATGTCGGCCTCGACGCGCGTGACGAACCGGTTCGTCAGGATCGCCTGGCCCCAGGTGGCGAAGCCCTTGGTAGAGGTTGCCAGGATGACAGCGACCGGCGCCCAGGCGAGCGAGGCGAAATCTTTCTTCTCGAGCAGGTCGAAGGCGGTTTTCACCATCAGCGGATAGAGGGCGTTGGCGGCGGCCGCGACGGCGATCAGCGCCAGCACGATGACGATGGACCCCCGGTGCGGCCGCACCCACTCGCGCCAGAGCCGGCGGATCAGCGGGATCGTGTCGGAGGGGAAATTCTTGGCCATGCGGCGCGAGGCTTAGACCGGGGAGGGGCAGCGGGCAAATGGCGGCTGCTTCTCCTCCCCCTGCAAGGGGGAGGCAGGGTGGGGGTCAATGGCGTTTCAGCATCGGCCGCCGCGGTGACCCCTCCCGAACCCTCCCCTTGCAGGGGAGGGAGGGGCGCCCAACAGCGAGCAATTCCGCGTGAAGGGATGACGCCGGACCCATAATCCCGCTATGGGAGGCGAAACAGCCGGGGTTCCTGATGCTTCCATTCGCGATCGCCGCCGCCCTCGTCGCCGCGGCGGCCCTGATCTCCGGACTGACTGGCGATCGCTCGGCGCTTGTGCTGGGCGTCGTCGGACTGGGGCTCGCCTTCGCCGCCTTCCGGGGCCGCCAGGTCTCGTCGTTCCTGCGTGTGTTCCTGGTGATCTTCTCGGTCGAGTATGTCGTGACCGGCGCGGCCTATCTGATGGCACAGCACGGCATTTGGCCCGAGGCCTATCGGGCGCTCGCCATCCCGTCCCAGCTGCCGCTGACGGTCGGACTCTTCGGCATCCTCGTCTATGCGATCTCCTTCATTCCGGTCGTCCGCACCATCTCCGGCCTGGCGGACCCCTATTTCGCCTCTACCAACACCAAGGAGCAGGTGCTGCCCCTGCTCGGCCGGGTTAGGGAACGGCGTCTGGCCTGGGGCCTGGTGATCGGGCTGGTGGTGCTCAACCAGCTGCAGGTTGCGATCAGCGTGCGGCTCAGCTTCTTCAATCGCGACTGGTTCAACGCCATCCAGAACAAGGATGAGGCCACCTTCTGGAGCCTCCTCATCAGCGTCTTCCTGTTCTGGGCGATGATCGCCGTCGTCTCGAACCTGATCGAGTATTTCCTTGAGAACGTCCTCAAGATCCGCTGGCGCGAGTATCTGGTCGACAAGTACAGCGCCGACTGGCTGGGCCGGGGTGCACATTATCGGATGGGTTTCTCCGGCGGCGCCGACAACCCGGACCAGCGCATCGCCGAGGATGTGAAGAACTACATCCTCAACACCTACGCCTTTTCGATCAGCCTGATCGCCACGCTCTCGAACTTGGTCTCCTTCTCGATCATCCTCTGGTCTATTCCCGCCCAGTTCGCCATTCCGGGCACCGACATCGTGGTTCCGGGCCTGCCTTTCTGGGTGGCGCTCATCTATTCCCTGGTCGGCACCTGGCTGACCCACCTCATCGGCCGCCCGCTCATCAAGCTCGACTTCAACCAGGAGCGCTACGAGGCCGATTTCCGCTATACGCTGGCGCGGCTGCGCGAATATGCCGAGCAGGTGGCGCTGCTCAACGGCGAGAAGGCGGAGCGCCAGCATATCGGGCGACGCTTCCAGGCGGTCGTGACCAACTACTACCAGCTGATCTGGCAGAACCTGAAGCTGAACACCTTCGTGTCCTCCTACTTCCAGGCGAGCGTCGTCTTTCCGTACATCATCATGGCGCCTGCCTATTTTGCCGGGAAGATCAATCTCGGCCAACTGACCCAGACCGCCGGCGCCTTCGGACGCGTCGAAAGCGCGATGCAATGGTTCATCGTGCGCTACCAGTCGCTCGCCTCCTACAAGGCCATCGTCGACCGCCTCACCACCTTCGGCGACGCCATCGGCAAGGCGCAGGCGCTGCAGGCGAAATCCGGCATCACCTTGCCCTCGCAACCGGGCGAGGCGCTGACGATCCCCTCGCTGTCGCTGGCGATTCCGAACGGCGAGACCATCGTCCGCCTCCGCGACCTGACCTTGAAGCCCGGCGAGACGGCGCTTCTCACCGGCCCTTCGGGCTCCGGCAAGTCGACGCTGTTCCGCGCCATCGCCGGCATCTGGCCCTTCGGCGAAGGCGAAATCCGGGTGCCGCAGGGCAAGAGTGTCATGCTGCTGCCGCAGCGGCCCTACCTGCCGATCGGCACGCTGCGCGAGGCGGTGCAGTACCCCGGACTCGCCGGCGACCATACGGACGCCGAGATCGAGGCGGCGCTGGCGGCGGCGCGGCTGCCCAAGCTCGCCGGACGGCTGGACGAGGAAGGCGCCTGGGCGCAGGTCCTCTCGCTCGGCGAGCAGCAGCGGCTCGCGGTCGCCCGCGCGCTGATCGCGAAGCCGGACTGGCTGTTCCTCGACGAGGCCACCGCCGCCCTCGACGAGACGACGGAGGCCGCGATCTACGGCGTGCTGAAGGAGAAGCTGCCCGGCACGACCATCGTCTCCATCGGTCACCGGTCCACCCTGATCGCCATGCACGAGCGTCAGGTGGAGCTGGCGGTCGGGGACGATGGGGTGTTCGCCGTGCGGGATGTGGAGAGGGTGCGCTGACGTCGTGCGTCCTTCGAGGCTGGCCTGCGGCTAGCACCTCAGGATGAGAGGGCTTCGTGCCTTGCACAACGGTCCTCATCCTGAGGTGCGAGCGAAGCGAGCCTCGAAGGACGCACAACGCCGGTGCAAGTCCCGCCGCCCTCACAGCCAGACGGCGATCTCCTCGATCCGCTTCTTCGCGATCTTCGGCACGAGGCAGCCTTCCTTCGGATAGCCCACGACGAGCAGGATCAGCGCCTTCTCGCTCTCGGGTCTGCCGCAGATCGCATTGAGGAAGCCCATCGGCGCCGGCGTGTGGGTGAGCGTTGCGAGGCCCGCCTGGTGCAGTGCCGCGATCAGGAATCCGGTGGCGATGCCGACGGACTCCGGCACGTAGTAATGCTTGACCCGCTTGCCGTCGGCCTCGCCCCAGCGCTATGCGAAGATGGCGATCAGCCAGGGCGCCTCGGTGAGGAAGGGTTTCTCCCAGTCGGTGCCCAGATGTGCGAGCGCGTCGAGCCATTCGGCCCCGGCCCGGCCGGCATAGAAGGCCTTTTCCTCCTCCTCGGCCGCCTCCCGGATGCGCGCCTTGATGGCGGCGGAGGAGATGGCGGCGAAGGTCCAGGGCTGCTGGTTCGCGCCGGAGGGCGCCCGTCCGGCCGCGAGGATCGCCTGCTCGATGATCGCGCGCGGCACTGGATCGGGGGCGAAGTCGCGCACCGTCCGCCGCGCCGCCATGGATTCACGGAAGGCCTCGGCCGCCGCGAGCATCTCCGACTCGCTCCGGCGCTCGAAGGCCAGAGGCTGGAATTCCGCGACGCCCATGCTTGGTCTCCCTGCCATCGCTTCTTGTCGATCCGGTAGAGGCGGCGCGCAAGGGGTCGCCGCCGTCATGCAACCTTCTCCCGAATGACAGCGCTGCGGCCTTGCGTTAAGGCCTGCCTGACAAAAGCCCGCGCCCCGAGGACCTCATGCAGATCGACGACACCACTTCCGCCATCGTCACAGGCGGAGCCTCCGGCCTCGGCGAGGCGACGGCGCGCATGCTGCGGTCGAAGGGCGCCAAGGTGGCGATCCTCGACATGCAGGAGGAGCGGGGCAGGGCGGTGGCGGCCGAGATCGGAGCCGTCTTCCAGCGCTGCGACGTCACCGACGAGCGCTCCGTCGATGCGGCGCTCGCCGCGGCCCGCGCCGCCAACGGCCAGGAGCGCATCGCCGCCAATTGCGCCGGCATCGCGCCGGCGAAGCGCATGATCTCCAAGAATCGCGAGACCGGCGTGCTTTCGGCCCATGACGTCGCCTATTTCGTGAAGGGCGTGAACGTGAACCTCGTCGGCACCTTCATCGTCACCTCGAAGGCCGCGCTCGGCATGGCGGGCCTCGCGCCCGTCGACGCGGACGGACAGCGTGGGGTGATCATCAACACCGCCTCGGTCGCGGCCGAGGACGGCCAGATCGGCCAGGCGACCTATGCCGCTTCGAAGGCCGGCGTCGCCGGCATGACGCTGCCCATCGCGCGTGATCTCGCGCAATACGGCATCCGCTGCTGCGCCATCCTGCCAGGCCTCTTCATGACGCCGATGTTTGACGGCCTCGACGAAGGCTTCAAGAAGGCGCTCGCCGCCAGCGTGCCTTTCCCGTCGCGGCTCGGAACGCCGCAGGAATATGCCAAGCTGGTCGCTTCGATCGTCGACAACGACATGCTGAACGGCGCCTGCCTGCGCCTCGACGGCGCCATCCGCCTGCCGCCGCGCTAGGATTGTCGATGCGCCTCTTTTCGCCGGACCGCATCACGCGCCTGACCCAAGCCGTCTTCACGGCCGCCGGCTGGCCGGAAGAGGATGCCGCGGAGGTGGCGCGCCATTTCACGCTCGCCAACCTGTCGGGACATGACAGTCACGGCATCGGCATGCTGCCGCTCTACATGCGCTCCTTCCGCGATGGCTGGCTGAAGCCGGAGAACACGCCCGTCGACCGGGTCGATGCGCCACCCTTCCTGGTGATCGACGGGCAACTGGGTCTCGGCCAGCCGACGGCGCGCCGTGCGGTCGCGCGGGCCGCCGCCACGGCCGCCGACCACGGCGTCGCCATCGTCAACCTGCTCGACGCCCATCACATCGGCCGCATCGGCGACTATGCCGAGCAGGCGGCGGAGCGTGGGCTCGTCTCGCTCTTCTGGGTCAATGTCGCGGGCCGGCCGCCGATCGTCGCGGCGCATGGCGCGCGCGAGGCCCGCTGGGGCACCAATCCCCATGCGATCGGCGTTCCCTCGCCCGATGGCGCGCACCTGATCCTCGACTTCGCCACCAGCCGCATGGCCCATGGCAAGGCCCGCGTCGCGCTCAACAAGGGCGAGCGCGCCGCCGAGGGCTACCTGATCGACGCCGAAGGCCGTCCGACGACGGACCCGGCCGTGGTCTTCCCGCCGCTGCCCATGGGAGCGCTGCTGCCCTTCGGCGAGCACAAGGGGGCGGGCCTCGCCTTCATGGTCGAGCTCTTTTCGGCCGCCTTCGCCGGTGGCGCACTGATCAAGGACAAGCCGGCCCGCAGCTGGATCATCAACAGCCTCTTCGGCATCCTGATCGATCCGCGCCGTCTCGATCCCGACGACGCGGCGCGCGAGGCGCGCATCGCCTCCGTCTCGGATTTCCTGCGCGCCGCGCGCCCGCAGGACCCGGCCGACCCCGTGCGCGCCCCCGGCGACCGCGAGCGTGAATTGCGCGTGCAGCGTGCCCGGGACGGCATCCCGCTCGACGACGAAACCTGGCGGCAGATCGTCGAGTCGGCGGCCGGCGTGGGGGTCGACGCCGAGAAGGTATGAGAGCGGCGGTGGCCGCTCGCGGGCCGCTCACAAAAATGTGCGGCTTCGTGAACGATCGGTAATTCCGCCTTCACTGTTATTGGCTAAACGGATCCTATATATCTTGTTCATCCGGCGTTCATCTGAGCGATCGGGGGAGCGGAGTGCCGGCGGCCTTCGTTGCCGTCTGCGTCCGCTGGCCTGAACGAGATTGGCCGGCCTCGCGCCGGCCTCCAGACCGAAACGAAACCGATGGAACCGATGGCCCAACGGGCCACCGTGGGGAATGTGATGTCGCTTGCGATGCCGACCAGCACCGCTTCCTCCTTCGCTGGCCCCGAAACGCGGAGCCAGACGATATCTGCGACGCGTGACGCGCGCCTCGATTTCTTCCGCGGCCTCGCGCTGCTCATGATCTTCATCGACCATGTCGCGGGCAACCAGCTCGCCGCCTACACGCTGCAAGGCCTCGGCTTCGCCGACGCCGCCGAGGTCTTCGTCTTCATCGCCGGCCTCGCCGGGGTCTATGCCTATCGCCGCGCCCTGCTCGAGAAGGGTTTCGCCGCCGGGTCAGCCCCGATCCTCGCGCGGATGCGCCAGCTCTATCTCGCGCATCTCCTCATGGTCGGCGGCATGCTGCTCTTCGCGATGGCCGTGCTCCTGTCGGGCAGCGGCTTCGACGCGATCGGCAAGCTTGGCCTGCAGCCGCTCCTGGACGATCCCGCCGCGGCCATCACGCGGCTGCCCGTGCTGGCCTATCTGCCGCACTATCTCGACATCCTGCCGCTCTACATCGTGCTGTTCCCGGCGCTGCCGCTGATCATCCTGGGGTTCAGGAGGCATCCGCTGCTGCCGCTCGCGGCTGCCTTCGCCTGCTACGGCGCGGCGCTGTCGTTCGGCCTGAACCTCCCGAACCTCGGGCAGCCCGACGGCTGGTTCCTCAATCCCTTTGCCTGGGCGCTGCTCTTCGTCCTCGGCGCGACGACGGCGGAACTGACGCTGCGGGGCGTGTGGGTGAGGCTTCCGCGCCTCCTGGTGGCGGGTGTGACGGTCCTGGCCGCCGCCTACGTCACCTTCGCGTTGCTCCATGACTCGCCCTGGCGGTCGGACTCCGTGCTGCAGGGCATCGTCGCCGTCGAGCCGAACAAGACGTGGCTCTCCTGGCACCGCCTTCTCGATATCCTCGCCAAGGTCTGGCTCGTGGCGGTGCTCGTGCCGCGCGGCGCGGCGTTCCTCGGCACGGGTCTCGGCGGCGCCGTCAGCCGCGCCGGGCGGCACTCGCTGGCGATCTTCGTCGCGGGCGCATTCCTCTCGCTCTTCGCCTCCGTGCTCATGCACGAGACGGGCGGCGGTCTGCCGTGGCAGGTGATCGTCAATGCCGGCGGTGTGGCGGCCCTGCTTGGCCTCGCCTACCTGCTGGACGGTCGCAAGCGGCGCGACAAGTCGGCCACGTCCATCCGGAGCGTGCCCGTCAGCGCGTCGTAGAGGCGACCAGCGGGCGCGCCGCGATCATCTCGGCGAGGAGTTCGCCGACGCAGACATGCATGGCGTCGGTCATGTGGAGATCGTCGGCCTCCGTCATCGCGTCCTTGGCAACATGGTGCGCCTCGGCCAGATCCTTCATGACGGCGAAGCGACGGAAATGGTGGACGCGCCCCGGGCCCTCGCGCACAGCCTCGTCGATGAGCGCCTGCATCGGCATTGCGTCAGGGTCGCCGGTCACGGCCGGCGCATATTGCAGGTCGAGAAGCACGACCGGCACGCCGCGCTCCGCCAGCACCTTCAAACCCTCGCGGATCTCTTCGCGCCGTCCCTCGATGCCGCGGTACCGCAGCACGTCATTGACGCCGAGCTGCCAGATCACGAGCGACGGCTTCAGCGCCAGAACGTCGTTCTCGAAGCGCTGGAGCGTCTGGCGCATGGTTTCGCCGCCCTTGCCGCGGTTCGCGACCGTGACAGCGACGTTCGGCCAGACGCGCGAGAGCGCCTGCTCCAGGGCGGCCGGGTAGATCTTGTCGCGCGCATTGCGGGCGATGCCCTCGGTCGAGGAGGAGCCGACGGCGACGATGGTCATCGAGCGCGGCGCGATCGCAAGGCCTTCGCTGAAGGCGGCGGCTTTCGCCTTGCGGCAGGCGGAGGCGTCGAGCGGCGCCGCGGCGGCCTGGCCGCCCGCAAGCGCAATCAGGACGAAGGCGAACCCGAAGCAACGCTTCAAGCGCTCCGCCCATACCCCACGTTTGGCCCCCATCGAACGTCCTGTCCCGAGCGGCAGGCGACCAGCGCCTGCCCGAAGAATGCAGCATCGACCCTTCCAGAGCGAGGTTCTCGACGGATCGGGATGAACGACCACTGAACACATTGTGGCGACCGTCGCCGACCTTGCATCGCAGCACGGGGTTGCCGTTCCGCGCGGGAGCGCGTAACGGTCCGCCAAAGCGATGATTGAAAGCCGAACCTCGATGACAATGCTCCGCCGAACCATGATGGCCGCGGCCCTCGTGCTGGCCGGCGCGTCCGCGCAGGCACAGCAGGCGCCGGCTCCCGCCGCAGCGCCCGCGCCGGCCGCCGCGATTTCCGAAGCGCATCTGGCGGCCGCCCGCGATGTCGTGACGGGTTCCGGGCTCGCCCGGACCTTCGAAGGCATCGTGCCGCAGATCGCCGACCAGATCCGCGCCGGCTATTCCCGCACCCGTCCCGAGATCATCAAGGACATGGAGGAATCGCTCCGCCCGATCATCGCCGAGCTGAACAAGCGGACCGACGCGATGATCACGGCCTCGGCGCGCCTCTACGCCCAGCGCATTCCCGAGCCCGAGCTCAAGGAGATCGCCGCCTTCTTCAAGTCGGCGTCGGGCCAGAAATATGTGAGCAGCCAGGGCCAGATCCTCAACGAGCTCTTCACGGAGATGCAGGTCTTCTCGCAGACCCTCGGCAACGTGATGATGGATCTGCTGCGCGAAGACCTCCGCAAGAAGAACATCCAGCTCTGAGCGGGACGGCCCGGCCGGTGATCGAAGGCCGCTCCGCTGCGCTGGGAGCGGCGGCGACCTTCGCTCTGGGCGTCGCGCTTCCGGTCGCGATGGCGCCGGCCAGCAAGTCTTCGCCGCTTCTGCTTGGGATCGCCGCGGCGCTCGCGGTCGCCGCCGCCACCATGGCGCGCGGCGCGGGAGCGCTCCTCCGCGATGCGGTCCGCGCACTGACGGCGCCGGCCGGTCTCCTGACGATGGCGCTCCTTGCGCTGATGGCCGTCTCGATCCTCTGGGCGCATGACCGGGCCGCCTCGGCCCGCATGTTCGCCGGCTTCATCGTTCCTCTGGTCTGCGGCGGCCTCCTGCTGCTGGCCTTCCCGGCGGTGGCGGACCGGCGCCGGATCCTCTGGTGGCCCCTCGCCGTGGCGCTGGCGTCGGGCCTCGTGCTCGCCGATCTCTGGTCCGGCCTGGCGATCCGCCAATGGCTGGGCGCCCGCGCCGTGAGCTTCGCCTACAACCGCACGTTGGTGACGCTCGTCGTGCTGCTGCCGGCGCTGCTTGCTCTCCTGCTGCTGCGCGGCCGGCCCTGGTATCTGCTCGCGCTGCTGCCGTTTCCGATTGCGCTGGCGAGCGGGGAGAGCGGGGCTGCGGTGCTCGGGTTCCTCGTGATCGTCGCGGTGCTGCCGATCGCCTGGCTGATGCCCGTCTGGACGCGCCGCATCGGGCTCGTGGCGACGCTTCTCACGCTCGCTGCATCGCCCTTCATCGGCACCTTGTCGCGGCAGGCTCTCGGCCAGGGCTTCCACCAGACGCTGGCGAGCGCCCATTCGGACGACCGCGTGGCGATTTGGCTGAGCTTCGAGGCGGCGGCGCGGCGTCGCCCCATCCTCGGGAACGGCTTTGGCTCGACCCTGGACATGCAGAAAGCGCCCGTGGCCGCGGAGATCGCGCCGGAGCGCGTCACGCTGCTCGGCGTAAGCCACCCGCACAATGCCTTCTTGCAGCTCTGGGTCGAGATGGGCGGTCTGGGCGCGGCGCTGGCCGCCACGCTCTTCGTCTCCTGGTTCATGGCCATCGGCCGATCCCCGGCGCGGCTGCAGCCGTTCCTCCTGACCTGGACGGCGACGGTGGCCGCTATCGCCCTGGTCAGCCATGGCGCCTGGCAGGCCTGGTGGATCGCGGCGATCGCAGCGGGAGCCGCCGCCTTCGCCGCTCTCGCGTCGGAGATGGACGGGGCCGCGGCCCGGGGCCCGGGCGGACCATTGTAAAGCCGGCGGGGTCGGATTACCTCGGGGCGTCGCCCTCCCAGAAAGTCTCCAGGAAAGCCGCCCGCCATGTCCGCCACCGATGTCGACCTCTTCGTGATCGGCGGCGGCTCCGGCGGCGTCCGCGCCGCCCGCATCGCCTCGGGTCATGGCGCGAGGGTCATGCTGGCGGAGGAATACCGCATGGGCGGCACCTGCGTGATCCGCGGCTGCGTCCCCAAGAAGCTGATGGTCTATGCCTCGCGCTTCCGCGACGCCTTCGAGGATGCGGCCGGCTTCGGCTGGACCGTGCCGGAGCCGGCGTTCGACTGGCCCGCGCTCGTGCGCGCCAAGGAGAAGGAGATCACGCGGCTCGAGGCGGCCTATACCGCGACGCAGGAGAAGGCCGGCGTCACGGTCGTGAAGTCGCGCGCCGTGCTGGAGGACGCCCACACCGTGCGCCTGCTCGCCGACGGCCGCACGGTCACGGCCGGGCACATCCTGATCGCCACCGGCGGCCGCTCGAACCTGCCGCACGACCTCCCCGGCGTCGAGCATGCCATCACCTCGAATGAAGCCTTCGACCTCGCCGAACTGCCGAAGCGGATCGTCATCGCGGGCGGCGGCTACATCGCGGTCGAGTTCGCGGGCATCTTCGCCGGCCTCGGCTCCGAGGTGACGCTGATCTATCGCGGCGAGAACATCCTGCGCGGCTTCGACGAGGATATGCGGAACGGCCTGCGCGCCGCCTACGAGAAGCGTGGCATCCGCTTCATCTTCGGCGACGTCTTCGCGTCGATCGAGAAGACGGCGACGGGCCTCGTCGCGACCACCCGGAAGGGTCAGTCGCTGGAGGTCGATCAGGTAATGTTCGCCATCGGCCGCTCGCCCAACACCGAGGGCCTCGGCCTCGACAAGGCCGGCGTGAAGCTCGGCCTCGAGGGCGTGATCGCGGTCGACACGGAATCGCGCACGAACGTGCCGCATATCTACGCGGTCGGCGACGTGACGGGCCGCGTGAACCTGACCCCGGTCGCCATCCGCGAGGGGCATGCCTTCGCCGACAGCGTCTTCGGCGGGCCGAAGGGCGTGAAACCCTGGGTCGTCGACCATGCCGACATCCCGACCGCCGTTTTCTCGACGCCGGAAATCGGCACGGTCGGCCTCACCGAGGCGCAGGCCAAGGCGAACTTCGAGGGCGTCGACATCTACAAGGCGTCGTTCCGTCCGATGAAGGCGACGCTTTCCGGCCGCGAGGAGCGGATGATCATGAAGATCGTGGTCGACGCCGCGACGGACCGCGTGGTCGGCGTCCATATCCTTGGCGAGGATGCGGGCGAAATGGCCCAGATCCTCGGCATCGCCGTGAAGCTGAAGGCCCGCAAGTGCGACTTCGACGCGACCATGGCGCTCCATCCGAGCGCCGCGGAGGAGCTGGTCACGATGCGCACCCCGACGGAGCGCTGGCGGGCAAAGTAGCGCCTCTCATCCCGGTGCACTTCGGGCGCGAAGTCTTGTCATCCCCGGCGGCCCGCAGGGCCGGGAAGGGGATCCAGGTTCTTTACTAATGGAAGGGTTGGATTCCCTTCCCCTCCGCTTCGCTCCGGCCGGGAATGACATCACACGCCGCGCCATCGCCGCCACAACCGCCCGTCGATCGCCGCCAGGCCCGCGCCGATGAAGGCCATGCCGACGAGATGCTGGCCCTTCAGCGCCTCGCCGAGCACCAGAACACCGAGCAGGATCGCGCTGACCGGGATCAGAAACGTGACGAGCGCCAGATTCGTCGCGCCGGCGCTGGCGAGGATCTGGAAGAACAGGATGTAGGCGAAGGCCGTCGAGAAGATCGCCATAGCCGCGATGGCGAGCAGCGGGACAGCGCCGGGGAGGGGTGCTTCCCACGGGCGGCTGACGAGGATGGTCAGCAGGCTCATCATCACCGTGCTGGCGGCTAGCTGGCCGAGCGCGGTCTGCAGCGGCGTCACGCCCAGCGCCTTGAAGCGCCGGCCATAGAGGCCGGAGAAGGCGTAGACCAGCGCGCCCGAGAGGCAGGCGATCTGGCCGATCGCGCCCGCGCCGACGCCGGACAGGACGTCGAGCCCGATCATGATCGCGACGCCCGCGAGGCCGAGCAGCACGCCGGCGACCTTCAGCGGCGTCGCCCGCTCGTCGGTGGTGAAGCAGTGCAGCACCACCACCGTGAACAGGGGGGTCGTGGCGTTGAGGATCGAGGCGAGCCCCGCCGCCACGCTCGCGGGCAACTGGCTCTGGCCCCAGAAGATCAGCGTGAAGGGCAGGACGTTGTTGAGCAGGCCCATGCCGAAGAAGGCGGTCCAGACCCCCCGGCCGCGGGGCAGCGAGACGCTGATCATCCTGAGCACGACGACCAGCACGGCTGCCGCGATCGTCACGCGCAGCCAGACCAGCACCAGCGGCGTCACGCCGTTGCCGGCGCCCGCTGGCCAGCCCTTGAGGGCGATCGCCGACAGCAGGTAGGTGGCTCCCCAGAGGATCGAGAGCAGGATCAGCCGGCCCCAGTCGCGTGCGTTCATCCAGCGTGTCTAGAAGAGTCGCGTAGGGGAGGACACCCGCAAGCTGTGATTGGTGTCGGCAGTGAATTGATGTCATCCCCGGCGGCCCGCAGGGCCGGGAAGGGGAGCCAGTCTGTCTTTCGTTGGTAAACGCTGGTTTCCCTTCCCCTCCGCTTCGCTCCGGCCGGGAATGACATCAAGGGCGCATGAGCGCCTCATCCAGCACGCGCACGACATGCACGGCCTCGCGCCCCGTGCCATCGTGGATCTGGTGGCGACAGGAGGTGCCATCGGCGACGATGAGGTCGTCGGGCGCGGCCTTGCGCACGGCCGGCAACAGCGACAGCTCCGCCATGCGCATCGAAACCTCGTGATGTTTCGCATCGTAGCCGAAGGCGCCGGCCATGCCGCAGCAGCTCGACTCGATGAGCGTGACGTCGAGGCCAGGCACGGCGCGCAGGCACGCCTCCACCGCGCCCATCGCGCCGGCGGCTTTCTGGTGGCAATGTCCGTGCAGATGCGCCTTGCGCCCGCCCTGGTCCGCGAGCGGCAGGGTCATCGCGCCGGCTGCGAGGTCGGCTGCGAGCAGCTCCTCGATCAGGAAGGCGCTCGCCTTCAGGGGCTCGGCCTGCTCCTTCGGCAACAGCGCCCCGAACTCGTCGCGCAGCGTCAGCAGGCAGGACGGCTCAAGCCCGACGATCCGCGCCCCGCGCGCCGCGAAGGGCAGCAGCGCCGCGGCCGTGCGCCGCGCCTCCGTCCGCGCCGCATCCACCTGCCCGCAGGAGAGCTGCGTGCGCCCGCAGCAGAGCGGGCGGCGGCCATCCGCCGGCGCGACCCGGTGCAGCCGATAGCCCGCAGCCTTCAGCACGCGGTCCGCCGCCTCCAGGTTCTCCCGCTCGAAGGCGCGGTTGAACGTGTCGCCGAACAGGATCACGTCGCGCCCGTCACCGACCACATCCGCGGGGGAGGCGGGCCGTCCCGTCTCGCGCCAGGGCGCGCGCCAGGCCGGGAGCGAGCGCTTGGCCGAGAGGCCGAAAAGCCGCTCCGACAAACGCGCCAGCGCCGGGATCCGGTCGCGCAGGTTGAGGAGCGGCGCGAAGCGCGCGGCCAGCGCCGCGTAGCGCGGCAGGTTGGCGATCAGCCGCTCCTTCAGCGGCAAGCCGTGCTTCGCGTGCCAGTGATGCAGGAACTCGATCTTCATCCGCGCCATGTCGACGCCGGTCGGGCATTCGCGGCTGCAGGCCTTGCAGGAGACGCAAAGCTCCATCGTCTCCCGCATCGCCGGCGCGGTGAAGGCGTCCGGGCCCAGCCGGCCGGAGATCGCCAGCCTGAGGGTGTTGGCGCGCCCGCGCGTCACATGGGTCTCGTCCTTCGTGACCCTGTAGGACGGGCACATCGCCCCGCCGGAGAGCTTCCGGCAGGTGCCGTTGTTGTTGCACATCTCCACGGCCTGTCCGAAGCCGCCGTGCTCCGACCAGTCGAGCGCGGGCGGGCCGGGGAGGGCGGTGCCGTAGCTTGGCGGGAAGCGCATGAGGCTGCGGTCGTCGAATCGGAGCACTCCCGTTTCTCCCTCGGGAGAAGGGCCGAGCGCCCCGCTTCTCCCCTGGGAGAAGCTGGCAGGCGGAGCCTGACTGATGAGGGTGAAGCCCGGCGCTGGCGGCTCTCCCTCATCCGACCCGCTCCGCGGGCCACCTTCTCCCAAGGGAGAAGGAGAGGCGATCTTGCCCGGGTTCAGCAGATTGTTCGGATCGAAAGCCGCCTTCACCTCGCCGAAGGCCGAAGCCAGCCGCTCGCCGAAGAGCGGCGCGATGAATTCCGAGCGCGAGATGCCGTCGCCATGCTCGCCGGAGTAGGACCCCTCGAAGCGGCGCACGAGCTCCGCCGTCTCCTCGGCGATGGCGCGCATCGCCTTCACGCCCTCCTCGGTCTTCATGTTGAGGATCGGCCGCACATGCAGGCAGCCGACGGAGGCATGCGCGTACCAGGTGCCGCGCGTGCCATGCTTCGCGAAGACCTCGGTCACGGCTGCCGTGTAGTCGGCGAGGCGATCCAGCGGCACGGCGCAATCCTCGATGAAGGACACGGGCTTCCCGTCGCCCTTCATCGACATCATGATGTTGAGGCAGGCCTCGCGCACCTCCCAGACCTGCTTCTGCCGCGCCGGCTCCAGCACCTCGACCACCGCGTCGCGGAACCCGTGGTCGGCCATGCAGGCGTCGAGACGCTTCAGGTCCTGTTTCAGCGCATCAAGTGAATCCCCTGCGAATTCAACGAGCAGCAGGCAGTTGGGGATTCCTTTTGTGATGTCCTTCAAGGTGCGCTGGAAGAGGGGAATGTCCGCGCCGAGCACCAGCACATTGTTGTCGACAAGCTCGACCGCCACGGGCCCGAGCGCGACCAGATGCTGCGTCGTCTCCATGGCGGAGCGGAAATCCGGAAAATGGCAGACGCCCATGACGCGGTGGGTGGGCAGCCGCGAGAGCTTCAGCGTCACGGCGGTGAAGGCGGCGAGCGTGCCTTCTGACCCGACCAGCAGATGCGCGAGGTTGGGATCGGGCTCCAGCAGGCTGTCGAGATTGTAGCCGCCGACACGCCGCTGCACCTTGGGATAGCGCGCGATGATCTCGGTCCGCTCCCGCTCCGCCAGCCGCAGCATGTCCTGCGCCAGCCGCTGAGCATCGGTGGCGTTGTGCGTGGCGAAATGGATCGGCTCGCCGGAGGGCAGCAGCGCATCCACCGCCAGCACGTTGTCGACCATCTTGCCGTAGCGGATGGAGCGCGCCCCACAGGAATTGTTGCCGGTCATGCCGCCGATCGTGCAGCGGCTTGCGGTGGAGGGCTCGACGGGGAAGAACAGCCCGTCCGCCCGCAGGCGTGCGTTCAGCGTCTCCAGCACGACGCCCGGCCGCACCGTCGCCGTGCCGGCCTCGGGGTCGTAGGCCAGCACGTCATTGAAGGCCCGGCTGCAATCGACGACGATGCCGTCGCCGATGGGCTGGCCGTTCTGGCTCGTGCCGCCGCCGCGCATGATGACAGGCACCGAGCGCGCCCGCGCGATCTCAAACGTCGCCGCGATGTCATCGACGCTCGTCGGGAAGACGACGCCGCGCGGCATGATCTGGTAGATCGAGGCGTCCGTCGCGTAGCGCCCGCGCGTGAAGGCGTCGAAACGCGTCTCGCCCCTGAGCGCGCTGGAGAAGCGACGTTCGAGATCGAGATCGCGGGTGAGGGCGCTGGACAAGGGAACCGCTCTTTTCGGTGGCAATATGGCGGGCCATTGCCAGGATCGCGTTTATAATACAAAATACAAAAAGACCCGCAAGGAGACATTCCGATGCTGACCGGCCGCCACTTCCTGCAGATCCCGGGCCCGACGAACACGCCGCTTCCCGTTCTGGCGGCGATCGCCAAGCCGACCATCGATCATCGCGGTCCTGAATTCCAGAAGCTCGGCAAGGATGTCCTCACCCGGATCAGGACGGTCTTCCAGACGAAGAACCCGGTGATCATCTATCCCGCCAGCGGCACGGGCGCCTGGGAGGCGGCCCTCGTCAATGTGTTGAAGCCCGGCGACAGCGTGCTGATGTACCGCACCGGCTGGTTCGCAACCCTCTGGCACAAGATGGCGGGCAAGCTCGGCCTTAAGGCCGAGATCGTCGACAGCGACTGGCGCGCCGGCGCCGACGCCTCGGCCATCGAGGCGCGCCTGCGCGAGGACAAGGGCCATGCGATCAAGGCCGTCTGCGTGGTCCACAACGAGACCTCGACCGGCTGCGTGACCGACGTCGCCGCCGTCCGCCGCGCCATCGACGCCGCCGGCCACCCGGCTCTGCTGATGGTGGACACGATCTCCTCGCTCGGCTCCATCGATTACCGTCATGACGAGTGGGGCGTCGACGTCACCGTTGCCGGCTCCCAGAAGGGTCTGATGCTGCCGCCGGGCCTCTCCTTCAACGCGGTCTCGGACAAGGCGCTGAAGGCGGCGAAGGGCGGCGGCTTCCCGCGCTCCTTCTGGGACTGGGAGGAGATGATCGCCATCAACGCCAGCGGCTTCTTCCCCTACACGCCATCCACCAACCTGCTGCAGGGCCTCAAGGTCGCGCTCGACATGCTGGAGGAGGAGGGCCTGTCGAACGTCTTCGCCCGCCACGACCGCGCCGCCGAGGCGACGCGGCGCGCCGTGCGGCACTGGGGCTTCGACACGGTCTGCAAGGATCCCAAGGCCTATTCCAGCGCGCTGACGGCGGTCTTCCTGCCGCCGGGCCATTCGGCGGACGGGCTGCGCAAGATCATCCTGGAAGCCTCGAACATGTCGCTCGGCAACGGGCTCGGCATCTTGGCCGACAAGGTCTTCCGCATCGGCCATCTCGGTGATTTCCATGATCTCATGGTGACCGGCACGCTCTCCGGCGTGGAGATGGGCCTCGCCGCCGCAGGGATTCCGCACCGCGCCGGCGGCGTGCAGGCGGCCATGGATTACCTGCAGGGCAACAAGGGCCCCGCCCTCGCCGCGGCGGAGTGACGAGCCCGCGCGATTGACTTGCACCGCCTCCCGCCCGCAGATGCCGGGCGTGATGGCCTCCCTGACGCCGCTTGACATCCTTTGCCTCGGCGGCGCGACGCTGGACCGGAAGTATCGCTCGCGCGCCCCGCTCGTGGCCGGCTCGTCCAATCCGGCGAGCGCGCATATCTCCGCCGGCGGCGTTGCGCGGAACGTCTGCGAGACGCTGGCCAGGCTGGGCGCGCGCGCCGGGCTCGCGACGCTGGTGGGCGACGACGACGCCGGACGCCGGATCGTCGCCGATCTCGCGGCGCTGGGCGCGGACGTGAGCGCCGTCCGCACGGTCGCGGGGGAGCGCACGGCGGAATATGTCGCCGTGCTCGACGCCGACGGCTCGCTCGCCACCGGCCTCGCCGACATGGCGATCTTCGAACGGTTCGACCTGCCGGACCTCGAAAGGCTCGCGCTCGCCCTGACCTCGGCGCGCTGGGTCTTCGCCGATTGCAACCTGCCCGCACCAATCCTCGCCGCGTTGATCACGCTCGCGGCCGATGCGCCATTCAGGCTCGCCCTCGATCCGGTATCGGTGGCGAAGGCGGCCCGGCTGCCGCCACGCCTCGACGGCGTCGATCTCATGATCCTCAACCGGGACGAGGCGGCGGCCCTGACCCAAACGGACGAGCCTCAGGAGGCGATCGACCGGCTTCGCGACAGGGGCGCCGGCTCCGTGGTTCTGACCGACGGCTCCGGGCCCGTCCGCATCGCTTCGCCTGAGGGGCGGGCGCTGGTGCCGGTCGAGGCCGCAACCGTCCTGGACGTCACGGGCGCCGGCGATGCGCTGATCGGCGCCACCCTGGCGGGGCTTGCCGGCGGCTTCGATCTGGTCGAGGCGGTGCGCGCGGCGGTGCGGGTCGCCGCGCTGGCGGTCGCTTCGGCAGAGACCGTGCGCACCGACCTCACGCCCGATCTGATCCATCCTGAGGCGAGGAGCGTCGCATGACCGACCCCGACATGGTGATCGCGCCCGACGTGGCGGCGGCCCTGGCCGATCGGCTCCCCGTCGTCGCGCTCGAATCGACGATCATCACGCATGGCATGCCCTGGCCGGACAATGCCGAGGCCGCGCGCGCGGTCGAGGCGGTCGTGCGGAGCGAGGGCGCGGTCCCCGCCACCATCGCAGTGCTCGACGGAATCATCCATGTCGGCCTCGACGATGCCCGCCTCGAACGCCTCGCCCGGGCGAAGGGCGTCATGAAGCTGAGCCGGGCCGATCTCGCCTTCGCCGTCTCGGCCCGGCGCAACGGCGCGACGACCGTCGCCGCGACGATGATCGTTGCCGCGCGCGCGGGCATCGCCGTCTTCGCGACGGGCGGCATCGGTGGCGTCCATCGCGGCGTCGAGCGCACGCTCGACATATCCGCCGACCTGGAGGAATTCGCGCGCACGCCCGTCGCCGTCGTCTGCGCCGGTGCGAAGGCGCTGCTCGACCTGCCGCGGACGCTCGAGTACCTGGAGACGCGCGGCGTCCCCGTGGTCTGCGTCGGCTCCGATCATTTTCCGGCCTTCTGGAGCCGGTCCAGCGGCCTGCCCGCGCCGCTCCGGCTCGACGCGCCGGCGGAGATCGCCCGCTTCATGGCGGCCCGCACCCGCCTCGGCATCGAGGGCGGATTGGTGGTGGCCAATCCCATCCCCGCCGAGGCCGAGATCTCGGCCGCCGAGATGGAGCGTCACATCGCGCAGGCGCTCGTCGAGGCCGAGGCCGAGGGCGTCTCCGGCAAAGCCGTGACCCCCTTCCTGCTGTCGCGCATCCTGGCGCTGACCGAAGGGCGCAGCCTCACGGCGAACATCGCGCTCGTCAGGTCGAACGCGGCCCTCGCGGCGCGCATCGCCGGCGCTTTGGCGGCCGGCTGAGGCCGGTCACAGCGGCAGCGCGCCGTCGGCCTGCGGCTGGATCTTCGCCGGCGGCCGGAGGCGGATCCGCACCAGCGTGTAGACCAGCGCCACCCCGTGCACGACGGCCATGAACACGAAGAGCGAGGAGGGGCCCAGCCGCTCCATCGCCGCAACCGCGATCGTCGGCCCTGCGACCGCCCCCACGCAGTAGAAGAAGAGCAGGCTGGAGGCGATCCCGACCGATCGCGACGGCTCCGCCCGGTCGTTCGCATGCGACATGGCGATCGAGTAGATCGTCATCGCGCTGCCGCCGAGCAGGAAGCCGAGCACCGCCGTGCCCCAGCCGAGCCGCGTGCCGACGAAGGCGAGGACAAGCTCGAAGACGAGCGACGTGCCCATCTGAGCCGAGAGGATGACGCGCCTGTCCATGCGGTCGGAAAGGCGCCCGAGCGGCCAGACCGCCAGCGCTGAGCCGACGACCGTCGCCGTCAGGAAGGCGGAGATCTGCCCGTTGCTCAGGCCGCCGATGAGCGCGAAGACCGGCGCCAGCGACCAGTAGGAGCCGTTCGCCGCCCCCGCGATCAGCGTGGCGACGGCGGCCACGGGCGCGCTGCGGACGAGCGTGAAGACCTCGGGCTTCACGGTGGTCGGCCGCGCCGGCGGCGGTGTGCGGGCGAGCGCGAGCGGCAGGCAGGCGCATGCGAGCAGACCGGCGACCAGCAGGAACAGGGTCGCGGTGCGCGGGTCGGCCGTCGCGACGAGCGCTTGCCCGATCGCGGAGGCGGTGAAATGGGTAAATTGATAGACCGCGCCCAGCCGCCCGCGGTTCGTGTTGTCAGCCTTGCCCTGGACCCAGCCGTCCGTGATGGCGAAGAGGCCCGCCACGCAGAAGCCGATGATCGCGCGCAGCGCCAGCCACCAGCCCGGTTCGGGAAGATAGGCCATGGTCGCCGAAGCCGCGGCCGCGATCCCGGCGAACAGGCCGTAGCCCCGCACGTAGCCGATGCGCTTGACGATCGCCGGGCTCGCGAGCGAGCCGAGCAGCATGGCGCCGAAATAGATCGATCCCAGCAGTCCCAGCGTGACGGCCGGAAAATCCTCGAGCTTGCCGCGCAGGGGCGTCAGCGTGTTGAGGAGGGAATTGCCAGGGATCAGCAGGATCACTGATCCGAGGATCGCTGCGATGGCGTGATAGGGCGTTCGCATGGCGGCTGTGGGCTGGACGCCCGGATCCCGCACCTTCGCGGCCGGGGCGGCGCGAGTCGGCACGGGGCGGACGAGAGGCTAGCCGAGCGTCGGAGCGGAGCCTAGCGCCGAATTCTGATGGAACCCATCGGATGAGCCGCTCTCGAGCGCTCACGCCTCCTGCAAGGCGCTCACATGAGCGCTGGCGCTCTCGGTGAGGCCGACGAGATCGTAGCCGCCTTCCAGCACCGAGACGATGCGCGCGCCGCAGCGCCGCGCCGCGATCTCCATGAGCTTGCGGGTGGCCCAGGCGAAATCGGAGGCCTCGAGGGCGAGGTTGGCGAGGGGATCGCGGTGGTGCGCGTCGAACCCGGCCGAGATGATGATGAGATCGGGTGCATGCGCCTCGATGCGCGGCAGGATCACGCTCGTGACGGCGGCCCGGAAGGCCTCGCCGCCATCGCCCGCCGCGAGCGGCGCATTGACGATGGTGCCATGCTCACCGGTCTCGCCGCGCGCTCCCGTTCCCGGATAGAGCGGCATCTGGTGCGTCGAGGCATAGAGGACGCTGGGGTCCGACCAGAAGATGTCCTGCGTGCCGTTGCCGTGGTGGACGTCCCAGTCGAAGATCGCGACGCGCTCCGCCCCGTGCGCCCGCTGCGCATGCCGGGCCGCGACGGCGGCCGTGTTGAAGAAGCAGAAGCCCATCGCCCGCGCCGTTTCGGCATGATGACCCGGCGGGCGGGCGCAGAGGAAGGCGTTGACGGCCTCTCCTCCGAAGACGGCGTCGACCGCAGCCGCGGCGCCGCCCAGGGACCGGAAGGTCGCCTCGATCGTGCCTGGCGACATCAGCGTGTCGGGGTCGATGCCCGCGTAGCCGCGCTCGGGCGACAGCCGCTCCAGCACCTCGACGTAATGCGGCGGATGCGCGAGTTCCGCCAGCGCGCGGCCCCCCAGCGGCGCTTCCCGGCGCAGGAGCCCGTCGAAGCGCGAATCGCCGAACGTCGCCTTCAGGGCGCGCAGGCGGTCGGGCCGCTCCGGATGTCCCTCGGGCACGACATGCTGCAGGAAGGCGTCATGCGACAGGAACAGGGTCGCCATCTATCAGATCCTCGTCGCCAGCCGGCGCGGCGCCCGCGCCAACTCATTGAAGCTCCATCGGATAACCCGGCCTGCTGCAACGCAGCAACTGCCGAGGTGTTGCCTATTTGCACTCGTAGAAGCTGCACATTTTTGGTAACGCTGGGATATCTATCAGATCGGCGGACGGATTTCTCATGCGCAAGGCGATGTTTTTGGCTGTGGCGGTCGTCGCGGCCCTCCTCGGCGCCTGCCGCGTCGAGACCTTTCCCGACCCTGCGCTGAGCGCAAAGGACGTCGAGCTGCTGGCGCTAACCCCGGCCTTCGCCCGCAATCAGGATCCGTTCCGCATGCGCCAGCGCATGAAGGACAACACGGGCCAGGCTCCCGGCACGATCGTCATCGATTCCGATTCGAAGTTCCTCTACTTCGTGGAGGATGGCGGCACGATGCTGCGCTACGAGATCTCGGTCGGTGCGCAGGAATACACCTGGCGCGGTGACGCCTTCGTCCAGCGCAAGGCCGAATGGCCGAACTGGGTTCCGATGGAAGAGGCGCGCAAGCTGAACCCCGCGCTGCCCAAGGTCGTCACCGGCGGTCCCGACAACCCGCTCGGCGCGCGCGCCCTCTATCTCCATGACGAGTCGGGCAAGGACACCTACATCCGCATTCACGGCACCAATGAGCCGGAGTACATCGGCCAGAACGTGTCGCTCGGCTGCATCCGCATGCACAATGTCGACGTGATCGACCTCTTCGAGCGCGTGAAGCTCGGCGCCAGGGTCATCGTCAAGTAAGGCGGGCGCAGAGCCAACTCCCTCCCCTGCAAGGGGAGGGTTGGGGAGGGGTCCACCGCGGCGATCTGTTCTGAAGCGCCGTCGACCCCCACCCGACCTCCCCCTTACAGGGGGAGGAGAGGTTGATGCCGCGGCCGCGGCTGTTTTCTCACCCCTTCGCGGCAGCCTTCAGCCGCTCGAACCCGGCGGCGAGATCCGCCTTCAGGTCCTCGTTCGCCTCGAGGCCGATCTGCAGGCGGATGCAGGGCCCGCCCGGATCGAAGCGCGTGGCGGTGCGGTATGTTGTGCAGTCGAACGGCACCGCCAAGCTCTCGTAGCCGCCCCACGAGAAGCCCATGCCGAAGAGCGCGAGCCCGTTGAGCAGCGCCTCGACGGCTTCCGCCGGTGCGGGCTTCAGCACCACTGAGAACAGGCTCGAGGAGCCGAGGAAATCCCGCTTCCAGATCGCATGGCCCGGATCCTCCGGAAGAGCCGGATGCAGGACCTTGAGCACTTCGGGCCGCTGCTGCAGCCAGCGGGCCATGTCGAGCGTCTTCTTCTCCTGCTCGCGCAGGCGCAACTCCATCGTCCGGAGTCCGCGCAGGCCGAGCCAGACGTCCTCCGGGCTCGGGCAGGCGCCGAAGGCGAGGAACGTCTCGCGCAGCGCCTTGATGCAGCGCTCGTTGGCCGAGATCATGCCGAGCAGGATGTCCGAATGACCGCCGAGATACTTGGTGCCGGCCTCGATCGCGATGTCGACGCCGCGCTCGTGCGGCGGAAACAGGAACGGCGTCGCCCAGGTGTTGTCCATCAGCACCACCGCGCCCCGCGCATGGGCCGCCGCGGTGATGGCGGGTATGTCCTGCATCTCAAAGGTCTGCGAGCCCGGCGCCTCCGTGTGGATCGCGGCCGTGTTGGGGCGCATGAGGTCAGCGATCCCCCCGCCGATCAGCGGATCATAATAGGTCGTCTCGACGCCCATGCGCTTGAGGACGCCGTCGCAGAACTGACGGGCCGGCCGATAGACCGAGTCCGGAACAAGGAAATGGTCGCCCGACTTCAGGCAGGACATGAAGGCGATCGTGACCGCCGCGAGGCCCGACGGGACGAGCACGGTGCCCGCCGCGCCGGCCAACTCGGTCCAGGCCACCTCGAGCGCCTCCGTCGTCGGCGTGCCGTGCGTGCCGTAGACGAAGCGGGCGCTCTGCCGGGAATTGAGCTCCTGCACCGTGGGCTTCAGCACGGTGGAGCCGCGGTAGATCGGCGTGTTGACGAAGCCGAATTGCTCGTCGGGATTGCGGCCCGCCAGCACCATGCGGGTCGTCACATCGAGTTTGGCGCGCTCCGCGGCCGAAAGCTTCTTCATTGGTCGCCCATGTCCTGAGGTTGGTCCATGAGCCGTCCGCCGCACCGCCGCGTCAAGTCCCACTGGATCAATCCTTCTGATCCTGTCTATCATCGATGCGAGGGGGCCGCGGGAGAATGCGGCCGGAGGATCGGATGATGAAGACGATGATCGCCGCAGGATTGGCTGCGGCCACGCTCGCCGGAGCGGCGGGAACGGCGCTCGCGCAGGGCCGCGCCCCCACGCTCGAGGCCGTGAAGCAGCGCGGGCAGCTCATCTGCGGCGTCAACACCGGTCTCCCCGGCTTCAGCGTCCCCGATCGCCAGGGCAACTGGAGCGGGATGGATGTCGACTTCTGCCGCGCCATCGCCGTCGCTGTTCTCAACGACCCCGCCAAGGTGCGCTTCGTTCCCACCTCGTCGGTGAACCGCTTCGCTACGCTGCAGTCCGGCGAGGTCGACGTGCTCGCCCGCAACGTCACCTGGACCTCCTCGCGCGACACGTCGCTTGGCTTCAATTTCGCGCCCGTCACCTATTATGACGGTCAGGGTTTCATGGTGCGCAAGAGTTCGAACACGAAGTCCGCGCGGGAGCTGTCGGGCGCCACGGTCTGCGTCAACCAGGGCTCGACCACCGAACTCAACCTCGCGGACTATTTCTGCACCCACAACATGCAGCTCAAGGTCGTCTCGTTTCCGACGGGCGAGGAATCCGTGAAGGCCTACGAGTCTGGCCGCTGCGACAGCTTCACGACCGACATGTCCGGCCTCTATGCCGAGCGGCTGAAGATGGCGAACATCGACGACCACGTGATCCTGCCGGAGATCATCTCCAAGGAGCCGCTGGCGCCCGCCGTGCGGCATGGCGACGACCAGTGGCTCGACATCGTGAAATGGACGCATTTCGCCATGCTCGCCGCCGAGGAGCTGGGCGTCACCAAGGCCAATGTCGACGACCGGCTGAAGTCCGACAACCCGGACGTCAAGCGCCTGCTCGGCACCGAGGGCAAGCATGGCGAGGCACTCGGCCTGACCAACGACTGGGCCTACCGCGTCATCAAGCAGATCGGCAATTATGGCGAGAGCTTCGAGCGCAACATCGGCCTCTCCTCGCCCTTGAAGATCGCTCGCGGGCTGAACGCCCAGTGGACCCAGGGCGGCCTGCAATACGCGCCGCCGATCCGGTGATCGGCGCCGCGCCGCGCGGCGGGAGGCGGGATGGGGGCAACGCCATGAAACGGATCGTCGCCGCGCTCGTCGCGACGCTGCTCGCGAGTTTCGCAGGGGCCGCCCTGGCGCAGCCGAAGCCAGCGACGCTGGCGCTGGTCAAGGAGCGGGGCCATCTCGTCTGCGGCGTCGACGGCGAGCAGCTCGGCTTCAGCATTCCGATGCGCAACGGCCACTGGACCGGCTTCGACGTCGATTACTGCCGGGCCATCGCCGCCGCGATCTTCGGCGATGCCTCGAAGGCGAACTTCGTCCCGTTGTCCGCGACCGAGCGCTTTGACGCGCTGCGCTCCGGCGCCGTCGACATCCTGGCGCGCAACACGACCTGGACCTTCTCGCGCGACGTGGCGGCGGGCCTGAATTTCGCCGGCGTCACCTATTTCGACGGCCAGGCCTTCATGGCGCGGCGCGAGACGCGCCTCGCCTCGGCGCTCGATCTCTCCGGTGCCACGATCTGCGTCGAGCGCGGCACCACGACCGAAATGAACCTCGTCGACTACTTCCGCGCCAACCGGATGCAGCTGCGCATGCTCCAGGCCTCCAGCAATGCCGAGATGCTGAAGGCCTACGAGGAGGGGAAGTGCGTCGCCATGACGGCAGACGCCAGCGCTCTCTATGGCGAGCGGCTGCGGCTCCTGGGGGCCGAACGGCATGTCGTGCTGCCCGAGATAATCTCGAAGGAGCCCCTCGGTCCCGCCGTGCGGCACGGCGACGACCAGTGGTTCGACATCGTGCGCTGGGTCCATGCGGCGATGGTGACGGCGGAGGAACTCGGACTTGACCGCCGTAACGTCGATGCGGCGCTGCGCTCAGCCAACCCGGAGGTCCAGCGCCTGCTCGGCATCGAGGGCAGGCACGGGGAGGCGCTCGGCCTCCCGAACCGCTGGGCCTACGAGGTGGTGAAGCAGGTCGGCAGCTACGGCGAGGTGTTCGAGCGCAACCTCGGGCGCGCCTCGCCGCTGGGCATGCCCCGGCGGCTCAACGGCCTTTGGACCAGCGGCGGCCTGCAATATGCGCCGCCGATCCGCTAAATCGGCCATCCTGCGTTCGAATGAAAAGCGCTTGACCCAGCGCCACCTTGTCGCTTGTTATGCGACCGCTAGATGCGCTGCATCAGAAACTGGAATGGCTGGCCCTTCCGGTTCCTGAACGACGAGCGTGTCATGGCCCGGGGCACAGCCTCCCGGCCCAAACTGATCGGGAGATGTTCAAACGATGAAATCGGTTTTCAAGAGCCTCGCTTTCGGCGCCCTCGGCGCCCTCGCCGCGACCGGCGTTTTCGCGCAGGCGAGGACCTCGACGCTCGACCAGGTGAAGGCCCGCGGCATCCTGAACTGCGGCACCGGCACCGGCCTCGCCGGCTTCGGCCTGCCCGATGCCCAGGGCAACTGGAACGGCCTCGACGTCGACGTCTGCCGCGCCATCGCCGCCGCCATCTTCAACGACCCGAACAAGGTGAAGTTCGTGTCGCTCTCGGCCAAGGACCGCTTCACCGCCCTGCAGTCCGGCGAGATCGACGTCCTGTCGCGCAACACGACCTGGACCTCCTCGCGCGATTCCTCGCTCGGCCTCAACTTCGCCGGCGTGAACTACTATGACGGCCAGGGCTTCATCGTGAAGAAGAGCGCCAAGATCGCCTCGGCGCTCGAGCTCAACGGCGCGTCGGTCTGCGTGCAGCAGGGCACCACGACCGAGCTGAACCTCGCCGACTATTTCCGCGCCAACAAGCTGCAACTGAAGGCGGTGACCTTCGCCACCAACGACGAAACGGTGAAGGCCTACGAGGGCGGCCGCTGCGACGCCTTCACGACGGACGCTTCCGGCCTCTACGCCGAGCGCCTGCGCATGGCGAAGCCCGACGACCACATGGTCCTCCCCGAGATCATTTCGAAGGAGCCGCTCGGACCGTCGGTCCGCCACGGCGACGACCAGTGGCTCGACATCGTGAAGTGGAGCCATTTCGCCATGATCACGGCCGAGGAGCTCGGCGTCACCAAGGCCAATGTCGACGACCAGCGGAAGTCGACGAACCCCGACGTGATGCGTCTGCTCGGCACCGAGGGCAAGCATGGCGAGGCGCTGGGCCTGACCAACGACTGGGCCTACCGCATCATCAAGCATGTCGGTAACTACGGCGAGTCGTTCGAGCGGAACGTGGGCATGGGCTCGCAGCTCAAGATTGCGCGCGGCCTGAACAACCTCTGGTCGAAGGGCGGCCTGCAGTACGCGCCGCCGATCCGCTGACGCCACGGGCCGGGCCACGATGGCCCGGCTCTTGCTATCCAACGATCAACAGAGAACGTCCCCCAAGGGGACCCATCACAGGACTATTCTCATGAAGAAGCTCATCGCATCCATGGCCGGCGTCGCCCTCGGCGCGCTGGTCATGGCGACCGGCGCGCAGGCGCAGGGCGGCCAGACGCTGAACGCCGTGAAGGCCCGCGGCACCCTCAACTGCGGCGCCAACACCGGCCTCGCCGGCTTTGGCCAGCCCGATGCCCAGGGCAACTGGACCGGCCTCGACGTCGATTACTGCCGCGCCATCGCGGCCGCGATCTTCAACGACCCGAACAAGGTCAAGTTCGTCCCGCTCTCGGCCAAGGACCGCTTCACGGCCCTGCAGTCGGGCGAGGTGGACGTGCTGGTCCGCAACACGACCTGGACCTCCTCGCGCGACACGTCGCTCGGTCTGAACTTCGCTGCCGTCAACTACTATGACGGCCAGGGCTTCATGGTGAAGAAGAGCCTCAAGGTCGCTTCGGCCAAGGAGCTCTCCGGCGCCTCGATCTGCGTGCAGCAGGGCACCACGACCGAGCTGAACCTCGCCGACTATTTCCGCGCCAACAAGATGGAGCTGAAGGCCGTCACCTTCGCCACCAGCGACGAGACCAGCAAGGCATACGATTCCGGCCGCTGCGACGCCTTCACGACGGACGCTTCCGGCCTCTACGCCGAGCGCCTGCGCATGGCGAAGCCCGACGACCACATGGTCCTCCCCGAGATCATCTCGAAGGAGCCGCTCGGACCGTCGGTCCGCCACGGTGACGACCAGTGGCTCGACGTGGTCATGTGGACCCACTACGCCATGGTCACGGCCGAGGAGCTCGGCGTTTCCAAGGCGAACCTCGAGGAGCGCCTGAAGTCCGACAACCCGGACATCAAGCGCCTGCTCGGCACCGAGGGCAAGCATGGCGAGGCTCTCGGCCTGACCAACGACTGGGCCGTCCGCATCATCAGGCACGTCGGCAACTACGGCGAGGCGTTCGAGAAGAACGTCGGCGCCGGCTCGCCGCTGAAGATCGCCCGTGGCGTGAACAACCTCTGGAACAAGGGCGGCCTGCAGTACGCGCCGCCGATCCGCTGAGGCCATACAGGGAGGCGGCCGTGCGCCGCCTCCGCACCCCTACGGCGGAGAAACCCGGGAGGGTCGCCGTCTTGATGCGTAGAATTGACCAGGGGGATTGAGGATCGTGACAGACGTCATGCGGTCGGCGCCGATGGAGGAGAAACCGAGGGTTTCGCCCTTCTACGATCCCAAGGTGCGCAGCTTCGTCTTCCAGGCCCTGTTGTGCCTGGCCCTGGTCTGGCTGGTCTGGTCCGGCATCAGCAATGTTCGCGAGAACCTCGCCCGCGCCAAGATCGCGGCCGGCTTCGGCTTCTGGGACAATGTCGCCGGCTTTCCGATCAGCCAGTCTCTGATCTTCTACACGGAAGCCGGCTCCTCCTACGGCCGCGCCTTCTGGGTCGGGCTTCTCAACACCCTGCTCGTCGCCTCGATTGGCATCGTCTTCGCGACGATCCTCGGCTTCGCCGTCGGCATCGCGCGCCTGTCGAAGAACTTCCTCGTCTCGCGCATCGCCTACTGGTACGTCGAGATCGTCCGCAACCTGCCCCTGCTGCTGCAGCTGCTCTTCTGGTACAACGCCGTGGTCAAGGCGCTGCCCGAGGTGCGCGAGAGCCTGAAGCTGCCCGGCGGCTCCTTCCTCAACAACCGCGGCCTCATCGTCCCGCAACCGGTCTTCGGCGACAATTTCTGGATTGTCGTCATCATGTTCTGGGCCGGCATCCTCGGCGCTCTCTTCTACCGCGCCTATGCGGCCAAGAAGCAGGAGAAGACCGGCATCCAGTCGCCGGTCGGCATGGTGGCGCTGGCGCTCATCTTCGGCATGCCGCTGCTCGTCTTCGTCCTTGTCGGCATGCCGCTCAGCTTCTCCTACCCGACGGCCGGACGCTTCAACATCACGGGCGGCGTCTCGGTGCTGCCGGAGTTCCTGGCGCTGCTCTTCGGCCTCGTGATCTACACGGCGGCCTTCATCGCGGAGGCTGTGCGCGCCGGTATCCTCGCGGTCTCCAAGGGCCAGACCGAGGCGGCCTATGCGCTCGGCGTCAAGCCGAAGCACACGCTGAACCTCGTCATCATCCCGCAGGCCATGCGCGTGATCATTCCGCCGCTGACCAGCCACTACCTGAACCTGACGAAGAACTCGTCGCTGGCCGTCTTCGTCGGCTATCCGGACCTCGTGAACATCTTCACGGGCACCGTGCTCAACCAGACGGGCCAGGCGATCGAGGTGGTGGCGATCACCATGCTCGTCTACCTGACGATCTCGTTGACGACCTCGCTCTTCATGAACTGGTACAACGCCCGCAAGGCGCTCGTGGAACGGTGAGGAGAGCGCCATGACCGACATGTCGATCGTACCGACCGAAGGCGTCACCAATCCAGGCCTGCCGCCGAAGATGCTGGTGAACTACGTCCGGGCCGAGAACGCCGAGGCCCTGCCGCCGCCGGCGAGCCTCGCCGGCTGGCAGGGCTGGGTCCGCGAGAACCTCTTCTCCGGTCCCTTCAACATCGCGATGACGATCATCGCGGCGCTGCTCCTCTACTGGATCTTCGCGCCGCTCATCAGCTTCACGCTGATCGACGCGGTCTGGTCGGGCACCGACCGCGAGGCCTGCATCATCACGCCAGCCCGGCCGGTCGTGGGCGCCTGCTGGCCCTTCGTCTTCGAGCGCTTCGAATATTTCATCTACGGCTCCTATCCGATCGCGGAACGCTGGCGGCCGACGCTGTTCTTCGTGCTGCTGATCGTCTCGGTCGTGTGGCTGCTCGCGCGTGGCCGGCAGGAGCGCGCCGCCTGGACCACGGCCGGCCTGCTGGTCGCGGTCTGGCTGCTGTCCTACCTGATGGGCTGGGCCGGCCGGAACGCCTCGCTGTTCCTGCTGCTGACCGCCGCCGGCGTCGGCGCCGTGCTCTTCACCGGCGGGGAGCGCAAGGACCTCGCCGCCTTCTTCGCCTTCCTGATCACGCCCTTCGTCAGCTACTGGCTCCTGACGGGCGCGTCGCCGGCCTATGCTCTCGTCGGCGTCGGCCTGATCGTCCTCGACGGCATCACCAGCTTCGTCAGCGCCATCGGGTCGATCGTCGCGCTGATCCCGGGCGTGGGACCGATCCTGGCCTTGCCCTTCACCATCTGGGACAGGATGTTGGAGCTGATCGCGTCCGGCCTCAGGAGCATCTTCCCCGGCCGCGCCTTCTTCTGGTTCGACCACGTCGCCTCCATCGGCATCTCCGTCGCGCTCATCTTCCGCAACAGGATCAGGATGACCGCGGCCGATTTCACGGCGGCGCTGACGACGGTCGGCGTCGTCGCCGTCGCCTACGGCGCCTTCGTGGGCGTCACGGGCCTCGACGCGGGGCTGCCCCCGGTCTCCACCAACCTGTGGGGCGGCATCCTGATCTCGATGATCGTGGCCGCCTTCGGCATCGTCTTCTCGCTGCCCTTCGGCATCCTGCTGGCGCTCGGCCGCCGCTCGACGATGCCGGCGGTGAAGCTCTTTTCGGTCATCCTGATCGAGTTCGTGCGCGGCGTGCCCTTCATCACCGTGCTGTTCATGGCGTCGAACATGCTGCCGCTCTTCGTGCCGGAGCAGTATGCGCCGGACAAGCTGCTGCGCGCGCTCATCGCTGCGGTCATCTTCGCCTCCGCCTACATGGCCGAGGTGGTGCGCGCCGGCCTCCAGGCGCTGCCCAAGGGCCAGTACGAAGGCGCCATGGCGATGGGCCTCGGCTACTGGCAGATGATGCGCCTCATCATCCTGCCGCAGGCGCTGAAGGTGACGATCCCCAACATCGTCAACACCTACATCGGCCTGTTCAAGGACACGACGCTGGTCGTCGTGGTCGGCCTCTTCGACTTCCTCAAGACGATCGAGGCCGCGCGCATCGATCCCAAATGGGCCGCGCCGACGACCTCGGCCACCGGCTACATGGCTGCCGCCATCTTCTATTTCGTATGCTGCTACGCGATGTCCCGCTATGCCAAGGCGACTGAAGAGCGCCTGGCGAAGGCTGACAGGCGCTGATCCGGGAGACCTGAACCATGTCCGCCGCCCTGGCCTACAAGCCCACCCCGCTCAAGAGCCCGATCGCCGTCGAGCTGAAGAACGTCCACAAATGGTACGGGGACTTCCACGTCCTCAAGGACGTCAACCTCGCCGTCGCCAAGGGCGAGCGCCTCGTGATCTGCGGACCCTCGGGCTCCGGCAAGTCCACGATGATCCGCTGCATCAACCGGCTGGAGGAGCACCAGAAGGGCCACATCATCGTCGACGGCACTGAGCTCACGAACGACCTGAAGAAGATCGACGAGATCCGCCGCGACGTCGGCATGGTCTTCCAGCACTTCAACCTCTTCCCGCACCTCACCATCCTCGAGAACTGCACGCTCGCCCCGATCTGGGTGAAGAAGATGCCGAAGAAGGATGCCGAGGAAATCGCCATGCACTTCCTGCGCAAGGTGAAGATCCCCGAGCAGGCGAACAAGTATCCCGGCCAGCTCTCCGGTGGCCAGCAGCAGCGCGTCGCCATCGCCCGCTCGCTCTGCATGTTCCCGAAGATCATGCTCTTCGACGAGCCCACCTCCGCGCTTGACCCGGAGATGGTCAAGGAGGTGCTCGAGACCATGGTGGGCCTCGCGGAGGAGGGCATGACCATGCTCTGCGTGACGCACGAGATGGGCTTCGCCCGGCAGGTCGCGAACCGCGTGATCTTCATGGACTTCGGGTCCGTCGTCGAGATCAACACGCCGGACGAGTTCTTCAGGAACCCGCAGCACGAGCGCACGAAGCTCTTCCTGAGCCAGATCCTGCACTGACCGGGCTGTTCCGGGGCGGTCGATGGCCTATCGAGCGGCGATTGGCCCGCGCGCCTACGTCTTCGCCGACCTGAAAAGCCTGCTGGCGAAGGCGACGCCGATCCGCTCCGGCGACCAGCTCGCCGGGGTTGCGGCGGCGTCGCTCGAGGAGATGATGGCGGCCCGCATCGCGCTCGCCGACGTTCCCCTTGCCGATTTCCTGCGGGACGTCTTCGTCCCCTACGACGAGGATGAGGTGACGCGCCTCATCCTCGATACCCACGACCGCGCGGCCTTCGCGCCGGTCTCCTCGCTCACGATCGGCGCCTTCCGCGACTGGCTCTGCTCCGAACGCGCGACGCCGGAGGCGCTGGCCCGCCTCGCGCCCGGCCTGACGCCCGAGATGGCGGCGGGCGTCTCGAAGCTGATGCGAAACCAGGACCTGATCCTCGTCGCCCGCAAGTGCCGCGTCGAAACGCGCTTCCGCAACACGATCGGCCTGCCCGGGCACATGGCGGTGCGGCTCCAGCCCAACCATCCGTCGGACGAGCCCGTCGGCATTCTCGCCTCGATCGTCGAGGGCCTGCGCTACGGCTGCGGCGACGCGGTGATCGGCGTCAACCCGGCCTCCGACAGCCCCGCGCGCATCCACGAGCTGCTGCGCCTCATCGACGACGTGATCAGACGCTTCCGCATCCCCACCCAATCCTGCGTGCTGACCCATGTCACCACCACGATCGACCTGATCGGGCGCGGCGCGCCGGTTGATCTCGTCTTCCAGTCCGTCGCCGGCACGGAGGCCGCCAACGATTCCTTCGGCGTGACGCTGGGGCTGCTCGGCGAGGGGCTGGAGGCCGCCCGCAGCCTGAAGCGCGGCACGGTCGGCGACAATTGCTTCTACTTCGAGACGGGCCAGGGCTCGGCTCTTTCCGCCGGCGCCCACCACGGGCTTGACCAGCAGACCGCCGAGGCGCGCGCCTATGCTGTCTGCCGCGCCTTCCAGCCGCTGCTTGTCAACAGCGTAGTCGGCTTCATTGGCCCGGAATATCTCTATGACGGCAAGCAGATCGTCCGGGCCGGGCTCGAGGATCACTTCTGCGGCAAGCTGCTCGGCCTGCCGATGGGGTGCGACATCTGCTACACCAACCATGCCGAGGCCGATCAGGACGACATGGACACGCTGCTGACGCTGCTCGGCGCGGCGGGCGTCGCCTTCGTCATGGGCGTGCCCGGCGCCGACGACATCATGCTCCATTACCAGTCGACCTCCTTCCACGACCAGCTCTACCTGCGCGAAGTGCTGGGGTTGCGCCGGGCGCCGGAGTTCCAGCTCTGGATGGAGCGCATGGGGCTTGCCGACGCGGAGGGGCGCCTGCTGCCCGGCGACAGCGGCCGCGAGCTTCTGGAGGCCATCGCATGAGCGGCGGCCCCGATTTCACCACGAGCGCCATGGAGCGCCTCGCGCGCCTCACCAACGCGCGCGTCGGCCTCGGCCGTGCCGGCGTCGCCCTGCCGACGCGGGATCTGCTGCGCTTCGGCCTCGCCCATGCCCAGGCGCGCGACGCCGTGAACGAGCCGCTGCGCACCGACGATCTCGCGGCGGCCATCGCGGAGCTCGGCCTTGGTACCATCGAGGTCGCGAGCCGGGCGGCAACACGGGCCGAATATCTTCGCCGGCCCGACCTCGGCCGCAGCCTCGCGCCCGAGGGTCTCGACCGGCTGGCGGCGGATCGCGGAGCCTACGATCTGGCGATCGTCGTGGCGGACGGCCTCTCCGCAACGGCGGTGCACCGGCATGCGGCCCCGTTCCTGCGGGCGCTGCTGCCGCATCTGGCGGAGCGGGCGCTTCGCCTGGCCCCTGTCGTCATCGCCCTGCAGGCCCGCGTGGCGCTCGGCGACGCCGTCGCAGAAGCGCTCGGCGCCCGCATGGTGCTGACCGTGATCGGCGAGAGGCCGGGCCTCTCCAGCCCCGACTCGCTGGGCGCCTATCTCACCTTTGGCCCGCATCACGGCCTCACTGATGCCGACCGCAACTGCGTCTCGAACATCAGGCCCGGCGGCCTGACCTTCGATGTTGCGGGCTTCACGGTCGGCTGGCTGGTCGGCGAGGCGCTTCGGCGCTCGCTCACCGGCGTCGCGCTGAAGGACGATAGCGCCGCCGCGCTGGCCGCAGGCGGCGCGAGGCCGTTGATCGGCGGCGGCTGACCGCCGGTCAGGGCTCCGGCATGCCGCGCTTGATCCTGCGGATCGCGGCCCAGACGCAGAGGATGACCACCGGCACCGAGGCGCCGGCCACCAGCGTCGCATCCTTGACGAGGCCGGTCCGCGCCAGCCCCTGCGCCACGTAATAGATGAGCCCGACAAGGTAGTAGCTCACGGCGGCGACCGAGAGCCCTTCGACCGTCTGCTGCAGGCGCAGCTGCAGCCGGGTCCGCTCGTTCATGCTCTTCAGCAGCTCCTGGTTCTGCTGCTCCTGCTCGACGTCGACGCGCGTCCGCAGCAGCGTCGTGGCGCGGGTGAGCTTGCGCGAGAGGTCGCCGAGACGATCCTGCATCGACACGAGCGTGCGCCGCGCCGGCGCCATCCGGCGGGAGAGGAAGTCCTGCCAGGTCGGCCAGACGCCGGCCGCCCGTTCGTCCAGCACCATGAGCCGCTCGAACACGATGTTGTCGTAGGCCCGGCTCGCGGCGAACCGGTAGGTCACCTCCGCCGAGATCGCCTCGAGGTCGGCGGTGAGGCCGGAGAGTTCGGCGAGGATGCGCCGGTTGTCGGCGATGCCCTCGGCCTTCCGGCTCTCCGCCACCAGCATGCCGAGCGTGATCTCGATGCGGCGAACCTCCGGCCCGATCCGCCGCGCCTCCGCGAGCCCGAGCAGCGCCAGCGTGCGGTAGGTCTCGATCTCGATCAGCCGCTGCACCAGCGAGCCGGCGCGCAGCGGCCCCAGGCCATGGTCGATGACGACGACGCGCGTGAAGCCCTTGGCGTCGCGCTTGAAGTCGGTCAGCGCCTCGGCGCTGCCGTCGTCGGTGCGCGAACGGGCGAGGCTCGTCTCGTCGAAGATGGCCTCGATACCTTCTGCGGCGGACTTCGGCAGGACCAGCAGGTCGAGCGCCACGAGCATCGGACCGGGCTGCCAGAAGTCGGGCAGGGGCAGGGGCGTATCGCTGCTGGGCTTCAGCGGATTGGCGTCGGGGGCGAGCGGGAAATCCCAGGTCTGCGACGTGAATTCCGTATGCTGCTCCCAGCGCAGGTTGTACTCCGGGCGGAGCAGGCGATGGTATGCCGAGCCCTCCGCCGGCGGCGTGAAGAGATGGCGCTCGCAGAGCGCCCGCAGGGCGTCCCGGTCGCGCATCGCCTGCTCGTGGTTCACCTGGAACGAGAAATGAAGGACGCGCCGCGGCGATTCCATGCGGTGGAACGGCCGCGAATGGATCTCGTCCAGCGCCGCGTCGCGCTGGGGATGCACGTTGAGGTCGATCGCGGATCCGTCGAGCGGCAGGAAGGCCGGCTTGGTCATGATGAGGCTCCGACGGCGCCGCCGCTTGGCTCTGTCGATACTATACGGAGCTTGTCGTCCGGCCGATCAATGCGTTGTGCGTCCTTCGAGGCTCGCTCCGCTCGCACCTCAGGATGAGGACAGTAGGTCAGAGCACTAAGCTTCTCATCCTGAGGTGCTTTCGCGTCAGCGAAAGCCTCGAAGGACGCACCACGCCCCTGCGACCCGCCCTAAAACAGCCCCTGCACCAGGCCCTGGTCGTCGAGCCCGATGCGCTCGGCGGCGGGCGAGCTCGGCAGGCCCGGCATCGTCATGATCTCCCCGCAGATCGCCACGACGAAGCCGGCGCCGGCCGAAAGGCGGACCTCGCGGATCGGCAGCACATGGCCCTCCGGCGCGCCGAGCAGCGTCGGGTCGGCCGAGAAGGAATATTGCGTCTTCGCCATGCAGACGGGGAGATGACCGTAGCCCAGCGCCTCGAAGCCCTTGAGCGCCTCGCGCACGCCCGCGCCCGGCTCCACACGCGCGGCGCGGTAGATGCGCGTCGCCACCGTCTCGATCTTGGCGAGCAGCAGCATGTCGTCGGGATAGAGCGGCGCGAACCGGGCCGTGTCGCCGTCCGCGAGCGCCGCGACCGTGTGCGCGAGGTCGGCCGCGCCACGGCCGCCCTCCGCCCAGTGGCGGCAGACATGCACCGGCACGCCGAGATCCGCCACGCCCGACCGCAGCGCCTCGACCTCCGCCGCCGTGTCGCTTGAGAAATGATTGATCGCCACGACCGCCGGCACGCCGAAGCCCGTCACGTTCTCGATGTGCCGGCGCAGGTTCACGAGCCCCCGCGTCACGGCCGCCACATCCTCGCGGGAGAGGTCGGCCTTCGCCACGCCGCCGTTCATCTTCAGCGCCCGCACCGTCGCCACGATCACCGCGGCGGCCGGCTTGAGCCCTGCCTTGCGGCATTTGATGTCGAAGAACTTCTCCGCGCCGAGATCCGCCCCGAAGCCCGCTTCGGTCACGACATAATCGCCGAGCTTCAGGGCCGCCCGCGTCGCCGCGACCGAATTGCAGCCGTGCGCGATGTTGGCGAACGGCCCGCCGTGCACGAGCGCGGGATTGTTCTCGATCGTCTGCACGAGGTTGGGCAGGATCGCGTCCTTGAGCAGGACCGCCATCGCCCCGTCGGCCTTGAGGTCGCGCGCAAACACCGGCGAGCGATCCCGGCGGTAGCCGATGACGATTCGGCCGAGCCGCTCCTCGAGGTCGTCCGAGTCGGCCGCGAGGCAGAGGATCGCCATCACCTCCGACGCCACGGTGATGTCGAAGCCCGTCTCGCGGGGGAAGCCGTTGGGGATCCCGCCGAGGCCGGCGGCGACGAGCCGGAGCGCCCGGTCGTTCATGTCCATGACGCGCCGCCAGACGATGCGCCGCGTGTCGATCTCGAGCGCGTTGCCCCAGTAGACATGGTTGTCGATCATCGCGGCGAGCAGGTTGTGCGCCGCCGTGATCGCATGGAAATCGCCGGTGAAATGGAGGTTGATGTCCTCCATCGGCACGATCTGAGCCTTGCCGCCGCCGGCCGCGCCGCCCTTGGTGCCGAAGCAGGGGCCGAGCGAGGGCTCGCGCAGGCAGACGATGGCCTTGCGGCCGATATGATTGAGCGCGTCGCCGAGGCCGACCGTGGTCGTGGTCTTGCCCTCGCCGGCGGGCGTCGGGTTGATCGCGGTGACCAGGATCAGCTTGCCGTCGGGCCGGTCCGACAGGCCGCGCAGGAAGTCCGCACCGATCTTCGCCTTGTCATGGCCGTAGGGAATGAGATCGGCGGCGGGAATGGCGAGCTTGGCGCCGATCTCCTGGATCGGCAGCTTGCGCGCGGCGCGCGCGATCTCGATATCTGTCTGCAAGGCGTCGGCTCCCGTCGTTGCGCAGATAGCGCCCGCGCCGGCGATTGCCAGCGGCCAACCTGTCGCCTTGCCCTTCATCCACAGCGCTTTATCCTGTGGCAGGAACACGAAATCGGATCGGGCCCCACGTGCGAGACCACGTCACATTCCTCTTTCGCGGCCAGGCCGTGACGCTCGGCGGCTTTTCGCCGACGCGAAGCCTGCTTGACTGGCTGCGCGAGGATCGCCGCGCCACCGGCACCAAGGAAGGCTGCAACGAGGGCGATTGCGGCGCCTGCACGGTTGTCCTCGCGCGGGTGGAGGAGGGGAGGCTCGTCCACCGTCCCGTCAACGCCTGCATCACCTTCCTCGGCATGGCCGACGGCGCCGAGGTCCTGACCATCGAGGACCTTGCCGACGGCCGCCGGCTGCATCCGATCCAGCAGGCGATGGTGGACCATCATGGCTCGCAATGCGGGTTCTGCACGCCCGGCATCGTCATGTCGCTCTTCGCCATGGGCAAGGAAGGCGGGCCGGTCGATCGCCAGCGCATCAACGACCAGCTCGCGGGCAACCTCTGCCGCTGCACCGGCTATCGCCCGATCGTCGACGCCGCCTTGGCGAGCGCGGGCGCGCCGGACCGGTTCGATGCCGCCGCGGCCGAGCGCATCGCGGCGCTGCAGGCGCTGGACGACCGCGAGGGCGCGTTCGTCGCGGTGGACGACGGCTTCTTTGCTGCGCCGCGCACGCTCACGGAGGCCCTTGAGCTCTATGCGAAGCATCCGGACGCCACCATCCTCGCCGGCGCGACGGATGTCGGCCTCTGGATCACCAAGCAGTTCCGCCCCGTCCGCAAGCTGATCTGGCTCGGCCGCATCGCGGATTTGCAGCGGATCGCGGACGGCGACACGGTCTTGACGCTCGGCGCTGGCGTGTCGCACGAGGCCGCGCTGCCCGCCCTCGCCGCCATTTCGCCGGACCTGGGCGAACTCGGCCGCCGCTTCGGCTCGAAGCAGGTCCGCGCGCAGGGCACCGTCGGCGGCAACATCGCCAACGGCTCGCCCATCGGCGACTGGGCCCCTGCCTTCATCGCACTCGGCGCGGAGGTGGAGCTGGCGGATGCGAAGGGCGCGCGTACCCTCCCGCTCGAGGACTTCTTCATCGCGTACGGCAAGCAGGACCGGAAGCCGGGCGAGATCGTCTCGGCCCTCACGATCCCGAAATTGCGTCCCGGCCAGCATGTCCGCTGCCTGAAGATTTCGAAGCGCTTCGACGAGGATATCTCCGCCCTCATGGGCGCCTTCCGGCTGACGGTCGCCGACGGGCGCATCACCGAGGCCCGTGTCGCCTTCGGCGGCATGGCGGCGACCCCGAAGCGAGCGCCGCAGACCGAGGCTGCGCTCGTCGGCGTGTCGCTGGCTGACCGGGCCGGCTGGTCCGGGGCGCTGGAGGCGCTTGCGGCGGATTACAGCCCGATCGACGACATGCGCGCCTCCGCCCGCTACCGGACGGAGACCGCGAGGGCTTTGCTGACGAAGGCGCTGGTCGAGATCGGCGGCGGGACCGGCACGCGCATCCGCACGCCGCTCACCGAGGAGGCGTCCCATGCGGCTTGATTCCTTCGGCGTCCAGGAGCCCGTCGCGGACTACGACAAGCCCGAACATGCGCTGCAGGTGGTGCGGAAGCCCATTCCGCATGATTCCGCGCCGCTCCAGGTGCAGGGCGCCGCGCCCTATATCGACGATCTGCGTGAGCCCGCCGGGCTGCTGCATGTGGCGCTCGGCCTCTCGCCCAAGGCGGCGGGCCGGCTGACCGGCCTCGATCTCGCAGCGGTGAGGGCCTATCCCGGCGTCGTCGCAATCATCACGGCGGCCGACGTGCCGGGCCGCAACGACATCGCGCCCACCGCCGGCGACGAGCCGGCCTTCGCCGACCGCGAGATCCTCTACCATCAGCAGCCGCTCTTCGCCGTCGTGGCCGAGACGCGCGACGCCGCCCGCCGCGCGGCCCGGCTCGGCAAGCCTGCGATCGAGGAGGCGAGGCCGCTCGTCACCGTCGAGGACGCGATCGCCGCCGACAGCATGGTGATGCCGGACTATGCCTTCCTGCGCGGCGATCCGGACGCCGCCGTCGCCTCCGCGCCGCAAAGGATCGAAGGCTCGTTCCGCATCGGCGGGCAGGAGCATTTCTACCTCGAAGGCCAGATCGCGCTGGCGATCCCCGGCGAGGGAGAGGACATGCATGTCATCTCCTCGACGCAGCATCCGACCGAGGTGCAGCATGTGGTGGCCCGTGTGCTCGGCGTGCCGGACCATGCGATCGTGGCCGAGGTCCGGCGCATGGGTGGCGGCTTCGGCGGCAAGGAAAGCCAGGCGACGCAATGGGCCGCCATCGCCGCGCTCTGCGCCCGCGTCACGGGACGCCCGTGCAAGCTCCGGCTCGACCGCGACGACGACATGGCCATCACCGGCAAGCGCCATGATTTTCGCGTCGACTACCGTGTCGGCATCGACGAGTCCGGCGTGATCCAGGGCCTGTCGTCGAGCTACCACGCTCGGGCCGGCTGCTCGGCCGACCTCACTTCCGGCGTCGTCGACCGCACCATGTTCCACGCGGACAACAGCTACTGGCTGCCCGAGGTCCGCATCCATTCCCGCCGCCTGAAGACCAACACCGTCTCGAACACGGCCTTCCGCGGCTTCGGCGGCCCGCAGGGCATGCTCGGCATGGAGCGGATCATCGACAGCATCGCCTGGGCGCTCGGCCGCGATCCGCTCGATGTCCGCAAGGCCAATTTCTATGCGCCCGGCAAGGATGTGACGCCCTACGGCCAGAAGGTCGAGGACAACATCATCCTGCCCCTCGTCGAGACGCTGGAGCAGACGGCCGAATACCGCCGCCGCCGCAAGGAGATCGCCGCCTTCAACGCGGGCAGCCCGATCCTCAAGCGCGGCATCGCCCTGACGCCCGTCAAGTTCGGCATCTCCTTCACGCTCTCCTGGCTGAACCAGGCGGGCGCGCTGGTGCATGTCTATTCCGACGGCTCCATCATGCTGAACCACGGCGGCACCGAGATGGGGCAGGGCCTCTTCATGAAGGTAGCGCAGGTCGTGGCCGAGGAGTTCGGCGTCGGCATCGACCGGGTGAAGATCACCTCGACCCGCACGGACAAGGTGCCGAACACAGCGCCGACCGCGGCCTCCGCCGGCTCGGACCTCAACGGCATGGCGGCGCGCAACGCGGCGCGCGCCATCAAGGAGCGGCTCGCCGATTTCGCGGCGGAGCTCTTCGGTGTCGATCCGGCCCGCGTCCGCTTCCGCAACGGGCAGGTCTTCATCGGCGACTTCAGCCTGCCCTTCTCGGAGCTGACCAAGAAGGCGGTGCTCGCCCGCGTCTCGCTCTCCTCGACCGGCTTCTACCGGACGCCCGGCATCACCTGGGACCGCGCCGCGGCGACCGGCAACCCCTTCTACTACTTCGCCTACGGCGCCTGCTGCGCCGAGGTCGAGATCGACAGCCTCACGGGCGAGAACCGGGTCCGCCGCGTCGATATCCTCCACGATGTCGGCCGCTCGCTGAACCCGGCGCTCGACATCGGCCAGATCGAGGGCGGCTTCGTGCAGGGGCTCGGCTGGCTGACGACGGAGGAGCTGGTCTACGACCGCGACGGGCGGCTGCGCACCCACGCACCCTCGACCTACAAGATACCCGTCGCCTCCGACATTCCGGAGGATTTCCGCGTCGCGCTCTGGGACGGCACCAACCAGCGCGAAACGATCTATTCCTCGAAGGCGGTCGGAGAACCACCCGTCATGCTGGCGATCGCGGCCTTCTGCGCGCTCGCCGACGCCTGCGAGGCGACGGCGCGGGGCGCGGGCGCAAGGCTCGACGCCCCGGCGACGCCGGAGGCGGTTCTGCGGGCGATCCGGGGGTGGTGATGTCATCCCCGGCGCGCCGCAGGCGCGGGAAGGGGATCCAGAATATTGCGGGCAGGAAAGGGCTGGCTTCCCTTCCCCTCCGCTTCGCGCCGGCCGGGAATGACAAACGCCTGATGCTTCCCCGCTTGCGGGGGAGCTGGCCCGGCGAGAGCCGGGTCTGAGGGGGCTTCCCCACCCGACCGGCTTCGCCGGCCACCCTCCCCGCAAGCGGGGAGGGATCAGGCGCTCACCCCCGCGCAGCATCCATGCGCCGGCGCATTTCCTTCACGCTTGCCGCGAGCCCGACGAACATGGCCTCGCCCATGAGGAAATGCCCGATATTGAGCTCCACCACCTCGGGCAGAGCCGCGACCGGGCCGACGTTCTCGTAATCGAGGCCATGGCCCGCGTGGCATTCGAGGTCGAGCGCCACCGTCGCCGCCGCGGCCCGGCGCAGCCGGGCGAGCTCAGCCTCCCGCGCCGCGCCTGACGCATGGGCATAGGCGCCGGTGTGCAGCTCCACCACCGCCGCGCCGACCGCCTTCGAGGCTTCGAGCTGGATGATGTCCGCGTCGATGAACATCGACACGCGGATGCCCGCCGCCGCCAGCGAGCCGACATAGGGCGTTAGCCGCTCCACCTGTCCCGCCACGTCGAGGCCGCCCTCGGTCGTGACCTCCGTGCGCTTCTCCGGCACCAAGCAGACCGCATGCGGCCTGAGCCCGAGCGCGATCTGCCGCATCTCCTCCGTCGCCGCCATCTCGAGGTTGATCGGACCCTTCAGCACGGCCTTCAGCCGCGGCAGGTCGGAATCGATGATGTGGCGCCGGTCCTCGCGCAGATGCACCGTGATGCCGTCGGCGCCCGCCTCCATGGCGAGCAGCGCGGCTCGCACGGGATCCGGATGCGTTCCGCCCCGGGCGTTCCGCACGGTGCCCACATGGTCGACGTTGATGCCGAGACGAAGAGGCTTCAGCATGATCGAGATCCTTTCGATGCGATCGTCCTGCGGCGCGCCGCCAGCTTGGCCGCCATGCGGAGCGCGGCGATCAGGCTAGAGGCCTCGGCCGTGCCGCTGCCGGCAATGTCGAGCGCGGTGCCATGGTCGGGCGAGGTGCGCACGAAGGGAAGCCCCAGCGTCACGTTGACGCCGCCCATCATGTCGAGCGTCTTCAGCGGGATCAGCCCCTGGTCGTGGTAGAGGCAGAGCGCGACGTCGTAGCCCGCCCGCGCCCGGCTCGTGAACATCGTGTCCGGCGGGAGCGGCCCGAAAGCGCGGACGCCCGCCCGCTGCAGGGCAGCGACGGCCGGCGCGACGATGGTGCGGTCCTCCTGGCCGATGGTCCCATCCTCGCCCGCATGCGGGTTGAGCCCCGCCACGGCGACACGCGGATCGGCGATGCCGAGGTCGGACCGGAGCGCCTGCGCCGCCCTCAGCCCCGAATCGACGATCATCTCGGTCGTGAGCCTCTGGACCGCCTGCGCGAGCGGCTCGTGGATCGTCACCAGCACCACGCGCAGGCCGCGCCCCGCCAGCATCATCTGCGCGCGCGAGCCGTCGCCGGCGAGATGCTCGAGGAATTCGGTATGGCCGGGAAACCGGAAGCCGGCGGCGATCAGGTTTGATTTCTGGATGGGATTGGTGACGACGGCGGCGGCCTTGCCGTCGCGTGTCAGCGCCACGGCCCGCTCGATCGAGGCGATCACGGCGGCGGCATGGGCCGGGTTGGGTCGTCCCGGCGTCGCCGGGACGCCGAGCGGCTGCGGCAGCACCGGCAGCGCCTGGGCGAACAGCGCCGCACCTTCGGCCATTCCGCCGACCTCGCGGATGGGAATGTCGAGCCGAAGCTGCCGCGCGATGTCGCGGAGCCGCGCGGGATCGTCGATCGCGACGAAAGCGGGGCCCGTCGCCCCGAGCGCCGCCCAGGCCTTCAGCGTGAGTTCGCCGCCGACCCCGGCCGGCTCGCCCATGGTGAGGGCGAGCGGCGGCAGATCGGCCGACGCCGCGACCCGTCGCGGACGCTGTTGCGGCCGGCCGCGGGCGGCCGCCGCGAGCGCTGAGATCACCATGGCGGGCGCTCAGGCTCCGACCGGCGCATGCACCTTGCGCCAGTGCCGCGCGATATCGAGGCGCGTCGCCACCCACACACGATCGCGCGACGCCACGTAATCCATGAACCTCGCGAGCGCCGCCGCCCGGCCCGGCCGGCCGACGAGCCTGCAATGCAGGCCGATCGACATCATTTTCGCCTGGCCCGCCTCGCCCTCGGCGTAGAGCACGTCGAACGAATCCTTGAGATAGCTGAAGAACTGGTCGCCGGCATTGAAGCCCTGCGGCGTGGCGAAGCGCATGTCGTTGGCGTCGAGCGTGTAGGGCACGATCAGGTGCGGCCCCTTCGGCCCCTTGATGTAATAGGGCAGGTCGTCGGCGTAGCTGTCGGCCGAATATTCGAAGCCGCCTTCCTCCAGAACGATCTTCAGCGTGTGGTCGGAGCAGCGACCCTGGTAGAAGCCGAGCGGCCGGGAGCCAGCGACCTCCGTGTGCATCCTGACCGCCTCGAGGATATGCGCCTTCTCCTCCTCGTAGCTGAAGTCCTTGTAGTCGATCCATTTGAGGCCATGGGTCGCGATCTCCCAGTTCGCCTCCCTCATCGCCGCCACCTGCTCGGGCGAGCGCTGCATCGCGGTCGCGACGCCATAGACGGTCACCGGCATCGAGCGCTCGGTGAACATGCGCCATAGACGCCAGAAGCCCTGCCGCGCGCCGTATTCGTAGATCGATTCCATGTTCATGTGCCGCTGTCCCGGCCAGGCTGCGGCGCCGACGATTTCCGACAGGAACGCCTCCGAGCCCTTGTCGCCATGCAGCAGGCAGTTCTCGCCGCCCTCCTCGTAATTGATCACGAACTGCACCGCGATCCGCGCCCCGCCTGGCCATTGCGGATCGGGCGTGCGGCGGCCGTAGCCCAGGAGGTCACGGGGGTAGGGGGCGGTGGAGGGGTCGAACATGACGGTCTCGATGGAAAGGTCCGCCGCTGTTCTAGGACGGAGCGCGGCGCTTGGCATCAGCGTTTTGCGTCCTTCGAGGCTCGCCATTGGCGAGCACCTCAGGATGAGGATCGTTGGCAAGTTGCAGCACTGGACCAACCTCATCCTGAGGTGCTTTCGCGTCAGCGAAAGCCTCGAAGGACGCATGACGCCGATGCAACTCTGCCACCCGCTGCACCCACAACCTCCCGCCCGGCCCCCGTTGCCCGCCGGCGGCTTCCGCCCTAAAGCCACCCCATGGCCTCCCACGCTTCCGTCCTCATCGTCGACTTCGGCTCCCAGGTGACGCAGCTCATCGCGCGGCGCGTGCGCGAGACGGGCGTCTATTGCGAGATCCACCCGTTCCAGAAGGCGGAGGAAGCCTTCCGCAAGCTCCAGCCGAAGGCGGTGATCCTCTCCGGCGGTCCCGCCTCCGTCACGGAGGCCGGCAGCCCCCGCGCGCCGCAGGCGGTGTTCGAAGCCGGCCTGCCGGTGATGGCGATCTGCTATGGCCAGCAGGCGACGGCCGTGCAGCTCGGGGGCAGGGTCGAGGGCGGACATGCGGCGGAGTTCGGCCGGGCCGATGTCGAGATCCGGGAGGCCTCCGCGCTCTTCGACGGCATCTGGCAGGTCGGCGGGCGCTATCCCGTCTGGATGAGCCACGGCGACCGCGTGACGGCGCTGCCCGCGGGCTTCACGGTCAAGGCCACGTCGGAGAACGCGCCCTTCGCCATCGCGACGGACGAGGCGCGGCGCATCTACACCACGATGTTCCACCCGGAAGTCGTGCATACGCCCGACGGCGCGAAGCTCATCCGCAATTTCGTCACCCGGATCGCCGGCATCACGCCCGATTGGTCGATGAAGGCCTACCGCGCCGAGATGATCGAGAAGATCCGGACGCAGGTCGGCAAGGGCCGTGTGATCTGCGGCCTCTCCGGCGGCGTCGATTCCGCCGTCGCCGCCGTGCTCATCCACGAGGCGGTCGGCGACCAGCTCACCTGCGTCTTCGTCGACCATGGGCTCATGCGCAAGGACGAGGCGCGCGAGGTGGTCGACCTCTTCCGCGGCCATTACAACATTCCGCTGGTGGCCGTGGATGCCAGCGAGACCTTCCTCGGCGCGCTCGCCGGCGTCTCGGACCCCGAGGCCAAGCGCAAGGCGATCGGCAAGCTCTTCATCGACGTCTTCGAGGCGGAGGCGCGCAAGATTGCAAGCGAAGGCCAAAAGCCGGCAGAGTTCCTGGCCCAAGGCACGCTCTATCCCGATGTGATCGAGAGCGTCTCATTCTCCGGGGGCCCCTCGGTGACGATCAAGTCGCACCACAATGTCGGCGGCCTGCCGGCCCGCATGAACATGAAGCTGGTCGAGCCGCTGCGTGAGCTCTTCAAGGACGAGGTGAGGCTGCTCGGCAAGGAACTCGGCCTGCCCGACGCCTTCGTCGGCCGCCATCCTTTCCCCGGCCCTGGCCTCGCGATCCGCATCCCCGGCGAGGTGACGCGCGAGAAATGCGACATCCTCCGCCAGGCGGACGCGATCTATCTCGAGGAGATCCGCAAGGCGGGCCTCTACGACGCGATCTGGCAGGCCTTCGCCGTCCTCCTCCCGGTGCGCACCGTGGGCGTCATGGGCGACGGGCGCACCTACGACCATGTTCTGGCGCTCCGCGCCGTCACCTCGGTCGACGGCATGACAGCGGATTTCTACCCCTTCGACATGAATTTCCTCGGTCGCGCCGCCACGCGCATCATCAACGAGGTCAAGGGCGTGAACCGCGTGGTCTACGACGTCACGAGCAAGCCGCCCGGCACGATCGAGTGGGAGTGAGGGGCCCGTCCGAGGCGGCGGCGATGCCTGTCCGCGCCGCCCTCGGCACCGGGGTCAATGCGCGAGCTTCAGCGTCACCACGCCCGCGATGATGAGCGCCACGCCGGCGAAGCGCATCAGCGACGCGGGGTCATTGTAGAACAGCACCCCCACGAGGAAGGTTCCGGCTGCGCCGATGCCGGTCCAGACCGCATAGGCGGTGCCGATCGGGATCGTTCTTTGCGCCATCCAGAGGAGAAAGCCGCTGATCGCCATGAAGACAACGGCGACCAGGATGCCCACGATGCGCGTCGATGGCGCCTGCGCCATCTTGAGACCCACCGGCCACCCGATTTCAAAGAGGCCAGCGAGGACGAGATAGATCCAGCTCATGCAGGAGAGCTCCACAAAAGTCGGCGGTACGGGATGAGGCCGGCGTCTCCGACGGGGGAGACAGGCCGCCATCCTATCGACATGACCCCCGCTCTGTCGAACCGCTCAATCGATGATGCTGCCCGCATTCTCCCGATGGAGCCGGGCCAGTCCGTCCTTCATGGCCTCGATCTGGTCAGGCGGATGGCCGCGCCATGCCGTGACCTCAGCGATGATCCGCAGGGGATCCCGCGAACGGTAGGACAGCGTCGGGTTCCCCGGAAAGCGCTTGTCGGTGAGGTTGGGGTCGTCCACATGCGGTCCCGTGGGCTCGACCACATAGATCCGCTCCCGCCCGTCACCCGCCGCCAGTTCGGCGCCCCAGATCGCCGCGTCCACGGTCCCGGTGAAATAGACCCATGACAGCGGGCCGGCCCCGGTGAAGTTCGAGGCATGCCCGACGGCGATAAGGTCGCCGGGCGCGAGATCGGCCTTCGTTCCATGGAAGAAGGCCCGAGCGAAAGGGGTGGCTGGCTGCGGCATCGGTCTGGCTCCTCAAGCGAATCGAGAGCCGTCTTCAATGGCACGGGCGCACGGGATTGACGCAAGATGGGCTGCTGCCTAGACACTGGGCCAAGGTGAGCAGGCGCGCTGCACTCCTGAGCGGTCGAGCCTGAGGCCATGGGCGGCAAGAATTCCCGCGTTTCCGTCGAGCGCCGCGTGCGCCGCGTCAGCACGCGGCTCGGCCTGCATCTGATGATCTGCCAGAAGCCGGACAAGCAGGTGCTCGCGCACGGCGGCTACATGCTGCGCGACGGCGCCACGATGAAGATCGTCTTCGGCGACAAGGACTACCCCTTCAGCGCAACGCTCGACGAGGTGGAGGAGTATCTCGACGGCCTCGCCGCGCGCGACGCTAATTGAGGCCTCACCGCGCGACCGGATAGCCCGCCGGCGCCTCCGGTTCGTTCGGCAGCGACATCGGCCGGACCCAGCGCAGCGATTGCACCCGAATGGCAGGGTCGATCGCCTGCAGCTCCTTCAGGAAGCCCGGAAAGTGAGCCGCGCCATAGGTGATGTAGATCTTGTCAGCGGGTGACTGGGCGACGAACCGGGCGAGCGCCTTGTTCCGGAAGTCGAGGATGATGCGCTCCTTCGGCGCGTCGCTGCCGGCCAGGCCCGAGACCGTCATGCCCATCACGCCGCGGCAGAGAAGGCCGATGAGCCGCTTCTGTTCGCGACTGGCCTGGCTGAGGCCAGCGATCATGCCGATGAGGGGATCGTCGTCGCCGTGCTTGGCCCGGGCCTTCTCGGCCGCGACCGCTTTCGCGAAGCCGGCGTCCTCGCGCATCAACCGGTCGTATTCGGTCTTCATGTCGAGATAGGAGACGTCGGCCGTCACATGACGGCTGGGGTGGAGGGCGCTGTCCGCCAGGAGCAGCTCGAAATAGGTGAGCTGGAAGGTCAGTCCGCAGCCATCCGCCAGCTGCTTGTAGCCTGCGCTGAGGTCCTTCTTCGAGCCAAGCAGCGTCTCGTTGAACCATTGCGTCAGGTCGGGCCGGTCCGGGACGGGCTGCACGCCCTCGTAGAACAGCGTGTAGCCTTCGGTGAGCGCCTTCTCGAGGTCGAAGACCACCGACTTGTAGAAATCCTCCGAACCCACGTGCTGCATGCCTTGGAAGACGATGGTTCTCTTGCCGTTGGACAGAGTCGCCAGCGGCAGGGCCGTCGGGCCGGCCGTGATGTAATAGGCAATGGCATAGATCGGCAGGGAGGCGAGCCCGAAGACGAGCAGCAGACCGCCCAGCGCGTGCTTGAGAAGAGCAAGACGCGGCGAGAAATCGGGGTCGTTCCGTCGCAGCAGCCAGCGCGGCAGATAGGCGATTCCGCCGAGGACGAGCCCGGCCGCCGCGACCAGCCCGAGCATCCACCAGGGCAGGACATGGAGCGTGGCGAGGCCCAGCGCGCCGAGTGCCACGAGGACCGTCCACAGGACTGCCCCGAACCGGATGGCGAGCGTCTGACGAAAGGAAACCGCTCCAGCCACGCCAACCCTCCCGCTGAGGTCTTACGGCCAAGCTTGTGATGCCCCTGCATCGAATGCAACCCCTTCAAAAGAATGGGCTTCCGGCTGTCCGATTGCGGCGGGCGACACGGCGTCCGCGAAGAACGTCAGGACGAGGAGATCCATCGCGGCATGGCCGGCAGCCCGGCGCGACTCCCGTCTGAGCGCTTCGCAGGGGTCCTGCCATCGGCGCCCCGCATGCAATCGCGGGCGCTCGGGTCGACAGGGGCGGCTGGCGTTGCTAGAGGCGCTCTTCAACCAGAGCAGGGGCGCGCCGCTCGATGATGATCCTGATCCTCGGACTGATCCTGTTCCTCGGCACGCACGCCCTGTCGATGGCGCGCGGGCAGCGCGCCGCCTTGGTCGCCCGCTTCGGCGAAGGCGGCTTCAAGGGCCTCTACAGCCTCGGCTCGCTGCTGGGCCTCGTGCTCATCGCCTGGGGCTACGGCAGCTACCGCGCCTCGGGGTACATCCCGGTCTGGGAGCCGCCGGTCTGGACGCGCCATCTCGCGGTGCTGATCATGCTGCCGGCGCTGCCGCTGCTCTTCTCCGCCTACGCCAAGGGCTATGTGAAGGCGCGGCTCAAGCATCCGATGATCCTCGCCGTGAAGACCTGGGCGCTGGCCCACCTGCTGGCGAACGGCGATCTCGGATCCATCCTGCTCTTCGGCGGTTTTCTTGCGTGGGCGGTCGTCGCCTTCATCAGCATGCGGCGCAGGCCCGTGGGCAATACAGTCGATTTCGTCCCCAATCCCGGCCAGGACGCGGCCGCGATCCTCGGCGGGCTCATTCTCTACGTCGCCCTGATCGCTGGCCTACATCGCTGGCTGGTCGGCGTCGGGGTCTTCGGCTGAGATCGGGGAGGTCTCGTCCGGAATGCCGCATTACGTCACCACGAGGACTGTCCGCCACGGGGCCGAGCAGATGTTCGACCTCGTCGCCGACGTCGAGCGTTACCCCGAGTTCGTGCCGATGTGCGAGAGCCTCAAGGTCCGCCGCCGCACCGTCGGCGTGAACGGCTCCGAGGTGCTGATCGCCGACATGGCGATCGGCTACAAGATGATCCGCGAGAGCTTCACCAGCCGCGTGGCGCTCGACCGGGCCAATCTGAAGATCCTCGTCGAATATGTCGACGGACCCTTCAGCCACCTTGAGAACCGCTGGAGCTTCGTGCCGAAAGAGACGGGCAGCGACGTCATCTTCGACATCGACTACGCCTTCCGCTCCCGCATGTTCCAGATGCTCGCCGGTGCCGTTTTCGACACGGTGGTGCGCAAGATGGTCGAGGCCTTCGAGACGCGGGCTTCGGCGATCTATCGCTAGCTGGAGGCGCGGATCATCTCGAGCGCTTTGACGACGGATTCCTCCCGGATCCAGTCGCGCGCCTGAGGCCCAAGCCGCAATTCCTCGATTTCGCACTTCTCCGGCGTCGCGACCGCGAGATAGACGAGCCCGACAGGCTTCGCGTCCGAGCCGCCGCCGGGGCCGGCGATACCGGTGATCGAGACCGCGACATCGGCACCGGAGCGCGCCAGCGCGCCCTTGGCCATAGCCTCCGCGCAGGGTGCGCTGACCGCCCCATGCTCCTTGATGATGGCCTCGGGCACGCCCAGCATCTCGATTTTTGCCTCGTTCGAATAGGTCACGAAGCCGCGATCCACCATGTGAGACGAACCGGGGATCGAGGTCAGCAGGGCCGAGACCAGTCCGCCGGTGCAGCTTTCGGCCATCGCGCAGCGGCGGCCGGTCTTTTCGAGACGTTCGAGCGTGGCGCTGGCGAGCGCCGTCAGACGGGGGCTGAACATGGGCCGTTCTTCTCCAGGCGCGGCATGACTAGCGGAGGAACGCCAGGATGCGGCAGGGTTTCCCCGAAGAAAAGGGAGGGGCTTGCCGCAGTGCAACATAATGGGCTATTTCTATGCAGGCCAAAGATATGACTAAAAACCAGGCAGGGCTTGTGGTTTCCAGCGTTTGTACCGAACCGGCCTTCCTCGCCGCGCCACAGGGCGCTGTCCTCGCGCCGATGTCGGGCGTGACCGATGCCGGGTTCCGCCGTGCGGCCGAGCGCTTCGGCGCGAGCCTCGTCGTGTCGGAGATGGTGGCCTCGGACGAGCTCGCCCGCGCCGCACCGGAGGCGATGCTGCGGGCGGAGGGGGAGGGGATCCGCACCCATGTGGTGCAGCTCGCCGGTTGCGAGGCGCACTGGATGGCGGAGGGCGCCCGCATGGCCGAGCAGGCCGGCGCCAATATCATCGACATCAACATGGGTTGCCCCGCGAAGCGCGTGACCAACGGCTGGTCCGGCTCGGCCCTCATGCGCGACCTCGACCATGCATCGCGGCTGATCGAGGCGACGGTCGCGGCCACGAGCTGCCCCGTGACGCTCAAGATGCGGCTTGGTTGGGACGACGCCAGCCTGAACGCGCCCGCGCTCGCGCAGCGCGCGGAGAGCCTGGGCGTCAGGCTGGTGACGGTGCATGGCCGCACGCGCTGCCAGTTCTACAAGGGCTCGGCCCGCTGGAATCTCGTGCGCGCGACGGTGGCGGCGACGCGGCTGCCGGTCGTCGTCAATGGCGACATCGCTTCAGCCTCGGACGCGCGGGAGGCGCTTGCCCAATCCGGCGCGGCGGCGGTGATGGTCGGCCGCGCGGCCGTCGGCAAGCCGTGGCTCGTCGGCGAGATCGCCGCGGCGCTGGCCGGCCGCGCATGGCGGGCTCCCGCCAACGGCGCAATGGCCGATGCGGCGTCGCTCCATTACCAATCGCTGCTCTCCGCCTTCGGCGTCGCCCAAGGCCTGCGGCACGCCCGCAAGCATGTGGTTGCCTATCTCGACGAGGCGGCGCGGCTGGGTTCGCCCGCGGCGGCGTCGTTGCGCGCCGAACTCTGCCGCTCCGATGATCCGGACGCGGTGGTGCGCGGCCTGGGGCAGGCCTTCCGCGACATTCCGGAAAGGATCGCGGCCTGATGGACGAGGTGCTCAAGCAGGCGCGCGCGGCCGCCGCCCTCGACAGGGTGGCGCTGGCGCTGCCTTACCCGATCCTGCTGGTCGGCGCGGAAGGGCGGATCACCGACGCCAACCCGGCGGCGGAATCCTTTTTCGACATGGGCCTCACCTTCCTGCGGCGCACGACGGTCGAGCGGCTCTGCGGGCCCAGTTCGGCCCTCGCCGGCATCGTGAGCCAGTGCCGGGCGGAGGGCACCTCCTTCAACATCTACCGCATCGACCTGGGCAATCCCCGCCTCGGAATTGAGCGTCTGGTCGACATCAACGCCAGCCCGATGCCGGATGAGCCCGATACGGTCATCGTTCTGCTGCAAGAACGGACAATTGCCGATAAATTCAGCAGGCAACTGAACCATCAGGGGGCAGTCCGCTCGGTTTCCGCGCTGGCAGCGATGCTCGCGCACGAGATCAAGAATCCCTTGTCGGGCATCAGAGGCGCCGCGCAGCTCCTCGACAGCGTGGTCGGCGACCAGGACCGGATCCTGACGCAGCTGATCCGCGACGAGACCGACCGCATCGTCAAGCTCGTCGACCGGTTCGAGATGTTCTCGGAAGGTCGCGCGCCGCAGCAGGAGCCTTTCAACATCCATGCGGTGCTCGATCACGTGCGCACGCTCGCGCGCTCGGGCTTTGCCCGAAACATCCGCATCGTCGAGGATTATGACCCGTCGCTGCCGCCGGTTCTGGGCAATCGCGACCAGATGGTCCAGGTCATGATCAATCTGGTGAAGAACGCCGCCGAGGCGATCGGCGCCGACGCGCAGGACGGGGAGATCCAGCTCTCCACCGCCTACCGGCCCGGCGTCCGCATGGCGGTTCCCGGTTCGGCCGACCGCGTGCGCCTCCCGCTGGAGGTCTGCGTGCGCGACAACGGGCCGGGCGTGCCCGAGGAAATCCGTCAACATCTGTTCGATCCGTTCGTCACGACGAAGGCAACGGGAAATGGCCTCGGTCTTGCACTAGTGGCCAAGGTGGTGGGCGAGCACGGCGGCATCGTCGAATGCGACTCCACGCCGAAGCGGACGGTCTTCCGTCTGCTCCTTCCGCTGCAGAGCGGCCGCGATCCGGTCGACAGGACGAACGACGAGTGATGCAGAAGACCGGCACGATTCTCGTGGCTGACGACGACGCGGCCATCCGCACGGTCGTCAGCCAGGCGCTGACCCGCGCCGGCTACGACGTGCGCACCGCCGGCAATGCGGCGGCGCTCTGGCACTGGGTCCAGAGCGGCGACGGCGACCTGATCGTCACCGACGTGATGATGCCGGACGAGAACGCCTTCGATCTGATCCCGCGTATCCGCAAGCTCCGGCCGCACATCCCGATCGTGGTGATGAGCGCCCAGAACACCTTCATGACGGCCATCAAGGCGTCGGAGCGTGGCGCCTACGAATATCTCCCGAAGCCCTTCGACCTCGGCGAGCTCGTCGGCATCGTCGGCCGCGCGCTGGCGGAGCCGCGCAAGGTCGTCGAGCAGGCCCCGCCGGGCCAGGACGAGATCCCCCTCGTCGGCCGCTCGCCGGCGATGCAGGAGATCTACCGCACGCTCGCGCGGCTCATGCACATCGACTTGACCGTGCTCATCAACGGCGAATCCGGCACGGGCAAGGAGCTCGTCGCCCGGGCGCTGCATGATTTCGGCAAGCGCGCGAAGGGCCCCTTCGTCGCGATCAACATGGCCGCCATTCCCCGCGACCTGATCGAGGCCGAGCTCTTCGGCCACGAGAAGGGCGCCTTCACCGGCGCCAGCCAGCGCAGCGTCGGCCGCTTCGAGCAGGCCGAGGGCGGCACGCTCTTCCTCGACGAGATCGGCGACATGCCGATGGAGGCGCAGACGCGCCTGTTGCGCGTGCTGCAGCAGGGCGAGTACACGACGGTCGGCGGCCGCACGCCGATCAAGACCAACGTGCGCATCGTCGCGGCGACCAACAAGGACCTGCGCAGCCTGATCCAGACCGGCCTCTTCCGCGAGGACCTCTATTTCCGGCTGAACGTCGTGCCGCTGCGCCTGCCGCCTCTGCGCGAGCGTGCGGCCGACATACCCGATCTGGTGCGGCACTTCTTCAACATCGCCGAGAAGGAGGGCCTCCAGCGCAAGCAGATCGACCAAGCCGCCCTGGAACGGCTGAAGGCCTACCCCTGGCCGGGCAACATCCGCGAGCTGGAGAACCTCATCCGGCGCCTTGCCGCACTCTATCCGCACGACGTCGTCACGGCGCAGGCGATCGAGGCCGAGCTTGATCTGGGCACTGCGGTCAGGCCGATGGCCAGCGCCGAACCGGCGCCCGCCGGCGCCTCGACCATTGGCGGCTTCATGGAAGCCTACCTGGCGCAGTATTTCGCCTCCTACGGCGACCAGTTGCCGCCCGAAGGCCTCTACGACCGGGTGCTGCGCGAGGTCGAAGGACCGCTCGTCAACGCCACGCTGGCCGCGACGCGCGGCAACCAGATCCGCGCCGCCGACCTGCTGGGCCTCAACCGCAACACACTGCGGAAGAAGATCAAGGACCTCGACATCCGCGTGATCCGATCGATCCGCTAGCACGCATTCCGTTCGGACGAACCCGTCCGGCCGAGGAGAATGCGCGTCTGGATTGAATCAGAAGCTGGATCCCGGCTCCTTCAGGAAGGCGATCTCCTCCGGCGTCGAGGCGCGGCCGAGCGCTTCATTGCGATGCGGAAACCGCCCGAACCGTTCGATGATGACGCGGTGGCGCCGTGCGTAATCGGTGGCCTCCGCCAGTCCCGCCCCCTCCATCAGACGTTCGCAGGCCTGCTGGTCGGCGAGCGCCTCGCTGTGCATCAGCGGCATGTAGAGGAACTGCTTCTCCTCGCCCAACATCCCGGCGTCGACCCCCCGATCCAGCGCGAGCCGCGTGAGGGCGAGCGCTTCACCATCATGCGCGAAGGCCTCCGCCCGGCCTCGGTTCAGGTTGCGCGAGAACTGGTCGAGGACGATCACCGCGGCCAGCAGCGGTCGCGGCGCTTCGCGCCAGTCCGCGGGAACGCCGCGGCCCAGCTGCTCGTGCAGCGCGCCGAACCGGCGCCGGATCGCAGTGTCGACGGCGTCGTCCTTCGCAAACCGCTGCTCCGGCGTGAGCTCGCCGAACCAGAAGCCGAGAACTTCGTCCGCCTGCCGCATCGTCTGACCTCCGCTCGTTTCGCCGCATCGATCTAACGCCGCAATAACGGGCTTGCGTCAGAAAACTGGCTAAATTCGGCAACAGTGTTGTAATGATGCCGCACGATCCCTGCGGCGCATGGTCCCGCGATTCGCAAACCGCCTGGCGTCTCTGGCATGAACGACATGGCTTCGGCCGGCACGCTCCGATATGGCCCGACCATCCTCTCGAGGGTCGGCGCCGTCGCGCGCGTGGCGGCCTTCGCTCTGGCGATGCTCAGCATCGCCGCCACCTTCCTGCTCGTCACCGGCCTTCTCGACGTCCCGCTGACGGAGCAGCGTGTGCTCACCCTCGTGATCGGCACGTCGCTCGTCGCGGCGATGCTGCTGATCGTGATCCTGTTCGATGTCGTCCGTCTGGTCCGCCAGTGGCGGCAGGGACTGGCCGGCGCGCGGCTGCATGTGCGGATCGTTGGGCTCTTCACGCTGATCGCCGCGGTGCCGGCGATCCTCATCGCCGTGGTGGCGAGCGTCACTTTGGAGCGAGGTCTCAGCCCCTGGTTCTCCGGCGCGCTGCGCGAACTCGTCACCAATTCCGGCACAATCGCGCAAGGCTACCAGCAGCAGCTCTGCCAGAACGTCGGGCGCGAGATGAAGCTGATGGCGGAGGATATCGAGAACGCCAAGCGCACGGGGCTCTACGATCAGAACCGGAGCGTCTTCAAGACGTTCCTGACGACGCGCGCCGTGATGCTGGGCTTTCCCTTCGCCGTGATGATGCGGCAGGACGGCACCATCGTCGAGCGTGCCGAAACCCGCTCCACCGACGAGGTCCTGCCACCCCGCGAGCAGGATTTCCGCGATGCGGCGACACCGGAGCCGCCCTGCATGCTCACCTCGCGGTTCGTCGGAGCCCTGATCAAGCTGCCGTCCTTCGACAATCTCTATCTCTTCGTGGCGCGGCGCGTGGACCAGCAGGCGATCGCCTTCGCTCAGGTCGCCGAGGTCGCGGTCGAGCAATATCGCCTGCTGGATCAGCAGCGCGTGAACGTGCAGCGCGCCTTCGCGATCATGTACGCGATCATCACGCTGACCCTCCTGCTCTCCGCGATCTGGATCGGCCTCGCCTTCGCCAACCGTCTGGTTCAGCCGATCCGCCGCCTGATCGACGCGACCGATGCCGTCTCGGCGGGCAACCTCTACGTCCAGGTCCCCACCCAGCGTTCCGAGGGCGACATCGGCCGCCTGGGCCAGACCTTCAACGCGATGATCGCCGAGATCCGCACGCAGCAGAATCGCCTCGTCGCGTCGAGCAATGCACTCGACCGGCGCCGGCAATTCACGGAGGCCGTCCTCTCCGGCGTCTCCGTCGGCGTGATCGGCCTGAGCGAGGGCGGGATCATCGCCATCGCCAATCCGGTCGCCGACCGGATCCTCGGCGGCGCCCTCTCCGGACGACAGCTCGCCGCCGTCGCGCCCGAGATCAACGCCCTGTTCGAGGAGGCGAAGGCCAGCCGCTCCCGCGGCCTGCAGCGGCAGGTCGAGATCCGGCTCGGCGGCCGCGAGATGACGCTCTTCGTCCGCGTCACATCGGAGCAGGCGGTGGCCGGCGACCGCGGCTACGTCGTGACGCTCGACGACATCACCGATCTCGTCACCGCGCAGCGCACCTCCGCCTGGGCCGACGTCGCCCGCCGCATCGCCCACGAGATCAAGAACCCGCTGACGCCGATCCAGCTCTCGGCCGAGCGCATCAGGCGGCGCTACGGCCGCGTCATCACCGAAGACCGCGCCGTGTTCGACCAGTGCACCGACACGATCATCCGGCAGGTCGACGACATCCGCCGCATGGTCGACGAATTCTCCTCCTTCGCGCGGATGCCCAAGCCCGCGCCCGAGCGTGACGACGTCGTCGACGTGCTGCGCCAGACCCTCTTCCTGATGCGGCTCGCCCATGCCGAGATCGAGTTCCGCGACAACCTCCCGGATGAGCCTCTCTACGCCAAGTTCGACCGCCGGCTCGTCGGGCAGGCGGTGCAGAACATCCTGAAGAACGCCACGGAGGGTATCGCCGCCCATGCGGCCTCGCCCGACGTCGAGCCGGACTTCAAGGGCCTCATCCTGCTCGTGCTCACCGAAGCCCAGGAGGGCCTGCTGGCGATCGACGTGATCGACAATGGCGTGGGCTTCCCGGAGGAAAACCGGCAGCGGCTCCTCGAGCCCTACATGACCACGCGCGAAGGCGGCACAGGCCTCGGCCTCGCCATCGTCGCCAAGATCTTCGAGGAGCACGGCGGCGACATCGCGCTTCTCGACCATCCGAAGGGAGCGCGTGGCGCTCGCGTGCGGATGCGCTTCGCGCGCGATCCGGACGCTAGCCAGAAGGCCGCTGCCGCTCCCAAGGACGAACCGGCCGATAACGCGCTTTCCGCTCCGACGGAGACGTCCGAGCGATCGGAAGCCGCGCCAGATCATAGGTTGATGGGACGATGACCTCATGAGCACCGATATCCTGGTTGTCGACGACGAGACAGACATCCGCGATCTCGTCGCGGGCATCCTCGAGGATGAAGGCTTCCGCACGCGCACCGCCCGCAATGCGGACGAGGCCCTGGCGGCGGTGCAGGCGCGCCGGCCGAACCTCATCTTCCTCGACATCTGGCTGCAGGGCAGCCGCCTGGACGGGTTGCAGGTGCTGGAGCTCGTGAAGGCGAGCCATCCGGAAGTGCCCGTCGTCATGATCTCGGGACACGGCAACATCGAGACGGCCGTCTCCGCCATCCAGAAGGGCGCTTATGACTTCATCGAGAAGCCCTTCAAGGCCGATCGGCTGATCCTGGTCGCCAACCGTGCGCTGGAGACCTCGCAGCTCCGGCGCGAGGTGCGCGAGCTGAAGGTGCGCTCCGGCGGCGACAACCAGCGGATCGTCGGCCGCTCCTCCGCCGCGAGCCAGCTTCGCCAGCAGATCGACCGCGTGGCGCCCACCAACGCGCGCGTCCTCATCAGCGGCGCTGCCGGCGTCGGCAAGGAGCTGGCGGCGCGCACGATCCACGCCCAGTCCGCCCGCGCCGCCGGCCCCTTCGTCGTGCTCAGCGCGGCGACCATCGAGCCCGACACGATGGAGCAGCATCTCTTCGGCGTCGAAGCCGGCGCGGAGAACCAGCTCCGGATCGGGGCGCTCGAGGAGGCGCACGGCGGGACGCTCTATCTCGACGAAGTCGGCGACATGCCGCGCGAGACCCAGAGCAAGATCCTGCGCGTGCTCGTCGATCAGAATTTCCAGCGCGTCGGCGGCGGCACGCGCGTCGCCGTCGACGTGCGCCTGATCTCCTCCACCAGCCGCGACCTCATCGCCGACATCGCGCAGGGCCGCTTCCGCGAGGACCTCTTCCACAGGCTCAACGTCGTGCCGGTCCGTGTGCCGAGCCTGGCGGAGCGGCGCGAGGACGTGCCGGAGCTCATCGCCTTCTTCATGGAGCAGATCTCGCTCTCCTCGGGCATCCCGCGGCGGCGGATCGGCGACGACGCGATGGCTGTCCTCCAGTCCCACGACTGGCCGGGCAACATCCGCCAGCTGCGCAACAACGTCGAGCGGCTGATGATTCTCACGTCCGGCGACAATGACCAGGAGATCAGCGCGGAGATGCTGCCGCAGGAGCTCGGATCCATGGCGCCGCCGACGCCGGGCGGCAGTGGAGGAGAGAAATTGCTTGCGCTGCCGTTACGTGAGGCGCGCGAGGTTTTCGAACGTGAATATTTGGTGGCCCAGATCGCTCGTTTTGGTGGAAATATCTCACGAACCGCCGAATTCATAGGAATGGAACGTTCGGCTCTTCACCGCAAGCTCAAGACGCTGGGCCTCGGTGGCGACTGACATTTGCGTTGAAGCCAGTGCAAACTGGTACGGAAAGACGTTGCTTCCGGGAAATCTTCTGATTAATGAGGCTCATAGTCTGTCGATTGCATGGGGCACACCGGACCGGATTCGGGCTGGTGAAACGACAGAGAGGATGCTGATGGCGGCGGAAAAGTCACAAAACCTGCAGGACACCTTTCTTAACCATGTCCGGAAGCAGAAAATTCCATTGACTATCTTCCTTGTTAACGGGGTGAAGTTGCAAGGCATCGTCACATGGTTCGACAACTTTTGCGTGCTGCTTCGTCGGGACGGACACAGCCAGCTTGTTTACAAGCACGCAATCTCGACCATCATGCCAGGCGCGCCTCTCCAGCTGTTCGAACCAACCGACGAGGCCTGACGTTATTCCCGATCGATACGACGGGAAGCAGAGGGCGGTCTTGAGTTCGCTCCGGGCCGGCGAGGTCTGATGTCCGAAGAGCAGGACGGCCACGCGCTCGACTTGCGCCGCAAGGCCGACGTCGAGCGCACGATCGCGGCCAATACACGAACGATCGTGGTCGGCCCCTATCGCACGCGTCGGCGCCGCGCGGGCGGCGAGCATTCTCCCCCGGACCTCTCGTCATCCCGGTCGAACGACGCGCGCCTCGACGAGGCGGTTGGCCTCGCCGGCGCCATCGATCTCGACATCCGGCGGTCGATGATCGTGCCTACCGATACGCCGCGCCCCGCGACGCTGATGGGCAAGGGCAAGGTCGAGGAACTGGCCGCGCTCGCGAAGGCGGAGGAGATCGGCCTCTTCGTCGTCGATGCGGCGCTGTCGCCCGTCCAGCAGCGCAACCTCGAGAAGGCGCTCGACGCCAAGGTGATCGACCGGACGGGTCTGATCCTCGAGATCTTCGGCCGCCGCGCCCGCACGCGGGAAGGGCGGCTGCAGGTCGATCTCGCGCATCTCGGCTATCAGAAGAGCAGGCTCGTCCGCTCCTGGACCCACCTCGAGCGCCAGCGCGGCGGCTTCGGCTTCATGGGCGGCCCGGGCGAAACGCAGATCGAGACCGACCGGCGTCTCATCCAGGACCGGATGACGCGACTCGAGCGTGAGCTCGAGCAGGTGAAGCGCACGCGCGGGCTGCACCGCGCCGGCCGCGAGCGCGTGCCCTATCCGACGGTCGCGCTCGTCGGCTACACGAACGCAGGCAAGTCCACGCTCTTCAACCGGCTGACCCGCGCCGAAGTGCTCGCCAAGGACATGCTCTTCGCCACGCTCGATCCGACCGCCCGCGTCGTGAAGCTGGCGCCGGGCCTCGACGTCATCCTCTCCGACACCGTCGGCTTCATCTCGGACCTGCCCACCATGCTGGTCGCGGCCTTCCGCGCCACGCTCGAGGACGTGATGCTGGCCGAGGTCATCCTGCATGTGCGCGACATGGCGCACGAGGACGCCGAAGCGCAGGGCGAGGACGTCGCGGGGATCCTCAGGGAGCTCGGCGTTAATCCGGACGACCACAGGCGCATCGTCGAGGTTTGGAACAAGGCCGACCTTCTGCCCGAGGAGCGCCGCATGCAGCTCCTCAATCTCGCGGCCGGCCGGCCTGCCGACGAGCGTCCGCTCATCGTCTCCGCCGTCACCGGCGAGGGGCTCGACGCGCTCAAGCAGGCGATCGGCGAGCGGCTGACCGCCGACCGTGAGACGTGGCGCCTACGCCTGCCGGCCGAGGACGGGCAGGGCGCGAGCGCGCTCTATGCGATGGGCGAGGTTGTCGAGCGCGTCGCCGAGGAAGGCGGCGTCACGCTCTTCACCGTCCGTCTTTCTGCCGCAAAGGCGGGGCAGTTGCGCCGTCGGTTCCCGCAGGCCGAGGAGGTCACGCGCGAGCGCGGTTGACTTCCCGTTAACCCGCTTCACGTGATACAGGCGGGGTGACGGCGAGGTTTGCGGTGCGCGCATTGCTTCTGGACGGCTTTTGGGGCGGGCGCCGGCTGGGCAGCCTTGCGCTTGGTGCTGCGGCGGCTCTCGCCCTCGGCGGCTGCGTGATGGAAGAGTTCAACGCCCGCTATCCGCTCAAATCCGACATGAAACCGCATCCCGGCGTCGAGAGCGCCAAGCGGCATGCCGTGCAGGGCATCGACATCTCCCGCTGGCAGGGCGAGATCGACTGGCAGCAGGTGAAGGCCGCCGGCACGCGCTTCGCCTTCATCAAGGCGACCGAGGGCGGCGACCACATCGACCCGGCCTTCCTGCGCAACTGGCAGGGCGCGCGCGCCGCCGGCATCCCGGCCGGAGCCTATCATTTCGTCTATTGGTGCCGGCCGGCGCACGAGCAGGCGCAGTGGTTCGTGCAGCACATTCCGAACACCAACGATGCCCTGACGCTGCCGCCCGTGCTCGACGTCGAGTGGAACGGCCATTCGCGAACCTGCCCGAAGAGGGTCTCGCGCGAGACGGCGATCGAGAAGATGCGCATCATGCTGCGCGAGCTCGAGGCGCACACGGGCCGCCGCCCCATCATTTACACCGACATTCCCTTCCACCGCGACGTGATCGAGGGGACGACCGAATTCGAGGGCTATCCTTTCTGGATCCGCTCGACGGCGGCGAGGCCCGAGGAGCGCTACGTTAACCGGCGCTGGGAATTCTGGCAGTTCACCACGACCGGTCGCGTTCCCGGTATCCGCGGCGACGTCGACCGCAACGCCTTCTACGGCACGGAGCAGGAGTTCCAGGCCTGGGCGAGGGGGCGCTACGACATCGCCATGCGCCAGCCGACCTCGGGCAGCGGCACGATGCTCGCGCGGAGCGCGCCGCCGGCGGCGGCGCCCGCGGCCGGCGTGAGCAGCCCGGTGCTGGCGCTGCAGGCGCCGATGCCGGCCGGCCAGTTCCAGCCCGGCCCCGTCCTGCGCGAGATGCGCGAGCCGCCGCCGCGCCCGCTCGAGGAAGCATCGGCCGCCGAGTGACGCTGCGCGTGCGTTAGGCCTTTCTTCACCAACACCGCACGTCAACCATTTTCGGTAAACGGCCGTTAACCGGTCCGGCCGCTAAGCTCGGGGCAATCACAAGGGTTGCGTCATGTTGCGTTCGTTGCGCTTGGTGGGAGGGCTTGGCGGGGCCTCTCTCGCCTTGATCCTTGCGCTCTTCGCCGCGGCTCCGGCCGACGCCCGCAATCCCTATCCGCGCAAGGGCGATTCCGATCCGCATGACGGCGTCTCCGCCGCCCGGATGCATCCGGTGCAGGGCATCGACGTCTCCCATTACCAGCTCGACATCGACTGGCGGAAGGTGAGGGAGGCCGGCACGCGCTTCGCCTTCATCAAGGCCACGGAGGGGGGCGACATGCTGGACCCCCGCTTCCGCGACAACTGGCGCGAGGCCAAGGAGGCCGGGGTGCCGCGCGGGGCCTATCACTTCGTCTTCTGGTGCCGCCCCGCGCGCGACCAGGCCCGCTGGTTCATCCGCAACGTGCCGAAGGACCCCGACGCGCTGCCGCCGGTTCTCGACGTGGAATGGAGCCACAAGACGAGCTGCCGCCGCCCGAGCGCGGAGACGGCGCGCGCCAAGATGCGCGAGATGCTGAAGGCCTTCGAGGCCCATTACGGCAAGAAGCCGGTCATCTACACCGACATCAACTTCCACGAGGACGTGCTCGCCGGCACGCGTGAATTCGACGATTACCCCTTCTGGGTGCGCTCCGTCGCCGACAGGCCCGAGGAGCGCTACGAGCGCCGTCCCTGGGAGTTCTGGCAGTTCACCGCCACCGGCACCGTGCCCGGCATCCGCGGCGACGTCGACCGCAACGCCTTCTTCGGCAGCGAGAGGCAGTTCCGCGACTGGGTCGAGGGCCGCTTCGACATCGGCACCCGGCGGATGCTCAGGGAGGACGTGAAGGTCGCCGCGCCGAAGGCTGCTCCCGCCGCGGCGCCGGCCGCACCGGTTACTTCGGCCTTCGCGCCGTCGCCCGTCGCGCGGACGTTGCCCCCACTGCCCAACCGGCAGCTTCTGGCCCAGAACGACGAGGACGATCAGGCGAAGCCCCGCAAGGACCAGCCCATGCGCCTGACGCCTCCCGCCGAGCGGCTGCTGCCGCCCGGCCGCGTTGGCGAGGCGAGGGCAGGCCGCCCCTAGCCTGGCTCCCCGATCCTGAGCGGAGCCGCTCGGCCGGCTCCAGCGCCCGGCTGGATCGCGGGGCCGCCCCTCCGACTGTCAGAAGGTGATCTGCGGACGGATGACGATCTGGCCGAAAACCTTCTGCATCGCGCGCTCGATATCCACCGGCGTCGTTGCCAGATAGGCGAACTCCGGGCCGCTGGCGCAGTCCTTCATTCTTGTCCTGATCTCTGGGACCAGCAGGGACTGGATTGACCGGAATTTCGTGTTGAGCGAGCCAGGCGGCGTCAGGTACTCGGTGGTGATCGTCAAGACGGTTGCGCCTTTCTCCTTGAACGGTGTGCAGATGGTCGGGTCCATGACCTGAATCCGTTGCGGGCCTTCATTGAATCCGGGGCTGTTCGTCAGGAATCGCCGGTCGATACTCCATCCGCCCCAGTAGTTGCAGGTGCTGTACCCGGGGCGGAACGTGCAGTCTTGGACGACATTGTTCTCGACGCCGTCCGTGAGGAGGATGACGAAGACCTTCGGCGAAGCGGCCGAGCTGCCGTCGCCTCCCCGCGGAATGCTGGCCAGTATGGACTGCATGGCGTATCGTACGTTCGTTCCCGCGCCGGCCTGGTCCATCGTCATGTCCAGGATCGCCGTCTTCACGCGGCGGAGATCGGTCGTGGTCGGCTGGATCAGCGTGGGCTTCGTCGAGAACTTGTGCAGTGAGAAGCTGAACTGGCCGGGCAGCTTGTTGTGGCTGGCCGCCTTGTTGACCAGATCGATCAGCCGGTCGCGCACGATGTCGAATCGGAGCTTGGCGCCGATCATCTTGGCGCAGTTGGGCACCTGCGACTGGTAGTTCTTCGTGTCGCACTTCGGCGCGAGGGTGGGCTGGCCCCAATTGGTCGTGTGGCAGGCGAAGGCGCAGCCGAGGCGATTCTGCATCAGCACCTGATCGCTGACGCTGGCGCCGATTCCCATGGAACCCGATGCATCGACGATCGCATGAATGCTGTAGTAGGCGGGGACTGACGCCTTGGCCTTCACGCAGTTCGCCACGGTGACAGCGGAACGGCCGAGGAGGCGGCCGAAGAACGTCCTGACCTCAGCCGAATAGCAGATCTTGGTCGTCAGCAATCCGTCGTGGATCGTCGTTTCGACCGCGGCATTCTTCACCGCCGTCTGAACCGGCCGCTTCGCGGCGAGCTGCCCATTGAAGTCGGCTTCGACATTGGCCCTGATGGCCTCCTTCATGTCCGCCCTGCCGGAGAGGCTGTGGACGATTGTCGTGCTGACCCCGGCCAGCGCCGCGGCGTCGGCCATGGCATGGAGCGACGTGCGTGCGTTTGAGACTGTGCTGTAATCGACGGCAACGGTGGCCGTCATGACGAGGGGGAGCAGCCAAACGCCGAAGATGATGGAAACAGATGCTGTCTTATGATTGTAGAATGATCGAAACCGTCGCGCCAGCGACGTCAAAATCAGCAAGGGAAGCATCAAGTATGATCTTTGGTAATGTCAAATAATGGAAATGCAACTATTTTTTGCAATATATAAATTGGAACAACTTAAAATTGTATTCTGTCGATGGTGCAGTGGAGCGCCCGCGGCGGTCGCTGCTGGAATCGTCGTCAACAATTGGTCGATGCTGGTCCTGACCGGGGAGGGCCAAACGTCGCGCTCGCCTTCTCCCGCCGGGCGCGGCCCGCTGCTATAGGGGAGCGATCGTCTGAGAGGTCCCCATGCTCGCCAACGCCCCGCGCCCCTTCAACTTCGACCTCGGCGAGACGGCCGATGCGATCCGCGAAACCGTCCACAGCTTCGCGCAGGACCGGATCGCGCCGCTCGCCGAGAAGATCGACCGCGAGGACTGGTTTCCGCGCGAGCTTTGGCCGCAGATGGGAGAGCTCGGCCTGCATGGCATCACGGTCGAGGAAGAATGGGGCGGCGCCGGCCTCGGCTATCTCGAGCACGCCGTGGCGATGGAGGAGATCAGCCGCGCCTCGGCCTCGGTCGGCCTCTCCTACGGCGCGCACTCGAATCTCTGCGTGAACCAGCTCCGCCGCTGGGGCACGGACGAGCAGAAGAAGCGCTACCTCGGCAAGCTCGTCTCGGGCGAGCATCTGGGCGCCCTCGCCATGTCGGAGCCGGGCGCCGGCTCCGATGTCGTCTCGATGCGGCTGAGGGCCGACAAGAAGGGCGACCGCTACGTGCTCAACGGGTCCAAGATGTGGATCACCAACGGCCCCTCGGCCGAGACGCTCATCATCTACGCCAAGACCGACATGGAGGCGGGCCCGCGCGGCATCACGGCCTTCCTCGTGGAGAAGGGGTTCAAGGGCTTCTCGATCGCGCAGAAGCTCGACAAGCTCGGCATGCGCGGCTCCGAGACGGGCGAACTCGTCTTCCAGGATTGCGAGGTGCCCGAGGAGAACGTGATGGGCGGCGTCGGCAAGGGCGTGAACGTCCTGATGTCCGGCCTCGACTACGAGCGAGCGGTGCTCGCCGCCGGCTCGCTCGGCATCATGCAGGCCTGCATGGACGTCGTCATGCCCTACATCCACGAGCGCAAGCAGTTCGGGAAAGCGATCGGCGAGTTCCAGCTGGTCCAGGGCAAGATCGCCGACATGTATGTGACGATGAACAGCTGCAAGGCCTATGTCTATGCGGTGGCCAAGGCCTGCGACCGCGGCGAGACGACCCGCGAGGACGCCGCCGGCGCGATCCTCATCGCGGCCGAGAAGGCGACGCAGATGGCGCTCGACGCCATCCAGCTGCTGGGCGGCAACGGCTACATCAACGATTATCCGACCGGCCGCCTGCTGCGCGACGCCAAGCTCTACGAGATCGGCGCCGGCACATCCGAGATCCGGCGCATGCTGATCGGGCGCGAGCTCTTCGCGAAGACAATGTAAGTCGAGACGATCTCGGGGGCCTCACGCCCTGAGCGACGCCAGATGCCGCTCGCGCGCCTTGGCCACGCCGGGGCGCAGCACGCGGTCGATGCCCTCGTCGCTCAGGCCACCCGGCCAGCGTGCGACGACGAGGCCGTCATGGCCGATCACGAGCGTGCTCGGCACGCCGCGCTGCCGGATCGCCCGGCCCATGACGTTGCCGGTGTCATGCCCCACGGCGCGGAAGGGATTGCCCGCCTTCCTCAGATATTGCGCCGCCGGCTCCGGCTCGTCGAGATGGACGAGGCCCGTCACCGCCTGCCCGAGCTTCTGCTCGAGCGCCATCAGGAGCGCATGCTCGCCCCTGCAATAGCCGCACCAGGAAGCCCAGACGTTGAGCAGGGTGACCTTGTTGCGGAAATGGCCCGCAACGAGGCCCGGCACCGGCCAACCCGTGTGGCTGACGAGGCCGGGCAGCGCGGAGCGCGCGATATCCGGAACGATCATATCGCCGCCGAAGCAGCCCGCGAGCGCAAGGGCGGGAGCGCCCAGCAAGAGGGCGCGGCGAGACCCGTCGGTCCTGTGGCTGTCATGATCCATCGGGCCGCAGGATGCCATCGGCTCCCGACGGCCGGATTAACGACGGCGCCGGACAGGCGAAAAGCTGCGGCCAGAGTGAAGAATCGGTGATTCTACTGTTTCAGCGGACAGGTCGAGACGCCGAGCAGGCTGTAGGCTGGGCAATTGCCGATCGCGGCCGTGAGCAGCGGCACGATGCCGATCCAACCCAGCCAGTTCCAGCCGGAGCCCGCGCCGATCCAGCCCATGGCGAAGGCGATGAGCGCCAGCCCCACGATGACGCGCAGGGCGCGATCCACAGTTCCCACGTTCCTTGTCATGGTCCGGTCTCCTCGGTTCATCCACGATCACATTCACACCATTGAATGCGTCCTGCATTGCGCTGGATCAATCGAACAGGGAGGGGTGGCGGCGCTTGAAACATCGCGCCGGTGCCGCCACGCTCACACGGCAAGACAAGGGAAGCGCGATGCTCACGATTCACGGCCGCATCAATTCGATCAACGTGCAGAAGGTCGTCCTCGCCTGCGAGGAGCTGCGGCTGCCCTACGAGCGGCGCGACGCCGGCGGCGCCTTCGGCATCGTGCAGACCGACGCGTTCAAGGCGATGAACCCCAACAGCCTCGTCCCGGTGCTGGTCGACGGCGACTTCGTGCTCTGGGAATCGAACGCCATCGTCCGCTATCTCGCGGCCACGCATGGCGATGGCGGGCTCTGGCCGACCGATCCGAAGCAGCGCGCTCTCTCCGACCGCTGGATGGATTGGGCCGCTTTCTCGCTCTATCCCGCCTATGCGGCCGCCTTCGTCGGGCTGATCCGCACCAGGCCGGAGAAGCGCGACCCCGCCGCCATCGCCGCCTCCATCGAGAAGACCCATCCGCTGATCGCGATCCTGGACCGCGAGCTCGAGGGCAGGACCTTTCTCGCCGGCGAGCGGCCGACCATCGGCGACATCGGGCTGGTTCCTTCGATCTTCCGCTGGTTCAACCTGCCGATCGACCGTCCGGATGCGCCGAACGTCGAGGCCTGGCTGGAGCGCCTGGTCGCCCGGCCGGGCTACGGCAACGCGCTGCAGCTGCCGGTGACGTGAGGCATCTCGCCTTCATGGCCGAGTCGGGCCCGGCCATGACGGATAGGGGAGGTCGAACCGCCTACAGCAGCCCCAGCCCCGCCAGCTCCCGCCGGAGCGTCTCCGGCATCTCCGGCTCCGCGCCGAGGTCGGAGAGGTCGGGCGGCGCGTCGGCCGCCGCAAGATAGCGCCAGCCCTGGAACGGGCTCATGGGGCGCGGCCGCACGGGCGTGACCTTGGGCTCCAGCACGAGATGGCAGCGGCCGATTCCATCCGCGTCCTTGAAGGGGCGCACCGCCAGGAGTTTCTGCCGGCAGACGATTCGGCTCTTGATCACCCAGTAGAGCGAGGCGCCGTCCGGACTCTCTCCGATGCGCTTCGGGAACATCCGGGTCGTGTGCGTCTGCTCGTAGACGCGGCCCATGCGCCGGTGGGCGATCCGCGTCTCCTCGATCCATTCCTCGAGGTCGGCGATCGTGTCGCAGCCGACGCAGAGCTTGACGAGATGCAGGGCCATCCGCCGCTCCTAGCGCAGCCTTGGATGCGCGCGAATGCGGCGATCGGTCCCGCGCACAGGAAAATGCGTCCTCAGCGCCGTGCGCCGAGCATGAGGCAGCTGTTGGTGCCGAAGCGGCCTTCGTTCTGCGAGAGCAGGAACTCCCGTTGCTGGCCCACCGCGAAGCTGTAGCCGCAAGCGGCGCTGCTGCCCCGGGTCTCGACGCTGACGACGCGCGGCATGCGGCCTTTGATGCGTCGCGTCACGGCGATGCGCGCGGTGACCATGCCCTGCGGCTCGGCGGCGCGCGTCACGCTGGTGACGCGCCCCACGATGATGGCCTTGGCCTGCTGGCGGAAGCCTTCCGGCGCAAGGCGGATGCAGGAGCAGGCCATGGCCGCTGACGGCGCGAGACAGGCGGCGAGGGCGATGGCGGCGAGGCGACGCATGCTCACTCCTCCTGCAGCACCACGACCCGCGCGCCTTCGCCCACCTGCGCGCCGACCTCGCCGATCACCTCGGCCACCACGCCGTCGCGCGGGGCGGCCAGCGCATGCTCCATCTTCATGGCTTCGACGATCGCCAGCTTCTGGCCCTTCGCGACGCTATCGCCGGGCTTCACCATCAGCGCCACGAGCTTGCCATGCATGGGCGACTTCACGGCCGCGCCGCCGGCATCGTCCAGTGCGTCGAGGTCGACGTCGAACGGGTCGAACAAGGAGACGCGGGTCTGCCGGTTGTCGCGGATGACGAGGACGGCCTCGGCCGCGTCGACGACCTGCTGGCTGCCGATCGACCCGTCCGGCACGACCGCCTGCCGCTGGCCGTCGACCATCAGCTCGATCGCGCCGGCGCCGAATCCGAAGCCGTCTTGCCGCGACCAAGGATCGTTCGGCTCAAACCCGGGACGTCCCGCGAAAGCAGCCTTCGCCCGCGTCAGCAGGCGGCCGGCGGCCGCGCGGGCCGCCTCGCCATCTACCGGCTGCTCCACCGCCCCCAGCTCCGCGCGCTCCCGGTCGATGAGGCCCGTGTCGAGCTTTCCGGCGCGAAAATCAGGATGATCCGCGAGCAGGCGCAGGAAGCGCACGTTGCTCTTGGGTCCTGCGACGATGGTCCGCCGCAGCGCCGCGGACAGCCGATCCAGCGCCTCGTCCCGCGTCGCGCCATGCGCGATCACCTTCGCGATCATCGGATCGTAGAAGGGCGTCACGGAGCCACCCTCGGCAACGCCGGAATCGACGCGGATGCCGGGGATGCCCCCGTCCTTCCCCCTTGGGGGAAGGTGGCCGCCGGAGGCGGACGGATGAGGGAGAAGCCCTGGCGTCGGTGTTTCTCCCTCATCCGACCCGCTGCGCGGGCCACCTTCTACCGAGGACGAAGGAAGAACCACCGTCTGCTCCGGCAGCTTCAGCGCCCAGAGCTTGCCCGTCGAGGGCAGGAAATCGTTCTCCGGATCTTCCGCATAGACGCGCGCCTCCACGGCATGGCCGTTGATCGCGAGATCGCCTTGCGCGAACGGCAGCGGCTCGCCGGCCGCCACGCGCAGCTGCAGCTCCACGAGATCAAGCCCGGTGATCATCTCCGTCACCGGATGCTCGACCTGCAGCCGCGTGTTCATCTCCATGAAATAGAAGCCGTCGGCGCGCAGGCCCCTCGAGCCGTCGGCGATGAACTCGACCGTGCCCGCGCCGACATAGCCCACCGCCTTGGCGGCATTGACCGCGGCGCGGCCCATCGCCTCGCGCACCTCGGTCGGCATGCCGGGGGCGGGCGCTTCCTCGATCACCTTCTGGTGCCGTCGCTGCGCCGAGCAGTCGCGCTCGAAGAGATGCACGACATTGCCCTGGCTGTCGCCGAACACCTGGATCTCCACATGCCGCGGCGCGGTCACGTATTTCTCGATCAGCACGCGCGCGTCGCCGAAGGCGTTCCGGGCCTCGCGCTGGGCCGAGGCCAGCGCCTCGTCGAACTCGGCATGGCGGTCCACCCGCTTCATGCCCTTGCCGCCGCCGCCGGCCACCGCCTTGATCAGCACCGGATAGCCGATCTGGTAGGCCTTCTCCTTCAGGAAGGCAGGGTCCTGGCTGGCGCCATGATAGCCCGGCACAACCGGCACGCCGGCCTTTTCCACCAGCGCCTTGGCGGCGTCCTTGAGCCCCATGGCCTCGATCGCGGAGGAGGGCGGCCCGACGAAGATGATGCCGGCGGCCTGGCAGGCCGCTGCGAATTCCGTGTTCTCGGACAGGAAGCCGTAGCCCGGATGGACGCAGGCCGCGCCCGCCTTCTTCGCGACCTCGAGGATCACGTCGCCGCGCAGGTAGCTCTCGCGCGCCGGCGCGGGACCGATCAGATGCGCCTCGTCCGCGAGCGCCACATGCGGCGCCTCCGCGTCGGCCTCCGAATAGACCGCGATGGTCCTGAGCCCGAGTCGCCGCGCCGTGCGGATCACGCGGCAGGCGATCTCGCCGCGATTGGCGATCAGGACGGAGGGGAGGATGTGGGTCAGGGCCATCGGCGAGGTTTGGCGCAAATCCGCAGCCCCGGCAATGCCGATCCAGGCGAGGGGAACCCCTCACTCCACCCGCTGTTACCCCTTGATCCCCGCAAGATGGAGAGAGCCCCATGTTCATGCGAGTCGACAAGCTGCAGGCCGAACTGCCGCCCCCTACCGAGAAGAACCCCCAGGCTGCCGCCGCCCTGCAGGAGCTTCTGGGCGGAAAGTACGGTGAGATGTCCACGCTCGGGAACTACATGTTCCAGAGCTTCAACTTCCGCTCCAAGGCCAAGCTCCGGCCCTTCTACGAACTCGTCGCCAGCATCACGGCGGAGGAATTGGGCCATGTCGAGCTCGTTTCCAACGGCGTCGCCATGCTCAACAACGGCCCCGACGACGAGGGCGACGACGAGGATGGCGACGCAGACATCACCGACGCGCCCTTCGAGATGATGCAGGATATCCGCCTCGCGGCCGGATTCCTCAGCCATGGCGGCGGCGCCGTGCCGATCGATTCGAACGGCCTGTCCTGGAACAAGGATTTCATCACGACGACGGGCAATGTCGTGTTCGACCTCCTGCACAATTTCCACCTGGAATGCGGCGCGCGGCTGCACAAGCTCCGCGTCTACGAGACGCTGTCGGATCCGACCGGCCGCGAGGTCTGCGGCTACCTTCTCGTCCGCGGCTCCGTCCACGCCCATGCCTATGCGCTGGCGCTGAAGAAGCTCACCGGCGTCTCGATCGAGCAGATGCTGCCGACGCCCAACATTCCCCTCGGCAACATCCCCGAATGCCAGAAGTACCTGCAGGAGGGGTCGCACCGCCGGCTCTATACCTTCAGCCCCTCGGACTACACGAAGATGTCCGGGATCTGGGGCAACGGCGAAGTGGCCCTGCCGGATGATCCGCCGGGCGAGCTGGAGGTGGTGGAGGGCATGCCGGAGGGCGGCAAGATCCACCAGCTCGTCGGCGTCCCCTCGGCCTTCACGCCGGACTACGCGCCGGAGGAAATGTTCGAGATCGCCGAGAAGCTGACGAAGGCGATGCGCTAGGTCGCAACGTCATGGCCGGGCTCGACCCGGCCACCCACGTTTACTGCCAGCGCCGGAAGACATCATGGACGGGTCAAGCCCGTCCATGACGCGTTGGATCAGGCAAGAAAAAGCCCGCGCTTGCGGCGCGGGCTTCGATTGCTGTTGCGGGGACCCGTCAGTCGCAGATGCGCTGGCGGCGAACCACGATGGTGCCGTTCGGGCGCTCGCGACGCGTCGTCACGACACGGCACTCCTCGCTGTCGAAGCGGCGGTAGGCGCGCGGCTCGTCGCGATAGACGCGGCGCTCGATCACGCGGCGGCGGTCCCAGCGATCCTCGTCGTTGCGGATCGTGACGCCGTCGGGACCGGCCCGGAAGCGGAACTCCTGCGCGGTGGCGGGAACGGCCGCGAGCAGGCCGAGGGCGGTGAAGGCATATGCCAGCTTGTTCATTGCGGGTCTCCTTGCCGATTGGCCAACCATGTGGCTAGGAAAACAGCGGAGCCGCAGGGAAGTTCCTCCCTGAACACCCGTTCAGGATCGGGCTGGCAAACTCAAGCCTTGCGCAGGGATTCGGCCTTGTGGGCCGCTTCCTTGCCTGACTTGTCGCTCTTCACGATGTATTGCGGATTGTCTTTGGACGCCGCCACCTTGTGTCCCTTGATCGCGGTCGGCTTCGTCTGCTTGCGCACGACCTTGCCCGTGCTGTCGCCGCCTGACGACGACCAGGACACCTTGTCTCCCACCTTCACCGATTTCGCCATGATGCATCTCCCTGTCATCCGGCGGACAACAGGCTCGGCGCGATGCGGTTCCCAGCTATCGCGGCGGGAGGGAGGCGTAATAGGCGGCGAGCGCCGCGATATGCGCTTCCGTCAGCTCGCGCGCCATGAACCGCATCTCGCGATGCCGCCGCGCGCCGGAGCGGAAGGCCATGAGCTGGTTGAACAGATAGCGCTCATTCTGCCCCGCGAGATGCGGCACCTCGCTGTCGGGAGCGATCCCGTCTCGCCCATGGCAGGGCGCGCAATGCTCGATATTGACGCGCCCCGGCTCGAACTGGGCCTGCGCGGGGAGGGCGAGGAGAAGGGCGGCGAGAACGATGGGGAGGCGCATGGGGTGAAGGTAGCATGGACGCGCGTGACATAAAGCGCCGGACTGATGCTCCCCCGCCTGCGGGGGAGCTGGCGCGGCGAAGCCGTGACTGAGGGGGCCCCACCCGTCCGGCCTGCGGCCGTCCACCCTCCCCGCGAGCGGGGAGGGATCAGGACCCTCACATCCGAAGCACCCCGAAGCGCGTCTCCTCCACCGGCGCGTTGAGGCACGCCGAGAACGCCAGCGCCAGCACGCGGCGCGTCTCGCTCGGCAGGATGATGCCGTCGTCCCAGAGCCGCGCCGTGGCGTGGTAGGGCGAGCCTTCCTCCTCGTACTTGTTGCGGATCGGCGCCTTGAAGGCGGCTTCCTCCTCGGCCGACCAGCTCTTGCCTTCGGCCTCGAGATTGTCGCGGCGCACCGTCGCCAGCACGCTTGCCGCCTGCTCGCCGCCCATCACGGAGATGCGGCTGTTCGGCCAGGTGAAGAGGAAGCGGGGGCTGTAGGCGCGGCCGCACATGCCGTAATTGCCCGCGCCGAACGAACCGCCGGTCAGCAGCGTGATCTTCGGCACGCGGGCGCAGGCGACGGCGGTCACGAGCTTCGCCCCGTCCTTGGCGATGCCGCCGCTCTCGTACTGGCGGCCCACCATGAAGCCGGAAATGTTCTGCATGAACAGCAGCGGGATGCGACGCTGGCAGCAGAGCTCGACGAAATGCGCGCCCTTCAGCGCGCTCTCCGAGAACAGAATGCCGTTGTTGGCGATGATGCCGAGGGGAATGCCGTGGATCCGCGCGAAGCCCGTCACCAGCGTCTTGCCGTAGAGCGCCTTGAACTCGTCGAGCTCCGAGCCGTCGACGATGCGGGCGATGGCCTCGCGGATGTCGTACTGCTTCTTCAGGTCGGTCGGGACCACGCCCTCCAGCTCCGCGGCGTCGTAGAGCGGCTCCATCGGCTCGTGCAGCGCGATGTCCACATGCTTGCGCGTGTTGAGGTTTCCGACGATCCGCCGCGCGATCGCCAGGGCATGCACGTCGTCTGCGGCGAGATGATCCGCCACGCCCGAGACGCGCGTGTGCACGTCGCCGCCGCCGAGATCCTCGGCCGAGACGACCTCGCCGGTCGCGGCCTTCACCAGCGGGGGGCCGCCGAGGAAGATCGTGCCCTGCCGGCGCACGATCACCGTCTCGTCCGACATCGCCGGCACATAGGCGCCGCCCGCCGTGCAGGAGCCCATGACGACGGCGATCTGGGGGATCCGCTCGGCCGAGAGCGTCGCCTGGTTGTAGAAGATGCGGCCGAAATGCTCGCGGTCCGGGAAGACCTCGGTCTGGTGCGGCAGGTTCGCGCCGCCGCTGTCCACGAGATAGACGCAAGGAAGCCGGTTCTCGCGCGCGATCTCCTGCGCGCGGAGGTGCTTCTTCACCGTCATCGGGTAGTAGGTGCCGCCCTTGATGGTCGCGTCGTTGCAGACGACCATCACCTCGCGCCCCTCGACGCGGCCGATGCCGGCGATCATGCCGGCGCCGTGGATGTCGTCGTCATACATGCCGAAGGCCGCGAGCGCGCCGATCTCCAGGAACGGCGAGCCGGGATCGAGGAGCCGCATGACCCGCTCGCGTGGCAGCAGCTTGCCGCGCGCCGTGTGCCGCGCCCGCGCCTTCTCGTTGCCCCCGAGAGCGGCCGCGGCGCGCCGCTCCTGGAGCTCCGACGTCAGTCCCGCCCAGGCCGCGCGATTGGCGGCGAACTCGGCGGAATGCGGATCGACCTTCGATTTGATGGCGGGCAAGCAATCCTCCGGAACCGCAACCAGCTGTCGGCGGGTTTATGGACGGGTTTGCCCGGCAACGGAAGACGGCGCGAGCCTGCTTGCGGCGCTCGCGCCGCTGGCTCATCCTGACAGTCACGAAACAGGGAGACGCCCATGCGCGCCTTGACCACCATCCTGCTGCTCGCCGCCGGCCTCACAGGCCCGGCGCTGGCGCAGGAGAGCGCCATCAACGCGCCGCGCTTCTTCGATCCCCGCGTGCGCTGCCATGACGCGCCGCACGCCAGCGCCAGCAATGCCGAGTTCCTCGGCCGCATCTCCGTGCTGCCCGGCCGCATCTGCCTCGTCCGCCAGGCGACGCCGCGCGGCGCGGACATGCGGCTCATCCAGGTCGACGTGATCCAGCCGCCGGAATACGGCCGCGTCACGCGCCCGAACGCCACCAGCTACGCCTACCGCGCCCCGCCCGGCGCAGTGATGGACGATTTCGTGGTGCGGCTGATCTACGAAGGCCCCGACGGCCGCGTCTTCGCGCCGCGCATCCGCTACGAGGTCCGGGTGGACCGGTGATGCCTGTTCCTTCTCCCGCGAGCGGGAGAAGGTGCCCGAAGGGCGGATGAGGGAATCAGGCGCGCGAGACCCCTCATCCGACCCCCGCTGAAGCGAGGGCCATCTTCTCCCGCAAGGGGAGAAGGAGGAAAGCTATTCAACCTCGCTCTTCTCGATCACCCAGGGCTCCGCGCGCGAAGCCGCTTCCCAGTCCTTCCAGGCGGGGAGCGCCATCACCGCATCCATGTAGGCCTGCGCGGTCGCGGAGCGCGGCAGGTCGTAGGTGTGGAAGCGGTTGACCACCGGCGCGTACATCGCGTCCGCCGCCGTGAAGGCGCCGAAGAGGAACGGCCCGCCCGCGCCGTGGGTCTGCCGCGCATGGCTCCACAGCGCGTCGATCCGCTGGGCCTGGGCCAGCCCCTCCGGGCTCGGCAGGTGCTTGCGCACCGGCCGGCGGATGTTCATCGGGCAGTCGCGCCTGAGCGCCGCGAAGCCCGCATGCATCTCGGCCGAGATCGCCCTCGCATGGGCGCGCACGCCGATGTCGCGCGGCCAGAGGCCGGCGTCCGGAAACCGGTCGTGCAGATATTCGAGGATGGCGATGGTCTCGAAGATCGTGACGTCGCCGTCGATCAGCGTCGGCACGAGGCCGGTCGGTGAATGTTCGAGCATCCGCGCCCGCGTCTCGGGCTGGTTCATGGGGATGACGACCTCCTCGAACGAGAGGCCGATCTGCCTCATCGCGATCCAGGGCCGCATGGACCAGGAGGAATAGTTCTTGTTGCCGATCACGAGCTTCATGGGAGGTCTCCGGGCGGGCGCCGAGCGCCCTCAAAGATTCTTGCGGTAGACGATGAAGGACGAGCGCGGGACGATCGTGTCGTAGAGCGACCGCGCCGGCGCGTTGTACTCCTGCGTCTGCCAGTAGAGCCGGAAGGCGCCCCTGGCCTTCGCCTCCTCCTCGCAGGCGAGGATCAGCTTCTTCGCCGCCCCGCCGCCCCGCGAGCGCGGATCGACGAAGAGGTCCTGCAGGTAGCAGATGGGCTGCGTGCTCCAGGTCGAGGCATGGAAGACGTAGTTGCAGAGGCCGATCACCTCGCCCTCCTGCACCGCGACGAGCGCGCCGATGTCGCTCGTGGGATCGAGGATCGCGGCCCAGGTCTTGGCCGTCGCCTCCTCGGGCACCGAGCCGCGGTAGAAATCGACATAGCCGGCCCAGAGCGCGCGCCAGCGTGCCTCGTCCTGCGGCTCGGCCCTGCGGATCGTGACCTCGGTCATCGCGCCCTCCCTCGTCGACCGGGAGGCTGTCACGCGGCCGGTGCGCGGGCAATCAAGCTTTGCTGATCGCTCGCATCAAAGGTTTCGCATCAATGCGAGATGACGGGGGAGGCCTCGTCCGCCGCCACGAGCAGGCCGCGCAGCACGCGCCAGATCGCGCCGGTGCTCAGATAGATCTCGCTCCTGGACTGGGCGCGCTGGAACTCGATCCGGTAGCCGTTGGCCACCACGACGATCGAGATCTTCAGCGTGTCGCGCAGCACGAAGCCGGATTTCGCGGCGTAGACGGAATCGAGCAGCTCGCGGGCGAAGAGCTTCAGCTCCTCGAGCGAGAGGTCGAGCAGCCGCCCCGGCAGCCGCGTGCCGTTGAAGGTGAAGACCGCGTCGAAGCAGAGACGATCCGCGCCCTCGCGGATGATCAGGAGGTGGCTCGCGACCTTGCCGTCAGGAAAAACGAAGCAGCGTTCATCCAGCTCGATCTTGGTCAGCGTATGGGATTCGAGCGCCGGCTTTGCGTCAGGCTGGCGCAGCAGGATGGCGTCTTGCACGATGCTCACGATCTTTGTTTCAGACGACATTTTTGCGCGACTTCGTAAATGGGTCAACGTTGGTTCATTCGGAGCGCGCGGCGCGCATCTGGAGCATGGTCCGCAGCAGCGCCGCATGCATCCGCGCGTCGTCGAGCGGCCGGTGGGTTTCGACCCGCCCGCCGCGCCAGTCCGCGGGCAAGAGGTGTTCGACGGCCCGCCGGTAATCGAGCCCCGCGACCCCCATCACGAGCGACGGCAGGTCGATGCCGCCGCCCGCGAAGAGCGCCGCATCCTCGGAATGGCCGCGATGGAAGACATGCTTCGAATAGCGCCGGAGATAGGTCTCGAGCCACAGGGCGGCCGGCGCGAGCGGCGCGCCCACGGCCACCGGCTGTCCCGGCAGGCCATGGACCCAGTCGGCGAAGGCCTGGATGGCCGTCGCGGGGCGCTGCGGGTCGCTGGTCATCGCCTGCCAGGCGCCGGCGTGGCTGCGGTAGCGCTCCAGCATGCGCGCGTCGGCCGAAGCGCCGTCCGGCGGCGAGACGTTCACGGCGAAGCAGCCGATCTCCTCGCCATGCGCGTCGAGCGCGGCGGCGGCGATCGAGCGGATCGCATTGCGCCGCGCATCGCCGCCGTCGGTCTTCACCTCGATGACTGCATGCACCAGCGGCCGCGGATCCTCGTACCAGCGCCGCCGCGGCTTGAAATCGACGTCCGTGACCGGACCGAAGCTCACGCGCCCCCCTCGACCGGCGCTCCCGCCTTCTTCCAGGCGCCGAAGCCGCCGGCCATGTGCGCCACGGGCGTCAGGCCCATGTCCTGCGCGGTCTTCGCGGCGAGCGCCGAACGCCAGCCGCCGGCGCAGAAGAAGACGAACTTCTTGTCCTCCTGGAAGACCGCCTTGGCGTAGGGGCTCTCGGGATCGATCCAGAACTCCAGCATGCCCCGCGTGCAGTGAAAGGCGCCGGGCATCCGCCCCTCGCGCTCCAGCTCGCGCGGGTCGCGGATGTCGACGAGCACCACGTCGTCCCGCCCGAGCAGGCCCTTCACCTCCTCGACCGACAGCGTCTCGATCGCCTGCTCCGCCTCGGCGAGCAGGGCCTTGTAGCCCTTCGTGATGGTCTGCGGCATGGGCGCTCCCTGCGAACCGTGGTTGGATGCAGCTTGTGCGCAATGGATTCAGCGAGCGCAAGTCCGTCCGGATCCACTTGACCCGCGGGGCTGCCGCGCCGACACCGCCGGCATGACGGACACCGCAACCGACTCGGCCGCGATCGAGGCCATGATCCTGGATCTGCTGGCGCAGCGCGGACCGGGGAAGACGATCTGCCCCTCCGAGGCGGCGCGCGCCCTGGGCGGCGGCCATCCCGACGGCTGGGGGCCCCTGATGCAGCCGGTTCGCCGCATCTCGGTACGCCTCGCGAAGGAAGGGCGCCTCGTCATCACCCGCAAGGGCCGCGCCGTCGATCCGGACGATTTCCGCGGCGTCTACCGGCTGTCGCTGCCGCGCAGCGACTGAGCCCGTCAGGGCGAGGGGAGCAGCGCGTCGCTGCGGCCCGTGAGCCGGTAGGCGACGAGCCCAACCCATTCGCGCGTCGCGACATCGGCGCGCCTCAGCCCGTCCGAGACCGACACGAAGCCGCGCCAGGCGTCGCGCCAGCCGGCCGTGCGGAAATCGACCGGGTAGGCGACAACCGGCCAGCCCGCGGCGCGGAAGATGCCGACGGAGCGCGGCATGTGCCAGGCGGAGGTCACGAGCAGCCAGGTCTCGCCGGGGCGCGGCCCGGTCAGCGCCTTCGAGAAGATCGCGTTCTCGTGTGTGTTGACCGAGCGGTCCTCGAAGATGATGCGCTCCGCCGGCAGGCCGAGCCGGCCGATCTTCGTGCGCAGCACCTCCGCCTCCGTGGTCGTGGCGCCCGAATAGAAGCCCGAGCCCCCGGTGACGACGAGCTTCGCCTGCGGATGGCGCCGCGCCAGCTCGACGAGCGCCAGGATCCGCTCGCCCGCATCGTTGAGCGCGATCTCGTCATGCGCCGCGCTGTGCCGCTCCAGCACCGCGCCGCCCAGCATGATGATGCCGTCGACCGGGCGGCCCTCCAGAGACGGTTTCGGAAAGCGCGTCTCCAGCGGCAGGATCAGCCAGTTCGCGGCGGGCGACAGGCCGAGCACGAGCAACCCGGCGCCGGCGGCGAGCGCCAGCCGCCGTCCCGCCGCCGCGAAGCGCGTCCAGCACAAGGCCGCCCCGACCAGCGTCGCCATCATGAGCAGGTTCGATGGCTCGAGCACGAACCAGACGATCTTCGACGCATGGTAAAACAGGAGGACGCTCCAAAGCTCGAATGCCACCGAATCCGGCAACTTATTCTGCCGCAACGTCATGATCCTGACGATCCCGGCGGCCCGAGCGGCTGACTCAGTTTTGACGCTGAATGCTTCAGGCCGTTGAAATGGTTCGACTTTCCGCACTGCAACCCAGCGTGGCCATCGCCGGAGGGTTAAGGCTTCCTTGCGGAATGCCGCCGAAAACGCTGCCAATGCTCTGAAAACTCAAGTCAAATTCCGGCCCAGCTCTTCGCGGGACGGAAAGACCTGACGGCTAGTCTCGATCCTGTCTTCGGGACCTCCTTAACGATCAGCGGGCGAACAAGCCCGCGGCCAGTGGATCCCGGACACGCTAAACGTCGATCGGCCAGGCTCCTCGCGCACCCGGGAGCCGCGCTGACATGATCGGCGTCGGACCCGCCAGGCACGGCCCCCGCCTGGCGGGTCCCCTTTTCAGCGTCCGCGCGGCGGGCCCGCTTCATCCGCTCCATAGCTCTCCCGGCTCATCACGGCCGTCGCCGCCGAGAGGCCGCCGACCGTGATGGCGAAGCTCGCCAGCAGCAGGACGAGCGCTACCCCGCCCGAGGGATCGCGGCGGATCAGCGTCTGCAGCTGCGCGGCATCGAGCGCGACGAGCGCCAACGCGAAGAGCAGGCCGATCAGCGCGCCGCCGGCGGCGTTGATCAGGAGCAGGCGGAGCAGCGGCTGGGTGCGGAGCATGGCGAACCTCGGCGGTGATCGTTACGGTTGTGGCTCGGTTTTGGACCGCTCGGCCTCCGCCGGCGGCTCGATCACGGCGCCGGTCGGCGGCTCGATGTTCTCCCAGCGCTCCGCGATCGAGGCGCAAGCCGCCTCCATCTCGCGGAAGCGGGCGATGGCGTTGCCGGGCGCGGGGATGGCCTGGCCGGCCTGGGCGTCGATGACGAGGCAGAGCTGGTGCTCGGGGGCGGCGCCGTCCTCCGGCTCCGTCAGGCCGAGATAGCCGAACAGGAAGGCCGCCTGCCATTCGCCGGTCTCCTGCGGCAGGGCGCGGCCCTTGGCGTAGCGCAGGGCCGCGCCGCCGATGCGGGGCCGGCCGGTGCGGGCGAGCCGCCGGAGACGGAGCGGCATGTCCAGCGTCACCCTGACGCCGGCCAGCGTGACCGCCGGAGGCTTCGGCCCCAGACTGATCGTGGCGTCGGGCAATGCGAGCGACGGATAGGCTGCCGCGAAACGCTCGAGATACTCGGCGTTGTGACGGTTGAGATCGGCCGCGAACTGGTCCGCGACGTTCCGCCCGCGCAGCTCCGCCGCCTGGGCGAGGAGCGTGCCGATGTCCCGCTCGGGCGAGGCGAGGAAGCGGGCCACGGCGCTCTTGGCGGGGACATGCTGGATCATCCGCGCCGCGACGCGATATTTCACGCTCTGCAGCAGCGTGCGGCGCGCCCGTTCCCGTGCGCCGGCCGCCATGTAGTCGGCGAGGAAGCGTGCGCCGATCGCCGGCCGCGCCGCCTGCCGGTGCGTCGTCCGCGGGGTCTCCGACTCGGTTGCCGGCGCTGTCAGGCTTCCTGCGGGGGATTGCATCGCGGCTGGCTCCCCGGTTGCTCCGGATGCGGCCTGAATGCTTGGCAGGGCGTTTGGTTGCCGCAACCGTATCAGCGGTCGCCGAAGGCCTTCACGCGCGATGTGCCCTCAGACGGCTCGATGGGCGTTTCTTCAGTGCCCTCGCCGGCCGCGTAGCCGGTCCAGCCCTCGTCGCGCCATTGCGCCTGCTGCTCCTCCATATCGACCGCCCCGTGCCGCTCCAGGATGCTGGCGACCTGCTCCTTGTGGGCGGCGTCGAGCGTTACGGTCAGGGTTGCGCCGCCCCGGCTCATGCCCTCGGCATAGGCGTAGCGGTCCCGGTCCGGCATGAAGATATGGGCGAGAGCCGCCCAGAAGCCGCCTTCGTCGCGGGCGGCGTCATAGGCGGAGACGCCCTGGCTGGAGCCCTCCACCGCCGTGTCGGGATAGACGTTGATGGCGTCTTCCGAAACGCCTTCCTCGAGCAGCCTCTCGCGCGCTTCCTCAGCGCTGTCGCGGCTTGTGAAATGGGCGACGAGAGTCTGCCGTCCGCTGCTCTGCGGTGCGCTTGCCCTGGGGCTGATGCTCTGTTGGCTCATGGCGAGATCCTCCGTCTGCCGGAACGCCCGGAAGGCGGATCCGTTCACGGCGGCCGTGACGCTCGTCCGCGCGCCCGAGCTCAGGAAGCGAGGGCCTCCGCCGGCGCGGGACCAATGTCCGGTGTCGCCGCTGTGCCGCTCAGGGCCGCGAAATCGATCGCCACCCCATCGCGGAAGGGGCTGATCTCGACATCGTAGACGCCGGCCATGCCGTCGGTCCGGTAGTCGACCAGCAGCCGCCGCGGCGAACGGGTGGTCGCCACCTCGAGATAGGTTTGCCAGAGGCCGTGGTCGACGATGCCGGGGAAGCAGGAGAGCATCGGCCGGTGCAGCAGTTCGTCCAGCCGTCGACCGGTGAGAGCGCGCGCCGCCTGGTTGGCGCCGACGATCAGCGCGTCGACGGCGGTAGGACCCTCGCGCAGGAATTGCAGCAGCAGGAGAGCGTTGCCCTTGGCCCGCGGCCGCTTCTGGCCGATGTCGTCCCCGATCCGGCGGGCGCGATTGACCATGTAGAGCACCGTCGGGGCGCCGGCGCGCAGCGTCGGCAGGATCACCCGCTCCCACAGGGGCCGCGCGTTGAAATGGCCGAGCCGGTGCACGGTCGCGATCGGGATGCGCTCGGCGAGGGCGCGCGAGAAGACCGACTGGTAGAAGTCGCGCAGCGGGCCCTGGAATTCGCTCACCCGGCGGCCCGTCATGTCATGGCCCGTCAGTGCCGTCGTGGCGGAGCCATAGCGCTCGTAGAGGAAGTCATCCGGTCCCTCCGCCGCGGCGACGATGAGGTCCGGCTCCATCCAGCGCGGCAGCCGGCGCAGGAGATCTTCCTCGTGCGGGAGGGGCGCCGCACCGCAGGCCAGCATCCAGCAGGCGAGGCCGAACGAGGTTTCGGGACTCAGCAGCGCGTTCCGGAGCTCCCGGTCGTAGATCTCGGTATAGAGGACATGGTCCATGCGGAAGCGCCATCAGCCAAGGCGCAATCTAAGGTTGTAATTCTAACGCAAGCATAACGGTTCCACGAAACTTTCCGCGATTGACCTTGACGGGAACATAAAGAGAACATACATCGGGAAGGCCTGGCGCATACCGGCCGTATCGCGTGTGGAAATCGTCGCCCCGCATTCGCTTCGGCGGCCGTCCCGCGTTATGGTGGGCAATTCCGGTTTCAGGAGGCCACAATGGCTGGCAGCGTCAACAAGGTGATTTTGGTGGGCAATCTGGGGGCGGACCCCGAGGTGCGCCGTCTTGGCTCGGGCGAGCCCGTCGTCAATCTCAGGATCGCAACCTCCGAAACCTGGCGCGACAAGGCGACGGGCGAGCGCCGCGAGAAGACCGAATGGCACACGGTCGTCATCTTCAACGAGAACATCGCGAAGGTGGCGGAGCAGTACCTGAAGAAGGGGTCCAAGGTTTACATCGAGGGCCAGCTCCAGACCCGCAAGTGGCAGGACAAGACGGGCGCCGACCGCTATTCGACCGAGATCGTGCTGCAGCGCTACCGCGGCGAGATGACCATCCTCGAGAGCCGCGGCGAGGGCGGCGGTCGCGGCGAGATGGAGGATCGCTCGGGCGGCAGCGAGTTCGGCCGCTCGGCCCCGATGGAGCGCCGGCCCGCAATGGCGGGAGGCGGCGGCGGCCGCGCCGCCGATCTCGACGACGATATCCCGTTCTGATGTCAATACCTTCTCCCGCTCGCGGGAGAAGGTGCCCGAAGGGCGGATGAGGGCATGGCGTGCGTCGCGAGGCTCCTCATCCGACCCCCGCTGGCGCTGGGGCCACCTTCTCACGCGGGCGGGAGAAGGGAAGTGCGCGACCGCGACACTTGACGCGCCGGCCGCATCGGCGTTCTGAGGGCTGACAGTCCGAGTCCTCCAAGCCCCGCAAGCGCATGTCCGCCAATCCTGCCCGTTTCGACACCGAATCCATGACCTCCGTCCTGCAGGGCTGGGTCGCGCGCGAGAGCCCGACCTACGATTCCGCGGCGGTGAACAAGATGCAGGATCTGGTGCAGGCCTTCTTCTCGGTCGGCAGCTGCGCCGTCGAGCGGATCGCGGGCCGCGACGGCCTCGGCGATACGCTCAAGGTGACGGCGGGCCCGGCGACCGGCAAGCCGCCGATCCTGGTCCTCTCGCATGTGGACACGGTCCATCCCTGGAAGACGATCGAGCGCGACCTGCCGCTGAAACGCGACGGCGACCGGCTCTATGGCCCGGGCATCTACGACATGAAGGGCGGCGCCTATCTGGCGGCGGAAGCCTTCCGGGATGTCGCCACCAAGGGCACGGCGCAGCGGCCGCTCGTCTTCCTCTTCACGCCTGACGAGGAGATCGGCAGCCCGACCACGCGGGCCATCATCGAGGACGAGGGGCGGCGCGCCGGCTATGCGCTGGTGACCGAGCCCGCCCGGGACGGCGGCAAGATCGTGACGTCCCGCAAGGGCGTCGGCCGCTTCGACGTGCATGTCGAGGGCCGCCCCGCCCATTCTGGCTCCCGCCACCAGGACGGCCGCAGCGCCATCCGCGAGGCGGCCCGCCAGATCCTCGCGATCGAGGGGCTGACGGATTACGGCCGCGGCGTCACCACCACGGTCGCCACCGTGCAGGGCGGCACGGCGGCCAACGTCATTCCGCAGCATTGCCGCTTCTCCATCGACCTGCGCGTCACGACGGTGGAGGACGGGCAGCATTTCGAGCGCCACATCCTCGGCCTCCGCCCGCATGATCCCGACGTGGCCGTCCGCGTGTCGGGCGCGATGAACCGGCCGCCGATGGCGAAGTCGCCATCCATCCAGGCGCTCTACGACCACGCCGTGAGCCTGGCGGCCGAGCTCGGCTTCGAGCTGCCAGAGGCCGCGATGACCGGCGGCGGTTCGGACGGCAACTTCACGGCCGCCATCGGCACGCCGACGCTCGACGGCCTCGGCTGCGACGGCGATGGCGCCCACACGCTGCAGGAGTTCTGCTACGTCTCGTCGCTGGCCCCGCGCGCGGCGCTGATGGCGCGCCTGCTCGAGACGCTCTGACGCCAGAGGCGAGGGAGGAAAGGCTCGACCCATGTCCCTCGCGCCGCTCCTCGAAGCCTCCATCTGGGTCCAGCTCCACGTCGTCGCGGCGGTTCTGGCGCTGGTGCTCGGCGCCTATCAGTTCCTGTCGCGCAAGGGCTCGCTGCCCCATCGCCTCGTCGGCTGGGTCTGGATCGGCCTGCTGGCCGCGCTCTGCATCACCTCCTTCTTCATTCCCGGCTCCTGGCACATCGGTCCCGTCAGCGTCTTCCACGTGCTCTCGGTCTACACGCTCTGGGCTCTCTGGATGGGCGCGAAGGCGGCGCGGGACGGGGAGGTCGCCGACCACAAGAGCTACATGTCCTGGCTCTATGGGCTGTCCGTCGTGGTCTCGGCCGTGATCGCGGTCGCGAGCGGCGGCGTGCTCTATCAGGTCTTTTTCCCGCACGCGTAAGGCAATCATGCAGACCGAGATCATCGACAGCCTGTCGCTCGCGGGCAGCCGGTCCAAGCCGAACGACGATTCCTTCGGCGCGGCCGGCAATCGCGTCTGGGTGCTCGACGGCGCGACGGGTCTGGGGTCGCGGCTGCTGCCCGGCGGCAGCGATGCGGCCTGGCTGTCGCGCACCGCGAACCGGTTGCTGCACACCCACCACGCCATCCGCGACAGCGTCCAGCTCGTCCGCGCCGTGATCGCCGGCCTCGCCTCCGCCTTCGAGCAGGAGTGCCTCGCGCGCCCCGAGGCGCGCTGGCAGCTCCCCTGCGCCTCTCTCCTCATGCTCACCTGCGAGACGGACCGGACCGAGGCCGTCTGGCTCGGCGATTGCCGCGCCATCCTCGCCATCGACGGCCGCATCGAGACCTGCGGCGAGACGGAGGAAGGCGAGGCCGAGGAGCGCGCCTGGGCGGCGAAGCTCGGGCAGGGCGCTTCGGCAGCCACCATGCTCGGCTCCGAAAATGTGATGCGGGCGCTCCGCGACAGCCGCGACCGCTTCAACACGGGGAAGGGCCGCTGGGTGCTCGGCCTCGAGCCCAAGGCCGCCGATCACATGAGGAGCGCGGTCTTTACGGGTCCCGTCTCGGACGGTCTCGCGATGAGCGACGGCTTCTCGGCGATCGAGCTGAAGTACCGGCGCTATGGAGCGGGGGCGCTGCTGGCCGCCGCGGCGGAAAGGGGCCTTGCCGCGCTCGCCAGCGAACTGCGCGCCATCGAGGAGGTCGAGGATCCCGACGGCCGCCTCTACCCGCGCTTCAAGCGATCCGACGACGCGACGGCCGTGTTGTTCCGGGGCGGGTGACGCTCTACGCTCCCGGGAAAACACCGGGAGGACAGGATGAAGCCGCTGAGAATCGTCGGCCTGCTTGCCGCGGGCCTGATGTCGCAAGGCGGTCCGGCTGGAGCGCAGACGCCGCCGTCGCCCTCCGAGATCGCGGCCTACACCGGCCTTTTCGGCGTCACCCAGAGCGGGGCGCTGAACGAGATCAAGCAGCTTCTCGTCAACGGCCTCGATCCCAACGGCCGCGACGGCCATGGCCGCACCCCCTATCTCGTGGCCGCCCACAGGGGCGACATCGCGGCGATGGAGATGCTGGTGCAGGGCGGCGCCGATCCGAAGGCCAAGGACAGCCGGAACTACGACGCCATCACCATTCTCGGCGTGGCGGACCGCGTGGAGGCCATGAAGGCGGCCATCCGCCTGGGCGGCGACCCGCGGGCCATCACCAGCCCCTATCAGGGCACGGCCCTCATCGCCGCCGCGCATCTCGGCCACCACGAGGTCGTCAAGGCGCTGATCGAGGCCGGCGCGCCGCTCGACCACGTCAACAACCTCGGCTGGACGGCGCTGATCGAGTCGATCGTGCTCGGCGACGGCGGCTCGAACCACCAGCGCAGCCTGCGCCACCTCCTGGACGCCGGGGCCAACCCCAACCTCGGCGACAGGAACGGCGCGACGCCTCTGCAGCTCGCACAGGGCAGGGGCTATCACGCGATGGTGGACATGATCAGGGCCAAGGGCGGCAAATAGGGCTCAGCGCAGGCCGAAGGCCGCCCGGACGCCGTCGAGCACGAACTGCACGGCGAGCGCCACCAGCACGATGCCGAGCAGCCGCGTCAGCACCACGTTGCCGGTGACGCCGAGCAGGCGCGAGAGCTGGTCGGCGAACAGGAAGACGATCCAGCACAAGAAGCAGATGAAGGCGATCAGGCCGATCAGCGCGGCCATCAGCGTCGGCTGGCCGCCGGTCTGGCCCGCGAGCAGCATCGTCGCGGTGATCGCGCCGGGGCCCGCCATGAGCGGGATCGCCAGCGGGAAGGCGGCGACATTGCGGATATGGTCGAGGTCGATCGCGCTGCGCGCCACCGCCTGCTTCCGCTGGGTCCGCCGCTCGAACACCATCTCGAAGGCGATCCAGAACAGCAGCAACCCGCCGGCGATGCGGAAGGCCGGCAGGGTGATGCCGAGCAGGCCGAGCAGGGTCTGGCCGGCGAAGGCGAAGAAGGCGAGCGCCAGCGTCGCGATCACTGTGGCCCGCGTCGCCACCTGCCGCCGCTCCGCCGCGGTCATGCCCTGCGTCAGCGCCAGGAACATGGGCGCCATCGCCGGCGGATCGATCGTGACGAGCAGCGTGGCGAAGGCGCCGGAGAGGAAATCCATGGGGGTCAGCATGCAGAGCGGCGGGCCCCTTGGCAAGCAACGCGCCCCGGCCTTCATCCGCCGCGCCAACGCGCGGAATCACCACGCGGGAAAACATCAGCTATGTGATTGAATCATTTCCCGGATTGGCAGGAATCAGCTATGAACCCTGACCTGCCGCCGATGCGGCGCGAGACATGGTTGCAGCGTGGCTGAAAACGACGAGAATTCAACGCCTTCGGGTCCGCAGGATCCGAGCGACATCAGGCCGATCTCCCTCACCGACGAGATGAAGCGCAGCTATCTCGATTACGCGATGAGCGTGATCGTGAGCCGCGCGCTGCCCGACGCGCGGGACGGGCTGAAGCCCGTGCACCGCCGCATCCTCTATTCGATGCACGAGAACGGCTACACGCACGACAAGCCGTACCGGAAATCGGCCCGTGTCGTCGGCGACGTGATCGGTAAGTACCACCCGCACGGCGACCAGTCGATCTATGACGCGCTCGCCCGCATGGCGCAGGATTTCTCGCTGCGGCTGATGCTCATCGACGGCCAGGGCAACTTCGGCTCCGTCGACGGCGATCCTCCGGCGGCGATGCGGTACACCGAGGTGCGCCTCGCCCGATCGGCGGAGGCGTTGCTGGAGGACATCGACGAGGACACCGTCGACTTCCAGGAGAATTACGATGGCTCCGAGGAGGAGCCGACCGTCCTGCCGGCCCGCTTCCCGAACCTGCTCGCCAATGGCGCGGGCGGCATCGCCGTCGGCATGGCGACCAACATCCCGCCGCATAATCTCGGCGAGATCGTCGACGGCTGCGTGGCGCTGCTCGACAATCCGGCGCTCGGCTTCGAGGAGCTGCTGCAGATCGTGCCGGGTCCCGACTTCCCGACCGGCGGCCTGATCCTGGGTCGCTCCGGCATCCGCTCCGCCTACATGACGGGCCGCGGCTCGGTCATCATGCGCGCGCGCGCCACCGTCGAGCAGCTGCGCAAGGATCGCGAGGCGATCATCATCACCGAGATCCCCTATCAGGTGAACAAGAACAACCTGCTGGAGCGGATCAGCGAGCTCGTGCGCGAGAAGAAGCTCGAGGGCATCTCCGACATGCGCGACGAGTCCGATCGCGACGGCATGCGCATCGTCATCGAGCTGAAGCGCGACGCCGTCGGCGACGTGGTGCTGAACCAGCTCTATCGCTACACGGCGCTGCAATCCTCCTTCGGCTGCAACTTCGTGGCGCTGAACGGCGGCCGGCCGGAGGTCATGAACCTCAAGGACCTGCTGCAGGCCTTCCTCGACTTCCGCGAGGTCGTTGTCTCCCGCCGCACCAAGTTCCGCCTCGGCAAGGCGCGGGCGCGGGCGCACGAGTTGGTCGGCCTCGCCATCGCTGTCGCCAACATCGACGAGGTGATCCGCCTGATCCGCTCCTCGGCCGACGCCGCCGCGGCGCGCGAGGCGTTGATGAGCCGCGACTGGCCGGCGCAGGATGTGGCGCCGCTGCTCGCCCTGATCGACGATCCGATCTGGCGCATCAAGGACGACGGCACCTACCGCATGTCCGAGCTGCAGGCCCGCGCCATCCTCGACCTGCGGCTGCAGCGCCTCACCGCGCTCGGTCGCGACGAGATCGGCGACGAGCTGCAGAAGATCGCAGACCAGATCCGTGATTACCTGGAGATCCTGGCCTCGCGCCTGCGCATCCAGACCATCATCCGCGATGAGCTGGCCGAGGCGCGCGCCGCCTTCGTCACGCCGCGCAAGACCGAGATCACCGATTCCGACGCGGACATGGAGGATGAGGATCTCATCGCCCGCGAGGACATGGTCGTCACCTTCAGCCATTCGGGCTACGCCAAGCGCGTGCCGCTCTCGATGTACCGGGCGCAGCGCCGCGGCGGCAAGGGACGCTCCGGCATGAGCACGAAGGAAGAGGATTTCGTCACCCGCCTCTTCGTCGCGAACACGCACACGATGCTGCTCTTCTTCTCCTCGATGGGGCAGGTCTACAAGATGAAGGTCTGGCGCTTGCCCGAAGCGCCGCCGAACGGCCGGGGCAAGGCGCTGGTCAACCTGCTGCCGCTGGACCCCGGCGAGCGCATCACGACGATCCTGCCGCTCCCCGACGACGAGGGCCTCTGGGAGGCGCAGGACGTCATGTTCGCCACCTCGACCGGCGGCATCCGCCGCAACAAACTCGCCGATTGCGTGCCGCGCACCTCGCTCGGCAAGCGCGTCATGGAGTTCGACGACGAGACGCAGGTCATCGTGGACGTGGCGCTGGCGAGCGAGCGCGACGACGTGCTGCTGACGACGGCGCAAGGCCAGTGCATCCGCTTCGCGGCTGAGGACATCCGCGTCTTCGGCGGCGGCGGCTCCACCGGCACCTCGACCGGCGTGCGCGGCATCAGCCTGGAGGCGCGAGACCGCGTGATCTCGATGGCGATCCTGCGCCATTTCGAGGCGACTCCGGACGAGCGCGCGCTCTATCTGCGCCAGTCGCGCGCGATGCGCGGCGAGGTCGACAACGCGACGAACGGCGACGAGGAAGTGGCGGCCGAGGGCAGCCAGCTGCCGCCCGAGCGCTATGCCGAAATGTCGGCCGCGGAGCAGGTGGTGCTCACCGTCTCCGCCAACGGCTATGGCAAGCGCACCTCGAGCTTCGAGTACCGGATCACGAACCGCGGCGGCAAGGGCATCACCGCCATGGCCGTGAACGGCAGGAACGGCGAGCTCGTCGCCTCCTTCCCCGTCGAGGACGGAGACCAGATCATGCTCGTGACCGACGCCGGCCAGCTCATCCGCTGCCCCGTCGCCGGCATCCGCCTCGCCGGCCGCTCGACGCAGGGCGTCATCGTCTTCGACACGCACGAAACGGAAAAGGTGGTGTCGGTCGAAAGAATCAGCGAGCCCGAGGAAGAAGAGGGCGAAGAATAGCAGCTGAGTTTCAACTGTTCAGGCCAATGCAACTTCCAGTCTGCATTGGCCCGCGGACACGCCTCACATAATCTCTCGGGGCCGGCGCAAGCATCGCCGGCCAAGGAGGTGATACAATGTGCAGAACGATAAGCTGATGATTAGAGTGAAGCTCGCAACAGCCATCGTGCGCTTGTTGCGGGAAGTTCTCCAGCTCCTCAGGCGCTGAAGAACGGAGGCCCGGCGCGGCAACGCCGGGCCTCTTTCTTAAGGTGAATGATTCTGTGAAGAACCAGCTCATGATAGAGTGCCTGATCTTCTTAGCACGCCTCGCCCCAAATTTCCAGCGTCGCTTTGCAAGCTGACAGCGCCCCTGATCTCCGCTAGACCCCCGGGACTCGCCGCAGAGGGCCCATAGCCCTGCCTGCGGCAGCCGCCGTTGCGCTAAAGGTGAACCATGTCCGGACTCCAGCGTTCCACCGCAGACCTCGATCCCCGCCGCAAGAAGATCCTCTTCCGCGCCTGGCATCGCGGCATGCGGGAGATGGATCTCATCATGGGCCGCTTCGCCGAGGCCAGCATTGACCGGATGGACGATGCGACCCTCGACATCTTCGAGGCCCTGATCGAGGTGCCGGACCGCGATCTGCTGTCCTGGATCACCGGCAAGGAGCCGACGCCTGAGAATTATGACAGCGACGTCTTCAAGGCGCTGAAGGCCTTCCACACGCATGACAAGCCCGTGCATGTGTAGCGTCCTTCCGCCTTCTCCCTTGGGAGAAGGTGTCATGCGAAGCATGACGGATGAGGGAGATCCTCAGGTCGTCGTGGTTGCCCCTCATCCGACCGCCTCCGGCGGCCACCTTCTCCCAAGGGAGAAGGAAAGACAGCGCCGATGCTCATCCCACCCCTCCTGATCCAGTCCAAGCAGCCCTTCACCATCGCCGAGGTCGCCGACGGCGCCGAGGCGCTGGCCGCCGCGGAAGTCGCGCGCGCCATGTTCCGCTCGGGCGCCGACATTCCGGCGCTGGCGCTGATGGTCACGCGCGACGCCGTGCGCGCCCAGGCGATCGAGCAGGCCTTCGCCTTCTTCGCGCCGGAGATCGAGCTGCTCTTCCTGCCCTCCTGGGACTGCCAGCCCTACGACCGCTCCTCACCGAGCGCGGGCGTCCTGGCGCGGCGCATGGCGACGCTCTCGCGCCTCGTGCGCTCGCGCGGCGGCGAGCGGCCCCGGCTCGTCCTGACCACCGCGAACGCGCTGGTGCAGCGCCTGCCGCCCGTCGCCTGGGTCTCGTCGCAGGCGCTCTCGGCCGTGCCGGGCGACGCGCTCGACATGGAGGACCTGACCCGCTGGCTCGAGCACAACGGCTTCGTGCGCGCGACCACCGTGCGCGACGCCGGCGACTATGCGGTGCGCGGCGGCATCGTCGATCTCTATGCGCCGAGCCTCGAACGGCCGATCCGGCTCGATTTCTTCGGCGACACGCTGGAGACGATCCGCACCTTCGACCCGGAATCGCAGCGCTCCATCGCGCCGGTGTCACGTCTGGAATTGATCCCGACCTCCGAGCTGCAGATGACGACGGACTCGATCCGCCGCTTCCGCCAAGGCTATGTCGCGGCCTTCGGCGCGGCTACGAAGGGCGGCGACATGCTTTACGAGGCGGTGAGCGAAGGCCGCCGCTATCCCGGCATGGAGCACTGGCTGCCGCTCTTCCACGACGGCATGAGCCGCCTCACGGATTATCTGCCGGGCGCCGCCCTGATCCTCGACCATCTCGCGATGGACGCCGCGCGCGAGCGGCTCAGCCAGGCGCGCGACTATCACCAGAACCGCAAGAGCGGCCTCGACGCCGTCGCTCCCGGTGCCACGCCCTACAAGCCCCTGCCGCCGGACGCGCTCTATTGGACCGAGGCGGAGCTCGCCGGTTTCATGGAGGGGCGGGACGGCGGCCAGACGGTCACGCTCACGCCCTTCGCGCTGCCCGACGGCGGCGCGGCCAAGGTCGTCAACCTCGGCGCGAAGCAGGGCCGCAGCTTCGCGGCCGAGCGCGCGGACGGCGCGGTCAACGTTTTCGACGCCGCCGTCGCCCACATCCGCGCGCGCCAGCAATCGGGCAAGCGCGTGCTGCTCGCGGCCTGGACCGACGGCTCGCGGGACCGCCTGGCGGGCGTCATGGCCGACCACGGGCTGAAGGACGCGAAGCCCGTCGTCTCGCTCGCCAAGACGATGGAGCTGAAGCCCAACGAGACCGCGCTCGCCATCCTGCCGGTCGAGACCGGCTTCGAACTGCCCGACCTCGTGATCCTCGGCGAGCAGGACATCCTCGGCGAGCGCATCGTGCGCGGCCGCGCCCCCTCGAAGCGCGCCAAGGATTTCATCGCCGAAGTCGGCAGCCTCTCGATCAACGACGTCGTGGTCCATGTCGACCATGGCATCGGCCGCTTCGTCGGCCTGCAGACGGTGACGGCGCTCGGCTCACCGCACGATTGCCTCGAGCTGCACTACGCCAACGGCGACAAGCTCTTCCTGCCGGTCGAGAACATCGAGCTCCTCTCCCGCTACGGCGGCGAGGACACGGAGGTGGCGCTCGACAGGCTGGGCGGCGGCAGCTGGCAGGCGCGCAAGGCCAAGCTCAAGAAGCGCATCCTCGACATGGCGAAGAGCCTCATCCGGATCGCCGCCGCGCGGATGATGCGCGAGGCGCCGAAGCTCGCGGCCAACGACAACGCCTATCAGGATTTCGTCGCCCGCTTCCCCTACGACACGACGGACGACCAGCAGTCCGCCATCGATGCGACGCTGGACGATCTCGCGGCAGGCCGGCCCATGGACCGGCTGATCTGCGGCGACGTCGGCTTCGGCAAGACCGAGGTGGCTTTGCGCGCCGCCTACGCCGCCGCCATGTCGGGCAAGCAGGTGGCGGTCGTCGTGCCGACGACGCTGCTGGCGCGCCAGCATTACAAGACCTTCGCCGAACGCTTCCGTGGACTGCCCATCCAGGTCGCCCAGGCCTCGCGCATGGTCGGCTCGGCCGAGCTCTCGGCGACGAAGAAGGGCCTCGCCGACGGCACGGTCGACATCGTCGTCGGCACCCATGCGCTGCTCGGCAAGTCGGTCCAGTTCAAGGACCTCGGCCTCGTCATCGTCGACGAGGAGCAGCATTTCGGCGTCGCCCACAAGGAGCGGCTGAAGGACCTGCGCGCCGAGGTGCATGTGCTGACGCTCTCGGCCACGCCGATCCCGCGCACGCTGCAGCTGGCGCTTACCGGCGTGCGCGAGCTGTCGATCATCGCCACCGCACCGGTGGACCGGCTCGCCGTCCGCACCTTCGTCGCGCCGTTCGATCCGATGATCGTGCGCGAGGCGCTGCTGCGCGAGCGCTACCGCGGCGGCAAGAGCTTCTATGTCGTGCCGCGCATCGAGGATCTGGCGGATGTCCGGGCCTTCCTCGACGCGCAGGTGCCAGAGCTGAAATACGCCGTGGGCCACGGCCAGATGGCGGCGACCGAGCTCGACGACGTCATGACCCAGTTCTACGAGGGCAAGTTCGACGTGCTGCTCTCGACGACGATCGTCGAGTCCGGCCTCGACATCCCCTCCGCCAACACGCTGATCGTGCACCGGGCCGACATGTTCGGCCTCGGCCAGCTCTATCAGCTGCGCGGCCGCGTCGGCCGCGGCAAGACGCGCGCCTACGCGCTCCTGACGCTGCCCGCCGACAAGCCGGTGACGGTGGGCGCGGAGAAGCGGCTGAAGGTCCTGCAGTCGCTCGACACCCTGGGCGCGGGCTTCCAGCTCGCCTCGCACGATCTCGACATCCGCGGCGCGGGCAACCTGCTCGGCGACGAGCAGTCGGGCCACATCAGGGAGGTCGGCTATGAGCTCTACCAGCAGATGCTGGAGGAGGCCGTCGCCAACCTGAAGGCCGGCATCGAGGAGCCGGCCGAGGAGCAATGGACGCCGATCATCGTCACCGGCGCGCCCGTCCTGATCCCCGAGAGCTATGTCGCCGACCTCGACCTGCGCATGAACCTGTATCGCAGGCTCTCGACGCTGCACGACGACGCCGACATCGAGGGCTTCGCGGCCGAGCTGATCGACCGCTTCGGCCCGCTGCCGCCGGAGGTGGAGCAGCTGCTCGGCGTCATGGCGATCAAGACGCTCTGCCGGCGCGCCAACATCGAGAAGGTTGAGGCGGGCCCCAAGGGCATCGTCGTCGTCTTCCGCGGCAAGGCCTTCGCCAACCCGGATGGCCTCGTCCGCTACGTGGCGGAGCGTGGCACCTTCGCCAAGGTCCGCCAGGACATGAGCGTCGTCTTCATCGGCGATTACGAGAAGCCGACGCAGCGCCTGCGCGAGACGCGCCGCCTCATGCGCGACCTCGTGGCCATCGCGGAAAAGAAGAAGGTGGACTCGCTTCCGCCGGCGAAGCTCGCCCCGACGCCGCCGCCGAAGCCCGTCGCACCGCCGGCGCGATCGCCGGGGAGGCAGCCCTACAGGCCCGCAGCACCATTCGGCCGCGGCCGGCGCTGAGGCCGCTTGCTAGCGCAGCTGCAGCTCGCTCAGGTTCAGCCCCACCACGTTGCCGAGGAAATCCCGCTTGCCGAGCTCCACGCCGTTGGCGCGCAGGATCGCGTAGGCGGCCGCCATGTGGAAAAAGAAGTTGGGCAGCGCGAAGTTCGACAGATAGGCGGCCCCGTTCATGCTGAAGGGCTTGCCCGCGATCGGGAACGTCACGGTCCGCGTCGCGGCGCCCTCGAACGCCGCCGCGGGCAGCCCCTCGACATAGGCCTTCGTCTTCGCGATCCGCTCCTGCAGCTCGGCGAAGCTCTTCTCCTCGTCGGGCATCTTCGGCAGCTCCGCCTCGGCCAGACGCCCGCTCGTGTTCTTGGCGAAGTCGCAGGCGACCTGCACCTGCCGCGTCAGCGCGAACATGTCCGGCGCGAGGCGCAGTCCCAGCATCACCTCGGGCGCGATCTTCTTCGCCGCCGCATGCTCCTCCGCCTTGCGGAGGATGGCGGCGAGCGCATCGAGGCTCTGCGTGAAGACGGGAACGGTGGCGGCATGCAACGACATGATGATCATCAGCTCTTGTGATTGAGGGGATCGCCCGATCCTTCTTCCAGATCGCACGAAGGCGCGCTAGCCTCGCCGGCAGTTCATCCGGCTGCAAGGATCGCTTCGATGCTCACCAATCTCCAGACGCGCGACGTCGAGACCCTGATCCACCCCTACACCAACCTGGACGCGCACCGCACCGTCGGCCCGCTCGTGCTGGAGCGGGCGAAGGGCATCCATGTCTACGACGTCGACGGCAAGCCCTACATCGAGGGCATGGCCGGCCTCTGGTGCGCGGCGCTGGGCTACGGCAACGAGGAGCTGGTCGAGGCGGCGGCCTCGCAGATGCGCAAGCTCTCCTTCACCCATCTCTTCTCGGGCCGCAGCCACGATCCCGCGATCGAGCTCGCGGAGAAGCTGAAGGAGATCGCGCCGATGCCGGTGTCGAAGGTCTTCTTCGGCTGCTCGGGCTCCGACGCCAACGACACCCAGATGAAGCTCGTCTGGTACTACAACAACGCGCTCGGCCGTCCGAAGAAGAAGAAGATCATCAGCCGCCTCAAGGGCTACCACGGCGTCACCGTCGCCTCGGCCTCGCTCACCGGCCTGCCGAACAACCATCTCGACTTCGACCTGCCGATCGCAGGCGTGATGCACACCTCCTGCCCGCATCACTACCGCTTCGGCATGGAGGGCGAGACAGAGGAGGAGTTCGCGACGCGCCTCGCCGACGAGCTCGAGGAGATGATCCAGCGCGAGGGTCCGGACACGGTCGCCGCCTTTATCGCGGAGCCGGTGATGGGCGCGGGCGGCGTCATCGTGCCGCCGGCGACCTACTTCCCCAAGATCCAGGCCGTGCTCGACCGGCACGACGTGCTGCTGATCGACGACGAGGTGATCTGCGGCTTCGGCCGCCTCGGCACGCCCTTCGGCTGCACGGCCATGGACATGAAGCCGGACACGATGAGCCTCGCCAAGGCGATCACCTCCTCCTACCAGCCGCTCTCCGCCGTGCTGGTGCCGGAGAAGATGTACGAGGCGATGCTGGCGGAGAGCCGCAAGATCGGCACCTTCGGCCACGGCAACACCTACGCCGGTCACCCGGTCGCCGCCGCCGTCGCCATCAAGACGCTCGAGATCTACGAGCGCGACGGCATCTACGACCATGCCCGTTCGCTGATCCCCGGCTTCCAGAAGCGCCTGAAGGCGCTGGCGGACCATCCGCTGGTCGGCGAGGCGAGGGGCGTCGGCCTCGTCGGCGGACTGGAGCTCGTGGCCGACAAGGCGACCAAGCGCGCCTTCTCGCCGAAGCAGGGCGTCGCCCCCAAGACGGTGGTCTTCGGCCAGGAGGAAGGCGTCATCATCCGCGCCATCGGCGACACGCTCGCGATCTGCCCGCCGCTCATCATCAAGGCCGACGAGGTCGAGGACATGTTCGACCGCATCGGCCGCGCGCTCGACAAGGCCGAGGCCTGGGTGCGCAAGGAGGGGCTCAGGGGCTGATCCAGCCGCCCGGTAGAAGGGCGGACGGACAGGCCTGGGAAAGACCATGACGCCTCGAAGGGTCATTGCGGTGGTCGGCTGCCATGCCGAGGGGGAGGTCGGCGACGTCATCGTCGGCGGCATCCTGCCGCCGCCCGGCGACACGATGTTCGCCAAGATGAAGGCCTTCGAGCGCGATCAAGACCATCTGCGCCGCCTGCTCATGTGCGAGCCGCGCGGCTCCGTCGCCCGCCATCTCAATCTGGTGGTGCCGTCGACGCGGCCCGACTGTGCCGCCGGCGCGATCATCATGGAGCCGACCGAGTACCCGCCGATGTCGGGGTCCAACACGATCTGCGTCGCGACCGTGCTCCTGGAGACGGGAATGGTCCCCATGGTGGAGCCTGTCACCCGCTTCCGGCTGGACATGCCCGCGGGCCCCGTCGACATCGAGGCCGAATGCAGCGGCGGCAAATGCGTCGCGGTCAGGCTGCGGAACGTGCCGAGCTTCGCGCTGAAGCTCGACGCGCCGCTGACGCTGGCCGACGGCACCCAGGTCACGATCGACATCGCCTATGGCGGGATGATCTACGCGCTGGCCGACGTCGGCCAGTTCGGCCTCGCGATCGAGCCCGGGAACGCCCGTCGCCTGGTCGAGATCGGCGAGGCGATCCGTCTGGCCGCCCGGGCGCAATATCCTGACGTCTGCCATCCGGACAACGAGGCGATCAGGGGCGTCTCGATCGTCCAGCTCAACACGCCGGTCACGGGAGCGGGCGCCACGGCGCGCAACACCTGCGTCATCGCGCCCGGCCGCATGGACCGGAGCCCGACCGGCACGGGGCTCTCGGCGCGCCTGGCCGTCCTCCAGGCGAGAGGGGTGCTCGGGCAGGGCGACGGGCTCACCCATGAATCGATCATCGGCTCGCGCTTCGAGGGCAGGATCGAGGAGGTGACGACGGTTGGACCGCTCGCCGCCGTCGTCCCTTCCATCAGGGGCCGGGCCTGGATCACCGGTTTCAGCAACTACGTGCTGGACAGCTCCGATCCCTGGCCCGAGGGCTACCGCGTCGCGGACACCTGGCCGGGATCGCTCGACATGCGGCAGTGACGCAAGTCACCCGCCCCAGGCCGGATCGCGGAGGACGTCCTCGCGATCGCCGTCGAGCCGCGGGCTCGGCCGTTCCGACACGAGCGGCGTCCCGTCCATCATGATCGGCCCCCGCACGGAGGGGATCGCGCCGCCCTTCGCATGCGGCGCGTCCAGCTCCACCCGGATGCCGCGCGCCTGCGCCTGCGGATCGGCGAAGACGTCGGCGATCGTGTTGATCGGCCCCGCCGGCACCTTCGCCGCCTCGAAGGCGGCGAGCATCGCGTCGCGCGGCAATCTCGCCGTCACGGCGGCGATCTTCGCCTCGATCTCGGCGCGCCGGGCGATCCTGTCCTTGTTCGAGGCATAGGCGGGATCGGCCGCGATCTCGGGCGCGCCGATCGCCGCCATCGCGTCGCGGAACTGGCGGTCGTTGCCGGTCGCGAGGATGATGTGGCCGTCCGCCGCCGGATAGACCGCGTAAGGCACGATGTTGGGATGCGCGTTGCCCATGCGCCCCGGCGCCTTGCCGCCGATGAAATAGTTCATGGCCTGGTTGCCCAGCACCGCGGCCTGCGCCTCGAACAGCGCGCAATCGATGGTCGCGCCCTCGCCGGTGGCGTCCCGCCGGCGCAGCGCCGAGAGGATCGCGACGCTCGTGTACATGCCGGTGAAGATGTCGGCCGTGGCGTAGCCCGCCTTCTGCGGCAGGCCGTCGGCCTCGCCGGTGATCGACATGGCCCCCGCCATGCCCTGGATCATGAAATCATAGCCCGCCCGCTCGGCGTAGGGCCCCGTCTGGCCGAAGCCGGTGATCGAGGCATAGACAAGGCGCGGATGCGCGGCCCGCATCGTCTCCGCGTCGAGCCCGTGCTTCCTGAGGCCGCCGACCTTGAAGTTCTCGACCACCACGTCCGCATGGGCGATCAGCTGTTTCACCGTCGCGAGATCCTCGGCCTTGCCGAAATCGAGCGCGATCGAGCGCTTGCCCCGGTTGCAGGCATGGAAATAGGCGGCCGACAGGTTCTCGCCTTCGGTCCCTTCCACGAAGGGCGGCCCCCAGGCGCGCGTGTCGTCGCCCGTCGGGCTCTCGACCTTGATCACGTCGGCTCCGAGATCGGCCAGGAGTTGCCCGACCCAGGGCCCCGCGAGGATGCGGGCAAGTTCGAGGATGCGGAGTCCGGCGAGGGGCTTGGCATTCATGCGGTGAAACGGGCTCTGAGCGCGGGAAAGAAGGCCGTGAGGATCTGCGGCACCATTTCAAGCCCGCCCCGCAAAGTCCAGAGCCGGGCCGCCTGCTGCGACAGCGTCAGGTCGAGCAGGAACAGGCCGACCGCGGCTTCGCCGAGCCTGAGCAGCGCGAACATCGTGAGGCCCATGACCAGGCGCGCGGCCAGCGCCGCCGGCACGCTCAGCCGCCGGACGCACCAGCCGGCTGCCCACCAGGCGAAGGCCAGCATGACCGGGATTTCCGCGAGCACCAGCAGGTCGCGCGCCAGGCCCAGCCCCACCAGCACCTGCCTGACGGCTCCAAGGATGAAGCCGAGCCCGAAGACCAGGACGAAGTAGAGGATTCCGGCGACGAGTGCGGCGCCCATCAGTCCAGCACGTGGTCGAGCCCGCGCTTCAGCCCCTTGAAGCCTGACACCTTCCGCGCCGCCAGCAGCGTGCCGGCGACATAGGGCTGCGCCGAGGAGCCGGCGTCGTGACGGATCACCAGCCGCTCGTCAGGCGCGCCGAAGATCGCCTCGCAGGAGAGCACGAAGGAGGGCATGCGCACCGAATGCACCTGCACCGGCTCCTTCGCGCCGACGGCCGCGCCGCGCGTCTCGCGCAGGCCGCCGAGCTCCGCCACCGGCTTCGAGGTCGCCTTCATGCGCACCTCGGACAGCAGTTCGCCGAGCTCCCGGCCCGTGCCGGACGGCGTGTCGGGTTTCTTGGCCGAGGCATAGTCGATCACCTCGACGTCGGGCACGTAGCGGGCGGCTTCCAGCGCGAACCGCCGGAGCAGCGTCGCCGTGATCGAGAAATTGCCGGCGGCCAGAACGCCGCGCCCGGCCTGCTCGGCCGCGACATCGATCTTGGCGTAATCCTCGGCCGAGAGGCCGGACGTCCCGATCACCACATGCCGCCCGTGCGCCAGCGCCGCCAGCACGTGATGCTTCACGGCGTCGGGCTTGGTGTAGTCGATCACCACGTCGGAGGGCGTGGCGAGCGCATCCGCCAGCGTGCCGGAGAGCGGCAGGCCGATCGCGCCGATGCCGGCGACCTCGCCCGCGTCGCGCCCCTTCTGGGCGCGGGACGTCGCGGCGACGAGTTGAAGGTCGGGCGCCGCCTGGATGGCGGCCACGAGCGCCCGGCCGACCCAGCCCGTGGCGCCCGCGAGAGTGATGCGAATGGTCATGGAGGTCTCCCGCTGCGGCCGTCATGAGTGGAGCGAAAGACCGGTCGTTTCAAGCGTCCCGCCCTGTGGGGCCGCGCGCCGGTACAACCTGATGCAACCGCTCGCACGGGATTCGTGAATTGACCTATGTAATTGCACTGAATTGACCAGTGGTTTGATGCCAAAGATAACAATCATAGGTTGTATCTTGGTATTTTGTTAAACTTCAGCTATGATCCCGCGGTCACGTCCGCGTAGGGGGACGGATTAAATGCTGTTGGGTCCGCGTGATTGGGGGAAGCTGTAGCGCTGCATCGTTGGGATGCGTGGGCGGCTTCCGTGGAGCTGACCATGACTATGCATATTGCATCGGCATCAGCCGACCAACCGAATATTGCCTTTCGCAACAGAGTGTCTTCGCCGGATGCGGAATGGTTCTTTTCAAAAGCGCTGAGCACTTGCGACGACGTCCTCCGCAGTCGCCAGCAATCCATCATGATAGACGATGTCGCGTTCGACGCTGCCGGCGAGATCGACGGTGAAAGGCTGGCGCGTCTCCTGGCGCGTGCGCTCCGGGATATGTCGGTGCTCAGCCGCCGCGGCGCCGTGCTTTCGCTGACGGCTGACGGGTCCGCCATCGTCATCGAGAGCCATCATCCGATCGAAATTCCCGGCGCGGGCCTCGAGATCGACAGTGCCATCAAGGAGGAGGCGCGCACCCTGCACGTCGCCGCCGAGATGACCTGGGACCAGGGGCGCGGCCCCCGGCTCACGCTCATGCTGCCGGCCGGGGGCGGGCGGCGCTGAGCGTCACACCAATCCTGGAAGCCTGACGGAGGCGCGAGGCCTCCGTCAGAAGCGAGGCCTCCGTCAGAAGAAGGCCTGCAGCCCCGTGATCGCACGGCCGAGGATGAGCGCATGCACGTCGTGCGTGCCCTCGTAGGTGTTGACGGTCTCCAGGTTCTGCGCGTGGCGCATCACATGGTACTCGATCTGGATGCCGTTGCCGCCATGCATGTCGCGGGCCTGGCGGGCGATGTCGAGCGCCTTGCCGCAATTGTTGCGCTTGACGATCGAGATCACCTCGGGGGCGAGCCGGCCCTCGTCGAAGAGGCGGCCGACCCGCAGTGACCCCTGCAGGCCGAGGCTGATCTCGGTCAGCATGTCGGCGAGCTTCTTCTGGTAGAGCTGCGTCTGCGCCAGCGGCTTGCCGAACTGATTGCGGTCGAGCCCATACTGGCGCGCCTGCGTGAGGCAGGCCTCCGCCGCGCCCATCACGCCCCAGCTGATGCCGTAGCGCGCGCGGTTGAGGCAGCCGAACGGACCCTTGAGGCCGGAGACGTTGGGCAGCAGCTGGCTCTCCGGGACGAAGACCTCGTCCATGACGATCTCGCCCGTGGTCGAGGCGCGCAGGGAAAGCTTGCCGCCGATCTTCGGCGCCGAGAGGCCCTTCATGCCCTTCTCGAGGATGAAGCCGCGGATCTCGTCGCCGTGGGCCTCGCTCTTCGCCCAGACGACGAAGACGTCGGCGAAGGGCGAGTTGCTGATCCACATCTTCGAGCCCGAGATCACGTAGCCGCCATCGGCCTTGCGGGCCCGGGTCTTCATGCCGCCGGGATCGGAGCCGGCATCAGGCTCCGTCAGGCCGAAGCAGCCGATCCACTCGCCGGAGGCGAGCTTGGGCAGGTACTTCTTGCGCTGCGGCTCGTCGCCATAAGCGTAAATCGGATACATCACGAGCGAGGATTGCACGCTCATCATCGAGCGATAGCCGGAATCGACGCGCTCGATCTCGCGAGCCACGAGCCCGTAGGCGACATAGGACGCGCCCGCGCCGCCATATTCCTCCGGCACCGTGACGCCGAGCAGCCCCTGCTCGCCCATGAGCCTGAAGAGCGCAGGGTCGGCCTTCTCCTCCATGTAGGCGTCGGCGACGCGCGGCATCAGCACGTCCTGCGCGAAGGCGCGCGCCGCGTCGCGGATCATGCGCTCGTCCTCGGAGAGCTGCCCGTCGAGATCGAACGGGTCCTCCCAGTTGAAGACGGCCTTCGGGGTCTTCACCTTGGCGCTCACGACGGCGGACATCTCGTCCCCTCCTGCTCCGGATATTTTAGGTTTAAAATAAGCCAGCCGGCAGCTTTGGCAAGCTCTCGCGTTGGCGCTCCTGATAACCGCCGCGCGTGGCGGCGTGAAGGCGTCAGATCGTCCCTCCGCCTTCACGGGCGCGTCACGCGCCAGTGATCCACAAACGACAATCGTGAAATTACAGCAAAGCTTGGCCGTGCCATCACTCGCCTCGCGGCACAGCCGACGGGGAGCCATCGCCATGACGACGCAAGCCATGCCAACCTCCGGTGGATTGTCGATCCCCGGACCGCGCACCATCATGAATCTCGCCATCGGCGGCTTCGTGGGCCTCCTGATCTGGGAGGTCTTCGCCCGCGTGCTCACCAAGGCGGTGCTCGGCTATCCCCTGGAGCCCGCGGGCCTGATCGACGCCATCTTCAACCACCAGCTCGGCCTCTCCGTGAACTACTGGCTGCGCGAGGCGCTGCATTACGCGGTCGGCATCCTCGGATACCCGATCCTCTACTATGCGATCTCGCGCCATGTCCCGCGCTGGGGCCTTGTGCTCGACGCCATCGTCCTCGTGACCTTCACGGCCGGCATTCTCGTCCATTTCGCCCGCTACGGCGTTTCGACGGGACTCGTGGCCTTCTGGATCTTCGCCACCCTGCTCATCGCCAGCCGCTTCGTGAACCGGAGCGAGGGCCTGCGCGACGCGATCTCCTGGGGCACCTTCACCTGGCTGAACGCGCTCGGCATCATGGCGCCGATCGGCGGCCTGTCCTTCTACCTGATCGGGGAGGGCGGCCAGCTCTCCTTCATGAGCTGCGTCGGCCACGTGATCTATGGCGCGGTCGCGGCCATCATCTTCGAGAAGCTGGAGGCGCGGGCCTGAGCGGCGCGAGAGCAGGCCGCAATCTCAGGGAAACACGTCATGGACGGGCTTGACCCGTCCATCCACGTCTTTTGGCGTCGAAGACGTGGATGGCCGCGTCGAGCGCGGCCATGACGGCGATCTCGTGTCGAGCCATCCTGCTCTAACCCGCGAGCCGGTCCATCCGCCGGGCGAGCTCGAAATCGAGCGCCGTCAGACCGCCGGCGTCATGGGTGGAGAGCGTCACCTCCACGGTGCGATAGACGTTGGACCAGTCCGGGTGGTGGTCCAGCTTCTCCGCCTCGAGCGCCACGCGCGTCATCCAGCCGAACGCCTCGCTGAAATCGCGGAAGACGAAGCGCTTGCCGATCCGGCCCTCGCCGAGCGTCCAGCCGGCGAGCGTCCGGATCGCATCCGCGACCTCACCGTCACTCAGCCTCTCTGGTCGCATCCATCACCTCCCAGGGCCTCGCTATTCTGTCACTCTCAAGGTCCCTCATGCTGAGGCGCTCGGCGCAGCCGAGCCTCGAAGCACGCAGGACCGTTGTGCGTCCTTCGAGGCTTTCGCTCACGCGAAAGCACCTCAGGATGAGGGCGGTTGGGGGGTGCCCATGTTCCCTCAGGCCGCCCGCCGGAGCGGATAGGCGGTCTCCACCATGTAGGGCCCGCCGCCGACGGAAGCGCGCGACGAGAACAGCACGAACCGGTCCGCCGAGAAGCTCTGCGGCGGGAAATAGCCGCGCATCGAGAGATAATCCGCGACGTCGAGCGGCGACGCCCCGCGCAGCCTGGCGAGCGTCACATGCGGCTGGAACTTGCGCTTGTCGATGGGCACGCCGCAGGCCCTGACCAGCCGCTCGATCTCGCCCTGCAGCTCCGTCAGCGCCCGGTTCGGCTCGACGGACGCGAAGACCGAATGCGGCTTGTCGCCGCCGAAGCTGGAGAGGCCCGCCAGCCGGATCGGGATCGGCGCGCGGCTCACGTCCGCGAGCAGGCTGTCGATATCCTGTGCCGTCCGGTTGCCGATGTCGCCGATGAAGCGGAGCGTGATGTGGAAGTCCGAAGGCTCCACCCAGCGCGCGCCGGGTAGTCCGCCCTGCAGCCCCGACAGCCTCGCACGCACATGCGGCGGAACCTCGATACCGGCGAACAGCCTGGGCATGACCGACTCCTACGCGAGACGATTCGGACATGGAAATCGTACCACCACTCTGCATGAAGCAAGGACGGAATGATGACAGGGCCGCGCAAGCCTGGGGATGACGGAGGAAGCCCTCAGGCCCGTCTCAGCTCGAACAGCACCGAGCCGATCGGCAATCCGGCCCTCGTCACGACCGCCTCGTTGACCACGATGCCGTCCGCGCGCCGGTAGATGACGTCCGAAAAGCCGAGCCGCGTGACCTGGCCGCGCGAGCGCACGTCGGCCACATAATCGAGGCGGATCTCCCGCCCCGTCTCGCTCACCGTCGCCTCGCCCACCGTATCCTCGCGGCGGCCGGTCCAGCTGGCCGGGCCTGTTCGTCGGAAGCGCCACGTCAGCCGGTCCCGCTCGCCATCCTCGAAGAGAAAATCCTCGACGATGGTGAGCCGATCGCCCCTGACGGTGCCCACGAGATCGGCGCGGAAGCGGCGCTCGACGCCGGCGATCGGCACGCGGAAGACGCCCTGTCCGACGGTCCGGCCGCGAAAGGCGTCGACGAGCGTGATCGCGCGCACGTCGCCGGTGGGCGACCCGGGACGGGTCGCGCAAGCCGCCGGCAGCAGGGCCAGCGGCGACAGGAGAAGGTGACGGCGATTGAGCATGTTGCGTGAGATAGGGCGGTGCGCGGCGCCGTCGATCCACGATGGCGTCAGCGGAAGGTCACGCAATCGCGAGCTCCCGCCCCCGGTTGCGCCACCAGACCGACAGGTTCAGCGCGAAGGCGTAGCTGCCCCAGGCGATGTAGGGGAGCATCATCAGCGCGGCGAGCGTGTCGTGCTGCCAGAAGGCGATCGTCGTGGCCAGCACCGCGAGCCAGAGGCATCCGAGGAGCACCAGCGCCGCGAGCATGCGCCGGACGCCGAAGAAGACGCCCGACCAGAGCGTGTTGAGGGCGATCTGCAGGCTCCAGAACGCGATGGCCGCGCCGCTGCCGGGAAGGCTCGCGACCCGCGCCGCCGCCACGGCGATCATCACGTAGAGGATGGTCCAGACCACGGGAAAGGCCCAGTCCGGCGGCGTCCAGGAAGGCTTGTCGAGGCTCGCGTACCAGGCGCCCGGCTTGAAGAAATAGCCCGACGCGCCGGCGACCATGCAGGTCGCCAGGAAGATGGGGAACAGCGGCATGGGATCTCCATTCCATGAGGCGGCGGAACGCGGAAGCAGGCGACGGCAGCCTATCGCCGGCCCGTGCCCGCGTACAGGATGGTGTCGTCCGGCGGGCTGCAGACGCGCGGGGCGCATCTTGCAATCGCGACCACGCAGCCCCATCTCGGGTGGGCCGGGGGAACCGCGACGACCATGTCGCGTTCTTGTCCCGTCATCCAATCCCCCACCACTTGACGATCGCGCGCCCTGATAAGGGCAGCGCATGGATCGGCGGTGACGGGCGGGACCTCATCAGGACCGGGAGCCTGGACCGCCGCCGCAAGGCGCGCGGCCGTACTGTCCGGTTCAGCGATGAATTGAGCGGGTGCTGTCGTCGACCACGGATGTACTGGCGGCGACGGCGCAAGCTCTCAGGAAGGCCGGGCCCAGCCCGGCCTTTTTGCTGTCCGGTTGAAGCCGGAGCGTGCCTCAGCCCTTGAGCTTGCGCGTCCAGGCCTCGAGTGACGCGAGCATCTGCTTCAGGAGGTCCCGCGTCGTCTCGTCGGTCAGCTCCAGCTTGTCGTTGAACTTCGCCCCCGCCGTGCCGATCATGATCTCGGGCTTGTTGATCGGGAAGGCGTTCAGGAAGACCATCATCTTGCGCAGGTCATATTGCGCGCGGGCCGTGCCGATTGCGCCGGGGCTCGCGCCCATGATGGCGACCGGCTTGCCGTCGAAGGGCTGGCTTGGCGGCCGCGAGGCCCAGTCAATGGCGTTCTTCAGCACGCCCGGCACGGAGTAATTGTATTCCGGCGTGGCGAAGATGACGGCATCCGCCGCGGCGATCTCGGCCCGCAGCGCGTCGACAGCGGCGGGATAGCCGGCCGCGCGGACGTCATCGTTGTAGATCGGGATGTCCGCGATGTCGGCGATCGCGACCGTGACATGGGCCGGCGCCAGCGCCTGCACGGCGCGCAGCGCGGCGCTGTTGAGCGATCCCTTCCGGAGCGATCCGGAAATGCCGACGAAACGGAGAGGCGAGGACATAGGGAATGGCTCCTGGGGCGAAGGCCGGAATGGCCGGTGATCGCCCGCGCATCTAGTCCGGAGACGGGAGCTTCGCCAGAGGAGGGTCCGTCGCCGTGCGCCTCAATCGTAGCGCAGCTCCGTCGCCTTGCCGCGGAACACGTAGTAGCTGAAGGCCGTGTAGGCCACGATGAAGGGCAGCACGAACACTGCCCCGATCAGGATCACCGCAAGGCTCTCCGGCGCGCTCGCCGCCTGCTGGATCGTCAGCCGCTCCGGTACGATGTAGGGGTAGAAGGAATAGGCGAGGCCGATGAAGCCGAGCACGAACAGGCTGCTTGCGCCCGCGAACGGCACGAGATCGAGGCTGTGGTCCGCGCGCGGCATGCGCGCGAGGAAGATCCACAGGCCCGCGAAGAGCAGCATCGTCATCAGCGGGATCGGCATGAGGCCGATGAAGTTCGGCAGGCTGAACCAGCGGTCGAAGATGCGCGCCGACACCATGGGTGTCGCGAGCGAAACGGCCACCATGCCGACGGCCGTCAGGACGAGCGTCGCCCGGGCCCAGCCGATCGCCCGCTTCTGCAGCTCGCCGTCCGTCTTGGCGATCAGCCAGGTCGAGCCGACGAGGCCGTAGGCCGCGACGAGACCGAGGCCCGCCAGGATCGCGAAGCCATGGCCGATCCATCCGCCCGCGAAGCCCATGATGTAGGCGCCCAGCATGTAGCCCTGCGTCAGCGTCGCCAGCAGCGAGCCCGCGATGAAGGCGCGGTCCCACCAGAGGTGGTAATCCTCCTGCGCCTTCACGCGGAACTCGAAGGCCACGCCGCGCATGGTGAGGCCGAGCAGCATCAGCGCGACCGGCAGATAGAGCGAGGTCAGCACCAGCCCGTGCGCCGTTGGGAAAGCCACGAGCAGGAGCCCGACGCCGAGCACGAGCCAGGTCTCGTTGGCGTCCCAGAACGGCCCGATCGTCGCGACCATGCGGTCGCGGTCGGCCCTGTCCACGAAGCCCATCAGCATGCCGATGCCGAGGTCGTAGCCGTCGAGGATGACGTAGAGCAGGATGGCGAGCGCCATCAGCCCCGCGAAAATCAGCGGCAGCGCCTCGGCGCCGGGGAGGGGGAGGCTCATGAGCGGGACCTTTGCGCGGAATGTTTTCGTTCAGCCGGTCGTGAGAAGGACGAAGTGAGCATCTGGTTCGAGGGAGAAACACGACCGCGCCGGCGCGTCCCTTCTCCCCGCAAGCGGGGAGAAGGACAGGATGAGGGGCGTGGCGACTTCGCTCTGCGTGTCATCACCAGGCCCCTCACCCCAGCCCTCTCCCCGCGCGCGGGGAGAGGGAGAAGCGCAAGCCGCGATCCATGCAGATCTCCCATGCTCAGGCGACCTTCGCGGTGGGATCGGCGGGCATGCCGGCCGGCGAGTCGACCTTCTTCTTCACGACCCGGCCCTTGCCCGCGAGATGGAAGACGACGGTGATGTAGGCCGCGAGCAGCGTGACGTAGGTCGCGAGATAGAGCGCCAGCGTCGTCCCGATCATGCCGGCTGGAACCGCGGAGGCGGCCTGCGCCGTCGTGAGCACGCCCGTCACGAGCCAGGGCTGCCGGCCGATCTCTGTCACGTACCAGCCCGCCAGCGTCGCGACCCAGCCGGAGAAGGTCATGGCCACCAGCAGCCAGGCGACCGGCCGGTCGATGCCGCCCCGCCGCCACAGGCGCCAGCCGGCGAACCAGGAGACAGCGAGCATCAGCATGCCGACGCCGACCATGACCCGGAAGGCATAGAAGACGGGCGCCACCGGCGGATGCTGGCGCGTGCCGTCGGCCGCGACGAAGTCGTTGAGGCCCTGGATGACGCCCGCGGCATCGTGCTTGAGGATCAGGCTGGCGCCGTTCGGGATGCCGATCTCGAAGTCGTTTCGGCGCTCCCGCTCGTTCGGGACGGCGAAGAGCACGAGCGGCACGTTGCCCCGCGTCTCCCAGTTGCCCTCCATCGCCGCGACCTTGGCCGGCTGGTGCTGGAGCGTGTTCAGTCCATGCATGTCGCCGACCAGGATCTGGACTGGGATCAGCGCTGCGGCCAGGAAGACGCCGGTCCTGAGCGCGGCCTGGACGTCGGCGCCGCGGTCATCCTTGAGCCAGCGCCAGGCGGAGATGCCGGCGAGCAGGAAGGCGCAGGTCAGCCCCGAGGCGATCAGCATGTGCGCCAGCCGGTAGGGCATCGAGGGGTTGAAGACGATCGCCCACCAGTTCGTCGCATGGGCGACGCCGTCGCGCAGCTCGAAGCCGGCCGGCGTGTGCATCCAGGAATTGAGGACGAGGATCCAGAAGGCCGACATCGTCGTGCCGAAGGCGACGAGCACGGTCGCCAGCGTGTGCACCCAGTTCGGCACGCGCCGGAAGCCGAAGAGCATGATGCCGAGGAATGTCGCCTCGAGGAAGAAGGCGGTCAGCACCTCGTAGGCGAGCAGCGGCCCCGCGATATTGCCGACCCGCTCCATGAAGCCCGGCCAGTTGGTCCCGAACTGGAAGCTCATGGTGATGCCGGAGACGACGCCCATCGCGAAGGAGAGCGCGAAGATCTTCACCCAGAACCGGTAGGCGTCCATCCACGCCTCGTCACGCGTCCGGTTGTAGCGGAGCTTGAAGAACAGGAGCGCCCAGCCGAGCGCGATCGTGATCGTCGGAAAGAGGATGTGGAACGAGATGTTCGCCGCGAACTGGATGCGGGCGAGGATGATCGGATCCATGGCTTAGCCCTCCTTCCGCGCCTTGCCGCCCGGCAGGCTGAGCAGGCGGTCCTTCATGTCGAGCACCTTCACGACCTTGGAGCCGAGCGAGAGCAGCTGGATCAGCCGCTCCGTCTCCAGCTTCTGCACGTCGGCGTACCAGCCGGTCATCAGCTCGATCAGCTCGTGCATCTCCCGCATCCGCGACTGGGCATGACGCTCGGCCTCGGAATCGGGCGAGCGCATCAGCAGCTCGCGCAGCATGCTCAGCGTCGGGTCGATCTCGCGCTTCTTGCGCTCGTCCACCAGCGTCCGGACGATGGCGTAGATGTCCTCGGGCGTCGCGAAGAACTCGCGGCGGTCGCCCGGGAACGAGCGCGCGCGCAGCAGGTTCCAGCCCTGCAGCTCCTTGAGCCCCATCGACACGTTCGAGCGAGAGATGCCGAGGCGCTCGACGATGTCGTCGGCGCACAGCGGCCGTTCGGCGACGAACAGCACGGCATAGATCTGTCCGACGGTGCGGTTGATGCCCCAGCGGCTGCCCATCTCGCCGAAATGCAGCACGAAGGCTTCGCAGAGGGGAGGGAGGTTCATGGCCATCCTGTAATTTCAGAACTTCCTGAAATGTGGGACGGATGGCCGGAGCGGCAATCGGTCAGTTTGCCGCAGCGGGGGAGGGCGCCCGCTTCTCCCGTTGGGAGGAGCTGGCAGGCGGAGCCTGACTGATGAGGGAGAAGCCCGGCGCAAATCGCCTTGGCGCAGTGGTTTTCCCTCATCCGACCGCCTCCGGCGGTCACCTTCTCCCGGCGGAGAAGGGAGGGCGCCCTGCTGGGGTGGTCCCTACCGCACGCCCGCCGCCAGCGTCCCGGCCTGCCGCAGGTCAGCCGCGCCCTCGAAGCCCTGCGCCGTGCGTGCGATGGTCTGGGTCGAGCCCATCGCCTGCCTGACCTCGACCTTGTGGCCGCGCGCCTGCAGCAGGCGGATCGTGTCGACCGAGAGGCCGCGCTCCACGCGCAATTCGTCCGGCAGCCACTGGTGGTGGACGCGGGCCGCCTCCGTCGCCTCGGCCACGTTCATCCCGTGGTCGATGACGTTCATCAGCACCTGCAGCACCGTCGTGATGATGCGGCTGCCGCCGGGCGAGCCGGTGACGAGCACGGGCTTGCCGTCCCGGAAGACGATGGTCGGCGACATCGAGGAGAGCGGCCGTTTGCCGGCGCCAGGCGCATTGGCGTCGCCGCCGACGAGCCCGTAGGCGTTCGGCACGCCGGGCTTCGCCGCGAAATCGTCGAGCTCGTTGTTGAGGAGCACGCCCGTGCCCTCGGCCACGAGGCCGACGCCGTAGCTGAAGTTCAGCGTGTAGGTGCAGGAGACGGCGTTGCCCGCCCGGTCCATCACCGAGAAATGCGTGGTCTGGTCGCTCTCGAAGGGCTGCGGCTGGCCGGGCTTGATGGTGGCGCCGGGCCGCGCCTTCGCGGGATCGATCTGCGCGCGCAGCGTCTCCGCGTAGCGCTTCGAGGTGAGGCCCTTCACCGGCACCTTCACGAAATCCGGGTCTCCCAGATATTCGCTGCGGTCGGCGTAGGCGAGCTTGGATGCCTCCGCGAAGAGATGGATCGCATCGGCCGAGTTCGCGCCCGCCGCCTTCAGGTCGAAGCCTTCGAGGATGTTGAGGATCTGCACCAGATGCACGCCGCCGGAGGAGGGCGGCGGCATCGAGACGATCTCGTGCCCGCGGTAGGTCCCGCGCACCGGCTCGCGCTCGATGGCGCGGTAGCCCTTGAGGTCCTCCACGGTCCATTGCCCGCCGGCCCCGTTCACGGCGGCGACGAGCTTCTCGGCGATCTCGCCCTCGTAGAAGGCCTTCGGCCCTTCCTTCGCGATGCGGCCGAGCGTCTGCGCGAGGTCGATCTGCTGCAGGTTGGCCCCGCGCGGCAGGGCGCCGCCGTCGGGCGTCATGAAGATCGCGGCGGTCGGCTGGAAGCGCCTCAGCCGGTTCTCCGCCTGCTTCAGCGAGAAGGCGAGGTCGTCGCCGACGATGAAGCCGTCGGCCGCGAGCTGGATCGCCGGCGAGAGCAGTTGCGCCAGCGTGAACCGGCCGGAGCCGTGCTTCCCGAGCGCCAGCGCCAGGCCGGCGACGGTGCCCGGTACGCCGATGCCGAGCCCCGAATCCTGGCTGCGCTTCAGGTCGGCCTCGCCCTTCTCGTTGAGATAGACGTCCTTCTTCATGGAGGCCGGCGCCGTCTCGCGGAAGTCGATCGCGACGGTCACGTTGCGGTCGGCGCGATGCACCATCATGAACCCGCCGCCGCCGATGTTGCCGGCCCGCGGCAGCGTCACCGCCAGCGCGAAGCCGACCGCGACGGCCGCATCCACGGCATTGCCGCCCTGCTCCAGCACCTCGACGCCGACGCGCGTCGCCAGCGCCTCCTGCGAGGCGACCATGCCGCCCGCCGCGAACACGGGCTGCCGCCGCGGCCAGTCCGAGATGATCGGCGGCTGGGCCGGCTCGGCCTGGGCCCATGCCGCGCGGGGCAGGGCGGTGGTCGCCATCAGCGCGGCGAGCAGGGCGCGGCGGGAGAGGGGTCGGGTCATCGTGGCCTCCGGCTTGTGCCGCCATCGTCCTCCCCGGCCGCGACGTGGTCAACCGCCTTCGAGCGATCGGATTCACCGCCCGTTCGCCATCGCGGCAGCGGGTCGGCCGCCGTTAACGGGCCGGCAGCGCAGGAATGCCACGCTGACGGCGGGAGGCTCCGCATGACGCATCCAGTGAAGCTCGCCGCCACCATGCTGATCGCCTGCGCGGCGGTCCTGCCGGCCATCATCAAGATGCGCGAGGGCCGCTCCGCGCCGGAAGCCTTGGCCGCCGTCGTCGCGGCGCCCGCCCCCGCGAAGCCGCAGGCCGCGCCGCCCCCGTCCGCCGGCGGCAACACGGCGCTGCTCTACGCCGATGCGCGGGGCCATTTCTCGGCCGACATCTACGTCCGCGGCATCCCGATCCGCTCGCTCGTCGACACGGGTGCCACGCTCGTCTCCTTCTCCGAGGAGGACGCCGCGAAATTCGGCCTGCGCCCCGAGCCCTCGCAGCGCAAGGCGCCGTTCCACACCGCGAACGGCATCGTCACGGCCTCCCTCGTCCGCATCCCCGAGATCCGCCTGCAGGGCATCACCGTCCACGACGTCGAGGCGGCGATCATGCCGCGGGGCGCGATGCAGGGCACGCTGCTCGGCATGTCCTTCATGAAGAAGCTCGCCAGCTACGAATCGCGCGGGACGAGCATGGTGCTGAGGAAGTAGGGTTGCTCCGCTCCTTCTCCCCTTGCGGGAGAAGGTGGCCTTCGCGTCAGCGAAGGTCGGATGAGGGGTATCGCGAAGCGAAGCCGAAGCTTTCAGCGAGCAGCAGTGCATCAGGATTGCTTCGCAAGACCCCTCATCCGTCATGCTGCGCATGACACCTTCTCCCGCAAGGGGAGAAGGGCCTGCCGAACCAGCCTCTCGCCCTAGCGTTCAAGCCGGCCCCCCTATAGGGTGCGCGCCGCTGACCAACCCCGAGACCCCCCGATGTCCTATCCGAAGCCCCTGAACGCCATCGCGCCGAACACCGCCCTGTTCGAGAATGCGCCGCTCGTGAAATCGACGGGCTTCCGCGAGTATGACGCGCGCTGGTGGTTCGGCCATCCGGGGTCGAAGAAGGAGCCGGAGCTCAACCTGATGGGCGTGCAGGCGCTGGGCATGGGCCTTGGCACGCTGCTGAAGGAGCAGGGCGTGAAGAAGGAGATCGTGACGGGCCACGATTTCCGCGGCTATTCCTCCTCCATTAAGTACGCGCTGATCGCGGGCCTGCTGGCGTCGGGCTGCAAGGTGCATGACATCGGCCTCGCCATGTCGCCCATCTCCTATTTCGCCCAGTTCCACCTCGACGTGCCGGCCGTGGCGATGGTCACGGCCTCCCACAACGACAACGGCTGGACCGGCGTGAAGATGGGCTCGCAGCGGCCCGTCACCTTCGGGCCGAACGAGATGAACCGGCTGAAGGAGATCGTGCTCTCCGGCAAGTTCGATCTCGAGGGCGGCGGCGCCTACGTCTTCCACGAGAATTTCGCCGAGGCCTACATCAAGGATCTCACCGACCGCCCGAAGATCACGCGCAAGCTCAAGGTCATCGCCGCCTGCGGCAACGGCACGGCCGGCGCCTTCGCGCCGCGCATCCTCGAGGCGCTGGGCTGCGAGGTCGTCCCGATGGACGCCGACCTCGACTATACCTTCCCGCGCTACAACCCGAACCCCGAGGACATGGAGATGCTGCATTCCATGGCCCATGCGGTGAAGGAGCATGGCGCCGACGTGGCGCTCGGCTTCGACGGCGACGGCGACCGCTGCGGCGTGGTCGACAACAACGGCGACGAGATCTTCGCCGACAAGATCGGCGTGATGCTCGCCCGCGACCTCACGAAGGTTCACGGCCCCTCGCAGTTCGTGGTCGACGTGAAATCGACCGGCCTCTTCGCCACGGACCCGCTGCTGAAGGAGCTCGGCGCGACGACCGACTACTGGAAGACCGGCCACAGCTACATCAAGCGCCGCGTCGCCGACCTGAAGGCGCTCGCCGGCTTCGAGAAGTCCGGCCACTTCTTCTTCAACGCGCCGGTGGGCCGCGGCTACGACGACGGCGTCGTCACCGCCATCGCCGTGATCGACATGCTCGACCGCAACCCCGGCAAGACCATGGCCGAGCTCTATGCCGACGTGCCGAAGACCTGGGGCTCGCCCACGATGGCGCCCCACTGCGCCGACGAGGTGAAATACGGCATCGTCGACAAGGTGGTGAAGCAGTTCGAGGAGATGCACGCCAGGGGCGAGCTGCTGGACGGCCGGAAGATCGTCGACCTCATCACCGTGAACGGCGTCCGCGTCGTCACCGAGGATGGCACCTGGGGCCTCGTCCGCGCCTCCTCCAACAAGCCGGAGCTCGTCGTGGTGGTGGAAAGCCCGGCCTCCGAGGCGCGCATGCGGGAGATGTTCAAGTCGGTGGACAAGGTCCTGCGCACGCATCCCGAGGTGGGGGCGTACAACCAGACGATCTGAGGGAAAGCCCCCTCGACCTCGCCGCAGGAGGCGTCATGCGGAGCATGGCGCGGTCCGCCGGCTCCGAAACGGGGATCGGCGAAACAGAGCGCTCTATACGCCGGCGTATAGACAGCGCGCCGGCTGCTGTCTATATCGGCTTCGGAGCGGCTGGCGCCGCGGAAGGGCTTCGGCGTGCGTGGCAAACCGATCGAAGGGCAATGTCTCTGCGGCGGCGTCCGCCTTCTTGCCGCCGGCCCTGTTATGGCCGCCCGGCAGTGCTGGTGCCGCGTGTGCCAGGCGCTCTCGTGCGGAAGCGGCAGCAACAACATCATCGTGCAGACCAGGGATCTGGCGGTCGATGGCGAGCTGACCGCCTATCGGAGCATCGCCGATAGCGGCAGTCGCATGGTGCGCAACTTCTGCCCGAGGTGCGGAACGCAGGTGCTCAGTGCCTCCGAGGATCGGCCGGATCTGGTCGTGGTCAGGGCCGGCGTCCTGAGCGATCGCGAGATCGCCGCACCCGAGGCCGTGATCTGGACGTCCAGTGCACCCTCGTGGGCCTGCATCGACGAAACGCTGCCGCGCTTCCCGTCCCAGCCTGGGGCTTTGCCCGACACTGAATCCTGATCTGGTCTTTGGATCGATGGTCATGGCGGGCGCATAGGCCGCAGTGCGCCGGAGGTCTGGGACGGACCCTGCCGCGCCTCATCACGTCACGCGTCGGGTCTGGCCGCCGGCGGGACGGAATGTCTCGCAGCCCGGGCCGCGCCGCCGTCCGGAACAGGGCGGTCGAAGGGAAGATCGGCCAGTTGCGCTGGCCCCATCCGGGCGATGTCCGGGTGCGCCAGCGGATCGTCATCCTTGCGGTCGAGCGGCATGCCGTCACCCGCATCGATGCCGTGGGCGACGCTTGGCGGATTCGGCCGTCTCGAGAAGACAAGGGCGGCGCCGGCGACCAGCGCCAACGGGAAACCGCTCGGCTGCATGATCGCGCTCGTCGCGAGCGCCCAGGCCATCAGGGACCAGCCCACGAAGCGCGGAACGGCCAGGCCCTGTCGTGCGAGCGTCAGGATGAGCGCTCCGAGGATCGCGAGAGGCCCCGCCGCGCTGCCGAAGGTCGCCCAGAAGACCGCATTGCTCAGAAGAAGATCGCGCGATTGGTCGCCGAACGGCTGGAGATGCTCCAGGGACCAGAGACCCCCGCGGGCCCAGTGGTCGATGATGGGCACGGCTTCCATGCCGAAGACAATCGTGTGCAGCAGGCCCATCCCGAGCAACACCCAACCGGCAACGATAGGCATGACGCCGCTCCTCTATACGGAAGCGTATAGAGGAGCGTGCTTGCGCTGTCTATACGACACCGTATAGAGACTGGCGCATCCGAAGTCTGACCCGGAGAGGGACGGAAATGGTGGTGAAGGACGCGCCGGCGGCGGATCATGGTGGCGATCCAGCGCCCGATGCCTGGGTCACCGGCGGTCTGGAGATCCTGGCGGAGGAAGGCATTGATGCGGTCCGCGTCGAGCGGATCGCGAAGCGTCTCGGCATCAGCAAGGGGCCCTTCTACTGGCGCTATCCCGACCGCCCCGCCTTGCTGAGGGCGATGCTCGCGCATTGGCGGGCCGAGCGGACGAAGGGGCTGATCGATCAGGCGGCCCCGGAGGCTTCGGCCCGCAAGCGGCTGGAGAAGCTCGTCGCGCTCGCGCTCCGAGACCGATACGGCGCCATCGACGTCGCCCGGCTTGAAGGCGCTCTCCGCGCCTGGGCGGCGCAGGACGAAATGGCGGCCACCGTGGTCCGTGAGGTCGATTCCGCGAGGCTCCGGCATCTGGAGGGCGAGCTGGCGCTCCTGGGGGCGGCACCGGCAGAATGTCCGACGCTCGCGCAGGCGATCTATATCGGCCTGCTCGGCCTCTACACCGTCCGGCGGTACACGCCCGAACTGGCGGCGGATCAGGCTTACCTCGCCATCGTCGAACTCGCCCTGTCGGCGGCTGAAAGCGGAAGGGAGCAGGGACGACGGTGATCGTCCATGGGCGGGACCATGCCGGCGCGGGTGACGCGCGCGCCGCCGCCATAGCCCATCGTCGCTCGTCACACTGAAACAACCGACCCGCCGCGCCATCCCCGACGCGAAACACGGACGGCCCAGAACAACCTCCACCAGGGCGGCCGCCGCGCCGCCCGATCGCTGGAGGGTCCCGATGTCCACTGCTTCGATCCGCGCCGCCTTCGCCGCCATGGCCCTCGCCCTCGCGCCGGGCCTCGCCCTGGCGGGGCCGCAGGGCCTGCCCGCCAGCGCCCCGGTGGTCGAGGTCACGTTCCCCGACGACTGGCAGGTGGCGAAGACGAACCTGACGCTCGAGACCTCGCCGCGCGGCAAGGACATGCTCGTCGCCTACCGGCTGGTGGCCATGGGGGATTTCACCCGGGCCATGAAGGACTGGGAGGCCTGGGCCGCCCGGCAGGGGATCGCGCTCAAGGAAGAGGGCAAGTCGATCAAGAAATTCCAGTTCGAGGGCGGGGATTCGATCAGCCACCGCCGGCTGGCGACCGACCGCAGCGGGGACACGATCGTCATGCGGACGATCCTCAAGCTCTCCGAGGAGCGCCTCCTCTTCATCACCGAATGGGGCGCGGAGTCGGCGACGCGGGCCTACGCGAGCGAGCTGCGCTCGATCCGCCGGAGCGTGACGAAGCTGCCCTAGAGCATGGTTCGGAGGCGAGGCTGGGTTCAGGCGGTTGCGAAGGAGAAGAGCTTCTTTTCCGGGTGAGGCCGGTCGGACGGCGGTCGCTCCGATCTGCCAAGGCTTGGTGCCCAGCCCGCACCGTGGGCGGCAAGGAGCAACGAAGGCGGAGCCTGTCGCATCGGCCATCGCACCCAAACGGTTGACAATGCGCCTGTAACCTCAAGGATCGCCTCGCTTGCTATGGTCAAGCTTGTTCGAGGACGATTGGCGGCGCTCGCTGCTTCTTTGGGACATGTGCTGATCACGTGAATAGGGGGCTCTTCATGGATCGCGATGCTGATGCACCAGTCCGGATGGGGGTCGCGCCGTTGGCCGCCGCGACATGGTTCGGTCCGACGCCGACGCATGTCGTCGCTGCGGATGCGACGCCGGTGCGTTGAAGCGATGCGCTGGCTGCGGCGATCCATTCATTATCCGCTCCGGGCGATGCTGCTTGCGTCGCTCGCCGCGCTTCTTCTCATCGTCGCCGGCATGTCATGGCGTGCGTACGACGCCTACTACGGCGCGCCGCTGGAGCTTTGGCACACCTTTGCGCCGGACGAGCTCTCGGTCGCCGAGATCGACAGGGCCGACTGGACGGAGTGGCTGAAGGCCGAGGATCGCGCCTTCGCGGCCGTGCGGAGAGATGTTTCGGACAAGCTTCCGGCCAGGAGCCGCGTGCCCACGAACCGCTATTTCGCGGGCAGCCCCATGTTCAGCCCGCGCTTCGCGGTCGACTGGAACCGATCCCAGATCCTTCGGCCGGAGGGGCAGGCGAGGGGCGCCGTCGTCATCCTGCATGGGCTGACGGATGCGCCCTATAGCGGCAGGCACATCGCCAGCCTCTATCGGGCGAGGGGCTTCGTCGCCCTGCTTCCGCGCATGCCTGGGCATGGCACGGTGCCGGCGGGTCTCGCGGCCGCCGACCGATCGCAGTGGCTGGCTGCGGCGCGCCTCGCGGTGCGGGAGGCGAAGCGGCTCACGGGCGAAGGCGCGCCGCTCCACATCGTCGGCTATTCCAATGGCGGAGCCGTCGCGATGCGCTACGCCCTAGAGGCGCTGGACGACAGCACCCTCCCGAGACCCGATCGCATCGTGCTTTTGTCACCAATGATCGGCGTCACGGCCTTCGCGCGCTTCGCCGGCGTCGCGGCCTGGCCGGCCATAGTGCCCGCCTTCGTACGTGCGTCCTGGCTGGGGACGCCGCCCGAGTACAACCCCTTCAAGTACAATTCCTTTCCCGTGAACGGCGCGGTGCAGGCCAGCCGACTGGCCCGCGACGTTCAGGCTCTTCTCGCGGAGCGGGCGCGCACCGGACGTCTGGCGGCTTTGCCGCCGGTGCTGACGTTCCAATCCGTGGTGGATTCGACGGTGAGCCCGCGCGCCATCGTGGATGGGCTCTACCGCCACTTGCCAGCGAACGGATCGGAACTCGTGCTCTTCGACCTCAATCGCGCGGCGCACTTCCATCCGCTCTTCCGCGCCAATGCCGATACAGCGCTCGACCGCCTCGTGCCGCCCGCCCCAAGAACATGGCGCAGCACGATCCTCGCCAACAGGGACAGCGGCACTTTCGATGTGGCCGAGATCTCGACTGCGGCCGGCGCCACGGCCGACGAGATCCGAGCGACCGGACTTGCCTACCCGCGTGACATCTTCTCCCTCTCGCATGTGGCTTTGCCCTTCCCGCCGACCGATGGGCTCTACGGCCTTGCACCGGATCCCGCCGAGGACTTCGGGGCCCGGTTGGGCGAGCTCTCCTCCCGCGGCGAGACGGGCGTGCTCGTCGTCGGGCTCGACCTCTTCGTCAGGCTCACATCGAACCCCTTTTTCCCCTACGTGGCACAGCGCATCGACCAGGCGATCGGTCCGCCCGCGCCACCTTGAGGCGGGCGCAAGCACGCCTTCAAGGCCTTCGCTGGTCACGCCCGGCCAAGCGCCTCGGTCGCATCGCCGCAAGCGCGACCATGGACGGTGGCGCTCGCGCGAGCCTGCGAAGGACAGCGCCCCGCGGCCCGCCGCCGGGCGATTGCGGGACCAGCCGCGCCGACGCCGGCATCGAACGGACAGGCGCGATGCTGCTCGTCAGCATGGTACGAATAAGAATAAAATCTTAATTATATATTTGACAAAGCAGGGGCCTGAGCGGGACCATCGAAGGATTTCTTCCCATGGCCACTCTCGACAACCCCATCTTCACGGACGTGGACAAGGCCCGCGAGCATCTTGAGGCGATGCGCTGGCCGAATGGTCCGGTTTGCCCGCATTGCAATAACTCCGATCCTGAGGCGATCCGCGCACTCAAGGGCAAGGCCCATCGTGCCGGTCTGTATCAGTGCGCCGAATGCCGCGAGCAGTTCACGGTTACGGTCGGCACCGTCTTTGAGCGTTCCAAGATTCCGCTCAACAAGTGGCTGCTGGCGACGCATCTCATGACGTCCAGCAAGAAGGGCATGTCTGCCCACCAGCTGCACCGCATGGTCGGCCTCACCTACAAGTCCGCTTGGTTCATGGCCCATCGCATCCGCGAAGCCATGCGCCAGGATACGGCGTCTGACGGACCGCTTCATGGCGGCGGTCAGATTGTCGAAGCCGACGAGACGTACTTCGGCGACAAGGAGAAGGTCACCAAGCGCACGAAGCGCGGCAAGTCTGGCCTCGCGTCCAAGCGCGCCGTCGTCGGCCTTGTCGAGCGCGGCGGCAAGGTTCGCACCTTCCACGTTGACCGCGCCACCCGCAAGAACATCCGCGATATCGTCGTCCAGAACGTCTCCCGCGAGAGCGAGCTACAGACTGACGAGAGCCGCCTTTACGTCGAGCTTGGCAAGGAGCTCGCCAGCCATGAGACCGTGAAGCACAGCGCCGGTGAGTACGTTCGCGGCGCGGTCTACACCAACTCCATCGAAGGCGTGTTCTCCATCTTCAAGCGCGGCATGAAAGGCGTCTATCAGCATTGCGCGGAGAAGCACCTGCATCGCTACCTCGCCGAGTTCGACTTCCGCTACAACCACCGCGTCGCTCTCAACATTGAGCGCCGCGACGCTGCGTTGAAGGGTATTGGCGGTAAGCGCCTCACCTATCGGCGGATTGACGAAGCCTCTCACGCTTAAGCAGAGGGCTAAGAAACTCCACAGGTCTCGCGCCGCGAAGACTCGACTCTCACAAATGTAGCCATCATGGTCACAGGGGAACGGAGACCCCCATGAGTTGGCAGGACCTTGTCAATGCTGTTCGCCCCAGCGTTGTAAAAATTGAAACACCCAACGGTTTCGGGACGGGATTCCTTACATTTTACACAGAGAATGGAGCGTGCGGCATTGCTACTGCTGCGCATGTCATCTCACACGCGGATTCGTGGCAGCAACCACTAAAAATTTGGGCGGAACGGAGTGGGCCAATACTTCTTGGCGGCTCTGATCGAGTGATTTTCATCGACCACAATACCGATTCTGCCGTTATTCTGTTCCTCCCAGGCGATCTTCAACTCCCACAGTTTCCTGTAGCATTGCTGCCACCTGATCAGCCGTGCAGCATTGGCACAAGCATCGGTTGGCTGGGCTTCCCTGTCCTTGAGCCATGGACCCATTGTTTTTTCTCCGGAACTGTCAGCGCCCACAGGCCATCTAGCCGGTCTTATCTAATTGATGGCGTCGCGATTAATGGCGTTAGCGGCGGGCCGGTCTTCTGCGGCACGCATACTGGCGATCTGAGGATAATCGGGATGGTTTCGGCTTATCAGGCGAACCGGACAACAGGCGAAACCCTGCCGGGTCTTCTAAGGGCTCAAGACGTTTCGCACTTCTTCGGCGTGCTCCGCCATGTCCGAGATATTGAAGATGCCGCGGCCTTAAAGAGAGAGTTCGAATCCGATCACTCATCCCCTCAATCTCAGCCTCAATCTTCCGTCGGGGGAGAAGATGGTTGAGGCTTTAGGGCCTTTTTACGAGCGGCAACATCTCTTGCATCGCCCTTGGTCAAATGCGGCGTCGGCTTTGTCGCCAGCATCCGCTTTAGAACTTCGTCGCGGCGAGCATCATCATCGGAATCCGAGTCTGCCGCTTTCTTGGGATCTGAGTTCATGAGTTCAAAATCCTCCGAAGATGCCGCTTTGGCGCACTTGGCCGAATATGCTCTGTCCCCCTTATACAAAAACCCCGACGCCGAACGATACGTGGGCCGCATTGTCTCCGGCTATGGCGAGATTGAATTTCGAATGATGGGCATTGTGGAGATGGCGCTAGCAAGCACTCCGCAGGCAGTCAGGTTGTTTTTCCGAATTAGAACTGAAGGCGGTCGCGTTGACGTGTTTGATGCCCTTTGCGAACCAATGTGTACAAAAGCCGGGCTCGCAGGCGACTATTCCCACATCCTTGGGGCAATCAACCACTGTAAAAAGCTACGCAATCAGTATGCGCACTGTACGTGGAGCAGCGCCAAATCAACTCTGTCCTTCATGAATATGCAGGAAATTGCAGAGCGCCCAGAAAGAGGCGCTGTATACCGCAAAACAGATGCTGATTTATTGAGAGAACAATTTGCCTACTTGAGTATGACAAGTCTTGGTCTATTTCATCTTAGAAGTTGTCTCGAAGGCGACGCTACTCATCGCTCCCCGTTAAAGGTAGCAACAAAGAGATTAGCGAAACGACCGCCGCTTTATAAGCTTCCAACGAAGGGCGCTCATCCCTCTCAAGAATGAGCTGGTAATAGCTCTCCTGAACAGCTTGAAGAGTCAGTCCCGGCCCGCCCCAAGGGATAAGAGTTTCAAACGCCGCCCTATCTCCCGAATCACTACCGCTGTTCATCTGCTTTGTCACGTATATAATTAGGAATAAAATCCTTGACAACTCGTGACCCCGTCCCCATCCTTCCGGCATGGACTGGTCCCTCGTCCTCCGCCGCAACCGGACCGCGCTCGGCGCCGTCGTTTCGATCATCGTCGCGCTGATCGGAGGACGTGAGGACGGCCTGCTGTCGCGGCGGGTGCGGTCCGCGGCGCTCTCCCTGCTCAGGCCCGCCGAGTCGGCACTCAGGCGGCTGATCGTGATCGCGGCGCGGGGGCTCGTGGCCGTGCCGCGGGCGCGACCGTTGGTCGCCACGGGGATAAGGCCCGGCGGGGCGGCCGCAGCCGCCCGGATCCCGGCCTTCCGCCTGTTCGATCCGCCGCTCCGCTTCGCCCGCCTGCGGCCCGCGCCGCCGCGCGGCGTCCCGCGCATCCGCACCTTCTGGGGTCAGGCCCCCGCGCCCCGGCCGATGCCGTCGCCGCCGCGGACCCGGCCCGATCCGGCCGCGCCGGTCGATGCGTCGCGGCTGCGCCGCCGCCTCGCCGCCTTCGAGCGGGCGCTCGCCGACCTCCCGGCCCAGGCCCGCCGCCTCGCGCGCCGCCTCGCCCGGGCGCGGGCGACGCCGCCCCGCCCGCTCCGCCTCGGCCGTCCGCCGGGCTGGCGCGTGCGGGGAGCGCGCGACGTGGATCGCGTGCTGCGGGAATGCCACGCGCTGGCGCTGGACGTGCTGGCCGATACATCCTGAAGGAGCGGGGCGGCTATTGGCGCGTCCGCTCCTTCTCCCCTTGCGGGAGAAGGTGGCCTTCGCGTGAGCGAAGGTCGGATGAGGGGTATCGCGCAGCGAACCTAGCATCCCGGCGCAGCTGGAGAAGGTTTGGATTGCTGCGCAAGGCCCCTCATCCGGCCGGCATCCGCCGGCCACCTTCTCCCGCGAGGGGAGAAGGGGATGGGCGCTACACCCGAAACCCGAGCGCCCTGAGCTCCTCGCCGAACTTTTCCGGCCCCGTGAAATGCAGCGCGTGGAAGCCCAGCGCCGCCGCCGCAGCCACGTTCTTCGGGCTGTCGTCGACGAAGACGCAATCCGCCGCGTCGAGCTTCTGGCGGCGCAGCAGCACCTCGAAGATGGCGGGATCGGGCTTCAGCAGCTTCTCGTCGCCGGAGACCACGATGTCGATGAAATGCGTGACGAGGAAAGGATAGATCGTCTTCGCCTCGGCCAGCGTGTCGGAGGCGAAATTGGTGATGGCGTAGAGCGGCACGCCCCCAGCCTTCAGGCTGTCGAGGATGCGGACCGTGCCCTCGATCGCGTGCGGCACGGTCTCGCGCCAGCGGGCGCGGAAGGCGCGGATGTTCTCCGCATGGTCGGGGAAGAGCGCGATGCGCTCGGCCTCCGCCTCGGCCCAGGACCGGCCGCGGTCCTGCTCGAGGTTCCATTCGGGCGGCAGCACATGGGTGAGGAAGTGGCTGACCTCGTCCTCGCTGGCGAAGATCGTGCGATAGAGGACCTTCGGGTCCCAGTGGATCAGCACATTGCCGAGATCGAAGACGACGCGCGTGGGCCGCGTCCGGGACGTGTCGTTCATGCGGGGGGAATCGCCTCTGTCAGGGCGACAGGGTCACGTGAAGTTGGAGCCGGGGCAAGTGGGCTTCGCCGTGTTGCCGTTGCGGCTGACATAGTCCGACGTGCGCGGCCGCATGTAGAGCTGGTCCTTGAGGTTGATCTCACCGGTGATGTTCCAGCCGATGACCGGCTTGTACTTCATCAGCGCCTCGGCGAGCACCACCGAGGTGTTGGCGACCTTGAGGCCGGCGGGGACCGTGATGCCGCCTGCGCCCTGCGCCGCCGTGCAGACGGCGTAGGCGGAGCCGATGCCCGTGCCGGAGACCTCGCTCCAGTGCACGTAGCCGTTGCCGTTCGCGTCGAAGCGGATGCTGGTTAGGCGGTAGCCCTGCGGCGCGCTGCCGAAGGGCGAGATGATCGGCTGGGCCGCGGCGAAGATGTTGCTGCGGTCGGCGTCTGTGAGGTCGGCCTTGCGCGTGGCGAGGTCGGCCATCACGCGGGCGACCATCGTCGTCTTGCGGGCGGCGCGCATGCCGTTCGCGGTCTCGTTGAGCATGAAGTACATGCCGATGAGGATCGGCACGATGAGCACGAACTCCACCGCCGCCGCGCCGCTGCGGTCGCTGCGGAAGCGGCGGATCACGCCGCCGCGGGACGCCTGCGCGCGAGGCTGTCCGGTCGCCATGCGGAACCTCCCTGCCATCATTCCACCTGGAAGGCCGTCGCGGCCGTGAGGGCATATCCCTTGCCCATCGCCGTCCCGCCCGCGACGAAGCGGAAGCCCTGGAACGGATAGGCGTAGGAGGCCCGGATGACCATGGTCTGTCCCGAGGCGCCGAAGGTGCAGCCGCCGCCGGCGAGGTCCACCGCCGTGCCGGTCGCGCTGAAGCTGGTGAGCGGCGTCACGGTGATCGTCAGCTTCGAGGGGCTGAACCAGGCGGCGAGCTCCTGCTTCACGGCGGCCGGGAAGGTCGTGCAGATCGAGGCCGTGTCGAGCCGGTTCGTCAGCACCTTGCGGCTGGCGTTGAACAGGCCGTCCTCGAGAAACCGCGCGGCGAAGAAATAGACGGCGAGCTCGATGACGGCGATCACCAGCCCGAAGAAGGGCAGCGCGACGAGAGCGAACTCGACAGCCGCGGCGCCTTCCTGCCTCTTGCCGAACCGGCGCAGCAGGCCCCACGCCCGTCGATCGCGTCCGGTCTGTGCCGAAAGCCTCATGCTTCACTCCTCGATCGACGGGAGCCTAGCGGCAAGGCGTTACGACGACCCTTCCGCGCACCGGCAGTTGCGGCGGAGTCCGGGCAATTTCCGATTTATGATGAACTGGCGGTTGCCGCGACGTCAGACTTTAGCGCGGCGCGGTCAGGGGTGGGTTGGCGAGCCCGTTGCGGGCCGTGGTCTGGGCGCCGGCCTTGGCGAAATGCTTGTCGGCGTCGCCGAGCGCGATCGCCGGCTGGCAGAGCGGCGTGCAGGAATAGGTCTCGGGCTCGCCGGCGCGGATGACGACCATGTTGCGGTTCGATCCCTGGACGCGCAGCCAGCTTTCGGAGACGAGCTGTCCCTGGTCGTCGATCGCCAGCAGGTTGGTCTCGCCGAAGGCCTTGCCCGTGAGCACGAGCACGCCGTTCTTCTGGACGGAGACGTCGGCGATCGCCGGGTTGCCGATGACCACCATCGCGGTCTTCGCGGGAGCCTTGATGACCGTCGCGCGGTCGAGCATCAGGTTGATCGCATCCTCCGCGGCCAGCGCCGGCGATGCGATGCCGAGCGCGAGGATGGCGGCTGCAAGGCGATGGATCATGGCGGCGTCTCCGGCGGACTTCTCTCCGGACCGACCGTAAACGGAACTGGTGAACGAACCGCTAAGGCATGGTCTGGAAGCGCAAACGCCGCTCTCTCGCTGAGGCCACGCTCGACGCCGGAATCGGGCGCGAATTCCGATCGTTCGGATGCTCCCATCCGAACGATCAGCGCGCTAGGACGCGGCCTCCTGCGGTGCCTTCGCGGGCGCGGCGAGCTTGGGCGAGGCGCCGGTCATGAACTGCGCCTGCGCCAGCGCAGCGAACCGGCCGCCCTCCGCCACGAGGCTGTCGAAGGAGCCGTACTCCACGATCCGGCCCTGGTCGAACAGCAGGATCCGGTCGGCGTTGCGGATGGTCGCGAGCCGGTGCGCGATGATGAAGGTGGTGCGCCCCTGCCTGACCTCGTCCAGCGCCTTCTGCAGCTTCTGCTCGGTCGCCGCGTCGAGCGCCGAGGTCGCCTCGTCGAGGATCATGATTGGCGGATCCTTGAGCAGCGCCCGCGCGATCGAGAGCCGCTGGCGCTCGCCGCCGGAGAGCGACCGTCCCCGCTCGCCCACGATGGTCATCAGGCCGTCGGACTGGCGCGAGATGAAGTCGCTCGCCTGGGCGCGCTCGACCGCCCTGGCAATGTCCTCCGGCGTCGCGTCGGGCCGGCCCATCTTGAGGTTGTCCTCGATCGACCGGGCGAACAGCATCGGCTCCTGGAAGACGACGCCGATGTTCCGCCTGAGCGACTGGACCGTGTAGTCGCGGATGTCGACGCCATCGATCTTGATCACGCCGGACTGGGGATCGAAGGCGCGGTGGAGCAGGCCGAGCGTGGTCGACTTGCCCGAGCCCGTCGAGCCCACGAGCGCGACCGTCTCGCCGGGCTCCACGGTAATCCAGACGTCCTTCACCGCGGTCTTCTTGCCGTCGTACGAGAAGGAGACGTCCTGGAACTCGATCCGCCCCTTGAAGCGCGGCGCCTCGATGGCGCCCGGTCGGTCGCGCACCGCCGGCAGCGTGTCTGCGATCTCGAAGAACTCATGCATCTTCGGCGCCTGCATGAGCATCGCGTTGACGAAGCCGACCGCTTCCTCGAGGCGGCCGATCAGCATCGTCGCGAAGCCCATGAAGGTCACGATCTCGCCGATGGAGGCCTGGCCGTGGATGTGCAGGTAGGTGCCGTAGAGGAGGATGCTGGTGACGGCGAGCGTGGCGGCCGTCCGCGTCGCGACGGACGCCAGCGCCCACCAGGAGAGCACGGGGATCTGGGCCGAGAGCAGCTGGTGGATGATACCCTTCAGCGCCTCCGTCTCGGCCTTGATCCGCGTGAAGGACTGGATCACGGGCACGTTGCCCAGCGCGTCCGAGGTGTGTTCGGCGAGGTTGGAATGGTGCCCCTCGACCGAACGCTGGCGCTGTTCGGTCTTGTTCATGATGTACCAGATCAGCACCGCGAAGATCGCGACGAGCGCGATCAGCAGGCTGGCGAGCCGCCAGTTCAGGATGATCGTGAAGGGCAGCAGCACGACCAGCGAGACGAGCGCCGCGCAATGCGTGCGGAAGAAGCCGAGCCACAGCCAGGCCATGCTGTTGGTGCCCTCGAGCATCACCTTGAGCACGCGGCCCGAATGGGTCTGCGTGTGGAAGGCGACGGGCAGGTTCAGCACATGCTCGAAATAGTCGGCCATCACCGCGAGGCGCCGGCGATGGGACAGCCGGTCGGCATGCAGCGCCACGAACACGCCGGCGCCGATCGTGAAGAGGCCGAAGCCGATCCACAGGAAGATCAGCGGCGCCACCTCATCGAAGGACACCGTCTGCCCGGGCGGCCGCTGCGCCGACAGCACGTTGATGATCTTGCCGAAGAGCGTCGGCTCCGCGAAGGCCGCGATCGCGAGCAGGACGTTGGCCACGGCGAGGAAGAGCCCGAGCCGCAGTTCGGGCCCCAGCAGCCTGAGAACGCGGCCGTAGAGCGTGATGAGAGACATGCGCAGCCAATCCCCGACGGGCGTGCCGGTTCCGTTCTTCGAGTCGGGACCGGACGCTTGGACGCGCCGCTTAGATCACGGCGTCTGAACGGCGGACGAATGAAAAGGGAAACACGCCGCGCGGGCTTGTGGATTTCCCGGACGGACCGCGGTGGATCAGCGCAGCACGCGGATCAGCCGCGTGACATCCACGAGCGAGAGGAGCGCGGCCGCGACATAGGTGAGCGCGGCGGCCTTCAGCACCTGGCGCGCCGCAGGCAGATCCGCCTCCGGCACGAAGCGGCCCGCCTGCAGAATGGGAAGCGCTCGTCTGAACGAGGCGTCCATCTCCACCGGCAGCGTCACGAGATGGACGACGAGGCGCGACGCGAGCAGCCCGACCACGAGCGCGATCTGCAGGCCGACCAGGACAGGCGAGCGCGCCACCGCGCCGAGCAGCGGGATCGAGAAGAAGACGACCTGCGCCAGCCGCTCGAACCAGACGACGCCCGGCGCCAGCCGCCCCCTGAGCGCGAAGATCCGGTCGCCATGCGCATGCTGCAGCGCATGGCCGACCTCGTGCGCCGCCACGGCGAGCGCCGCGATCGAGCGGCCGTCATGATGCGGCAGGGACAGGCGCACGACCTCGTCACCGGGATCGTAATGGTCGCCGCCCTCCGTCAGCTCGACCTTGACGTGCCGGAGCTCCGCCTTGTCGAGCAGCAGCCGCGCCAGCTCCGCGCCCGTGCCGCCGAGGTCCGGCCGCTCGACCTGGTTTCGCGCGAGCACATGCCGGATCCACCATTGCGGCAGGAAGATCAGGCCGACGAGGAGCGCCACGCCGAGGATGAGGAAAGGCATGCGGGGAAACTATGGTCGGCAGGCGCGATTGGGAAGGCTTGGCGCGCGTCCGGACACGCCCGCGACTGTCGGCCGCATTTGGGAAAAAGCCCCGCCGCTGGAAGGGCTTGGCGCCGCGGCCGGACTCTCCGCGTGATGGCGTTGCATCACCGCTTCATGTTCATCGCCGGCCCCGCTTCACCCGATGTCCGGCGGGAGCCTCTTGCCGCGGATCAGGTCGCGGCGGGCCCGCACGCGGACCGGGCAAGGCGCGCGCCGGAGCGAAGCGTGGGCCCAGGCGAGGTGCGTGCCGAGCGCCATCAGGATGGCGGCGATGATGATGGTCTGCATGGTCCTGTCTCCCTGACGCCGGCTTCGTGGCCGACGAAACGATCCTGCTTCACGATGGATCGCCGGACAGTGACCAGTCTCACACGAGCGGTCGGGGCGCGCCAGCTAGTGCAGCACGGCCCGCGCCGCCGCGCGCAGATCCTCCACGACGGACCGCAGCCCGTCGATATGCGGGTTCAGCCTGAGCGCGATCTCGAAGGCCGCCTTGGCCTCGTGCAGCATGTCGTGGCGCAGGCAGATCTGCGCGAAGCCCAGGATCGCGCCGAAATGCCGGGGCTCGAGCTCCAGCGTCCGGGCGATGTCGGCGACGCAATCGTTATCGCGCTTCTCCATGAAGGCGAGCGTAGCGCGCTTGTTCCAGGCCTCGGCCCAGCCCGGATGCTCGTCCACCAGGGAATCGAGGATCGGCTTGGCGAGGTCGCGCGCGCCGGCCGCGATCGCCTCGACGGCGGCCGCCATGCGGTGCGAGGCATGGTCGTCGCGGTGGTTGATCCAGATGGCCCAGATGAGCTCCATCGTCTCGTCGGGATCGCGCAGCGGATCGTCGCGGCGCAGATCGTCGAACAGGGCGGCGAGGCGGCCCTTCGGCGCGCCGCCATGGTCGGCATGGACCACGAGCGCCAGGGTCTTCTCGAAAGTGCCGGTGTCGATGCGGGCCATCATCCCTGTCCGATACGGAAGTCTCCGTACGAGCTGATACGTAAGAAATGCCACGGAGGATCAGTCGGCATGTCGCCATTGCAGAACATTTCGGCGGCGCCCCGGTTCCGAGGGGCCGCACCGCCCGCAAGGCGCCCGATTTGCATCCCGGCCGCCGCGCGCTAAAGCCACGACGGCACGAGGAGAGCGCCGCAAGCGATGGCCGACGAACCGTTGAGACGTGGGGCCGCGACGCTGGCCGCGGCCGCGGCGGCCGGCTGGATCGGCGGCTGGCCGGCGCTCGCCGCCGCCATCCTGTCGGCCGCGCTCGTCCTGGCCGGAATGCCGCTGTTCCGCCGCTACGCCATGGCCCGCCCGAACGCCCGCTCCAGCCACCGCGAGCCCGTTCCCCAGGGCGGCGGCGCCGCCGTGGCCGCCGCCGCCCTGATCATGCTCGCGGCGACGTCGCTGGCGCTGCCCGCGTCAATGGCGGGCCTGGGCGCGCTCGCCGCGGTCGCGGGCGCGGTGATCCTCCTCGCGCTGATCGGCGCGGCCGACGACATCCGCAACCTGCCGGTGCTGCCGCGGCTCGGCGGGCAGCTCCTCGCGGTGGCGACCGCGGTCGTGGCGCTGAGGCTCGCCGGCGGCCCGGTGCTGCCGCTGCCTCTGCCTCTGGAGCTGCTGGCGCTCACCGTGGCGGGGACCTGGTTCGTGAACCTGACCAACTTCATGGACGGGATCGACGGCATCACGCTCGCGGGTTTCATGCCGCTCGCTGCCGGGGCGGCGCTGGTGGCGGGGCAGGCGGGCGGCGGACCGGCCGCGGCCCTGGCCCCCGTCTTCCTCGGCGCGCTGGCGGGCTTTGTCTGGTTCAACCTGCCGAAGGCGCGCCTGTTCCTCGGCGATGTCGGCAGCCTGCCGATCGGCCTGATCGGCGGCGCGCTGCTGATGGACCTCGCGCAGCACGGCGCCTTCGCGGCGGCGGTGATCCTCCCGCTCTATCATTTCACCGACGCGACCACGACGCTGCTCGGCCGGCTGGCGCGGCGGGAGAAGGTCTTCGAGCCCCACCGCCAGCATGCCTACCAGCGCGCCGTCGACGGCGGCTGGTCGCACGGGCGGGTCAGCGGGATCGTGCTGGCCCTCGACGTCGCGCTGGTCGGGCTCGCGCTCGCGACGCTGGGGCGCGGCTGGCTCGCGCAGGCTGCGCTGGTCGCGCTTGCGCTCCTGCTCGTCGCTGCAGTGATCCTGCTGTTCCGCCGGCAGGGCGGGGTGCAGCCGAAGGGATGATGAGATGAAGATCGTCCTCACCGGCGGATCGGGCTTCCTCGGGCAGGCGCTGGCGGCGCGGCTGCGGGCCTCCGGCCATGAGGTCGTCCTGCCGCTGCGCAACCCGGCCGAGGCGAGGGACGCCGTCGCCATCCGGCCGATCGAGCAGATGACGGTCGCCGACTGGAGGCCAATCCTCGCCGGCGCGGATGCGGTCGTTCATGCGGCTGCCATCGCCCATATCGGGCCGGGCGTCTCCTACGCCGACTACGCGGCCGTGAACCGCGACGCCGCGGCGCGCCTGGCCGAGGCCGCGGCCGCCGAGCGCCTCCGGCGCTTCGTCTTCGTCTCGTCGATCCGCGCCCAGTGCGGCGCGACGAGCGACAGGGTGCAGACCGAGCGCACGAAGCCCGAGCCGACGGAGGCCTATGGCCGCTCCAAGCTGCAGGCGGAGGGGCTGATCCTGAAGGCGCTGCCCACGGCCACCATCCTGCGCCCCACGCTCATCGTGGGGCCCGCGCCGAAGGGCAACCTCAAGACGCTGCTCAAACTGGCGCGGCTGCCGGCGCCGCTGCCCTTCGGCGCGCTCAAGGCGCCGCAGGCCATGGTGTCGCTCGACGGCATGGCCGACGCCGTCGCTCTGGCGCTCGCCCGCGAGGCGATGGCCGGCGAGGTCTATTGCCTCGCGGAGCAGCCCGCTCTCTCGCTCGCCGGCATCGTCACTGCCCTGCGGCGCGGCATGCGGCGCGGGCCGGGACTTCTTTTCCTGCCGCCGCCGCTCCTCGCCTTCCCGTTGAAGCTCCTCGGCCGCGGCGACATGGCGGAGCGGCTCCTGGGCGGCCTCAGCGTCGATTCGGCGAAGCTCGCAGCGCTCGGCTGGAAGCCGGCGCGGGGCCTGAAGAGCGTGCTGGAGGAGATCGGCGCGAAGGCGTCTTGAAGGCGGCGCTCAGGCCGCCCGCGCCAGTCCGCTGACGAGGCTGCGGAAGAGCCCGAGGCCGTCCGTGCCGCCGACAGCATCGTCGATCAGGTTCTCGGGGTGCGGCATCATGCCGAGCACGTTGCGGCGGCCGGAATAGATGCCGGCGATCGCCTCGGCGGCCCCGTTCGGATTGGCTTCGTCGGCGATGCGGCCCTCCGCGTCGCAGTAGGTGAAGGCGATGAGGCCGTCGCCCTTGATCCGGCGCATCGTATCCTCGTCGCAGACGTAGTTGCCCTCGCCATGCGCGACGCAGACCTCGATCACTTGTCCGGGCCGGTAGGCATTGGCGAAGGCCGTGTCGGTCCGCTCCACGCGCAGGTGCTGCATCCGGCAGACGAAGCGGAGCTGTGCGTTGCGCATCAGCACGCCCGGCAGGAGGCCCGCCTCGCAGGCGATCTGGAAGCCGTTGCAGACGCCGAGCACCAGCCCGCCGCCGAACGCATGCTTGCGCACGCTGTCCATGATCGGCGCGCGCGAGGCGATAGCGCCGCAGCGCAGGTAGTCGCCGTAGCTGAAGCCGCCGGGGAGAACCGCGAGGTCCGTGCCCGCGGGCAGGTCGTGATCCTGGTGCCAAGCCATCGTCACGTGGGCGCCGGCGGCCTTAAGCGCGCGGGCGATGTCGGTGTCGCGATTGGAGCCGGGGAAGGTGATGACGGCGGCATGCATCGGAGGCTCCCGATCTCAGGCGATCTCGACGCGGAAATTCTCGACGACCGTGTTGGCGAGCAGCTTCTCGCAGGCCTGCCGCAGCGCCGCCTCGGCCCTGGGCCGGTCGACGTCGGGGGCGAGCTCGACATCGAAGACCTTGCCCTGCCGCACGCTCGCCACGCCCTCGACGCCGAGCGAGCGGAGCGCGCCCTCGATGGCCTTGCCCTGCGGGTCCAGGACGCCGTTCTTCAACGTGACGATGACGCGCGCCTTCATGCCGGCCTCTCGATCGGGAACTCTGAGGCACGGCCTTAAAGCCGGCGGGGCAGGGGCGCAATCGGCAAAAGCGTGGTCTCCCGCCGCAGGCCGGCGGTCAGGCGGCCCCGGTCACTCGACGCGGCGGAAGCCCTGCGGTGCGAGCGGCCGGATGGCGCTGCCCGAGAAGCCTGCAGTCTCGACCTTCGGCTGCGTCTGCAGCGTCTCGAAGCGCCCGGTGAGCGTCTTGATCCCGGTGACCGCGGCGACGCTGGTCGGCGCCACGCGTCCGCCGCGATCCGGATTCGCGGTTGCGGCGATCTGCGCCATGAGGCTGTTCATGGCCTTGCGGTCGACGGCGGGCGGCGCGGCCGCGGCCTGCTGGGTGGCGGGCTGCGCCGGCGTGATCCGCTGCGGCTGCGCCTGCGGCGCATAGGCGAGCGCGGCGGTCGGGCCCTCGCTCGAGTTCGTGCGCAGGCCCGCGGCGATCGCGCTGGGCAGGTCGCCCGGCCGCGGCTGCGGCATGGCGGGCGCCGTCGGACGCGCGGCGGCCTGCACGATCCTCTCGGGCTCCGCGGCCCTGGCAGGGGCGGCGGGAGCGGCGAGAACCTGCGCGATCGGGTCGGATGGCGCGGGGGAGGCCGCCGCCACGAGGATCGACGGACGCGACTGCGGCAGAGGAATGTTGACGAGCGTCGGCCCGATCACGAGCGTCGACGGCCGGCGCTGCGGCAAGGGCACGTTCACCCTGCGGGCCTCGTCGGCGTCGGACCTGGTCGAGAAGGGCACGGCGGTCTCCGGCCGCTGCTGCAGCGCGGCGACCTCGATCGGCCGGGGCGCCTCCTGCTTCGGCGGTTCCTGCCGTGCAGGCTCCGGCCTCGGAGGCTCCTGGCGCGGCGCCTGCGCCGCGGGCGCTTCCTGCGGCTCGGGCAGCGGCGTCGGCCGGCTCGGACGGGACCGGATCGAGGCCTGGGCCGCCGGCGTCGCTGCGGCGACCGACGTGGTCGCGTTGTTCTGCGAGAAGAAGGCGACGGCCGAGCCCTCGTTGATCGCCTCCGGGGAAAGCGCCGCGACCTGGTTGCCGCGCGACTGGCGCGAGGCGACGGCGGTGCGGCCGCGCTTGCCGCGCTGGCCCACCACGGAATCCTCTTCCTCGTCGCCGCCGCCGAACAGGATCTGGAACAGCGTCTTGCCGGTGGCGCGGCCCTCCGCGATGTCGATGTAGCCCGAGGAGACCGAGCCGCCGCGCGCCTCGATGATGGCGCGCGCCGCCTCGAAGCCGGCGAGCGGCTTGCCGTCGCGCGGGATATGGACGGTCTTCTCGTCCGGGAAGAGCCGGACCAGATGCTCGCGCGAGACCTTGGGCCAGTGGCGCACGCCGCCGGTGTCGAGATGCACCCAGGGATTGTTGGCGTTCGGATAATAGCCGACGCCGCCCGCCTGCAGCCTGAGTCCGATGTCGCGGACGGTAGAGATCGAGACGTCGGGAATCGAGAAGTCGAGCGCCCGACCGCTCATGTGCTGGCTGTTCTTGGCGACGCCGCGCGAGCGGCGCGCGAGCATGGCGTTGGTGCCGGGCGAGCGGTAGGCCGAGACGACATGGATCGCACCGCTGGAGCCGGCGGCGCGCTGCACCTCCCAGAGGATGTCGAACAGGGCCGGATCCATGCGGGTCGGCTCGTCCTGGCGCCAGTCGCGCAGCAGCCAATTCAGCTTCTGGAGCCCGGCGCTGCTGTAGGAGCCGAACTGCTTGAAGGTGACGGTCTCCTGCTCCTTCGTATGGGCATGGTAGATCGTGAGCGACCGCGTCGCGCCCTGCGCGACGGCATCCTGGGTCGGCCTCACGCTGACGATGGTGACGGCGATGCCGGCGACTGCGACTGTCGCGACCCGGCGGCCGCGTCCCAGTGTCGAGGTCGAAGACTGGCGTAGGCGCACGTTTCAGGCTCTTGGGTTGCGACCAGCGCCACCGGGGCGCCCGTCCTGTTGCCGCGCAATATGGTGAAGGACCCTTAACCTGGACTTAACTGTAAAGCGTCCTACGCCGGGCGCGTCAATGCCCGTCCAATCATGGCGATTGTGAGACGACCCTCTCATTCTTCAGGATAGTCCCAGCAGTTGCCGCACCCGGGCGGCATGGCCGTAGACGTCGGGGTGGCGCTGGAGCCGGCCCTCCGAATCGGGCGTCAGCGTGAAGTAGACGAGATGGATCGGCATCTTCTTCGGCAGGTTCATGCGCCGTTCGCCGGCGCCGATCAGTCTGCGGAAGCGCTCCTCGGTCCAGCCTTCCGAAGCGAAGAGCATCGCCGCGAGCTGGAACGGATTCTCGACTCGCACGCACCCGTTCGAGAGCGTCCGGTTCGTTGCGCCGAAGAGCCGCCGGTTCGGCGTGTCGTGCAGGTAGACCGCATGGGCGTTGGGGAACATGAACTTGACGTAGCCGAGCGCGTTCGACGAGCCCGGCGGCATCCGCACCGAGGTGTGGTTGCCCCGCGTGAAGATCTGGTAGCCGTTGCGGGCGGCATATTCGGGATCCAGATACTTCGGCTCGCGCTTCAGGATGCCGGGCGGCACGTACCAGGACGGATTGACCACGATATGGTCCATCTCGTCGGAGAAGAACGGCGTCTGCGTCTGCGCCTTGCCGATGATCGTGCGGGCGCGGTGCACGACCTCGCCGTCGCGGCGGAGGACGACCTCGAGCGCCGGCGCATTGACGAAGATATGCTCCCGCCCGAGGTCGCGGGGCGCGAAGCGCCACAGCTCCATGTTGGCGATGATCTCCGCCTCCTCGGGTGAGGGACCCTCGCCGAGCATGGCGCGGCGGGTCGCCGGCGTGAACATGCCGTTGACCGGCAAGCCGGCCTCCCGTTGCAGGCTCGCGACCTTGATCGAGACGGCGCGGTCATAGAGCGGCGGCCCCATCGGGTCGAGGCCGAGCCTCGTGCGGATCAGCGGCACGCGCGGATCGGACATGCCGATCCGGAGCGGCGGACCCTCGGGGATCTCGTCGGACGCCCTGGCGACCGGACGCGCGGCGCGCGCCTCGGCGAGGGCGCGGCGGAGCGCGGCGAATTCGGGATGGGGCGGGTTGAAGGCCCTCAGCGCTTCGCCCGCATCGTCGGCCGAGCCGAGGCTCGCCAGCACCTCGGCCGCGGCCGGCGGCTTCAGCGATGGCGTGATCAGCTCATGGATCTGCGACGGACGGATGCGCCCTGTCGAGGCCTCGCGGGCGTAGAGCAGCGCCGCCTCCGTGAGCTGCGCCTCGGCGGCGGCCAGCGCCGGATAATGCGGCTCGCCCGCGGCATGGAACGCCGCGACGCTGCGGTAGCGGCCCGGATCGAGACCCTCGTCGGCGGCCGCCGCCATCCGGGCGCGGATCGACCGGGCCCGCGCGTTCCAGTCGCCCGATTCGACCCAGAGCGGGGCGAAGCCGCGGGCTTCGTAGAAGGCGAACGCGCCGGCGGCCTCGGCGTCGGTGAGGCGGCGACCCGCGCGCAGATGCTCGATCGCGGCGCGCATCGTCTCCGCCGGGATCGGCCCGGCGGCCGGCCGGACGGGCGCCGGCGGCTCGGCGGGTGCCGGCGGCGGCGGGATCACCACCAGAACGGGTTCCGGCGGGGGAGGGGGCGGGACCACCACGAGCGCCGCGCTGTCCTCGCGCCGCATCGGAGTGTCAGGCTCCTCCGCTGTGATGACGACGGCCGGCGGGGCGTCCGGCAGGGGCAGATGAAGATCGACGTCGGCCTGGGCGAGGGGCTGCTCGGCGGCAGGCGGCGCGATGGCGCCGGTGCGCGCCTGGTCCGGCTCCGGCGCGATGACGACGGCGTCCGGCACCTCGGGCGGCTCGATCCCGAGGTTGTGGCTGAAGGGTGCGCCTTCGCCGTTGCCGCCCGCAAGCCTGTCCGGCTCCTGGGCCGGCGCCGCGGCGGCAAGGCCGAGACTCAGAATCGCGCCGAGCGTCGCGAGACGTGTCGCCGACATTGAATCAAGATCCCCTCATACCGCCCTCGCGTCATGCTTTAAGGGCAATGGCCAAGCTTGAACAGACCGCGGTGACAGTCAGGCCGCTTCTTCGGGCGACCAGCCTTCGCCGCCGGTCTCGGCGAGCCCTTCGTCGAGGCCGAGATCCTTGAGCTTGCGGTAGAGCGTCGAGCGTCCGATCGCGAGCTTGCGCGCCACCTTCGACATCTGGCCGCGATAATGCTGGATCGCGAAGCGGATCGTCTCGCGCTCGATCTCGTCGAGCTTGCGCATGTCGCCAGAGGCGTCGACGAGCTTGAGAGCGTTCGGATCCTCGACCGGCACCTGCACGATCTCGCGAACCGTCCGCGTGGGCTGCGGCTGGCCTGGCGCCATGACGGCGGCGCTCGGGATCCTGACCTCGAAGCCGTCGACCTGGCTCGCGAGCTGCGGGAAGTCGGCGACCGTCAGTTCGTCGCCCTCGCAGAGCACGACCGCCCGGAACATCGCGTTCTCGAGCTGCCGCACGTTGCCCGGCCAGTCGTAGCGCGTGAGCAGCGCCATCGCCTCGGCCGAGATGGCGCGGATGGCGCGGCCCTCCTCGGCGGCGAAGCGCGCCAGGAAGCGGCGGGCGAGATCGGGGATGTCGTCGCGGCGCTGGCGCAACGGCGGGATCGCGATCGGGAAGACGTTGAGCCTGTAGAAGAGGTCCTCGCGGAAGCGGCCCTGCTTCACCAGCTCGATCAGGTTCTGGTTGGTGGCCGAGATGATGCGGATGTCGACGCGGACCGACTTCTTGCCGCCGACCGGATCGACCTCGCCCTCCTGGATGGCGCGCAGCAGCTTCACCTGCGCGTCGAGCGGCAGTTCGCCGATCTCGTCGAGGAACAGCGTGCCGTGGTTCGCCTCGACGAACTTGCCCACATGCCGGTCCATCGCGCCGGTGAAGGAGCCCTTCTCATGGCCGAACAGGATGCTCTCCACGAGGTTCGACGGGATCGCCCCGCAGTTGACCGTGACGAAGGCCTTGCCCTTGCGGTCCGAGCAGCCCTGGATCGCCCGTGCGATCACCTCCTTGCCGACGCCCGATTCGCCTTCGAGCAGGACCGGGATCGCGGAGCGCGCCGAGCGCTCGCCGAGCCGAATCACGCGCTCCATCTCCGGGCTGCGCGTGACGAGGTCGCGGAAGGTGAGCGTGTTCGAGGAGCGGCGGTTCACGCGGCGAAGTTCGCCTTCCAGCGCATCCACCCTGAGCGCGTTCTTGATCGAGACCTGCAGCCGCTCGGCGCCCACGGGCTTCACCACGAAGTCGGCGGCGCCGGCCCGCATGGCGGAGATCACCGTCTCGATGGAGCCATGGGCCGTCTGCACGATCACCGGCAGGGAAATGTCCATCTCGCGCAGCTTTCCGAGCACGCCCATGCCGTCGAGGTCGGGCATGACGAGGTCGAGCACGAGCAGGTCGATGCGCGGTTCCGCCTTCTCGATCCGGGCGATGGCCTGCTCGCCGCCCTCGACGGCGATCGGGTCGTATCCCGCCCGCTTCACCATCTCGGTGAGCAGCCGGCGCTGAATCGGATCGTCGTCGGCGATGAGGATGGTCGTCGGCATCAGGCGGCTTTCCGGCTGTCTCTTATTGGCGCAATCTGGGGCGGATGCGTAAACAGCCTGTAAACAGAACGGCGATGCGGCCGGCGAAGTGCGCGGAAATTAAACGGGCATTAACTGTAAGTTATTAGAATATGAATGATTTTTTAATTCGAGCGGCGAAAGCCGCCCTGAATTTGCCATTGAGTTCCTGTCTCTGACGCCCCGGCCCAACAGGGTCACGACCCAACGCCCGCGGGCGGATCCGTTACGGAAGAAAAGGAAAGACGTTCATCCCATGTCGACCGAGCCTCGCACGACTCGCGCCGCCCGCAACCGCGTTCCGACGCGCCACGAACTGACGCAATTCTACCGCGCGATCGGCATCCCCGCCGTCGCCTCGGCCCTGCAGGCCGCCAAGATGACTCCGCAGCCCGGCCCGCGCACCGGCGAGATGCCGGCGTTCCTGCGCGACGCGCATGTTGCAGGCTGATCGGTCGAAGCGCGACCCTGCCGAAAGCCGGCAGGGTCCGCCGCCGGTCCCCCCTCCCGGACTTCCACCGGAGGATGACGGCCTCGCCCGCTTCATGGGCGGCCGACCGACCACCGTGGCGCTGAAGCTCGTCGTCCTTTCCGTGATCGTCGGCGCCGTGCTGCACATGGCCGGCCTGTCGCCGGTCTCGCTGCTGCTCGGCGTCGAAGCTCTGGTGCGCAGCATCATCGGCACCGGCTGGGAGTCGGCCAGGAGCCTTGCGGAGTTCGCGCTCTACGGCGCGATGATCGTCGTTCCCGTCTGGCTGATCGCCCGCGCCTTCGCGGCGCGGCGCTAGACCTCGGCCCCCGCGGCGATGGCGCCGGCCCGCCGGCCGACGAGCTGGCGGATGCTGTCCATCCCCTCGCGCCGGCAGACCGCGGCGAGCCCGTCCGCGATCTCGCGCGCAAGGCCGGGTCCCTTGAACACCATCGCCGTATAGAACTGCACCAGCGTCGCGCCGGCCTCGATCTTGGCGAGCGCCGTCTCGGCGCTGTCCAGGCCGCCGACGCCGATCAGCGGAAACCGTCCCTCGACCCGCTCGTAGACCTGCGCCAGCACGCGCGTCGAGGGCGCGAAGACCGGCCTGCCCGAGAGGCCGCCCGTCTCCGTCGCCTGCCGGTCCTTCAGCCAGTCCGGTCGGGCGACGGTGGTGTTGGAGACGATCATGCCGTCCATGCCGCGCTCCCGCGCCACGGCGACGATGTCGTCGATGTCGGCCTCGGTCACGTCGGGCGCGATCTTCAGCAGCAGCGGCGTCGGGCGGCCGGGCAGGGCGTCGCGCGCCTCGCGCACCCGTGCCAGGAGTTCATCGAGCGCCGCACGCCCCTGCAGGTCCCTGAGACCCGCCGTGTTGGGCGAGGAGACATTGACCGAGAGATAGTCGCAGACCGGCGCGAGGGCGCGCACGAGCGTGATGTAGTCGGCGTTTCGGTCAGCCGCATCCTTGTTGGGCCCGATGTTCACGCCGACGATGCCGCCGCTCCGCTGCCGCGCCGCGAGCCTTGCCCGCACGACCTCGACCCCCTCGCTGTTGAGGCCGTAGCGGTTGATCACCGCCCCGTCGGCCTCCAGCCGGAAGACGCGGGGACGCGGATTGCCGGGCTGGGGCAGGGGGGTGACGCCGCCCACCTCGACGAAGCCGAAGCCGAGCCTCAGCGCCTGGTCCGGCACCTCGGCATGCTTGTCGAAGCCGGCGGCGAGACCCACCGGATTGGGAAAGGAGAGGCCGAACGCCTCGACGGCGAGCCGCGGATCGGAGGGCGCGGTCGGCGGCAGAGGCGCGGCCTTGAGTGCCGTCACGGTCAGGCGATGCGCCGTCTCGGCGTCGAGCGCGTGGATCAGCGGCCGGGCGAGCCTGAAGAGGCCGCCGATCATGGCAGCGGCTCCGGAACGATCGGCGCGCCGTCGGCGCCGAGCGGCAGGTCGACCACGGCCGTCACCGCCGACATCGGCAGCGGACCGTAGAGATGGGGAAAGAGATCGCCGCCGCGCGAGGGCTCCCAGCGCAGGGCCGTGCCGAGCCTTTCCGCGTCGATGGCGGCGAGCACGAGGTCGGCCTGTCCGCGGAAGTGCTTCGCCGCGGTCTCCGCGACCTGATGCGCCGCCGAGAAATGGATGTAGCCGTCGGCGAGGTCGATCGGCGCCCCGATGAAGCGCCCCTCGGCCTCTGCCGCGCGCCAGGCCGCCCGCGGGCTGATCTTGTAGATGATGGTCATGGCGGGCCTATAGACCGAAGGCTTGGCCGCGCCCAAGCGCCAAGTTGCGGCGAAAGGACGGCCGGATGCCGTAGGGTTTGGGCGCGTCGACGGCGCCCGGCAGGGACGGGCGGCAAGTCGATTGAGAAAAATAACCAGTTTTGGTTGTGTTCAGGTTGCGCGGCATATTTGCGGCGTGCGGGTGGCCGAGTCCTATCGCAACCAATGGTGGAAATCGTGCTTCACGTTTGATTTTGTTGCTCGATTTGCCTTTGGAGTGGGCAAAACCGCTTGCCGGTAAAGGATAAATATCCTAAGCCGATGCGCCCAGGCCGAAAGCTGCGGGCGGAATCTATTCGGACGCCTGCGTCCGGCTCGGGAGACCATTGATGCCGCGTTTGACGCACGAGCAGGTTTGGAGCGCCATCGACGCCATCGCGGCGCGCTACGGCCTCTCCGCCTCCGGCCTCGCCAAGAAATCCGGGCTCGACGCGACCTCCTTCAACAAGTCGAAGCGCGTCGCTCCGGATGGCCATCTGCGCTGGCCCTCGACGGAGTCCGTCGCGAAGGTGCTGGAGGCGACCGGCGCGACCGTCGACGAATTCATCTCGCTGCTCTCCAAGGATCAGAGCCGGCCGCAGCAGGCCCTGCCGCTGATCGGCTACGCCGAGGCGGGCGCCGGCGGCTTCTTCGATGACGGCGGTTATCCCTCCGGCTCGGGCTGGGACGAGGTGAATTTCCCGGGCATCGAGGACAACCAGGCCTATGCGCTGGAAGTGTCGGGCGATTCGATGCTGCCGCTCTACCGGCCGGGCGACAGGCTGATCGTCGCGCCGAACGAGAGCGTGCGCGTCGGCGACCGGGTGGTCGTGAAGACGCTCGACGGCGAGATCATGGCGAAGGAGCTGAAGCGCCAGACCGCCAAGACGATCGAGCTGCGCTCGCTGAACCCGAGCCATCCCGATCTCGTCCTGACCGCGGATCGCGTCGCCTGGATGGCGCGCATCGTCTGGGCGAGCCAGTAGCGGCGTCATCAACGGCCCTTTGCCGCTGATCGATTGCGGAAGCCGCCCGCCCGTCGTATGGCCTGCGCGCATCAAGCCCAGCCAAGCCTTCGACATCCGCGAGCCCCCGATGCCCAATTCCACGAACCACCAGCTCATGGCGAATGCGCTGCGCGGCCTTGCGATCGACGGCGTCGAGGCGGCGAAATCGGGCCATCCCGGCGCGCCCATGGGCCTCGCCGACGTGGCGACGGTGCTCTGGACGAAGCATCTGAAGTTCGACGCCGCCGATCCGAAATGGCCGGACCGCGACCGCTTCATCCTCTCGGCCGGCCATGCCTCGATGCTGATCTACGGCCTGCTGCATCTCTACGGCATCCCCGGCATGACGATCGACGAGCTGAAGCGCTTCCGCCAGCTCGGCTCCCTGACGCCGGGCCATCCGGAGGCCGCCCATGCGCCGGGCCATGCGCCGGGCGTCGAGACGACGACGGGTCCGCTGGGCCAGGGCCTCGCGACGGCGGTCGGCTTCGCCATCGCCGAGCGCAAGCTGGCTGACGAGTTCGGCCGCAAGGCCGTGGACCACCATACCTACGTGATCGCCTCCGACGGCGACCTGATGGAAGGCATCAGCCAGGAAGCGATCGCGCTCGCCGGTCACCTGCGCCTCGGCAAGCTGATCGTGCTCTGGGACGACAACGGCATCTCGATCGACGGCGCGCTGTCGATCTCGGACTCGGTCGACCAGATCAAGCGCTTCCAGGCCGCGGGCTGGCGCACGATCCGCGTCGACGGCCATGACGAGGCCGAGATCGACGCCGCCATCGCCAAGGCCAAGACCTCCAACCGTCCCACCCTGATCGCCTGCAAGACGGTGATCGGCTGGGGCGCGCCGAAGAAGGCGGGCTCGCACAAGGTCCATGGCGAGCCGCTGGGCGCGGAGGAAGCCGCGGCCGCCAAGGCGGCGCTCGGCCTTTCCGCCAAGCCCTTCGAGGTCGACGCCAAGGCTCTCGACGCCTGGCGCGCGGCGGGTCGGCGGTCGGCGGGCGTGCACAAGGCCTGGACGGCGGCCTTCGCCGCGCTCTCACCGCGCAAGCAGGCGGAATTCAACCGCCGCATGAAGGGCGAACGGCCGGCGAACCTGGGCAAGGCCTTCGCGAAGCAGCGCAAGGCCCTCGTCGCCGCGCCGGTGACGGTCGCGACCCGCAAGGCCTCCGAGCTGGCGCTGGAGACGGCCTACGGCGTGCTGCCGGAGCTGCTATCGGGGTCCGCCGACCTGACGCCTTCCAACAACACCAAGGCCAAGGGCTTCGAGTCGATCACGCCGCGCTCCTTCAAGGGCCGCTACCTGCATTACGGCATCCGCGAGCATGCGATGGCGGCGGCGATGAACGGCATGGCGCTGCACGGCGGCCTCGTGCCGGCGGGCGGCACCTTCTTCGTCTTCACCGATTATTGCCGTCCCGCCATCCGCCTGTCGGCGCTCATGGGCGTCGGCGTCGTCTATGTGATGACGCACGATTCGATCGGCCTCGGCGAGGACGGCCCGACGCACCAGCCGGTCGAGCATCTGGCGAGCCTGCGCGCCATGCCGAACCTGCGCGTCTTCCGCCCCTGCGATGCGGTCGAGACCTCGGAAGCCTGGGAACTGGCGCTCGCCCGCACCGACGGCCCGACGATCCTCGTCCTGACCCGGCAGAACCTCGCCCAGCAGCGCCTGGCCGACAGCCGGACGAACCGGCTGGAGCAGGGCGCCTACGAGCTCGCACCCGGCGCGAAGGGGCCCGCCGTCGCCACGATCTTCGCGTCCGGTTCCGAGGTCGAGATCGCCATGGCCGCCCGCGCCCAGCTCGGCGAACAGGGCGTCTCCGCGCGCGTCGTCTCCGTGCCGTCGCTCGAGCTCTTCCTGCAGCAGCCCGAGGAGGTGCGCGCCGCCATCCTGGGCAAGGCGCGCGTCAGGGTCGCGGTCGAGGCCGGAGTCCGCTTTGGCTGGGACGCGGTGGTCGGGCCGGACGGCGGCTTCGTGGGCATGAGCAGCTTCGGCGCCTCGGCGCCGTACAAGGATCTCTACAAGCATTTCGGCATCACGGCCGAGGCCGTCGCCGCCGAGGTGCTGAAGCGCCACAACGCGTGACGTCGCGGTCGCTTCGGAGGGATAGCGGATCGCCATGGTCGAGACGGTCGTCATCCTGGGGGCGGGCTACGGCGGCGTGCAGGCGGCGGCCTCGCTCCGCGAGGAGGGATTCGCCGGCGCGATCCGCCTGATCGAGGCCGGGACGGCGCTTCCCTACCAGCGCCCGCCGCTTTCGAAGGCCTTTATGAAGGGCGAGGCCACGGCCGACGGCCTCGTGCTGCGCGGCGAAGCCTTTTACCGCGAGCAGGCGATCGACCTCGCGCTCGGCGTCCGGGCCGCCGCGATCGAGCCCGGCGGGCGCCTGGTCCGCCTCGCCGATGGCAAGGCGGTCGCCTACGACCATCTCATCCTGGCGACGGGGGCGCGGGCGCGGCCCCTGCCGCTCGCCGGCGTGGATCTCAAGGGCGTCCATGCCCTGCGCGACCTGCCGGACGCGGAGCGCCTGAAGGCCGAGATCGCCGGCGCCACGCGGGCCGTGGTCGTGGGCGCCGGCTTCATCGGCCTCGAGTTCGCCGCCGTCGCCGCGACGCTCGGCCTCGCGGTCACGGTTCTGGAGGCGGCGCCGCGCGTCATGATGCGCGCCGTCTCCGAACCCATGTCGCGCGCCTTCGAGGCGAAGCACCGCGCGCTTGGCGTCGACCTTCGGCTCGGCGAGGGCGTCAGGGCGCTCATCGGCGACCTCGGCCGGGTCACGGGCGTCGAGACCGCATCGGGCTCCCGCCTTGCAGCCGACATCGTGCTGCTCGCGGTCGGCGTGCTGGCGGAGGATCGGCTGGCGGCCGAGGCCGGCCTCGCCGTCGAGAACGGCGTCGCCGTCGACGCGGCGCTGCGTGCCTCCGACCCCGCGATCTTCGCGGTGGGCGACAACAATTGCCATCCGAACGACTTCTTCGGCGGCCGGCTGCGGCTTGAATCGGTGCAGAACGCCGTCGACCAGGCGCGCGCCGTGGCGCGCACGATCGCAGGCCGGTCCGCGCCCTACCGGGCGCTGCCCTGGTTCTGGAGCGACCAGGCCGACTGGAAGCTGCAGATCGCCGGCGTGAGTCGCGGGCTGACGCGCCACGTGCTGCGCGGCGAGCCGGAGTCAGGCTCCTTCAGCGTCTTCGGCTACGAGGGCGAGCGATTGGCGGTTGTGGAATCGGTCAACCGCCCGGCCGACCACATGATCGCGCGGCGGCTGATCGACGCCCGTGTCGGCCCGACGCCGGAGCAGGCGGCGGATCCCGCGTTCGACCTCAGGGCGCTCGCGCGCAGCGTGCCGTCGGCATGACGCAGGACGAGGCCATCGGCGCGGCGCAGCGCACCATCGCGACGGAGCGCGAGGGGCTTCTGGCGCTGGAAGCGGCCCTGGCCGACCGCGACGGCCTCGGCGGCCGCTTCGCCGAAGCCGTTGGCGCCATCGCCGCGGCGAAGGGGCGCGTGATCCTCACCGGCATGGGCAAGTCGGGCCATGTCGGCCGCAAGATCGCGGCGACGCTGGCCTCGACGGGCACGCCCGCCTATTTCGTCCATCCGGCGGAGGCGAGCCACGGCGACCTCGGCATGGTTGGCCAGGACGACGTGATCGTCGCGCTCTCCTGGTCGGGCGAGGCGCGCGAACTCGCCGACATCATCGCCTATTCGCGCCGCTTCAAGGTGACGCTGATCGCCGTGACCTCGAGGGCTGAGAGCGCGCTCGGGCGCCAGGCGGACATCCCGCTGCTGCTGCCGAAGGCCCGCGAGGCCTGTCCCATCGGCCAGGCGCCGACGACATCGACCATCATGCAGATGGCGATCGGCGACGCGCTTGCCATCGCGCTCCTGGAATCGCACGGTTTCTCGGCCGAGGATTTCCACATCTTCCACCCCGGCGGAAAGCTCGGCGCGCAGCTTCTCAAGGTCGAGGCGCTGATGCACCGCGGCGATGCGCTGCCCGTGGCGTCGGATCAGGCGATCCTGGCCGACATGGTTGGGCTGATGTCCGCGAAGGGCTTCGGCCTGCTGATAGCGACGGACACCGACGGCCGCCTTTCCGGCATCGTCACGGACGGCGACCTGCGCCGCCACATGGGCCCTGATCTGCCAGGCCGTCGTCTCTCGGACATCATGACCCGCGCCCCGCGCACGATCCGCGCCGGGGCGCTCGCCACCGAGGCGCTGGAGCTCCTGAACCGCTTCAAGATCACCAAGCTCGTGGTGGTCGACGCGGAGCGCCGGCCGGCGGGCCTGCTCGACATCCAGGATGTTCTGCGCCACGGCGTGGCATGACCGATCGATCAGCGCGCGGACAAAAGCCATGACCAGCTGTCACGCCTTCATCGCGGCCAGCCTGGACGGGTTCATCGCCCGGCCGGACGGCGATATCGGCTGGCTCGGGGACTTTCAGGCCGCCGACGAGGACCATGGCTACGAGGCCTTCATCGACGGCATCGACGGCCTGGTCATGGGCAGGAACACCTTCACCAAGGTCCTCGCGTTCGGCGAGTGGCCCTACGCCAAGCCGGTGATCGTCGCGACGCGCACCCTTGCCGACGCGGCGCTGCCCCGGGCGCTGCACGACCGTGTGTCGCTCTGCGCCGGAACGCCCGCCGAACTGGTCGCGATGGCAGCGGAACGGGGCTGGCGGCGCGTCTATGTCGACGGCGGCCGCCTGATCCAGTCCTTCATCGCGGCAGACCTGCTCGCGGACATGATCGTCACGCGCGTCCCCGTTCTCCTGGGCGACGGGATCCCGCTGTTCGGCCCGCTTTCGCCGAGTCGAACGGTCCGGCATGTGCAGACCACGGCTTTCCCGTCTGGGCTGGTCCAGTCGAAATACGAGTTCCGGCCGCGCGGGTGACTGTAGCTTTATCCCTCCCCTGCAAGGGGAGGGAAGGGAGGGGTCCAGCGCGGCGATTGGTCCTGGGCGTCGCGACCCCCACCCGGCATCCCCCTTGCAGGGGGAGGAGTGGAGCATCACTCCGCCGCCGGCGCCTCTCCCACCTTCAGCACCTGCGGCTTGTGCCCGACCGCGTCGAGAAACCGCAGCAGGTCCGCGTAGCTCAGCCCCGTCGTCGCCGTGTTCACGAGCGGATGGCAATTGACCCGCTCGTATCCGGCAAGCCGCTCGTCGAGGATCATCGTCACGAGCCTCCGCTCGTCGTTGGCGACGCCGAACGCCGTCACGGAGCCGGGCGCGACGCCCAGATGCTCCATCAGCTGCTCGGCGCTGCCGAACGAGAGCCGGCCCGAGCCGCCGATCACCTCGTGCAGGCGCTTCAGGTCGATCACCGTGTTCTCGACGGCGGTGACGAGGAAGAGCTTGCCCTTCTTGTCCTTGAGGAAGAGGTTCTTCGTATGCGCGCCCTCGATCGCGCCGCGCAGCTGCTTCGACTGCTCGACCGTGAAGAGGGCGGGATGCTCGATCGTCTCGTGGCGGATGCCGAGCGTGTCGAGGAGGGCGAGAAGGGTTTCGGGCGTGTGCGGCATGGCCGCGTCTTAGCCGGAGCCGGGAAGGAGGCAAGGGGCTGGCTGAACGGTCCTGCGTCCTTCGAGGCTCGCTTCGCTCGCACCTCAGGATGAGGACCGTTGTGCAAGGCAGGAACATCCTCATCCTGAGGTGCTCGCCGCAGGCGAGCCTCGAAGGACGCACCACACTCCTGCAGGCCGCTCAGCCCCGCCGCTTCTTCATCAGCTCCGTCAGCTCCGGATCCGGCGTCGTGGGCAGGGCGATCTCGATCGTCGCATAGAGGTCGCCCGGCTGCTCCTTGCCGGGCAGCCCCTTGCCGCGCAGCCGGAAGGTCCGGCCCGAGGAGGTCATCGCCTGGATGCCGATCTCCGCGTTGCCGTCGAGCGTCGGCACCAGAACCGGTCCGCCGAGCACCGCGTCCGCGAGCGGCACCGGGACGCGCACGCGGAGGTCGCGGCCCTCGACCGTGAAGCGCTCGTGCGGCGCGATGCGGATCGTCAGCAGCGTGTCGCCGGGCTCGCCGCCCGTCGGCGAGGAATAGCCCTGACCCCGGAGCCGCACGGTCATGCCGTCCGTCACCGCGCGCGGGATCGCCACCTCGAGGTCCTTGCCCGTGGGCAGCCGCACGCGCTGCGGCCGGCCGGCGGCGATCTCCTCGAGCGTGAGGGTCAGCGTCGCGGACGCATCGGCGCCGGGCTGCTGCTGCGGGCGAGCCCCGCCGCCCCGGCGCGCGCGTTCCGCCGTGTCGCCGAACATGCGGCCGAAGATGTCGGTCGGGTCGAACCCGTCGAAGCCTCCGCCGGACCGCTGGCCGCCGGCCCGGCCGCCGCCCATGTTGCGGAAGTGACGGAACAGCTCGTCGGCGGACGGTCCGCCGGCTCCCCCGGCGCCGCCGCCGCCGAAGCCATCGAAGCCCTGGAACTTCGGCTTGCCGTCCGCGCCGATCTCGCCGCGGTCGAACTGGCCGCGCTTCGTCTGGTCGCCGAGGATCTCGTAGGCGGCATTCACCTCCGCGAAACGCTCGGCGGCGCGCGGGTCGTTCTGGTTCTGGTCCGGATGATGCTGCTTGGCCGCGCGGCGGAAGGCCTTCTTGACCTCGGCCTCGCTCGCGCCCTTGGGCACGCCAAGCACGTCATAGGGATTGCGCATCTGGGACTACACTCCGGACGCCGGGATGGAACAACGGCCCCGATGTGGGTGAGCGCCATGGATTTAGCAACGGCACGCGGCTCTCAACGGCCTTCAGCTCGGCCTTTTCCAGGTCGAGACGGTCTTGATCGTCCATTCCGTCGGGCTCAGGCGGCAGGCCGTGCCCTGCAGCCACTGCTCCGGCCCGTCGATCGAGAGCGACGAGACGAAGGTGCGGCAGATGTCGTCCTTGATGAGGAACGCGTTGCCGACCGGCGCGAAGGAGCCCTTGTGGCCGTTGTCGCTGTTCTCCCAGCGCACCGCGCCGCCGTTGCCCTGCGGGTCGAGCGCGGTCGCGAGCGCCGCCTGGGCGCGCCGCCAGTCCTCCTGGTCGAGAAGCGGCGACAGCGGCGACGGCTGCGCGGGCGACAGCGGCGCCGCCGGCTTCGGCGCGATCGAGCCCGTCACGATGTTGTCGGCGGCGATGACGGAGGTCGGCGATGATTCGAACGGCGCCAGCACGCTGCAGCCGGCGAGGCCGAATGCCGCAAGCGCAGCTGCAGCCAAGGCGGAAGCCTTCCCTGCGAAGCCACTTGCGCATAGAACGCCTTTGAGCGGAACGCGACGCGACACGAAACGACCTGATGCCCCTCATCAACTTCCGCCGCACGATGCCAGAGGACCGTTAATGCTGAGTGACTTCACCGAGCGCGACGACCCCTTCGCGCTGTTCGAGGAATGGTTTGCTGAGGCCGGCACGAGCGAAATGAACGACCCGCACGCCATGGCGCTCGCCACCGTCGACGCTGATGGCCTGCCCGACGTCCGCGTGGTGCTGATGAACGGCTACGATCGGCGCGGCTTCGTCTTCTACACGCACCGCACCGGCGCCAAGGGCCGCCAGATCGAGGCCTCGCTGAAGGCGGCCGCGAATTTCCACTGGAAGAGCCTCAAGCGGCAGGTGCGCCTGCGCGGCCCGGTGGAGATCGTCGGCGACGCCGAGGCGGATGCCTATTTCGCCTCGCGGCCCCGCGACAGCCGCATCGGCGCCTGGGCGAGCCTGCAGTCTCAGCCGCTGGAGAGCCGCGCCGTGTTCGAGGCGCGCATCGCCGAGGTGAAGGCGCGCTACGAGGGACAGGAGGTGCCGCGCCCGCCGCACTGGACCGGCTACCGCATCGTGCCCTCCGAGATCGAGTTCTGGCACGACCGGCCGTTCCGGCTGCATGATCGCGTCGTCTTCCGACGCGCAACGCCCGAGGCCGCCTTCCGGCGGACCAGGCTCTACCCCTGACAGGAAAGTCGAGCGACAACAGATGGGCATGCCCCCGATGAAGATCCCTCAGACGAAACCGGGCGAGCGCCCGGTCATGCTGCTGACCGGCGCGTCGCGGGGCATCGGCCACGCCACCGTCAAGGTCTTCGCCATGGCCGGCTGGCGCATCCTCTCCTGCTCGCGCCAGCCCTTCTCGGACAAGTGCCCCTGGCCGTCAGGCGCCGACGACCACGTCCAGATCAATCTCGAGGACCCCGAGGACACGATGCGCGGCATCGCCGAGGTGAAGCGGCGGCTCGAGGTCGAGGGCGGCAAGCTGCATGCGCTCGTCAACAATGCCGGCATCTCGCCGAAGGGGCGCGAGGGCCAGCGGCTCGGCGCGGCGACGACCGCCTTCAACGATTGGCACCGCGTCTTCCAGGTCAATTTCTTCGCGCCGATCATGCTCGCGCGCGGGCTGCTCGACGAGCTCAAGGCCGCGAAGGGCTCGATCGTCAACGTCACCTCGATCGCCGGCGGCCGGGTGCATCCCTTCGCCGGCGCGGCCTATGCGACCTCGAAGGCGGCGCTGGCGGCGCTGACGCGCGAGATGGCCTCCGATTTCGGGCCGCTGGGCATTCGCGTCAACGCCATCTCGCCCGGCGAGATCGACACGGCGATCCTGTCGCCCGGCACCGAAAAGATCGTCGAGAGCCAGATCCCGATGAAGCGGCTCGGCACCACCGAGGAGGTGGCGAAGGCGATCCTCTTCCTCTGCACGGACCAGTCTTCCTACGTGCATGGCGCGGAGCTGCACATCAACGGCGGACAGCACGTGTGACGAAGGTCCCGCCGCCCCGGCCGATGCTCGCGGCCTCCGTCGGCGTCTTCCGCGAGGGGAGGGTGCTGATCGCCGAGCGGCTCGTCGAGCCGGCGAAGGGCCTCTACACCTTCCCCGGCGGGCGCGTGGAGATGGGCGAGACGCTCGCCGCGGCGGCGGTTCGCGAGCTGATGGAAGAGACGGGCGTCAGCGCCGAGGTCGTCGGCTTCGTCGACCATGTCGAGCATGTGGCGCGCGATGCCTCCGGCGCGGTCGTCTTCCACGCCGTGATCTGCGCCTTCGCCGCCCGCTGGGTCGCGGGCGAGCCGCGCTCCTCCGACGAAATCGGCCAGACCGTCTGGGCCCGGCCCGAGGATGTGGCGCGCTGGCCGACCACGCGCGGCCTGCCCGCGATCGTGGCGAAGGCCGCGCGCCTGATGGAGGAGGCGGGATGAGGCGCCGCGCCGCCCCGCTCTCCCTCGCGCTGGCGCTCGCGGCGGCGCTCACCGCGCCGGCGCTCGGCCAGCAGCGCAGGTCCGCGCCGGCAGCCCCACCGAAGGAGGAGCCGGCGCCTGAGCCGCCGCCCGCGATCTACGAGCCGGAGCTGCTGCGCCTCGCCGAGATCCTCGGCTCGCTGTCCTATCTGACGAGCCTCTGCGAGCCGAAGTCGGGCGACGCCTGGCGGCAGCGCATGACGCAGCTCATCGAGGCCGAGGGCGTGACGCCGCAGCGCCGTGACCGGCTCGCGGGCGCCTGGAATCGCGGCTATCTCGGCCACCAGCCGGCGCATCGCGCCTGCACGGAGCGCGTGCGCGAGGCGATCGACCGCTTCATCGACCAGGGCCAGCGCCTCACGCGCGAACTCGCGGGGCGCTACTCCGGCTGACGCGGCCGCGCCTGATCTCCCGGGACGACCTTGGCCCCACCGTCGGTTTTCCCCAACCGCGTTAACCTTTTCGTAAGCGTTCCATCGCGCGGCGGGGACGGCCCGGCTAGGGTCGCCCGATTATCGCCGCCGGACACCGGTCCGGCGGGACTGACCGGAGTGCGCGATGACCGCCCTGCACGACGACGGCGCCGACCAGGAGACAGCCGTCGAAATCGTCGACCAGAAGCGGAGCGCGCTGCGGTTGATGGCGATGGCCTTCGAGGAATCGGCGGACGACGGCGTCGACCCCGATTGCATGACGCAGGCCGCGCTCTTCTATGCGCTGAAGGAATTCGTCCTGGTCTATGGCGAGGAGGCGGTCGCGCGCTTCGCCGAGGGGCTGCCGCAGCGCATCCGCGACGGCGAATTCACCGTCATCAGGCACGGCTGACCAGCGACGCCTTGACCGCGCCGCCTTTGCGCGTTCGAAGGCGGCCATGGCCCGTTTCGCCGCCGCGCTCCTGATCCTCGCGCTCTCCATCGCGCCGGCCGCCGCCCAGCGCGCCGCTCCGGCGCGCGGCGCGCCTGCACCGCCCGAAATCTCCCGCGACGTCGAGACGCTGCCGCCCAACGTCCGGCGCATGCGGGGCCTGATCCTCGAAGCCGTCCGCACGGGCGACGCCGCCGCGCTGCGCAAGCCGATCGAGTGGAACGAGGTGCCGCCGAGCTTCGGCCGCGACGCGCCGCGCGCTGCGAAGGGCCCGGCCATGGCCGACGCGCTCATATCCTTCTTCCGCGGCCGCTCCGGCGACGGCGAGGGCCGCGAGACGATGGGGCAGATCGTCAACATGCTGGCGGTCGGCCACGCCCGGGTCCGGGCCGGCACGCCGCAGGAGATGTATGTCTGGCCCTATTTCGCCGTGCTCGACCCGCGCCTGCTAACGCCCGACCAGCAGGTGGACGTCCACCGCGTCATGGGCGCCGCCCAGCTCGCCGAATGGCGCGAGAAGGGGCGATATCCCTTCTGGCGGCTGGGCATTGGCCCAGACGGCACCTGGCATTATTTCCTGGGGGCGGAGTAGGGGGTCTGGCCCTGTCGTCCCGGCGGCCCGCAGGTCCGGGGCCGGGCGGCGAACACGTCTCCTCTCGCTGCAACAGAGGGGGCCGGTGGGCACGCGGCGCCCTTCTTCTCCTCCCCCTGCAAGGGGGAGGCAGGGTGGGGGTCAACGCCGGTCCCAGAACCCAGCGCTGCGGTGGGGCCCCCCCCCCCCCCCCCCCCGGGGGGGGGGGGGGGGGGGGGCCCCCCCCCCACGCCGGTCCCAGAACCCAGCGCTGCGGTGGACCCCTCCCCGACCCTCCCCTTGCAGGGGAGGGAGATCGGCCTGTCGTCATCGGCCTGCAGGACCGGGAAGGGATGCAGGCTCTTGATGCTCCACCGCTTGCGGGGGAGCTGGCTCGGCGAAGCCGAGACTGAGGGGGGCGGGCCCCACCCGTCTCGCTTCGCTCGCCACCCTCCCCGCAAGCGGGGAGGGATCGGCCCTTCACAACGCCTGTCCGGCCAGACCCTTGCTCAGCACCGGCCCCGTCGGCCGTCCCGTCGGCGAACCTCCCGGCGGCTCGACGGTCATCTCGAACAGATGCCCCGCGTCGGGCCGCCGCAGCCGGCTGAGATCGAGCTTCAGCGTCCGGGCCTGGTCCATGCGGCCGATCGAGATCGGCCCCTGTTCGCGGCTCTGCAGCGTCCAGACCTCGATGATGCGCCCCTGCGGGATGCCGATCTGCTCGATCGGCACCAGCGTGACCGTGCCGTCGGCATAGGCGTTGACCACGGCCTGCGCGCGTCCCTCGTCCGTCTGCAGCACCGCGACGAAGATGGGCTGCGCCGGCGGCCGGAGCAGCGCGGCGCCGAGGCCGACCGCGAGCAGCAGCGCGGCGGCGGCGGCGCCGAGCGCGGCCGGACGCCAGAAGGAAAGGCTTTCCCAGAAGCCGGCGCGCCGCGTAACCGCCGCCGGGGGAGGGGGCGCATCGAGCGCCGCCTCGATCCTCCGCCAGGCCTCGGGGCCCGGCGCAGGCTCGGGCGCGGTGGCGTCGAGCTCGGCGAGCGACCGGCGCAGCGCCTCGACCTCGGCCCGGAAGGCCGTGTCCGTCTCCATGAGCCGCTGCGCGCGCTCGAGCTCCGCGCCCTCGGCGAGCCCGAGGGCATGGTCGGCGGCGAGTTCGCTCAGGCTCGTGCGTCCTGTCCCCCCGCTCATGCCATGCACTCCTTGAGCGCCAGCATGGAGCGGCGGATCCAGGACTTGATCGTGCCGAGCGGCATTCCGAGCCGGCCCGCGAGCTCGCCGTGGCTCAGCCCCCGCGTGTAGGCGAGCACGATCGCCTGCCGGCGCTGCGGCTCCAGCCTGTCGAGGCAGGCGCGCAGTCGGCTCGCCTCGCCGAGCTTCAGCACCGCCGTCTCCGGATCATCCTCCTCGCTCGCCTCCTCCTGCCGCCGGTCCTCGCCCATGAGGTCGGTCCGCCTCTCGTCGCGCAGGATGTTGAGGCAGCGGTTTCTCAGGATTGCGTAGAGCCAGCTCCGCCCCGACCCCAGCGCCGGATCGAAGGCGCCGGCCTTGCGCCAGACCTGCACGAACGCGTCCTGCATCGCCTCTTCTGCCAGGGCCCGCCGCCGGAGCATCCGTTCCGCCACGCCGATCATCCGCGGCGCCTCCGCCTCGAACAGGCGGCGGAGCGCGCTCCGGTCGCCGGCGGCGCAGGCCCTGATGACCGCGGCGACCTCCTCGTCCGGCAATGGCCCATCCCCCATGCGGCGACCCATGCGGCGCGTCTCTCCTGTGACTGTCCGAACGATCCCATGCCACGCCTACACGTCAAGCGCTTCCCCGGATGCGCCCGGACAATCCCGTGGACGGGCGACGCCTGAAAATTCTTTCTCGCGCCTGCATCCAGCCGAAGCGGGGCCGTGTTCCCGGCAGGCGAGGGCGGCCAGCCAAGGTCGCCCCGCACCGGATCATTCGAGAGGAGCTTTCCATGAACCGCTTCAAGACGCTGCTGCTGTCCTCCCTGCTCGCCTCCGTCGCCTTCGCAGGCGCGGCCCAAGCCCAGCAGGCGGTCGCCCTGACGGGAGACGCCACGCTGACGCCGTTCGACACGAAGACCATGCAGGCCGGCAAGGGGATGGCGATCAAGGGCGTCAACGGCCGCATCGCCGGCATCGACATGCGCCCCGCTGACGGCATGCTCTACGCGCTCGCCGCCGACGGCACGGTCTACACGGTCGACACGAAGACGGGTCAGGCCACGATGAAGGTGAAGCTGGAGCAGATGCTGCCGGCGAGCGCCAAGGCGACGGTCGACTTCAACCCGGCGGCCGACCGGCTCCGCATCATCGGCAGCGACGGCACCAGCCTGCGCGCCAACGTCGACGACGGCAAGGTCACGAAGGACGGCAGCCTGAAGTACGCGGAGGGCGACAAGGCGGCCGGCAAGACGCCGATGGTGACCGCCGGCGCCTATTCGAACAGCGTGAAGGGCACGAAGGAGACGGCGCTCTACGACATCGACAGCGCCATGGGCACCTTCCTGAAGCAGGCGCCGCCCAACGACGGCGTGCTGACGACGATGGGCAGCCTCGGCGTCAAGGCGGAAACCATCGCCTTCGACATCGCCACCGACGCCACCGGCCGCAACACCGGCTTCGCCGTGGTGGGCGACGCGCTCCACACGATCGACATCGGCTCTGGCGCCGCGACGATGGTCGGCAAGGTCAAGGGCCTGCCCGCCGGCGTCCGGGACATCGCCGTCCTCGCGCCCTGAACGCCCGCATCCGCCAAGCGGAATAAATCTGGGCCGCGCTCCGTGAGGGGTGCGGCCCTTTTTCATGCCTCAAAAGGGGTCCTGGAGGGGCCTCTGGCGTGCCTTTTCACGCACAATCCGTGGGGCAGCGTAACAACACCCGAACCTTGGCGGTTTCGCCTCCCAATTCACATCAGAAGAGGCAGTTAACCACCAATTAACTTTAAGAGATTTTAATTACCCACAGACAGTCCGTCACCCGCGCCGGAATGCGCTCATTCTGAATAAAAGGTTGACGCCCCAAAAAATCCCATGGTATCCCAAGACATCCCAAGCGGTCGGGCGTCAAAAGAACCGGTCGGCGAGGCAGAAGCCGCGCTGACGAAGGGCGACGCCGCACGTCTGTTTCGGGATGGGTGGGGTCTAGGGGCTGATCGTGAACCTGCCGCGCTTCGACGTGGCGGAGCGGCGTGTGGCGTAGATGGACCGCTTCGTTTCGCAATTCATCAACAGGCTCGACGCCAAGGGGCGGGTCTCCATACCCGCGCCTTATCGAGCCCTCTTGGCGAAAGATGGATACGAGGGTCTCTACGTGCATCCCACGCTCGATCTTCCCGCATTGGATTGCGGCGGCCACGCGCTTCTCAGGGAGATCGACTCCCTGCTGGAGCGATTGCCGCCCTATTCCGAGGAACGGGACCATTTCGCGACGGCGCTGCTCGGTGCGAGCGAGGTCCTGAAGATCGACGGCGAGGGCCGCTTCGTCATGAGCGACCGGATGCGCGAGACCGCCGGCGTGACCGACCAGGTCGCCTTCGTGGGCCATGGCCACAAGTTTCAGATCTGGGAGCCGACGCGCTTTGCGGCCCATTACGCCGAGAGCCGGGAACGGCTGCGCGGCTTCCGCAAGAGCCTCAGCGTCCTCAGCTCCCGGGAGTCCCAGTGATGACCCCGGTCGACGGCGTACCGTCAGGCGCTGAGCGGCAAGAGCGGCACGTGCCCGTCCTGCGCTCGGAGGCGCTAGGCGCGCTCACCTTGAAGCCGGGTGGCGTCTATGTGGACGGCACCTTCGGCGGCGGCGGCTACACGAGCGAGATCCTCGCCGCCTTTCCCGACATCCAGGTCCACGCCTTCGATCGCGACCCGGATGCGATCCGCGGCGGCCGGGCGCTGGCCGAGCGCTCCGGCGGGCGGCTCCGCCTGATCGAGGCGCCGTTCTCGGAGCTCGCCGACCATGGCGTGCCGCCGGCCGACGGCATCGTCCTCGACATCGGCGTCTCATCCATGCAGTTCGACGAGGCGCTGCGCGGCTTCTCCTTCCGCAACGACGGGCCGCTCGACATGCGCATGGCGCAGCGCGGCCTTTCCGCCGCGGACCTCGTCAACGAGGAGAGCGAGGAACGCCTCGCCGACATCATCCATCACTACGGCGAGGAGCGCTTCGCGCGGCCGATCGCTAAAGCCATCGTCGCCGCCCGCGACAAGGGCCCGATCCGCACCACCCGGCAATTGTCCGAGCTCATCGCCCGCGTCGTCTGGCCGAAGCCGGGCGAGATCCATCCCGCCACGCGCACGTTCCAGGCGCTGCGCATCGCCGTCAACGACGAGCTGGGCGAACTGGCCGCCGCCCTCCACGCCGCCGAGCGGCTGCTGAAGCCGGGCGGCATGCTCGTCGTCGTCACCTTCCATTCGCTCGAGGATCGGATCGTCAAGCAGTTCCTCGCGGGCCGGTCCGGTCGCGGCGGCGGCTCGCGCCACATGCCCTTCGCGGCGGAGGCGGCGACCTTCACCGTCACCGGCCAGTGGCCGCGCCTGCCGGGCGACGACGAGATCGCCTTCAACCCGCGCGCCCGCTCGGCCAAGCTCCGGGCCGGGATGCGCACGGCGGAGCCCGCCCGCGACCCCGACGCCCGCGTCCTCGCCCTCGCCAGCCTGCCCGAGCCGCGCCGCCCCCGGCGCGCGGCGCGCGAGCGCTTCGACGACAACCGCCCCAGGAGACACTGATGCTGAGGCTTCTGAACATCCTGGCGATCGTCGGCCTCCTGGGCACTGCCGCCTGGGCCTATTCGATCAAGTACGAGACGATCTACTACGCCGAGCAGGTGAAGAAGCTCGAGAAGCGGCTCGACCGCGAGCGCGACGCGATCACGGTGCTGCGTGCCGAGTGGCAGCACATCAACCAGCCCGCCCGCCTGCAGGTGCTGGCGGACCGCCATCTCCAGCTCCAGGCGATGCAGGCGACGCAGATCATTCGCGCCGCCGAGCTGCCCGCCAAGCCGAAGGAGCAGGACGCGCTGGGCTCGAAGCTCGAGCAGCTCTTGACGGGCTCCGTGCCGGCCGCGGCCAAGCCGGCGCCGGCGAAGCCCAACCAGAAGCCCGGCGGCTGAACGAAAGCGTTGCGTACGATGTCCACATCAGCCCCCGAGGCCAAGAGCCAGCACAGCTTGGCGTTGCAGCCGCCCGCCGAGGCGCTGGAGCCCGCGCGGACGACCATCGACGCGGACGCGATCGCCCGGCGGGCGGTCGGACGGGGCGAACGCCTGCAGTCCATCATCCGGAATATGTTCACGACGCGGCTCGACAAGAGCACGGCGCGGCTCGGCCTCATCGCCGTCGCCTTCGTCGGCCTCTACGGCGTGATCGGCGGACGTCTGCTCTATCTCGGCCTGAAGCCGGACGATCAGGAAACGGTTCGCAGCTCGACCAAGGGCAACATCTCGATCGCGAGGCCGACCATCGTCGACCGCAACGGCGAGATGATGGCGACGGACATCCGCACCGTGTCCATCTTCGCCGAGCCGCACAAGATCGTCGACCGCGACGAGGCGGCCGAACTCCTGAACGCCGTCTTCCCCGAGATGACGGGGCGCGAACTGCGCGAGAAGCTTTCGCCGCGCCGCGGCGGTGGCCGGACGCGCTTCGCCTGGATCAAGCGCGAGGTCTCTCCGGCGCAATGGGCGCAGGTCCATCGCCTCGGCATTCCCGGCATCGCCGCGATACCCGAGAACAAGCGCGTCTATCCCAACGCCAACGTCGCGGCCCACGTGCTCGGCTTCGCCGACATCGACAATGTCGGCATCGCCGGCATCGAGAAATGGATCGACAGCCAGGGCCTCAACGACCTCAAGGGCGCCGGCTTCGTCGTCGAGGCGCAGGACCTGAAGCCGATCCAGCTCTCGATCGACCTGCGCGTCACGCATGCGATGCGCGACGAGATGCTGAAGGCCGTCAACAAGTACAAGGCCAAGGCCGGCGCCGCCGCGCTGATGGACGTGAACACGGGCGAGATCATCGCCCATGTCTCGCTGCCGGACTACGACCCCAACCAGCCGGCGCTCGCCCAGAACGACAAGAACATCAACCGGCTCCAGGTCGGCGTCTTCGAGATGGGCTCGACCTTCAAGGCGCTGACGACGGCGATGGCGCTCGATTCGGGCAAGTACAACGTCAACTCGACCTTCGACGCCCGTGCGGCGCTGCGCTACGGCCGGTTCAAGATCGGCGACTTCCGCGGCAAGGGCCGCGTCCTGACCCTGCCCGAGGTTTTCGTCTATTCCTCGAACATCGGCACCGCGCGCATGGCGCTCGGCGTCGGCGTCGAGCATCACAAGGCCTTTCTCCGGAAGATGGGGCAGCTCGACCGGCTCGTCACCGAATTGCCCGAGAGCTCGATGCCGATCGTTCCGAAGAACTGGGGCGAGCTGAACACGATGACCATCTCCTTCGGCCACGGCCTCGCCGTTGCGCCGATCCAGGCGCTGGCGGCGACGGCGGCGCTGGTCAACGGCGGGCTGATGGTGCCCGTCACCTACGTCAAGCGCACGCCGGAGGAGGCGAAGGCGCTGGCCCGCCGCGTCATCAAGCCCGAGACCTCCGAGGCCATGCGCTACGTCATGCGCCTCAACGCCGAGAAGGGCAGCGCCGCCCGCGCCAACATCCCGGGCTACTACGTTGGCGGCAAGACGGGCACCTCCGAGAAGGTTGTGCGCGGCCGCTATTCGAAGGAGAAGGTGCTCAACTCCTTCATGGCCGTCATGCCCTCCGACAAGCCGCGCTACCTCCTGCTGACCATGCTCGACGAGCCCGAGGCGATTCCCGAGACCATGGGCCAGCGCACCTCTGGCTGGAATGCCGCGCCGACCTCCGGCTACATCATCGAGCGCATCGCGCCGATGCTCGACATGACGCCGCGCTTCGAGAATCCGGACAAGCCCTTCCCGGTGGTGGCCCGCTTCAACCCGTGGGGCATGCGGTGAAGCTGGGGGATCTCCTCGATCCGTCGCTGCTCGCCACGCCCCTCCAAGCCGCCCATGCCGGGGTTCCGATCGCCTCGATCACGGCCGACAGCCGCAAGGCGGGGCCTGGCGCGCTCTTCTTCGCCATGCCGGGCGCCAAGGTCGACGGCCTCGCCTTCGCCGCGCAGGCCGCGAAGGCCGGCGCCGCCGCCATCGTCGCGGATCGCCGGCCGGAGCAGGATCCCGGCGCGCCGGTCGTCGTGGCGCGTCCCGAGCGGGGAGGGACCCGCGCGGTCCTCGCCCATGCGGCGGCGCGCTTCTATCCGCGACAGCCCGAAACGATCGTCGCCGTCACCGGCACCAGCGGCAAGACCTCGGTCAGCGTCTTCGCGCGACAGCTCTGGCACGCGCAGGGCGTCCCGGCCGCGAGCCTCGGCACGATCGGCTATGTGACCCACAAGGGCGCGAAATACGGCTCGCTCACCACGCCGGATCCCGTCGAGCTGCATCAGACGCTGCAGCTTCTCGCCGACGAGGGCGTCACGCATCTCGCCATGGAGGCCTCGTCCCATGGCCTCGACCAGCACCGGCTCGACGGCGCGCGGCTGAAGGCGACCGCCTTCCTCAACCTCTCGCGCGATCATCTCGACTATCATCCCTCGATGCAGGCCTATTTCGAGGCCAAGATGATGCTCTTCACGCGCCTTGCGCCGAAGGGCTCCACGGCCGTGGTTGCCGGCGGCGCGCCCTGGAAGGCGCAGGCCGCGGCGGCGGCGGCGGGCGCCGGCCTGAAGGTCGTCACGGTCGGACGCGCCGGCTCCGACATCGCCATCACGCGCGCCGTCCGCGCCGCGCATGGGCAGGACCTGACGCTGCGCATCCATGGCAGGCGCCATGACCTCCATCTGCCGCTCATCGGCGATTTCCAGGCCTCCAACGCGCTGGTCGCAGCCGCCCTCTGCATGGCGACGGGCTCGGACGAAGCCGGCACCCTCGCGGCGCTGGCGGGTTTGAAGGGCGTGCCCGGCCGTCTCGAGCAGGTCGGCGACGCGCATGGCGCGCCGGTGCTCGTCGATTACGCCCACAAGCCCGCGGCGCTCGCCTCCGTGCTCGACATGCTGCGCCCCTATGCGAAGGGTCGGCTGATCTGCGTCTTCGGCTGCGGCGGCGACCGCGACCCCGGCAAGCGGCCAATGATGGGCCGCATCGCCGCCGAGCGCGCCGATGTCGCCATCGTGACGGACGACAATCCGCGCACCGAGAATCCGGCGCTGATCCGTCGCGCGATCCTTGACGCCGCGCCCGGCGCGATCGAGATCGGCGACCGGGCGGAGGCGATCCGCGCCGCCGTCGCCATGCTCAAGGCGGGCGATGTGCTGGTGATCGCCGGCAAGGGGCATGAAGAGGGGCAGATCGTGGGGACGCATGTGCTGCCCTTCTCGGATCACGCGGTGGCCCGCGAGGCCATCGCCGCGGCGGGGGGCAGGACGCAATCATGAACGCAGGGATGGACAGGCTCTGGACGCACGAGGATCTGCTGGCCGGCCTCGAAGCGCGCTGCGAGGGCGTGGCCCCCGCCGGCGCCTCGGGCATGTCGATCGATACGCGCACGCTCGCCCCGGGCGATCTCTTCTTCGCCCTGCAGGGCGAGAACCGCGACGGCCACGGCTTCGTCGAGGCGGCCTTCGCGGCTGGCGCCGCGGCGGCCGTCGTCACCGCGCCGAATGTCGAGCGGCTGAAGGCGCTGGGGCCGCTCTATGTCGTGGAAGACGCGCTCGCCGCCATGGAACGGCTCGGACGCGCCTCGCGCGCCAGGATGCACGGCCGCGTCGTCGCGGTCACGGGCTCCGTCGGCAAGACCAGCACCAAGGAGGCGCTGCGCCATGTGCTGTCGCGGCAGGGGGCGACGCACGCCTCCATCGCCTCCTACAACAACCATTGGGGCGTGCCGCTGACGCTGTCGCGCATGCCCGCCGGCACGGAGTTTGGCGTCTTCGAGATCGGCATGAACCATCCGTTCGAGATCCTGCCGCTGACCGCGATGGTCCGGCCGCATGTCGCGGTCATCACCACGGTCGAGCCCGTGCATCTCGAGCATTTCCGCAGCATCTCCGCCATCGCCGACGCCAAGGGCGAGATCTTCGCGGGCCTGCTGCCTGGCGGCGTCGCCGTCCTCAACCGCGACAATCCGCATTTCGACCGGTTGAAGGCCCATGCCGCCGCCTCGCAGGCGGGCCGCATCATCAGCTTCGGCGAGCATGCCCGAGCCGACGTGCGCCTCGCCAAGCTGGCGCTGCGGCCTGACCTCTCGGCCGTGGAGGCCATCGCCCATGGCCGCACGATCGCCTTCCAGGTGGGTGCGCCGGGCCGCCATATGGCGGTCAACGCGCTCGCGGTCCTGGCCGCGGCCGAAGCCCTGGGCGCAGACATCGCGCTGGCGGCGCTGGCGCTCGCCGACCTCTCCGCCGGCTCCGGCCGCGGCCAGGTGACGGAGATCGCCGCGCCCGGCGGTGCCTTCACGCTGCTCGACGAGAGCTACAACGCCAACCCCGCCTCGATGCGCGCCTCGATGGCGCTTCTGGCGCAGCTCGACGTCGGCCTGCGCGGCCGGCGCATCGCCATCCTCGGCGACATGCTGGAGCTGGGCCCCGCCGGGCCCGACATGCACCGCAACCTCGCCGACTCCGTCGCCGGGAACGGGATCGACCTCGTCTTCTGCGCCGGCCCGCTGATGCGCGAGCTCTGGCAGGCGCTGCCGCACGAGAGGCGCGGGGCCTGGGCCGCGACCTCGGCCGATCTGCAGCCGGCCGTGCTGGACGCGATCCAGCCGGGAGATGCCCTGATGGTGAAGGGTTCGCTCGGCAGCCGGATGGGACCCATCGTCACCGCGATCAAATCCCGCTTCGCTGTTAAGGAAACGGAAACGATTCGAACGCGATGAACGGATCGTAAAGACGCCGCTGCCGCAGCGGCCAAGACCGTCGTCCATCCGTTCGTCCGGAGCGGTCGCGTAAGGAACGCCCGATGTTCTTTTGGCTCTCTGATTTCGCGTCGGTCTTCGGCCCCCTCAACGTCTTTCGATACCTGACCTTCCGCACCGCGGGCGCGACCGTGACGGCGCTCGTCTTCGTCTTCTGGTTCGGCCCGGCGATCATCGGCTTCCTCAAGGTGCGGCAGGGCAAGGGCCAGCCGATCCGCGAGGATGGCCCCGCCACGCACCTGCTCTCGAAGAAGGGCACGCCCACGATGGGCGGCCTGATGATCCTCTCCGGACTGCTGGTCTCGACCCTCCTCTGGGCGAACCTGTCCAACGGCTTCGTCTGGATCGTGCTGATGGTGACGGCCGGCTTCGGGCTGATCGGCTTCTACGACGACTACCTGAAGGTCACGAAGCAATCGCACGCCGGCTTCTCCGGCAAGGCGCGGCTGGCCTTCGAATTCCTGATCGCCGGCGTGGCGGCGTGGCTGGTGATGGTCGTCCATGACGCCAACCTCGCCCGCATCGTCAATCCGGCCACCGCCGCGATCGTGCCGACCTCGACGAGCCTCGCATTTCCCCTCTTCAAGAACTGGGTCTTCAATCTCGGCCTGTTCTTCATTCCCTTCGCGGCGCTCGTGGTCGTCGGCGCCGGCAACGCGGTGAACCTGACGGACGGCCTCGACGGCCTCGCCATCGTGCCGGTGATGATCGCCGCCGCGACCTTCGGCTTCATTGCCTACCTCGCCGGCAACTTCATCTTCGCGGACTACCTGCAGATCAACTTCGTGCCCGGCACCGGCGAGCTCGCCGTCATCTGCGGCGCGCTGATCGGCGCCGGCCTCGGATTCCTCTGGTACAATGCGCCGCCGGCACAGATCTTCATGGGCGACACCGGCAGCCTCGCGCTCGGCGGCCTGCTCGGCAGTGTCGCCGTCATCACCAAGCACGAGATCGTCTTCGCCATCGTCGGCGGCATCTTCGTAATGGAGGCGCTCTCCGTCATCATCCAGGTCGCCTCCTTCAAGCTGACCGGCAAGCGCATCTTCCGGATGGCGCCGATCCACCATCATTTCGAGAAGCTCGGCTGGACCGAGCCGCAGGTCGTCATCCGCTTCTGGATCATCGCGGTCGTGCTGGCGCTGGCCGGCCTTTCCACGCTGAAGCTGAGGTGATGCGTTGACGCCCGCCACCGCCTTCGCCGGACGCACGGTCGCGCTCTTCGGGCTCGGCGGCTCCGGCCTCGCCACGGCGCGGGCGCTGGTCGCGGGCGGCGCCGCGGTCCATTGCTGGGACGACGGCGAGGCGGGCCGCGCCAAGGCCGCCGCCGAGGGGCTCGCGGTCACGGACCTCACGACGGCAGACTGGTCGCGGTTCTCCTCCCTCATCCTGGCGCCGGGCGTGCCGCTCACCCACCCGGAGCCGCATTGGACCGTCGGCAAGGCGCAAGCCGCCGGCGTCGAGATCATCGGCGACATCGAGGTCTTCTTCCGCGAGCGGGCCAGGCGCGCGCCGGCCGCTCCGGTCATCTGCATCACCGGCACCAACGGCAAGTCGACGACGACGGCGCTCATCGCGCACATCCTGCGCAAGGCCGGCCGCGACGTGCAGATGGGGGGCAACATCGGCACCAACATCCTCGATCTCGCGCCGCCGGCCGATGGACGGACGCATGTCATCGAGATGAGCTCGTTCCAGATCGACCTCACGCCCTCGCTCGCGCCGACCGTCGGCGTGCAGCTCAACCTGACCCCGGACCATCTCGACCGCCACGGCACGATGGAGGCCTATGGCGCGATCAAGGAGCGCGTCGTCGCGACGGCCGACACGGCGGTCTGCGGCGTCGACGACCTCTGGTCGAAGGCCATGGCCGACCGCCGCGCCGCCGCGGGCCGGCCGCTGACGCGCGTATCCGTCGGCCGCCTGCCGACGGGCATCGTGGCGCGGGGCGGAATCATCGCCCGCATGGAGGGCGGCGAGGAGTTCGACATCGCCTCGCTGCGCGGGATCGACTCCCTGCGCGGCGCGCACAATGCGCAGAACGCCGCCGCCGCCGCGGCCGCGGTCCTCGCGCTCGGCCTGACGCCGGACGCGATCCAGGCCGGTCTCGCGAGCTACGCCTCCCTGCCGCACCGCATGGAGCAGCTGGGACGGGTCGGCCGTGTCGCCTTCGTCAACGACAGCAAGGCGACGAACGCGGACTCGACCCGCGGCGCTCTGGCAGGCGGGGAGGGGATCTTCTGGATCCTCGGCGGCAAGGCGAAAGAGGGCGGCATCGAGCCGCTGGTCCCGCTCTTCGGAGCCGTCGCCAAGGCCTACCTGATCGGCGCAGCGACGGATGCCTTCGCCGGAACGCTCGAGGGCAGGGTGCCCTACGAGCGCAGCGGCACGCTGGACGTCGCCGTCGCGAGCGCTGCCGCCGACGCGGCCGCGAGCGCCTTCGCGCATCCCTTGGTGCTTCTGTCGCCGGCCTGCGCCTCCTACGACCAGTACAAGAGCTTCGAGCATCGCGGCGCGCATTTTCGCGAGCTCGCCGCATCCCTTCCCGGCTTCACCCCCGTCGACGGAGCACGCTGATGGCTTCCCGCGCCGAACCCGGCCTGATGAGCAACTGGCTCTGGACGGTCGACCGCCTGCTGATCGTCGCGATCGGCGCCTTGATGGTCTGCGGCATCGTCTTCGGCCTGGCGGCGAGCCCGGCGGTGGCGGAGCGGCTCGGCCTCTCGACCTTCCACTTCGTGCACCGGCAGGCGCTGTATCTCGTTCCCGCGATCGCGGTCATGTTCGTGGTGAGCTTCCTCTCGCCGCGCTACATCCGGCGCGCCGCGCTCCTCGTCTTCATCGTCGGCATGGCCATGGTCGTGGCGACGCTGCTCTTCGGCGCCGAGATCAAGGGCGCCCGCCGCTGGATCAACCTGCCCGCGCCGCTCGGCGCCATCCAGCCGTCGGAATTCGTCAAGCCTGCCTTCGTGATCGTCGCGGCCTGGGCCTTTTCAGAGGGTGCGAAGCGCAACGGCATGCCGGGCACGATCCTCGCGATCCTTCTTCTGCCCCTTACCATCGTGCCGCTGGTGCTGCAGCCGGACATCGGCCAGACGATGCTGATCGCCGTCGTCTGGTGCGGCCTGTTCTTCCTCGCCGGCCTGCACATGCTCTGGGTGCTCGGCCTCTTCGGGCTTGGGGCGGGCGGCATCCTGCTCGCCTACAAGTTCGTGCCGCACGTCACCCGGCGCATGAACAAGTTCTTCGAGGACAAGGGCGGCCAGGACACGTTCCAGGTCGATTCCGCCCTCGACAGCTTCATCAGCGGCGGCTTCTTCGGCAAGGGACCCGGCGAGGGCACCGTGAAGCGCTACCTGCCCGACGCGCACACGGACTTCATGTATGCCGTCATCGGCGAGGAATTCGGCATCATCGTCTGCATGCTGGTCACCGCGCTCTTCGCGCTGATCGTGCTGCGCAGCTTTTGGCTCGCGGGCCGCGCCTCGGACCCCTTCTGCCGCTTCGCCGCGGCGGGCCTCGCCATGCTCTTCGGCATGCAGAGCGCGATCAACATGGCGGTGAACCTGCATCTGATGCCGCCCAAGGGCATGACGCTGCCCTTCCTGTCCTATGGCGGCTCGTCGCTGATCAGCCTCGCGCTCGGCATGGGCTTCCTGATCGCCGCCACCCGCAAGCGGCCGCGCGCCGAGGTGGTGATCACGCCTGAGTCCGCTCCCTATGCCGGGCCGCGGCCCGCGGTCGCGGGAAGCGCGGCGTGAGCGGCGCGATCGTTCTGGCCGCGGGGGGCACCGGCGGCCATCTCTTCCCGGCCGAATCCCTCGCCCGAGAGCTGAAGGCGCGCGGCTTCCGCGTCGAGCTGATCTCGGACGACCGCGTCGCCCCCTTCGCCGCGACCTTCCCGGCCGACGCCATCCACCGCATCGTCTCCGGCACCGTCACCGGCGCGGGGCTCCTCGGCAAGGCGAAGGGCGTCCTGTCGCTGGGCCGCGGCCTGCTGCAGGCGCGCGGCCTGATCGGCCGGATCCGTCCCGCCGTCGTCGTCGGCTTCGGCGGCTATCCGAGCGTGCCGCCCGTGCTCGCCGCCAGCCTGACGGGATTGCCGACCGTGCTGCACGAGCAGAACGCCGTGATGGGCCGGGCCAACCGCTTCCTCTCGGGCCGCGTCAGCCGCGTCGCATCGGGATTCCCGATCGAGGGCGCGGTGCATGTGGGCAACCCCGTGCGGCAGGCCGTGATCGAGGCCGCCGCCATGCCCTATCCCGATCTCGACGCCGCCGGGCCCCTGTCGCTGCTCGTCTTCGGCGGCAGCCAGGGCGCGCGGATCATGGGCGAGATCGTCCCGCCGGCGATCGCGCTTCTGTCGGCCGAGCAGCGTGCGCGCCTCCGCCTCGTCCAGCAGGTCCGCCAGGAGGACATGGCGGGCGTGCAGGCGGAATATGCCCGTCTCGGCGTGGCGGCGGAGTGCAACCCGTTCTTCCGCGACCTGCCGATGCGCCTCGCGCAAAGCCATCTCGTCGTGGCGCGCTCGGGCGCCTCGACGGTGGCCGAGCTCGCCGTCGTCGGGCGTCCCTCGATCCTCGTGCCGCTGCCCGGCGCGCTCGATCAGGACCAGGCCGCGAACGCCTGCATCCTCGCCGACGCCGGCGGCGCTTTCGTCATGCGCCAGCCCGATGAATTCACGCCCGAGGCGCTGGCCGCGAGGCTCGCCTCCTTGCTTGACGCTCCCGCGCGCCTCGCCGAAATGGCCGCTGCGGCCCGCGCCACCGGCATCGCCGACGCGGCCTCCCGCCTCGCGGACCTCGTGCTCGCGGTCGCCCGCCTGCCGAAAACCGCTCAACCCGCCTGATCCCGGAGAAACGTCATGAAACTGCCCCGCGAGCTTGGGCCGATCCATTTCGTCGGCATCGGCGGCATCGGCATGTCCGGCATCGCCGAGGTGCTGCACAACCAGGGGTATACGGTGCAGGGCTCGGACGCGGCCGACAGCGCCAACGTCAAGCGGCTGCGCGGCCTCGGCATCAAGTGCTTCGTCGGCCATGAAGCCGCGAACCTCGGCGACGCCGAAGTGCTGGTCGTCTCGACCGCGATCAAGAAGGACAATCCCGAGCTCGTCATGGCGCGCGAGCGCCGCATGCCCGTGGTCCGTCGCGCCGAGATGCTGGCCGAGCTGATGCGCCTGAAGAGCTGCGTCGCGATCGCCGGCACGCATGGCAAGACCACGACCACCTCCCTCGTCGCCACGCTGCTCGACGCCGGCAAGTTCGACCCGACCGTGATCAATGGCGGCATCATCAACGCCTACGGCACCAACGCGCGGCTCGGCGCCGGCGACTGGATGGTGGTGGAGGCCGACGAGAGCGACGGCACCTTCCTGAAGCTGCCGGCCGACGTGGCGATCGTCACCAACATCGATCCCGAGCATCTCGACCACTTCAAGACCTTCGACCGCGTGAAGGATGCCTTCCGCAGCTTCGTCGAGAACCTGCCCTTCTACGGCTTCGCCGTGATGTGCCTCGACCATCCGACGGTGCAGGAGCTCGTGGGCCAGGTGCAGGACCGGCGCGTCGTCACCTATGGCGAGAACCCGCAGGCCGACTATCGCCTGCTCGATGTCTCCGCCAGGGGCGGGGAGATGCGCTTCACGCTCCTCATCCGCGACCGCAAGACCGGCGAGGACCGCGTGGTGCGCGATCTCGTCATGCCGATGCCGGGCCGCCACAACGCGCTCAACGCCACCGCGGCCATCGCCGTCGCCGAAAACCTCGGCATGCCGATCGACGCGATCCGCAAGGCTCTCGCCGGCTTCGGCGGCGTCAAGCGCCGCTTCACGCGTACGGGCGAGTGGAACGGCGTCGAGATCTTCGACGATTACGGCCACCATCCGGTCGAGATCGCCGCCGTGCTGAAGGCGGCGCGCGCCGCCACCGACAGCCAGGTGATCGCCGTGATGCAGCCCCACCGCTACACGCGCCTCTCGAGCCTGTTCGCGGACTTCGCCGCCTGCTTCAACGACGCCGACCATGTCATCATCGCGCCGGTCTATGCGGCGGGCGAGGCGCCCATCGACGGTGCGAGCGGGGCCGACCTCGTGGCGGGGGTCAAGGCGCGGGGCCATCGCTCCGTCCAGGCGCTCGAGAGTCCGGAGAAGCTTGCCGGCATGGTGAAGGCGCTCGCGAAGCCCGGCGACTACGTGATCTGCCTCGGCGCGGGCAACATCACGCAATGGGCCTACGCGCTGCCTGGAGAGCTGGCAGGGGGGTGAATCGGGCGGAACCATCGGCGAAGTGACCTGTTTATCGACGTAGTGCCCGTCCGTCAGGGGCGGGGACCGCACAGGAGATTCCGATGAAACGTCACGTTCTCGCCCTTTCCGCCATTGCCCTTGCCGCCACGATCGGCGCGGCGCACGCGCAGAGCACGCCCACCCGCTCGAACGAGCTGCCGGGCAACCAGCCGATCGCCGGCTACTCGGTCCAGCAGCGCGAATTCATGCGCACTTACGTCCGGGCCCGTCCGCAGTCCGAGTGGCAGGGCAACACGGCCGTCGGCGTTCCGGGCTCGGCCCAGAGCTCTGCGAACCCCAACGCCACCTCGGCGGCCGGCGCCAATGTCGGCGGCAATATCGCGCTGGGCGCCAACGTTCCCTCGTCCGTGACGACGCGTGAGGTCGTGGGCAACCCGGCCTACTCCGGCTTCCGCTACGGCCGCTTCGGCAATCAGTACGTGATCGTCGACAGCACGGGTAAGATCGTCGACACGTTCGAGTGATCGATCAGCGATCCACGGATGGGAGCCGGCTTCGCCGGCTCCCTTTTCATTCCACGTCGAGAATCATCAGGTCCGTGTCGTCGGGCTTCGCACCCGCGGCCGTCAGCATCGCGTGGACCTGCCCGCGGTGATGCGTCTGGTGATTGAAGAAATGCGTGGCCAGCAGCCAGTTCGGCTTGGTCATGTCGCGCCCGAGGGCGCCGGAATACCAGCTTGTCGATGCGGCGAGCCAGGCGTCCGAGAGGCCCGATGCCCATGCGACGATAGCTTCGTCTAGCTCTCGCCGCTTGCTCGCCATCGCGGCCCAGTCCGTGAAGAGGCCCGGCGACTCCTTGATGCTTCCGGGCGGCTTTTCGGAACCCGCGAAACGGCTCATCCAGGTCGAATCGCCCCATATCAGGTGCGACAGCGTGCCGTGGATCGAGCCGAAGTGGGCGCCACGGTCCTGCCGTCGCGCGTCATCCTCAAGCCCGGCCGCTGCACGATAGAGGCTATCGTTCTGCCAGCGATTGTAGCGCGCCATCAGGCGCGCGTGGGCAGGCGTGATCATCAGCAGGCGTGATCAGGCGCCGCCGCCGCGCATGCGGTTCGCCATCACGCCGATCGTCCGCACATAGACGCCGGCCTTGTTCCATTCGCGCAGGACGGCCGAGTTGGCCGTGCCTTCCTCCCATCCGGCACCACGCTGCCAGCCCTTGCGGCGGAGGAAATTGGCGGTCGAGGCGAGGACGTCGGGCACCGACGAGACGAGGTTCGGATGACCGTCGCCGTCGAAATCGATCGCGTAATTGACATAGGACGAGGGCATGAACTGCGTCTGGCCGATCTCGCCGGCCCAGGCGCCGCGCATCTCGGTCAGCGGCAGATCCTGCCGCTCGACGATCTTCAGCGCCGCGATCAGTTCATTCTCGAAGAAGGCCTGGCGACGGCAATCCGACGCGAGCGTGGCCACGGAGCGGATGATCGGCAGGTTGCCCTTCTGCGCGCCGAAGTTCGTCTCAAGGGCCCAGATGGCGACGACGATCTCCATCGGCACACCGAACTGCTGCTCGATGCGGCTGGAGAGCGCCCGGTTCTGCTGGATCCAGCTCCGTCCCCGCGAGATCATCGCGTCGGACACGCGGCGGCGGTAAAATTCCTCGAAGGAGAGCCGCATCGACTTCTGATTGCGATCCAGGTTGATGACGGTCGGGCTGTAGGTGACGCCCGCGAGCCCCCGCTCGATGGCGGCCGGGCTCACTCCGGCGGCGCGCGCCCGGGCCTTGAAGCCCTCGACCCACTGCGGAAATTCCGCGGCGCTGCTCACGCACTGCTGGGCGCTCGCTGCTCCTGTCCATCCAGCCGTTCCAAGTGCGAGAGTGACAGCGACGGCGCGAAGCGCGGAGGTCGGACGCATGGGCAGGGTTCCTCAACCGTTGAATCGATTGCGGCAAACGCTATCACAATTGTGGCCGAAGCAGGAAAAGCAGAGTGAATTCAGCGCGAGAGGCTCAGCGGCTTGCCCTTGCCTCCAATCGCATGGAAAGCACTCGTCAGGCCGGAAACATCGTTGACCGCGTAGAAGTTGGCCGGATCCGTGGCGCAGTCCCTCAGCAAGTCGTCGTTGCCCCTGATCAGGCGTACCGTGAAGATTCGAACGTCGGAGGTTTTCGCGTCGCGGCAAAGTTCGCGCATGTCTGCATCGATGGTGGCGGTGACGTTGCTGTGACGTGTGTAGGTGTTGATGCCGTCCGTGAGAAACACCAGCATGCGGTCCGGTTTGCGGCTGGCCGGCGCAGCGCCGCTGCCGAGAGGCGCCGAGGGGTTGAGTATGTTGAGGCCCCAGACCATGCCGATCACCGTGTTCGTGTCGCCTGTAGGCACAAGCGAGTCGACCCGCGCACGGACCGCGTCGAGGTTCGTCGTCAGCGGCAGGATCGACGCCATGTTCTTGATCCAGCCGACGCAGTTCAGCACCGGATACTTCTCCTTGTCCTGGTTGGTGTTGGGCACGGCCCGGCTGCGATGAAGCGGCTTGTCACGATCCGTGAGGCAGCCGTTCCAGGCTCCCCAGGTCTTCTTGTTGATGAAGATGTCCATGGGAGTCCCCAGGAAGAGCCATGGCGCGCCAGCGTTTGACGTGTCGATGCGCACTTGCTCGTTGAAGGGCACAACGCCCATCGCGACATCGACCCCGCTCCGTTTTTTTTCAGCGAATAGGTCTATCAGCGCGTTGGCGGCCTTCTTCATCTCGACCATCTTGCCGAGCTCGGTCATGGAATGCGTGGTGTCCAGCACGAGCGCCACCTCGATGCGCGTTGCCGCCGTGGCTGCGCTGAAGTCCACTGAGGCGGCCGCCGAAATCGTTGACCGCGGAGTGCCGTGCAACGAACCGAAGTGGCTCGTCAGCGACCCGGATACTTCGGCGGCGATCCGGTTCGCCGACTGCGTGATTTGAACATTGGCGGCGAACGGCTGGAGATAGTCAGGCAGGTTCGCCTTCATCTCCGTAATCATCCTGTTCCGGTCCACGGGCTTTCCTGTCGCCAGCGCGGTCTTGCCGGCGCTCAGGATGGCTGAGTCGAGCGCGCTCTGCAGCGTCGTTTTCGCGTCGGAAAGGCGCGAGTAGTCCATCGCGACTCCGAGCCCGGCGACTAGGCCCATGAGGGAAAGTGCGAAGGCGATGGCGACAGAGCCGTTGTCGTCGCCGACGAAAGCAATCTTCCTGGCCATTATGAATTCCGATCTGCAATGACCGGAATTCGAAGCCCCCTCAACTTAACCGCCCGTTGCGAGGCGGCACCCGGAGGCGATGTTTCGACAGGTGGAGTTTACCCTTCGTTTCGCCGAAAACGGTCTGTCAGCTGGACAGTCGCAGCCGCGTCATCTTTGCCGCGATCGCGCGGAACACGGCTTCGAGCTCGGCCGCGTTGTTGGTCGTGTAGAAATCGGCCGGATCGCTGGCGCAGTCCCGCAGGAGATTGTCGTTCCCGTCGATGACCCGCACGGTGAAGACCCGCACGTCGGCCGCCTTCGAGTCGCGGCAGAGGTCGCGCATGTCTGCGTCCATCTGCGCCGTCGTCTGGCCGAAGCGGTCCGCCGTGTTGAGGCCGTCCGTCAGGAAGACCATGGTTCGGATGGGCTTGCGGCTGGCCGGCGCCGCGCCGCCACCAAGGGGCGCCGACGGATTAAGAATATTGTAGCCCCACACCATGCCGATCGTCGTGTTGGTGGTGCCGTCGGGGATGAGCTGGGAAATCCGCCAGCGAACCTGGCCAAGGTCCGTGGTCAGCGGCAGGATGCGCTGGACGTTGCCGAAGCTGCAGTTCTGTGCGGGATACTTCTCCGCGTCACGGCTGGTGTCCGGGACCTTGCGCCGTCGGTTCAGCGGCATGTCGCGGTCCATGATGCAGCCGTCCCAGCTGGAGACGCTGGTGTTCTCCGCCGGATTCGCCTGGCCCGTGCGCAGCGTGAGCCAGGATTGCGAAGTGTTCGACGTGTCGACGCGCACCTGCGTCGCGAAGGGCACCACGCCGATCGCGATCTCGGTGCCGACCTGGCGGCTGGCGAGGAGCGTGTCGATCAGCTGGTTCGAGGCGTTCTTCAGCGCGTCCATCTTGCCGAGCTGGCCCATGGAGCCCGTGGTGTCGAGGACGAGGGCGACCTCGAGCCGCGTCGAACCGAGCGGCACGGAGGCGGCCGCGGCGATCGAGGAGCGCGGGCTGCCGATGAAAGAGCCGAACCGGTTGGTGAGCGAACCGGACAGCTGCGCCGAGAGCTTGTCCGTGGTCTGAACCAGCCGGATCTGATCCGCCATCGGCTTCAGATCCTCCGGCAGGTTGGCCTTGAGCTCAGCGATCAGTTTCGCCCGATCCACCCGCCCGCCCGTCGCCAGCACCGTCTTGCCGGCGTTGAGAATGGCGGCGTCGAGCGCGCTCTGCAGCGTCGACTTCGAACCCGACAGCCGCGAGTAATCCAGCGCGGCCCCGAGAGCCGCGATGATGCCTGTCATCGCCAGCGCGAAGAAGATCGCGATGGAGCCTTTCTCGTCGCGGGCGAGGGCGGCTGGTCTGGACATGCAGGTCCGTTGTTGTTGTTATCCCGGCATCCAACCGCGCGCGGCTTAACCTCCGGTTGCATGCCGGTCACTCAGCGGCAGCTTTTTGGCTGGCAAAGTTTCCCATTGGTTGCCGGAGGGGGGGCGTCTCGCTTTTCGGCGCGAATTCGCCTAGGTCCCTCGGTTACATGACCACCGACATCCTCTTTCCCGACCTGACGCCCGAACTCTCGGCCGAGATGCCCAAGCTCCGGGGGCGACTTCTCGCCAACCAGCCGCTCGCGCCCCTGACGTGGTTTCGCGTCGGCGGGCCGGCCCAGCTTCTCTTCACGCCGGCCGACGAGGATGATCTCGCCTATTTCCTCGCCAAGCTCCCCTCCCACATCCCCGTCGCGGCGGTCGGCGTGGGGTCGAACCTGATCGTGCGCGACGGCGGCGTCGAGGGCGTTGTGATCCGCCTCTCGCCCAAGGGCTTCGGTGCGATCGAGAATGCCGGCGGCGGCCATCTCCAGGCCGGCGCCGCGGTGCTGGACAAGCGCCTCGCCGAGGCGGCGCTCCAGCACGGGATCGGCGGGCTGGAGTTCTTCTTCGGCATCCCCGGCTCGATCGGCGGCGCGTTGCGCATGAACGCCGGCGCCAACGGCGGCGAGACGAAGGACGTGCTGGTCTATGCCAACGGCGTCACCCGCGACGGCGATTTCGTTACCTTCTCCAACGAGGAGATGGGCTTCGCCTATCGCACCTGCGGCGTCGACCCGTCGGTCATCTTCACCTCGGCCCTGTTCAAGGGACCGAAGGAGGAGGAGGCCGCGATCCGCGAGCGCATGGCGGCGGTCCAGCACCACCGCGAGACGGCGCAGCCCATTCGCGAGAAGACCGGCGGCTCGACCTTCAAGAATCCGCCGGGTCATTCGGCCTGGAAGCTCGTCGACGCGGCCGGTTGCCGCGGCCTCAGGCTGGGCGGGGCGCAGGTCTCGGAGATGCATTGCAACTTCCTGATCAACACGGGCGAGGCCACCGCCGCCGACATTGAGGGGCTGGGAGAGGAGGTCCGCCGCCGCGTCAAGGATGCGAGCGGTGTCGAATTGCAGTGGGAGATCAAGCGGATAGGCCGAGAACCGTGAGGTGATTCGGAACGTCAGGCGCTTGAATCGGTGCTTGAAGGCGGATCGCTCGCGCGCTGTCACCTGCGGCTGTGCGCAATCCTTAGCAATCTCTTTCCGTTAACCAAGTTTTAACCACTGGAGTCCGAGTGTGGCGCGTGAATTCGCGTCCCGGAGTCCGGACCCATGTCCAAGCACGTCGTCGTCCTGATGGGGGGCTGGGCCGCCGAGCGGCCGGTCAGCCTCAAGTCGGGCGCGGCTTGCGCCGGAGCCCTCGAGAGCGTCGGCTACCGCGTGTCCCGTCTCGACGTCACGCCCAATGTCGTCGCCGATCTCCAGGCGTTGAAGCCGGACGTCGCCTTCAACGCGCTGCACGGCCCCTTCGGCGAGGACGGTTGCATGCAGGGCATCCTCGAGATGCTGCGGCTGCCCTACACCCATTCCGGCGTGCTGGCCTCGGCCCTCGCCATGCGGAAGGACCGCGCCAAGATCGTCGCCGCCGCCTCCGGCGTGCTGATCGCGGAGGGATTGACGGCGTCGCGCCACGAGGTGGCGAAGCGGCACGTGATGGAGCCGCCCTATGTGGCGAAGCCGGTCGCCAACGGCTCCTCCTTCGGCGTCTTCATCGTCAAGGAGGGGCGTTCGCATCCGCCGCAGGAGCTGTCCTCCGCCGACTGGCCGCTCGGCGACGAGATGCTCGTGGAGCGCTTCGTGCCGGGCCGCGAACTGACCTGCGCCGTGATCGGCGAGGCGGGGGGCTCTCGTCCGCTGGGCGTCATCGAAATCATCGCCAATGCCGGAGCATTCTACGACTACGATTCCAAATACGCTCCGGGAGGCTCGACACACGTCCTGCCGGCGGAAATTAAACCAAATATTTACCAAAAGATTCAACAACAGGCGGTGACGGCGCACGATGCGCTCGGCTGCCGCGGCGTCAGCCGGTCGGACTTCCGATACGACGATGAGACGGACACCCTCATCTGGATGGAGGTCAATACCCAGCCCGGCATGACCGAGACCTCTCTGGTGCCTGAGTTGGCAGCCCATGACGGGCTTCCTTTTGGTGAGTTGGTGCGATGGATGGTGGAAGACGCCTCCTTGGATCGCTGAGGGCCGGGGCTACGGCCGGCGCCGCAGGCGTCGCCCAGCCCGCCTCGGACGACGGCCTTGCCGGCCGCTCGGGCTTTCAGCTCCCGGGCCGCGGCTGGCGCTTGCGCGCGAGCGCGCTGCAGGTGCGCCGCGGCGTCGGCAGCATCGCCGCGCTCGGCTTCCTCGCCACGATGGCCGTGCTCGGCTCGCAGGCGGGCGGCCAGTTCGACGAGTTCCGCCGCATCCATGGCGGCTTCGGCGACATCGCGGCCCGCTTCATGGGCTTCCCCATCCGCAGCGTGGATGTGTCCGGCGTCAGGGAACTGACCAAGGAAGAGATCGTCATGGCGTCCGGCATGACGCCGGCCGGCTCGCTGCTGTTTCTCGACGTCGCCGCCGTCCGCGCCGGCGTGAAGGCGCTGCCGCTCGTCGCCGAAGCCACCGTCCGCAAGCTCTATCCCGACCGGGTCGACATCCATGTCGTAGAGCGCGAGGCCTTCGCGCTCTGGCAGCATGACGGCGCGGTCAAGGTCGTCTCCGCCGACGGCACGATCATCGACACCCTGCGCGACCGCCGTTACCTCAAGCTGCCGCATGTCGTCGGCGCGGGCGCACGGCTCCGCGTCCGCGAATATGCCGGCATCCTCGACGGCGTGCCGGAGCTCAAGGGCCAGATCCGCGCCGGCGTGCTCGTCTCGGAGCGGCGCTGGACGCTGAAGCTCGCCAACGGCGTCGACGTCAAGCTGCCGGAAGAAGAGCCGGTCGAGGCCCTCCGCCGTCTGGCCCGCCTCGACAAGGAGGCGCAGGTCCTGTCGAAGGACATCATCGCGATCGACCTGCGCGTGCCCGGCCGCGTCGCCTTCCGCCTGACGGAAGAGGCCGCGGCGGCCCGTCGCGAGCATTTCGAGAAGACCTTGCCAAAGGTCAGGGGGCGCGCATGAGCGGCATGCTGTACGGCATGACACCGAAGATGCGCCCGCCATCGGCGCGCCGCAGCACGCTGCTGGCTGCGCTCGATCTCGGCACCACCAAAGTGTCCTGCGTCATCGCCAGGCTCGAGCCCGACGCTCAGGAAGGCCGGGGCCTCACGCATCGCTGCCGCGTGCTCGGCATCGGGCACCAGCGCGCCCGCGGGCTCAAGGGCGGCGTCATCGTCGACATGGAGGAGGCCGAGCGCACGATTCGCGCCGCGATCGACGCGGCCGAGCGCATGGCCGGCCTGCAGGTCGAGAGTGTCGTCGTCGCCATCACCGGCGGCCGCCTCGGCTCGCGCCATTTCATGGCCGAGGTCGGCACCGGCGGCCGGGCCATCAAGGATCGCGACGTCGAGCGCGCCATGAGCGCCGCCACGGCGGAGCCGGTGGGGCAGGGGCGCGTCGTCGTCCATGCGCTGCCGACCGCCTTCCGCCTCGACGGCGGCGCCATCGTCAAGGAGCCGCGCGGCATGGTGGCCGAGCGTCTCTGCGTCGACATGCATGTCGCGAGCGTCGATGGCGCGGCCGTCCGCAACCTGATGCTCGCGGTCGAGCGCGGCCACCTCGATGTCGAGGCGGTCGTGGCGGCGCCCTACGCCTCCGGCCTCTCGGTGATCGAGGAGGACGAGGCCGAGATGGGCGTCGTCGTGCTCGATTGCGGCGGCGGCACCACCAGCGCGGCGGTCTTCGCCGGCGGCCACCTGCAGCATATCGACGCCATCGCGGTCGGCGGGCACCACGTCACGATGGATCTCGCGCGCGGCCTCTCGATGCGCCTCGACGACGCCGAGCGGCTGAAGGCGCTCGCCGCCTCCTGCTACGACGATGCGGCGGCCGAGCGCGAGATGATCACCATTCCGCAGGTCGGCGAGGACGAGCGCGCCGCGGCGGCCTACGTGCCGCGCAGCCATGTCACCCGCATCGTGCGCCCGCGCGTCGAGGAGATCGTCGAGCTGCTGCGCGACCGCATCCGCAAGGCCGGCTTCGGCGCGGCCCTCAACCGCGGCGTCGTGCTGACCGGCGGCGCCTCGCAGCTCACCGGGCTCGTGCCGCTCTGCCAGGGGATCCTGTCAAAGCAGGTGCGCCTCGGCCGACCCATCGCCATCAAGGGCCTGCCGGAATCGGCCAAGAGCCCAGCCTTCGCCGCCACGGTGGGGCTGATGATCTACCCGCAGGTCGCGGGGCACGAACACCTCGGCGCCGGACAGGGCGGGGGACGCGCCACCGGCACCGACGGCTACTTCTCCCGCATGGGCCGCTGGCTCAAGGACAGCTTCTAGAAAAGTCGAACCGTTTCCGAAGAGAGGCGAAGATCATGACCATCAATCTCAAGGCCCCGGACATTCGGGAACTCAAGCCCCGCATCACCGTCTTCGGCGTCGGCGGCGCGGGCGGCAACGCCGTCAACAACATGATCGAGTGCGGTCTCGACGGCGTCGAATTCGTGGTCGCCAACACGGATGCGCAGGCGCTCGGCCACACCAAGTCGCAGCGCGTCATCCAGATGGGCCTCGCCGTCACGGAAGGCCTCGGCGCCGGCGCCCAGCCCGAGGTCGGCCGCGCCGCCGCCGAAGAGGTGATGGACGAGATCCGCGACCAGCTCATGGGCGCGCACATGGTCTTCATCACCGCCGGCATGGGCGGCGGCACCGGCACCGGCGCGGCCCCCGTCATCGCCCGCGTGGCCCGCGAGATGGGCATCCTCACGGTCGGCGTCGTCACGAAGCCGTTCCAGTTCGAGGGCCTGCGCCGCATGCGCATCTGCGACTCCGGCATCGGCGAGCTGCAGAAGCATGTCGACACGCTGATCGTCATCCCGAACCAGAACCTCTTCCGCGTCGCCAACGAGAAGACCACCTTCGCCGAGGCCTTCGCCATGGCCGACCAGGTGCTCTATTCCGGCGTCGCATCGATCACCGACCTCATGGTCAAGCCCGGCCTCATCAACCTCGACTTCGCCGACGTCCGCGCGGTGATGCGCGAGATGGGCAAGGCCATGATGGGCACCGGCGAGGCATCCGGCGAGAAGCGCGCGCTGATGGCGGCCGAGGCTGCGATCGCCAACCCGCTGCTCGACGAAGTGTCGATGAAGGGCGCCAAGGGCCTGCTCATCTCGATCACCGGCGGCAAGGACATGATGCTCTACGAGCTCGACGAGGCCGCCACCCGCATCCGCGAGGAGGTCGATCCGGAAGCCAACATCATCCTCGGCGCCACGCAGGACGACAGCCTCGAAGGCATCATCCGCGTCTCCGTCGTGGCCACCGGCATCGACCGCGCCTCGATCGACGCCATCGAGCCCGTGCGCACGACGCTGGATCCGCGCCTCGCCGAGATGGCGCAGCGCCTTCGCACGCAGGTCGCGCCGAAGCCGGTCCAGGAGCCGGTCGTGCCCCTGATCCGCGCCGTCCAGGAGCCGGTCGCGGCCCCCGTCGCCGTCGAGACGCCGGCCCCCGTCGCAGCCGAGCCCGCGCATCATGTAGCCCTGGCCGCGGCGCCGGAGGCGGTGCATTACGCCGAGCCGGCAACCTATGCTCAGCCGTCGGCGCAGCAGCAGGAGGCGGTCGCAGCCGCCCAGGCGCTTCTCCAGGCCCATGCACAGGCCCACGCCCAGGCTTCGGCCTATGCCCAGGCGGCTCCGGCCCATGAGACCCCGGCCTACGCCCCCCAGCATCAGGCTCCCGCCGCCTATGCCGAGGAGGACGCCCGCCTCATCCGCCAGCCCCGCATGCCGCAGATCGACGATTTCCCGATCGTCGCCCAGCAGCAGCTGCGCGCCACGCAGCCTGCCGCCGCGCCCGTGGCTCCCGGCCCCGAGGCCAAGCGCATGACGCTGCTGCAGCGCCTCGCGGCCGTCGGTCTCGGCCGCCGCGAGGAGACGGACAGCACGCTGCATGTCTCCCAGCCCCACCTGGCGCAGCCGCAGGTCGAGCCGGCGCCGGCGCTTCCCGTCGAGGCCGCCCGCCGTCCCGTGGTCCAGGCGCCGCAGCGCGCGGCGCATGGCCAACTCGATTCGCAGGGCCGCGTTCCGGCACGCTCCATTGAGGACGATCAGATGGAGATTCCCGCCTTCCTCCGCCGTCAGGTCAGCTGAACGGAATTTCGGCGGAATTGGTGCATCGGATGCCCGGCCGTTTCGGCGGTTGGGCATCATCTCATTGAAAGAAAAGGATTTTTTGAGATAACGTTTTTCATCGAATGTGCCTTTTTTGTGTAACACGTCGTAAGAAACCGTGATTTGGCGCAGGAGGATGGCATGCGTATTTTCTGGCCCGCCGCCTTCGGGCGGAACCGCCGACGGGGCAATGCGATGCCGGCGGACGGGGATCCAAGATCAACGCGGCCAAGTCCGACTGGCGATGAACGCCGGGGGAAAGCCGTCAACGAGGATAACGTCTTGCATCAGACGACACTCGGCGACCTAATCACTCTCGAAGGCATTGGTGTTCACAGCGGGCTTCCCGTCCGGATGGTTCTTCATCCGGCGGAGGCGGGTACGGGCGTGGTGTTCCGCCGTACCGGATTGCCGGGCGGCGTCGAGCGGCGCATTCCTGCCAAGCGCGAGGCCGTGGGCGCGACCGAGCTCTGCACCGTCATCGGCGAGCCGAGCGGCGCCTCCGTCTCGACGATCGAGCATCTGATGGCCGCCCTCGCGGGCATGGGCGTCGACAACGTGACGGTCGAGATCGACGGACCGGAAGTGCCGATCATGGACGGCAGCTCCTGGCATTTCGTCGAGGGCATCGAGACGGTCGGCGTCGAGACGCTGCGCGCGCCGCGCCGCATCATCAAGGTCCTGAAGCCGGTCCGGCTCGAGCACGGCCGCTCCTGGGCGGAGCTCACCCCGCGCGAGCACGGCTTCTGCGTGGATGTCGAGATCGACTTCCCCACGCCGCTGATCGGCCGTCAGCGCCGCACGGTCGAGGTGACGCCGTCGACCTTCAGCAACGAGATCGCGCGCGCCCGCACCTTCGGCTTCATGAAGGACGTCGAATTTCTCTGGAAGAAGAACCTGGCGCTCGGCGCCTCGCTCGAGAACACCGTGGCGCTCGGCGAGGACCGGATCATCAACCCCGAGGGCCTGCGCTTCCCGGACGAGTTCGTCCGGCACAAGATCCTCGACGCCGTCGGCGACCTCGCGCTCGCGGGCATGCCGCTGCAGGCGACTTACCGGGCGACCGCGCCCGGCCACAAGGTCAACGCGATGATGCTGGAGCGGCTTTTCGCCGACAAGACGGCCTACGCCATCGTCGAGGCCCCGGCCGCCCGGCGTGCCTATGCGGGCCGCGAGGTCGGCGTGGCCGCTGCGGCCTTCGCCGCCGACAGGACCTGAACCGGCGGAGCCCCGAGGCTCCGCTCCCCGTGAGTTATTTCAGCGCGGCGCGAACGGCTTGCTTTGGCCCGGCGCTCATGGCAGTTTCCGCGCGGCTTCGGGGCGGTGCGGCGTAAGGATGAACGGTTTGCGGAGTCTCTTCTCATTATCGCTGGCGAAACGCGGTCTTCTGGCCGCGGTCGTCGCCTTTCCGCTTGCGGGCTGCGAGACGATATCGTCCTTCAATCCCTTCGGCTCCGCCAAGGCGACGAGCGATATCGCCAATGACGAGCCCGCCGAGGCGCTCTACAACGACGCGCTCGCCCGCCTGCAGAACAAGAACTTCGACGGCGCAGCCCGCAAGTTCCAGGAGCTCGACAAGCAATATCCCTACACGAGCTGGTCGCGGCGCAGTCTGCTGCTACAGACCTACGCCAACTACGAGCAGCGCAACTACGAGGACGCGATCCAGTCGGGCCGCCGCTACGTGCAGCTTTACCCGGCGGACAAGGACGCGGCCTACGCGCAGTATCTCGTGGGCATGTCCTACTTCAACCAGATCCCGGACGCCTCGCGCGACCAGGAGCGCTCGGCCCGCGCGCTGCTGGCGATGGACGAGCTGATCAACAAGTGGCCGCAGTCCGAGTATGTGCCAGACGCCCGCCAGCGCGTCGCCGTCGCCCGCGACCAGCTCGCGGCGAAGGAGATGGATGTCGGGCGGTTCTACCTGGAGCGTCGGAATTTCCCTGGTGCGGTCAACCGCTTCCGCGAGGTGCTGACCAAGTACCAGACGACGCGGCATGTCGAAGAGGCGCTGATGCGCACGACCGAGGCCTATATGGCAATGGGAATCGTGCCGGAGGCGCAGACCGCGGCCGCCGTGCTCGGGCACAACTTCCCGGACAGCCAGTGGTACAAGGACGCCTACAAGCTCCTGCAATCCGCCGGCGCGGAGCCGCGGGAGAACGAGGGGTCCTGGATCAGCCGCGCTTTCCGGGGCTTCCGCCGCGGCGTTGGGATCTGAGGGCTGGTCCTTGCTCGGCGCTCGGGATGGGGGAATTCACGACGCTTGTGCGTCCTTCGAGGCTCGCTGACGCTCGCACCTCAGGATGAGGTGGGGCGCAGACAGCTTTGCCGTTCCTTCCTGCCAAGCTCTGTTCTCCCTCATCCTGAGGTGCTTCGGCGAAGCCGAAGCCTCGAAGCACGCACAACGTTGATGCCGCCGCCTACCGCTCCGCCGTGCAGGCTTTTCCCGACTCTCCAGCCATGCCAGAAGCAGGGCCATGCTCGCGCGGCTCTCCATCCGTGACATCGTCCTAATCGACCGCCTCGACCTTGCCGTCGAACCCGGCCTGCTGGTGCTGACCGGCGAGACGGGCGCGGGCAAGTCGATCCTGCTCGACGCCTTTTCGCTGGCGCTCGGCGGGCGCGGGGATGGCGGCCTCGTGCGCCACGGCCAGCCGCAGGGGCAGGTGACGGCGGTTTTCGACCTCGCCGACGGCCATCCCGCCCGCAAGCTCGCGACCGACGCCGACATCGACGTGGACGGCGACCTCATCCTCCGCCGCGTGCAGGTGGGAGACGGCCGCACGCGCGCCTTCGTCAACGACCAGCCGGTTAGCGTGCAGATTCTCAGGGCCATCGGCCAGCAGCTTGTCGAAATCCACGGCCAGCATGACGACCGCGCGCTCGCAGACACGGACGAGCACCGCGGCCTGCTCGATGCCTTCGGCGGCCTGCGCGGGCTCGCCGCCGAGACGGCCGAACTGCACCGCGCCTGGCGCAAGGCGGAGAGCGAGCTCGCGACGCAAAAGGCCCGCATCGAGAAAGCCCGCGCCGACGCGGATTACCTGCGCCATGCCGCCGACGAGCTGGCGACCCTGGCGCCGCAGGAGGGTGAGGAGACCCAGCTCGCCGAGCGCCGCCAGCGCATGATGCAGGCCGAGAAGGTCGTCGGCGAACTGCAGGAGATCTTCGACCTGCTGGCCGGCAACGCCTCGCCCGTGCCGGCGCTCGCCTCCGCCCAGCGCCGGCTCGACCGCCGTGCCGAGCAGGCGCCGGATCTCGCGGCGAACGCGGCCCGCGCGCTCGATCAGGCGCTGATCGCCATCGAGGAGGCGCGCGACGCGCTGGAGAAGGCGCTCCGCGACGCCGAGTTCGATCCGCGCGAGCAGGAACAGATCGAGGAGCGGCTGTTCGCGCTCCGCGCCGCCGGCCGCAAGCACAACGTGCCGGTGGATGCGCTGGCGGCGCTGGCGGAGCGCTTTATGTCAGATCTCGCGGCACTGGACGCGGGGGAGGGGCACCTGAAGGATCTGGAGGCCGCCGCAGCGTCCGCGCGCGAGGCCTGCCGTGCAAAGGCGCTGGCCCTGTCGGCAGGCCGCCGCCGCGCCGCCGCGGAGCTCGATCGCGCCGTCAACGCCGAGCTGCCGCCATTGAAGCTCGAGCGGGCGCGCTTCATCACGGAAGTCGCGACCGACGAGGCCCGCATGACGACCGATGGTATCGATACGGTCGAGTTCCATGTGCAGACGAACCCCGGCACGCGGCCGGGCCCGATGATGAAGGTGGCGTCGGGCGGCGAGCTCTCGCGCTTCATGCTGGCGCTGAAGGTGGTGCTCGCGGATCGTGGCTCGGCGCCGACTCTCGTCTTCGACGAGATCGACACCGGCGTCGGCGGCGCGGTGGCGGACGCGATCGGCCAGCGCCTGGCGAGGCTCGCGAGCAAGGTGCAGGTGCTCTCCGTGACCCATGCGCCGCAGGTCGCGGCCCGCGCAAGCCGGCATTACCTCATCGCCAAGGAGGATGCGGGCGACGGCGACCGCGTCGCGACGCGCGTGGCGCCGCTGGAACGCGGGGCGCGGCGCGAGGAGATCGCCCGCATGCTCTCCGGCGCGGAAATCACCGACGAGGCGCGGGCGGCGGCCGACCGCCTGCTGGCGGGGGCGGCATGAGCGATGAGACTGCGCGCCCGGTCGACCGGATGACCGCCGACGAGGCGCGCGCCGAGCATGCCCGGCTGGGCGCGGAACTGGCGGAGCATGACCGGCGCTATCACCAGGAGGATGCGCCGACGATCTCCGATGCGGCCTACGATGCGCTGCGCCGCCGCTACACCGACATCGAGGAGGCCTTCCCGGACCTGCGGGTCGCGGGCTCCCGCTCGGGCAAGGTCGGCGCGGCCCCGGCCTCCCGCTTTGCCAAGGTGCGGCACGTCGTGCCCATGCTCAGCCTCGACAACGCCTTCTCCGACGAGGATGTGGCGGAGTTCGTGGCGCGGGTGCGGCGCTTCCTCAACCTGAAGGAGCCGCCCGCCTTCACGGCGGAGCCGAAGATCGACGGCCTCTCCTGCTCGCTCCGCTATGAGAAGGGTCAGCTCGTCAGGGCCGCGACGCGCGGCGACGGCGCCGAGGGCGAGGACGTCACGGCGAACGTCCGCACGATCCGCGAGATTCCGCACCGGCTCGCGGGCGGCGGCTGGCCCGAGGTCTGCGAGATCCGGGGCGAGGTCTATCTCGGCCATGCCGACTTCCGCGCGATCAACGCCGAGCAGGAGAAGGCCGGCGAGCGGATCTTCGCCAACCCGCGCAACGCTGCCGCCGGCAGCCTGCGCCAGATCGATGCCTCCGTGACGGCCCGGCGGCCGCTGCGCTTCTTCGCCTATGCCTGGGGCGAGATGAGCGCCATGCCGGCCGCGACCCAATGGGAGATGGTGCGCGCCTTCGCGAGCTTCGGCCTGCCGACCAACCCGCGGATGACGCTCTGCGCCTCGCCGGAGGAGATGCTGGCGGTCTACCGCCTGATCGAGGCCGATCGAGCCAACCTCGGCTACGACATCGACGGCGTCGTCTACAAGGTGAACGACCTCGCGCTGCAAGGCCGGCTCGGCTTCGTCTCGCGCGCCCCGCGCTGGGCCGCGGCGCACAAGTTCCCCGCCGAGAAGGCGTCGACGCTGCTCGAAGGCATCGACATCCAGGTCGGCCGCACCGGCTCGCACACGCCGGTCGCGCGCCTGAAGCCCGTAACCGTCGGCGGCGTCGTGGTCGCCAACGCCACCCTCCACAACGCCGAGGAGATCGCGCGGCTCGACGTGCGCATCGGCGACACCGTGACGATCCAGCGCGCCGGCGACGTGATCCCGCAGGTGCTGGGCGTCGTCATGGAGAAGCGCGCGCCGGAGGCGCAGCCCTATGTGTTCCCGAAGCTCTGCCTCTGCCCGCTGAAGACGCCGCTGGCGCAGGAGGAGACGGCGGGCGGGGCGGAGGGCAAGATCCGCCGTTGCACCGGTGAATTCGCCTGCCCGTTCCAGCAGATCGAGCATCTCAAGCATTTCGTCTCGCGCCGCGCCTTTGACATCGAGGGGCTCGGCGAGAAGCAGATCGCGTTCTTCTTCAACGACCCCGACCTGCCGGTGAAGACGCCGGCCGACATCTTCACGCTCGCCGCAAGGGATGCCGCCAACCCCTTGTCGAAGCTGAAGAACAAGGAAGGCTTCGGCGAGACCTCGGTGCGCAACCTCTTCGCCGCCATCGAGGCGCGCCGCACGATCGCGCTCGACCGCTTCATCTTCGGCCTCGGCATCCGCCACGTCGGCGATACGACGGCGCGCGTCATGGCGCGGGCCTACGGTTCCTGGCCTGCCTTCGAGGCGGCGGCGCTGAAGGTCGCGGCCGGCGACGCCGACGCCCGCGCCGAAATGGACGAGATCGACCAGGTCGGCGAGACGGTGATCGACGCGGTTGCCCGCTATTTCGCCGAGCCGCACAATCTGGCGATCGTCGAGAAACTGGTGGCCTCGCTCACGATCGAGGAGGCGGAGCGCCCCCGCGCCGACACGGCGGTCGCCGGCAAGACCGTCGTCTTCACCGGCAGCCTCGAGCGCATGACGCGCGACGAGGCCAAGGCCATGGCCGAGCGCCTCGGCGCCAAGGTCTCGGGCTCCGTCTCGAAGAAGACCGACCTCGTCGTCGCCGGCCCCGGCGCGGGCTCCAAGCTCGCGAAGGCGGCGGAGTTTGGCGTCAGGGTGCTGACCGAGGACGAGTGGCTGGCGCTGGTGGGGTAAGCCAGCGGGGAGCCTCCGGCGAGGCGACGCCGCTGCAGGCGGCTTCCACGCAAGTCGCCAGCGATCCGAAGAAGAAATGCCCGCCCGTCAGCGCCGGGCCGTAATGCGCGTATTTGCCGGAGTTCGTCAGGATTGCGCCCTGCCGCGGCGGGGCGACCGGCTCGCCCATCATGCACCAGCAGATGTCGGTGGCGATGCGGACGCCGAAATCCCGGAGCGCCGCCGTGACACCGGCCGCCTCGATGGCGGCGAGCGTGGCGCGCGACGTCGTGACGACGCAATCGACGCCGTCCGCCTTGCGCCGGCCCCGCGCGAGCGCGGCGAGGCGCGTGAGTTCATCCACGGAGGCATGCGGGTTGCCGATGGCGACCAGGCCGACCGGCGCCGAGGGCGAGGGATTGAGCCCCCGCCAGGCCTCCGCCAGGTCATCGCGCGTGACGGATATCCGCCTGGCGCCCTCGGCCGCGTCGAGCGTCGGCGCTTCGGGCGTCACGCCGACGATATGGAACATCGGAGCGGCCGATGTCGTCGCGAAGGCGGCGGCGAAGGCCTTGAGGTCGTCAGGCGTCGGCTCCGAACCCTCGAGGCCGGTCACGGCGGCGATGTCGTGCGGGGAGAGGAGCCCCGCGAGATAGCCGAGCAGGGGGAAGAAGGAATCGTCGTGCTCGGCCGGCATGTCGACGTCCAGGACGGTCCGGGCCCGCCGCCCCGCCGCCTCGTGGCAGCCCGCGAGCGGCGCGCGGCCCGTGAGGGCGATGCAGAGGTCGAGATAGTCCGGGTATTTCTGCGTCCGCGCCCCAAGCACGCTGTTGGCGAAGGCGACGGCGTTCGATTCGGCCCAGGCGATCTGCTCGCCGCCGCGGGGCGGGTCGTTGAGATACGGCGCGCAGGTGAAGGTGGGCTGCGCGCCCATTGCCAGATAGGCGTCCGTCTGGCGCCGGCTCTCGCCAGCCACATGGGCGTCGAAGCCGAGCGCACCCCAGCGCTGGAGGTCGGTCGAGATGGCGTTGAGCGTCGTCGGCACGGCGAAGCGGCCGCCGAGGTCGCGCAGCTTCTCTGCCACGGCCACGCTGGCTGGGCCGGTGTGGATGCAGCAATCGAGATGCGCGCGGGTGACGTCGATCAGCGCCGGCGCGCCGAAGGTCTCGGCGAGGCGCAGGATGATTCCCATCGCGAGCCGTCGCGCCTCGCCCTCCCGGCCCGCGAGCATCGCCTCGTCGCGCGGGGAGAGCGCGATCCGCCGTCCCGGAGGCGGCGCGAGGTCGATCCGGACGCCATGGTCGGTTTCGATCGCGTGACCGGTGATCCGGACGCGGCTGGCGCCCGCGAGCGTTGCGAAGGCTGCCTCCGGCACCTGCGCCACTGGCAGCGACGCGCCGAAGATGGCGTCGCCCGCCAGCGCGCCGAAGGTGAGGATCTGCTCCTCCTCGCGGAAGATGAGCGCCGCCGGCGCCCTGCCGGCATGGATCAGCTCCAGCAGGACGCTGCTCGCCGTGCAGGAGCCGCGCCCGCTTGGGATCGCGAGAACAGCGCCGGAGACGGTCGCGCCCCGCAGCGGATGGCGAGGGTCGATCACGAGGCCGGTGGCCGGATCGACGCCGCCCCAGAAGCTGAGGCCCGTCTCGGCCATGAGCAGCGGCCCATCGGCCACGCCGGGCACGAGGAGCCGGGCTGCGCTCATGCGCCAATCCTCATGCCCGCTTCCCCCAGATGATGACGGCCCAGGCCGCCAGCGTGCAGCCGAACATCAGGAGCGCCATCGGCAGGGGCGAGACGGTGGTGATCTGGCCGGCCGCGAAGCTCGCGAGCGCGCCGAAGCCCATTTGCAGGAAGCCGACGACCCCCGAAGCCGCACCCGCCGCCGTCGGATCGACGCTGACCGCACCCGCGACGGCGTTCGGCAGCAGGAAGCCGTTGCCCATCGCCATCAGGAAGCAGGGGAGGAAGATGGCGGCCGGATGCAGCACAGGAACGAGCGCGAGCGCCAGGAACGCGCCGACGCCCGCGAGGCCGAGGATGTTGCCGATATGGATCATCCTCGCGATCCCGAGCCGCTCCGAGAAGCGTCCCGAGCAGAAGTTGCCGATCATGTAGCCGACCGAGAGCGCGATGAACCAGAGCCCGTAGGCGACCTTCGCCATCCCCATCGTCTCGACGACGAGATAGGGCGCCCCGCCGAGGAAGGCGAAGAAGACGGCCGAGGTGAAGGCGGAGCCGAGCGAGAACCCGAGGAAGCGCCGGTTGCGCGCCAGGTCCCACGAGCGGCGGAGCAGTTGCCGCGTCGTCTGCGCCGCGGTGGTCGCCGGACGCGTCTCGGGCAGGCGCAGGCCCGCCATCACGACCCCCACGAGGCCGAGCGTGAGCGAGAACAGGAAGATCGCCCGCCAGCCGAAACTGTCGTCGATCAACCCGCCGACGGAGGGCGCGACGAGCGGCGCGATCACCATGCCCATCGTCACATAGCCGATCATGCTGGCGGCGGCGTCCTGCGGCGCCAGATCGCGAACGATCGTCCGGGAGAGGGCCATGCCCGCCGTGGCGCCGGCCGCCTGCACGATGCGGGCTGCGATCAGCGTCATGATGTTGGTGGCGAGCGCCGCCGCGACGCAGGCGCCGGCGTAGAGCACAAGCGCCGACAGCAGGACGGGCCGCCGCCCGAAGCGGTCGGCAAGGCCGCCGATGAAGAGCTGCGATACCGCCTGGGAGGCGAGGAAGAGCGAGAGCGTCAGCTGCACCTGCGAGCGCGAGGCGTCGAGCGAGGCCGCAAGCCCCGGCATCGACGGCATCAGGATGTTGAGCGCCAGCGGTCCGATCATCGACATGATGATCAGGATCGGCAGGATGCTCCGGAGCAGGCGGAGGTTGTCGGCGGGGCTCACAGCGGCGCGCAGGCCTCCTTCAGCCACGCTTTCGTCTCCCGGTCGACGAGCGGGCCGATGATCTTCAGCACCCGCGCGTGATATCCGTTCAGCCATGTGGTTTCCGTTTCGGTCAGCAGCGCGGGTTTGATCAGGCGGCGGTCGATGGGGCAGAAGGTCAGCGTCTCGAAGCCGAGCATCGGCCGCTCGGCGCCCTTGATCGCCCGCTCCTCGACCAGCACGAGGTTCTCGATGCGGATGCCGTAATGGCCCACCTTGTAATAGCCCGGTTCGTTGGAGAGGATCATGCCCGCCTCGAGAGGCGTGGTGCCGAGCTTGGAGATGCGCTGCGGACCCTCATGGACGCCGAGGTAACTGCCGACGCCGTGGCCCGTTCCATGGTCGAAGTCGAACCCGCCCTCCCAGAGCGACTGCCGCGCGAAGGAATCGAGCTGCGCCCCGCTGGCGCCCTTCGGGAAGACGACGCGTGAGATGGCGATCATGCCCTTGAGCACGCGCGTGAACCGGTCCGTCATCTCGGCGCTGGGCTTGCCGATGGCGATCGTGCGCGTGATGTCGGTGGTCCCGTCGACATACTGCCCGCCGGAATCGATGAGGTAGATGCCCCGCTCCAGCCGCCGGTCGGTCGCCTCCGTGACCCGGTAATGGGGGAGAGCGGCGTTCGGTCCCGCGGCCGAGATCGTATCGAAGGAGATCTCCTGCAGCGCGCCTGTCTCCAGCCGGAACTGCTCCAGCGCGATCGCGGCTGAAATCTCGGTGAGCCTCCCCTTCGGCGCTTCCGCGTCGAGCCAGCGCAGGAAGCGCGCCATGGCCGCGCCGTCGCGGATCTGGGCCTGCCGCGCGCCCTCGCGCTCGGCCCCGTTCTTGACCGCCTTCATGAGCGCGATCGGATTGACGCCGACCTCGGCCTTGCCGCCGGCGGCGTTGAAGCCGTCCACGAGCGCGGCGCTGGCGCTGTCGCGGTCGAAGCGCAGCTTCGCGCCCGTCTTGCCGAGCTTGGCGAGCGTCGGCTCCAGCGCCGCGGGCTCGCCGACCTCGGCCAGGTCCTCGAGTGCCGCGCGCGTGCTGTTGGAGAGCTTGCGCCCGTCGATGAAGAGATGCGGCCGTCCCTCGCGCGGCATCAGCGCATAGCCGATGGGCAGTGGCATATGCGGCACGTCGCCGCCGCGGATATTGAACAGCCAGGCGAGGCAGGTCGGATCGGTGATCGCGAGTCCGTCGAGCCCTTCATTCGCGAGCCACGAGTGTAGCTCCACGATCTTGTTGGCGCTCGCCACGCCCGCCAGCGCCTCGCCATGGAGCGCCACGGCGGCGGTGGGCGGCGCTGGCCTGTCGTGCCAGACGGCATCGACCGCATTCGGCTCGGACGGCACGAGCTCGATGCCCTTCCGCCTCGCCGCGGCGGCGAAACGCTGCAGCCCGTCGGTCGTGTGCCGCCGCGGGTCGTAGCCGATGCGCGCGCCGGTGGGCGCGTTCGCCGCCAGCCATTCCGAGGGCGGATTGTCGATCAGCGACACCGCCTCGTAGGCGCTCCCGTCGATCTGCGCCGCGAGCTGCTCGGTGTAGCGGCCGTCCGAGAAAACGGCGGCGCGATCGGCCAGCACGATCGCGAAGCCGGCCGATCCGGTGAAGCCGGTGAGCCAGGCGAGCCGCTCTTCGCTGGCCGGCAGATACTCGTTCTGGTGTTCGTCCGCGCGCGCCACGAGATAACCCTGCAGGCCGCGATCCCGGAGCAGGGCTCTCAGCGCCGCAAGTCGCTTCGGCCCTTGCGCGCCTTCGGATTTCGTCTGGAAGCTCTGGAATCGCGCGGCGGGCGCGGTGGAGGAGGTAGCGGCATTGGGCATCCGTCTGGGATAGGTCGCCGCGAAGCCGGAGTCGAGACTTGCGCCAGGCCATCGCCTGATTGTGAGGCAAGTGCCGCAGCGATGTGCATGAAACGCATATTTACTAAAGTTCTATGATCGTTGCATGCGTTCAGTGCATGGCTGCCGAACCCTCTTGCCACTACTCCAAGATGCAGCTTGGCCACATATTGCAGTGCAACAAGAACAGGAAACGCAGGGCTCCTTCGGTTCCATAGGAGATCGCATCATGGCTTCCCTCATCATCGACCGGCTCGACCAGCTCGACGCCCCGCAGCGGGCCAAGTCCGCCAAGCCGTCCTTCTTCAAGCGCCTTGTCGCTGCAGTGGCCGCCTCGAATGAGCGCCGCGCCGAGATCGCGCTCCGCCGCCACCTCGCTCTCATCGGCGAGCCGCGCGAGCGCCACGACTACGCGCTCCTCCCCTTCCGGGGCGAGTGACGCGCAACCCACGAACCATAGGAAAGAGGAGTTGATGTGATGATTTACCGCCTGATCGCCTTCTTCACCAGCATGGCCGCCATCGTGGACGATGCCCACGCGCTGCGCGCGCAGATGATGCGCCGCTACGGCTGGATGCCGGAATAAGGCAGGACGACCGAAAAGCGTTACGGGAGCGGCCTTTGCGCCGCTCCTTTCTTTTTGAGCGTGAGCGCCGCCCAGCCTTCGAGATCGATCCGCTCCGCCAGCGCGTAGCCCTGGCCACGATAGGCGGAGAGCACGCCCGCGACGTCCCTTGCGAGGAGCCCGGACAGGATCAGGCGCGCGTCGGGGGCGGCAGCCGCGGCGATCGAGGGTGCAAGCAGCCGCAGCGGGCGGGCCAGGATGTTGGCGAAGATCAGGTCATAGGGCGCGCCGCCCGCCAGCGCGGGATGGCGCAGGCCCGCCGCCGTCACGGGCCTGACATAAGCGCCCGCGGCGTTCGCCCCGGCGTTCTCCCGCGCGGTCCGCGTCGAGACCGGATCGATGTCGCCTGCCGCAACCGATCGCCGCAGCGCCCGAGCGGCCGCGATGGCGAGAACGCCGGTGCCGGTCCCCACGTCCAGCACCCGCCGGGGACGACGTCGCTTCAGCTCGCGCGCCAGCAGCAGCAGGCAGCCGCGCGTGGTGCCGTGATGGCCGGTGCCGAAGGCGAGAGCCGCCTCCACCTCGATGCCGATCTCGTTCGGCCGCACGGCCGCGCGGTCGTGCGAGCCATGCACGACAAAGCGGCCCGCCCGCACCGGCTTGAGCCCGTCGAGCGAGGCCGCGATCCAGTCCTTCGGGGCGATATGCTCGAAGCGCGCGGCGCGGGCGAGGTCCTCCCCGCCGGCCGCCGCGATCAGGCTGCGCACCTGCGCCTCGTCGGGCTCGGCGCTGAAGAAGACCTCGACCAGCCAATGCGTCTCGTCGGCCGATTCGAACGCGGCGACCGCGTTCTCGTCGGCGTCGAGCATTTCGCCGAGGCGGCCGGCGAGCGACAGAGCCGACTTCATGTCGGTCGGCAGCCGCATGACATGGGTGGGTCGGGAGGGAATGAGGCCTTCGCGCATGGCGACGGCCTCTATCAGCTAGGCTCGCGGCCCGCCAGCCCGCGGGTTCAGGGCGTGAGGACGGCGACCTGGCGCGTCGGCGCGGTGACCTCTGCCTCGCCGGAGATCTCGACCTCGCTGACGCCGAAGAAACGGCCGACCACGAGCTGCACGGTGGCGTCATAGGTCACGACAGCGAGGTTGCCGCGGCCCGTGGGCACGACGCTCACGTCGAGTTCGTCGATCGAGACCTCGGTGTCCGTCCAGACGGTCTTGGCGAAGCGCTTCTGGCAGAGCGCCTTGCGTTCGGTCGGCTTCGAGCTGGCGGCCGCCTCGAAGGCGGCGACATGCGCCACCTTGTCCAGCGCCTCGCGCGCCGCCGCGACGCGATCCAGATCGAGCAGCGCGCCGCCCGTGAGCAGCAGGGCTACCGCACCCGCCAAAAGGCCCTTGACGCCGGCCGGCTTTCCGCCTGGTTCCGGTGTGGACGTAGGTTCTTGAAACACCGTCAGAATCCCCCGGCGGACGACGCCGCCTATGGCGCGTCTTCTAGGGATATTCCCATGAATTACACGTGAATGTGATCGACAGATTTGGCGCAACGGAATGTTGCGTGCTTACGCCAAAGGTCAGGGGGTGGGCGTCAGTTCAACTCGCCGCGCGGCGCCGGCATGCGGACGCCTTCGCCGAGGTTCTCGGGCAAGGGCAGGGCGGCATGCGCATCACGCATCGCCGAGAGATTCGCCAGGATGTCGGCAGGGAAAGGCGCGGCGCGGCGGGTTTTCAGATCGACGTTGATCGAGATGTTCTCGCAGGAAGCCGCCAGCCAGCCGTCGGCGGCATGTCGCAGGTCCATGGCGTAGTGGATGCGCTTGTCGTCATGCGCGACGAGACGCAGCGTTACCCGCACGGCATCCTCGAGCCGGAGCTCCCGCCGGTACCGAATGCGGCTCTCGACGAGGAAGAACGACGCGTTCCGCTCCGCCGCATACTCGGGGCCGAGCCCGCAGAGCGCGAAAGCCTCGTCGACGGCCCGGTCGAACAGGACCTGGTAATAGGCCATGTTCAGATGGCCGTTATAGTCGATCCAGTCGCGCTGCAGCCGCATGCGTGAGGACACGAAGGGCGCGAAGAAAAGGAAGCCCACGCTGGACTGTTCGTCAGGACGGTGGAACGCCTCGCTCCCGCTCATGGCTTCACCTCGCGCCGCCGGTCCGCCCTTCGAGCCGACCTTGCGGAAAGTCTGTGACAGGATGATGCATCCGCCTTAAAAGGGCGGTCATTAATCGATCGTGAACCAGCTACGGCACGCTGACGGCATTGGATCAGGTTTGACTGTCGCAAGCGGAGGAAGCCCATCATGAACGCTCACACACGGATCGATGCCCGCCCGGCACCGGAGGCGGTTGCCGCCGTGGTGGCCGGCCTGACGCGTGCATTCGGCAACCGCTGCGTCACCTCTGCTGCGGTGCGCGAGCAACATGCCAGCACGCTGACCTGGATGGCGAACGAGCCGCCGGACGCCGTGGTCTTCCCGATGACGACGGAGGAAGTGGCGGACATCGTGAAGCTCTGCGCGGCGCACCGCGTGCCCGTGATTCCGTTCGGAACGGGGTCGTCGCTCGAGGGGCATGTCAACGCGCCCCTCGGGGGCGTCTCCATCGACACCTCGATGATGAAGGGGATCAGGGCGGTCCATCCGGAGGATCTCGACTGCGTGGTCGAGCCCGGCGTCACCCGCAAGCAGCTCAACGAGTATCTGCGCGACCAGGGCCTGTTCTTCCCGATCGATCCCGGCGCCGACGCCTCGATCGGTGGCATGACGGCGACCCGCGCCTCCGGCACCAACGCCGTCCGCTACGGCACGATGAAGGACAATGTCATCGCGCTGAAGGTCGTGCTGGCCAGCGGCGAGATCATCGAGACGGCGCGTCGCGCGAAGAAGACCTCCGCCGGCTACGACCTGACCCGCCTCTTCGTCGGCTCTGAAGGCACGCTCGGCATCATCACCGAGATCACGCTGCGGCTGCAGGGCATCCCGGAGGCGATCTCCGCCGCGACCTGCTCCTTCGGCACCATTAAGGACGCCTGCGACGCCGCCATCCTGACCATCCAGAGCGGCATTCCCATCGCTCGCGTGGAATTCCTCGACGCGCACGCCATCCGCGCCACAAACTCTTATTCCAAGCTGTCGCTGCGCGAGGCGCCGATGCTCTTCGTCGAGTTCCATGGCACGGAGGCATCGGTGAAGGAGCAGGCCGAGCGGTTCGGCGAGATCGCCCAATCCTTCGGCAGCATCGACTTCGACTGGACGACGAAGGCCGAGGAGCGGACGAAGCTCTGGCAGGCGCGGCACGACGCCTATTGGGCCTCGATGGCGCTACGCCCCGGCACCAAGGGCATCTCGACCGACGTCTGCGTGCCGATCTCGCGCCTTGCCGAATGCGTCGACGAGTCGATCCGCGACCTCGAGGCCAGCGGCCTCGTCGGCACCGTCGTCGGCCATGTCGGCGACGGCAACTTTCACGTCCTGCCCCTCATCAACATGGATGACGAGAGCGAGATCGAACGGGGCAAGGCTTACGTCGCCCGCCTGGTCGAGCGGGCGCTGGACATGGGCGGCACCTGCACGGGCGAGCATGGCGTGGGGCAGGGCAAGATGAAGTATCTCGAACGGGAACTCGGCGCCGGCACGCTGGAGGCGATGCGCCTTGTCAAGCGGGCGCTCGACCCGGACAACATCATGAATCCCGGCAAGATCGTCGCAGGCTGAGAAGAAGACGCGTGGCGTCGCGATTTCATCGCAATCATCGGATACCGCCGCCGGCCGGACGGCGGGGCGGGTCGGCCTCCCCGGGTGCGATCGGAGTGATGCGGCTTGCGTGACCTGCTGACGGGACTCGCTATCCTGCTGCTCCTGCTTCTGACGGGAGCGGCCGTCGGCCCGCATTTCATCGACTGGGAAGAGCGCCGGGGCGCGATTTCCGAGACCTTGTCCGCCGCGCTCGGCCAGGAGGTCGTGGTCGAGGGCCCGATCGACATCAGCCTGCTTCCCACGCCCAGCCTCAAGCTCGGCCACATCCGCCTCGGCGGCAACGGCGCCGTGCGGGGCCATATCGGCCGCTTCCGCGGCGAACTGGGCATCCCCTCGCTGATCAGGGGCGAAATCCGCATCCTCGAGGCGAGGCTCCAGGGCGCGAACCTCATCGTCAGCCCGCGGCAACCCGCGGCTGGCCAGCCGCCGCCGGGCCTGCCGCTCTCCTCCGTCGGCTTCGACCGGCTGAGCGTCGAGGGCGGACGCGTGGTGTTGCTCAGGCCCGACGGCGCCGAGGTGGTGGCGCTCGAACGGGTCGACGGTCAGCTCGAGGCGACCTCCCTGCTCGGGCCCGTGCGCGGCTCGCTGGCTTTCGAGCTCGCGGGCGAGCGACGCACCTTGCGCTTCTCGACGGGGAAGGCCGAGGCGGGGGCGCTGCGCCTTCGCGCCCTCCTCGAGAACGAGACGGCGGCGACACGGACCGATTTCGACGGCTCCGTCCGGCTGGTGGACGGCCTGCTCACCGGCGACGGCGCGCTCGCGGCCAGCGGCAATGTCGCCGTTCCGCTTGAGCGCGGCACTGGGCACGTGATCTGGCGTCTCGCCGCCAAGGTGAAGAGCGACGGCGCCCGGGCGGCGCTCGACGATATCCAGCTGGCGCTTGGCAACACCGACCGCCAGACGATGTTCACCGGCTCCGGCGATGTGGATTTCGGCCGCTCCGGTCCGGTCGCCAAGGCGGTGCTGTCGACCCGCCAGCTCGATCTCGACCGGCTGCTCACCGGCGAGGACCCGCGCCTCGTGCAGACGCCGGAGGCGACGGTCCGCAATCTCGTCGATCTGGTCGCCGCCGGGCAGGGCGGCCGGCCCTGGCTCTCGGGCGACCTCGAGGTGTCGGCCGGGTCGCTGCTCTTCGGGGGAGAGGCCTTGCTGGCGCCCAAGCTGCGGCTCAGCGCCGCCGGAGGCGCCGTGGTCCTCTCGCATGTCTCAGCCGAGCTTCCCGGCCGGAGCATGGCGAGTTTCGAGGGCGTCGCGCGGCCGGATTCGCCGCTCGCGGGCCGGCTCGATCTCGATGCCCGCGACCTTGCCAAGCTCACCTCCTGGTATCAGGGGGTCGCCCAGCGCCAGCATCCGATCCGGCGGCTGCGCCTCGCCGGAGACCTCCGGCATGGTCCGGGCCTCACCGAAATCGCCAACGCCTCGCTCGTGGCCGACGAGATGCGCCTCAATGGCGCCATTCGGCTGTCGACGGCGGGCGCGCGGCCGAAGCTGAGCCTCGCGCTGGCGGCGGACCAGCTCGACATCGCCAAGCTGCCGGACCTGCCCGAGAGCGATCAGCCCGGCGCCTGGGACCTCGACCTCGCCGTCGATGCGAAAGGTGTGCGCTACGCCGGCGTCGGCGCCGGAGCCATCGCGCTGCGCCTGCGCAAGGACGGCGAATCCACGCTGCTCGACGAACTCACGGTTCGGGGGCTCGACGGCGCCGACCTGACGGCGAAAGGCACGCTGGGCGGCGTCTCGCCCCGGCTCGATCTGCGCCTGCGCGCCACGCGGATGGAGGCGATGCTGCAACTCGCGGACCGGCTGACGGCGCATTGGGGCATCCCCGTGCTCGCCAGCCGCTCCGCCAGCCTCGCGCCGGCAGACCTCACCCTGTCCTGGCGGCCCGAAGGCGAGAGCGAGCGGCGCCTCACTGCGAGCGGGCGGCTTGGCGAAACGGAGATCGAGCTGTCCGCGCGTCTGACGCCGACGGGACAGCTCGCCGGCGCGCGTTCGCTCGACCTGCGCGCCAGGGGCAACGCCCCGGCGGGCCTGCTGCGCCAGATCGGCATCGACGCCATCCCGGTCCTGGCGGCCGGTCCCTTCGACCTGCGCCTCGCCGGCGGTTGGGCCTCCGCCCGGACGCCGACCGTGGACTGGTCGCTGAACGGCCTGTTCGGCGGCGTCCAGGTGGCGCTTGAGGCGCGCCAGACCACCAGCATGGCGGAGCCCGTGACGGGCCAGCTCCGCCTCACCGCCCGCGATGTCGCGCCGCTGGCGCAGACGTTGCTCATCGCGGTGCCGGCCGTGACGCCGGGGCAGGACCTCGCGCTCCAGGCGAAGTTCGACCTGCGCGGCTACCGGATCACGCTGCGCGACCTCGATCTCGCGTCGGGCGGCCAGAGGCTGCGCGGCGAGATCGCCTTCAACCTCGCGGAATTCGGCCGCGTCTCGGGTCAGATCCGCGCGGAACGGCTGAATGTGGACGCGATCGCGCCACTGATCGCCGGCGCCACGCGGAGCGATCCGCCGGCGACGGGCTGGGACACCCGGCCCTTCCAGCCGGGCGCGCTCCCGACGCTGCCGGGCGACCTCTGGATCGAGGCGGGTCAGGCAACGCTGGGCGACGTGACGATCCAGCGTCCGCGCTTCGTCCTGCGCTTCGACAACGGCCTCGTCTTCGTGGAGCATGCGGAAGCCGAATGGCTGGGCGGGCGCCTGACGGGGCAGGCGACGCTCCGGCGCATCGAGGCGGCCGTCAGCCTGTCGACGCGGCTGACGCTGGAGGGTGGACAGCTGGCGCGCCTGCCCTTCGCGCCCCAGCAGGCGCTGGCGGGGACGGCGAACGTTCAGCTCGACGCGAGCGCGCTCGGCGAAAGCCCCGCCGCGCTTGTCGCCGCTCTTGCCGGAACGGGCCGCGTGGAGTTGCGCGATGCCGCCGTCGCCGGCCTGCAGCCGGCCCTTTTGGACGGGCTGATCCGCAGCCAACCCACGGAGTTCGCCGCCGTGACCCGCGACGCGCTCACCGCCGCGCTGGAGAGGCGCATGCAGGGGCGGCTGCCCTTGCCCGCGGGTCCCCATCCCTTGTCGCTCGCGGCCGGCGTGCTGCGGGTCGGACCCATCCGTGCCGCAGCGGGGGGCGAGGCAAGCGTCGAGGCGGCCGTCGACTTCCGCAGCGCGACCGTGACGGCCCGGGCTCTCCTCTCCGCCCGCGACATGCCGAAGGGCTGGACCGGTCCGGCTGCCGCAGCCGAGATCGTCCTGCGCGGGCCCTGGGCGAGCCCGGTCCGCACCATCGACGTCGGCCCGCTTGCCAACGGGCTCACCGCGATCGCCATCCAGCGTGAGCAGGAGCGCATCGAGATCCTCGAGCAGGATCAGCGCGAGCGCAGCTTCTTCAACCGGCGGCTCCGCGCGGCGGAAGAGCAGCGCCGCGCCGAGGAAGAGGAGAGGAAGCGCCAGGAGGCCGCCCGCAAGGCCGCGGAGGAGGCGCGGCTGCGCGCCGAGGAGGAAGAGCGCCGCAGGGTCGAGGAGGAGCGCCGCCGGCAGGAGGAGGAGCGTCGCCGGGCGGAGGCCGAGCGTCGGGCGCAGGAAGCGGCCCGATTGCGTGCGGAAGAGGAGGAGCGCCGCCGCGTCGAGGCGGAGCGTCGGGCGCAGGAGGCGGCCCGTCTGCGCGCCGAAGAGGAAGAGCGACGCAGGGTCGAGGAGGAGCGCCGGCGCGCCGAGGCGGAGCGTCGGGCGCTGGAGGCGGCCCGCCTGCGTGCGGAAGAAGAAGAGCGCCGGCGCGTCGAGGCCGAACGCCGCGCCCAGGAAGCGCAGCGCCGCGCCGAGGAGGAAGCGGCCCGGCGCCAGGCCCTGCAGCAGCGGATCGAGGAGATCCTGCGGGCGGCGCCGCCGGAGAGCGCGCCTGCGGCCGCTCCGCAGCCCGCCGGCGCGGCGCCCCAGCCGGCCGCGCCCTGAGCTTTGCCCTCAGCGCGCCAGCGCTTCGGCGAGAATGCGGACCCTTATGGCCGACGACAGGTTCTGGCCCCTCCGATCCTGGTCGATCTCCGCGATCAGCGCCGCCGTGCTGACATCGCGATCCGCCGCCAGCCGCTTGAGTTCGTTCCAGAACGGCTCTTCGAGGGAAATGCTGGTGCGATGGCCCGCGATCATGATGGAGCGCTTGACGACGCCGCCGCGCGCCTCAGCCATCGCTGCTCTCGCCGTCGCGCCGATGCGCCTCGATCTTCCGCTCCGCCAGAGTCTTCTCGGCCTTCGCCTGATCCTTCTCGGCCTTGGTACGGCCGAAGAGGATGCGGTTCTGCTCCGCCGCCTTTTCCTTGTCGGCGCGGGCCTTCGCCTTCCGGGCCTTGGAGAGGGAGAGGATGTTGGACATGGTCAGAAGCCGATGAAGACAAGATCGAGGGCGTTTTTGATATCGTCGATCGACCCGATCGCCGTATCGACTTTATCTCCGATCCGCTTGCGCTCGATCGCAAACAAAAGTTCTGTTCCGATCATGTAAAATTCCCCCTCGACCTCAATGACTGGATGCAGCCGCGGCGATACCTTGTATTTCTTCGTGGAGAGGAGGGGAGCGACAACGACAGTCGCTGCGTTTGCGAGGACGTCATGCTGCAGGACAACGATTAAGGCCGGCCCGGCGTCTTTGAGCCGTCGAATATCGAACTGCTGCATGACCATTCAGAACATGCGGTACTTCGCCAGCGGCAAGCCTTCCCGCTCCAGAATTTCATTGTTGTGACGGATGGCCTCCGCGCTTTCGCGCTTCCAACGCTCGGCTTCGAGGTTGGCGATCTTTGCCCTCACGGTTTCTTCGAGCTCGGCGGAGAGGTTCAACCCCGCTGCACGCGCGCGGGCCAGCAACGCCTCATCCATCGTCAAGTTGACGGCCTTCCGAACGCCCATAGCAGGCCTCCATGCGTATCAATGATGCGCATGATCTCATGCGTGGTCGTCCGCTGCAACCGGTTCGTGGCCTCAGCCCGGCCCGACCATCTTTTCTGGCCGCACGATGGCATTGTAGTCCGCCTCGGGGACGCCGGCCTTGATGGCCTCCTCCTTCAGCGTCGTGCCGTTCTTGTGCGCCGTCTTCGCGATCTTGGCGGCGAGGTCGTAACCGTATTTCGGCGCCAGCGCCGTCACCAGCATCAGCGAATTCTCGAGGCCGCGCTGGATGTTGTCACGACGCGGCTCGATGCCGGCCACGCAATTGTCGGTGAAGCTGACGGCGGCGTCCGAAAGCAGGCGCACGGACTGCAGGAAATTGTAGGCCATCACCGGGTTGAACACATTGAGCTCGAAATGGCCCTGGCTGCCGGCGAAGGTCAGCGCCGCGTGGTTGCCGAAGACGTGTGCGCAGACCATCGTCAGCGCCTCGCATTGCGTCGGGTTCACCTTGCCGGGCATGATCGAGGAGCCGGGCTCGTTCTCGGGCAGCGACAGTTCTCCGAGGCCGGAGCGGGGCCCCGAGCCCAGGAAGCGGATGTCGTTGGCGATCTTGAACAGCGAAGCCGCGACCGTGTTGATCGCGCCGTGGCTCATCACCATCGCGTCGTGTGCGGCCAGCGCCTCGAACTTGTTGGGGGCCGAGGTGAAGGGGAGCTTCGTGATCTTCGCGATGCGCTTCGCCACCTCTTCGGCGAAGCCGACCGGCGCGTTGAGGCCGGTGCCGACGGCGGTACCGCCCTGGGCGAGCTGCATCAGCATGGGCAGCGTCGACTCGATGCGGGCGATGCCGTTCTCGACCTGCTGCGCATAGCCCGAGAATTCCTGGCCGAGCGTCACCGGCGTCGCATCCTGCGTATGCGTGCGGCCGATCTTGATGATCTTCTCCCAGGCCTTCGCCTTCTTCGCGAGAGCCTTGTGCAGGTGCTTTAGCGCCGGCAGCAGCTCATGGACGATCTGCTCCGCGCAGGCGATGTGCATGGCCGTCGGATAGGTGTCGTTCGACGACTGGCTCATGTTGACATGGTCGTTGGGATGGACCGGCTTCTTCGAGCCCATGACGCCGCCGAGCATCTCGATCGCCCGGTTCGAGATCACCTCGTTGGCGTTCATGTTGGATTGCGTGCCGGAGCCCGTCTGCCAGACCACCAGCGGGAAATGCGCGTCGAGCTTGCCGTCGATCACCTCCTGCGCCGCGGCGATGATCGTCTCGCCGAGCTTGGGATCGAGCCGCTTCAGCTTCATGTTGGCCTCGGCCGCCGCCCGCTTCACGATGCCGAGCGCCCGGATGACGGAGGCCGGCTGCTTCTCCCAGCCGATCTTGAAATTGCCGAGCGACCGCTGGGCCTGCGCGCCCCAATAGACGTCCGACGGCACCTCGATGGGGCCGAAAGTGTCGGTTTCCGTACGCGTCGAGGGGGATGTCATCAGTCGAGGGCCTGTCTTGGAGCGGATGCACGCCCAATAGCACCATGACGTCCGGCAGCAAGTCTCCTTTGGGAGCAGCATCCGGAACGGCGCGCGCCGTTTCGCCACGCCAAACCATGCATCTGCCGGTTGCTTGTGAAGGCCCGTGTTTGCTGATTGAATTCAATTTACAGATGGAAGAGGGGCAAATGTTGAAGGGAATTACTTGCGCGACCATGGCAATGCTCATGGCCGGCTGCATCTCGAAAGCGGATTTGTCCGCCCCGGCGACGGGAGCCGCAGCCGCCATGCCGCTCCTGGATTCTGCCAATGCTGCGGCGCGCACCGTTTACGAGGAGGCCTTGATCGCGGGCGAGACCTATCGCTACGTTTCCGGCGAACTGACCATTCCGCTCGCGCCCAACGGCAAGTGCTCCACCGCGCTCAACAAGGAACTGAACGAGTTCGAGAGACGTAAGCACGCCTTCACGATCCAGCAGGCCTATCTCAAGTCGATCGTCGATAAGTTGAATGCGCCACTCGCCGTCGAAGCCTATTCGACTGGTCTTTTCACGGCCGTCGACGGGCTGAACGGTCTGGCGGGCAGTCCGGTCAACAATGCACAGATCGCTGCGGCGAAGGCCCTCGCCGACGCCGCGATCAACATCGCAAGGCTCGTGAGGGACGAGAACAGCCGCCGCATCATCGTCAAGGAGGCGCGTGAGAAGCACAAGGCGCTCAAGCTCGTCACGGAGGATCTCGGTTCGAGCATTTCCTCAACCAACAAGGAGGTGATGGCGAACATCAAGCTGTTCGAGCAATGCGAATATGAGAAGCTGATCTACATTCGCGATGCCGCTGACACGGACAGGATCCAGCTGGAGAAGCGGTACACCGAGTTCTTGAAGAAGAAGCTCGCATTCAAGGGTTATCTGTCGAGCGACGCCAAGGTCCAGAAGGTGCTCAGTGACATCGTCAAGGCTCATGAGGCCCTGTTCAATCCGAGGATCGGGTCCTTGGACGACGCGCTTCGAGAGCTCAACGAGGCGATCGCGGCCATGAAGGATTTCAAGGCGCGCATCGAAGCTTACGAGGCGGCGCGCGAGAACGTCTTCAAGCCATTCGGAGGATGACGGGCCGCGACTGCGGCAAGAGGTTCGTTGGTCGAAGCCGAAGCGGGTGTTAGCCTGTTCTCTCATCCGGAACGAACCCATGTCCCTCACGCTCGTCTCTCCCGCCGGCGAGGGCGCCCGCCGGCCCTATCGCCCACCCGCGCCGATCCCGCACACGGAGCGGCTCGGCCCCGTGGGCTTGCTGCGGCAGTTGCGCGCCAATCCGGCCGCGGCCTGGGGCGTCTGGCATTTCGAGGAGCCGTTTGTCGCCGCCCGCACGGTCCTGGGCGATACCGTCGTCCTGTCCGATCCAGCCGCGATCCGGCATGTGCTGGTCGAGAATGCGGAGAATTATCCGAAGGACGAGCTCCAGCGCCGCATCCTCAAGCCGGGACTGGGCGAGGGGCTGCTGACCGCGGAGGGTGAGACCTGGCGGCGAGTCCGCCGGACGCTGGCGCCGCTCTTCACGCCCCGCATGGTCGACGGCTTCGCCGACACGATGCTGGCGCGCGCCGAAAAGGCGGCGGCCCGCATCGCCGCCGCGCCGGCGGGCGGCACGGTCGATGTCGCCGCCGAGATGACCCGGGCCACCTTCGACATTCTCTCCGGCACGCTCTTCTCCGACGGCATCGTCAGCGACGCGGATCGCTTCGCCGAAGCCGTGACGCGCTATTTCGAGACGGCCGGCCGGCTCGATCCGCTGGATGCCCTCGGCCTGCCGGACTGGATTCCGCGCCTCTCCTGGTTCACCCGGCGGCAGGCGGTCTCCTTCTTCGAGGAGGAGGTCGCCCGCATCATCGACCGTCGCAAGGGCGAGATCGCAACCGGCACCGCGCCGCACGACCTGCTTACCCTGCTGATCAACGCCGCCGACCCCGAGACGGGAATCGGTCTGACGGATGAAGAGGTTGGGGCCAACATCGTCACCTTCGTGACAGCGGGCCACGAGACGACGGCGAATGCGCTGGGCTGGGCGCTGTTCCTGCTCGCCAAGCACCCCGAGGCGCGCGCCCGCGCAGAGGCCGAGGCGGCGGGCGCGGATACGCACCCGCTGGCCGAATGGCCCGAGAGGCTGCCTTTCGTCCGGGCCGTGATCGAGGAGGCAATGCGGCTCTATCCGCCGGCGGCCACCCTGACGCGGCGGGCCGAGGGTGCGGACCGGATCGGCGACCTCGTCATCCCCAAGGGCGCGCTGGTCGTCATCTCGCCCTACGTGGTCCACCGCCACCGCAAGCTCTGGGAGGATCCGGATCTCTTCCGGCCCGAGCGCTTCCTGCCCGGCGAGCGCGAGAAGCTGGACCGCTTCCAGTTCATCCCGTTCGGCGCGGGTCCGCGCATCTGCATCGGCCTTCGCTTCGCCATGCTGGAGGCGGTGATCGTGCTGACGGTGCTGCTCAGGAGCGTACGGCTCGATTGGCCGGCGCGTCAGGTGGTCCGGCCGGTGCAGCGCGTGACGCTGCGGCCAGAGCCTGGGCTCAGGATGATCCGGAGCTGACCGGCGAGTCGCGACGGACCACTGAGCGTCGGGTTTGTTGGCTTTCTTGCCGCGCAACCAGGAGATGGTGGCCGATGCGTGCCGGAACAGCGAAGCTGTCGTTCCAGGGTGGCGACCTGATCATTGCTGGCGGTCAGCGCGGCGAACGGGTTCGCTCCTCGAATCGGCGTCGGCCGGTTGCCGTCAAGCGATCCGGATCGGAGGGATGACCATGGCTCAAGCCTTTGATACGCTCGGTTTCGCAAAGCACCTCGCCAGCGCCAAGGTTCCGCAGGAACAGGCGGAGGCCATCGCGGAGGCGATCCGGGACAAGGTCATGATCGAGCTTGCCACCAAGGCCGACATTCAGCGACTGGAGGGCGAGGTGAAGCGCCTTGCCGATCAAGTCACGATCCGGCTTGGCGGGATGATGATCGTCGGTTTCGGCATCATGGCGGCGCTTCTGCGCTTCTTCGCCTCGGCCTGAATGTTCAGGCCTGCCGCCAGAGCGGCGGCGCGAGACATGGGCCTGAACGCTACTTCTTCTTCCTGAACGCATCCAGGCTGACGACTGCCGCCGTGCCGCCAGGATCGTCCGGCTTCGGCTCGGGCTCGTCCTTCTTGGCCTTGCCCTTGGTGATGGAGGTCGATTCCTTGCGGCCCTTGCCCTTCTCGGGCGTCGAAAGGATGCCGCCATCCGGCTTCGGCGGCAGCATGGGCGCCACGGCCGCCGGCGCCTTGCCACCCTTCGTATCGTCATTCTCGGCGATCGTGTCCGGTTGCTGCACCTCGAACTTGAGGCCGAACTGCACGGAGGGGTCGAAGAACCCGACGATCGCGTCGAACGGCACGAGCAGCCGCTCCGGCACGCCGCCGAAGGAAAGCCCCACCTCGAACGTGTGTTCGGTGATGCCGAGGTCCCAGAACTGGTGCTGCAGGACGATCGTCATCTCGTCGGGATATTGCTCGCGCAGCCGGTTCGAGATCCGGACGCCGGGCGCGCCAGTCTTGAACGAGACGTAGAAATGATGGTCGCCGGGCAGCCCGTTCTTGCTGGCGTCCGCCAGCACGTTCCGGACGACACCCCTGAGCGCGTCCTGGACGAGAAGGTCGTAGCGGATGTGGTCGGTCGACATGGCGGGAGTCTAGCCGATTCCAGGGGGAAGGCGAGGGGGAATGGGGAGCTGCAGGAGGAGGAGGGAAAGTGCAGGCTTCTGTTGCCAGGTGCCTGCGAACCCCGCCTTCAACGGCTAAGCTGAAGGACTTGATTTCGGTTTATCGGACCGCTTACGCGGCCAGACGCACCGGAGCATAGTTGTCGTTGGCAACTATAAGTTTGACCCGATAACGGCGGTATCATGCCGGGCAAAAGAACACCCTTTACGCCCTCGTCGATCCTGGTTCGCCCCCGCCGGAGCCGGCCTCCCTCCGGATGGAGGGCCGTCGGCTCGGGTGGAGGCGCCGGGTACTGCCCCCGGGTCCGAAAGGTTTATTACGGTGACCGTTTATCGCCATAGCCGCCCCGAAGGGAGGCACGGTCAATATAGGGGCCGTTGACCGCGAAGGGAAGGGGCGGGCGCCGCTCAGGCCGCGGCTTTCGCCGCCTCGCCCGAATCGCCGCGGAGGCCGGCGGCGAGGTTCCGGTTGATGTCGATCAGCACGGTGAGCTGTTCGGGCTTCGGATCGACCGACATCTGGATCGTCCGGTTGAAGACGAACATGCCGAGATTGATGATGTTAGAGCGGATCGCCGCCGGAAGCGGGCAATCGTCGGCCGACATGTTGGTGACGAAGACCGTCCAGATCTTGCGGTTGGCAAGCAGGGCGTCGTCGAGAATCTGTCGCTTTGCGTCCCAATCGTCGCGGATGGCCTGCAATCGGGCTGCGGACTTCAGCAGGACATGGGCTTCGAGGTCACGACCCTGGAGGGTCTGCTGCGCCGTCCTGGCGTAAGCCTGTGCCGGATTGTTCATTCGCCGTCCCTTGGACCTTTTCTAGGCCGAACGCGCCGCCGATGAGCTTTTGCTCATAGGCTACGAGCTCCTTGGCTGCCTTGAGGGCTTTGTAGAGGTCCCCGCTTAAAATGCGGTTATTGATCTCGGCAATGATCGGAGTGGCGCTCGGCGCAGCGTTAACGAAATCTTTCACGAACTGGAAATAGAGGTCGTGGTGCTTCTCGATGCCGCCCTCGACATACATGAGCTGGACGGCGAAATAGATGTGTTTGGCCGGACTGTTGGCCGTTGTCGGGTTGAGAATGTCCTTCTCGCGCAGGATCGGCGCCTGGCCCTCGATGTAGAAGCGTGCGCGCTGGTCGCCGTTGCGGATCGCGACCTTTCCGACGAGAATCTTTTCGCCGGGCTTCAGTTCTACCTTCAGAGCCATGAGCCCCTCACGAGAAGAGGCGAAGAACCGCCTGATCTGCTTGGTTAGCGAGGCTGAGCGCCTGCGTCGAGAGCTGTTGGCGGGTTTGTAGTGCGAGAAGCTTCGCGCCCTCCTCGTTCTGGTCGGACAGGATCAGCCCGTCGGCGCCCAGATTGAGCGTCAGGACCGAATCCTTGGTGAATTGCTGGCGATTCTGCAGGATCGTCAGGTTGATGCCGAAATTGGAGGCGGCGTTACGCACGCCGGTGATGAAGCCCTGAAGATAGCCGAGGTCGCGCTGCATCGTGGCGTCGCCCGTCGCGCCCGAATCGTAGTCGGTGGCGGTCGCACGATCCGGGAAGCCGCCGCCCGCGGGTGCCGTATCGCCGCCGGACAGCGTGAAGAACCCGTTGCCGGCATTGATCGTGCCACCCGCCGCGCCGGTTCCGAAGGCGCGCAGGTTGATGGCCTGGATGTCGAGGTTGGTCGTCAGCGTCTCGTTCAATGAGACCCGTAGGTCGAAGACGCTGTTGTAGGTCGCCGCGGTGTCGCCGCCGTTGATCAGGTTCTTGCCGTTGAAGTTGGCGTCCAGCGCCAGGTTGTTGATCTGTATCTTGATCTCCTGGAAGGAGAGGCGGGCCTGGTTGCGGGTCGTGTTGTCGGTGCTCGCCGAGGCCGCCTTGATGATGCCGCTGGCCGACTCCGCGAGCTTCTGGATCGCTTCGATCGCCTTGCCGGTCTGCTCCAGCACCTTGATGGAGAGGCTCATCTGGTCGAGCTGGCTGGCGAGCTGCGAGCCACGATAGCGCAGTCCGTCCGCCTGGAAGTAGCTGAGCGGGTTGTCGAGCGCCGAGTTGATCTTCTTGCCCGTGGCCAGCCGCTGCTGGCTGACCTCGAGATTCGCCGCGTGGTCCTGCAGCGTGAGCAGGTTGGTGCGTATGCCTCTGGAGAGGACGACGTCGGATGGCATAGTCTAAGCCTCGCGATTGGACTCGACGCAGGGTCACCCGGGCTCTTTTGCTTCGGGTTGATTAACAGTCATGAATGAACTTGGTTAATGCATGCTTACTGACGTTACGTCAGCTGACGTAGCGGAAGAATGACCCCGATCGCCCCCGCTGGAACATCTCCGCCGCCATGCTAAAGAAATGGCGATGGCGAGCCCGTTTCAGTTCCGCGCCGCATCGGCGTCCGACGTCGAGAGCCTGATCGACCTGATGATGGTGTCGAGCTGGGGCGGCATCCGCGCGGCCTGGGAGCGGGTGCGCTCGCCGCGGGAGACCTGGCGGCAGCGCGGCGCGGCCGAGATCGCCGACGTCGGCTGCGAGATCGGCTACAGCCGCTTCGTCGTGGCCGAGCGGGAGAGCCGCATCGCCGGCATGATCCTGCTGAACTTCCTCGGCGACACCTCGATGCTCGATCCGGAGGCGGAGCCGCCGGAGCAGCAGGGCGTCCTGTCGCTGATCAAGGCCGCGGAGTTCTCGGTCTTCGTGCGCGAGATCGCCGTGCTGGACTGGGCGCGGGGGAGGGGTCTCGCCACCGCCTTCCTGTCGCTGGCCGACAGCATCGCCGAAAGCCGGGGCGACCCGCGCGTCACGCTGATCGTCAACGATCAGAATACGGCGGCGCATCGCCTCTATGGCGCCCGCGGCTTTCGCCCCGTCGCCAGCACGCCGAGCATCGGCCATCCGGCCTTCTCCGATGCTTCGTCGCTTCTCCTGATGGAGAAGCGCATTCAGCCCGCGGCCTGAATCGTCGCATGAAAAAGCCCGGCGCGAGGGCCGGGCTGGAAGTCGTGAGGCTTTCGTCCCTCAATCGTCGCGATAGATCTTCTCGCGCCGCTCGTGCCGCTCCTGCGCCTCGATCGTCAGCGTCGCGATCGGCCGCGCGTCGAGGCGGCGGAGCGAGATCGGTTCGCCGGTCTCCTCGCAATAGCCGTAGGATCCGTCGTTGATGCGGGCGAGGGCGGCGTCGATCTTGGAGATGAGCTTGCGCTGCCGGTCGCGGGCGCGCAGTTCGATCGACCGGTCGGTCTCCGACGAGGCCCGATCCGCGATGTCGGGATGGTTGTCGTTCTCGTTCTGCAGGGTCTGGATCGTCTCGGAGGCCTCGCGAAGGATCTCCTCCTTCCAGGCCATGAGCTTGCGCCGGAAATAATCCTTCTGGCGCTCGTTCATGAAAGGCTCGTCCTCGGAAGGCCTGTACCCCTCCCCCAGGACGATCTTGGCATTCGCCTCCATACCGCGATCCCTCCGATTCCGACAGGCCCCGCGCGGGCTATAGCCGCTACCGGACCGCTCCTCAACGCCCTTATAATCGATTTGCGACAGGCTGTTGATAGGAGCTGGCGAAGGAGGTTACCTGTCGTCAGCGCGGGCGCGCCAGCGCGGCCGCGATGCCTTGCTCGATCCGTTCGGCAAACGGCGTCCGGTAATGCGTCGCGTCGAAGAAGAGCGCGGCGTTGCGCGTCTGCGGCTCGTCGATCCAGAAGTCCTGCACCATGGCGTCGGATCGTCCGACCGCGGCCCGGAGCGCCACCTTGCAGGTCTCGATGACGCGGCGCTGCGATCCGTCCGCCGCCGCGGCCTCGGTGATATGGACCGGGGGATGGACGAAGACGAGCCGGGTGCCGGCCGGTGCGGCCGCGGCGATGCGCCGGATCGCATGGGCCGCCACGGCCGTGTCCGGAACGATCGGCGTCGCCATGGCCGCCTTCAGCTTATCGGCCGGCCGGGCATCGGGCTTGAGCGCCGCGAAATCCCAGTAGCCGTCCGGACGCGCCCTGCGCTTCCGGCCGAGCAGCACGAGAACGCGCCCCGGCAGGAATTCGAGGCTGGTCCAGCGGAACAGCGACGCGGCATAGACGAGGTCGCTGCCGTCGTGCATCCAGAACGGGAAGGGGTAGAGGGTTCGCCCTTCCCGCGTCGCATCGCACCAGCCGCCGTCGAGGCCGACCACGAGGGTGCCGATGCCGGCGCCCCGGAGGGAGAAGAGCCTTTCCACGAGGGCGGCCTGCTCCATCGGCCCGGTTCCAGGCACGGAGAGCTGCACGAAATCGAGACCGGTCAGGGACTTGAGCCGCTCCGGGTTCACGAGCTGGATGGTCGAGTTGCCGATGATCGCCGCATTGAACCGCGTATCCCGCACACGGCTCGCGCTCGCCATGCGGGGCGCGGTTTCCGGCACGCCGGGCCGGGAGAGCGGCGTCAGCCGTCCGGTGTCGTAGGGATCGAGCACCAGGAGCACGGCCGCCACGACGAGGCAGAGGCAGGCCGCCGTTCCCGCGAAGGCCCGCAGGAAGGCGGCGGCGCTTGCGTCAGAACTGGAAGTAGATGAACTCATAATTGGCGTCGTCGCCGATCTTGAGGAGAATGAACACGAAGAGGAGCGCCAGACCGACGGCCGCAACCCGCGACAGCGGCACTTTCTGCGCCAGCGTCCAGCTCGTCGGGCCGATCATGGCGAAGCCGGCCGCCACCGCGAGCGCGCGCCACTTGAATCCGGTGCCGAAGGGCGCGAATCCCAGCATCGCCTTGTAGATCGCGATCGCAGCGGCGAAGCTCGTGGCCCGGAACAGCACCCAGCACAGGATGACGAAGAGGAACGTCAGCGCCCACCCCAGCAACGGCGGAAAGGGCCAGCCGGCCCGCCGCCACAGCACCCCGGCGCAGAGCCCCAGCCCATGCGCGACGCCCCAGGCGACGAAGGTCCAGCCCGCGCCGTGCCAGAGGCCGCCGAGGGCCATCGTGGCAAAGAGCGCAAAGAGCTGGAGCGCAAGCCCCCGGCGGCTGCCGCCGAGCGGGATGTAGAGATAGTCGCGCAGGAAGCGCGACAGCGTCATGTGCCAGCGCCGCCAGAAGTCCTGCAGCGAGGTCGCGCGATAGGGCGCTTCGAAATTCTGCGGCAGCATCACGCCGAAGAGCAGGGCGATGCCGAGCGCCATGTCGGTGTAGCCGGAAAAGTCGAAATAGATTTGGAAGGCGAAGCCGAGCACCGCCTGCCATGCCTCGAGCACGGTGATCGTCTGCCCTGCGGCGGCGGCGGCGAAGACCGGATTGACGTACTCCGCCAGCGGATCGCCAATCAGCACCTTCTTCGCGAGGCCCAGCGTCAGCAGGATCACGCCGCGCGCCGCCCGCTCCTCCCAGCCCTCCCGGTAAGGCCGCTCGTCGAGCTGGTGCATGATCTCGGACCAGCGCACCAGCGGCCCGGCCAGCACCTGGGGGAAGAAGCCGATGTAGAGCGCATAGCGGTTGAGGTCATAGGCCGGCGCCCGACCGGCCCTGAGGTCCGTCAGATACATCACGTGGTGGAACGTGAAGAACGAGATGCCGAGCGGCAGCGCGATCTCGGGCCTGAGCCATCCGGCCCCGGTCAAGCCATTCACGGCGTCGACGAGGAAGCCGGTGTATTTGAACAGCCCCAGCACGAACAGGTTGGCCGCGATGGCGGCGATGATGATCCAGCCCTGCTCCGCGCCGGCGGCCCGCGTCTTCAGGAAAGCTCTCGCCACCAGCCAGTTGATCAGGATCGAGAGGCCGAGCAGCGGCGCGAAGCGCCAGTCCCAGTAGCCATAGAAGGCGAAGGAGAGAACCGTCAGCAGGAGGAGGCGATGCTCCGGACGATAACGCTCGACCGCCGCATGCGCGGCCAGCGCCAGGGGCAGGAACACGAAGAGGAAGGCGAACGAATTGAAGAGCATGCAACCGGCGGCGGGAACGTCCGTTTCGGATGACGCTTAGACGAAGGACCCAAGCCGCGCTACCGCGAGTTGAGGGGTCGTTTCAGTCTCTGCTGCCGGCGCGCCCGAGCCCGGGCGCCTCAGCCCTTCGCCTGCCGGCGCTGGGTCAGCTTGGCGATCTCCACCTCGGCGCGCAGCTCGATCTGCGCCAGCAGGTCGGCGAGAGCCGGGTCGTCGGCGTAATCCGCACGCTGGCCGAGCTGGGCTCGCAGCAGCTCGATCCGGCCCGGCGTGATCGTCCCCGACAGCAGCGCGACCTTCAGTTCGTCGAGGCTGTCCAGGATGTTGCGGCCGCGGCGCATGGCGCGGCGCTTGCGCTCGAGCGAGTCGCCGGCCGCCTGCACGGCGAGCAGTCCCATGAGCGCGGAGGGCGGGGCGGCGGCTTGCACCGCCGCGGGCCGCGCAACGTCGCCACCGAGCGTGAAGCGGGCGCCGCCGGAGACGCGGCGGGCGGCGGAGGCTGATCCGGATGTCGCGGTGGTCGCGATGCGTTCGCTGACACGCATGTCTGGATGGGGTCCTGACTCTTCGATCCTCCCGGAGGAGGATCCCGACGATGGCGGCCGCCGCTGAATCCATGGACCGGTCGCGACGACCTGCGGCAAAAGTCGCCGGTCGTGGTTAACCCGCGGTAAAGGACCCGGCCGATTTTGCCGGGCTGCAACGACCCCGGGATTTGGCGTTCATCTTCACTTCCCGATAATCCTCGCGATTACAACGGCTTGATCGTCTGGCTCCATATGGCACGCGACTAGCAAGCTGGAGGGCGCACGTGGAGATTCCAATGCTTGCCATGCCGCAGATCGTTCGCTCCCTCGCCATCGCACTGCTCGTGGTGCTGAGCTGGCTGTGGTTGCAGCCCGCGATGGCCATGTCCCGCATCAAGGACCTCGCCTCCGTCGAAGGCGTCCGGGAAAACCAGCTCGTGGGCTACGGCCTCGTGGTCGGCTTGAACGGCACCGGCGACACGCTGAACAACTCGCCCTTCACCCGCCAGTCGGCGCAGGCCATGCTGGAGCGCCTCGGCCTCAACACGCGCGGCGCCAACATGCGGACCGCGAACATGGCGGCCGTGATCGTCACCGCGAATCTCGCGCCGTTCTCGACGCAGGGCACGCGCCTCGACATCACGGTCTCGTCGCTGGGCGACGCCAAGTCGCTGCAGGGCGGCACGCTGCTGGTCACGCCGCTACTGGGCGCCGACGGCGAGGTCTATGCCGTGGCGCAGGGCTCCGTGACGATCTCCGGCTTCTCCGCCGGCGGCGAGGCGGCCTCCATCACGCGCGGCGTGCCGACCGTCGGCCGCATCGCCAACGGCGCGCTGATCGAGCGCGAGATCGAGTTCCAGCTCAACCGGCAGCGCGCCCTGCGGCTCGCGCTGCGCAACCCGGACTTCACCACCGCGCGCCGCATGGCCGCCGCCATCAACGACTTCATCGGCGACGCCACGGCCGAGCCGACCGATCCCTCGACGGTCACGGTCCAGATCCCGCGCAACTACAAGGGCAACATGATCCAGCTGCTGACCGAGATCGAGCAGCTGCGCGTCGAGCCCGACCAGCGCGCCCGCATCGTCATCGACGAACGTTCCGGCATCATCGTCATGGGCCGCGACGTCCGGGTCTCGAACGTCGCCGTGGCGCAGGGCAACCTGACCGTCACCATCTCCGAGCAGCCCGTCGTGTCCCAGCCGAACCCGCTGTCGCAGGGCCAGACCGTGGTCGTGCCCCGCACCGGCGTGAAGGTCGACACGGGCGAGGGCGCCCGCCTGGCCATCGTCAAGGAGGGCGTGACCCTGCGCGAGGTCGTGGACGGCCTGAACGCGCTGGGCGTCGGCCCGCGCGACCTCATCGCCATCCTGCAGGCCATCAAGGCCGCCGGCGCGATGCAGGCCGAAATCGAGGTGATGTGATGAGCGTCGCGAACACGATCCCCGCCCGCCAGGCCCTCGAGGCCTACGCCGCCGCCGCGAAGGCGAAGCCCGGCAGCCGCGAGGCCAAGGCCTTGAACGCGGCCCAGGGTTTCGAGGCGACCTTCCTGCAGAACATGCTGGACAATCTCGTCTCGGGCGTCGGCGAGGAGGGGCCGCTCGGCGGTAGCAAGTCCGGGCCCTGGCGCGGCTTCCTGACGGACGAAATGGCGCGCTCGATGACCAAGACCTCTTCCATCGGAATCGCCCCGCAGGTCTATCGCGAGATGATGCGGCTGCAGGAGAAGGCGGCATGAAGGCGCTGCAGGCTCAGGACCCGCGCCCGCGCGCCACGACCCCCGACGAGGCGGAGGCGCTCGTCGCCGCCGCGCTCCGCATGCTCGAGGAGCTGGAGCCGGTGATCGCGACAGAGACCGCTCTGCTGCGCGACGGCGAGCTGATGGCGGCGCTCGATCTCGCCGACCGCAAGGCGCCCGCGGCGCAGCGCTACCAGCGTGCGCTCGAGGACCTGAAGGCCAGCGCCGTGGCGATCGGGCGCTTCGCCCCGCCTTCGCTCCAGGTGCTGCGTCAGCGGCATGAGCTGTTCGAGGAGCTGATGAGCCTCAACATGGCCGTGCTCGGAACCGCCAAGACTGTGTCGGAAAGCATCATCCGCGAGCTGGCGACCGACGTCGCCCAGGCGCGCTCCCCGCAGGGCTACGGCGCCCTCGGACGACCGGTCGATCGCTACCGCACGCCGGTGGCTCCGCTCGCAGTCTCCAAGAAGCTCTGACAAGGCTGATGAAGCAATACAACCAAAGCTAGAATTTTCGTAAAATTCGAGCGAAGTCGGGCACGGTAACGCAACGTATCTGTGGCAACTTCTGAACCTGCGGTTGCTATGACCGCGTTTCGAGGAGTGGACCCATGGACACCGGATTGAATGTCCGGCCCGTTCAGCCGAGCCCGAGCACCGCCGTCTGGACAGAAGTCGCAAACCAGCGCGCGGCGGCGCGTACCGAACTGCCCCCGACGCAGGTGGTCACCGCCGCCGTGGAGTCGGAGCCCGTGCAGTTCGAGCAGAACGGCAAGCAGCAGGCCGCGAGGGCCAAGCTCAATCGCGTCATCGACGCGATAGAGGCGCGCCCGATGATCAAGGTCGAGCAGGACGAAGTCACGCGCGACATCGTCTTTCGCAAGGTGAGCCCGGAAACCGGGGAAGTCGTGCAGCAGTTCCCGGACGAGGCGGTGATGCGCCAGCGCGCCTACGCGGTGCAGCTGCGCCGCGCCGAGCTCGAGCAGGAGTTGCGGCCGACGCCGTCGAACGAAGAGCACGTCTCGAAGGTGGCCTGAGCCGGCCCGGTGGGCCGCCTGACGGCGCGTTTGCCGTGCGGACGGGATCGTCCGGACGTGGAATAATCGCGCCCATCGATCCGGTGCGCTGGCTTCTCAGGCAGAGCGGTGTCCGCTCTACCGGACCACGCATCAGACGTCCGTCTTGCGATCACCCAGACCGGCGCCGCCGAAGACCCTGACGTAGCGTTCGATTTCGGCCGCGGGGCCGGTCGCCTTGGCGAGATTGTCCGAGAGCTTCACGGCCGGCCGCCCGTTCACTCTCGTGATCTTGCAGACGAGGCTGATCGGATCGAGCATCGGCTTCGACTGCGTAGCGCATCCCCTGAAATCGTTGGTCAGGTTGGTCCCCCAGCCATAGGCGAGCCGGATCCGGCCGCTGAAATGCGCATGCGCCCGCTCGATGTCCTCGATGTCGAGTCCATCCGAAAAGATGACGATCTTGCTCGCGGGGTCGCGGCCGCGCGCCTTGTACCAGGCGATGATTTCCTCGCCGGCCTCGATCATTGGCTTGGAATCGGGCCGGAAGCCGGTCCAGTCCGCCACCCAGTCCGGCGCCTGCTCGAGGAACGCCGTGGTGCCGTACGTGTCGGGCAGGACGATCAGCAGGTTGCCGTCGTAGAGGGCCTCCCACATGCGCAGCACCTCGTAGGGCGCGCGCCGGAGGGCGGCGTCGTCGTCCCCGGCCATCGCGGCATAGACCATCGGCAGTTCGTGCGCGTTGGTGCCGATCGATTCGAGATCGTTCTCCATGGCGAGAAAGACGTTGGACGTGCCGGTGAAGGCGGGTCCCAGCCCCTCCTTCATCGCCTCGATGCACCATTTCTGCCAGAGGAACGAATGCCGCCGGCGCGTCCCGAAATCGGAGATGCGCAGCGCCTCCAGCCGTTTCAGGCGCTCGATCTTCGCCCAGAGCTTGGCCTTCGCCCGCGCATACATGACATCGAGCTCGAAGCGGCCCATGCCCTTGAGCACGGCGCGCGACTTGAGCTCGTTGACGATGGAGAGGGCCGGGATCTCCCAGAGGGTCGTATCCTGCCAGAGCCCGTCGAACGACACTTCATAGTCGCCGTCGACCACCTTCAGCTCGTAGGGCGGGAGCTGGAAGCCTTCGAGCCAGGCCAGGAAATCCGGCTTGAAGATCTGCTTCTTGCCATAAAAGGTGTTGCCGGCGAGCCAGATCAGCTCCTTCTTGGCGATCCTGAGCGTGCGCGCATAATCGAGCTGCTCGCGCAATTCCTGCTCGTCGATCAGGTTGCGGAGCGAGAAGCCTCGGTTGCGGTTGATGATCTTGAAGGTCGTCCGCACCGTCGCGTGCCGCTCGTGGATCGCCTGCAGCATCAGGAGCTTGTAGAAGTCGGTGTCGAGCAGCGACCGGACGATGGGGTCGAGCTTCCAGGCGTGATCGTAGACGCGTTTGGCGATGTCGATATGCATCGGGCTCAAGGATCCAGGGCGGAGGGCTCGGCCTGAGCAGCGCAAACCTCGGGACGATTAAAGAGCCGCATGCCGCAAAGCGCAACCGCTGTCGATGGACAGATCATGGGCGGCCTGTAGATTGTGGCCGGTCCGGCTTGGAGGCGCCATGATCAAGGCTGAAGCGCTGCGGCTCCATCGTCGGACGACCTTTGTCTTCGCGCCGCGGCAGCTCCGGCGGATCGGCGCAGGGCTCGCCGTCGGCGCGCGCCGGACCCTCGGGATGCGCCGCAGGGCCGAACCACTGACGTCTCCCAAGTCGGCCAAGTGAAGCCCGCCGGATGCTCGAAGCCTTCCTCATCCTCTGCCTCTGCCAGCTGATCGGCGAAACGCTGGCGCGGCTTCTGACGCTGCCCGTGCCGGGACCCGTCATCGGCATGGCGCTTCTCTTCGCCGCCCTTCAGCTTCGCGCCGCCTGGCGGCCCGAGGCGCCGTCGATGAAGGACCAGCCGATCGGCGCAGTCTCGGGCTTCCTGCTCGGCAATCTCTCGCTGCTCTTCGTCCCGGCTGGCGTCGGTATCGTCGCCCAATGGCCGGTGCTCGCCGCTCACGGCATCGGGCTGGCGATCGCGCTTGCCGTCTCGACGGCGATCTCGCTGTCGGTGACGGCGCTCGTCTTCGCTGCCCTGTCGCGCCGCTCCGGCGCGGCAAGGGACCCGGAAGGAGGGGGGCCGTGACGCGCATCGAGACGCTCTGGGTCTATCTCTCCACGACGCCACTGCTCTGGCTCACGGCGACGCTCGCCGCCTATGTCGCGGCGGACCGGCTGTCGCGCGCGACGGGCCGTCATCCGCTGGCGAACCCGGTCCTCTTCGCCGTCATCCTGCTGGCGCTGATCCTCGCCGTGACCGGAACGGCCTACGCGACCTTCTTCGAGGGCGCGCAGTTCGTGCATTTCCTGCTCGGTCCCGCCACCGTCGCCCTGGCGGTGCCGCTGCACCAGAACTGGCCGCTGGTGCGACGCTCTCTGGTGCCTGTGCTCGGAGCCCTCGTCGCCGGCTCGGTGGCGGCCGTCCTGTCGGCGGTCGGCCTCGGGCTTCTCTTCGGCATGCCGGCGAGCGTTCTCGCCTCGCTTGCGCCGAAATCCGTGACCGCCGCGATCGCCATGGGCATCTCGCGCGAGATCGGCGGCGAGCCCTCGCTCACCGCCACGCTCGTGATCACGACGGGCATCCTCGGCGCGATCATGGTCACGCCGCTGATGAACGTCTTGGGCCTGCGCGACTATCGCGCCCGCGGCTTCGCGGCGGGCGTCGCCTCGCATGGCATCGGCACCGCCCGCGCCTTCCAGGTTGATCCCGTCGCCGGGGTCTTCGCCGGGATCGCGCTGGGGCTGAACGGCCTGCTGACCGCCCTGATCGTCCCGGCGCTCGTCCGCTGGCTCTGGTGAGCCGGCCGCAACCTCACGCCGGCAGGCGCGCGTCGTATTCGCTCTTGAGACGCCGGAACTGATCCCAGAAGGCGGCCGGCCGCTCGTCGCGCGCGGCGGCCACGAGCAGGTCGAGATGCGCATGCCAGCCGGCGCTGACGTTGAGCAGGAACGACCGGTCGGGCACGCGCCGGTGGATCAGGATCAGGCGGACCGAAGCGCCGGCGGGCTCCAGCGTGATCTCGACCTCGGACTGCGTCCCGAAGGTGAAGGCGAGCCGGTGCGGCGGATCGATGGCGAGCATGCGCGAGACCATGCTGTGCTCCGCGCCGAAGCCGTCAGGCCTCTCGCCCGGCGGATCGGTCAGCTCGTCGTTCCGCCAGGTGAGTTCGAAGCTCGCGCCCTCCGTCATCGGCATCTCGCCGGCGGCGAGCCAGCGCCTGCGCTTGTCGCTGTCGACGAGATAGCGCCAGATCCGGTCGACGGGGCCGGGCATGAGGCGCTCGATCCGGAGTGTCGTGGGCTCGACCAGAGCGCCGTATCCGCTGGCCTCCATCGTGTCGGTCATCGCGTTCATGGGGTCTTTCCTTCCTTCGGGGGGGTGGGGGTGTCGGAGCGGGCATCCTCCTCGCGGAGAAGCCGTTCGAGGACGTCGAGGCGGCTGGTCCAGAAGCGCTCGTACTGGGCGAGCCAGGCATGCGCCTCGGCGAGGGGGACGGGATCGAGCCGGCACAGGTGCGTGCGCCCCCGGACCTCGCGGCGGATGAGGCCGGCGCTCTCCAGCGCCTTCACATGCTTGGACGCCGCCGCGAGCGACATCGCGAACGGCTCGGCGAGCTGGCCGATCGACCGTTCGCCTGCTGCCAAGTCGCGCAGCATGCGTCGCCTCGTGGCGTCGCCGAGGGCGTGGAAGACGGCGTCGAGCGCTGGGGGATGTAATTCAACCATGTGGTTGAATATAAGCGTTCCCCGACCATTGTCAACCGATTGGTTGAATGTCTGCCGTGCACGCGCGAAAAGACCCCGGCGGGGAGCGCCGGGGTCTCGCGCGACATCCGGCCGGAGAGCGGCCGCATGTCGATCCGTTCCGGCGCGCGACTTGGGGAGCCGCGCCGGTCGGGAGGGGAGGGGTGTCGTCGGCCGTCAGAACGGGAGGATGATGTCCATCACCTGCTGGCCGTAGCGCGGCTGCTGCACGTCGGTGATCTGGCCGCGGCCGCCGTAGGCGATGCGGGCCTGCGCGATCTTCGTCGAGATGATCGTATTGTCGAACTCTATGTCCTCGGGCCGCACGATGCCCGCGACGATCAGTTCGCGCACCTCGAAATTGACCCGGACCTCCTGCTTGCCCTCGATCACCAGGTTGCCGTTCGGCAGGATCTGCGTGACGACGGCGGCGATGTTGGTGGCGAGCTGCTCGGCCCGCTTCACCGAACCGGCGCCCTGCGACGTGGCGTCGGCGCTGAGCGTCAGCAGCGCGTCGGCGCCGGAGCCCGCCTGCTGCTTGTTCTCCGGCAGCACCTTGCCGAGGACCGCGCCGATCGCCCCGCTGATCGAGCCGCCGACCTGGCCGCCGGCGGCCGCGTTCTCTCCGGACTTGCGGCTGCGCGTCGTCGTGTTGTCGATGTTGGCCCGGTCCGTGATCTGGACCTTGACCGTCAGGATGTCGCCGATCTGCTGCGCCCGCTGGTCCTTGAAGAAGGCGCGCGAGCCCGAGCGCCAGAGCGAATTGCCGTGGTAGCTTACGGGCTGCGGCGTCGGCATCGGCATCTGCACCGGCTTGTAGCCAGGCTGCGCCGTCGGATTCTCGATGGCCGAGAGCTTGGGCGTCTCGCCGATGGCGTTGAGCCGGTCGAGGCTGGAGCAGGCGCCGAGCGCCGCCAGCAGCGGCAGGGCGGCGGCCAGGCGGACTGTGGAACGGACGGTCATGGCTGTCTCGCTTCGCTTACTGGATCGCCGCGCCGTTGCGCGCGGTCTTCTGCGGCAGCACCGTGCCCGTCACCGCCACGCGGTTCGGTCCGGTCACGGCCGCCTCGACGGTGCGCTTCGACGTCACGTTCTGCACCTGGATGATGTCGCCCACCGCGCCGCCCGCGAGCGCCTTGCCGCGCATCGTCAGCTGCAGGCCGGGCCCGTCGTAGGTCATGGTCACGCCCGCGTTCTTCTCGACCACCTCCGGCCGCTGGAGGTCGGCCTCGCGCAGCAGCGTGCCGCGCGGCAGCGGGCGGCGGGCCGCGTTGCCGACGATCTTCGCCGGATCGACGAAGACATCGCCCGAGAGATCGGAGCGGCGCCGGCGCTCCAGCACGATGTCGGCGGCCGACACGACGTCGCCCTTGAGGATCGGCCGCGTCAGGACGGGAACGCGCCTGATGTCGGCGATGCTGCCGACGATCCGGCCGGGGTTCAACTCGAGCGCCCGGCTGCCCGGCACCACGTAGGTCGCCTCGAAGCGGCCGCTGGCGCCGTTGTAGGAGAGGTTGCGGATCACGAGCGGCTGCGTCGCCGAACTCTCGACCGTGGCCTCCAGCTGTCCGGCGTTGAGCTCGACCTCCGCGTCGGCGTTGAGCTGATGCTCCGCGATCAGGGCGGCGGTCACGGCCTGGGAGATTTCATCCGCCGTGACGCGCCGGCCCGCGCGGCGGACCGTGATCGTGGTGAGGCCCGAGGTCTCGACGCCGTTGACGCCATGCTCGCGCGCCGCCGCGACGATGCGCGCGGTCGAGATCTGACCGGTGCCGCCGGGCGCCGGCGCGCCGAAGACGGCGATGTCGGCGCTGGCGCCGTCGATGAGGTCCGACAGCCGAACGACGTCGGCCTCGACCGTCACGATCGGCTTCAGGCGCACGGGCGCGGTCTGGCTGCGCGCCGCCGAGGCGGCCAGCACGCCGAGCGCCGCGCAGGCGCCGGCCACGAAATAGACGAGATGACGGCCGGTGATCTCGAGCGGGTTGCGCTGCGGGTTCATGGGTTTTCTCCGTCAGCCGCGGAAGATCTGGGCGGCGGCGTTCAGCATCTGGTCCGATGCCGTGACGACGCGGGAGTTCAGTTCGTAGGCGCGCTGCGCCGCGATCAGCGCGGAGATCTCGGTCACGGCGTTGACGTTGGATTCCTCGACGTAGCCCTGCTGGATGTTGCCGAAGCCCTCGGAGCCCGGCGTGCCGTCGATGGCGGGGCCGGAGCCCGCGGTCTCGAGGTAGAGGTTGTCACCCATCGACTCGAGTCCGGTCTTGTTGACGAAGCGCGTCAGCGTGATCTGGCCGAGCTGCTGCGGCGTCGCGTTGCCCGGCGTCAGCGCCGTGACGACGCCGCTCGCGTTGATCGACACGCTGGTGGCGTTGTTCGGCACCGTGATCGCCGGATCGACGAGGTTGCCCTCGGCCGTCACGAGCCGGCCCTGGCTGTCGAGGTCGAACGTGCCGTCGCGGGTGTAGGCCGTGCGCCCGTCGGGCAGCGCGACGCGGAAGAAGCCCTCGCCGCGCACCGCCATGTCGTAGGGCTTCTCCGTGGGCGAGATGTTGCCCTGGTTCATCAGCCGGGGCGTCGAGACCGGCTTGACGCCGGAGCCGATCGAGATGCCCGCCGGGATCTGGTTGTTCTGGTCCGAGGTCGGCGTTCCGGGGCGGCGCTGCTGCTCGTACAGCAGGTCCTGGAAGTTCACGCGCTGGCGCTTGAAGCCGGTGGTGCGCATGTTCGCTACGTTGTTCGAGATGACCTGGACGTTCATCTCCTGGGCCAACATCCCGGTGGCGGCGGTGTGCAAGGCACGCATGGCGGTGCTCCTAGGGTTGGATCAGGGATCAGGCGTTGCTGACGTCGGCAAGCCGGCTGATGGCGTTGCGGCGGAGCTCGTCCGTCCGCTGCATCAGCGATGAGACGCTCTGGTAGGCGCGGGAGATCTCCATCAGGCGGCTGATCTCCTGCACCGCCTTGACGTTCGACTTCTCGACCTCGCCGACGGCCAGGCGGAAATCCTTCGACTCGGCGGCCTGCAGGGGCGCCGGCGACGAGAAGAGGTTCTGCCCCTCGTTCTGCAGCACCTGCGGGTTGGGCACCTTGACGAGCTTCAGCTTGCCGCGGGGCCCGTTGCTCGTCGTGATCGAGCCGTCCTGCGCGATCTTGATGTCGGTCTCGGTCGAGGAGATCGTCAGCGACCCCTGGTCCGTGACCATGACATGGCCGTCGCTGTTCACGAGCTCGCCCTTGGCGTTGATGCCGAGCGACCCGTTGCGCGTGTAGCGCTCGCCGCCGGGTGCCCGCACCGCGAACATCGGATCACCCTGGATCGCGACGTCCAGCGGGTTGCCCGTGCGCTCGAGGGCGCCGGCGCTGTAGTTCAGCGCCGTGCCCTTGTCCCAGACATAGGACATGCGCTGGTCGGTGCCGTTGAACTCCTCATGCCGCGCCTTCGGCATGATATATTCCTGAAAGACGGTCGAGCGGCGCTTGAAGCCGTTCGTGTCGACGTTCGCGACGTTGTTCGCCACGACGTCCAGTTCGCGGGCGAGCGCGACCTGGCGCGACAGCCCGATGAGAAACGCGTTCTCCATGCCGATTCCCTCGTTGCTCCCCAACGATTCCGGTCCACGATCCGGAAGGCTCCCCAGCTTTCCCGACCGCGCCTCCCCTCTGCAGCCGGCGTGCCAACACCCGGTCTGAGGATATAAGATAGCGATTTCAATGGTTTGGTATTTTCGGGACCTTGCCCGGCACTGTCAGGGCGGCGAATTCAGCCCGGCAGAAATTGCCGATCGGCAGCCAAATCTAAAGCCTTCGTTAACCATACTTGGCCAGTGTGGAACCAGGAAGGGCGCGACCGGTGCAGCCGGAAGCGACCCAGCGACGGGGACGATCGGGGCGCTATGGCCAAGAAGCGTGCGAAGGAAGAGGACGTCGAAGCCGAAGAGGGCGCTGAGAAGCCGCAGGGCAAGCTTGGCGGGCTCCTCGGCAACAAGAAGCTGCTGATCGGCGTGGCGGCCGTGCTGCTGATCGCCGGCGGCGGGGGCGGCTGGTTCTTCATGAAGAACAAGGCCGCCAAGGAGCAGGTCGCCGCGGCCGGCGACGCCTCCAAGGCGCCCGCGGCCGGCGGCAAGCGGACCTCGGCTTTCCTCGACCTGCCCGAGATGACCGTCAATCTCGCGCCCGGCGGCGGTCCGCAGGACCGCCAGCACTTCCTGCGCATGAAGATCGCGCTGGAGGTGAACGAGCAGAAGCTGGTCGGCGAGATCCAGCCGATGCTGCCGCGCGTGCTCGACACGTTCCAGGTCTTCATGCGCGAGCTGCGCCCGCAGGACCTCGAAGGCTCGGCGGGTCTCTATCGGCTCAAGGAGGAGATGACGCGCCGTGTCAACGTCGCCGTCCATCCCGCCAAGGTCGAGGCGATCCTCTTTAAGGAACTGATGGTTCAATAGAGTCATGGCTGGGGAAAAGGATCAGGAAGCGCTGTCGGCGGCATGGGAGGAATCGATCCTCGCCGAGCAGAGTGGTGCCGAGGCCGTCGTGGACGGCCTGGAGCCGTCGTTGATGCAGGCATCCGCGTCCGCGGCCGACATCGGCACGGACCGCCTGCTCAACCAGGAGGAGATCGACTCCTTCCTGGGCTTCACGCTCGACGAGACGGCTCTCGACGGATCGGGCGGCATCCGCGCCATCGTCGACAGCTCGATCGTCAGCTACGAGCGTCTGCCGATGCTCGAGATCGTCTTCGACCGCCTCGTGCGCTTGCTGACGGTCAGTCTTCGCAACTTCTTCTCGGACAACGTCGAGGTCTCGCTTGACGGTATCACCTCCGTCCGCTTCGGCGATTATGTCGCCTCCATTCCGTTGCCCGCCATCCTCTCGGTCTTCAAGGCCGAGGAATGGGACAACAACGGCCTCGTCTTCATCGACTCGAACCTGATCTACCTGATCATCGACGTCCTCCTCGGCGGCCGGCGCGGCACCTCCAACATCCGGATGGACGGGCGGCCCTACACGACCATCGAGATCAACCTGGTCCAGCGCATGCTCGCCGTGGTGCTGGCGGACGCGGCCGAGGCTTTCGGCCCGCTGTCGCCCGTCACCTTCACGATGGACCGCATCGAGACGAACCCGCGCTTCGCCTCGATCACGCGGCCCGCCAACGCCGCCATCCTCGTCGAGCTGCGCATCGACATGGAGGGCCGCGGCGGCGTCATCGAGATCCTGCTGCCCTACGCGACGATCGAGCCGATCCGCGAGCTGCTGCTCCAGAGCTTCATGGGCGAGAAGCTCGGCCGCGACCCGACCTGGGAAGGTCATCTCGCGACGGAGGTTTTCGGCGCCACGCTCGAACTCGAGGCGGTGCTGCACCAGTCCGACCTGCCTCTCCGGCAGATCGTCAATCTCAAGCCCGGCGACACGGTCGTGTTCGACGTGAAGCCGGATCCCGTGGTCCAGATCCGCTGCGGCGACCAGCGCGTGACGGAGGGCCGCATGGGACGCATCGGCGACTCGATCGCGGTGCAGGTGCTCCGACCGCTGATCCGCTCCTCAACGACGCTCGCGATCTTCGAGCAGGGGCAGGGGGGCAGGCGGGAATGAGGGTTGGTGACGCGTTGAAAGTCGGACCGGGGGCGGGCCAATGGGAAGCATAATCGGTTTCATTGTCGAACTGGCGGTCATCGTGCTGCTCGGTTTCACGGTGGTCTATTGCATCCGCCTGGACCGGCGGCTGGAACGGCTGCGCGCCGACGAGCGCTCGATGCGGCAAACCGTCGTCGACCTCGGCATCTCGACGGAGCGCGCCGAGCGGACGATCGAGGGCCTGAAGCTGGTCCTGGCCGAATGCGACCGCACGCTGGGCGACCGGCTGCGCCGCGCGGCCGACGCTAGCGAGCAGCTGGACGCGGCCGTCCGCAGCGGCGGCGACGTGCTCGACCGCATCGGCAAGATCGTCGGCGCGGCGCAGGAAGCGACGGACGAGACGGCCCGCCTGGCGGAGCCCGTCCTGCCGACGAACTACAACGTCATCAATCTTTCGGAAACCGCAGCTGCAGCTGAAGCTTTCGCCGACATGGCCCGTCGGAGGATAAAGGACGCTGCATGAGCCGGGTCCGTCTCCTCCCCATCGTGATCGTCGCCGCTTCGGGCCTGCTGGTCCTGAAGGCGACCGAACTCGTTTCGCGGGGCGGACCGGTGACGGCGGAGCCTGCGGCGCACCCCCAGAAGCCCCTCAGGGCGGAAGATCTGCCGAAATTCGCCCGCGCCCTCGTGCGCCAGCGCATTCCGGAGCCGAGCGATGCCGACTTCACGGGCAGCGTCACGGCCAAGAAAGACGACGCCAAGAAGGACGAGGCCAAGAAGGGCGAGGCGAAGAAGGACGAGGCGAAGCCGGCCGAGCAGCGGCCGCCGGATCTCCTGCCTCCCACGCCGACCTCCGCCTCCGAACGGGCGGTGCTCGAGCGGCTGCAGGAGCGCCGCGGCGCCATGGACGAGCGCGCCAAGGAGATGGAGATGCGCGAGGCGTTGCTGCAGGCCGCCGAGCGCAAGCTGGACGGCCGCATCAACGACCTCAAGGCGATCGAGGAGCGGCTGGACGCCGGCGCCAGGGCCGAGAAGGCCGAGGTCGACAAGCAGCTCAGGACCGTCGTGGTCATGTACGAGACGATGAAGCCGAAGGACGCCGCCCGCGTCTTCGACCGCCTGAAGCTCGACGTGCTCGTGCCCGTCGCGACGGCCATGAAGCCCCAGCGGATGGCCGAGATCCTCGCTGCGATGAGTCCCGAGGCGGCCGAACGGCTGACCGTCGCGCTCGCGACGCGCGGCCTCGAGGCGCAGGCGTCTGCGCCGGCGGCAGCCGCCGCCCCCACGCCCGCAGGCGAACTGCCGCGGATCGATCAGTCGCAGGCCCGGCCGCGACGCTGATGGCGCGGCGGGGAGCGCCCGCCCGATCTTAACTGCAGGTTAGTCATGCTCGCCTAATGTGGCGGGGACGGAGCCGCGTCGGCTCCCGAGCGTCGCGTTCAGTCGGGTCCGTCACTGTGTTGCGTCAACGTCTTCGCCAAGCCGCCAGCATCGCTGCGATGGTCCTCGCTCTCTCCTGGGCCTCGCCCGCGGCGGCGACGGCCGAGGGTACGGTGGTCGCGAGCGAGCAGGCCGGCTACGGCCGCATCGTCTTCACGCTCGACAAGAACGTCCGCGCCACCGTCCGCTCGTCGAGCGCGATCGTCGTGCTGAGCTTCGACGAGCCGGTCAACGTCGACATCCAGCGGATCCCGAACCTGACGCCGGCCTATCTCTCCGTGGCGCGGCGCGACCCGGACGGCCGCACGATCCGCTTCGCCACCAAGCGGCCGCTGCGCGTGAATCTGATGGAGGCCGGCGAGAAGATCTTCCTCGATCTCATGCCGGACAACTGGCAGGGCATGCCGCCGTCGCTACCGGCGGACGTGGTTGAAGAGCTCGCCCGCCGCGCGCGCGTCGCGGAGGAGCAGCTGCGCAAGGGCCAGCGCGAGCGCGAGAGGCGGGAGGTCCGGGAGATGGGCGCCCGGGTGGCGAGCGGCCCCACCTTCACCCGCCTCGTGCTCGATGCCGGCCAGACGGTGCCGGTGGAGATCAGCAAGGACGGCGACATGCTGACGATGTCGTTCGACGCCGCGCTCAAGCTCGACGCGGCCGCCCTCAAGGCGCAGCTGCCCGAAGCCGTCCGGACCTTCACGGCGGAGACCAGCGCCGGCATGCTGAAGGTCGTCCTCGAGGCCGAAGCCGGCCAGCCGATGCGCGCCTTCCGGGAGGACGACACGGTCGTCGTCGATTTTCCCAAATCGCGCGACGCAGTCGCCCCGTCGGAGATCGTCGTGCCGGTGCCGGCGAGGCCCGAGCGTGCGTCGGCGCCGGTCCAGCCGGCCCCGGCGAAAGCGGAGCCCGCCAAGGCCGATGTGGCTCCGCCGCCGCTCCGCGCCCAATCCGACTCGATCGGCGTCGTGCGGCCGCAATTCCGTCGCGCCGGCAACGGCGCGCAGATCATCCTGCCCTTCGGCGGCATGGTGCCGGCCGCCGCCTTCCTGCGCAACGACGTCTTCTGGATGGTGTTTGACACGCATCAGACGATCGAGGCCGTGGTCATTCCAGAGTACCTGCGCAACGACATCGCGCGGCTGGACGTCGATCGCGCTGCGGGCGCCTCGATCGTGCGCATCACGCTGCAGAATGCGGACGCGATCTCCTTCAATCCGGGCGAGAACGGCGGCTGGGTCGCCAGCCTGGGGAGGGCACCCGCCCTCCCGACCGAGCCGCTGCTGCTGCGCCGCGGCGTCTCCGACGACGGCCGCACGATCATGACGGCGCGTCTGCCGGCGCTCGGTCAGGTCTTCTGGCTGGACGATCCCGACACCGGTGACCGCCTCGGGATCGTGACGGCGCGCGGTCCCGCCTACGGCCAGTCCAAGACGCAGCATTTCGTGGAGTTCACCTCCCTGCCGACGGCGCACGGCCTCGCCATTGCGCCTCGCGCCGAAGACCTCATGGTCGCGGCCGGGCTGGACGAGGTGCGCATCGGCCGCTCCGGGGGCCTGTCGGTTTCGGTCGGCGTGGCCGATCGCCCGAGCGCCCCGGAGGAATCGAAGGTCCTGCTGCTCGATGTCGATCAATGGCGCTCCGCCGGCCTCGGTTCTGTCCGCATTCAGGGCAACGAATTGCTGCGCGCCGCCGCCGATGCTCCCACCAAGGACCGGACGGAAGCCCGCCTCAAGCTCGCGCAGTTCAGGCTGGCGACGGGCGACGCCATCGAGGCGGCAGGCATCCTGCGCGTCGTCGAGCAGGATGACCCGACGGCAGTGGCCACCAAGCCGCTGCTTCTGATGCGCGCCATCGTCGCCGCCGAAACCCGTCAGTACAAGGAGGCGGCCCGCCTGTTGAACGAGCCGGCCATCGCGCTCGAGACGGAGGCCGCGCTCTGGCGCGGCGTCATCGAGGCGCGGCTCGGCCGCTGGACCCCGGCGCTGGTCGGATTCCGCCAGTCGATCGACGCGCTCGACCGCTATCCCGACGAGCTCCAGACGCGCATCCGCGAGCTCCTGGTGCGCGCCGCGATCGAGGCCCGCGACCTGCCCTTCGCGGCTCAGCAGCTCGACATCTACGAGCGGCTCGCCGGCACCGCCGGCGCCGGCCAGGCGGCTCTCATGCGCGGCGTCATCGCGGAACTGCAGGGCAAGCCGGTCGATGCGGCGCAGAGCTACCAGCTGGCCACCCGCTCGCCGGTGCGTCGGGTCGAGGCCGAGGCTCGGCTGCGCCAGGCCCTGCTCATGTTCAGGGAAGGCAAGCTCGACCGGAACGCCGCTTATGCCGAGCTCGAGACCATCAAGATGATCTGGCGGGCGGGCGAGATCGAAGTTCAGGCGCTCTATCAGCTCGGCGAGATGTACGCCGCCGACAACCGCTGGCGCGAGGCCTTCGGCGCCGCCCGGCGCACCACCGAGATCATGCCGGACCACCCGCTGTCCCGGCAGCTCCACGATACCATGGCCAAGCGCTTCGAGGAGCTCTTCCTCGAGGGCAAGGCGGACAATCTCAGCAAGATCGAGGCGGTCGGGCTGTTCTACGACTTCCGCAACCTGATGCCGATCTCGCGCCGCGGGGATGAGATCGTGCGCCGCCTCGCCGAGCGGCTGGCCGATCTCGACCTCTTCGATCAGGCGACGGAGCTGCTGCAGCATCAGGTCGACAATCGCCTGACCGGCCTGCAGCGCGCCCGCGTGGCGGCGCGCCTCGCCGTCATCCATCTCATGAACCGCAAGCCGGCGGAGGCGGTTCAGACGCTGAAGAACTCGCGCGCCAACGATCTGCCGGAGGACGTGCGCCGCGGCCGCCTGATCCTTGAGGCCCGAGCCTTGTCCGAGCTGTCGCGCACCGACCTCGCGATCGAGATGCTGAGCGCGCAGACCGGGCCCGACATCGACCGCCTGCGCGCTGACATCCTGTGGCACGGCAAGCGCTGGCGCGAGGCCGGCGAGGCGCTGGAGACCGTGCTCGGCGACCGCTGGCAGGGTCCCGACGAGCTGACCGATCCGGAGCGGATGGACGTCATGCGCGCCGGCGTCTCGTACGTGCTCGCCGACGACAGGCTGGCGCTCGACCGCCTGCGCCAGAAGTTCTCGCCCAAGATGGCGGACAGCATCGACGCGCGGCCCTTCGCGCTCGTCGCCGGCGAGAGCCGGGCGCGGGCCCGCGAATTCCGCGAGGTGGCGCGCTCCGTCGTGTCGGAGGACACGCTGTCGGAGTTCCTCAACGTCTACCGCAAGCGCTATCCCGACGCGGCCGGCGCGCCGCGCAACCCGCGCGCGGTGGAGGATGCGGTCCGGGAGCGGTCCCAGCCACGGGCGCCCGGCCAGCAGCAGGGCCGCAACGCGACCGAGGCGGCGAGTCCGGGCTGAGCCCGCTCAGCCGCGGCGGCGCAGTCGCATGACGAAGCCGATGACCTCGGCGACGGCTTTGTACTGATCCTCCGGGATCGCATCGTCGATCTCGACGGACGCGTGCAGGGCGCGCGCCAGCGGCGGGTTCTCGACCACGGGCACGTCGTTCTCGATCGCCACGGCCTTGATCCGGAGCGCCAGCTCGTCGAGGCCCTTGGCCACGCAGACAGGCGCGTCCATGCCAGGCTCATACTGCAGCGCCACGGCATAGTGCGTCGGGTTCATGATCACCACGGACGCCTTCGGCACCTGGGCCATCATGCGGCGCTGCGCCCGCTGGCGGCGGATCTGGGCGAGCTTCTGCTTGATCTCCGGGCTGCCTTCGGTCTCCTTGAACTCCTCCTTCATCTCCTGCCGCGTCATCATCTGGCGCTGGATCCAGGTGTGGCGCTGGTAGAGATAATCGGCCGCCGCGAGCAGGAAGTAGATCGCCAGCACCGAGCCCATCAGCTTAACGATCATGCGTGAGGCCTGCGGCAGCATGGCCGCCACGTCGGCCGAGGCCATGCTCTCGAAGAAGCCGCGGTACGGCCAGAGCACGAGGCCGATCACGACGCCGACGACGACGATCTTGATCAGCCCCTTCAGGAAGTTGACCAGCGCCTCCTTGCCCAGGAGCCGCTTCAGCCCCTGCATCGGCGAGAGCCGCGAGACCTTGGGCTTCAGCGATTCGAGCGACCAGACCGGCCGGTGCTGGAGCATGTTGCCGGCGATCGCTGCGATCATCCCGAACAGGAAGGGCAGGGCCAGCGCCACCAGCATGGCCATCGTGACATGCCAGCCGACGAGCTTCAGGCCGCCGCCGTCGACGGCGATGAGGTGCAGGTTCGAGAGCAGGCCCCGGAGCTTGGCGGTCAGATCCCGGCCGATGAAGCCGGAGCCGATCATGAAGGCCAGCGTCGCCGCGCCGAGGACGAAGAAGCTGACGATCTCCTGGCTCTTGACGACGTCGCCCTGCTCCAGCGCCTTGTCGAGCTTGCGCTGGGTCGGGAGTTCGGTTTTTTGGTCCTTGTCTTCGGTGTCGGCCAACGCGCTCTCCTATCGGGCGACGAACTGGCCGAGGACGGCCCCGAGATGGCCGACGAACACGCTCATCATCACGCCGATCGAGAGGATCAGGATCAGCGTGCCGATGATGATCGCCGCCGGCATCGCGAGGAAGAAGATCTGCAGCTGCGGCATCAGGCGCGACAGGACGCCAAGCCCCAGGTTGAACACGATGGCGAAGACGAGGAACGGCGCGGAGATCTGCGTGCCGACCTTGAAGGCGGTGGTGAAGGTCCCGACGACGAGTTGCGCCGCGTCGCCCACGGGCGGGACGGCGCCGGGCGCCAGCAGCGCGTAGCTGTCGTGCATGCCGCGGATCGCGAGATGGTGCAGGTCGAGCGCGAAGATCATCGCGGTGGCGACGAGGACGAGGAAGGTGGCGATGGTCGGGTTCTGCACGCCCGCCGTCGGGTCGACGGTCGAGGAGAAGGAGAGGGCCATCTGCTGCGCGATGATCGTGCCGGCGAGCTGCATCGCCATCAGCGTGATCCGGACGGCGGTCCCGATCATGAGGCCGACCAGCAGCTCCATCAGCACCAGCTTGACCAGGACGTCGATGCCGCCCGTGAGCGGGGGCAGCGCCGGCCGCACGAGCGGCAGCAGCAGCAGCGACAGGAGCATCGCGAAGGCGAGGCGCGAACGCGCCGGGATGGAGCGATCCCCGATGCCCGGCATCAGCATCACCAGCGTTCCCACGCGCGCCATGACGAGCGCGAAGGCGGCGGCGAATTCGGGCAGGATCGTCAGGTTCATCGCGGGCCGGCGCTTCAGCCGCCGGCGACGATTCGCGCGGCGATCCGCATCATGTAGCCCTGCATCGCATCGCTCATGAAGGGCATGAGCAGCAGCAGGCCGACGAATGTGGTGACGATCTTGGGGACGTAGACGAGCGTCTGCTCCTGGATCTGCGTCAGAGCCTGGAACAGGGAGATCACGAAGCCGATCGCCAGCCCGACGAGCATGATCGGGAGGCCGACCTTGAAGAAGGTGAGGATACCGTCGCGGGCGACGTCGAGGACCTCGGGACCGGTCATCAGATCGGCATCCGCATGATTTCCTCGTAGGCCGCGATGACGCGGTCACGGGTCGCCACGAGCGTCTCGAGCGCGGCTTCGCTCTCCGCGATCGCCGTCACGACATCGACGAGGTCGCCCTTGCCGGAAACCGCCTGCGCCATCGAGGCCTCGGCCTTGCGGCCGCTATCCGCCGTGTTGCCGACGACCTGCTTCAGCAGGCCCGCGAAATCGCCGCCCGCGGCTGCTTCCTCGTCGGGACGCACGACCGGCGTGGGCGTCAGCGGGTTGATGCGGGCGATCGACGCGTAGGCATTCGCTGCTGATTGGGGATTGGCCATGGTTCAGGTCCTTTGCTCAGGCGCGGAGGATGTCGAGCGTCCGCTGGATCATGCGGCGGGTCGACGTGACGATGTTCAGGTTGGCTTCGTAAGTGCGCTGCGCCTCCCTCAGATCCATGCTCTCGATCGTGCTGTTGACGTTGGGTATCTTCACGAAGCCCTCGCGGTCCGCCGCCGGATGGCCCGGCTCGTAGCGGTTGCGGAAGGCGCTCTGGTCGCGGCTGACCCGGCCGACCTTGACGACTTCGGCATCGAGGTCGCGGTCGAACCGGCGCTGGAAGGTCGCGATCTTGCGGCGATAGGGGTCGGCGCCGGCGCGGGCGGGCGCGCTGTCCGCGTTGGCGATGTTCTCGGAGATCACGCGCATCCGGCCCGACTGGGCCTTCAGCCCCGAGACCGCGACCTGGATCGTCTTGAGGAAATCCATCAGGGCCTCCCTTAGCCGCGCTTGCCGAGCGCGATCCTGAGATAGGACAGGCTCTTGCCGTAGAGGGTGGTGGCGAGCTGGTAGTCGCTGTTGTTCTGCGACATCTTCAGCATCTCTTCCTCGAGGCTGACCGCATTGCCGGTCTGGGTGCTCTCGAAGGGCTTGGCGTTGCGGGCGCCTGCGGGCTGCGCGCTTTTCGACGCCATGTGGTTCGCATGGGTCCGCGCCGGCATGGCCGCGCTGTCGGAGCGCCGCGCGGCGGCCGCAGCCATGTCGAAGGGCTTGAGGTCCTTCGGCTTGAAGCCGGGCGAATCGGCATTCGCGACATTTTCCGCCAGGAGCTTCTGGCGGGTCTGGTGATAATGCATGCGCCCCTTGAGCGCAGCGAGGAGGGGAGAGTCGCCGATCATGTGGCTCGCCTTTCGCCGAAGCGGGACCTCCGGCTCGGCAAGTCTTGCCGGTCTTATGGTTAAAAGACCGTTAATCGCTGCGGCGCGGCATGAAGCGAGCGTCGCCATGCCTGTGTTTTGCAAGGGAGTTTCACGCTTTTTTAACCCTGCAGCTTCCGCGCGGGACGTTTGTGAGGCAAAGAAGTCCGGAATCGCGAGGCCAGTTGCGGAGAGGTCGCCGACGTCATGCAGATGCTTGAGTCTCTTCTTGGGGCGCAGGGGGCGCGCTTTGCGGCGTGGCTTCTGGCGGCGCTTGCGCTGCTGCTGCTGGTCGCCTTGCTCTGGTGGCTGATCCAGAAGGCGCTGGGCGGCCGGCTCAACATGAGCGACCGTCCGGACCGGAGGGGCCGCCCGCCGCGGCTTGGCATCACCGAGAGCTTCACGGTGGACCGTCAGGGCCGGCGGCTCGTGATGATCCGCCGCGACAACATCGAACATCTCGTCATGATCGGCGGGCCGAACGATCTCGTGATCGAAACCAATGTCGTGCGCGGCGAACGACCCGTCGCGCGGCCCGAGGCTCGGGCAGGGGATGCGGAGCTGCTCCCTCCGCTCGACCTCGCACCGCCTCCGAAGGCGCCCGAGCCCACCCGGGCTCCGGAGCCCACCCGCATCCCGGAGCCCGCCCGTCTCCCCGAGCCTCCCCCGCGGCCCGCGCCGCCGGAGCGCGTGCAAGAACGCCTGCAAGAACGCCTGCAAGAGCGTCTGCCGGAGCGCGTGCCGGAGCCGCCGCGTGCCGTCGCTCCTCCTCCTCCGGCACCGCCCGCCCCGCCGCCGCGGCCCGAGCCGGCGACGCCGCCGGCTGCGCGGCCCGTGCCCCCGCCGCCTCCGCCGCCCGCTCCTCCGCCGGCAGCCCCCCGCGGCGCCTCGCTTGCGGAGAGGATCAAGAGCGGTCTGTCTATCGGCGCCCCGTCGTCGCCCCCATCGCCCGTGACGCCACCCCCGGCCGCGCCCCCTCCGGCCGCGCCGCCTGCCGCATCGCCTCCCGTTCCTCCGCCGCCCGCTCCCCCGGTCGCGCCGCCCCCGCCCGAGCCCGTAGCGCCCTCGCGCATCGACAGTTTCAGGGCCCAGCTTGGCGAAGCCTTGAAGTCCCCGCCGCCGCCGCCCGCGGCTGCGCCGGCCCCCCCGCCGCCGAACGTTCCGCCTCCCGTCGTGCCGCCTCCCGTGGTGCCGCCTGCGCCGCCGGCGGATGCGCCTTCACCGGTCGCGGCGCCAGCTCCGCCCCCTCCGCGCCCGGCGCCGCCGCCGGTGAAGGCGGCTCCTCCGCCTCCGCCTCCGCCACCGCCGCCCCCGCAGGCTCCTGCGGCTCCGCCGCCGCCACCCGCTGCGGCGCCCCCGTCGTCACCTTCCGCGGGCGGTTCGCCGCAACCGCCGCCTCCTGCGGCGGCTCCGCCTCCGCCCGGATCGCCGGCGGCGCGGCCCCCCTCGCGCAATCCCTTCGATTCGTTGGAGGAAGAGATGGCCAAGCTCCTGGGCCGCGCGCCCGACGGTAAGAATTGAGCCGCGACCTGCGTGCGGGATGGGGGCGCGCCCGTCGCGCGCTCCTCCCGGTCTTGTTCCCGGCCTTCGTCGTCGCCTTCCTGATACCGCCGGCCCTCGCGCAGGATATCGGCATCACCTTCGGCCAGGGGCAGGGGATGACCGAGCGCGCCCTGCAGATCGTGGCGCTCATCACGATCCTGTCGCTGGCGCCCTCGATCCTGGTGATGGTCACCTCCTTCACGCGGATCGTGGTGGTGTTGTCGCTGCTGCGCACCGCGCTCGGCACCGCGACCTCGCCGCCGAACACGGTCCTGTCGGCGCTCGCCCTCTTCCTCACCGCCTTCATCATGGCGCCGACGTTCGAGCAGGCCTATCGCGACGGCATCCAGCCGCTCGTCGCCGGTCAGATCCGCGAGGCCGAGGCCTTCGAGCGTGCGGCGGCGCCGTTCAAGGATTTCATGCTGAAGCACGTCCGCGCCAAGGACCTCGAGCTGTTCCTCGACCTGTCGCGCAAGCCGCGGCCCGAGACGGCGCGCGACACGCCGCTGCAGGTGCTGGTGCCCGCCTTCATGATCTCGGAGCTCCGCCGCGCCTTCGAGATCGGCTTCCTGCTGTTCATCCCCTTCCTGATCATCGACCTCGTGGTCTCGTCGATCCTCATCAGCATGGGCATGATGATGGTGCCGCCCGTCACGGTGGCGTTGCCGTTCAAGCTCATCTTCTTCGTACTCGTCGACGGCTGGAGCCTCGTCGTGGGCTCCCTCGTGCAGAGTTATGGGGGATGACCCGGCGGCGAATCGCAAATCCGCGCGCGGCGCACTATTTTCATGGAAGGAATCGGTCTGAAGTCTCTGAAGTGATTCGAGCTTGGACCGCGGCGACCCACCCAGGATGAGCGACATCTCGATAGGCAACCCGATCGACCGCAGCGACAGGCAGGGCAATGCCCTGCTTGTGATGCTGCTCGCTGTCCTGCTTGTCGGCTCGCTGACGGCCTCCTTCTACCTGTCGGAGGACGGCCGGACGCATTTCCTGCTCTGGTTCCTGGCGGCTTTGGCCGCGATCGGCGTGCTGGGCCTTTTCCTGGTGGCGATCGGCGCGCTGCAGTTCGCCGGCCGGGCCGCCCGCAACGATCTCACCAAGCTCATCGCCGACGGCGCCCACCAGGGCATCCTGGTGACCGACGCCGACGGCCGCGTGATCTACGCCAACACGCAATATCTCGCGCTCGCCGGCGCCGCCGAGGGCACGGTGGTGCGCCCGGTCGAGAGGCTCTTCACCGGCGCCTCCGACGTTTCCGAGGCGATCTACCGGCTGGCGCAGGCCTCGCGCGATCGTCGCGGCCATGTCGAGGATGTGCGCATGGCGCCCGGCCTCGATGGCCAGGCGGCTGCCTGGTACCAGATCCGGGTGCGCCCCGTGCGGCGCAACGGCCGCGACGAGAGCGTCTGGACGGTGTCCGACATCACGGCCGACCGGAAGAGCGAGGAAGGGGCGGTGCAGGAGCTGCAGAACGCCGTCAACTTCCTCGACCATGCGCCGGCCGGCTTCTTCTCGGCCGAGCCTTCGGGCCGCATCGCCTACATGAACGCCACGCTGTCAGGCTGGCTCGAGCATGACATCGCCGAGCAGATCGGCGATGGCGGGCTGACCCTGCAGCAGATCACGGCCGCCGGCGGCGCGGCGCTGCTCGACGCGGTCTCCGGCGTGGCCGGACAGGTGAAGACGGAGGTGATCGACCTCGACCTGCGCAAGCGCGGCGGCCAGGCGCTGCCCGTCCGGCTCTTCCACCGCGTCTCCTACGGCCATGACGGCGCGCCGGGCCCCTCGCGCACGATCGTGCTCAACCGCTCGCAGGGCATGGACACCTCGGCGGGCCGCGCCGCCGAGGTTCGCTTCGCGCGCTTCTTCCACAACACGCCGATGGCGATCGCCACCGTCGGCAAAGACGGCCGCATCAGCCAGACCAATGCCTCCTTCGCGCGCCTCTTCGGGGATACGCTGAAGGTCGGCGATGGCGAGCGCAGCGTCGCCTCCGTCATCGGCGAGAAGGACCATGCCGCGCTGGAAACCGCTCTGAAGGCCATCGTCGAGGGACAGGGCGAGGTCCCGCCCTTCGATGTCACCCTCGTCGGCGGGCAGCGTTCCGCCCGCGTCTTCGTCACGCCCGTCGCCGATCGGCAGGGAGGCGACGAGGCCGCCATCGTCTATCTGCTCGACACGACCGAGCAGCGCGCCCTGCAGGAGCAGTTCACCCAGGCGCAGAAGATGCAGGCCGTCGGCCAGCTCGCCGGCGGCGTGGCGCACGATTTCAACAATGTCCTGACCGCGATCATCGGCTATTCCGACCTGCTGCTTGCCTCGCACAGGCCGACCGATCCGTCCTTCCAGGACATCATGCAGATCAAGCAGAACGCCAATCGCGCCGCCTCGCTCGTGCGGCAGCTGCTGGCCTTCTCGCGCCGCCAGACGCTGCGTCCGCAGGTCATCCAGCTCAACGACGCCGTCTCCGACGTGCAGATGCTGTTGAAGCGGCTGCTCGGCGAGAAGGTCGAGCTCGACGTCCGCTACGGCCGCGACCTCTGGCCGATCAAGGCAGACGTCAACCAGTTCGAGCAGGTGGTGGTGAATCTCGCGGTCAACGCCCGCGACGCCATGCCGGATGGCGGCAAGCTGACGCTGCGCACGTCCAACGTCAGCGACACGCAGAGCGCCGCCTACAATCTCAAGGGACTGACGGCGGCGGATTACGTGCTGCTCGAGGTCGAGGACAGCGGCACCGGCATGAGCCCGGAGGTGATGGAGAAGATCTTCGAGCCCTTCTTCACCACCAAGGAGATCGGCAAGGGCACCGGTCTCGGCCTCTCGATGGTCTTCGGCATCGTCAAACAGTCGGGCGGCTTCATCTTCTGCGATTCCGTGCTCGGCAAGGGCACGACCTTCCGCATCTTCTTGCCGCGGCACCTGCAGACGGCCGAGGAGGCGGATGCGGCGCGGCCCGAGGAGGCGAAGACCGCCGGCCAGAGCCAGGATCTCACGGGCCAGGGCACGATCCTGCTCGTCGAGGACGAGGAGGCCGTCCGCGCGTTCGGCGCGCGGGCGCTGCGCTCGCGTGGCTACACGGTGCTGGAGGCCGGCTCCGGCGTGGAGGCGCTGGAGCAGGTCGAGGAGCATGGCGACGAGATCGCGCTCGTGGTGTCCGACGTGGTGATGCCCGAGATGGACGGGCCGACGCTCTTCAACGAGCTCAGGAAGCGCGGCCGCAGCTACCAGTTCGTCTTCGCCTCCGGCTATGCGGAGGAGGCGTTCAAGAAGAATCTTCCCGAGGCCGAACAGGAGGCTTTCGCCTTCCTGCCGAAGCCCTATAGTCTCAAACAACTGATCGAGGCCGTGAAACAGGTAAAGGGGTAGGGCAGGTGAGGCGTGACAGGCGACGGGCGCTGACGGTGGCGGCAGGCTCCGTTGCGGCCCTGTTCGGCCCACGCACCGCGAGCGCGGCCAAGCCCTCCGACAGTCGTTTCATCGCCGAAGCCTTCAGCCTCCGCGACATGGCCCTCGCGGCGGGAGACCAGCCCTACGGAGCGGTGATCGTGCTGCGCGGCGCCGTCGTGGGACGCGGGCGCAGCCGGGTTGTCGCGGACCGGGACGAGAGCCGCCACGCCGAGCGGGTGGCCCTGAAGGATGCGCAGGACCGCCTCGGCCGCGAGCGGATCGATGGCGCGATCATCTACTCGAGCGCGATACCCTGCCCCTACTGCCAACCCATGCTGGCGCGCGCGGGTGTCGTGCGGATGATCCATGGCCGCGATGCGCTCGACGCCGGCGCGCCGCGTGCCGAGGAGCCATGATCCGGCGGCGCGGCCTCCTCGGCCTGGTCCTCTCGATGGCGATGGTGGCGGCGACGATGGCGGATGGCTTCGCGCAGGATCAGGGTGCCCGCCTTGTCGCGGCCGCGGCGGCCGGGCGTCTCGCCGAGGTCCAGTCCCTCATCGCGGCCGGGGCGCCGCTGGAAGCGCGGGACGGGCAGGGGAACTCCGCCCTCCTCATCGCCGTCGACCGCAACCACCCCGAGATCGTCCGCGCGCTGATCGCCGCCGGCGCCAGCGTCAACGCGCAGGCGGCCAACGCCGACACGCCCTGGCTCCTCGCCGGCGCGCGGGGCCGGACCGCGATGCTGGAGGCCATGCTGCCCGCGGGGCCTGACCTCTCGATCCGCAATCGCTTCGGAGGCAATGCGCTGATCCCCGCCTGCGAGCGCGGCCATGTCGAAACGATCCGGCTGCTGCTCGAACGGACGAAGATCGACGTGAATCACGTGAACAATCTCGGCTGGACCTGCCTGCTGGAGATCGTGATCCTCGGCGACGGCGGCCCGCGCCATCAGGAGGCGACGCGCCTCGTGCTGGCCGCGGGAGCGGACCCTAACCTCGCCGACGGCAAGGGCGTCACGTCACTCGCCCATGCGCGCGCCAAAGGCCAGCAGGCGATCGCCCGCATGATCGAGCAGGCGGGCGGTCGCTGAAGGCCGTGGCCACTGGCCGTTGCACCGTCCGCGGCACAGCCTTAGGCTGCCCCACACCGTCATCCGAGAGACAGGAATTGCCATGAAGTCGCGTGCCGCCGTCGCCTGGGAGGCGAAGAAGCCGCTCACCATCGAGACGATCGAGATCGGTGGCCCGAAGGCCGGCGAGGTTCTGGTGGAGATCATGGCGACCGGTGTCTGCCACACCGACGCCTACACGCTCTCGGGGTTCGACTCGGAAGGCAAGTTCCCCGCGATCCTCGGCCACGAAGGCGCTGGAATCGTTCGCGAAATCGGTGCGGGCGTCACGTCGGTCAAGCCCGGCGACCATGTGATCCCGCTCTATACGCCGGAGTGCCGGCAGTGCAAGACGTGCCTCTCCCAGCGCTCCAACCTTTGCACCGCCATCCGCGCCACGCAGGGCCAGGGGCTGATGCCCGACCGCACCACGCGCTTCTCCTGCGATGGGGGCGAGGTGTTCCATTACATGGGCTGCTCGACCTTCTCGAACTTCACGGTTCTCCCCGAGATCGCGGTGGCGAAGGTCCGGGAGGACGCGCCCTTCGACAAGATCTGCTACATCGGCTGCGGCGTGACGACCGGCATCGGCGCGGTGATCCACACGGCCAAGGTCTGGCCCGGCGCCAACGTCGCCGTCTTCGGTCTTGGCGGCATCGGCCTGAACGTGATCCAGGGCGCCCGCATGGTCGGCGCCGACAAGATCATCGGGGTGGATCTCAATCCGGCCAAGGCCGAGATGGCGAAGAAATTCGGCATGACGCATTTCGTCAATCCCGACACCGTCGGCCGCGACAAGGTCGTCGAAGCCATCGTCGACCTGACGGGTGGGGGCGCCGACTTCTCGTTCGAATGCATCGGCTCCACCGCCACCATGCGACAGGCGCTGGAATGCTGCCATCGTGGCTGGGGCGAGAGCATCATCATCGGCGTCGCGCCCTCGGGGCAGGAGATCAGCACACGGCCCTTCCAGTTGGTGACGGGCCGCGTCTGGAAGGGCTCCGCCTTTGGCGGCGCTAGGGGGCGCACCGACGTGCCGAAGATCGTCGACTGGTACATGGACGGGAAGATCGACATCGACAGCCTGATCACGCACACGATGCCGCTCGACGAGATCAACACGGCCTTCGACCTGATGCACGAGGGCAAGAGCATCCGCTCGGTGGTGGTGTTCTAAGGCCGGAGCCGCTGCTCCACGCGGCTGCCGAGTGAGGAGCAGGGCGGCGCAGTCGCGCTCCCTCCCCTGAAAGGGGAGGGCCGGGGAGGGGTCCAGCGCGGTGCCCGAGTGGGACCGCCGTTGACCCCCACCCAGCCTCCCCCTTGCAGGGGGAGGAGCCGGCTTGGCGATAGAGTCCCTTGTCCTGGGTGTTTCGCGCCGTCGGGATAGCACGCGGCCGGAACCATGCCGCGCCCGATGAGTTTTCCCTGCAAGCTTGGCCTTTCCGCCATGCTCCCCAACCGCAGGAGACTTCCGTCATGCGAACGCTGCTTCTCTGGGCTGTCGGCGTGCCGTTGCCGATCATCGCGCTTTACTGGCTGTTCGGCTGACGAAGCGCCCCGTCCAATCCCAAGGAGACGACCATGCAATCGACCATCGGCCGTACGCCGTCCGGCCACACCACCGCGATCCGCGCCTCGAAGGTGCAGGGCACCTCCGTCTACAACAAGGCCGGCGAGTCCATCGGCCATGTCGAGGATGTCGTGCTCGACAAGATGTCGGACCGCATCCTCTTCGCCATCGTCGGCTTCGGCGGCTTCCTCGGAATCGGCGAGAAGTACCATCCGCTGCCCTGGTCACAGCTGGATTATGACGAGAATCAGGGCGGTTACGTCGTCAACCTCACGCGCGAGCAGCTGGAGGCTGCGCCGAGCTACGACATGCACGAGCTGACGAAGCCCGATGGCGAGGCGCACGAGAAGAGCCGCAGCTACTACTCGTCGCTGAGCACGATGCCGCCCGGCGCCGGCATCTGACAGCAGACCACGAGCAGCACGACGTCATGGACGGGCGCGACCCGTCCATTGACGTCTGACTGCCGCGCTTGAAAACGTGGATGGCCGGATCAAGTCCGGCCATGACGTCAGGGAAATGGCTTTACGGCCGCGCCGGAATCGTGACGCCCCGCTGCACCGCTGGCCGCTCCAGCATCCGCTGGAACCACGCAGGCACGTGCTTAAGCTTGTCGTATCCCACCAGCGGACCGGCCTCGTAAAAGCCGGTGAGGCCGCGGATCCAGCCGACGATGGCGATGTCGGCGATCGTGTAATCATCGCCCATGATCCAGCGGCGGCCCTCGAGCCGCGTCTCGAGGACGCCCAGCAGCCGCTGCGTCTCGGCGCGATAGCGCTCGAACGGACGCTTGTCCTCGATCTCCTTCCCCGCGAACTTGTGGAAGAAGCCGAGCTGCCCGAACATCGGGCCGATCGCCGCCATCTGGAAGAAGACCCACTGGATCGTCTCGATCCGGCGCGCAGGATCCGTCGGCAGGAAATTGCCCGTCTTTTCCGCGAGATAGAGCAGGATCGCGCCCGACTCGAAGAGGCCGATCGGCGTGCCGCCCGGCCCCTGCTGATCGATGATCGACGGAATCTTGCCGTTCGGATTGAGCGACAGGAATTCCGGCCCCCAGGTCTCGTTCTTCCCGATGTCGATGAAGTGCGGCTCGTAGGGCAGGCCCGTCTCCTCCAGCATGATCGACACTTTCACGCCGTTCGGCGTGGGCGTCGAATAGAGTTGGATGCGGTCGGGATGCTGGGCGGGCCAGCGCTTCGTGATCGGGAAGGCGTCGAGCGAGGACATGGAGATCTCCGGTGCCGGCGGGGCTTCAGAGCGCCGCCGTCACCATGATCTCGACATCGTAGCCGGGCGCCGCAAGGGCGGGGCTCTGCACGGTCGCGCGAGCAGGCGCGTTGCCGGGGCTGACCCAGGCGTCCCAGACCGCATTCATCTCGCCGAAGGTCTTCATGTCGGTCAGCCAGATCTGCGCCGTCAGCAGCTTCGACTTGTCGGTGCCGGCCTCCTTGAGGAGGGCGTCGATGGCGGCGAGCACGTCCTTCGTCTGGTCGGTGACCGACTTGCCCTTCGCATTCCCCGCCACCTGGCCGGCGAGATAGGCGACGCCGCCGTGGATCACGGCCTGGCTCATGCGCGGGCCGGGCTGAAGACGCTTGATGGACATGGAAGCTCTCTCTGCTGGAGAAGGGGACGCGGGCGGTGATAGACCGGCAGGCGTGGCAGGGGCAAGCCGCCCGGCGGTCGGTCAGAACTCCCGGATGAATCGCAGATGCGCCATCATGTTGGCCTGCGACGAGGTGGTGAGGCAGTTGCTGCCCTGCGCATTGCAGGTCCCGACGACGGTGCTCGCCGCAGTCGCGCCGCGGTTGATGTCGGGCACCCGGCCCTTGGGGTCGGTCAGGATATAGGCTCCTTCCAGCGCGACCGAGAGACCGCGGACCGGCGTCCAGATCGTGTTCGCCCCGATCGTCCAGATCCTGGCGTCGCGGTGAATGTCGCGGATGTCGATCGGATCGAAGGCGACATCGTAGCTCCTGAAGGACCCGTGGATGGTCGAACTGAGCGTGGGCGTCCAGACATGCTGGTATCCGGCGGCCAGCATCAGGTGCTTCGTGCCTTTCAGCTGGCCGGTGGCGTTGTCGAAGGCTGCATCGCCGACCGCCCAGCCGGCGCCGCCGAGGCTCTGGATCGCCGTCGAACCGAGCTGGAAGGTCGACAGCGAGTAATGCAGCGCGCCCTCGCCGTAGGAAGCCAGGAGGGCCAGATTGGCGCCCGGGCTGATCATCGGCAAATTGATCTTCACCGCCCCGATCGCGGCGAAGCCATGGAGCGTGCTGGGGATCCTGGCGCCGATCCCGGTGGCCGGGAGCAAGCCGGATGGCCGGGTGCTGGTCAGGACGCCAGCCAGCTTCGCCGAGCCCCAGCCCTGATCGAGCTGGACGGTCGCGACGAGATGGGGAAGCGCGAGACCGCCCAGACTCAGGGCATTCGCGCCATCCGTCGCATAATTGAAGCCGGTGCGGCCGCGCGTGCCGTTGACGACCGGGAGTTGCCGCGTCGTCGGGTCCTCGACGGAAAGGCTCGCTGTCAGGCCCGGCGCGAGCGAGGCCGTGTAGGCGACGAGATTGACGCTGAAGGGCGCCGCCCGCCACGCCGTGCCGACAAGATCCGGCACGAAGTAGGGGTCGAAGAAGGAGACCGTGCGTCCGGCCGTGAAGCCCGCGAACTGGATGAAGCCGCTGTAGAGAAGCTCTGTGCTGCCGCCTCTCAGTGCTCCGACTGGTCCCTGGATCGCCGAAAAGTCGCCGTCGATCGCAAAGCCCTGGCGGACGGCGGTCGAGTTGCGCTGCTCGCCGGCGCGATAGACGGCCGAGACCTGCGCGACGGTGCGCAACCGGCCGAACTCGGTCGGTGTGATGGCATCGAGCCCCACTGTCGTCGTGGATCGGTACCCCGAGGGCGCGGTGATCCTGAAGAACTGCTGGCGCAGACGATAATCGAAACGGGCCTGACCGTAGATGCGCACGCAGGTCGTGGTGCCTGGGATGACGATCCCGCCGGCATTGGCCCAGCTGGGGTTCCGGCATTCACGGACATACTCGACAGGCGCCGCACGGCGAGGGCCGAGCTCCTGGCCCTCGCTCGCACTCGCCGTCCCCGCGAAGAGTGCGGCGAGCGATGCCGTGCGGAACAAGCTGCCCGACCGCTGGGGCAAGACGTTACCGATCAACGCTGAACCTCTCGTCGGTCCTCGGCAGATCTGCCGGGGATCATGATTGTCGCGGCCCCGATACGACGGGGCTGAACCATCCTAAGGCTTCTTCATCGCCTCGATCACAGCGCAAAAGGCCGCAACCTGCGCAATCCCGCCGTTCATGAGCGCCTCGGCCGCCACACGCATCGGCTCATGGCGGCGTTGCCCCGTCCCCGACTCCCGTATCGCCTTCGCCAGTCAGATCGCCGGCTGTCCAGATTGGGGGCATGCGGCTTTCTCGGCAAGCCATCGATGCGTGGCGACCTCGGCAAACCAGAGCTTCGCTGGCCTGATGCAAGCCGTTCCGCGCCTCATGCCGCAAGGAGCGAATGTTGCCGCATCGCTGCTGCGGACACGCCGTGCCGAAGTCGCCCTCAGGCCCAGGTCGACCACACGGCGCGACCCTTGCGACCTCCACGGGAAAAATCAGAACATCCTTCGATCGAATGAGAACAAAGCGCTTGCAAAAAAGAACAAAAAGCGTACATATGCATCATTGAAGCCGCCACGTGACTCAGCCATAAGGAGCCTCCGTCCCATGTCGCAATCGGCACTGAAACTGGTGGAAGGATCCTCCGTGGATAAGACCAAGGCGCTTGATGCGGCGCTGTCGCAGATCGAACGGGCCTTCGGCAAGGGCTCGATCATGCGCCTCGGCGGCAAGTCCGACAAGTCGATCGAGATCGAGACGGTGTCGACCGGATCGCTCGGCCTCGACATCGCGCTCGGCGTCGGTGGCCTGCCGCGCGGGCGCGTCGTCGAGATCTACGGCCCCGAGAGCTCGGGCAAGACGACGCTCGCACTGCATACGGTCGCAGAGGCCCAGAAGAAGGGCGGCGTCTGCGCCTTCATCGACGCGGAGCATGCGCTCGACCCGGTCTATGCCCGCAAGCTCGGCGTCAGCCTCGACAATCTGCTGATCTCGCAGCCGGACACCGGCGAGCAGGCGCTTGAGATCTGCGACACGCTCGTCCGCTCCGGCGCGGTTGATGTCGTGGTCGTCGACTCGGTCGCGGCTCTCGTGCCCCGCTCCGAAATCGAGGGCGAGATGGGTGAGGTTCAGCCCGGCCTGCAGGCGCGCCTGATGAGCCAGGCTCTGCGCAAGCTCACGGGATCCATCAGCCGCTCCAACACCATGGTGATCTTCATCAACCAGATCCGCATGAAGATCGGCGTGATGTATGGCTCGCCCGAGACGACGACGGGCGGCAATGCGCTGAAGTTCTACGCCTCCGTCCGCCTCGACATCCGCCGCGTCGGCGCGATCAAGGAGCGCGACGAGGTCGTGGGCAACACGACGCGCGTGAAGGTCGTCAAGAACAAGGTGGCGCCGCCCTTCAAGCAGGTCGAGTTCGACATCATGTACGGCGAGGGCGTCTCGAAGATGGGCGAGCTCATCGATCTCGGCGTCAAGGCCGGCATCGTCGAGAAGGCGGGCGCCTGGTTCAGCCATGATTCCACCCGCATCGGGCAGGGCCGCGAGAATGCCAAGACGTTCCTGCGCAACAACCCCGACATGGCGGCGAAGATCGAGCAGATGATCCGGCAAAACTCTGGCCTCATCGCAGAGAAGATCCTGGAGACCGGCCCCGCCGAAGACGATGCGGACGGTACCGACCCGCTCGCCTGAGCGCAGCGCGTGAATCTGGACAGGGAGCCTTGCGCTCTCTAGTGAGGACGGGCCGGTTTTCCGGCCCGTTTTTCATGGTCCCTGCCGCGTGGCGCCGACCGGCGGGCGGGGGTCGGCAGGGCAGATTCGGTTCAAGAGTGCGGGCAAGCTTTTCATGAGCGGCGTCAACGAGATCAGGTCGACATTCCTGAACTTCTTCCAGAAGAACGGGCACGACATCGTGCCGTCCTCGTCGCTCGTCCCGAAGAACGACCCGACGCTCATGTTCGCCAACTCGGGCATGGTGCAGTTCAAGAACGTTTTCACCGGCCAGGAGAAGCGTCCCTACGTCCGGGCCACCACGGCCCAGAAGAGCGTGCGCGCCGGCGGCAAGCACAACGACCTCGACAATGTCGGCTACACCGCCCGGCACCACACCTTCTTCGAGATGCTCGGCAACTTCTCGTTCGGCGATTATTTCAAGGAGCGCGCGATCGAGCTCGCCTGGACGCTCGTGACGAAGGAATACGGGCTGCCGAAGGACAAGCTCTCCGTCACCGTCTTCCACGACGACGAGGACGCCTTCGGCTACTGGAAGAAGATTGCCGGTCTGCCGGACGAGCGCATCATCCGCATCGCCACCTCCGACAATTTCTGGCGCATGGGCGACACGGGCCCCTGCGGACCCTGCTCGGAAATCTTCTACGACCATGGCCCCCACATCTGGGGTGGCCCCCCTGGCTCGCCCGAGCAGGATGGCGACCGCTTCATCGAGATCTGGAACCTCGTCTTCATGCAGTACGAGGAGCAGCCGGGCGGCATCCGCACGCCGCTGCCGCGTCCGTCGATCGACACCGGCATGGGCCTGGAGCGCATCGCGGCCGTGCTCCAGGGCACGCATGACAATTACGAGATCGACCTCTTCCGCGCCCTGATCGCGGCGGTACAGGCCGAAGTCGGCGGCGATCCGGCCGGCCCGCAGAAGGCGAGCTACCGCGTCATCGCGGACCATCTGCGCTGCTCGGCCTTCCTGGTCGCGGACGGTGTGCTGCCGTCGAACGAGGGGCGTGGCTATGTGCTGCGCCGCATCATGCGCCGCGGCATGCGCCATGCGCAGCTGCTGGGCGCGCGCGAGCCGCTTCTGTGGAAGCTGATGCCGGCGCTCGTCCGCGAGATGGGTCAGGCCTATCCCGAACTCATCCGCGCCGAGGCGCTGATCACCGAGACGCTGCGCCTCGAGGAGACGCGCTTCCGCAAGACGCTGGAGCGGGGCCTCGCGCTCCTCGACGACGAAACGCGTGATCTCAGGGAGGGCGGCGTGCTTTCGGGCGAGACCGCCTTCAAGCTCTACGACACCTATGGCTTCCCGCTCGACTTGACGCAGGACGCGCTGCGCGGCCGCGGCATGAGCGTTGATACGAGCGCGTTCGACGCCGCCATGGCCCGGCAGAAGGCCGAGGCGCGCAAGGCCTGGTCCGGCTCGGGCGAGGCCGCCACGGAGACGGTCTGGTTCGGACTGCGCGAGAAGGTCGGCGCGACCGAGTTCCTCGGCTACGAGGCGGAGGAGGCGGAAGGCGTCGTCGCCGCGATCGTCGCGGAGGGCGCCGAGGTCTCAACGCTGGGTCAGGGCCAGAAGGGCGCGATCATCCTCAACCAGACGCCGTTCTACGGCGAATCCGGCGGTCAGGTCGGCGACACCGGCGTGATGACGGGGGAGGGCGTGCGCTTCCGTGTCACCGACACGCAGAAGAAGCTCGGCGATCTCTTCGTGCATCTCGGCGTGGTCGAGGAAGGCACGCTCGCCGTTGGCGCGCCGCTCGCGCTGGCCGTGGACCGTCGCCGCCGCGGCGCCATCCGCGCCAACCATTCGGCGACGCACCTCCTGCACGAGGCGCTGCGCCAGGTGCTGGGCGACCATGTCGCGCAGAAGGGATCGCTGGTCAGCGACGAGCGCCTGCGCTTCGACATCAGCCACAACAAGCCCGTCTCGCAGGCCGAACTCCAGGCCGTCGAGGACATGGCGAACGCCATCGTCCTGCAGAACGCGCCCGTCGTCACGCGCCTCATGGCGGTCGATGACGCCGTGGCGTCCGGCGCGCGTGCGCTCTTCGGCGAAAAGTACGGCGACGAGGTCCGCGTCGTCTCGATGGGCGCCTTCCCCGACAGTGGCCGCACCTATTCGATCGAGCTCTGCGGCGGCACGCATGTCCGTGCGACGGGCGACATCGGCCTCGTCGCCGTCGTGGCGGAAGGCGCGGTCGCGGCCGGCGTCCGGCGCGTCGAGGCGCTCACTGGCGACGCGGCACGCCACGCGCTCGGCCAGGATTCTCGCCGGCTGCGCGAGATTGCCGGCCTTCTGAAAACCTCGCCGGCGGAAGCCGTGGATCGCCTCGCGACCCTCGCGGACGAGCGCCGGAAGCTCGAGCGCGAAGTGGCCGATCTGCGCCGCAAGCTCGCGATGGCGGGCGACGGCGGCTCCTCCGCCGCCGACGACATCCGCGAGGTGGCAGGGGTGAAGTATCTCGGACGCGCCCTCAGGGGCGTCGAGATGAAGGACCTCAAGGGCATCGCCGACGACGGCAAGGCCAAGGTCGGCTCCGGCGTGATCGCCGTCGTGGGCGTCGCGCCCGACGGCAAGGCGGGCATCGTCGTCGGCGTCACGGCGGACCTGACGTCGCGCTTCAACGCGGTCGATCTCGTGCGGATCGGCTCCGAGGCGCTGGGCGGCAAGGGCGGCGGCGGACGGCCGGACATGGCGCAGGCGGGCGGGCCCGACGGGACCGCCGCCGACGCCGCGCTGGCGGCGGTCGCGGACGCACTCGCAAGGGCCTGAGGGCGATGCAGCCGGCCGAGACGCAGAAGCTTCCGCGTCTCCGCCGCCGGATCTATGCCTTGCTCGAGGGCGAGGGCATGGACGACCCGCAGGCGAAGCTCGTCCATGCCGCCATCGTCGCGCTGGTGCTGGTCAGCGTCGCGGCGGTCATCCTGGAGTCGGTGCCCTCGCTCGATGAGCGCTTCGCGCTCCTGTTCAGGTCGATCGAGCTGGTCGCCGGCCTCGCCTTCTCGTTGGAATACGGCCTTCGGCTCTGGTCGGCGCCTGAGCATCCGCCCCTCCGGCGCGAGCCTCCGGCCCGCGCGCGCTGGCGTTTCGCCACGTCGCCGGCGATGCTGGTCGACCTTGTCGCGGTGCTGCCCTTCCTGCTCACGCTGTTCGCGCCGGATGAGTTCAAGGTCCTGCTGATCTTCCGGCTGATCCGCTTCTTCAAGCTCGCGCGCTACTCGCCCGGCATGCGCTCGCTGATGGAGGCGGTGATCGAGGAGCAGCGCGCCCTGCTTGCATGCCTCGTCATCATCTGCGGTCTGGTGATCGTCGCCGCCGCCGCCATGCACTTGGTCGAGGGCGCCGTGCAGCCCGACAAGTTCGGCTCGATCCCCGAGAGCATGTGGTGGGCCATCATCACGCTGACGACGGTCGGCTATGGCGACGCCTATCCGGTCACGCCGCTCGGCAAGGTCGTGGCCGGCATCACGGCGCTCTGCGGGCTGGTGATGTTGGCGCTGCCCGTCGGCATCGTGGCGACGGCCTTCTCGGATGTGATCCGCCGCCGCGAGTTCGTGGTCACGCTGGCGATGGTCGCGCGGCTGCCCCTCTTCTCGCGGCTCGACTCGCAGTCGATCGCCGAACTGCTGCCGGTCATGCGCTCGCGCATGGCGGAGCCGGGCGAGACGATCTGCCGGCGCGGCGTGCATGAGGATTGCATGTACATGGTGGTGTCCGGCCGGGTTGAGGAGTTCGTCGCCGGCAAGCGCATCCTCCTGATCGAGGGGCAGGGCTTCGCCGAGGAGTCGGTGCTCGACGACAGCCCCTGCGCCTGCACCGTGCGAGCCCTGGAGCGCACGCGCCTGCTCGCGCTGGACCGTCACGACTTCCAGGCGCTGATGGAGCGCGAGCCGCATCTCAAGGCGGAGATCGAGGCGGCGCTGAATGCGCGGCGGATCCGCGCGCGCATCTGAGCGCCGCCGCGCGGTTTCGGGCGAGGGGCTTCCCTTCGCCGCGAATTCAGCGTGAAATGCCGGCGATCAGGCATCAGGGGAAACGGCGCCATGGCGAAGACCGAGGGACCATTGCTGGAAGGCGGCATCACGCGCAACGGCGCGGGCGTCGGCGGCAAGAGCTGGACCATCATGGGCCAGCGCTACTTTCCCAAGGCGTCCTGCGATTCGGCTTTCGCCTTCGAGACGAACAGCGACCCGGGCCAGTTCGTGCCGGTCCATGTCCACCCGACACAGGACGAGTTCATCCTCGTGCAGGAGGGCGTGCTGGACGTGAAGCTCGGCGGCGTCTGGAGCCAGGCGAAGGCGGGGGACCTCGTCCGCATGCCCCGCGGCGTGCCGCACGGCTATTTCAACAAGAGCGACAAGCCCGCGCGCGCGCTGTTCTGGGTGTCGCCGGCGCGCAAGCTCGAGGCCCTGTTCGACGCGCTCGACAATGTCACCGACACGGGCGAGGCGGTCAGGCTGTCGGCGCTGCACGAGGTCGATTTCCTGCCGCCCGAGGCGAATGAGTGAGGGCGGACAGGCGCCTCCTATCATCCCCGGCGGCCCGCAGGGCCGGGAAGGGGACCCAGAGTGGGCGGCGCAGGACGCCTGGATTCGCTGCCCTGTCGCTTCGCTCCGGCCGGGACTGACATCGGCGCAGGCATGGGCGCGGCTCTGTTGAGGCCAGAAACGAAAATGGCCGGGGCGAGCCCGGCCATCTTCCATGCCGCTGAAGGCTGCCCTTAGGCGGCCATCGCCTTCGTCAGGTTCTCGCTGATCTTGTCGAGGAAGCCCGTCGTGCTGAGCCAGCGCTGGTCGGCGCCGACGAGCAGGGCGAGGTCCTTCGTCATGTAGCCCTTCTCGACCGTGTCGACGCAGACCTTCTCCAGCGTCGAGGCGAACTTCGCGAGCTCGGCATTGCCGTCGAGCTTGGCGCGATGCGACAGGCCGCGCGTCCAGGCGAAGATCGAGGCGATGGAGTTGGTGGAGGTCTCCTTGCCCTTCTGGTGCTCGCGGTAGTGGCGCGTCACGGTGCCGTGCGCGGCCTCGGCCTCCATGGTCTTGCCGTCGGGCGTCACCAGCACCGAGGTCATGAGACCCAGCGAGCCGAAACCCTGCGCCACGATGTCGGACTGCACGTCGCCGTCGTAGTTCTTGCAGGCCCAGACGTAGCCGCCGGACCACTTGAGCGCCGAGGCCACCATGTCGTCGATCAGGCGATGCTCGTAGGTGAGGCCGAGCTTGTCGAATTCCGCCTTGAACTCGGCGTTGAAGATCTCCTCGAAGATGTCCTTGAAGCGCCCGTCATAGGCCTTCAGGATCGTGTTCTTCGTGGACATGTAGACCGGGTACTTGCGCGCGAGGCCGTAGTTGAACGAGGCGCGGGCGAAATCGCGGATCGACTCGTCGAGGTTATACATCGCCATCGCCACGCCGGAGCCCGGCGACTTGAACACCTCGCGCTCGATCACCTGGCCGTCCTCGCCGACGAACTTGATCGTCAGCGTGCCTTTGCCGGGGAAGCGGAAGTCGGTGGCGCGGTACTGGTCGCCAAAGGCGTGGCGGCCGACGACGATCGGCTGCGTCCAGCCCGGCACGAGACGCGGCACGTTCTTGCAGATGATCGGCTCGCGGAAGATCACGCCGCCGAGGATGTTGCGGATCGTTCCGTTCGGGCTCTTCCACATTTCCTTGAGGTTGAATTCCTTCACGCGCGCCTCGTCGGGCGTGATCGTCGCGCATTTCACGGCGACGCCGTGGCGCTTCGTGGCGTTCGCGGCGTCGACCGTCACCTGATCGCTCGTGGCGTCGCGGTTCTCGACCGAAAGATCGTAGTAATCGAGCTGCAGATCGAGGTAGGGGAAGATGAGCTTGTCCTTGATGTACTGCCAGATGATGCGGGTCATCTCGTCGCCGTCCATGTCGACGATGGGATTGGCGACCTTGATCTTGTTCATTGGATGAGGCTTCCCCGGGCCTGAGTACGGCCGCGCGACGCACGCGGCGGTTGGATGCGGGGGGCTATAGCAAAGCGGACCCGGAGCGCAAAGTCCGACCTTGGAGGGGCAGCCCTTGTCAGCGGCGCATTCCCGAAGCAGAGGGGTCTCGTCGAAGAGGTGACGCGATGCCGGGCAGGCTTTCCCTTTCCAAGGACAGGATCAAGGTGCTTCTTGTCGAGGGCATCAGCCAGGCCGCGGCCGACCTCTTCGCGGAGCGCGGCTACACCAACGTGGAGCGCCTGCCGAAGGCGCTCGATCCGGAGCAGCTGAAGGACAAGATCAGGGGCGTCCACATCCTTGGCATCCGTTCGCGCACGGAGCTGACGGCGGAGGCTCTGTCCCACGCCGACCGGCTGATCGCCGCCGGCTGCTTCAGTGTCGGCACGGACCAGGTGGATCTCGCCGCGGCGCGGAAAGCGGGCGTGCCCATCTTCAATGCGCCCTTCTCCAACACGCGCTCGGTGGCGGAGCTGACCATCGGCGAGATCGTCATGCTGTTCCGCCGCATCTTCCCGCGCTCCAGCGCCGCCCATGCCGGCGTCTGGGACAAGTCCGCGACGGACAGCATCGAGGTCCGCGGCAAGGTGCTGGGCATCGTTGGCTACGGCAACATCGGCAGCCAGCTCTCGAACCTCGCCGAGGCGATGGGCATGCGGGTGGTCTATTTCGACCAGACGGACAAGCTTCGCCATGGCAACACCGAGCCGACCGCGACGCTGGGCGAGCTGCTGGCGATGGCGGACGTCGTCAGCCTCCACGTCCCCGAAACGCCGGCCACCGCCGGCATGATCGGCGCGGCCGAGCTCGCGGCAATGAAGAAGGGCGCTTATCTCGTCAACAACAGCCGGGGCACCGTCGTCGATCTCGACGCGCTCGCCGCCGCATTGAGAAGCGGCCACCTGCGCGGCGCGGCCGTGGATGTCTTTCCCGTGGAGCCCGGCGCCAACGGACCGGGTTTCGACAGTCCGCTGCGCGGGCTCGACAACGTCATCCTCACGCCGCACATCGGCGGGTCCACCGCCGAGGCGCAGGAGCGCATCGGGCTCGAGGTGGCGCGCAAGCTTATCGAATATTCGGACATTGGCTCGACGCTGGGCGCGGTCAATTTTCCGGCCGTGCAGCTGCCGTCCCGCGCCCATGGCGCGCGCTTCATCCACGTCCACGAGAATCAGCCCGGCATGCTGAACCGCATCAACCAGCTGTTCTCCGGCCGGGGCGTGAACATCGGCGCGCAATATCTGCAGACCGATCCCGAGATCGGCTATGTCGTGATCGACATCGACGATGCCATGGTCGATGCCGAGGAATTGCTGCAGGAGCTGCGCGCATTGCCCGGCACGGTGCGGGCGCGTCTGCTCTACACGCGGAAATGAGCGACGCCGGCCCCGCCATCATCCTCGTCCGGCCGCAGCTCGGCGAGAATGTCGGCATGGCGGCCCGCGCCATGGCGAACTTCGGCCTGACCGACCTGCGGCTGGTCGCCCCGCGCGACGGCTGGGGGGAGGGAAGCGCCGTCCAGGCCGCCGCCATCGACGCCGCCGTGGGCGCACACGGCATCGTGCGCGCGGCCCCCGTCTTTCCGGATGTCGCCTCCGCCGCCGCCGATCGCCGCAAGCTCTTCGCCACCACGGCCCGCGAGCGCGATCAGGCGAAGCCCGTCCTCACACCCGAGACCTTCGCTGCGGAGGCGAAGGCGCGGCTCTCGGCGGACCAGCCCGTCGGGATCCTCTTCGGCGCGGAGCGGACGGGGCTCACCAACGAGGAGATCGGCCTCGCCGACGCAATCGTGACCTTCCCGGTCAATCCGGCCTTTCCATCGCTCAATCTCGCGCAGTCGGTGTCGCTCGTCTGCTACGAATGGTTCAAGGCGGCCGCGGGCGGCAGCCCGCCCTTCACGCTCCAGCATGTGACGCCGCCAGCGACGCATGGCCAGCTCACGTCCTTCTTCGAGCACCTGGAGGCGGAGCTGGAGCAGGGCGACTATTTCATCCCCGACGGCAAGCGCGCCGTGATGACCCGCAATCTCCGGAACATCTTCCGGCGGATAGAGTTGACGGAGGCCGACGTGCAGACCCTGCGCGGCGTGGTGGTTGCGCTGGCGCGTGGCCGCCGCAGGCGCAAGGGTCCGTCGGCCTGACCGGCTGCCGATGTCGCATTCAGCCTGACCGCAACGTGATTTGCCGCTGATCCGCGACCCGCCTTAAGTTCGTAGTGCATTGCAGCAAATGGATTGGGACATGCGCATTTCCGCCTTCACCAGACGATCGATCCTCGCCGGAGGCGCTGCGATGGCTTTTGCTCCGACGGCCCGCGCCGAGGATGTCGAGGTGCTGATCGTGGGGGCCGGCGCTGCCGGCATCGGTGCGGCGCGCGAGCTCGCCCGGCTCGGGCGCAAGTTCCTGATCGTCGAGGCCCGCCAGCGCTCGGGCGGCCGTCTCTACACCAGCACCGCGCTCGGCCAGCCGTTCGACGGTGGCGCGGCCTACATCCACTTCGCCGAGACGAACCCCTGGAGCCGCATCGCGGAGGAGGCGGGAGTCGACGCGCGCGGCGGCTATCGGCTCTGGAGCGGGTCGCGCGCCTTCCGCGACGGCGTGGCCCTCGATGCGGAGGCGGCGTCACGGCGCGCCTCCCTGATGCCGCGCGTCAACGAGGCCTACGAGGAGGTCGAGGAGCGGCAGGACGTTTCCCTCGCCCAGGCGCTGCGCGAGGAGGAGCCAGAGGTACGCGACTTGGGGCGGATCCAGGCGCAAATGGCGGCGGGCGAGGATCCGGAATGGGTCTCCACGAGCGACTGGCAGCGGCTGGAAGGCGGGCAGAACCGGCTCGTGCCCGGCGGATACGGCACGCTCGCCATGAAGACCGCGGAGCCGCTCGGCGTCAGGCACGGCGTGAAGGTCATGGCCATCGACTGGAGCGGGCAGCTCGTCGTCGCCACGACGAGCGAAGGCGTGATCCGGGCGCGCAAGGCGATCGTGACCGTGCCGGTCGGCATCCTGAAGGCGGGCGACATCCGCTTCACGCCGGCCCTGCCGCTGGAGCATGCGAGGGCGCTCGACGGGCTGAAGATGGGCGCGCTGTCGAAGGTCGCGCTGCGCTTCGAGGGCGAGCGCTTCGGCTTCCAGCCGCACCAGTTCCTGGCCGAGATCGGCCAGCCCACGCGCGCCATCACCTTCGAGACCTGGCCCTTCGACAGCGACCTCGTCGTCGCGACCTTCGGCGGCGACCATGCGAGGGGGCTCGCCCGCCAGGGCGAGGCCGCCGCGGTCGATCAGGTGCTGGAGCGCTTCGTCAAAATCGTCGGCGGCGACGCCCGCAAGGCCTTCAAGGGCGGCACGCTCGTCGGCTGGTCCGAGGACCCGTTCAGCAAGGGCAGCTACGCCGTCGCCTTGCCCGGTCGGATGCGCGCGCGCGAATCGCTGGCGAAGCCGCTCGGCGACAAGGTCTGGATCGCCGGCGAGGCGACGGCCGGCGTCTGGTCGATGACTGCCGGCGGCGCCTACATGGCCGGCCGCGATGCCGCGCGGGCGGCCGCGGCCCGCATGAGCACGGGCAGCATCCGCTAGCCCTGTAGCCACCCGCCGGGCGGCGCGGTATCACCGGGCATCCATGGCGGACGCCCCGACAATCCTCGTCTTCGATTCAGGCCTTGGCGGCCTGACCGTCCATGCCGAGGTCGCCCGGGCGCTGCCCGCCGCGCGCTACCTCTACCTGGCCGACGACGCGGCCTTTCCCTACGGCCGCCTGTCCGCCGAGGCCTGCGCCGCGCGCGTGATCGCCGTGATCGGCGCCGCGCTCGCCTCCTTCCGGCCGGATCTCGTGGTGATCGCCTGCAACACCGCCTCGACCGTGGCCCTGCCTGGCCTGAGGGCGGTGTTCGAAATCCCCTTCGTCGGCACGGTCCCGGCCGTGAAGCCGGCCGCGGTCCTGTCGCAGAGCCGCATGATCTCGATCCTCGGCACGCCCGGCACGGTGAACCGCGAATACACGCATGATCTCATCATCGCGCACGCCGCCGATTGCCGCGTCACGCTCGTGGGAGCCGCGGGCCTCGCGAGCCTCGCGGAAGCGCATCTGCGCGGCGAGCCGGTGAGTGACGACGACGTGCTCGCCGAGATCGCGCCCTGCTTCCGCGAGCGCGACGGAAGCCGCACCGACGCGGTGGCGCTCGCCTGCACGCATTACCCGCTGCTGCTCGACATCTATCGCCGTGTCGCGCCCTGGGAGGTCGCTTGGATCGATCCCGCCCCCGCCATCGCACGACGCGTCGTGCAGCTCCTCGCCGATCGCGGCGAGCAGGCGCGAAGCCGGGGATCGACGGCACCCTTCGAGGACAACCTTGCGCTCTTCACCTCAGGCGCCCCGCGGTCCCAGACGGTGCGCGTGATGAACGCGCGTGGCCTCGCGCTGGGGGAAGGGCTGGCAATGCCCTTCGCCGGCCCCGCCGCTTGACTTTCGCCTGACGGTCCTGTTTACGAACCGCCGAAGCGCGGGGCTTTGAAGGCCCCGCGTTTTCCATTGTCCCCGGGAATATGGTTTTTCGGGACGATGGCCAGACGCACCCGTGGCGGCGGTTCGCATCGTCGCCTGTCGGGGATCCCTCAGGGGTTCCAGAGGATGGGCGCGTTCCTCAGCCGCCGGCCTGCCCAGCGCGCCGGCAACCACAGTTTGTTCGAGAGGAACAGCGATGACGAAGCGCGCAGAAGCGAAGTACAAGATCGATCGCCGCATGGGCGAGAACATCTGGGGACGTCCGAAGTCCCCGGTGAACCGCCGCGAATACGGCCCCGGCCAGCATGGCCAGCGCCGCAAGGGCAAGCTTTCGGACTTCGGCACCCAGCTGAAGGCCAAGCAGAAGCTCAAGGGCTATTACGGCTCCATCTCCGAGAAGCAGTTCCGCTCCTACTACCAGGAAGCCGTGCGCATGACCGGCGACTCGGGCGAGAACCTGATCGGCCTCCTGGAGGGCCGCCTCGACGCCGTCGTCTTCCGCGCCAAGTTCGTGGCGACGGTCTTCGCCGCCCGCCAGTTCGTGAACCACGGCCACGTGCAGGTGAATGGCAAGAAGGTGAATATCGCCTCCTATCAGGTGAAGCCGGGTGACGTGATCTCGGTGAAGGAAGCCTCCCGGCAGCTCGAGACCGTGCTGGTTGCGAGCCAGCTCGCCGAGCGCGACGTGCCGGACTACCTCGAGGTCGACCACGGCAAGATGACGGCTCGCCTGACGCGCCGTCCGGGCCTCTCCGAAGTGCCCTACGCGACGCAGATGGAGCCGAACCTCGTGGTCGAGTTCTACTCGCGCTGACCGAGGCTCAAGCCTCCTGACCTACCGCAAAGCCGCCTCCGGGCGGCTTTCGCATGTCTGGTCGGCTGTTTTCCGGCAGCGAAGGACAGCGCGCGCCGAAAACTGACCTAGCGGTATCCGCGATCCGTCCTGCTGTTAGCGCAAGCTTTACCATGTGCTGCGACAGTGCCGGCGTCCGGTCCCGTTCGAGCTAGGTCCATTCGATGATTGCAGTGTCCATGAGCCACCTCCATCGTGCCCGCGTCTATGGCCTGGAGGCAAAGAACGTGGCCGAAGCGCTGAAGCGTCTCGACGTGGCCAACAAGGCGTTCCTCGAAGGCATCATGTCCGACTGCTCGAAGGCGCTGGCGGACGCGCCCAACGTCGGGGCGCCGTTCCGCAAGGACTCGTCCGCGATCGAACCGATCCTCGTCGCGCATTATCTCGCTCTGCTGACCGATGGCGTGACCGACGAACTGCCGGAGCGCAACTCCGCCACCGTCGCGAGGCTCGCGCCGCTCGGCGTCGATGTCCGGGCCATGCTGTTCATCTCGACGCGCATCGGCGAGGCCGCAGCCGCCCGCAATGCCGGCCGGTCGCTCTTCGGTGGCAAGCGGCTGATGCAGGACCTTGCGCATCTGCATAATCTGCTGGCCTGCGACGTCGCGACGGCTCTGTCCACGACCCTCGCCGAGCAGACCAAGGCGGAGCGCGAGCGCGCCGACAAGATTGCCGAGGAGATCGGCGAGTTCGAGTCGAAGGTCGTGGGCCTGGTGGAGCAGCTGCAGGATGCCGCCGGCGCCGTGGATTCGGCCGCGGCCGTCGTCTCCTCCGCAGCGTCGGACGCGCTCGGCAAGAGCCGCGCCGCAGCCGAGGCGGCCGAGCTCGGCAACAACAGCCTGACCGCATCCGCCACGAGCACCGAGGAGCTCGCCAACGCCACGAGCGAGCTCGACCGCCGCACGGAGATGAGCCGACAGGCCGTTGCCGCCGCCGAGGCGGCCGTGGCCGGCGCGCAATCCGCCATCGCCAACCTGCATGCCGCCGCGGAGAAGATCGGTTCGATCGTCGGCCTCATCGGCAACATCGCCGAGCAGACGAACCTCCTGGCGCTTAACGCCACGATCGAGGCGGCCCGCGCCGGGGAGGCCGGCCGTGGCTTCGCGGTCGTCGCGCAGGAGGTCAAGGCTCTCGCCAGCCAGACCACGAAGGCGACGCAGGACATCGTCGCCCAGATCGCCGCGGTCCAGGACGGCACCTCGCGCTCGGTCGCGGAGATCGGCGAGATCGGCGCGGCCATGGGCCGCCTGTCGCTCAACGCAGGCGAGGTCGCCGGCGCCGTCACGCAGCAGAATGCCTTGACCAGCGAGCTGTCGCGCAACCTGCATGACACGGTGCGCCAGGTGATCACCGCGAGCGAGGGCTATTCCGCCGCCGCCGCGCTGATCGAGAACACCTCGTCCGAGACGGCGAAGCTGCAGCAGGCCATGAGCACGCTCGGCGAGATCGGCCTGACGCTCAAGCGCGACGTGGACGCCTTCTCCTCCCGCCTGCGGGCGGCTTGAGGCCCTACAGCTTCGCCAGGAAGCCGGCGAAGCGCATCAGCCCCTCGGGCCAGGGACCGTGGCCCGAATCCGTGTTGATGTGCCCGCTCTCGCCGGCATCCGAGAAGGCCGCGCCCCAGGCGTAGGCCCATTCCTCGGCCTCGAGATGCGGGCAAAAGGGGTCGTTGCGCGAAGCGACCAGCACCGACGGGAAGGGCAGGGGATCGCGCGGCACGTCCGCGAATTTCAGGTCGATCTCCTCATGTTCGACCATGTAGGTCTCGCCGGGCGGCGCCACCAGGAAGGCGCCCTTCACCTTCGTGCCGGCGAGCCGTTGCGCGGCATGCACGACCGTGATCACGCCGAGCGAATGGGCGACGAGGATCGCCGGACGCGTCGCCGCCTCCGCCGCCTTGACGACGCTGTCCTGCCAATCCTTGAAATCGGGCTTCGACCAGTTGGCCTGCGTCACGCGCCGCGCCGAGCCGAGCTTCTGCTCCCAGCGGGTCTGCCAATGCTCGGGGCCCGAGTTTCCATGGCCCGGAACGATGATGATGTCGGCGTCGGCGGTTCGCATCGTCGAGGGAGCTAATCCGGATCGCCGATTTGGCACAAGCCAAAATCGGGATCACGCCTCCCCGAACACCCGCCGGAAGATCGTGTCGACATGCTTGAAATGGTAGCTCTCGTCGAACATCGCCTCGAGCGCCTTCGCATCCAGTCGCGCCGCGACATCAGGGTCGGCCTTCAGCTCGGACAGGAAGTCCGCGCCGCGCTCCCAGGTCTTCATCGCGTTGCGCTGGACGAGCCGGTAGGAATCCTCGCGCGAGGCGCCGGCCTGCGTCAGCGCCAGCAGCACGCGCTGCGAATTGTACAGGCCGCCCAGGCGATCGAGGTTCTTCCGCATGTTGGCCGGATAGACGACGAGCTTCTCGATCACGCCCGCGAGCCGGTGCAGCGCGAAATCGAGCGTGATGGTCGCGTCAGGCCCGATGTAGCGTTCGACCGAGGAATGGCTGATGTCGCGCTCGTGCCAGAGCGCGACATTCTCGAGCGCGGGCGTCACGTAGCCGCGCACCATGCGCGCGAGGCCGGTCAGGTTCTCCGTGAGCACCGGGTTGCGCTTGTGGGGCATGGCCGATGAGCCCTTCTGCCCCGGCGAGAAGAACTCCTCCGCTTCCAGCACCTCCGTGCGCTGCAGATGCCGGATCTCGACCGCAAGCCGCTCGATGGAGGAAGCGATCACGCCGAGCGTCGCGAAATACATCGCGTGCCGGTCGCGCGGGATCACCTGCGTCGAGACGGGCTCGATCGAAAGCCCCATCTTCTGCGCCACATGCTCCTCCACGCGGGGGTCGATGTTGGCGAAGGTGCCGACGGCGCCGGACACGGCGCAGGTCGCGATGTCGCGACGAGCCGCCACGAGCCGCTCGCGGTTGCGCGCGAACTCCGCATAGGCCTGCGCCAGCTTGAGCCCGAAGGTCACGGGCTCCGCATGGATGCCGTGCGAGCGGCCGATCGTCGGCGTCAGCTTGTGCTCCATCGCGCGGGCCTTCAGCGCCTCGAGCAGCCGGTCCACGCCCTTCAGCAGCAGGTCGGTGGCGCGGGCGAGCTGGACGGCGAGCGTCGTGTCGAGCACGTCGGAGGAGGTCATGCCCTGGTGCATGAAGCGGGCCTCGGGGCCGACAGTCTCCGAGACGTGCGTGAGGAACGCGATGACGTCGTGCTTCACCTCGCGCTCGATCGCATCGATGCGTTCCACGTCCGCGTCGTCGAAGGGGATCGTGCCGCCGCGCTCCCAGATCGCCCGGGCCGCCTCCTTGGGCACGACGCCGAGCTCCGCCAGAGCGTCGGTCGCATGCGCCTCGATCTCGAACCAGATCCGGAACTTCGTGGCCTGAGACCAGATCGCGGTCATCTCCGGGCGGGCGTAGCGGGGCACCATCAGGTCGTCTCCGGCAAGGTACGGGGCGCCGGCCGGCGCCAGAAGAGGAGGCCGGCCGCGAGCGTCACCGCGGCGATGGGCCAGGGCGCGAGATAACGCAACCCCGTCGGCGTGAACATGCCCATCGCGCCGATGAGCGAGAAGAGGATGTCGCCCGAGGCGATGCCCTCCGCCATGTCGCCGTCGATCCGCCCGTCGAGAATGCGGATCTTGATGGCGAAGCAGGCGAGGGTGGCCGGGATGAAGCCGAGCCCGGTCAGCAGCCCGGCGGCGATACCGCGCAGCCGCCGCCCGCCGCGCCGGAAAATCGACAGGGCCAGCGCCGTGAAGCCCGCCGCGAGCGCGCCGCCCTCGGCGGCGATCGCGGCCAGCCACAGCACGCGCTCCGTCAGCGCCTCGTCGCGCTGCAGCGCCCGCGTCAGCACCGCGAGCGCGGCCACCGCGGCGACGACAGCGACCGGTCCGAGGAACGACGCCTCCCGCCCTTCAGGCACGGAGGCCGACCGCCTCCTCCGCGGCATCGCGCAGCGCCGCGATGTTCGCCCGGTACTGTTGCGGTCCGCCCTTGAAGGCGGCGGAGCCGGCCACGAGCACGTTGGCGCCGGCCCGCGCCAGGGCGCCGGCATTCTCCGGCGTGCAGCCGCCGTCGATCTCGAGGTCGATCGGCCGGTCACCGATCATCGCGTCGATGCGGCGCACCTTCTCGATCAGCGACGGCTCCAGCGACTGGCCGCCGAAGCCGGGCGAGATCGTCATCACCAGCACCAGATCCACGAAGGGCAGCAGATGCTCGATGGCGCTTTCCGACGTCTGGGGATTGAGAACGATACCGGCCTTCTTGCCGAAGCTCCGGATCAGCTTCAGCGAGCGGTGCGCATGGGGCCCGGCCTCGACATGCAGCGAGATCAGGTCCGCCCCGGCCTTGGCGAAGGCCTCGATGTAGGGATCGACCGGCGCGATCATCAGATGCACGTCGAAGAGCTTGGTGGTGCGCGGGCGGATGGCCTTGAGGATGTCGGGGCCGAAGGTGATGTTGGGCACGAAATGCCCGTCCATCACGTCGCAATGCACCCAGTCGCAGCCGGCTGCGTCGATCTGTTCGATCTCGGCGCCGAGCGCGGCGAAATCCGCGGAGAGGATGGAGGGGGCGATGCGGATGGGGCGGGACATGACCATCCGATTAGTCCCGTCGCCCGCGGCCAGCAACCCGCCGCGCGGGGTTTCCCAGTGATCTCAGGCCTCGAGCCGGAAACGCCGGGCCAGCGGCTTCACGATCTGCGGCATCAGGTAGATCGGAAATTGAGCCAGGGCGAAGAACAGGAAGGTCGTCTTCGGCGCCGCGGCGCCGAGCGCCGCGATCAACAGGCCCATGTTGCGCTGGCAGGTCGCGTAACCGAGCACGAAGCGGTCGCCCTCCGGCAGCGTCCGTAGCAGCAGCCAGGCCGTGACGAAGCCCAGCCCCGACATCAGGAAGGCAAATCCGACGAATTGCGCGACCTGCGCCGGCGAGGCGAGGGCGGCCTCCATCACGCCATCCATCGCCGCGACGGCGAAGAGGAAGTACATCACCACGCCGATGCCGTCGAAGGTCTCCTTGTTGGCGCGGATCCGCTCGATGCCCATGAAGCGGCGAAGAGCCGCCGCCCCGACGATCGCGCCGCCGATCAGCAGCAGCAGGCGCTGGATCAACACCCCCATGTCGAGCGGCACATGCGCGCCCGCGATCAATTCGACGAGGACAGGCGAGACGACCGGCGCGGCCGCCGTGGTCACGAGAACGGCCGTCAGCAGCAGGGTGGGCTCGAGCCCGAGCATCATCGCCACGGCCGGGGCGGACATGATCGGCGGGGCCGCGCCCATCACGGCGAGCCCGAGCACGAGGCCGGGGTCGAGGCTGCCGCGGCCGATGGCCGTGAGGATCAGGCTGATGATCAGGGCCGGCGCCAGCACCAGCCAGAGGCAGGCGAGCAGCAGCGGCTTCGGCTGGGCGAGGAGCGCCCGCACCCGCGTCGCCTCCGCGCGCGCGAAGGTGAGCATCACGAAGACGAAGATCGTGACCGCCAGAAGAGGGCGCGCGGCCGCCGCGAACTGCGGCAGCGCCAGCCCCACGAAAATGGAGATCGCGAAGCCTTCGGTGCCGTGACGTCCAATCCAGGCGAAGGGTTTCGATAGGCGATTCAGCAAGGCACCCTGCACTTTCACTAGGGAAAAGCGTTTGCGCCGCACCTTTCCCGCCGCCGTGCGCGCCGCCGGCCCTTGAAACATCGTCGAGCCTTAGCGAACTTCTGGACCGGGCGACAGTGCCTGGCGCGAGGGGGAATGGCATGCGGTCGGATGTGATGGTTCTGGGCGCGGGTGTCGTCGGCGTGGCGGCGGCGCTGCACCTGCAGAAGCGCGGCCGTTCCGTGACGCTCGTCGACCGCAAGGACCCCGGCGAGGAGACGTCCTACGGCAACGCCGGTCTGATCCAGCGCGAGGCCTATCTGCCCTACACGTTCCCCCAGGGGCTCGACCGGCTGATCCGCTATGCGCTCAATGATCAGACCGAGGCCCATTACCAGGTGTCGAGCCTGCTCGACATCGCGCCGCCGCTCTACAAATACTGGCGCAACGCCACGCCGGAGCGGATCGAGCGGACGATCCGCACGAACCGGCCGCTCTTCGAGCGCTGCCTGATCGAGCACGAGGCCCTGGCCGCCGAGGCCGGGATCACGGACCTCCTGCGGCCCGGCGGCTGGATCCAGATCTACCGCAAGCCCGAGACCATGGCCAAGCACGTGAGCGACGCGGAGCGCCTCAAGGCGGAGTTCGGCGTCAACTCGGCGGTTCTGGACGCCTCCACGCTCGCCTCTGTCGAGCCGCATCTTTCGGCGGAGCATACGGCCGGCGCCATCCACTGGAAGGACCCGTCCTCCCTGCGCGATCCGCTCGCGCTCACGAAGGGCTATGCCGATCTCTTCAATCGGAGGGGAGGGCGCTTCGTCCACGCCGACGCGAAGACGCTCGAACAGACCGCCGACGGCTGGTCGGTGAAGGGCCCCGACGGATTGCTGCAGGCGAAGGACGTCGTGGTGGCGCTCGGTCCCTGGTCGAGCGACATCTTCGGCCCTCTCGGCTACGACATCCCGCTCTTCGTGAAGCGCGGCTATCACATGCACTACAGCGCCCAGGGCAACGCGACCCTCTCGCGCACGGTGATCGACGCCGACACCGGCTTCGCCCTCGCCGCCATGACCAAGGGCATCCGGATGACGACCGGCGCGGAATTCGCCCATCGCGATGCGCCGGCGACGCCGGTGCAGGTCGACCGCTGCGAGCCGAAGGCGCGGGAGCTCTTTCCGCTCGATCGGCGCGTCGAGCCGGAGCCCTGGCTCGGGCGCCGTCCCTGCCTGCCGGACATGACGCCCGTCATCGGCCCCGCGCCGCGCCACCCCGGCCTCTGGTTCCTGTTCGGCCACGCCCACCACGGCCTCACCAACGCCGCCGTGTCGGGTCGTCTCATCGCCGAGATGATCACGGGCGAAGCGCCGTTCTGCGAGACTGACGGCTTCCGGGCTGACCGCGATTTTGCGTAAAAGAAGGGTTTACTACATTAACCAAAGCCGCTTCACACCGCGCTGAACATGGAGCACGCTGCAAGCCTTACTAGCCAAAGTTATTTGGAGCTTTCAATGTCCGAACGACGTCGTTCTGTACGGAGCCGCTGCCTTGTCGGCGCGCAGGTTTTCCATAGCGGCGGGAAATTGACTTTGAGCTGCATGGCCAGAAACATCACGTCGGAAGGTTGTTTGCTTGAGTTCGGCGACATCCCGGTCGTCCCGAAAATCATTGATCTGCAGATCAGCAACAGGAAAGAACTCGTGCCGGCCGAGGTTGTCTGGCGCGACGGCCGAAGGATTGGCGTATCCTTCCAGAGGACGTGAAACCGCAAAACGCGGTGGTTGTTGCGGGGGGATGCGGACCGGCCTACCCGTCCAAGGGCCATTAACGTTGATGGAATGTTACCTTGGCTCCTTGGTTTGACCTGTGAGATGCAAGAAGTGTTTGCTCTTTCAGGTCATTTCAGGTGCAAAGCTATGTTTGAACGTCGCAGAAGTCCTCGTGGTCGCTGTCTGCTCGGCGCCCGAGCGATATTCAACAGTCGTAGTTCGACCTTGAGCTGTACTGTCCGCAATTTATCTGCAGACGGTTGCCTTCTGACCTTCGCCGAAGATCCATGGATTCCCACGCGGCTCGAGGTCATGCTCAACAACGCAACGGATTTCATCCCGGCCGACGTGGTCTGGCGCGAAGGCTGCAAGACCGGCATCGCCTTCGTGCGCGCTGCACGCGTGCAGAGCCCGCTCCCGCCCGGCGTCGACGCCATCAGGGGGCAACGCGCGAAGCCTGAAGGCGTGGCGAACGACGCCTGAAGCGCACCGCGACAGGTCCGAACCTCTCCCGTCGGCCGCCCCTTTCCCCTCGCGCATTGATCTGGGGGCGAGATGATCCCCGATCACATCGAGGCCTTGGCCGAGAACCGGACCAATCCTGCTGAGGCGAGGGTGCTCTGGCGCAACGGCCGACAGCGGCAGCCGGCCATCGTTCGGAACCTGCGCCGCCCCCTAGCGCGGACCGAACCGGTCCTTCCAGCTTGGAAGCGCCCCGGGGAAGGGGAGCGCCGTCGCCTCGTAGATCCCGCGCGCCACCGCGCGGGCCAAGCAGTCCGCCGCGACGGCACCGATTTCGGTCACATCCCGCAGCGCGTTTGCGCCAAGCGGCTTCCGGCCGGTGCCCGCGAAGAAGACCGTGTCGCCGTCGAACGGTGCATGAGCCGGCCGGATCGCATGGGAGAGCCCGTCGTTCGCCATGATGGCCAGCCGCTTCGCCTGCGCCTTGCTGATCACCGCATCCGTCGCCACGCAGGCGATCGTCGTGGCGGGCCGATCGCCCTTCACCCGGATCCGGAGCGCGCCGGAGGAGGCGGGCGAGGCCATGCCCAGCCCGCCGAACTCGGACCCGACCTCGTAGGGCGCGGCCCAGAAATGCGGCCCGTCTCCCATGGTGGCGACGCCGATCGCATTGACGGCGACGATCGCGCCGACCGTGAAGCCGCCTGCGGTCACGGCGCTGGCCGAGCCGAGGCCGCCCTTCAGGTTCGCGGTGGTCGCGCCGAAGCCTGCGCCGGCGGTGCCGAGCGCGAAGCTGTCCCGCGCCGCCATCGTGGCGGCATAGGCGAGCTCCGCATAGGGCGCCATCCGCCCCCAGCCCTTGTCGCCGCCGTTGAGGAGATCGAACAGGATCGCGCCTGTCACGATGGGCACCTTCACCGGTCCGACCGCGAAGCCGCGGCCCTGCTCGCGGAGCGCGGCCTGCACGCCCGCGCCGCTGGCGAGGCCGAAGGCGGAGCCGCCGGACAGGAAGATCGCGTCCACCTGCTGGACCGTCATGTCCGCTTCCAGCAGCGCCGTGTCGAAGCTCCCCGGCGCGCCACCGGACACGATGCCCGAGGCCGTGGCTGGCGCGTCGAAGCGGATGACGGTGACGCCGGAGGCGAGACCCGCCTCGTCGGCATGGCCGACCATCACGCCGGCGACGTCGGTGATGAGGTTGCGCATGGAGCGCAGGCTAGGCGAATTGGGCTTTGGCGCAAAGCCTCGTTGACCACGAGGACGGCGAGCGCCGCCGCATCCTTGTCCTGGCCGGCCGTTAAGGCCAAGCTTGAGTGTCCGGAGGTGTGCGCATGCGCCTGATCAGTCTGCTCGCGGCGATGTTCATTGGCGCCTTTGGTGTCCCCTTGGCCGCGTTGGCGCAGGGAGCGCCGCAGCTCCTGCGCCAGCATGCGGAAGCGGGAACGCTGGCCGAGGGAGAAGGCGCCCTCCACCGCCTCGCCACGGCCAGTCCGCAGGATGCCGAGGCGCGCATGGCGCTGGGCTTCCTGCAGGTCGCCCGCGCCGTGGAGCGACTGGGCCAGGACCTCCACCGCTATGGGCTCCAGGCGCCGCGCCAGCGCTTCGTTCCGATCCTGCGCATGCCCGTGCCGCCGAACCCGTCGCCCGAGAAGCTCGACTACGCCAAGCTCCGCGCCGTCTATGCCGAGTTTCTCGCCGGCCTGTCGGCGGCGGAGCGCACGCTCGCCGCGATCCCGGCCGGCGGCGATCCGAAGCTCGTCCTCAACCTGTCGAAGGTGCGGCTCGACCTCGACCGCAACGGCCGCGCCGATGAGGGCGAGACCCTCGGCCGCGTGATCGCCGGGGTCATGAACCAGCGCGGGGAGCCGGTTTCCTTCGAGGTCGCCTTTGACCGCGCCGATGCGACCTGGCTGCGCGGCTACACGCATCTCCTGTCGTCCTTCCTCGAGTTCGTGCTCGCCTACGACTGGAGCGAGACCTACGCAGCCGCAGGCCACCATTATTTCGCCGGTGCGCGAGAGCCCGGCAGCCCCCTGCACGGAGATGCAGCCCCCAACCTCCTGCTCGGCACCGAGGGTGCGACCATCGCCGACACGATCGCCATGATCCATCTGATCCGCTGGCCTCTCGCGGAGCCCGAGCGGATGAAGCGGGCGCTCGCGCATCTCAAGCGCGTCCCGGACTTGTCGCGCCAGAACTGGCGGGAGATCCTCGCGGAGAACGACGACGACAGGGAATGGCTACCCTCGCCGAAGCAGCGCAGCGGCGGCCTCGGTGGACTGTCCGTCACTCAGGAGCGCGTCGACGGCTGGATGAAGGTGATGGATGAGTTCGACGCGGTGCTCGACGGCCGCAAGCTGGTCGCGCACTGGCGCTTCCAGAAGGGCTTCGACCTCAGGGCCTTCTTCGAGAACCCGCGTCCCTTCGACCTCGTCCTCTGGATCACCGGGCACGGCGCGGCGCCCTACATGAAGGACGGCCCGCTAGTCTCCAGCGAGACGACGCGTCAGTGGCAGATGATGTTCAGCGGCAATTTCCTGGCTTACGCCTTCTGGTTCAACTGACGGCCACGCAGGTTTGACCGGACCGCGACTGCCGCGCCCTGTTCGTGCCGGCATCGCGCGTGATATGCGCTGCCCATGCCCGACTTCACCCTGACCGGCGTCTTCGTCGCCGGGCTCCTGTCCTTCCTGAGCCCCTGCGTGCTGCCGCTGGTGCCGCCCTATCTCGCCTACATGGCGGGAACCAGCGTCTCGGCCATCGCCGCGCCCGGCCGGCTCAACGGTCGCGTGCTGGCGGCGTCGTTCCTGTTCGTGCTGGGCTTCGCCACGGTCTTCGTCCTGCTCGGCGCCGGCGCCTCTTCGCTCGGAGGCTTGCTGCGCCGCCATTCCGATACGCTGGCGATCGTGGCCGGCGTCGCCATCATTGTAATGGGGCTGCATTTCCTGGGGCTGTTCCGCCTTTCGTTTCTCTATCGCGAAGCACGCTTCCAGGTGGACAAGCCCGCGAGCCTGGGCGGCGCCTATCTCATGGGCCTCGCCTTCGCCTTCGGCTGGACGCCCTGCATCGGCCCGGTGCTGGGCTCCGTCATGGCCGTGGCCGGCGCGCAGGCGACGGTGGGGCAGGGGATGGGCCTGCTCGCACTCTATTCCGCCGGCCTCGGCATCCCGTTCCTGCTGGCGGCTCTCTTCATGGGCCCCTTCACGCGGCTGCTCGCCCGCATGAAAGGCCGCATGCATCTCGTCGAGAAGACGATGGGAGCCGCGTTGGTGCTGACCGGCGTCGCCTTCCTCACCGGCGGCATCGCCACAGCGAGCTATTGGCTGCTCGAAACGTTCCCCGCGCTCGGAATGCTCGGCTGAAACGAAGAAACCGCCGGATTGCTCCGGCGGTTTCCGTCATCCGAACAGGGGTTTCGGAGGATCAGTTCTCGACGTAGGTGATTTTGTCGCCGACCTTCTTCCACGTGTACATCACGTAGTCCGGACGGGTGATGTCGCCCTTCTTGTCGTAGGTAAGGTCGCCGATCACGGTCTTGAAGGTCGCGCCCGAGCGGATGTGCTCCGACAGCTTCTTCGAGTCGAGCGTCTTGGTCGCCTCGGCGGCCTGCGCGATCACCTGCACGGCGGCGTAGGTGTAGAGCGTGTAGGACTCCGGGTTGATGCCCTTGGAGGTGAAGGCCTTCACGACCTCGGCGGCCTCGGCGCGCTTGCGCGGGTCAGGCGGGAAGGTCATCAGCGTGCCTTCGGCGCCCGGGCCCGCGATCGTCGCGAACTCGTCCGAGGTGATGCCGTCGCCCGACATCAGCGGCGCGCGCACCTGCTGGTCACGCATCTGGCGGACGATCAGGCCGCCCTCCGTGTGCAGGCCGCCCCAGTAGACGAGGTCGACGCCGGCCGCCTTGATCTTGGTGATGAGCGCCGAGAAGTCCTTCTCGCCGACGTTCACGCCCTCGAACATCACTTCCTTCACGCCCTTGGCGTTCATCGCCTTCTGGGTCTCGGAGGCGAGGCCCTGGCCGTAAGGCGTCTTGTCGTGGACGACCGCGACCTTCTTGCCCTGGAAGTTCTTGACGATGTAGTCGGCCGCGACGGCGCCCTGCTGGTCGTCGCGTCCGCAGGTGCGGAACACGTTCCAGAGGCCGCGCTCCGTGATCTTCGGGTTCGTGGCCGACGGCGTGATCATGATCGCGCCGTTCTCGGCATAGACCTCGGACGCGGGCAGCATCACGCCCGAGTTGAAGGGGCCGACCACGTGGCGGACGCCTTCCGACGTCAGCTTGTTGGCGACCGAGACGCCCTGCGCCGGGACGGAGGCGTCGTCGCCCGTCACGATCGTGATGCGGCGGCCGAGGATGCCGCCCTTGGCGTTGAGGTCGGCGACGGCCTGCGTCGCGCCGTCCGTCAGCTGCTTGCCGAACGCGGCATTCGGGCCGGTGACGGGGCCGAGCACGCCGAGCTTGAGTTCCTGGCCCTGGGCGAAGCTGGTCTTGCCGAGGGCGGTCGTGAGCGCGATGCCTGCGAGGAGGCTTCTGCGATCCATGGTTCGTCTCCCATTCTCAATCCCGGGCCTAGCCGCTCCCGGACGCGGTTCTGGAGGCCAAATCGGCGCTCTGGGGCGATAATCAAGCCCTTTTCGCCGGTCTTGTCATCCGAAAACGTGAAACTCCAGCGCCTAGCCCTTCCGCTTCCAGGAGAGGGGTCCCGACCCCTCGAAGGCGAAGGCGTACTGGGTCTTCATCTGCTCCGTGCGCTTCATCCGCCAGCCGAGCAGCGCGAAGCCCATGAGGAAGATGAAGTCGACGAGGTAATAGTGCAGGCTGAGCAGCGTGCCCTGGAACATGGCGAAGTGGATGAAGCGCACGGCGCAGTTCAGCAGCGCCACATAGACCGGCAGCATCACCAGCGGACGCCAGGTCTGCGCGATGGCCCGGCCCATCTGCCAGGAGGCCGCGCCGCCGAGCACCACGGTGACGAGCAGGAAGAGCCAGGCCGAATGCTCTTCGTAGAGGATGCCCTGCATCAGTGCCTCCCGCCCTCGAGATAGGCCGACTGCACGCGCGGATCGGCGAGCAGCTCCTTGCCCGTGCCGCTCATCGTGATGACGCCGTTGACCATCACATAGGCGCGGTGCGCGAGCTTCAGCGCGTGGAACGCGTTCTGCTCCACGAGGAAGACCGTCATGCCCTCGCGCCTGTTCACATCCTTGATGACCTCGAAGATCTGCCGGACGATGATCGGCGCGAGACCGAGCGACGGCTCGTCGAGAAGCAGGAGCTTCGGGCGGCACATCAGCGCTCGGGCGATCGCGAGCATCTGCTGCTCGCCGCCGGACAGCGTGCCGGCGCGCTGCTGCAGCCGCTCCTTGAGGCGCGGGAAGATGGCGCAGATCTTCTCCAGATCCTCGTTGAAATATTGCATGCCCGGCACCGCCGAGCCCATCTGCAGGTTCTCGAAGACCGTCATGCGCGGGAAGACGCGGCGGCCTTCCGGCGATTGGGCGATGCCGAGCCGCGCGATGTCGTGCGTCTCCGTCCGCGTAATGTCCTGGCCGCGGTAGAGGATGCGGCCCTCGCGCGCCTGCGGGTTGCCGAAGATGGTCATCATCAGCGTCGACTTCCCGGCGCCGTTGGCGCCGATCAGCGTGACGATCTCGCCTTCGTTGACGGTGAGGTCGACGCCCTTCAGCGCGATGATCTTGCCGTAGTAGGTCTTGACGCCCTGCACCTCGAGCAGGGGACGCGGCGCCGCCGCGGATGCGGCCGCGCTCATAGCCCGACCTCCGCCTCGATCCTGTGCACTTCGTCCTCGTCCTCCGCGCCCAGATAGGCTGCGATCACCTTCGGGTCGTTCTGCACCTCGCGCGGCGTGCCGTCGGAGATCTTGGTGCCGTAGTCGAGCACGACCACATGGTCGGAGATCTCCATGACGACCGACATGTCGTGCTCGATCAGCAGCAGCGACGTGCCATGGTCGTCGCGGATCAGCCGGAGCAGCATGTTGAGCTCAGCGCTCTCGCGCGGGTTCAGGCCCGCGGCCGGCTCGTCGAGGCAGAGGAGCTTCGGCTCCGTGCACATGGCGCGCGCGATCTCCAGCCGCCGCTGGTCGCCATAGGGCAAGTCGCCCGCGGGATCGTCGGCCCGGTTCAGGAGCTTGGTCTGCTCCAGCCAGAACTTGGCCTTCTCGATCGCCTCCTTCTCGGCGTCGCGGAAGCGCCTCAGGCCGAACAGGCCGCCGAGCGTCCATTGCGAGGCCTGCATCAGCGCGTTGTGCTGGCCGACCATCAGGTTCTCGAGCACCGTGAGGCCGGAGAAGAGCCGGATGTTCTGGAAGGTCCGCGCCACCTTCGCCTGGGCTGTGATCTCGAAATCAGGCATCCGCTCCAGCAGGAAGAGCCGGTCCGGCCCCGGATCGCTCGCCGCCCGGTCGCTGTCGGTCAGCGCCTCCAGCGCGGCGTCGAAGTCCCCGTCGCCATGCCGGAAGGAGATGCGCCCCTCCGTCGGCTTGTAGAAGCCGGTGATGCAGTTGAAGACGGTGGTCTTGCCCGCGCCGTTCGGCCCGATCAGCGCGGTGATCTCGCCGCGGTTCGCGGTGAAGGACAGGTCGTTGATCGCGACCAGGCCGCCGAAGCGCATCGTCAGATGCTCGACCTTGAGGATGGGGGTCGCCGTCACGAGGTGACTCCCGTGGTCAGGCACGTGTCATCCCCGGCGGCCCGCAGGGCCGGGAAGGGGATCCAGACCGTCGGCGCGGGAAGGCCTGGGTTCCCTTCCCCTCCGCTTCGCTCCGGCCGGGAATGACAAGCGCTCGGCGAGGCGACGCCCCGGCCGGGAATGACAAGCGAAAGCCGGCTCATCCATGGCCCTCCTTCACGTTCTCCGCGCCGATCACCTTGCGTTCCTTGAGGAAGATGGAGGGGGCGCGGGTCGAGATCAGGCCGCGCGGCTTCCACAGCATCATCAACACCATGCCGCCGCCCACGAGCAGCATGCGGTATTTCGACGGATCGTCGCCGATCAGCGGTTTCAGGAACTCGAGTTCGCGCAGCAGCTCGCTGCCGCCGATCAGCACGATGGCGGCGATCACGACGCCGATGAGCGAGCCCATGCCGCCGAGCACCACGATGGCGAGGATCAGCGCGGATTCGAGGAAGACGAAGCTCTCCGGCGTGATGAAGGCCTGCCGTGCGCCGAAGAAGGCTCCCGCGAAGCCGCCGAACATCGCGCCGATGGCGAAGGCCGTGAGCTTCGTGTTGGTCGTGTTCATGCCGACGGCCCGGCAGGCGATCTCATCCTCGCGAAGCGCCTCCCAGGCGCGGCCGATGGGGAGCCGCTTGAGCCTGAGCGTCACCCAGGCAGTGATGAGCGCCAGGATCAGGATCACGTAATAGAGGAAGATCGTGCGGTAGGCCGGCGATGGCTCCAGCCCGAAGCGCGCCGCGAAGCCCGTGTCGCTGGCGTTGAACGGTATTCCGAAGAAGTCGATGCGGCTGGCCGACATGCCGGCGCCGCCGCCCGTGAGGTCGCGCCAGTTCAACGCGACGAGATAGATGATCTCGCCGAACGCCAGCGTCACGATGGCGAGATAGTCGCCCCGGAGCCTCAGCACCGGGAAGCCGAGCAGGATTCCCCACATCGCCGCCATCACGCCGGCGACGGGCAGCGCCAGCCAGAATGAAAAGCCGAAATGCTGGTTCAGCAGCGCGTAGGTGTAGGAGCCGATCGCATAGAAGGCGACGTAGCCGAGGTCGAGCAGGCCCGCGAGGCCGACGACGATGTTCAGCCCCCAGCCCAGCATGATGTAGATCAGGATCAGCACCCCGAAGTTGTCGACCCACTTCGGCACCGTGCCCCAGCCCGTCGTCGCGATGACGATCCACGGAAACATGGCGAGGAAGGCGACGAACACCGGCAGCGCCAGGCGCTCGACCCGGTCCATGTCGAGCTTCGAGCCGGTAGACGCGACGCGGTTCTGCGCCGCGAGGGCCCGGTTCCAGGACACCCAGCTGCGGATCAGGCTGCCGATGAAGACGGCGCCGACCAGGACGCCGAGCAGTCCCGGCCGCGGGATGAGCACGATCTCGTTCGACAGGCGCTGGTCGGTCTTGAGGCCGACGATCAGGCCGAACAGGCCGAGCGCGACAAGCGCCGCGAAGAAGGCTTCCTTGAGGGCGGCCTGGGCGTCGAACGTGGAGGGAACCTCGCCGCCGGACGCGGCGGCATCGGCGCGGACGGGAGCGGACATCCTAGACTTTCTCCACTTCCGGTTTGCCGAGGATGCCCTGCGGCAGGAAGATCAGCGTCACGACGAGGATCGTGAAGGCCGCGACGTCCTTGTAGTCGATCGAGAAATAGCCGGACCAAAGGCTCTCGATCAGCCCGATCAGCAGCCCGCCGAGCACGGCGCCGGGGAGAGAGCCGATGCCGCCGAGCACGGCCGCGGTGAAGGCCTTCACGCCCGGAATGAAGCCGTCCTTGTAGGAGACGACATTGTATTTCACGAGCCACATCGTCGCGGCGACGGCGGCGAGGCCGGCGCCGATGATGAAGGTGATGGCGACCGTGCGGTTGACATTGATCCCGAGCAGCGCCGCCATCTTGCGGTCCTGCTCGCAGGCGCGCTGTGCGCGGCCCAGCGGCGTCTTCTGGACGAGGTACCAGAACACCAGGAGCAGCACCGCCGTCGTGACCATGATCAGCAGGTCCTTGTAGGCGAGCACGACGTCGAACGTGTTGCCCCTGAGCAGCGTGATGCCGCCGTCGATGATCGAGGGCACGGGCTTGTTGCGGGCGTCCTGGCTGACCTGCACGAAATTGATCAGCAGGATCGACATGCCGATCGCCGAGATCAGCGGCGCGAGGCGAAACGATCCCCTGAGCTTGCGGTAGGCCACCCGCTCGATCGCCCAATTGTAGAGGCTGGTGACGAAGATGCTGACCATCAGCGCGACGAAGAGGGCGAGGAAGATGGCGCCGGCGCCGACGCCGACGAGGCTCGTGACGATCAGGAACATGATCAGCGCGACGAAGGCGCCGACCATGAAGACGTCGCCATGCGCGAAATTGACCATGCCGATGATGCCGAACACCATCGTGTAACCGATGGCGATCAGCCCATAGATCGACCCCAGCGTGATCCCGTTGATCACCTGTTGCAGGAAGACTTCCATCCCTCTCTCCCCAGCGCGACGGCGAACCGCGCGTCCGTCCATCACGATTTCGGATGCAAGCATCGCGAGAAACTGATGGCAAGCGGCGACGTTCTTTATCCCGGCTTCGATCCGTGCGGCAATCCGCCTCCGCTGGATTTGTCGTCACAGGGCCAAATTCCGATGATTCCAGCCTTTCTGGGCGGTCTCATCGGACGAAAAATAGGAGGCGGCTACCCTTCGCAGTGAAATCAGCGGAAAGCACGTGCTGCGCCCGCCGCGGAAGTGCAAGGAAAATTCACCTATTCCCGCAAGGGAAATTAAAAAGTTCAGCGGTAAACGGTGACGTAAGGGCGGCGACCGGCCGAAGGTCCGCCGTGACCCCGGGCACGAGGACATGCAGCTTCACTCCTCCACCGCTGCCGCGACGTCGCCGAGGCCAGCGCACCGGCTGGCGGAACTCGTCCGCAAGTTGGAATTCGACATCGAGCTGGCGCGCCTGCCGCCGGGCGAGCTGATCTCTTCCGCAGCGATCGCCCGCCGCATCCGCTGCCATCCGCAGGACATCGGTCAGGTCCTCGCGGAAGCCGAACGGCGCGGGCTCCTCGCACGGCTTGGCGATTCCTGCCGGATCACCGATGTCGATCGCGAGCGGATGCTGCCGCTTCTCGCGCGTCGTCGCGAACTCGAGCTGCTCGTGGCCGAGCGCGCCGCGCGGCGGATCGCGCCGCTGGACGAGGAGGAACTCGCCGACGCCTCCGTCCTGATGACCCGCTCCGCGCTGCTGGGGGACATCGAGGGTTTCATGGAGGCGGGCCGCCGCCTGGACCATGCCTGCGCGGCCGCGGCCGACCTCCCGGAGGCCGGGGCGGAAATCCGGGCGATCAAGGCCGAGTTCCGCCGCGCCTGGTGCGCCTACAACCGCCTGCGCGACATCAACGAGCCGGCGGCCATCCGCCGCGAGATCGCCGAGGCCGTGCTCGCCCGGCGTCCCGATGCCGCGAGGGAGTGTGTCGAGGCCTATTTCCGCTATCTGCGCCGCGCCTTCTGATCGCCGGCTCGTGAACGCCGCGCCCTTGACGCGGCGACATCCCCGCCTGAAGGCGTAGCGCCCTCCCGGCGAACCAGCAGGATTCATGAACGACAGGCCCCAGTCGAGCGCGGCAGTCCCCAGCGCTGCAGGCGCGCGCTTCCGCGAAGCAATGAGCCGCGTCGCCGAGCAGGTCCATGTGGTGGCGACGCGGGGTGCGGCGGGTCTGGGCGGCGCCACGGCGACGGCCGTCGCCTCGGTCAGCGATTCGCCCCCGACCCTGCTGGTCTGCCTCAATGCGGCGAGCGGCACGCTTACCCGCATCCGCGCCAACGGGGTCTTCTCCGTCAACGTCCTGTCGTCGGCGCAGCAGGAGATCGCCGCGATCTTCGCGGGCGGCCTCGGTCTCGAGGGCGAGGCCCGCTTCCGGGTGTCGGACGGCTGGTCGTCGGACGGCCTCGCGCCTGTTCTCGCGGGCGCGCTCTCGTCCTTCAACTGCCGCGTCACCGACCTGACGGCGGTCGGCAGCCATGTCGTCGTCTTCGGCGCGGTCGAGGCGATCGCGGTCGGCGGCGAGGAGCCGCCGCTGCTCTATCACCGGCGGCGCTACGAAACGCTCTAGCCCGTCAGCCCTTCTCCATCTCCTCGAACACGTTCGCCGCCTCGTGGAAGGCGGTGTTGGCGGCCGGCACGCCGGCATAGACCGCGCATTGCATCAGCACTTCCTTGATTTCGTCCTTGCTGAGGCCGTTGTGGATTGCGCCCTTCACATGGATGCGGAACTCCTCCCAGCGCCCCAGCGCCGTCGCCACCGACAGCACGATGATCGACCGGCTACGGTAGTCGAGCCCCGGCCGCGCCCAGATATCGCCCCAGGCCGTGCGCGTGATGAAGTCCACCCACTCCGCATTGAAGGCGGTGCGGCCCTTGAGCGAGCGGTCGACATGCGCGTCGCCCAGCACCTTGCGGCGGTTCTTCTCGCCGGCGGCGATGCGGTCTGCGTCGGTGGTCATGATGGGCCTCCTGTGTCGGTCCGGGATAGGCGAAGCCACGCTGGGCTGTCGAGACGGGAGGGGTGATGTTCCCTCGGTTGCGGCGAGCTGGCACGGCGCATCCTCGTCTAAGGGGGCGGCCCCACCCGACCGGCTGCGCCGGCCACCCTCCCCGCGAGCGGGGAGGGATCGGTGTCTAGAATGGCGCCCGGACACGATTCAGCGCATGGCTTCAGACGGTTCCGCGGGATGCTTGAATCGTCTTGTACGCGGCCAGAACCCGGTCGATCAGCGCCTCGCTCGCGCCCAGATAGGTCGCCGGATCGAAAAGCATCTCGAGATCGAGCCCGTTCGCCTCCGGCGCCTCGGCGAGGATCGCGCGCAGATGCCGCTTCTCCGCCACCGCCCTCCGGCAGGCGGCCTCCATGAAAGCCTTGGCCCTGGCCTTCCCCAGCGACGGCGCGAGCGCGAAGGTCACGCGCTCGGCCATGACCAGGCCCTGCGTCAGTTCGAGATTGGCCCGCATGCGCCCGGCATCGACCTCGAGGCCCTCCAGGAGCGCCTGCATGTGCAGGGCCGCCGCGCCCGCGAGCGTCAGCAGCTCCCGCATGACCTCCCATTCCGCATGCCATCCGCCGACGCCGCGCTCGTGCTCCTGCAGGCCGGCCGACAGCATCGTCGCCACGAGGCCCGGCGTCCGCGCGGCGATGGCGACGATGGCGACGCTCTGTACGGGGTTGCGCTTGTGCGGCAGGGTGGACGAGCCGCCTTTCCCCGGCGCCGTGGGCTCGAAGGCTTCCGCCACCTCGGTCTGCATCAGGAGCGCGATGTCGCGCGCGATCTTGCCGAGCGCGGCGCAGAGCATGCCGAGCTCGCAGGCGAGCGCCTGCGGCCGGACGCGCGCCGTATGCCGGGGGATGTCCGCGCCAAGCGCCTCGGAGACCGGAATTGCCAAGTCGCCGAGCGCCGCCAGCGTGCCGGCGGCCCCGCCGAACTGGATCGTCGCATCGCCGGCCCCCCGAAGCCGTTCCTGGCATTCGAGCAGCGGATCCAGCCAGTTCGCGCATTTGAGCCCGAAGCTCGTGGGGAGCGCATGCTGCAGCAGGGTCCGTCCGATCATCGGCGTCGCGCGATGCCGCGCCGCCAGTCCGGCGAGCGCTGCGGAGGAGGCGCGAAGCCTGTCGACGACGAGCGCCGTCGCCGCTGCCGCGATGGCGCTCAGCCCCGTATCGATCACGTCCTGGCTCGTCGCGCCGTAATGCACGAACTCGGCCGCGGCCGGATCGCGCTCCTTCACCGTCGCGGTCAGCATCGCGACGAGCGGGATCGCGGGGTTACCGGCGAGGGTCGTGCGCCGCCCGATCTCCGCGATATCGTAGAACGCCGCGTCGCAGCAGGCGGCGATCACCTCCGCCGCTCCTTTCGGAATGACGCCCACCTTCGCCTCCGCGAGCGCCAGCGCGGATTCGAAATCGAGCATCGCCTGCAGCCAGCGGCGATCGGACAGGATGTCCGCCATCGCCGCGTCCGCGAACAGCCCGCCCGTCAGACCGTCGGCGCTGAAGGATGACATGTGCGGCCCCTCGATCACGGCCGCCGGAGGACGGGCCGGCTCCCGCGTCACGCCATAGTGATGCGACGTTGAAAGGCCAAGTCTCCACTCTGCGTCTGGCGCGAAGGAGGTTCGCGCGACGGGAGGTTCGCATGATCAGCCGCCGCAGGATGCTCGCCTCGCTCGGGGCCTTCGCCGCAGCGCCCGCCCTGGCTCAGTCCGCGAGCACCGTGCTGATCGTGCCCTTCGCGCCCGGCGGCCCCACCGACATCATCGGCCGCATCGCCGCCGAGGGCCTTTCGCGCCGGCTCGGCCGCCGCCTCATCGTCGAGAACGTCGCCGGCGCGGGCGGCGCCACTGGCGTCGTCAGGGCCATGCGCGCCGCGCCCGACGGCCGGACGCTGCTCGTCGGCAACCTCGGGACGCACGGGGCCGCACCGAGCGCCACGCCCAATCTCCCGTACGATCCGGTGGCCGATTTCGAGCCGATCGGCATGATCGCCGAGACGCCGATCGTGCTCGTCGCGCGGAAGGACTTCCCCGCCGACGACCTGACCTCGTTCGCATCCCAGCTTCGCACCCATCCCGACCGCTATTCCTACGGCCATGCCGGGCAGGGCGTCACGTCTCACACGGCCGCGCTGCTCCTGCTCTCCTCCATCGGGGCGATGCAGACCGGCGTCGCCTACCGCGGCACGGCTCCGGCGCTGAACGACCTGCTCGCGGGCTCCATCGACTTCATCGTCGACCAGTCCGTGATCATGGTCGAGCAGGTGAGGGGCGGCGCCGTCAAGGCGCTGGCCGTGGCCGGGGCGCGACGGCTGCCGTCGCTGCCCGACCTTCCCACGGCGGCCGAGCAGGGGCTGCCCGCCTTTGCCATCACGGCTTGGAACGCGCTCTTCGCGCCGGCGGGCCTCGACAAGGGGCTCGCCGCCGAGCTCGAGCGCGCCCTCGCGGAGACGCTGGACGATCCCGAGGTCCAGGCCCGGCTCACCACCTTCGATGCGATCGTGCCGGAAGCGGGCGAGGCGCGTTCGGCCGCGCGCCTGCGCGCCCATGTTACGGCGGAAGTCGAGCGCTGGCGCAACATCGCGCGCTGAACAGCCTCAACGGGAAATTGCCTGAAAACCGCAGAAACGAGGATTTCCGCGGTCATGCAATAGTGCTTGACCCCCGGAAAAAGCCGTCTCACATTCAAATTCGAAAAGTTCCAGGCCGAGAGGGGCGCTGGACGATTCCAAGACGGGGCGGCTTGCGCCGTCGTCGAAAAAGCGGCGCGTCTCCCCGGTGGGACGCTGCGTCAGATGGAGGAAGCGATGGCCACCGTGACGATGACGGTGAACGGTAAAGCTGTGTCCGGCACGATCGAGCCGCGCACCTTGCTCGTTCAGTTCCTGCGCGAGAACCTGCGGCTCACCGGCACCCACGTCGGCTGCGACACGAGCCAGTGCGGCGCCTGCGTGGTGCATGTCGACGGCAGGGCGGTCAAGAGCTGCACGACGCTCGCGCTGTCCTGCGAAGGCGCGTCGGTGACGACGATCGAAGGCCTCGCGGGACCCGACGGCACGCTGCATCCGATGCAGGAGGCCTTCCGCGAGCATCACGGGCTGCAATGCGGCTTCTGCACGCCGGGCATGATCATGTCCGCGGTCGACATGGTGAACCGCAAGGGCGGCGCGCTGGACGAATGCGTGATCCGCGAGGAGCTCGAGGGCAACATCTGCCGTTGCACCGGCTACCACAACATCGTGAAGGCGGTCGAAGCCGGCGCCGCCGCCATGGGCGCCAAGCCGATGAAGATCGCGGCCGAGTGAGGGGCCGCCGCGCCCTGCCACGCGGGGCGCAAGCCGGCCGAGGGCCGGAGCCGCGCTGTGGCGCTCGACCGCCCGGCGCGTCGAAACGACTGAATCAGGGGAGGGAGACCCTATGACCGCCACAGGCATCGGCGCCCCCGTGCGCCGCAAGGAAGACCACCGCTTCATCACCGGCGCCGGTCGCTATGTCGACGATCTCAACCGACCGGGCCAGACCTACGCCGTCTTCGTGCGCTCGCCGCACGCCCATGCCGAAATCCGCAAGATCGACACCGCCGCCGCGAAGGCCATGCCGGGCGTGGTCGCGATCCTGACCGGCGCGGACCTCGCGGCCGACAAGGTGGGCGGGCTAATCTGCGGCTGGATGATCCACAGCAAGGACGGCACGCCGATGAAGGCGGGCGCGCATCCTGCGCTGGCCGACGGCAAGGTCCGCTACGTCGGCGACCATGTCGCGGTGGTCATCGCCGAGACGCTGGCCGAGGCGCGTGACGCGGCCGAGAAGGTCGACGTCGAGTACAATGTCCTCCCCGCCGTGGTCGATCTCTCGACCGCCACCGCGAAGGGGGCCGCCGCGATCCACGAGGTCGCGCCTGACAACGTCGTCTACGACTGGCATCTCGGCGACAAGGCGGCCACGGACGCCGCCTTCGCCCGCGCGAAGCACGTGACGAAGCTGGATCTCGTCAACAACCGCCTTGTTCCGAACGCAATGGAGCCGCGTGCGGCCATCGGCGACTATGACGCCGGCGAGGATTCCTACACGCTCTACACCACGAGCCAGAACCCGCACGTCGCGCGGCTCATCCTCTCCGCCTTCATCGGCATCGCGCCGGAGCACAAGCTCCGCGTGATCGCGCCGGATGTCGGCGGCGGCTTTGGCTCCAAGATCTACGTCTATGCCGAGGAGACGGTCTGCGTCTGGGCCTCGCGCAAGGTGAAGCGCCCGGTGAAGTGGGTGGCGGACCGCACGGAGGAATTCCTCTGCGTGGCGCATGGCCGCGATCATCTCACCCACGCGGAACTCGCGATGGACGCGGAGGGCAAGATCCTGGCGCTGCGCGTCAAGACGCGGGCCAACCTCGGTGCCTATCTCTCGACCTTCGCCTCGGCGGTGCCGACCTACCTCTACGCGCCGCTGCTCTCGGGCCAGTACGACATCCCGGCGATCTACGCCGAGGTCGAGACGGTCTACACCAACACCGCCCCGGTCGACGCCTATCGCGGCGCGGGCCGCCCGGAGGCGACCTTCGTGGTCGAGCGGCTGGTGGAGGTCGCGGCGCGCGAGCTCGGACAGGATCCCGCCAAGTTCCGTCTGCGCAACTTCGTCAGGAAGTGGCCGCACCAGACGCCGGTCATCATGATGTATGACGCGGGCGACTATGCCGGCACGATGAAGCAGGCGCTGAAGCTCGCCGACGTCGCCGGCTTCGGCAGGCGCAAGCGCGAGAGCGCGCGCCGCGGGAAGCTGCGCGGGCTCGGCTATTCGGCCTATATCGAGGCCTGCGGCATCGCGCCGAGCCAGGCGGTCGGCTCGCTCGGCGCCGGCGTCGGCCTCTGGGAATCGGCCGAGGTCCGCGTGAACCCAACCGGCAATGTCGAGATCCTGACGGGCTCGCACAGCCACGGCCAGGGCCACGAGACGACCTTCGCCCAGCTCGTCTCCGACCGGCTCGGCATCCCGATCGAGCAGGTCTCGATCGTCCATGGCGACACCGACAAGGTGCAGTTCGGCATGGGCACCTACGGGTCGCGCTCCGGCGCGGTCGGCATGTCGGCCATCGTCAAGGCGCTCGACAAGGTCGAGGCCAAGGCGAAGAAGGTGGCGGCGCTCTGCATGGAGGCGGCCGAGACCGACATCGACTTCAAGGACGGCAAGTTCACCGTGAAGGGCACCGACAAGTCGATGGCCTTCGGCGAGGTGGCGCTGCAGGCCTACATCGCCCACAAGTTCACCGGCCAGCAGCTGGAGCCGGGCCTGAAGGAGGGCGCCTTCTTCGACCCGACGAACTTCACCTTCCCCGCCGGCGTCCATGTCTGCGAGGTCGAGGTCGACCCGGATACGGGCGTCACCAGCGTCGTGAAATGGACCGCGGTCGACGATTTCGGCAACATCATCAATCCGTTGATCGTCGAGGGCCAGGTCCACGGCGGCATCGCCCAGGGCGTCGGCCAGGCTCTTCTGGAAGGCGCGGTCTACGACCAGAGCGGCCAGCTGCTGACGGCCTCCTTCATGGACTACGGCATGCCGCGCGCGCTCGACGTCCCGTCCTATCAGCTCGGCTTCAACACGACGGCGGCGCCGTCCAACCCGCTCGGCATCAAGGGCTGCGGCGAGGCCGGCGCCATCGCCGCGCCGCCCGCCGTCATCAACGCCATCACGGACGCGCTCGGTCACGAGAACGTGCCGATGCCGGCGACGCCGCAGGTCGTTTGGAAAGCGGCGCAGAAAGCCGTTAACCGCATGGCCGCCGAATAATCCGAGGAGAGCAACGATGTACGCCTTCAACTATCACCGCGCCACCTCGGCCCGGCAGGCCGCGAACCTCCTCGCCAAGGCGGAGGATGCGAAGCTGCTGGCCGGCGGCCACACGCTGCTGCCGACGATGAAGCTCCGGCTGGCGAGCCCCGCCAACATCATCGATCTCGGCCGCGTGCCCGAGCTCAAGGGCATCGAGCAGAAGGGCCGCTACCTGATGATCGGCGCCATGACGACGCACGCCGAGGTCGCGCATTCGGATCTCGTGCGCGGCTATACGCCGGGCCTCGCCGCGCTGGCGGAAGGCATCGGCGACCCGCACGTGCGCCATCGCGGCACGATCGGCGGCTCGGTCGCCAACAACGACCCCTCGGCCGACTATCCGGCGGGCCTGCTCGCGCTGAACGCCGTGATCGTCACCAACAAGCGCAAGATCGCCGCCGATGCGTTCTTCCAGGGCATGTTCGCCACGGCGCTGGAGGAGGGCGAGCTGATCACGAAGATCGCCGTCCCGTCGTCGAGCCGCTTCGCCTACGCCAAGTTCCGCAACCCGGCGTCGCGTTACGCGCTGGTCGGCGTCGCGGTCGGCAAGAAGGGCGGATCGGTGCGCGTCACCGTCACGGGTGCCGGCTCCAATGGCGTCTTCCGCTGGACCGACGCCGAGAAGGCTCTGGAAGGTCGCTTCAACCCGAAGTCGCTCGATGGCCTCAAGGTCGATCCATCCGGTCTCAACAGCGACATCCATGCCGCGGCCGACTATCGCGCCCATCTCATCGGCGTGATGGCGAAGCGCGCCGTGACCGCCGCCCTCAAGCGTTGAGAGCATCGGGCAGCGAGAGCGGGGAGGCATCGCCACGCTCTCGTTCATGCTCACATCGCTGCTGATCGAGCTGACGCCGGGCCCGAACATGGCCTGGCTGGCGGCGGTCGCCCTGTCGAAGGGCCGTCGGCCGGCGCTCATGGCCGTCGCCGGCGTGGCGCTCGGCCTCTTCCTCCTCGGCTGCATCGCCGCTCTCGGTCTCGGGGCCATCGTCGCGGCCACGCCCTGGCTCTACCAGACGATCCGCGGATTCGGTTTTCTCTACCTGCTCTGGCTCGCCTGGGAGACCTGGCGCCCGCCCGCCGAGAACGGCGAGGATGATTTCGGCAGCTTCCGCGACGGGCTCGTCGCCAATCTGCTCAATCCGAAGGCCGGGATGTTCTACATCGCCATCCTGCCGGCCTTTCTTGATCCCTCCCACGGCTTTCCGCTGGCGCAGACTCTCCTGTTCGTCGTCGTCTATGTCGCGGTCGCCACGGCCGTTCACGCCACGATCGTGATCTTCGCCGCCCGGGCGCGCGAGGCTCTCGCCGCGCGGCAGGGCGTGCAGCGCATCCGCCGCCTCCTCGCGCTGGGGCTGGTGGCGGTGGCGCTCTGGTTCCTCTGGAGCACGTGACCGCCGGCGACCCGGCGCGTCTCCTCGCTCAATAGAAAAAGCGCTCCTCGACGACCTTCCCGTCGCGCATCGTATAGAGGCCGACCTCCTGCATCTGGATGCGCTGGCCCGTCTCCTTCTGCGTGACGTCGATCGCGAAGCGCACGGCGAACTGGTCCCCGTTCACGTAGGGCCCCTCGGTCGTGGTGCTGTGCACCTCGTGCGCGCCATTCCACCAGTCGCTCTTCGCCTTCACCGCCGCAGCGCCCTCCACGCGCGCCATCGGTCCCTCCATCGCCTCGATGCTGACGATGTCCGGCGCATTGAAGCGACGGGCCGCTTCCTCGTGCTCGCCGGCCTTCAGCAGGTCTGTGAAGGCCTTGATCGCTTCGCTGTTTGACATGGATCGCTCTCCCTTGGAGCAGCAAATGTTCTTTATATGTTCTTTATTGTCAAGGCGGGAGCCAGCCTCTTCACCACAGAGAATCGCCAGCGCCCGCCATCGCATTTCCTGATGCGCAGGAGGGCGGCGCGCGATATGTCAGGACCATGATTGCGCTGCCCGCCTCCATCGACGCCACCATCGATCTCCTGAAGAACGCCAGCTACGTCGCCGACCGGTCGCTGGCCACGGTGCTCTTCCTGGCGCTGCGTATGGGCCGGCCGCTCTTCCTCGAAGGGGAGGCTGGCGTCGGCAAGACGGAGATCGCCAAGGTCCTGGCTTCGTCTCTCGGCCGCAAGCTCATCCGGCTTCAGTGCTACGAGGGGCTCGACGTCGCGGCGGCGGTCTACGAGTGGAACTACGCCGGCCAGATGATGGCGATCCGCCTCGCCGAAGCCGCCGGCGAAACCGATCGCGGCCGGCTGCAGTCCGACGTCTTCTCGGAGCGCTACCTCATCAAGCGGCCCCTGCTGCAGGCGCTGGAGGACGACGGCTCCGGCCCGCCCGTCCTGCTGATCGACGAACTCGACCGGACGGACGAGGCCTTCGAGGCCTTTCTGCTGGAGGTGCTCTCGGACTTCCAGGTCACGGTGCCGGAGCTCGGCACGATCCGGGCCAAGGCCCCGCCGATCGTCATCGTCACCTCCAACCGCACGCGCGAGATCCACGACGCGCTGAAGCGGCGCTGCCTCTATCACTGGGTCGATTATCCCGACGCCGACCGGGAACTGGCGATCTTGCGCGCCAAGGCGCCGCAGGCCCCCGCGAAGCTCTCGAAGCAGATCGTCGCCTTCGTGCAGCGCATCCGGCAGGAGGATCTGTTCAAGTCGCCGGGCGTCGCCGAGACGCTGGACTGGGCGACGGCGCTGGTCGAGCTCGACGCGGTTGCGCTCGATCCGGCGCTCGCCGGAGACACGCTCGGCGTGCTGCTCAAGTACCAGGACGACATCGCCAGGATGCAGGGCTCCCGCATGAAGGAGATCCTGGATCAGGTGAAGGCCGAGATGAAGGCGGAGGCGAGGGGGTGAGGCGACGCTCGTTTCCTTCTCCCCTGGGAGAAGGTGTCATGCGGAGCATGACGGATGAGGGAGAAGCTCTGCACTCATCGTGGTTCTCCCTCATCCGACCGCCTTCGGCGGCCACCTTCTCCCAGGGGAGAAGGGGAGAGCCATGCCGATGAACCGCAGCTGCGGCTCCTGCACGCTCTGCTGCAAGCTCTTCCCCGTGCCGGAGCTCGACAAGCCCGCGGGCCGCTGGTGCCGGCATATCGCGCAGGGGAGGGGCTGCGGCATCCATCTCGACCGTCCCCAGGTCTGCCGCGCCTTCTGGTGCCAGTGGATCGAGAATCCTGATCTCGGGCCGGAATGGAAGCCGGAAGTCGCGAAGTTCGTGCTCTCGATCTATCCGGGGAGCAATGCGCTCGCCGTGACCGTCGATCCGGCGACGCCGGCGGCCTGGCGACGGGAGCCCTATCTCGCGGGGCTGCGCCGCTTCGCCGCCGCCGCCCTCGCGCAGGGCGACCAGGTGATCGTCTTCGTCGGTGATCGCGCCACCGCCGTCCTGCCGGACGGCGAGCAGGAGCTCGGCCGCATCCTGCCGGGTGACCGCATCGCGACGCTCCGGCGCGGCGCGGACTATCGCGTGGAGGTCCAGCGATGAGGCGGCACGCATTCCTTCTCCCCGCTCGCGGGGAGACGGTGCCCGCAGGGCGGACGAGGGGCTTGGGCGGGTTCGCTCCCGGGATCCTCGCCTTGCCCCTCACCCCGGCCCTCTCCCCGCGGGCGGGGAGAGGAGGAGAGCACCGATGAGCAACGACATCACCCCCGGGCATATCGCGGACAACCTCGCCTTCTTCGCCCGCGCATTGCGCGCCGCCGGCATCCCTGTCGGCCCGCGCACCGTGCTCGACGCCGTCGAGGCCGTCCAGGCCGGCGGCATCGCCGGCCGCGAGGACCTTTACTGGACGCTGCATTCCGTCTTCGTGACGAAGCGCGACCAGTCCATCCTGTTCGACCAGGCCTTCCGCCTTTTCTGGCGACGGCGCAGCCTGATCGAGAAGATGATCCAGATGATGACGCCCTTCTCGCCGCTGCAGAAGGAGTCGAACGAGCCCAAACCGCTCGCCCGCGTCGCCGAGGCGCTTCAGGGCGGCGCGCGCCAGCAGCAGCCGACGGAGAAGCCCCGCGTCGAGCTCGACCAGCGCATGGCGATGTCGGACGCGGAGATCTTCCGCTCCAAGGATTTCGAGCGCATGACGTCGCTCGAGATCGCCGAGGCCAAGCGCGAGATCGCCGCGCTGGTGCTGCCGATGGACAAGGTCCTGACGCGCCGCTACGCGCCCGATCCGCGCGGGCGGCTGATCGATCCGCGCCGCACCATGCGCGCCTCCACGCGCGGCGGCGGCGGGCTCATCGACCTGCGCTTCCGGGCGCTCCGCGAGACGCGGCCGCCGGTCGTCGCGATCTGCGACATTTCCGGCTCGATGGGCGACTACAGCCGCATCTTCCTGCATTTTCTCCATGCGCTGTCGAAGTCCGGCCGCAAGGTCCATTCCTTCCTGTTCGCGACGGAGCTGACGAACGTCTCGCGTCTCCTGAAGACCAACCGCGACCCGGAGATCGCGCTGGCGGAATGCGGCCGCAATGTGCGTGACTGGGACGGCGGCACGCGCATTTCGACTGCGCTGGAGGCCTTCAACAAGCGCTGGGCCCGCCGTGTGCTCACCGGCGGCGCCGTCGTGCTCTTCATCTCCGACGGGCTCGAGCGGCAGCTCGACGCCGCGCTCCCGCGCGAGATGGCGCGGCTCCAGCGCGCCTCCCGCCGGCTGATCTGGCTGAACCCGCTGCTCCGCTTCGACGGATTCGAGGCCAAGGCCTCCGGCGTCCGCGCGCTGCTGCCCCATGTCGACGAATTCCGGCCGGTCCATTCGCTGAACAGCATCAAGGCGCTCTGCGCGGCGCTCGATGCGGTGGGAGGCCGCGACGCGGACCCGAAGCGCTGGTTGAACGCGGCTTGAGGGTTTTGACAAAAGGACTTCCGTGCTAGCTTCGACATATGTCGAAGCCTGCTTCCAAACCGACCGAACGGCCCATGGAATACGTGCAGATCACGCAGGCCGAAGAGATGCCCGTGCTTTCGCCGGATGAGAAGACCGAGCTTTTGTTGAGCCTCCATAAGGCCCGCGCCCAGGTGGCGAGCGGGGAGGGGGTTAGGCTCAAGCAGGAAGAGATTGGCCCATGGCTTAGGGCTGGGCTCGACAAGGCGCGCCAGAAGCGGCGCGATGGCTTTTGAGCTATTCGTCACAGCTGAAGCCTTGGCCGATTTGGCTGAGTTGCAGGAGTATCTTGCTGGTCTGGACCCTGTGCTTGCAGAACGGGTTTCTTTCGACCTTGAACGCATCATGCGCCGCGAAATCGCTGGTCGCCCATCGCTCCACTCGTGGTTCTATTTGACCGGGGCGCCCTTTCGAGCACGCTTATTCCGGCTCTCGCGTCGTACTCAGTTTTGGATCATCTATGAGGTCAAGGAAGATACCGAACTCGTGATGATCTTGCGTCTTTGGAACGCCTCGCGCGATCCAGCCGCCTTTGAACTGTAGGATCAAGCCATGACCGCCAACGACACCGACATCCTGGCCGCCGCCGAAGCCTGGAGCAAGGCGGGGCGAAGCGTCGCCATCGCCACCGTGGTCGAGACCTGGGGTTCCGCGCCCCGACCCGTCGGCTCGCATCTCGTGATCGATTCCGACGGCAGCTTCCTTGGCTCCGTCTCGGGCGGCTGCGTCGAGGGCGCGGTGGTCGAGGAGGCGCTCGACGTGATCGAGACCGGCAAGGCGAAGACGCTGTCCTTCGGCGTTGCCGATGAGACGGCGTGGCGCGTGGGGCTCTCCTGCGGCGGCCGCATCAGCGTCTATGTGGAGCCGCTGCGGTGAAGCTCGAACTGCTCGCGGCGCTGAACGCAGAACGCGCGGCCCGCCGCGCCGCCGCGCTCCTCACCGACATGGAAAGCGGCGAGGCCGAACTGGTCCGCGCCGCCGACCTCGCGACGGCGCCGCTCGCCGGCACGGACAAGGGCGAGATCGTCGCCGCCGCCATCCGCCAGGGCCGCAGCCAGATGGCCGAGATCGCGGGCCGGAAGCTGTTCCTCACCGTGCATGTCCCGCCGGTCCGGCTCGTCGTGATCGGCGCCGTCCATATCAGCCAGGCGATGGCGCCCATGGCCCGCACGCTCGGCCTCGACATGACGGTCGTCGACCCGCGCACCGCCTTCGCGACGCCGGAACGCTTTCCGGACGTGCCCCTGATCGCGGACTGGCCCGACGTCGCGCTGCCGGGCCTGAACGTCGATTCCTGGACCGCCTTTGTCGCGCTGACGCACGATCCGAAGATCGACGACCCCGGCCTGACACACGCGCTGCGCGCGGGCTGCTTCTATATCGGCGCGCTGGGCAGCCGGAAGACGCACGCCCGCCGCGTCGAGCGGCTCGCCGCCGCCGGCTTCACGGCGGACGAGATCGCGCGCATCCATGCACCGGTCGGCCTCGACATCGGCGCCGTCAGCCCGGCCGAGATCGCGCTGTCGGTGCTGGGCGAGGTCATCGCGAACCTGCGAAAAGCGTCGGCCAGGGAGCCGCAACGGTGAAATTCGGCCCGGTGCCCATTCGGGAAGCGGTCGGCGGCACGCTGGCCCATGCGCTGAAGGAAGGCGCGCTCACGCTCAAGAAGGGCACGATCATCGCCGAGGCGCATGTGAAGGCCCTGTTCGAGGCGGGCGTGGCGGAGGTCGTCGTGGCGCGGCCGGAGCCCGGCGACATCGGCGAGAACGAGGCGGCCGAGCGCATCGCCGCCAGCGCCATCGACATCGAGGTCGTGGCCGAGGCGCCGTTCACCGGGCGCGTCAATCTCTTCGCCGCCAGCGCCGGCGTCCTGCGCATCGACGAGGGGCGCATCCATGCGGTGAACCGCATCGACGATGCGATCACGGTCGCCACATTGCCGGACTGGCGCAAGGTCGCGGCCGGCGAGATGGTGGCGACGGTCAAGATCATCCCCTTCGCCGTCGAGGAGGCGCTCGCCGCGCGGGCGGCGGAGGCGGTCGCCGGCGCGGTGCGCGTCCAGCCCTTCGCGCCCAAGCGCGTCGCCGTCGTCTCGACCCTGCTGCCGGGCCTCAAGGCGTCGGTGGTCGAGAAGACGCTGCGGGTTCTGGATGAGCGGCTGGCCGGCCTCGAGGGGGCATCCCGCCTCTCCGACATCCGCGTCCATCACGAGGTCGATGATCTGAAGGAGGCGCTCGTCAACACACGGGCGCTCGGCGCCGACATCACCATCGTCTTCGGCGCCTCCGCCATCACGGACCGGCGCGACGTCATTCCGGCCGCGCTGGAGGCTGCCGGCGGCGAGGTCCGCCATCTCGGCATGCCGGTCGATCCCGGCAACCTCCTGATGCTGGGCGCGCTCGCCGGCCGGCCGGTGCTGGGCGCGCCGGGCTGCGCCCGCTCGCCCAAGGAGAATGGCTTCGACTGGGTGTTGCAGCGCCTCGCCGCCGATATCGACGTGACGCCGGATGACATCCGCCGCATGGGCGTCGGCGGGCTCCTGATGGAGATCGTCTCGCGTCCACAGCCGCGCGATCCGGACACGACCGCGAGGCCGGGCGTCGCGGCGATCGTGCTCGCGGCAGGTCGCGGCACGCGCATGGGCGGCGCGAAGATGACGGCGCTGCTCGGCGGCCGTCCTCTGGTGCGGTATCCGCACGAGGCGGCGGCCGGGTCGCGCGTCGCGCCGCTGCTGACCGTCGTCGGCCATGCGGCGGAGACCGTCGTGGCGGCGCTCGCCGGCATCGACACGCAGGTCGTGCAGAACCCGCATTACGAGGAGGGCATGTCGACCTCGCTTAAGGCCGGCCTCGCGGCCCTGCCCGAGAGCGTGGCCGGCGCCGTGATCCTGCTCGGCGACATGCCCCATGTCACGCCGGCGATCATCGACCGGCTGATCGACGCCTTCGCCGCGGCGCCGTCGGCCCAGGCGGTCGTGCCGGTGACCCGGGGGCAGCGTGGCAATCCGATCCTGCTGGCCCGCAGCCTCTTCCCGGAGGTGATGGCTCTTTCGGGCGATGTCGGCGCGCGCCGGCTCCTCGCGGCGGCGGGCGAGCGCGTGGTGGAGGTGCCGGTCGACGACGCGGCGATCCTCACGGATGTCGACACACCGGAGGCGCTGGCCGCGCTGGACGGCTGACGGCGGCGGAATTCACTCAAATTGTTGCGGATTCCGGGCCGTTATCTTCATGCGCAACGGGCAGGCTCGTCTGCGATCATGGAGGCAGTTTCATGGATGGCATCGCGTTGAGCGCGAACACCCGCGCGGCGCTGAACGGCGCGGATGGTCAGGCGAGCATGACCGCGATGAAGATTGCGGCGCAGTCGGAGAAGGCGATCGTGCAGGTGGTCGAGCAGGCTGCCGAGACGGCGAAGGCGCTCGCCCCCGAGGGGCAGGGCCGCTACGTCGACCGCACAGTGTAGTCGCTGCCGTCCGCCCCTCGGCGGACGGCGGACGCTGATCAGGCCGCGTTCCTGAGCCCGACGCCCGTGGCGTCGGCGATGCGCTGCGGCGCAAGCGACAGGCCGAGGATTTCGTCGGCCGCGAAGATGGCCCGGCCGTAGCTTTCGGCCCGCGCGAGATCGATAAGCAGCAGGATCGTCGCCTTGCCGCCCGTGTGGGCGCGGGCGAGCGCGATCAGCAGCGCCGTCGCATCGGCGTCCGGTCGCGCGGCGACGATGACGATATCGAGCGGCTGGCGCTGCAGCGCCTGCGAGGCGCGGGCGATATCCTCGATCGTGGCGACGTCCGCGCCGCGCCGGGCAAGTTCGTGGTTGAGCGGGGCCATCGCCGCCTCGCCGCCGATCACGAGCACGCGTTCGGCCGCCTGGCTCGCTTCCCTGCTTGCGCGAAGTGTGTTGACCTGTTTCAAGTCCGTCTCGTCCGCGGCCCCGCTGCTGACGGTTGCCGAATGTTTGCGCCTTTCCGTCTGTTTTGGGGGTGTTGCGCTGACATCACGTCAAGGACGTCAGGTCATCTGGAGCCGGATGCCGTTTTCCTTGCCCGTCTGGTGAAAGAGCCTTTCAGAAACAGGGTTAATTCAGGCGTTCTTCACCATCGGGAGCCCGGAAGAGGACAGGCCCATCGCCGCTCTCTCGCGTGAGTTGCACCCGCGACGATTCGACCCGCCCAGCGATTGTGACCGAACCAACGCCGCCCCGGGCGCGTAGGAGCGGGACTGCACGGCAAGGATAAGCGATGGCGGACAAGCTGCTGATCTTCGGGGGCTCCGGTGGCGTGGGCGCGGCCCTGGCGCGGCGCCTCGCGGCGGAGGGGCGGGCGCTCCATCTGGTGGGGCGCGATGCCGGCAAGCTCGCCGCCCTGGCCGCGGAGCTGCAGGCGAGCCATACCATCGCCGATGCGGAAGACGCCTCTTCCTTCGCACGCGTCGCGGAGGAGGCGGGCCCTAGCCTGGCCGGGCTCGTCTATGCCGTCGGCTCGATCAACCTAAAGCCGCTCGCCCGCCTCACGGCCGCCGACTTTGATCGCGATTTCTGCCTCAACGCCGCAGGCGCCGCGCTGGCCGTGCAGGCGTCGCTCCCAGCGTTGAAGGCGTATCACGGCACATCCTCCGTGCTTCTCTTCTCGACGATCGCTGTCACCCAGGGTTTTTCGGCCCATGTCTCGGTCGCGATGGCGAAGGGCGCGGTCGAGGGGCTGACGCTGGCGCTCGCGGCGGAGCTCGCGCCGAAGGTGCGCGTCAACGCCATCGCCCCCTCGCTGACCCGGACGCCGCTCGCGAGCGCGCTCACCGCGAGCGAGGCCATGGCGACGGCGATCGCGCAGATGCACCCTATCCCGCGGCTCGGCGAACCGGACGATGTCGCGGCGCTCGGCGCCTTCCTGCTGTCCGACCAGGCGGGCTGGATCACCGGGCAGGTCATCGGCGTGGATGGCGGCCGCTCCACCCTGCGGCCGAAGGGCTGAGCCTTGGCGGCCGGCGACCGCGGCGGCGGCAAGATGGTTCGGAAGGGCGACCTGCCGCAGAAGCCCTGCGCCGCCTGCGGCCGGCCGTTCGCCTGGCGGAAGAAGTGGGCGAAGGTCTGGGACGAGGTGCGCTATTGCTCGGACCGCTGCCGGTCGATGCGGGGCGGGCAGAAGGCGAACACCAACGGTCCTCATCCTGAGGAGCCCGCAAAGCGGGCGTCTCGAAGGACGCAGGACGGTGGTGCGTGCTTCGAGACGCGGCCATCGGCCGCTCCTCAGCATGAGGGGCGTGAGAGGTTGGCCCGGATCGCTCGCGCATGACCACGCTCCGTTTCGTGCTCGGCGACCAGCTCACGCGGTCGCTGTCCTCGCTGCGTGGCCTCGATCCCGCGCACGACGTCGTGCTGATGGTCGAGGTTGCGGCCGAGGCCACCTACGTCCGTCATCACAAGCAGAAGATCGCCTTCCTCTTCAGCGCCATGCGCCATTTCGCGGAATCGCTGCGCGAGGAGGGGATCCGCGTCGACTACGTCAGGCTGGACGATCCGGGAAACAGCCAGAGCTTCACCGGCGAGCTGCGCCGCGCCGTCGCGCGCCATGGCGCCGGAGAGGTCTTCGTCACGGAGCCCGGCGAATGGCGCGTCTGGGAGATGATGCTGGACTGGCGCGAGACGCTGGGCGTCCCCGTCCATATCCGCGAGGATGACCGCTTCCTCTGCTCGCGCGATGATTTCGAGCGCTGGTCGCGTGACCGGCGCGAGTTGCGGATGGAGTTCTTCTACCGCGAGATGCGCCGCAGGACCGGCCTTCTGATGGCGGACGGCCAGCCCGAGGGCGGCCAGTGGAACTTCGATCAGGAGAATCGCAAGGCCCTTCCCAAGGGCTTTCGGCCGCCCGAACGCCTGCGCTTCCAGCCCGACGCGATCACGCGCGAGGTCCTGGCTCTCGTCGAGGAGCGGTTCGGCGATCATTTCGGCGACCTCGGCGGCTTCGGCTGGGGCGTCACGCGCGCCGATGCTCTACGGGCGCTCAAGCATTTCGTCGCCGATTGCCTGCCGGGCTTCGGCGACGTGCAGGACGCGATGAAGGCCGACGCCGACTTCCTCAATCACGCGGTGATTTCGCCCTACCTCAACGCGGGGCTGCTCACCGCGGCGGAGGTCTGCGCGGCGGCGGAGGAGGCCTGGCGCGCCGGCAAGGCCCCGCTCAACGCGGTCGAGGGCTTCATCCGCCAGGTCATCGGCTGGCGCGAGTTCATTCGCGGCATCTACTGGACCCGTATGCCCGGCTACGCCGCCACCAACCATCTGGGCGCCAAGCGCAGGCTGCCATGGTTCTACTGGTCCGGCGAGACCGCGATGAACTGTCTGCGCGACTGCGTCCGCTCCACGCGCGAGAATGCCTACGCCCATCACATCCAGCGGCTGATGGTGCTCGGCAATTTCGCGCTCCTCGCCGGGATCGACCCGGCCGAGGTCGAGGAATGGTTTCTCGTCGTCTATGCCGACGCCTATGAGTGGGTGGAGCTGCCGAACGTCCACGGCATGGCGCTCTTCGCGGACGGTGGCGTGTTCGGTTCGAAGCCCTACGCCGCTTCCGGCGCCTATATCGACCGGATGTCGGATTATTGCGGCGGCTGCGCCTATGATCCCAAGCTGAAGGCCGGGCCGAAGGCCTGCCCCTTCAATTACCTCTACTGGAACTTTCTGGCGGAGAACGAGCCGAAGCTCGCACGCAACCCGCGCATGGCCATGCCCTATCGCACGCTGGGCGCGATGGATGCCGCGCGGCGACGCGAGATTGCGGAGGATGCGCAGCGCTTCCTCGCAAGTCTCGAAGCGTGACGCGAAAAGGCCGCAAAACCCGGCAAGCGTCACGGCGTTATCATTGCGTTAACCATGCCGGAGCCGCCTCATGCGCCTGTTCGCCGCCGCCGTCTCCCTCATCGCCCTTGCACTGCCCGCCGCTGCGCAGGTGCCGCCGACGGACTGTGCCAAGCCGCAGGCGGCCGTCGAGCAGGCGATCTGCGCCGACCCCACGCTCGCGGACCTCGATAGGTCGGTCCGCGCCGCCTACCTCAAGGCGCTCGGCCGCATCGACCGGGATGCGCTGAAGGCGCTGCAGAAGGACCAGAAGGATTTCATCGCGGAGCGCGCGATGGTCTTCGCCAACGGCTCGATGCCGCTCGCCGACTATCTGCGCCACCGGCTCTCCTTCCTCGAGAGGCTCGACAATCCGGCCTGGGGCCGCGAGGCCGCGGCGTTCGTCGGAACCTGGCGCTCGAGCCTTGGCGAGGTGCGCGTCAGCGAGGACGGGGAGGGCGGCCTGATCGTCGGGATCAGCACGCTCTCGCCCGCCGAGAGCAGCTGGGTCTGCGACATCGAGGGACAGGTGCCGGCGCCCCGCAACGGCAAGCTCGCCTTCGGCGACGATGATGCGAAGATCACGCTCAGCCGCCGGGGCTCCGCCCTCGTCGTCGGCGAGCAACTGGCGCAGGGCGACGGCGGCCGCACCTACTGCAACGCCAACGGCTATCTGGACGGTACTTTCTTCAAGGTGCGGTGAGCGAGGCCGCCCTCGCGGCGGAGCGCAGCTGATGGGATGCCGGCTATCACGCGACGTGATTGCCCCTTCCCAACAGGCCCAAAGCTTGCTTCGATGCACCTCGAACGAGGGGGTTCGATGGCGTCGCAGGCCCAGGGTCAATCGCAGGTTCAGTCACAGGGGCAGTCGCAAGCCCAGTTTCAAGCGCAGTCTTCCGGCGGCAAGGCTGCGAGCCCGCTGTTCGACGAGATGCATGGCCGCGACGGAATGGTCCGTGACGGCTACCGGACGATCGAGCGCTGGCTGCGGGAAGCCCCGCGTGAACTGCTCGCCAACCGCAAGACGGAAGCCGAGTATTTCTTCCGCCGCATCGGCATCACCTTCAACGTCTATGGCGACGCAGAGGGCACCGAGCGCATCATTCCCTTCGACATCGTGCCACGCGTGCTCACGATGCAGGAATGGGCGAGGCTCGCGCGCGGCCTCGAGCAGCGCGTCAAGGCGCTGAACGCCTTCATCGCCGACGCCTACGGCGACCGTCGCATCGCCAGGGAAGGGCTCGTCCCGGAGGAACTGATCCTCCAGAACCCGGCCTTCCAGCCTTCCATGACGCGCATCGAGCCGCCGGGCGGCGTCTATGTCCATGTCGCCGGCATCGACATCGTGCGCGTCGATCCCGACACGTTCTACGTGCTGGAGGACAATGCCCGCACGCCGTCCGGTGTCTCCTACATGCTGGAGAACCGGGAGGCGATGATGCGCCTCTTCCCCGAGCTCTTCGGCCGGCTGAAGATCGCGCCCGTCGACAATTATACGGACGACCTGCTGCGCACGCTCCGCTCCGTCGCGCCGCGCGGCGCCTCGTCCGAGCCCACGGTCGTCCTGCTGACGCCGGGGCCCTACAATTCGGCCTATTACGAGCACTCGTTCCTGGCCGACAAGATGGGCATCGAGCTGGTCGAGGGGCGCGACCTCTTCGTGCGCGGCAATGTGGTCTACATGCGCACCACCGAGGGCCCGAAACGGGTCGACGTGATCTACCGCAGGATCGACGACGAATTCCTCGATCCGCTGGCCTTCAACCCTGCCTCCGTTCTGGGCGTCCCTGGCCTGATGAGCGCCTACGCTGCGGGCAATGTGACCATTTCCAATGCAGTCGGCACGGGCGTCAGCGACGACAAGGCCATTTGCTCCTACATGCCGGAGATCGTGAAGTTCTATCTGGGCGAGGAGCCGATCCTGCAGAACGTGCCGACCTGGCGCTGCCGCGAGCCGCAGGCGCTGAAATACGTGCTCGACCATTTGCCCGAACTCGTCGTGAAGGAGGTGAACGGCTCCGGCGGCTATGGCATGCTGGTCGGCCCGCACGCGACGAAGGAACAGATCGCCGCCTTCCGCGCCAAGCTCACGGCCCACCCCGAGGGCTTCATCGCGCAGCCGACGCTCGCGCTCTCCACGGTGCCCTGCTTCGTCGAGAGCGGCCTCGCGCCGCGCCATGTCGACCTCAGGCCCTACGTGCTCTGCGGCGCGGACAAGGTCCGCGTCGTGCCCGGCGGCCTGACGCGGGTCGCGCTGAAGGAGGGCTCGCTCGTCGTCAATTCCTCGCAGGGCGGCGGCACCAAGGACACCTGGATCGTCGAGGGCGACGACGGGGGGCAGTCCTACGGAGGGCAGGGCTGATGCTGTCCCGCACCGCCGACAACCTCTACTGGCTCTCGCGCTACGTCGAGCGCGCCGAGAACCTCGCGCGCATCCTCGGCGTGGCCGAGCGGTTGGCGACGCTGCCGTCCGCCTATGCCGGCGCCTCGTCCGAATGGGAAAGCGCTATCGCCACCGCGGGCTGCACCGACGCCTTCTACAACAACTACAGCCAGGCCTCGCGGGCGAACGTGATCGAGTTCATCGTCGCCTCCAAGGCCAATCCCTCCTCGATCCGCGCCTGCATCGAGACCGCCCGCGCCAATGCGCGCGCCGTCCGCACGGCGCTCACCACCGAGATGTGGGAGATCATCAACAGCGTCTGGCACGAGGTGCAGAAGTTCAAGCTGAAGGACATCGATCCGAACCAGCTGGCGCGTTTCCTCTCCGTGATCCAGGAGGCCTCGCTGCGCTTCGACGGCACGGCCTACCGCACGATGCTCCGGACCGACCATTTTCGCTTCCAGCGCATCGGCACCTACATCGAGCGGGCGGACAACATCGCCCGCCTCATGGACGTGAAGTACCATGTGCTGCTGCCCGAGCAGGAACAGGTCGGCGGCGGCCTCGATTATTTCCAGTGGTCGGCGATCCTGCGCGCGGTCGGCGCGCTGACCTCCTATAACTGGGTCTACCGCGACAACGTGAAGCCCTGGCTGGTGGCGGACTTCATGATCCTCAGACTCGAGCAGCCGCGCTCGCTCATCTCGTCCTACGAGAACCTGTCGCGCCAGCTCGACAGCCTGGCCGAACGCTACGGCCGCCAAGGCCCGGCCCAGCGCCGCGCCCGCGCCACCTATGCCAGCCTGCAGAACCAGAACATCGACGATCTCTTCCAGTCCGGCCTGCACGAGTTCCTGACCGCCTTCATCAGCGATAACAACGCGCTGGGCGCGGCCATGACGGAGCAGTACCTGCTGTGAGGGGATGGGTGACAGTCGGCTCCAGCGCTCCTCATCCTGAGGTGCGAGCGACAGCGAGCCTCGAAGGACGCACCACGGTCCTGCGTCCTTCGAGGCTTTCGCTCCCGCGAAAGCACCTCAGGATGAGGAAGGTTGAGCTTGGCTCGCAAGCAGCGCCTCGTCTCGCGAAGTCTCGCCCATGCGCCTGAACATCCGCCACGAGTCGCACTACACCTACGGCTTGCCCGCCAAGTCGGCGCTGCAGATCCTGCGCCTCACGCCGCGCAGCCACGAGGGTCAGTTCGTGCGGCGCTGGCGCGTGGAGATCGACACGGACTGCCGGCTCGACCGGGCGGACGACGCCTTCGGCAACATCACCCACACCTTCACCGTCGATGGTCCGCTGGGCGAGATGCGCATCGTCGCGGAGGGCGAGATAGACACGGAGGACCGCCGCGGCTTCGTGGTCGGAACGGTGGAGCGCTTTCCGCTCGGCTTCTGGCTGCGGGACACGGTGTTGACCCGCGTCGAACCCGAACTCCGGGATTACGCGCGCCATATCGCGCGCTCCGAGGGCGGCGACCGGCTGGCCGCGCTCCACGCCCTGATGGGACGGGTCCATGCCGACATGACCTTCCGACCGGGCGAGACCAACGCCGCCACCACGGCGCTCGACGCCTTCCGGCGGAAGATGGGCGTCTGCCAGGATCTCGCGCATGTCTTCATCGCCTGCGCCCGATCGCTCGACATCCCGGCGCGCTACGCCGGCGGCTATTACCTGCGGACCGACACGGAGCAGCAGGCGGCCGGCCATGCCTGGGCCGAGGCGCATATCGAGGGGCTCGGCTGGATCGGCTTCGATCCCGCCAACGGCGCCTGCGTCACCGACCGCTACGCCCGCGTCGCCGTCGGCCTCGATTACCTGGACGCCGCGCCGATCCGCGGATCGCGGATCGGCGGGGACGACGAGAGCCTGGCGGTCTCGGTCGAGGTCAGGCAAGGCCGCGCCATCGTCGACGCCTGAGCGGGACGCCAGGCCCGGGACCGGATTGACCGACGGGTGTGACGCTGGGGGACGATTGCGCAGACGCGGCGCGCTGTCGCAGAAGAAGATCTTCCGATTCGCGACACTCGTTCTGGACCATCGCATGACCGACCGCCGCCTCGTCCTGACTGGCGCCCTGTCCCTCCTGGCCGCTCCCGTCCTCGCGCAGGACCAGGGTCCGATCCAGCTCGTCCGGCGCTTCTACCGTCCCGGCTTCGACGAGCGGCAGATGCCGCTGTCGCGCCCCCTCCGGCAGCTCGTCGCGGCAGCGATGGAGCGTTCGCGTCGGCTCGACGAGCCGGTTGCCGGCCTCGACTTCGCCTGGGCGACCGGCACGCAGGACGGCGACGAGGACATCGAGCGCACGCTCGTCGTCCGCACCGTCGTGCAGACCCTGGGGAACGCTGTCGTCGAGGCGCGTTTCCGCGATCCCGAGCCGCGTGTCGTGCAGTACCGCGTGGTGAAGGAGGAGGGGCGCTGGGTGATCGACGACATCGAGTATCCGGCCATCCGCCAGCGGCTCGCCAAGCTTCTGGCGCGGGGCGCCAGGGGTGAGGGCTGAACGGGGCCGGGCTCTCCCGCGCCCCGATCGGCCCGGCATTTGCAAGGCGTCTCAGGCCTCGCTAGAGACGCGAGGGGCGAATGCGGGACGGGCGATCATGACTTACTGCGTAGGGATACTGGTCGAGCAGGGCCTCGTGATGATGGCCGACACGCGCACCAACGCGGGCCTCGACAATGTCGCGACCTTCCGCAAGCTGCACGTCTTCGAGAAGCCGGGGCAGAAGCTCTTCTCGATCTGCACCGCCGGCAACCTCGCCGTCACGCAATCCGTGATCTCGCACCTGCGCGAGGGCATCAAGAATCCCGACACCAAGCAGGTCGAGCGGCTCATCGACATGCCGTCGATGTTCGAGGCGGCGCAGTTCGTCGGCAAGGCCATCCGCAAGGTCTACGACACGGACGGCTCGGCGCTGGAGCAGCTCGCCTCATCCTTCGACGTGACGATGCTCCTCGGCGGTCAGATCAAGGGCGAGTCGATGCGGCTCTACATGCTCTACAAGGCGGGCAACTTCATCGAGGCGACGCAGGACACCTGCTTCCTCCAGATCGGCGAGCACAAGTACGGCAAGCCGATCCTCGACCGCGCCGTCAACTTCAAGACGGACATGTACGACGCGCTGAAGCTCGGCCTGATCTCGATGGATTCGACCATGCGCTCCAACCTGGGCGTGGGCCTGCCGGTGGACCTCGTCGTACAGAGCACGGATTCGCTGGGCTTCGACGTGCGGCGCCGGATCGAGGCCGGCGAGCCCTATTTCCACGATCTGCGCGAGCGCTGGTCCGCCGCCCTGAGGCAGGCGCACCAGGCGATTCCGCGGCCGCCCTATGGGCCGGCGGGCGGCTAAGGCCTTGGCGAAAGCTGCGGCGGGCCGGCCATCGAGTTTTGCGATCAAGGTCCGGGTCGAGGATGTTGCCGCCGATGAATTCGCCTTCGCGGCTCAGAAGACGATGTACGCCGGCGTGAAGATTCGCGCGGGGGACGAACTCTTCGTCTTCGACAGCGAGAACGAGGGCGGTTCCGGTCTGTTGGCCAGGGCTGTCGTCACGTGCGCAGCTGCGGTTCCGCGCAAGGCGGGTGTCGAGCGGCAGACGCCGAGGGTGTCCGTCGCAGCGCGTCGCGTCGCGACTGTACAGCTTCCGCTCGGACGCGGCGCTTTGAAGCCGTTCGATGACTGGGATGACGGTCGCCCCGAGACCGAACTCAATTTCAAGCTCTATCGGCAGGCGACGAACAAGATCGTCGGCCTGTCGCGCGGCGCCGGGATGTTTCTGGCGGCGCGGTTCTGAAGGGCATGCTCGGGATGGGTTACCGCCCCTCCCACGTGGGCTCCCGCTTCTCGACGAAGGCCGCGATGCCCTCCTCGGCGTCCCGCGCCAGCATGTTCTCGACCATCACGTCCGAAGCGTAGGCGTAAGCCTCCTCGAGGTTCATCTCGCGCTGGCGGTAAAAGGCCTTCTTGCCGGTCTTCACGGTCATCGGCGACTTGGAGGCGATGATCCGCGCCATGGCCATGGCCTCCGCCACGGCGCCGCCGGCCGGGGTGATTCTGTTCACGAGCCCGTAGCGCCAGGCCGTTGAAGCATCGGCGTTTTCGCCGAGCAGCAGCATCTCCATCGCGTGCTTGTTCGACACCGATCGCGACAGCGCGACCATCGGCGTCGAGCAGAAGAGGCCGATATGGACCCCCGGCGTCGCGAAGCGCGCCTCCGCGCCGGCGACGGCGAGGTCGCAAGAGGCCACGAGCTGGCATCCGGCCGCCGTCGCCACGCCCTCGACCGCCGCGATTACGGGCTGCGGCAGGGCGACGATCCGCTGCATCATCGCGGCGCAGCGGCTCATGATCTCCGTGAAGTAGGCGCGGCCCCTGTCCGGATCGCTCCGCCGCGCCGTCATTTCCTTCAGGTCATGTCCCGCCGAGAAGGCCGGTCCCTCCGCCGCCAGGATGACGGCGCGGACGCTCCGATCCGCCGCGATGGCGTCGAGCTCGGCCGTGAGCGACCGGATCAGCGCCTCGGACAGGGGATTGCGCCGCTCGGGCCGGCAGAGCGTCAGCGTCGCGACACCATCGTCGTCGCTTCGGGACAGGACGGGGAGAGGGCTTTGCAGGCTCATCCGGGAAGGATAGCGCTAAGCGGCCCGTCCAGAAAGAAGCGGGTTCGCAGAACGATCATTGATCCGGAAACGCCTGATGCCCGCCTCCACACCCGCCCCCAAGCCCGCCGTGATGACCGCGGCCGCGATGGAGGCCTTCCTCGACCGCGAATTCCCGCAGATCCACATCGGCGGCCGCATCTTCCACGTGGAGAGCGTCGCCTGGGGCTCCTGCCGGATGCGCATGGATTACCACGAGCGCAACGTGAGGCCGGGCGGCACGCTGTCGGGACCGTCGATGTTCACGCTCGCCGATCTCGCCTTCTACATTGCGGTGCTCGCCGCCATCGGCCCCGTCGGACTGGCGGTCACCACGAACCTGAACATCAACTTCCTCCGCAAGCCCGCGCAGAGGGCGCTGATCGCGGAGTGCCGGCTGCTCAAGCTCGGCAAGCGGCTCGCGGTCGGCGAGGCAACCCTCTTCAGCGAGGGCGATGACGAGCCCGTGGCGCACGCGACCGGCACCTACTCCATCCCGCCGCTGCCCGCGGGAGGAACCGCGGTTTGACGTGGCGCAAGGGCGGTTCCGCCGCGCCTGCTAACGTGACGCAACTCGAAATGTCGCTGCGCGACGGAGAGGCCCATCCCGCATGAGGCTCGCTGTGATGACCGATCTGCACGGCAACCTCGAGGCGTTCGAGGCGTGCCTCGCCGATGCCGGCCTGCAGAGGGTGACAAGACATGCGATCCTGGGGGATTTCGTCGGCTACGGCGCCGATCCGGTGCCGGTCGTCGAGCGGGCCATCGACTGGCTCGGTACGCACGGGATCGCGGTCAAGGGCAATCATGACGCCGCCGCGGCTGGAGACGATGACGTGTTGGGCGGCATGAGCGCCGATGCCGCGGCGGCCATCCGCTGGACGCGCGGGGCGATCGACAAGGCGACGCAGCGCCTCCTCGCCGCCCTGCCGCTGACCGTCCGCGACCATGGCACGCTCTTCGTCCATGCCGGGGCGCGTCGCCCCGCCGCCTGGGACTACGTGACCAACGCCGCCGAGGCGGAGCGGGCGCTCCGCGCCATCGACGATCGCGTCGTTCTCTCGGGCCACGTCCATGAGACGACCCTCTGGCAGATGCATGACCAGCGCCCGCCGGTGCCCTTCCTGCCGACCGAGGGCCGGCCCGTGCCGCTGCTGTCCAGCCGCCGCTGGCTCGCGGTGCTCGGCGCCGTCGGCCAGCCGCGCGACGGCGACCCACGCGCCGCCTATGCGATCTATGATACCGGCGCTTCGACCCTGACGATCCGTCGCGTGCCCTACGACATCGACGCCGCGGCGGCGAAGATCCGGAAGGCCGGCTTGCCCGCCTTCCTCGCGGACCGCCTCTACAGGGGACGCTGACATGCGCATCGACCGCCTCGCGCCGGGCCTGGTCGTGGACGGCTTTCGCCTCGTCGAGAAGCTGCACCAGGGCGGCATGGCCATGATCTGGCAGGTCGAGCCCGACGGCGCGCCGGATCCCGGCTTCCCGCTGCTGATGAAGGTGCCGCTGATCGACGACGGCGGCGATCCGACGCTGATCGTCGGCTTCGAGGTGGAGCAGATGATCCTGCCCGCGCTGTCCGGACCGCATGTGCCGCGTTTCGTCGCCAACGGCGACTTCGCCCGCCAGCCCCACATCGTGATGGAGCGCCTGCAGGGGCAGTCGCTCTATCGCCTTCATGGCGAGGAGGCGACCCTGCCGGTGGAGACGCTGATCGATATCGGGATCAGGACTGCGACCGCGCTCGAGGCGGTCCACCGCCAGCATGTCGTTCATCTCGACCTGAAGCCCGCCAACCTCTTCCTGAAGGACAGCGGCGAGGTGGCTCTGCTCGATTTCGGCCTTTCGCACTCCGAACTTCTGCCGGACCTCCTGGCGGAGGAGTTCCGCCTGCCGCTCGGCACCGGCCCCTACATGGCGCCGGAGCAGGTGCTGGGCGTGCGCAAGGACCGGCGCAGCGATCTATTCGCGCTCGGCGTCATGCTTTACAGCCTCGCCGTCGGGCGTTTCCCCTTCGGCGCGCCGACCACGCGCAAGGGCATGCGCCGCCGCCTCTGGCGCGACCCCGTGCCGCCGCGCGCCCTCCGGCCGGACCTGCCGGACTGGCTGCAGGAGGTGATCCTGAAGCTGCTGAGCGTCAGCCCGACCCGACGCTACGCGAGCGCCGCGCATCTGCGCTTCGCGCTGAAGCACCCGGAGAGCGTTGCGCTGACGCCGGAGGGCCAGCGGCTCAGGGCGGATGGCTTCATGACGGTCCTGCGCCGGCGGATGCGCGCCGCGAAGATCGATTTCGCGACCGAGGCCGATGGCACCGGCGGCCTCGCCACCGCGCCGATCATCGCCGTCGCGATCGACCTCGCGCATGAACCGGGTGCGCTCGAGGAGGCGGTGGCCCGCGCCGCTCGCCGCGTCGCCCTCTCGGAGCCGGAGGCGCGCGTCGCCTGCCTGAGCGTGCTGAAGACGCGGGCGATCGGCGTCGACTTCGCCACCAACGACGCTGGCGAAAGCTACCGCGTGCTTCGCCTCGTCGCGTTGCGCGATTGGTCCCGCCGGCTCGGCGTCCCGCCGGAGCGGATCACGCATCATGTGCTCGAAGGCTCGGACCCGGCCGAAGAGCTGATCGGATTCTGCCGCAACAACGGCGTCGAGCATCTCGTGATGGGCGCCCGCGCAGCCTCGGCCGTGCGCCGCTATCTGGGGTCGGTCTCCGCGCAGGTCGTGGCAGAGGCCCCCTGCAGCGTGACGGTGGTGCGCATCAAGGAGATGGATGAAGCGGACAAGGCCGCCGCCTGATCTGTGGTAAAATAATACCGCAAACGTCAAGTCATTGATATATTTGTGCTAGAGGCTTGAAAGCAGTCCCTGTCATGGATTGACGCGGCGGGCCGTTTGCCGCATAGGGCTCGCCAGCGGCGGGATTGCGATCCCGCCGGTCTTTTTTTCGCTCCAACCACGGAAATCCTTTCCATGCCATCCCTCACCAACTCCACCGTTTCGGTGAAGCCGGCCGAGGTCGACAAGAAGTGGGTCGTCATCGACGGCGCCGGTCTCGTCGTGGGCCGCCTCGCGTCGATCATCGCGATGCGTCTGCGCGGCAAGCACAAGGCCTCGTTCACGCCCCATGTCGACTGCGGCGACAACATCATCGTCATCAACGCCGAAAAGGTGGTCTTCACCGGCCGCAAGCTCGAGCAGAAGGTCTACCACCACCACACCGGCTACATCGGTGGCATCAAGGAGCGGTCGGCCAAGTTCATCATCGAGGGCCGCTTCCCTGAGCGCATCCTTGAGAAGGCGGTGCAGCGCATGCTGCCGCGCGGTCCCCTCGGCCGCCAGCAGTTCGCCAACCTGCGCGTCTACAAGGGCGCGTCGCACCCGCATGAAGCCCAGACGCCCGTGGCGCTCGACATCGCCGGCATGAACCGCAAGAACGTGAGGGCCGCCTGATGGCTGAAGTTCTCTCCTCGCTGGCTGACCTCAAGGGTACGCCGGCCGCTCCGCAGCCCGAAGCGCCCAAGCATGTCCAGAAGCTCGACAAGCAGGGCCGCGCCTATGCCACCGGCAAGCGCAAGGATGCGGTCGCCCGCGTCTGGCTGAAGCCGGGCACCGGCAAGATCACGGTCAACGACCGTGCGGTCGAGGTCTATTTCGCCCGTCCGGTCCTGCGCATGGTCCTGACGCAGCCGCTGCAGCTCGTTGATCGTCTGACCCAGTACGACCTCGTCGTCACGGTCGCCGGCGGCGGTCTTTCGGGTCAGGCCGGCGCGGTGCGCCATGGCCTCTCGAAGGCGCTGACCTACTACGAGCCGTCGCTCCGTGGCCCTCTCAAGAAGGAAGGCTTCCTGACCCGCGACAGCCGCGTGGTCGAGCGCAAGAAGTTCGGTCGCGCCAAGGCCCGCCGGAGCTTCCAGTTCTCGAAGCGCTGAGTTTCGGCCTCTTCACGATCGACGAAAGGGCGGCCTCGGCTGCCCTTTTTCGTTGATGCTGGGCCCGGAACCCATCCTCCACACTCCCGTTCCTTGAGCATAAGCCACAAGGAGCGGACCATGGGTCAACCCCACCACCGCGGCATCGAAAGCACGGCGGCCGTCGCCCGCCACCCCCTGCACCCGATGCTGGTGCCCCTGCCGATCGCCGCCTTCATCTTCGCACTCGTCGCGGACATCGCCTGGCTCAGGACCGGGCGTCCCTTCTGGGGGGAAGCCTCCTACTGGCTGCTACTTTCAGGCGTGATCACGGGGTTGATCGCGGCTATCCCCGGCATCGTCGACTACATGGCGAGCGAACGCGTCCGGAATCTGCCGACGGCGCGACTCCACGGTGCGCTGAACACGCTCGCGCTGCTGCTGGGCCTCATCAACCTGCTGCTGAGGGGCGGGCAGGGCGCCACGCCCATCTTCGGCATCGGCATCATCCTGTCCTTCGCGACCGTCGCCGTTCTCGGAGTCTCCGGCTGGCTCGGCGGCGAACTGTCGTACCGGCATGGGGTCGGCGTCATGGCCCAGGGCGCGGATGCGCTCCCGGACGACAGGCCGGCGGTGCGGCCACGGCTGTGAGCCGTGGCGTCGCCAGTCTTTGGCTTCGCGATCGTCAACCGCCTCAGCTGTAACCCTGCCGGCTTTCGCGCAGCTCGTCGATGCGCTTCGAGGCCTCGCTCTTCGTCAGTTGGCCATCGAACATGTCGGGTCGCTGCGTCTGCTCGCACAGCGTCTTGAGGTAGGACGCCTGCGCGCCCGTCATCGGCTCGTCGCCGGTGACCCAATCGGCGGGGTCCTTGATCTGGTTGTCGTTCGCATCAGGCGCGGTCTTCGGGTTTTCATCCTGCGGCTCGGCAGTCGCCGCCTCGGGCTTGCGGGAGGCCATGGGCAAAGGTCCTTCGTTCATGATCCGTTCCAACGCCGATCCGTGCCCGCCAGTTCCAGGCTTCTGACCACATCGCTGACTCCGTACTCGCTCGTATGAAACGAAGCGTCGCACCCCGCGTTGCTCTGGCAGTTGCGTATCTCCGGAGTTCCGCCATGCCGATCATCAACCAGCCGCCGAACGCCCTGCGCCAGGCTCGCGTCCTCGTCGCCGAAGACGAGCCCGTCATCGCGCTCGACCTCGCCAGCGCCGTCGAGGAAGCGGGCGGCTGCGTGGTCGGTCCTGCGTCGAGCGTGCAGCAGGCGCTCCGGCTGGTCGCCAACGACGGCATCTGCGCCGCGATCCTCGATGTGGACCTGATCGACGGCGACGTGGGCCCGGTGATCGAGGAACTGATGCGCAGGGCCGTGCCTGTCCTCATCCATTCGGGCGCTGGCCTCCCGGCGACTCTTCTGGCCCGCTTCCGCAATGTCGAGGTCCACCGGAAGCCGACGCCGGCCGACGTGCTGGTCAGCCGTCTCGCTGGTCGTCTGGGGCACTGACGCGCACGTCCGGCGGCTCGACAGCGCCGCCGCTTGCGCTACCCTGCCGGCGAAGCTGCGGGACGGAGCGTCGCGATGCAGAGCCAGACCGGCCGTCGGCCATGCTATTATCCGGAATATCTCAGGCTGGACCTGCTGCTTGCCGCCCAGCAGCCTGAAAGCGAGGCGCAAGGCCGCCCCGCCCATGACGAAATGCTCTTCATCGTCGTGCACCAGGCCTACGAGCTCTGGTTCAAGCAGATGCTGCACGAACTCGGCCGCATCCAGAGCGACTTCGAGGCCGCGCCGCTCGACGACCGGCGCATGCTGCGCATCGTCGGCGGCCTGCAGCGGATCGAGGCGATCTGGCGGCTCGTGATCCAGCAGGTCGACGTGCTGGAAACGATGACGCCGCTCGACTTCCTCGACTTCCGCGACCTGCTCGTGCCCGCCTCGGGCTTCCAGTCCCTGCAATTCCGCGAGCTCGAGGCCCGCTTCGGCATGCCTGCCTCGGAAAGGCCGACCATTGACGGCCGGGCCGTCGGCCTCAGGCTGTCGGCGGAGGATGAGCGGCGGCTGACGGCCGCGATGGCGGCACGGTCGCTGGCGGCGCAGGTGGAGGCGTGGCTCATGCGCATGCCCTTCCTCGACGCCGACGGCTTCACCTTCCGCGATGCCTACCGCCGCGCGGTCGAGGCAAGCCTCGACGGCGACAGGGCCTTCATCGCGCGTCACGCCGACCTGACGGCCGAGCAACGCCGCCGCGAGCTGGAGGGGCTCGATCGGGCGCTGCAGCGTTTTGCCGCGATCGTCGACCCCGAGGCGGCGCGCGGCCAATGGCGCATGGCGCCGCGCGCGGTCGAGGGTGCTCTCTTCATCATGGTGTACCGGGACGAGCCGATGCTGCAGCTGCCCTACCGGCTGCTGGAATCGCTCATCGCCATCGACGAGGCGCTGACGCTCTGGCGCTACCGCCATGCCCTGATGGTCCGCCGCATGCTGGGCGTGAAGACGGGCACCGGCGGCTCGTCAGGCCATGATTACCTGCGCGAGGGGGCCGAGCGGATGAAGCTCTTCCCGGACCTGATACAGCTGTCCAGCTACCTGATTCCGCGTTCGAAGCTGCCGGCGCTTCCCGCTGAAATCGCACGCAAACTCGGCTTCGCCTGGCAGGCGGGAGATGTCTCGTGAGCTTCCTCGATCTCTCGGCCCATTTCAGCCGCTTCCGCGCCGTCCCGGGCCGCACGCATCTCGCGGCGCACAGCCATCACTACTGGCCCGACGTCACGCGCGAGGCGCAGCTCCTCGCCTGGGACGAGGCCTGCCGGCACGCCGACGACAAATGGGGGCCGATCTTCACGGACCTCATTCCGGCGGTGCAGCGGGGTATCGCCGGCATCCTTGGGCTCCCCGACCCCTCCAGCATCGCCTTCGCGCCGAACACGCATGATTTCGTACGCCGGCTGCTCTCCGCCTTGCCGGCGGCCCGTCCGGCGCGAATCCTGACCTCGGACGGCGAGTTCCATTCCTTCGCCCGGCAGGCTGCGCGGCTTGAGGAGGACGGGTTACTGGCGGTGGAACGCATCGCGCACGAGCCGGTCGCGACCTTCCCGGATCGCCTCCGCGCCGCGGCGGCGCGAGGCGGGCATGACATGATCTTCGTCAGCCAGGTCCTCTTTAACGCCGGCTCCACCTGCGGCGACATCGCGGCGCTGGCGGCGGCGGCGCCCGATCCGGCCACGCTCGTCGTGATCGACGGCTACCATGGCTTCATGGCGTTGCCGACCGACCTCGCCAGCGTCGCCGACCGCATCTTCTATCTCGGCGGCGGCTACAAATACGCGATGGCCGGCGAGAACGTCTGCTTCATGCATTGCCCGCCGGGCTACGCGCCGCGGCCCAGGGACACGGGCTGGTTCGCCGCCTTCGGCGCCCTGTCCGGGCGGCAGGCCGGCGTGCCCTACGGCGAGGATGGCAGCCGCTTCTGGGGCGCCACCTTCGATCCTGTCGGCTTTTACCGCCAGAAGGCGGTGTTTGACTGGATGGCCGAGGTCGGCCTCACGGTCGAGGCGATCCACGCCCATGCTCTGGCCCTGCAGGAACGCTTCCTCGCGACAGCGCGGGGACTGCCGATGCTCGCCGAGGCGCGGCTCGTCACACCCCTGGAGACGAGGCAGCGCGGCCATTTCCTGACGTTCGAACTGGCGGGCGCCGGCGCTCATCACGATCGCCTCGCCGCGGCCGGCATCATGACGGATGTCCGCGGCGACCGGATCCGCTTCGGTTTCGGCTGCTACCACACGGCCGCCGACATCGACGCTGCCGTCGGCCGGATGGGGGCGCTCTGAGCGGACACGCCGCCGCTCGCTTGATCCGCTTTACCTCCGCTTCGAACTGCCCTAGATCACTGGAAAGACTTGAAGAATGGAGGAAGAAATGAAGGCTTTCCTGTCCGCCGTCATCGTCGCTCTCGTGATGGGCATCGGCGCCTCGATGATCCTCGAGCGCAACCAGGTCACGGCCGAATCGAAGTTCTCCTCCGGCGCCGTCCGGAACTGAAGACCATCACCGCAGGAGGGCGGCGAAGGGCAGGAAATCGAGCCTGTCGCCTGTGCTGACGCCTTTTGATTCCAGCGGGAGGCGGGCGATGCCGTCCGCCGCCGCGAGCGACGATATGATCCCGGCCCCCTCCACCGGGTAGCGGCTCGCCACCGGTCCCTCCGGCCCATCGGACAGCGACACGCGCAGGAACTCGATGCGGCCTGTCTTCTTGGCGTGATCGAACCCCGCCGTCACCGGCAGGAAGCGCGGCGGGGCATAGGCTTCGCCTGCCAGCGCCGCGATCACCGCGCGCACGATCTGCGTGAAGGTCACGAAGACCGCGACGGGATTTCCGGGCAGTCCCACGAAGGCCGCGCCGCCGATCACGCCGAGCGCCAGCGGCCGCCCCGGCTTGATGGCGAACCGCCAGTGGTCGAGCCGTCCCTCAGCCTCCACGGCCGTCTTCACGTAGTCGGCCTCGCCCGTGGAGACGCCGCCAGAGGTGAGGATCAGGTCGTGACCGGCAGCGGCTTCCTGCAGCGCGGCGCGAAGCGCATTCGGCTCGTCGCGCAGGATGCCGAGGTCCGAGACGATGCAGCCGGCCCGGCGCAGCAGCGCCCCGACCATCACCCGGTTGGTGTCGTAGACGGAGGCCCCCGCCAGCGGCGCCCCCGGCTCCACCAGCTCGTCGCCGGTCGAGAAGATCGCGGCCCGCACCTGTCGACGGACGGGGAGGGCTGCGTGGCCCACGCCGGCGGCGAGCGCGAGAAGCGCGGGGGACAGGGCTGCGCCCGCCCGAAGCGCCAAAGTGCCCGCAGCGATGTCCTCGCCCGCCGGCCGCGCGTTGGCCCCGCGCTTGAGGCCTGGCGGCAGGCGCACGACGCCGTCCTCGGCCACCGCATCCTCCTGCATGTAGACCGTGTCGGCGCCGGGCGGCATCGGCGCGCCGGTAAAGATGCGCACTGCCGATCCCGGCACGAGCGGGGCGGGCGCGGCGCCGGCCTGCAGCCGAGCCGAGACGGGGAGGCGGCTGTCGCCATCGGCCGACAGATCGGCATGGCAGACGGCATAGCCGTCCACGGCCGAATTGAAGAAGGCGGGGAGGGGGGAGAGGGCATGGATATCCGCCGCCAGCACCCGCCCGTCGCAGGCCGCCAGCGGAAGCTGCTCGCTGCCAGCGACCGGCGCGACGCGCGCCGCAATGGAAGCCAGCGCCTCGTCGATGGTCAGCGCCCGGTCGCCAACGGCGAAGCAATCATTGCTCAGCTGCGCCATGGCTCAGACCTTCCGCCAGTCGATCGAGGCCGGCGGCATGGCTTGCTCCAGCGCGAAATCGGCCAGTGAGTCGCAGTCGTCGAGATGCAGGACCGGCCGCCCCGCATCAGGCAGCGGGACGTCGCTCGCCACGGCGAGGATGCTGCCGTCCCCCGGATGCAGGAGCGGCTTGCCGTTCGCCGCGCGATGCACCTCGATCTTGGGGTGCGGCGCACGCTTGTAGCCCTCGACCAGCACGAGATCGACCACAGAAAGCTTGCCGATCAGCACCTCCAGCGGCGGCTCGGGGCTGCCGCGCAGCTCATGCATCAGCGCGAAGCGATTGCCCGAGGCGATCAGCACTTCCGTCGCGCCGGCGCGCCGGTGCTCGAACGAATCCTTGCCGGCATGATCGACATCGAAGGCGTGATGGGCGTGCTTCAGGGTCGAGACCCTGAGTCCGCGCTGCGTCAGTAGGGGAATGAGCTTGAGGATGAGCGTGGTCTTGCCGGCGCCGCTCCATCCCGTGATGCCGATGATGCGCATGAGCGTGCGTTACCGGGAGGCGAGGCAAAAGGCAAAGCGGGAGCGGGGTCTGCCGGTGGATGCCAACCGTAAGCTTCCTCATCCTGAGGAGCCGCCGCAGGCGGCGTCTCGCAGGACGCACGACGGTGGTGCGTGCTTCGAGACGCGACCTTTCGCGTCGCTCCTCAGCATGACGGGCGTGGATGGTGCAATGAAGGATAAGAAAAAGGCCTGTCCGCGAGGACAGGCCTTTTCAACTCATGCCGCAGAAACGCGGCTTACTCCGCAGCCATCGGGCTTCCCGCCCTGTGGGGGCCGCCCTGCTTGGCGAGCTGCTCGTCGACCCAGATGCCGTGATGCTCGCGCGCCCAGTTCACGTCGACCTCGCCGGAGCCCATGGCGTCGAACGCGCCCTCCATGCCGACCGAGCCGATGTAGATGTGGGCGAGCATCGCGGCGATCAGCAGCATGCCGACGACGCCATGCACGATGTTCGAGTTCTGCAGGCCGTCCAGGCCCGTCCACTGGAACGGGAAGAGCAGGATCAGGCCGGACACTGTCATCGCCACGCCGCCCAGGATGACGGACCAGAAAATGAGCTTCTGGCCCGCGTTGAAGCGCTCGGCCTCTGGATGCGTGTCGCCGATGAAGCCGCCGCCGGCCTTCAGCCAGGCCACATCACGGCCGTTCGGGATGTTGTCCTTGATCCAGATGAGCAGCATGAACAGCAGCCCGAGCATGAAGGGCCAGGCCAGGTAGTTGTGGCAGAACTTCGCGAACTGCGACCAGGGGCCGAACATCGCGTCGCCGAGCCAGGGCTGGATCACGAACTTGCCGAAGGTGATGTTGAGGCCGGACGCCGCCAGGACCAGGAACGTCGTCGCCGTCAGCCAGTGGGTGAAGCGCTCGAAGCCGTTGAATCGCGTGATCGTCTGCCCGGACGGGCCCTTGGCCATCCGGATCTTGCCCTTGATCATGTAGAAGGCGAGCAGCAGCCCGACCATGCCGAGGATCGAGATCGCGCCCACCCAGGTCATGATGCCCTGGTGGACGGCGCGCCAGTCCTTGTTGCCGGGCGCGATCAGGTTCGCTGCATTGCCGTCGGGAATGCTGACGCGCCCCTGCAGGGTCTGCCCCGGCTTCAGCGCGTTGAGGAGTTGCTCCTCCTTCACGGACTGAGCCGTCGGGTTCACGCTGGTCGGCTGCTGCGCCTCGGCAGGCGCCGCCAGCGAGAGCGTGAAGATGACGGCCAGCGCCGCCAGGATCCTGGTCATCGGGTTCTCCCCCAAGCAGTTCTTATGCGCTGGTCCCCATCCCGACACGGTCGGCGGATGATCCAGCTGAATGGCGAGGCGCGGCGCTCTCCAGAGGAGGGGCCGCGCTCCCGGTCAGATCGCGATCGTCTCGCGGTACGCCGTCTTCCAGCCCCAGGCGCCCGATCCGTAGCCGCGCTTCATCACGCGCTCCTTGTAGATCGTCTCGATCATGGGGCCGTCGCCGGCGAGAAGCGCCTTGGTCGAGCACATCTCGGCGCAGAGCGGCAGCTTGCCCTCGGCCAGGCGGTTCGAGCCGTACTTGTCGTACTCGGCCTTGGTCATGTCGGCCTCGGGGCCGCCGGCGCAGTAGGTGCACTTGTCCATCTTGCCGCGCGAACCGAAGTTCGCGGTCTTCGGGTACTGCGGGGCGCCGAAGGGGCAGGCGTAGAAGCAGTAGCCGCAGCCGATGCAGAGGTCCTTGGAATGCAGCACGACGCCATCGGCGGTCGTGTAGAAGCAGTTCACGGGGCAGACCGCCGCGCAGGGCGCGTCCGTGCAATGCATGCAGGCCATGGAGATCGAGCGCTCGCCGGGCTTGCCGTCATTGATCGTGACGACGCGGCGGCGGTTGATGCCCCACGGCACCTCGTGCTCGTTCTTGCAGGCGGTGACGCAGGCGTTGCACTCGATGCAGCGGTCAGCGTCGCAGAGGAATTTCATGCGTGCCATCGGTTGTGTCCCCTCTTACGCCGCGGCGATCTGGCAGAGCGTCGCCTTGCCCTCGTGCATGCCCGTGACCGGGTCATAGCCGTAGGTGGTGACGGTGTTGACGCTTTCGCCGAGCACGATCGGATCGGTTCCCTTCGGATAGTTCGGGCGATTGTCCTCGCCCTGGTAGAAGCCGCCGAAGTGGAAGGGCATGAAGGCGACGCCCCTGGCGACGCGCTCCGTGACCAGCGCCTTCACGCGGGCCTTCGAGCTGTTCTCCGGTCCGGTGACCCAGACCATCTGGCCGTCCCTGATGCCGCGCGCCTGTGCGTCCACCGGATTGATCTCGACGAACATGTCCTGCTGCAGCTCGGCCAGCCACGGGTTGGAGCGGGTCTCCTCGCCGCCGCCCTCGTACTCGACCAGTCGGCCGGAGGTGAGGACGATCGGGAAGTTCCGCGCCATGCCCTTGTCGACAGCGGCCTTCTGGATGGTCGCGCCGATGTTGGGCATGCGGAAGTGCTTGAAGTCCGGCCGCGTCGGATACTTGGCCACGAGGTCGGGGCGGCCGGAATAGATTGGCTCGCGGTGCGTCGGCACCGGGTCGGGCAGGTTCCAGGCGACCATGCGCGCCTTGCCGTTGCCGAAGGGCACGCAGCCATGCTCGATCGCGACGCGCTGGATGCCGCCCGACAGGTCGGTCGCCCAGGAGACGGTGCCGGGATTGGCGCCGCCGATCCTCAGGATCGTCGACCGCTCGGTCTCGGTCAGGTCCTTCTCCCAGCCGAGCCGCTGCAGCATGGCGTAGGTGAACTCGGGGTAGCCGTCCTTGATCTCGGAGCCCTCGATCCAGGAATTCTCGGCGAGCAGGGTCGCGCCCTCCCTCTCGCCCGGCAGCAGGCCGTCCTTGCCGCGCTCGATGCCGAAGCGCGGGCGGAAGGCGCCGCCGCCCATCTTCACCGGCATGTTGGTGTTGTAGAGGATCGCCGTGCCGGGATGGCGGAACTCCGGCGTGCCCCAGCAGGGCCAGGGCAGGCCGTAGTAATCGCCCTTCACCTCATCCGGCGCGTCTGGCTTGGCCCGCAGAGTCACGATGTCGAAATGCTGCTGGTTGCGCATGTGCGCCTTCAGCCGCTCGGGCGACTGGCCCGAATAGCCGGTCGACCAGCCGCCGCGGTTGATCTCGCGCAGCACCGACTCCGGCTCCGGCTCGTCGCCGAACTTGCCCTTGGTCATGGCGATGTTCTTGAACATCTCCTGGCCGAAGCCGAGCTTCTGCGCGAGCTTGTAGATCACCCAATAATCCGTCGCCGACTCGAAGATCGGCTCGACCACCTTCTCGCCCCACTGGATCGAGCGGTTGGAAGCCGTGCGCGAGCCCGCGCATTCCATCTGCGTGGCGATCGGGAAGAGGTAGGTGTTGTTCTTCCGCCCGCCGAGGGAGACGAAGTTCGTCGGATGCGGGTCGGCGATCACCAGGAGCTCGAGCGCCTCCAGGCCCTTCTTCACGTCGGGCTGGCGCGGCACGGTGTTCGCGCCGTGGCCGAAGACGATCGCGGCCTTGACGTTATCCTGCTGGTCCACGTCCTTCTTGTCGTAGGTCGCGGCGTCGAACCACCGGGTCGACGGAATGCCGGCCATCTCCATCATCTTCTTGTCGACGAAGCGCGACAGCAGGTAGTCGTAGGAGACGTCCCAGACGCGGCCCCAATGGCGCCAGGCGCCCTCGACGAGGCCGTAGTAGAGCGGCAGCGACGTGATATCGAGGCCGAGGTCGGTCGCGCCCTGCACGTTGGTGTGGCCGCGGAAGATGTTGGCGCCGGTGCCCGGCGCGCCGACGTTGCCCGTCGCCAGCAGCAGGATGCAGGAGGCGCGCACGTTGGCCGTGCCGACCGTGTGCTGCGTCTGGCCCATGCACCAGATCAGCGTCGAAGGCTTCTCCTTGGCGAACTTCTCGGCGACCTTCTTCAGCTGCTCGCCCGGCACGCCCGAGATGTCCTCGACCGTCTTCGGATCATACTTCTTCACTTCGGCGCGGATCTGCTCGATGCCGTAGACGCGCTTGGCGATGAAGTCCTTGTCCTCCCAGCCGTTCTCGAAGATGTGCCAGAGCATGCCCATGAGCACAGGGATGTCGGTGCCGGGGCGGATGCGGACATATTCGTTGGCGTGCGCCGCGGTGCGCGTCATGCGCGGATCGATGACGATCAGGTTGGCGCGGTTGATCTCCTTGCCGGAGAGCACGTGCTGCAGCGAGACCGGATGGGCTTCCGCCGGGTTGCCGCCCATGATGATCATGGTCTTGGCGTTGCGGATGTCGTTGTAGGAGTTGGTCTGGGCGCCATAGCCCCAGGTGTTGGCGACGCCAGCCACCGTGGTCGAGTGGCAGATGCGCGCCTGGTGGTCGATGTTGTTGGTGCCCCAGAAGGCCGCCATCTTGCGGTAGAGATAGGCGCCCTCGTTCGAGAACTTGGCGGAGCCCAGCCACCAGACGGAGTCCGGACCGGACTTCTGCCGGATCGACAGCATCTTGTCGCCGACCTCGCTGATCGCCTGATCCCAGCTGATCCGCTTCCACTCGCCGTTCTCGAGCTTCATCGGATACTTAAGGCGGCGGTCGCCGGACACCGTCTCGCGGATCGCCGCGCCCTTGGCGCAATGCGTGCCGCGGTTGATCGGGCTGTCCCAGGCCGGCTCCTGGCCGACCCAGACGCCGTTCTGCACTTCCGCCAGCACCGTGCAGCCCACGGAGCAGTGGGTGCACATGTTCTTGCGGATCTCGATCGGCTTCGCGTGGTCCGCGTGGCCCATGCCGCCGCCGGCGGCCTCGGCCTTGCGCACAGCGCCGAGCGAGAGCGAGCCGAGCGCGGCGGCACCGCCGGCCACGAGGCCGGAGCGGCGCAGGAAGCTGCGGCGGTCGACGATGCCCGTCTTGCCGGCGCCCAGCGAAGTGGCGAGCGAGGTGCGGCGAGCCGCGGCGGCCTGTCTCTTGATCAGCATGGGGCGCTCCTCAGTACCGGTTCGTACGGTAGAAGGCCTGCACATGGGCGCTGTCCGCCTTGTACCGGGCCTTGGTGCGGTCGTTGCGGGATTCCTGCGCCGCGGCGGGCGTCAGCCCCGCGTCGGCGGAGACGCCGGCGGCCGCCGCGCCTGCGCCGAGACCCAGCGCCTTCAGGAAGCCGCGCCGCTCCACCTTCGCTTTGGCGATGGTTTGGGAAGCGCCGTCTTTCTTGTCAGAAGCCATGTCGCGTCTCCTCTTCCTTGTCTGCGCGCCGCCGGTCTCAGGCCGGCAGCGCGAACCCCTCGGTCTCGATGGCGATGAAGGCGGCGCCCGCGCGGGCAGCAGCCTTGTAGAAATCGGTCGAGGCGCAGGCCTCGAGATCGTCGAACACGCGCGCCGCGAACGGCTCGACATGTTTCTTGAAGAAGTGAGCCTCGGCCTCGGGGCCGCCCGGAAACTCGCCGCCCACCAGCCCGGCCATCACCTCGAGCAGGATGCCGAGATGATCCTCCGGCTCGAACAGGCCCTCGGCACGCGCGACGCCGAGCTTGCGCATGTCCTCCCGCACGCGGGCGAGGGGCCGCTCATGCAGGAAGCCGGTGAGATAATAGGAGGCGTAGGGCAGGAGCTCTCCGCGGCCCACGCCGATGAACAGCCGGAAGAACTCGCGCGATTCCGCGTCGGCGTCCGTGGCTTCGGCCGCCTCGGCGAGCGACATGTGCGCGAGACCGAGCGTCGAGGCGTCGCCCTGCAGCCCCGCGATGTCGGCCAGCAGCGCTGCCGACGGCGCCTGCCGCAGCAGGGAGCCGAGCAGCAGATATTCCTGCATCCGTGCCTGGTCGACCTCGTCGAGCTCCGGCTTCGCGGCGGCATAGAGGTCGGGCCGCAGCACGTCGCGCGGCACGCCCGTCAATGACTCGACCCCGAGCACACGCTCCGCCGGAACGCGCGTCCAGTTCGATACCGATGGCTGAGCAATGCCAAGCTTTCGCGCAAGCGAGGCGATTCCCCCCGCGGCGTCGATCGCCTGCTGCAGACCCGTTTCCCTCACCGAAGTTCCCGCCTTGCCGTATTGCTACGGACTCGGTTCTTGTTTCGAAGGGCCCGTTCCCTGGCCCCCATAGTTTGGAGCTATACCAAACTGGGAACCGCGATCAAGAGGGCAGCGCGCCGCCGTGGCGCTTTTTGGCTGTGGCATAAAGTACTGAATCCGATGGTATTTTTTGCACTGCATCATCGCCGGCGACAGGATGGCCGGCGAACTCCGTCGAAGGTCGCATGTCCTCCTCGGGCGGTGCGATCGCAGCCGGATCATCCACTGCGGGAGGTCCGGAAACTTGCTGATCAGTCTCCGCTGCAGCGACGGCTTTCGGAGCCTTGTCTTCTTCCTCTCCGCCGCCGAGCAGGCGTTGCGCAAGGCGGCTGACGTCGGACGCGTCCAGCCGCGAACCCCAGCCCGCGATTGCGTCGGGGTTGTTGAAGTCCCACTGGTAGTCGGCCATCTCGATGAAGCTGCTGATCTCGGGATCCGTCGTCCAGAGCTTGCGGAGCGCCGCGTTGCGCAACGCCTCCGGCACATGGGCCTGGAAGAAGGCGGAGACATCAGCGCCCGGCACGATGCTGTCCAGCGAGGGCAGGGGGAGATCCTCCGCCGCGGCGTCCGTTGTGGCGGGCAGCGCCTCGGCCTGCGGTGCGGGCGCGGGCTCCTGCGCGGCGCGCTGCGCCTCCTGCTTGCGCCGCGCCCAGCGGCCCAGGAAACCGCCGTCGTCATTCTCGGGCCGGCTCAAGGCTTCGGCTCCCTGTCGCGCATCGCGCGCAGCATCCGGTCGCGCTCCGGGCCCTGGCGGCCCGGCGCCAGCGCTTCCGGGTCTGCCTTGTCACGCTTGCGCTTGATGAAGGGCCGGTCGACATGGTGCTCGGCGACGAAGGCCGCGAGCGCCGCGGCGATCGGCGCGGGCATGGGCACGACATTGACGATGTCCCAGCCCGACCCGGCATAGCCTTCGCCCTCGTTGGGGTCGCAGGTCACCCGCGCGATCTCCGGCAGCCCGCTGTCCTGCGGCCGGAGCACGACCCAGATCTGCGGCGCGCCGCTCTCCAGGTTGTCGCGATAGTAGCCGGTGTCCGTCGTGTTCACCTCGATAAGGGCCGCGCCGCCGTAGAACAATTCTCCGGACGCGTTCGCGCCCAGGGGCGCACCCCGCTCCGCCGCCGGCGGCTCGGGGAGCACGCTCCGCGCCTCCCAGATCACGTCGAGCCAGGGCGAGCGGGCGGGCCGCCGCTCCAGGACGACGCCCACCTCGATGGCCGTCGTCGGCATCAGTGCGTCTCCTGCAGGGGCAGGTTGGCGATCAGGTTCTGCGCCTTCACGCGCACGATCCGGTCCGGGCCCATGGCGAGGATCAGGTAGACGGGTTTGCCCCTGAGGCGCGAGAGAATCCGCGCGTCGTCGCCGAGGTCCATCGCATAAAGCGCCACCACCCGCGCCCGGTCGGCCTCCGGCACGTCCTTGCCTTTCCAGAGCATGTTGCCGATGCGCGTCGCTTCCTGGTCGAGGCCGATGAACCAGGCCCAGTCCCGATCCTCGATTGTGGCGAGCGGACGGACCGTGGCGGTGAGCCCGAGCAGATGGCGCAGCCAATGCTCGACGACGCGGCCGAGCGCCGCGCGGGCCGGCTTGTCGAGCCCGAAATCGAGCGCCATGTCGAAGGCGTCGGAGCGCGCCCGATAGCCCTCCGCATTGTCGCCGATCAGGATGTCGAGCTCCTTCGCCGCCTGCTCGCCGAACATGGCGGCGAGGGGGGAGGCGTGCGGATCGGCCTTGGCGCCGTCCACCGTCTCCTCGTCGGCGAGCAGCAGCGCCCCGTCATTGATCGTAAGGCGCTGTGGCCGGAAGAACATCTCCGCGGCGCGCAGCACGAAGGCGTCCTCCTCCTCGTCAAGCGCATTGCGCAGGATCGCATGGACGAGCTGGTTGACGAAGAGCGGCGGCGTCCGCCCCATGCCCTGCCGCACGAGCGCGAGATAGGCCGCCTCCAGGGTGCCGGCCGCGACGAGCCGGTCGCGGAAGTCGACGAGCAGCCGCCAGTTCTCCCGCGCATCGGGGTCGAGGATGGCGGCGATCTCCGCCTCTTCGACCGGATCCAGCGGCGCGATCATCAGCCGCGCATGGAGCGCCCGCTCCGCCGCGCAAGCCTCCTCCGGCGGCAGGACCTCGGGCCGCGCATAGAAGGCCTTCACGAATTCCTCGGTGACCGCGAGCCGGCCGTCGCCGTCGCGCTGCAGCAGCATGTGGCCGGAGGAAACCCAGAACTCATGGCCGGTCTGGTGATGCGTGAGGCTGTCCATCATCGCGCCTTTCCGGAGAGCGCCAGCAGGTCGACCTGTTCCTCCGGCTCCTGTTCGCCCGCGACCTCGTGGAACGAGAAGACGCGCGACGGTCTGTCCTTGTCGAAGGGCAGGCCCGCCTTCACGGTCCGGAACTGCTCGCGGATGCCGCCGTCCTCGTCCAGAGTCCGGTGGATCACCACCAGCGTCTGCTCCGGATGGTCGGCGCAGCTCTCCGCGAAGGAGATTTCGTCGTCGGCCGCCGCCAGCGCCGTCGGCAGGTCGGGCGCGCCATGCTCCGCGACGAGCCGCTCAGCCAGCCCGCGCACGGCATCGGCTCGCTCCTCGGCCGTGGCGGGAACCACGACGGCGATCGTCGACCAGCCGAAGCTGTCAAGCCCGAGCCAGCCCGAGCGGAAGGCGACCCGCGGCTTGCCCTTCAGCGCGGCAACATCGGCTCCAAAGAACATGAAGGTGCCCGGCACCGCCCATTCACCCGGCTCCGCCGCGCGCTCGAAGGCGAAGCTGTCGGACGGGTCGAGCCTTATCGTGCGCAACAGCTTGCCGCTCACAGCTTCGGCTCCCGCGTCTCGGCATCGTACCATGCCGCCTTCGCCAGGGCCGCCAGGAGGTCGCTGCGTTCCGCCGCTCCCGCTTCGCCGATCGCGTGGACGAGCAGATCGCCGTTGCCGTCGATGCCGCGCTTGAGGTTTTCGGCCGGCGCGAGCCGCGCGAGATAATCGCGGCCGACCGGGCCGAAGCCGCGCTCGGACCAGCGGTCGACATGCACCATGAGGTGACGGCAGAAGCTGCCGACGAGCGCCTGCGCGTCGACCGCGTCGAAACCTTCGTTCTCCAGCGCCGTGCCCACGCTCCAGAGGCCGGGCTCCAGCGAGACGAGGCTGTCGCGCCCGCGCACCACGGCGGCGCGCATCATGCCGCCGAACACGAGCCAGGCGGGCTCCTCCTCCTCGGAAGCGCCTGCCGGCCAGGCGAGGCGGCCGCCGCCGATCAGGCCGCCATCGAAGAGCATGGCGTCCGGCCAGTCGAAGCGCACCGGCCTCTCGGGCGGGCAATGGACCGCGAGCGAATCCGCCATCGCGTTCATGCAGGCATAGAAGGCGCGCCGCGCGGTTCGGAGCGGTTCGGCCGGCTCCAGAACGACCGCGAACTCGACCAGATCGAAGCGCTGCACGAACACCAGCGTGCCGGCGCCGCGGCGCGCCGCGATCTCCTGGGCATAGCCGAAGGCGTCGCCGCCCTCGCGCAGCACGACGGCCGTGAAGCCGGGCGGCAGGTCGAGCGCCGTCGCGCCGTCCCCCGCGCCGAAGATTTCTGGTGAGGCGAGATCGCCGTTCAAGCTCTTTCCGTCCCGGGTGCGGCTTTTTGCGGCCTGTCCTGGCCGATAGGCTTTTCGGACGGCCGGCATTATAGCGCTTCTAAACTAGGCGCAATCACGCCGTCGGAAACGTCGCATGAACGATAAAGTCAACATCATCGCGCTCTGCTCCTGCGAGGACACGATGCGGCCCGACGCCGCGGCCGTGCAGAAGGCCTGCGCCGGGACGACGGTGAAGACCGCGCGCCACCTCTGCCGCAGCGAGGCGGGGATGCTGGCGGACTGGGCCGCGAACCCGGGTGGACTGCTGATCGGCTGCACGCAGGAAGTGCCGGTTTTTCAGGATCTTGCCGAGGAGAACGGATTCAGCGCGTCACTGTCCTTCGCCAACATCCGCGAAACGGCGGGCTGGTCGACGGAAGGCGCGAAGGCCGGTCCGAAGACGGCCGCGCTGCTCGCGGCGGCGCAGGTCGGGTCGAAGGACGCCGGCGCCGTCACGCTCACGAGCGAGGGCGTCGCCCTGATCCTGGGCCGCGGCCAGGAGGCGCTCGACCTCGCGGCCAGGCTCGCTGCGCGCCTCGACGTGACGCTGATCCTGTCGTCGTTCGAGGGCGTCATGCCGCCGCGCAGCGCCGAATTCCCGATCCGCCGTGGCCGCGCCCGTCAGGCGAGCGGCTGGCTCGGCGCCTTCGAGGTCGTGATCGACGGCTATGGCGAGCCCGCGCCCTCGTCGCGCGGCGACTGGCGCTTTTCCCCGGCGCGCGACGGCCTGACCTCGCGCTGCGACGTCCTGATCGATTTGACCGGCGGCCAGCCGCTCTTCCCGGCCCATGACCTGCGCGCGGGCTATCTCAGGGCCGATCCCGGGTCGCCGACGGCGATCGCGGAACTCGCCTTCCAGGCGGCTGACCTCGTCGGCTCCTTCGACAAGCCCCGCTACATCGACTTCAAGGCCGATCTCTGCGCCCATTCGCGCTCCCGCATCACGGGCTGCACGCGCTGCCTCGATCTCTGCCCCACCGGCGCGATCACGCCTGGCGGCGATTCCGTGGCGATCTCGGCCGAGATCTGCGCGGGCTGCGGCGCCTGCGCCGCCGCCTGTCCCACCGGCGCCGCGACCTATGCGCTGCCCGGGCCCGACGCGCTGCTGTCGCGGCTGCGCGCGCTGCTGCAAACCTACAGCGCGGCCGGCGGCAGGGACGCGACCGTCCTTTTCCACGACGGCTCGCATGGCTGGAGCCTCGTCGAGGCGCTCGCCCGCTACGGCGATGGGCTCCCCGCCAACGTGCTGCCCGTCGAGGTCAACGAGACGACGCAGGTCGGCGTCGAGGCGATCGCCGCGATCTTCGCCTATGGCGGCGCGGCGGTGCGGTTCCTCACGCGGGCCCGGCCGAAGCACGACATCGACGGCCTGCGCCGGACGATCGCGCTCGCCAACCGGCTCGTCGGCTCGCAGGGTTATGCCGGGCTCCCGGCCGCGACGATCGAGACGGACGATCCGGACGAGTTGCTGGCGCAGTTGCGCGCCGTGGCCCCAGGCCGTGCCGCCGCGACGCCCTCGAGCTTCCTGCCGGTCGGCGGCAAGCGCGAGGTGATGACGCTCGCCCTGCGCGAGATGCACCGCGTCGCCCCCGAGGCCTCGCCCGTCGTGGCCCTCGAGGCCGGTGCCCCCTTCGGCCGCGTGCAGGTGCGCACCGAGGGCTGCACGCTCTGCCTCTCCTGCGTCTCGGCCTGCCCGGTGCAGGCGCTCGGCGACAATCCCGACAAGCCGATGCTCACCTTCGACGAGAGCCTTTGCGTGCAGTGCGGCCTTTGCGCCGCCACCTGCCCGGAGAAGGTCATCACGCTGGAGCCGCGCGCCAACTTCGAGGCCTTCGGCGCGAAACCGGTTGTGCTGAAGCAGGAGGAGCCCGCCCATTGCCTCGATTGCGGCAAGGCATTCGGCGTCAAGTCCACGATCGACCGCATCGCCGCGAAGCTTGAGGGCAAGCACTGGATGTACGCCGGACAGAACGCCGAACGGTTGCGCGTGCTCCGCCTCTGCGAGGATTGCCGCGTCGGCGCGATGGCGGCCCAGAGCTTCGACCCCTATGGCGTGCCGGAGCGCGCCCCGGCGAAGACGACGGAGGATTACCTCCGCGAGCGGGAAGGGAAGGGCTGAGGTGGACCAGGCCTTCTAAAGGCCAACGCCTGCAGAGTCTTGATTTGTACATACATAATGTTGTAACTGATGAACGTATCGGATTTCGAGTGGGATGATGTCAAGAACCGCCTGAACATCGCCAAGCACGGCGTCGATTTCGCGTTCGCGATCCGGATATTCGAAGGTCCGGTGCTGACGCGGATCGACGGGCGCGCGGAATATGGTGAACTCAGGGAGGTGAGCATCGGCCTCGTAGATGGTTTGGCGTGCCTTACGGTAACGCACACCGACAGGTGGAATGTTACGCGCATCATCTCAGCGCGGCGCGCAACACGGAGAGAGCGGGACAGCTATGGCCAAGCGCTACGAAAGGGCTTTGACGGCTGAGGAACTGGCGGCCCTTCCGGAGGAAGACATCGATACGTCCGATATTCCGGAGCTTGGGGCGCAATTCTGGAAAGAGGCACGGCTTGTTCAGCCTGATCCAAGACAATCAGTGACCTTGCGGGTGAGAAGGTCCGTGCTCGACGCGTTCAAGGCGGAAGGGAAGGGTTATCAAACCCGCATGAATGCGGTTTTGGAGAGCTACGTTCGAACGATGCTCACCCGCCGGTGAAAAGAACATGCTCAAGACATTGATCTAGCGCGTCACCTTCTCCAGCCACTCGACAAGCGCCGCGAGATCCTCGGGATCCGTTATTTTCTGTTCCGGCATCTTGGTGCCGGGCGTCACCACGCTCGGCCCCTCGCGGAAAAGCCGCGCGATCGTCTCGGAATTCCATGTGATGCCGTGCGCCGCGAAGCCGGCGGAGTAGTCGTAGCCCGCGAGGCCGCCGGCCTTGCGCCCGAACAGGCCATGCAGCGTCGGGCCTGCGCGGTTGCCGCCGTCCGGCGTCACGCTGTGGCAGGCCTCGCAGGCGCGGAAGACCTGCGCGCCGCGCTCGTTCATCTGGCTCGCCGGAAAATCCGCTTTCGGTGCGTTGGCCGGCGCCAGCGGCTGGCCGGTCGCCACGTCCCATTTGCGAAGCATCCGGTCGGCGCCGCCTGTGACGAGGACCTTGCCCTCGGGGTGGAAGGCGAGGGACCAGACCGGCAGGCCCGGCCCCACCAGCGTCGTCAGCGTGCGCCCCGTCTCGCGGCTGATGATCGTCACCGCGCCGCGCAGGCCCGCCGCCGCGATCAACTCGCCGTCCGCCGAAACCGCAAGCGAGGTCACGGGCATCTCCTGCACCGCGACCGTCAGGCGCTCGGAGCCGTCCTCCCTGCGAATATAGACCTTGCCGTCCGCGCCTCCCGCGACGATCTCGCCGTCGAAGACCGTGGCCAGCGCGTTGATCGGCGTCGGCAGCCTGACCACGGTCGGCGCGAGCCCGGTCAGCGGCGTGATGCGGATCGCGCCGTCGTATCCGGCAGAGACGATCGTGTTGAGCCAGCGACCGAAGGCGACGCCGTTGACGTTGCCCTGATGCCCCTCGATCACTAGCGGCTTGTTCTCCAGCACGCCGCTGCCGATCCAGACCCGCACCGTGCCGTCCCAGGAGGCCGAGGCGATGCCGCCGATCGGCTCGGCGACGGCGAGCGCCGCGATCGGCGCCTGATGGCCGTCGAGAACGCGCATCGGCTGCGGCGCCGTCGGCGACCAGATGGCGATCCGCCCATCCTCGCCGCCGGACAGGGCCCAGTTCTGCGGCAGGGTCGCGACGGCCGTCACGCCGCCGGCGTGGAAGCGCAGCACCTGCTCGGCCTGCTCCTGGTCATGGCTCCAGCGGATCACGGCCGTGTCGAGGCCGCCGCTGACGATGGTGGCGCCGTCGGCCGAGAGGGCAAGCGCCTTCACCGGCCCGCCATGGCCCCGCATCTCCGGGAGTGCGGGGACGGGAGCGAGCGCCGCCGCCAGAAGGGCGAGCGCCGCTGGCTTCATCGCCGCCCGCCTCACGCCGCCCTCCGGATCACGAAGCGTAGCACGCCCTCGGCGCTCGACTGGTTCATCAGGACGTCGCCCGTCTCGCGCACGAGATTGGGAATGTCGATCGCCGCCATGGGATCCGTGCAGAGCACCTCGACCTCGGCGCCGGGCGCCAGGCCCCTCAGCGCCTTGCGGGCCTTCAGGGCGGGGAGTGGGCACTTCAGTCCCTTGAGATCGATGGTCGTCGGCATTGAAAGACTTGTCATTCTCCATCAACGCAGCACACATAGGACCGATGCTCGATCAACGGCAATCCTATATCCTCAGGCCCGACCCGCATGATCCCCGGCTGACGCGGGAAGTCGCGGGCGTGGATCAGAGCGGCGCGCCGGTCACCACGCGCGTCACCGTCGAAAGGGCGCTCACGCTTTACCTGAACGCCCGCGAGATAGTCACCATGATGACGATCGGCGACCATCCGGAAGAACTCGCCATCGGTTATCTTCTCAACCAGAACATGCTGCGCCCCGACGACGTCGTGACCGGCGTCGAGCATGACGACGACCTCGAGGTCGTGGTCGTCCGCACCGAGCGGCAGACCGACTTCGAGGAGAAGCTGCGCAAGAAGACGCTGACCTCCGGCTGCGCCCAGGGCACCGCCTTCGGCGACCTCATGGAGCAGATCGACAGGGTCGCGCTGCCGCGGACGCCGTTCCGGACCTCGTGGCTCTACCGGCTGACCTCAGAGATCAACCAGACGCCTTCGCTCTATCTCGAGGCCGGGGCCATCCACGGCTGCGTCCTCTGCCGCGAGGACCGGCCGCTCGTCTACATGGAGGATGTCGGCCGCCACAACGCCGTCGACAAGATCGCCGGCTGGATGTTCCGCAACGGCGAGAGCGGCGGCGACAAGATCTTCTACACGACCGGACGGCTCACGTCGGAGATGGTGATCAAGACGGCGCGCATGGGCATTCCCGTCCTCGTCTCGCGCTCCGGTTTCACGGCCTGGGGCGTCGAACTCGCGCGGCGCGTCGGCATGACGCTCATCGGCCGGGCGAAGGGAAAGCGCTTCCTCGCGCTGGCCGGCGAGGAGCGGATCGTCTTCGACCAGGACCTTCGCTATGTCGAAGAGGAATCGGCGAAGATGCGCCGCAAGGGCGGCGGGGAATGAGCGGGGCGAGGCGATGATACTCGGCGTCATCCTGGCGGGTGGGCGCGCCACCCGCATGGGCGGGGGCGACAAGGGACTGAAGCGGATCGCCGGCGAGCCGATGCTCTCGCGGGTGATCCAGCGCATCGGGCCGCAGGTGCGCCGGCTCGTCATCAACGCCAACGGCGATCCCGAGCGCTTCATCGATTTCGACCTGCCGGTGATCCCCGACGACATGCCCGACCATCCGGGCCCGCTCGCCGGCATCCTGAGCGCCATGGATTACGCGGCCGACAACACGGTGGCCGATCTGGTCCTGTCCGTGGCGGCGGATTGCCCGTTCCTGCCGCGGGACCTGGCCCAGCGGCTCCTTGCGGTCATGAAGCTGCATGAATCCCGCATCTCGATCGCGCACTCGGGCGGCCTGGCCCAGCCCACGATCGCGCTCTGGGACATATCGCTGCGCCGCGACCTGCGCGAGTCTCTGGAGGGTGGCCTGCGCAAGATCGACGCCTTCACCGGCCGCTACGCGACGACCAGCGTCGACTGGCCCACGACGCCCTATGATCCCTTCTTCAACGCCAATACGCCGCATGATCTGGCGGTGGCGGAGCGGATCGCTTCCCAGTACGACGACGTTTAAGCCGTCACGCGAGGCGCCATGCCCCGCATAACCTGCCCGCGTTCAATGGGCCCCGATGGAGGAATACATGTCTGACCGCCGCCGCTTTCTGCTAGGCCTCGGCCTCGGAGGCGCCGCTCTCGCCGCACCCTCGATCCTGCGTGCCCAGACCGCGGCTCCGCCGAAGTTTCCGCAGCCCGCGCTGCCCTACGAGTTCACGGCGCTCGCGCCCGTGATCGGCGCGCAGACGGTCGAACTCCATTACGCCCGCCACCATGCCGGCCAGTACGCCACGATGAACCGGCTGATCGTCGGCCGGCGCTACGCGGACATGAACTCGCTGGTCCAAATCGTGCAGCAATCCTCGCTCGTTGCGGCGGATGCCGCCATCTTCAACAATGCGGGCCAGGCGCTGAATCACGACATCTACTGGCCGCAGTTCACGCCCGGCGGCCCCAAGGAGCCGTCCGGCGCGCTCAAGGCGAAGATCGATTCGGACCTCGGCGGCTTCGACAAGATGAAGACCGACCTTGTCGCGCTCTCGAACGGCATCTTCGGCTCCGGCTGGGGCTGGATCGCGCAGGACGGCGCCGGCAAGCTCGTGCTCATGGCGACGCTGAACGGCGACAACCCCGTCACCAAGAACCACACGCCGATCCTCGGCATCGACGTCTGGGAGCACGCCTATTACCTCGACTGGCAGAACCGCCGCGCCGACCACGTCAAGGCGGTCCTCGACGACCTCGTGAACTGGAGCGTCGTCGGCGAGCGCGTGAAGGCGTGAACGCAGGGCCTTCCTTCTCCCCTTGCGGGAGAAGGTGGTCGGCGGATGCCGACCGGATGAGGGGTCTGGCGGCAGCCATCCCCCCGTTTGACTTGGGTGGTCGGTTGGAGGCTCGCTTCGCGATACCCCTCATCCGACCTTCGCTGAAGCGAAGGCCACCTTCTCCCGCAAGGGGAGAAGGAGCTCACCGCACCTCGGTCGTGAACACCTTTTGCGCCACGGCCCAGCGGCCATCGAGCTTCACGAAGTTCAGCAGGTCCGTGAAATAGCGCGGCGGCATCTGGCACTTCACCTTCACCAGCGCGAGATCCGCGCTGACCAGGTCGATCGTCAGGATCTGGTCGTCGCGCTCAAGCCCCTGCGCCTTCGGAGACGGCCGTCCGCGGACCGCGTCCAGCCAGGCGTCGCGCGGCGTCACCTTCAGCTCCCCGTCGAAGGATTGCGTGAGCGCTGACGTCGGCAGGAAGACGCCGGCGATCTTGTCCGCGTCGCCCTCGTAGAGCCCATCGAGATAGGCCTGCGTCGCGGCGCGGATGGCGGCGATCTCGGCGTTGGCGTTCACCTCACACCCCCAGCATCAGCTTCATGTTCTGCACGGCGGCGCCGGAGGCGCCCTTGCCGAGATTGTCGAGCTTGGCGACGAGCACGGCCTGCCGCCGGTTCTCGTTCGCCAGAACCCGGAGCTCCATCCGGTTGGTGTCGTTGAGGCTTTCCGGCTCGACCTTGCCGCCCTCCGCCTTCAGCGCCTCGAAACCCACCACGGACACGAACTCGGACCCCGCGAAATGCGCGGCGAGCGCCTGATGCAGGTCCGCGCCTGTCGGCTTGCCGGGGATGGCGTCGAGATGCAGCGGCACGCTGACGAGCATGCCCTGCGCATAATGGCCCACGGACGGCACGAAGATCGGCCGCGTTTTCAGGCGCCCATAGGCCATGATCTCCGGCACGTGCTTGTGCTCGAGTCCGAGCCCGTAAAGCTCGAAGTTCGGCGCGGAACCGGCCTCGTGCGCCTCGATCATCGACCGGCCGCCGCCCGAATAGCCGGAGACCGCGTTGATCGTCAGCGGGAAGTCGGCCGGGATGAGCCCGGCGTCGACCAGCGGCCGGATCAGGCTGACCGCGCCCGTCGGGTAGCAGCCGGGATTGGCGACGCGCTGCGCCTTGGCAATGGCCTCCGCCTGTCCCGGAGCGAGCTCGGGGAAGCCGTAGGTCCAGCCCTCCGCCACCCGATGCGCCGTCGAGGCGTCGAGGAAACGTGGGGCTTCCGAGCCGAGTTCGGCTCCCATCGCCACGGCCTCGCGCGCCGCGTCGTCGTGCAGGCAGAGGATCGCGAGGTCGGCCTGCGCCAGCATCTCCTTGCGCGCGGCAGGGTCCTTCCGGCGGGCCGGATCGATGCTGATCACCTGGACCGAACTCATGCCCGCGAGACGATCGCGGATCTGCAGGCCGGTCGTGCCGGCCTCGCCGTCGATGAAGATGGCGGGCGCCGCGCCGCCCTTGAAGGCGGGCCTGAAGCTGCTGGGAGCGGGCATCGTGGTCATGGGACGATCCTGGCGGGAGGAGAAGACGAAAGGGTGGGCGCGCGCAGCCGGCGCAAGGCAATAAAAAACCGCGCCTTCAAGGCGCGGTGATGACGGTCTGTCCAGCGGACGGACGTGCTCTCACGCGCCTCGGAGGCGGGCGGGCAGTCGTCGGGCGCGGATGGCGGTCGCGATCATGTGTTCGAGATGATGGAAGCGGGGCGGGAAGTCAAGAAGCAACCTCTGGCGTCTTGTCGGTCTCATGCAGAATCGGAATGGAATCGCCCCAGCGCAAGCGGCTGAATTCCCTGTGTTTATCTCTCTCGCGTCTCGCCACCGTAAGGCTGCGTCGGCCCTCCTTCCCGCAGGCCGGAAGCGTGATTCCGGGCTTCGTCTCCGCAGGCCGTCCGACGATCCGCCAGGCTGGTCGATCAGCAGGCCGATCCCGCATTACCGCCAGATACGCATAGGGCTCGTCCTCGAACGGCCGCTCCCCTTGCTTCAGCAGGCGATGGTCGCGCGAGCGCTGGACGCGGACCAGAAACCGGCACCAGTCCTCGCCCGCCATCGGGCAGGCTCCCTCGTGCGTGCAGGGCGCGGCGACATGGGCGCCGGCGGCGATGAGCGCCGTCCGCGCCGCGCGTAGCCGGGCGAAACCGTCCGGCGTGCCCGGCTCGATCAGGACGAGCGCCTGCCGTGCCGCGTCCCAGAGCCGCCGGACGAAGCCTTCCTGCGCCGGCGCCGCGATCTCGGCGAGCACGTAGCCCGCAGTCACCAGATCTGCGGCGGGGAGGGCGGCGGTCAGGATGTTCGCGCGGTGGAAAGAGGGGCCCTGTTCCGGCAAGGCATTGGCCGCCAGCGTCCCCGCCAGCGACAGCAGCGCCGCGTTCCGGTCGATCAGCGCCATCGTTTCCAGCGAGGGCAAGGCGCGGACCGCCGCGAAGCTCACCGTGCCGGGGCCGCATCCGACATCGACGAGGCTTTGCGGCGCGAGGCCGGGAGCAACCTCCATCAGCCGCTCGAAGACGGCCTCTGCCGCGGCGAAGGTGGCTGGCATCCGCGCCAGCGCATAGGCGAGGGCGTCGTCTTCGGTGGCGATGGTGCCGTCGGAGCCGCGCCGGCTGCGATAGCCGGCCGTGATCGCTTGCGACCGTTCCGCAAGTCCCTTGCGGCCGCGGCCCTCGGCCAGCGCCGCGAGCGCGTGGCGCAAGGCCTCCGGCAGCAGCGACATGCGCGCGTCAGCTCGGCGGCAGCGGCGCGAACAGGTTGGAGGCGCGGAAGAGCTGGCGCAGGACCGAGAGTTCCTCGCCGCTGGAGGGCGTGGTGCGGCTGATGAAGTCGAAGATCACGCCGTCCTGCATCCCGTAGTTGGCGACGCGGGACACCCTGTTCTTGTTGTCGAGGAAGACCGCGACCACGCGCTGGTCGTCGATCCGCTCGTTCATGAAGGCGAACCGGCGGGAAAGCCTCTGCGAAACGTAGTAGTAGGTCTTGCCGCCGACCGTCGACACGGTCGAGGGCGTGCCGAGCACCAGGAGCACCTGCTCGGCCGACGCGCCGGGCTTGATCTGTTCGAGCGCCCGGTCGTCCTGCACCCATCCCCGGTTGATCACCTCGCCCTCGCAGGCGGCGAGGCCGAGCGAGGCGGCAAGGGCGACGGCGGCGGCGCCGCGCTTCGCGAATTTCGTGAACGCCATGGATGCGAACCTATGAGAGCCGGGCGCCCGCGCCTATATCGGGCAGGCCGTCGCGGTTGGTACCGCGCGGCGGTGGAACGCGCAACTGGCGCGAGAGGCACGCACTCGGCGTGATCTGAAGCGCGCCAGTGGAAGGTAGCCTGGGGAAAGCGGCATGGTTCTTGGTCTCTTCACCCGTCCGAAGCCGGTCGCTTCGGTGGAGGTCGTCTATGGCGACATCGTGGCGGCGGCCCGCCTGCCCGCCCTCTACACGGCCATGGGCGTGCCCGACACGGTGATGGGACGCTTCGATTCGCTCGTGCTCCATCTGGCGCTCGTGTTGCGCCGCCTGCGCGCCCTGCCGGCGCCGGCCGATGCCCTGTCGCAGGAACTGATCGATCGTTTCTTCAAGGACCTCGATTCCGCGCTCCGCGAGATCGGCATCGGCGATGTCTCGGTGCCGAAGAAGGTGAGGGCGCTCGGCGAGGCCTTCTATGGGCGAGCCGCGATCTATGACGAGGCCCTGTTGCCCGACGCGCCGGCCGATGCGCTGGAGCAGGCGCTGGCGCGCAACGTTCTCGGCCGCGAGCAGGAGCCCGAGCTCGCGACCGCGCTTGCCCAGCATGTGCGGACGCTGGCGCGGGCGATCGACGAACTCGGTTTCGACCGCTTGATCACCGGCCGCGCGCTGCGCGAGGAGACCGGCAGGATCGGAGGCAAGGCATGAGCAACGACGACCAGCCCCTCAAGCGGCCCCAGCCCGTCGGCTCTCTGCCGAAGGGAGGCCAGATGGCGACCGTCACCGCCAGCGAGTCCGAGCGCCAGGCCATCGCCGCCTTCCTCGACCTGCCGTCGGTCGAGAGCCTGGAGGCGACGTTCCAGCTCGCGCCCTCGCGGGGCGGCGTGCGCGTCACCGGAACGGTCACCGCCGCGCTGCACCAGCTCTGCGTCGTCACGCTGGAGCCCTTCCCGGTCGCGATCGCCGAGGAGGTGGACGTGCGCTTCGCCCCGGCGGAGGCGCTGGGACCCGTCACCGGCAAGGAGGTCGAGCGCAAGCTGACCGACGAGGACCCGCCCGAGCCGCTGGTCGGCGGCGCGGTCGATGTCGGCGCGCTCGCCGTCGAGGCGGTGGCGCTGGGGCTTGATCCCTTCCCGCGCAAGCCGGACGCCGAACCGGTCGATGTCACGATCGGGGAAGCGCGTGACAGTCCTTTCGCGGCGCTTGCGGCGCTCAAGCGGACGCCGGACGCCTGAGCGCTGCGAGCGCCGCAGCAGCGCCGCGATTGTATTGAAGGGCCGGATCGGCTAGGCCTCGCCTCGCTGGCAAGCCCGCCCGCCGGCCGAACAGACGAGACAGGCAGCGCCTCAGGAATGCCCAGACAGGTCCGCATATCGATCGACGCAATGGGTGGCGACCACGGACCGTCGGTGGTGATCCCGGGCGCGGCCGCTGCGCTGGACCGCCATCCCGACGCGACTTTCGTGATCTACGGCCAGGAGGCGGCCGTCATGCCGGTCCTGAACCAGCATCCAAAGCTAAAGGACCGTTCCGCCTTCCACCATTGCGACGTCGTCGTGCAGATGGACGACAAGCCGAGCCAGGCACTGCGCAAGGGCCGCTGGAAATCCTCGATGTGGCTCGCCATCGAAGCCGTGAAGAAGGGCGAGGCGGACGTCTGCATCTCCGCCGGAAACACCGGCGCCCTGATGGCGATGGCAACCTTTTGCCTGCGCACCATGGCCTCGATCGACCGCCCAGCCATCGCCGGCCTCTGGCCGACGCTGCGCGGCGAATCGGTGGTCCTCGACGTCGGCGCCTCGATCGGCGCCGACGCCCAGCGGCTCGTCGACATCGCGGTCATGGGCTCCGCCATGGCCCGCATCGTCTTCGATATCCCGAGCCCCACGGTCGGTTTGCTCAACGTTGGCGTCGAGGAGATCAAGGGCGTCGAGGAGGTGAAGGCGGCGGGCAAAATCATGCGCGAGACGCCGGTGCCCGGCCTCACCTATTTCGGCTTCGTCGAGGGCGACGACATCGGCAAGGGGACAGTCGACGTCGTCGTGACGGAGGGCTTTTCCGGCAACATCGCCCTGAAGACCGCCGAGGGTACCGCCCGCCAGATCGGCGAATACCTCAAGGCCGCGATGTCCCGCTCGATCATGTCCAAGATCGGCTATCTCTTCGCCCGCGGCGCCTTCGCGGCGCTCAAGGAGAAGATGGATCCGCGCCGGGCCAACGGCGGCGTCTTCCTCGGCCTCAACGGCATCGTCATCAAGAGCCACGGCGGCGCCGATGCGCTCGGCTTCGCCGCCGCCATCGACATGGGCTACGACATGGTCCGTCACGATCTGCAGGCGAAGATCGCCGACACCCTGTCCGCCTACCACGGCGCGCCGGCCAGCCCGGTCGTCGCCTCGCCCGTCACCACCCCGGCCGCGTCAGGCGCGGAGGACTGATCCCATGCTCCGCTCCGTCGTCCGCGGCACCGGCAGCGCGCTGCCCGCGAAAGCCGTCAGCAATGCCGAACTCGCAGAGAAGGTCGACACGACCGACGAGTGGATCGTGCAGCGCACGGGCATCCGCCAGCGCCACGTCGCCGCGCCGGACGAGACGACCTCGGTGCTCGCGACCCGCGCCGCCGAGGCCGCGCTCGCCCATGCGGGACTGGCCCCCGCCGACATCGACCTGATCGTATTGGCGACGGCGACGCCGGACTACACCTTCCCCGCCACCGCGACGCAGGTGCAGGCCAACCTCGGCATCGCGCACGGCGCCGCCTTCGACCTGCAGGCTGTCTGCTCGGGCTTCGTCTATGCGCTGAGCGTGGCGGACAAGATGCTGGTCTCCGGCATGCACAAGCGGGCGCTCGTCATCGGCGCGGAGACCTTCTCGCGCATCCTCGACTGGGAGGACCGCACGACCTGCGTGCTCTTCGGCGACGGGGCGGGCGCCGTCGTGCTCGAGGCACAGCCGGGCACGGGCGGCATGGCGGATCGCGGCGTGCTGACGGCGCATCTGCGCTCCGACGGCCGCCACCGCGACAAGCTCTTCGTCGACGGCGGCCCATCCTCCACGAAGACCACCGGCATGCTGCGCATGCAGGGCAAGGAGGTCTTCAAGCATGCGGTCGGCATGATCACGGACGTGATCGAGGCGGCCTATGCCGCGACCGGCCTGACCTCGGACGACATCGACTGGTTCGTGCCGCACCAGGCCAACAAGCGCATCATCGACGCCTCGGCGCAGAAGCTGAAGATCGCGCCGGAGAAGGTGGTGATCACGGTCGACCGCCACGGCAACACCTCCGCCGCCTCGATCCCGCTCGCGCTCGACACGGCGGTGAAGGACGGCCGCATCCGGGAGGGCCAGCTGGTGCTCCTCGAAGCGATGGGCGGCGGCTTCACCTGGGGAAGCGTGCTGCTGAGGATGTGATGCTTCCTCTCCTCCCCCTGCAAGGGGGAGGTCGGGTGGGGGTCAACAACGCTTCAGGATCGAGCGCCGCGGCCGACCCCTCCCCAACCCTCCCCTTGCAGGGGAGGGAGCGGGCGCATGATCCTGATCAACGACGCCCCGCTTGCGGCCCCGCACACTCCCCGCTTCAATGCTTTGAAAAAGCACCGATCGGGGAGGATCGCATGACCGACGCAGCTGCCGTTGAAGCCCTGAAGAAGGACCCCGTCGTGCGTCCCGTCGCGGCGCGCGACATCGTGGAGTCGCTCGTCGCCGGCCTGCGCGACCTGCAGGCCGCGCCACGCTTCGGCCTCGGGGTCGGGCTCGTCTTCGCGCTTGGCGGCTGGGCGATCATCCTGTCCGTCTTTTCGCTCGGTCTGCCCTGGCTCGCCTATCCCCTGGCGGCGGGCTTCGTCATCCTCGGCCCCTTCGCCGCGCTGGCCCTCTATGAGGTCAGCCGCCGCCGCGAGCGGGGCGAGCCTGTCGCGGCGGGGCCGGTGCTGGCCACCATCCGCCGGCGCCCGGAGGTCGCCTGGATGGCCTTCGTCACGCTCTTCGTCTTCATCATGTGGATGTATCAGGTGCGGCTGCTGATCGCGCTCTTCCTCGGCATCGGCGCGAGCTTTTCGACCATGGGCGAATTCATGGCCGCCGTCTTCGGAACGCCGCAGGGGCTCGTCTTTCTCGCGGTCGGCAACGCCATCGGCGCGGTGCTGTCGCTGGTCGTCTTCAGCCTCACGGTCGTGTCCTTCCCGCTGCTGCTCGACCGCGACGTCGATTTCGTCACCGCGATGATCACCTCCGTTCGTTCGGTGGCGGCCAGCCCCGTCCCCATGATCGGCTGGGCGGCGGCGGTGACCCTCACGCTGCTCGCCTCGATCGCGGCAGGCTTCGCACCGCTCGTGGTGACGCTGCCCGTGCTCGGCCACGCGACCTGGCATCTCTACCGCCGCGCGGTCGTGCCCGCGGCGGCATGATTGCGTCACCCGCCATCTTGGCTTCCGTAGCGATCTGCGCGACAGATCGCCGATGCGCCTTCTCCTCGCCCTTGTCGCCGCCGCGGGCCTGACGGCCGGCCTGCCCGGCTGCTCCGGTCGTCCGGCGGCGTCCTTGGCCCTGGTCGCGCCGGCGGCGCCGCCGAACCCCACGGTCGAGCTCTACGCCGTGACCACGCGGCGGCCGGCTGCGGAGGAGAGCGAACTCTTCAACGGCGAGCGCACGACCCGGCCGGCCTACACGCGCCTGTCGATCAGCATCCCCCGGCAGCGCAAGATCGGCGATGTGGACTGGCCGCCCGCCGGCGGCAAGCCCGACCCCGCGACCACCTTCGCCGCCGTCGGCCGCGAGCGGCTGGAGCCGGACCGCTTCGCCGCGGCGCTGCGAACGTCCGCCCAGGGCCCCGCGCGGGGCCATGTGCTCGTCTTCGTCCACGGCTACAACACGCGCTTTGACGAGGCCGTCTTCCGGCTGGCGCAGATCGTCCATGATTCCGGCGCCCCGGTGACGCCGGTGCTCTTCAGCTGGCCCTCCTGGGGCTCGCTCGCGGCCTATCCCTACGACCGCGAGAGCGCCGCCTTCTCGCGCGACGCGCTGGAGGAGCTCTTGGCGCGGCTCGCGAAGGACCCTTCCGTCACGCAGGTCTCGGTGCTGGCCCATTCCATGGGCGGCTGGCTGACGATGGAAGCGCTGCGCCAGATGGGCATCCGCCAGGGCGGCGTGCCGGCGCGCATCAGCAACGTCATGCTGGCCGCGCCCGACATCGACGTGGATGTGGCGCTGATGCAGGGCAGGGCGCTCGGCGCGCGCCGGCCGCGGATGATGCTGCTCGTCTCCGCCGACGACGGCGCGCTCAATGTCTCGCGCCGGCTCTGGGGCAGCCGCGACCGGCTCGGCGCCATCGATCCCAACCGCGAGCCTTACCGCACCAATCTCGCGAAGGCGGGCGTCGAGGTGGTCGATCTGACGAACGAGCAGTCCGGCGACCGGCTCAACCACAGCAAGTTTGCGCAGAGCCCGCTCGCCGTTCAGCTGATCGGCCGGCAGCTCGCGCAGGGCCAGCGCCTCGACGGCGCGGTCGGCCTGGGCGACGTGGCCGAGGGCGTGACGCAGGGCGCCACGCGCGCCGCCGGCGATCTGCTGACCGCGCCGCTGCGGCTGGTGCAGCCGGGCGCCCCGGCATCCTCCGCCGCACGCGACAGCCAATGAATCCGACGGCGCAACCTTTGCCGTTCGGCCCGGTTATGAAGGCGGATCACGAACGGGAGCTGAAATGAGCGGCGGACTGCTGGCCCTTCTCGACGATGTGGCGGCGATCGCCAAGGTGGCGGCCGCCTCGCTCGACGACGTCGCCGCGCAGACGGCGAAGGCCGGAGCCAAGGCCGCCGGCATCGTCATCGACGACGCCGCGGTGACGCCGCGCTACGTGGTCGGCTTCGCCGCCGAGCGCGAAATCCCGATCGTCGCGCGAATCGCCTGGGGCTCGGTGCGCAACAAGCTGTTCCTGCTGCTGCCCGCCGCGCTCGCCCTCAATGCGGTCGCGCCCTGGGCGATCACCCCGCTGCTGCTCGTGGGCGCGCTCTATCTCTGCTTCGAGGGCTTCGAGAAGCTGCATGAGATGGTGGCGCCAGCCCATGGCGCCACGGAAGATCACGCCCCGGCGGCGGCCGATCCGGCGGCGCTCGAGGATTCCAAGGTCGCAGGCGCCATCCGCACCGACATGATCCTCTCCGCCGAGATCATGGCGATCACGCTCTCGACCGTGGCCGACAAGCCTTTCGTGACGCAGGCGATCGTGCTCGCGTTGGTGGGCCTCGGCATCACCGTGGCCGTCTACGGCGTGGTGGCGCTCATCGTGAAGGCGGACGACTTCGGCGTGGCGCTCGCGGCGCGCGGCGGTCCCGTCTCGCGGGCCGTCGGGCGCGGGATCGTCCAGGCGATGCCGCATCTGTTGAAGCTCCTGAGCATCGTCGGCACGCTGGCGATGCTCTGGGTGGGCGGCGGCATCGTCCTGCACAGCCTTGCAGTCTATGGCCTGGCCGGTCCCGAGCATGCGGTCGAGGCCGCCGGCCAGTCCGTCGCCTCGCTGTTGCCGGCGATGGGCGGGGCGGTCTCCTGGCTGACGGCGGCGACGCTCTCCGGCCTGCTCGGCGTGATCCTCGGCTTCCTCGTGGAGCGCGCCGTGATCGTGTGGCGGTCCGTGCGCCGCTCCAAGCCTGCATTATGACGCTGGGGCACGCTTCGAAAGGGGTTGACCGCCGCCGGACGCGCTGCAATACCTGATAGAAATCAGAGAGATAGTTACATCATTCCCGGCTGTTTCCCGGGAAGGACAGAGGTTTTTCGTGGCGAACCAGACCCTGACTCGCGCCGATCTGGCTGAAGCCGTTTACAAGCAGGTCGGCCTGTCGCGCACCGAATCGGCGGATCTCGTGGAGTTCATCCTCGGCGAGATCGCGGATGCGGTGGAGCGCGGAGAGAACGTGAAGCTCTCCTCCTTCGGCTCGTTCATCGTGCGCTCCAAGGGCGCGCGCGTGGGGCGCAACCCGAAGACCGGCGTCGAGGTGCCCATCACGCCAAGGCGCGTGATGGTGTTCAAGGCGTCCAACGTGCTGAAGGCGCGCATCAACGGCCTCGAGATGGCCGACGAGGACGAGTGATTTCCAGCCGAAGGCATCGTTTAGGAGCTTTTGAATGACATCAGACAAGGCGCCTGACGCCTTTCGCACCATTTCCGAAGCCGCCGAAGACCTCGACCTGCCGCAGCACGTGCTGCGCTTCTGGGAGACGCGCTTCTCGCAGATCAAGCCTCTGAAGCGCGGCGGCGGCCGCCGCTATTACCGGCCGGACGATCTCGAGTTCTTGCGCGGGCTGAAGCACCTGCTCCATGCCGAGCGCTACACGATCAAGGGCGTGCAGAAGATCATCAAGGATCAGGGCGTCAAGGCGGTCCAGCGCGTCGGCCGCGAATCGCTGGCGGCGCGCAATGCCCCGGCCGCCACGGTGACGCCGGCCGCCGCGACGGCGCCCGCCCCCCCGACGCGCGAGACCCTGCAGGCCGCGCTCGCCGAACTCGTGAGCTGCCGCGAGGCGCTGGCCACCGCCCGGCGCACCTCGATCGCGCCCTGAGAAGCCGCGGAAATCGTCGCAGCGCGCGTTGCCACGCGCCGCCGCTTCGCCTATAGGCTCAACCCGGTTTCGGAGCGTAGCGCAGCCTGGTTAGCGCACTAGTCTGGGGGACTAGGGGTCGTGGGTTCAAATCCCGCCGCTCCGACCAAACATTCCGACAATGCAGGTCGCGTTTGCGTCGAGGCCGTTGTGGGGCTCGGCGTTCGTATCGGCGCCGCGTCGAACCCGTTCCTGGCTTGATCCCCTCGCAGCCATGAACGTCGCTTGGAAGATCAACGGCGTATTATCAAGCCTGAAGACCTTCGACGCCGTCGGACCAACCATCCCGTCTGCCCCGGATCCGAGACGCCTGCCGGATCGCCAAACCGACGCGGAATCTGTCACTTGGCACCAGCGCGCCGCCATCTCGATCGCCCGGCGGTGTCAGCATGGCGGTGACGCACAAAGGCAACAGTCGCCGGCAACTTTGCATTGCTGATGCAGATTCAACTGTCCTAGGTTATACGCAGAAGAGAAACGCACAGCTTGGCGATTTGATTCGCTCATTCGGTTAGCGCCGGGCTCGTGTGACGACGTCCGCTGGATCGAGAATAGCGCCGCGGTCGAACAGTCGTTGCTTTCAAGTATCACGCGTTTTTCGGATACGTCAGCATGACGTGCGATCCTCATGGCTATTGGGATCGCAACTGAAGTTATCTGAATCAGTATTTGTTCAATTCGAGGAGTCGAATGCTCTGACGTTGCGTCGCCAGGATGGCGTAAATTCTCTGGTTTTGGCAGATTTTTTTATTCGTCATCGGGAATTAAGGGGTTTTTTAAATTGTCCTGGCGTCTTAAGCTTAAGGGCGAACCGATATTTCGAGTCGCCGCGACTTCGTATTTTTTGAGGGTTTTTGCCGTGTCTAGTTTGTCGTCCTTGCGGTTGGGGATGGCGCTGCTCGCAACGCTCGCGGCAGCCGCCTGCGGAACCCCCCCTCAGCCCATCGAGACGACGGCGCTGGCCGCGATCGCGGAGGATCGCATGGCCCGCGTGACGGCCGGCCAGGAACCCGTGTCGGGCAGCATCGACGTCTTCGAGGCCATCGCCCGGGCGCTCAAGTACAACCTAGACCAGCGCGTCGAGCTGATGCAGGAGGCGGTCAAGCTCGGGGAGCTGACGCTCGCCACCCAGCAGGGCCTGCCGGCGATCGTCGCCTCGTCGGGCTATGCGGGACGCGACAACACGCTCGCGAGTTCAAGCCAGTCGGTCCTGACCGGCCGCCAGTCGCTCGAGCCATCGACGAGCACGAGCCGGGAGAACGTCCTCGGCGATCTCGCGCTCAGTTGGAACATCCTCGACTTCGGCCTGTCCTATGTCCGGTCGCGGCAGGCCGCCGACCAGCTGCTGATCCAGCAGGAGGCGCGCCGCAAGGCGTTGAACCGCATCGTCGAGGATGTGCGGACGGCCTATTGGCGGACCGCGGCGAGCGAGCGCTTGCTGTCCAGGCTCGGCGCGCTGGAGGGCCGCACCCGCAAGGCGATCGCCGATGCGCGAGCGCTCGCCACGGAGCGGAGCACGCCGCCGGTCGCTGCGCTCAGCTACGAGCGCGAACTCCTCGAGATCCGGCGCGAGGCCCAGCGGATCGAGGGCGAACTCAGGGTTTCGCGCGGCCAGCTGGCCGCGCTGATGAACCTGCCGCCGGACGCCCCCTTTCGCCTGAAGGCCGCGCCGACGCCCGCGAACATCCGCCTTCTCGACATTCCGCCGCGCAAGCTCGTCGGCCTCGCGCTGGTGAACCGTCCGGAGATGCGCGAACTCGCATACCGCGCGCGCATCAACGAGCGTGAACTGGACGCGGCGCTGCTCGAACTCCTGCCCGGCCTCAACGCCGTGATCGGGGCGAACACGGATTCCAACCGCTTCCTCTTCCATTCGAGCTGGGTCGGGTGGGGCGTCAAGGCGAGCTGGAACCTGATGAAGATCGCCCAGTACCCCGCCAAGAAGGAGCTGATCGACGCCCAGGGACGCCTGATCGACCAGCGCTCGCTCGCGCTCGCCATGGCGGTCATGACGCAGGTCCATGTCAGCCGCGCCCGCTTCGTCCATGCCCGGAAGGAGCTCGACACGGCCCGGCGGATCCGTGACCTGCAGCGGCGTCTGCTCCAGCATGTGGCGGCGGCCGCGGCCACCGACCGGACCGGCGAACAGGCGCTGATCCGGGAGGAGATGAACCTCATCGTCGCCGAGGTTCGCCACGATCTCGCCTATGCCAACATGCAGAACGCCGTCGCCACCATCTATGCCTCGCTCGGGCTCGATGTCGTTCCGGCCTTCGACTTAGACCGGGTCGCCGTCTCGGAACTGGCGCGGGCGCTGCGGAAGACGTGGGTTGCGCACGGCGACCTCTCGCAGGTCGCCGCCCAGCAGGTCGCCGGACCGCCGGATGTCCTGGCTGCCGCCGCCCATGTCGCCCCATCCGTCGTTCCGGAACCGCCTGGACCGGAGTTCCGGTGATGAGGGGAATGCGGTCCTCCCTTCTCGCGCTGGCTGTCGCGGCCGCGCTCGGCACGCCGCTTCGCGCCCAGGTGCCGGTCCGCGGGCACGACAGTGTGCGTGGGCAAGAGCACGTGAGTGGGCAGGAACCTGTGCGCGGCATCGTGCGGGCGATGGAGGATGCCTGGCTGTCCAGCGAGCTCAACGCCCGCATGACCGCCGTGCATCGGCGCGAGGGCGAGGCCTTTTCGCGGGGCGATGTGCTGATCGCCTTCGATTGCGCGAAGCAGGCCTCCGAGCTGGACGCCGCCCGGGCGGAGGAGGCGATTAACCGCATCGTCTACGAGAACAGCGTCGAGCTCGACAAGCGCAAGGCGATCGGCCGTTTCGAGGTCGCGCAGAACCAGGCGCGTCTCGACAAGGCGCGGGCCCAGACGGCGCTGCTCGAAAGGCGCATGCGGGACTGCGCGATCGTGGCCCCGTTCGACGGCCGCGTCGCCGAGCTCAAGGCACGGGCGCATGAGACCTCGGCGCCGAACCAGCCGCTGATGCGGCTCGTGAGCGGCACTGGCCTCGAGATCGAGATGATCGCGCCGTCGGCCTGGCTGCGCTGGCTGCAACCGGGGCAGGCGGTCCAGGTGAGGATCGACGAGACCGGCACGCTGCATGGCGCGGTCGTGCAGCGCATCGCGCCGGTCGTCGATCCGGTCAGCCAGACGGTCAAGGTCCTCGCGTCGTTCCGCGAGGACAGCGGGCGCGTGCTGCCCGGCATGAGCTTCACGGCGGAATTCGACAGTCCGATGCGCTGAGGGCCCTGCCATGCAGCAGCGAAAAGCCCATCGCGGGCCTGCCGAGATCGAACAGGCGACCGGCGCGGCGGCCGTTCCGGTCCTGGTGGAGGATGCCGCCGTCGTTGCGCTCCGGCGGCTGCTGCATCTCGAAGCCGAGATCCGCCGGTGCGCCAGTCTCGAGGCGCTCAATCTTCTCCTGGTCAATGAAGTGCGCAGCGTGACCGGCGCGCGCCTCGCCTACGTGGCCGAGGCATCCGCGCGGCGCGTCCGCCTGATCGGCGCGTCGGGCTCGGGCGGCATCGATCGTGATGCGCCGTCCGTCCGCTGGCTCGAGGCCCGGATCGCCGAGGCGATCGACGGCGCGCCGGCGCAACAGAAGGCGATCGCGCTGCGGATCGGCACCGCCGCGACCTCCGAGGAGGGCAGGGCCTATCCCTTCTCCCATCTTCACTGGTTGCCGACCTATGGCGCCGGCAAGGGGCGCCGGGGCGGCATGGTGCTGGCGGGCGAGGCGCCGCTCACGGCTGATGCGATCACGCTCGGCCTGCGGCTTGCTGAGACCGCCGCGCATGCCGCGCGCGTGCTCGCGCATCGCACGCCGCGACAGGGCGGCCCGCGGCGGCGGCTCCTGCTCACGGCGGGCGTGATCCTGCTCGGTGTCTTAACCTTGGCCATCCCCGTGCCGATGTCGGCGCTGGCGCCGATGGAGGTTGCGCCGCGCAACGCCTTCGTGGTGGCCGCGCCGATCGATGGCGTGATCGACGAGATCCTGGTCCCGCCGAATGCGATGGCGAAAGCCGGCGAGCCGATCGCCCGCTACGTCGACACGGCCACGCGCAACCAGCTGCAGGTGGCGGAGCGGGAGCTCGCCGTGGCGGAGACCAGGCTTCGGCAGCTGCAGCAGATGGCCTTCGTCGATGACCGGGCGAAGCGCGACCTCGCGCAGGCCCGCTCGGAGGTGAGCCTGAAGCGGGCCGAACGGGACTTCGCGCGCGACACGGCCGAGAAGTCCGTGATCCGGGCGCCGCGGGATGGCCTCGCCCTCTACGGCGACCGAAAGGAATGGACCGGGAGGCCTGTCTCGATCGGCCAGCGCATCCTCGAACTGGCCGATCCCGCCGAGGTCGAGCTGCGCGCGCATCTCGCGGTCGGGGATGTGCTGGATCTGGCGCCGGGCGCGCGCGTCCGGGCTTTTCTGGATGGCGATCCCCTTCATCCGCTCGATGCCACGCTGACGTTCGTCAGCCACCAGGCGCGGCCGGTGGAAGGCGTCGGCCTCAGCTATCGCGTGCTGGCGCGTTTCGACGCCGGGTCGAAGCTGCCGCGTCCCGGAGCGCGCGGCACGGCCCAGCTGTTCGGCGGGACGGCGCCGCTGGGGTTCTATCTCTTTCGCCGGCCGCTCGTTTGGGCGCGGCAGAAGTTCGGCGTCTGATGGCCGATCACGCCGCGCCTCCCGGACAGAAGTTGCCGCCTCTCAGGGAGGATCTCCGGCTGCAGCGGGGCGCCGACGGGCGGATGCTCGTCTACGACCCGCTGGCGCATCGCTACCATGAACTCTCGCCCGACGCCTGCGTGATCCTGGCGCTCTGGCGCGGGCCGGCGGAGGCTGAGACGATTGCCGCGGAAGCCTCGGTGCGGCTTGGCCGCGACGTTCCACCGGCGGAGATCCTGTCGATCGCGCGCATGCTGGACGCGTCCGGCCTGCTGGCGGAGCCGTTGCGGGGCTGGAAATCGGAGTTGGACCGGCGTCAGGCCGGCCGGAAGGGCCCGCTGTCCTGGCTGCTCCACAACTACCTCTTCATCCGCGTGCCGCTGGTGCGGCCCGATGCCTTCCTGCAGGCGACGCTGCCCGCGGCAAGACGCCTCGCCGCGACGCCCGTTCTCCTGGCAATCGCAGGGCTCGGCCTCGTGGGGCTCGTTCTCGCGGTGCGGCAATGGAGCGTGTTCGAGAGCACGTTCATGCATTTCCTGTCGGTCGAGGGCGCTCTCTTCTATGGGCTCGCGCTCTGCTTCGTGAAGATCCTGCACGAACTCGGCCACGCCTACGCCGCGCGGGCCTACGGCTGCCGCGTGCCGACGATGGGCGTGGCGTTCGTCGTGCTGGCGCCGTTGCTCTACAGCGACGTGACGGACGGCTGGCGGCTGGAGAACCGGCGGCAGCGGATGATCATCGGCGCGGCCGGCGTCCTGACGGAGCTGGCGGTCGCGGCCATCGCCCTTTTCGCCTGGGCGGTGCTGCCCGACGGCACGCTGCGCAGCGCGGCCTATTTCCTGGCGACGGTGAGCCTGATCGGAAGCCTCGCGATCAACGCCAGCCCCTTGATGCGCTTCGACGGCTACTACCTTCTCGCCGACGCCTGGGGCATCCCGAACCTGCAGCAGAGGGCCTTCGCGTTGATGCGCTGGAGGCTGAGGGAGCTGCTGTTCGGCCTGGGCGATCCCTGCCCGGAGGACTGGACCGCGCGGCGGCGCGCCGCCGTGCTCGCCTATGCGGTGGTCGCCGCGATCTACCGGCTCTTCCTGTTCATCGGCATCGCCCTGCTCGTGTACCACATGACGTTCAAGCTGCTCGGCATCCTCCTGTTCCTCGTCGAGATCATCTGGTTCGTCGCGCGGCCGATCCACCAGGAGCTCCGCGTCTGGTGGTCGATGCGGGGGCGGATCGCCGGCAGGCGACGGTCCGTCGTCTCGCTCGGCGGCGCGGCGGCGGTCGTGGCGCTCGCCGCCGTCCCGCTACCGCATCGCGTCGAGGTCCCCGCCATCGTGGAGCCCGTCGCGGCGCAGGCGGTCTTCGCGCCTGCGAGCGGCCAGCTCGTCCGCATCCATGTGCGCCCCGGCGATTCCGTCGCCGCTGGCGACGTGCTGTTCTCGCTCGCCGCGCCCAAGCTCGAAGCCGACATCGCCCGGGTGGAGATCCAGCTGGCGCTGGCGCGTGAGCGGCACCAGCGGCGCGCCGCCGACCGCGCCGACCGCGACAGCACGCTCGTGATCGAAGGCGAGATCGCCAAGCTTTTGGAGACGCTCGACGGGCTGCGCCGGCTGCGCGACGACCTGGCGATCAAGGCGTCGCTCGACGGCACTGTGCGCGAGATCATGCCCGACATCCACGAGCGGCGCTGGATCCAGCGGGGCGAGGAGCTCGCCGCGATCGTGGGCGGGGACGCGATCCAGTTCCGAGGCTACGCGTCGGAGGAGGCGCGCGAAGCGCTGCGCGTGGCGGCGAGAGGCCGGTTCATCCCCGATGCGCCGCGCGGCCGCGCCGTCGACGTGCGCCTCGCCGCCATCGCCGAAACCAGCGCCGACGCGCTCGATCTCGCGCCGCTCTCCTCGCTGAATGGCGGCCCGGTGGCGGCGGTCGAGGACGGGGAGCGCAAGGCCCGGCCCGTGCTCACGCAATTCCCGGTGCTGCTGCACCCGGAGCAGGCGGGCGAGACGGCAGCGCGCATCGAACGCGGCATCGTCCGCCTCGAGGGCGAGCCCGTCAGCTACGCCGGGCGCGTGCTGCGGCGGACGGCCGCGATCCTGATCCGGGAGGCCGGATTTTAACGCTGTCTTAGCCGCGGCGCGCAAAACTAAAGCTGCCGGTTGAGCATTTCTTGACGGGCCGATGCTACGAATCAGTCCTTGTGCGCGTCGTGGGGCTGGCTCTCGGGTCGATCCCTCGCGTGAGCGGCGTCACCGCCGCACGTCCTGCAGTCCGCCGGTGTTTTCAGGCCGGTGATCGTCTTTGTTTTACGGAAAACGATAATGTTGAAGACGTTTCAGCGCCAGTCCGCCTCCCAGCGTAGGAATGCGTCGCGGCCCGCCGCCGCTCCTGTCCCCGAGCCTGCGATACGGCCCCTCGAGCCGCGGATGGTCTTCGACGGCGCGGCCGCTGTCGTGGCGCAGGAGGCGCTGCAGGCGCAGCCGCCGGCCCATGGCGAGATGCCCGAGGCGGGAGGCTTCGCCGCCATCTGGAGTCGTCTCACCGACGCGACGCCCGCGCCCGCCGCGCCGCCGGCGGATGCCGGCCCTGCCGCGGCACGCGACATCCTCTTTGTGTTCGACGACGTGCCGGAGTGGGAACGGCTCGTCTCCGGCGTGGGGCAGCGCGTGGTCGTGCTGGATTCAAGCCGCGACGGCCTGGCGCAGATGGCGGAGGCCCTCGCCGGCGAACGGGAGCTCGCCGCGATCCATATCGTCAGCCACGGCTCCGAGGGCCGTTTGAATTTTGGCGCGACGACGCTCGATGCGGCCGGCATGCAGGGCGTGCATCGCGAACAGCTCGAAAACATCGGCCGGGCCCTGGGTGCCGACGGCGACATCCTGCTCTACGGCTGCGACTTCGCCGCGGGCGAGCAGGGCCGCGCGGCGGTGGCGATCCTCGCGAGCGTCACCGGCGCGGACGTCGCGGCGTCCGACGACGTCACGGGCAGCGCAGCGCTCGGCGGCGACTGGTGGCTCGAGGCGAACAATGGCGCCGTCGAGGCGGACGTCGCGATCGATCTCCGGACGCAGATCGCCTGGCAGCACCTTCTCGCGCCGAACCTCCTGGTGAACGGCCAGTTCTTCAGCGGCGTCCACAGCTGGGCCGGAACTGCGCGACAGGTCGCCAATGCCACCGACTTCGGCGTCCCGAACTCCCCGGTCAGCGGCGGCCTGATGGCGGAACTGGAGGGTAACTCGAGCGGCTCGCCGGGCAACACCAACGCGATCTGGCAGACCGTCACGACCGGCGCGGGGGAGGCCTACGTTTTCTCCACCGACGCGGTCACCCGTGCGCCCGCCAATTCGGGCGACCGGATCGCGTTCATCGCCGACAGCACGACCCTGTCCACCGTGACGACCGCCGACACCTGGAGCAGCTATTCGACCATCGTCACGGCGGCGACCAACTCGACGGTGTTCAAGCTGCAGTCGGCCGGATCGGTGTCGGGCACCTATGCCGGCGCCGACGACACGCAGGGCGGAATCGTCGACAATGTGCAGGTGCAGGAGCTAAGCGTCGTGCCGACCGGCCCGTTGGCCGCCACGGAGGACACGCAGGCGACCTACTCGGGCTCCGTCTTCAGCGTCGCCACCAATGCGTCGCAAAACCTCACCGTCACGCTCAGCGCCGTCAGCGGCGTGCTGACGCTCAACTCGACGACGGGCCTGACCTTTACGACCGGCGTTGGGGCCGGCAACCGGACCATGACCTTCTCGGGCACGGGCAGCGCGATCAGCACCGCCCTCGCGACCCTGCGCTACGTCGGCGACGCCAACTTCAACGGGACGGACACGATCACGCAGACCGTGACCCTCGGCGCGACGACCGACACCGACACGGTCACCGTCAATGTCTCGGCCGTCAACGACGCACCCGTGGCGGCAAACGACATGAATGCGCTGGCCAACGGCCAGGTGGCGACGGGCAACGTGCTCACCAACGACAGCGACCTCGACGGCAATGCACTGTCGGTGACGCAATTCACGTGGGGCGGCGTGACGACCGCGGCCGGCGGGACGGCGACGCTTGCGGGCGTTGGAACGCTGACGATCGGGGCGGACGGAGCCTACGTCTACACGCCGGCAGCGGCGGCGGGATACACCGGTCCGATGCCGCCCGTGACCTACACGATCAGTGATGGCGCCCTGACGGCGACGGCGACGCTCGCCGCGACGATCGATGGGCTGAACCTCGTCACCAACGGCAATCTGGAATCGGGCACGGCGAACTGGAGCGGGACGGGTGTCCAGGTCAGGCCATCGTTCAGTTTCGGCGCGGTGACCTCGCCGACCGGCGGCCTGGTCGCGGAGCTCGAAGGAACGACCTCGGGCACGCCGGGCAGCACCAACGCGATCTCGCAGTCCGTCACGACGAAGGCTGGCGAGGCCTACGTCTTCTCGACCGACGCCATCACACGGAATGGCAACACCGGCGACAAGATCATGTTCATCGCCGACGGCACGACATTGACGACCGTGACCGCCACTTCATCCTGGGCCTCCTATTCCACGGCTTTCGCGGCAGGGACGGGAGCGACGACGATCAGGCTTCAGTCCGCGGGCTCCGTCTCGGGTTCGAGCGCCGGCGCGGACGACACATCGGGCGGCCTCGTCGACAACGTGCAATTGCAGGAGTTGAGCGTCGTGCCGACGGGTCCGGTGGCGGCCGTGGAGGACACAGAGGCGACCTTCACGGGCTTCGACGTCGCGGATAACGGATCGGGATCCCTCACCGTCACGCTCAGCGCCGCCAACGGCGTGTTGACGCTTTACGCGACGACCGGTCTGACCTTCACGGCGGGCGACGGCACCGCCGACCAGACCATGACCTTCTCTGGCACGGGCAGCGCGATCAGCACCGCCCTCACGAGCCTGCGCTACACGGGCAAGGCCAATTTCAACGGGACGGACACGATCACGCAGACCGTCACCCTGGGCGCGACGACGGACACCGACACGGTTTCCGTGACCGTCTCGCCTGTCGCCGACTCCCCCGTAGGGGCGAATGATACGCGCCGCACGTTTGAGGGCCAGACGGCGACGGGCAACGTTCTCACCAACGACAGCCATGGTGACGGCAAGGCGCTGTCGGTGACGCAATTCAGCTGGGGCGGGACGACGGTTGCGGCGGCGGGAACGGCGACGGTTGCTGGCGTGGGGACGCTGACGATCGGCTCAACCGGCGCCTATGTCTTCACGCCGGCGGCGGGCTACGCGGGGACGGTTCCCGCTGCGACCTACACCTTGAGCGATGGGTCGCTGACAACGACCGCAACGCTGGCCTTGATGATCGATACGCCGAGCCTGGTGGCCAACGGCGACTTCGATTCGGGAACGACGGCCTGGGTCGGAAGTGGTATCGAGATCAAGGCGGCCTCCAGTTTCGGTGCGCCGACATCGCCGACCGGCGGCTCGATCCTGGAATTGGAGGGCAATGAGAGCGGAACGCCGGGCACGACCAATGCGATCGCGCAGACCGTCACAACGAGCGCGGGCGAGGCCTATATCTTCTCCAGTGACGCGGTCACGCGCACGGCGGTCGGCAATGTGGGCGACAAGGTGATGTTCATTGCCGACGGCGCGACGTTGACGACCGTGACCACGACCTCCTCGTGGGCGGGCTATGCCACGGCCTTCACGGCGGCGGCGGCGACGACGACGATAAAGCTGGAATCGGCAGGGTCGGTTTCGGGCCAAACCGCTCCGGACAACAAGAATGGCGGCCTCGTCGACAACGTGCAGGTGCAGGAGCTCAATATCACGCCGCCGGGTCCGCTGGCGGCAGTGGAGGAGACGCAGGCGACCTTCACCGGCTTCAAGGTCGCCACCAATGCGGCTGAATCGCTGACCGTCACGCTCAGCGCCGCCAACGGCGTGCTCACGCTTGCGGGGACGACCGATCTCACCTTCACGACCGGGGACGGGACGGCGGACCAGACCATGACCTTCTCGGGCACGGGCAGCGCGATCAACGCAGCGCTCACGAGCCTGCGCTACACGGCCAACGCCGGCTTCAGCGGGACGGACACGATCACCCAGACCGTGACCTCGGGCGCGACCACAGACACCGATATGGTTTCCGTCTCCGTCGCTGCGGTCAACGATGCGCCGTCTGGCGCGGACCGGACGATCACGATCGCGGAGGACGGCGTGCATGTCTTCGCCGCGGCTGACTTCGGCTTCACGGACGCGAACGATAGTCCGGCGAACGGGCTGAGCGCGGTGGTGATCACGACACTGCCGACGCAGGGCACGCTGACGCTTTCCGGCGCGGCGGTGACGGCTGGCCAGAGCGTCACGGCGGCGCAGCTCGGCTCGCTGGTCTGGACCCCGCCGGCGGGCGGTTCAGGCCAGGCGACCTTCACCTTCCAGGTGATGGACGACGGCGGAACCACGAACGGAGGCGTCGACACCGATCCTACGGCCAACACGATCACCCTCGATGCGACGCCGGTCAACGACGCGCCCTCCGGCGCCGACCGCACGATCACAATCGCGGAGGACGGCACGCATGCCTTCGCGGCGGCCGACTTCGGCTTCACGGACGCGAACGACAGCCCGGCCAACGGGCTGAAGGCCG